>Ga0194133_10000077_pt1 | contig 197183 bp, 179 predicted proteins | sample TA2KigOf40mmetaG_FD_155448 | JGI IMG/M metagenome (GOLD analysis project Ga0194133, IMG submission 155448) | Freshwater microbial communities from Lake Tanganyika, Tanzania - TA2015055 Kigoma Offshore 40m | ecosystem: Environmental > Aquatic > Freshwater > Lake | place: Tanzania: Lake... | reverse complement strand
TCTTCGGACTCGCGATCTTCCAGGTGTTCTTGGTCCTGAGCACCGTCCTTCCGGTCTGGAAGAAGCTCCGCCAGGGCGATCTTGACGGGGTCGCTACCGACGGCTCAGTGGAGACGACCGATGGTCCATCCGCCGCCGACCAGGCCACCGCGGAATAGCCGCGATGTTCCAGGGAATGCCCCCGGTGGGCGCGCTCGAGGTCGGGCACCATACCGAGGCCACCTGGCTTGGCATGACCGTCAATACCGACACCATCTACGCCACGCTGTTCGCGGCGGCGGTCACCTTGATCCTGGCCTTGATTCTGCGCGCCAAGGTCACGTCCACCGGCGTGCCCAACGGCGTACAGCTCTTTTGGGAGGCCATCACCATCCAGATGCGCTCGCAGGTCCAATCGTCGATGGGCTTGTCGTTGGCTCCGTTTGTGCTGCCCCTGGCGGTTGCCCTGTTCGTGTTCATCCTGGTTGCCAACTGGATCTCAGTGCTGCCCGTGCAGTTCACCAACTCCGACGGCCAGACGGTCGAACTGCTCAAGCCCCCGGCATCCGACATCAACTTCGTGCTCGCGCTAGCCCTCTTTGTCTTCATCTGCTATCACGCCGCGGGGTTCAAGAAGAGCGGCGTCATCGGCTACCCCGTCAAGGTGGTCAAGGGCCACGTCGCGTTCCTCGCGCCCATCAACATCGTCGAGGAGATCGCCAAGCCGATCTCGCTCTCGCTGCGACTCTTCGGCAATATCTTCGCGGGCGTGATCATGGTTGGCCTCATCGCTCTCCTACCTACCTACATCATGTGGGCGCCCAACGCGATCTGGAAGACCTTCGATCTCTTCGTGGGCCTGATCCAGGCCTTCATTTTCGCCCTGCTGACGATCCTGTACTTCAGCCAGGCGACTGAGTCGGCCGATGAGCACCACTAGCGCACGAAGGCACCGAGGCACCGCCCCGGCGTCGACCACCAACCGATAGCAGTCCGAAAGCAACCAAGGAGGAAATGGCAATGGCAGATCCCACAATCGTCATGGGAGCACTGATTGGCGGTGGTCTCATCCTGGGAGGCGGCGCCATTGGTGCGGGCATCGGTGACGGCATCGCCGGCAACGCGCTCATCTCAGGCATTGCACGACAGCCGGAGGCGCAGGGCCGCCTTTTCACCCCGTTCTTCATCACCGTGGGTCTCGTCGAGGCGGCCTACTTCATCAACCTGGCGTTCATGGCACTCTTCGTGTTCGCCACACCTGGAGCGTCCTAGGCACAATGGGCGGGATCATGGTTTCGGGCGCACCCGTATGGGCGGCTGAGGCAGGAGGCGGCACTAGCAACTTCCTCATCCCCAACGGCACCTTCTTCTTCATCCTGGCGATCTTCCTCGTCGTCTTCGGCGTGATCGCCAAATTCGTGGTGCAACCGATCCAGAAGGTCTTCGACGAGCGTGAGGCAATGATCGCGAAGACCGCCCAGGACAACCGCCAGGCGGCCGAGCAGGATGCGGCCGCAGAGACCGAATACCGGCACGAGCTCGCGACGGCCCGCACAAAGGCGGGCGCCATCCGAGACCAGGCCCGCACCGAGGGGCGACAGGTTATCGACGAACTCCGCGTGGAGGCCAACGACGAAGTGGCCGAGGAGCTGCGCCAGGCGGGCGACGAGCTCAAGGTCGAGGGCGACGCCCTTGCCCCGACCCTCAACGCCTCCGTCGAGACTCTCTCCGTCGACCTCGCAAACCGCATTCTTGGCGTCGACGCGAGCACCTCCTCGACGACGGCTCGGGGGCAGTAGGCGCACATGGCGACATTCATCGGCCAGCTCATCGGCTTCGGGGTCATCGTGTTCGTTATCTGGAAGTTCGCGGTGCCGCCGATTCGCAAGCTGATGGCTGAGCGCAAGGAGACCGTGCGCACGCAGCTCGAAGAGAGTGCCAAGGCGTCACAGCGGCTCGTTGCTGCCGACCGCTACCGCGCTGAGCGCGTGGAGGAAGGGCGTGTCGAGGCCTGCCACATCGTCGATGAGGCCTCGACCGACTCGGTGCGCATCACCGAGCAGCTCCGGCTTCAAGGCGGCGTGGAAGCCGATCGCATACGCACCTACGGGCACCAGCAGGTTTTCCTCCTCCGATCGCAGATGATCCGCGAACTCCGGGGCGAGCTCGGCAGCGAGGCCCTACGTCGAGCCGCGCAGATCGTGCGCGAGCACGTGGCCGATACGCGGGAGCAGTCGGCCACGGTCGACCGCTTCCTCAATGAACTCCAGGCCATGGCTCCCGCGACACTCGCCCCTGAGGTCAGCTCCAGCGACCTTCGCCCCGCAAGCCGTGATGCGCGGGCAGCGGTCGTCGCTCGTTTTGATGGCCTCGCACCCTCGCTGTCTGCCGATGACCTGTCGCGTTTGGCTGCCGAACTCGCCGAGGTCGACAAGCTGCTCGTCCGCGAGCCGATTCTCGCGCGCCACCTTGCGGAGGCGAGCGGCGCTGCTGACGCCAAGAAGGTGATGCTCGACCGGCTTCTCGCGGGCAAGGTCCGTCCCGAGACCATGATCATCCTCGAGTCCGCCGTCTTTGCGCGCTGGTCAGCGACCAAGGACCTGGGCGGCACGATCCAGCACATCGCACGCCTCGCCCTTCTTGAGCGCGCCGACCGCGAGCAGCAGAGTGAAGCCGTCGCCGAGCAACTTTTCCGCTTCGGCCGCGTCCTCGATGCCCAGCCCCGCCTGACCGCGCTCCTGGGCGATTGCCGCGAGCCAGCCGCCGGGCGCGTCACTCTCCTGAGATCGGTCTTCGGCGGCGCGGGTGATGTCAACCCAACCACCGCTGCTCTCCTCGAGCAGACGGTGGAGCTCCTCCACGGCGAACGCGCCGACGACGCCGTGCAGGAGGTCGCCGAGTTGTCCGTCGCACGTCAGGGCGAGATCGTCGCCCAGGTCAGTGCGGCTGCCCCGCTCAGCGAATCCCAACGTCGACGCCTTGTCGACGTGCTCACGCGCATCTACCGCCACCCGGTCTCCGTGCACCTGACGGTCGACTCGCGACTGCTGGGCGGGTTGTCGGTCGCCATCGGCGACGAGGTAATCGACGGAACGCTGTCATCCCGGCTGGCCGCGGCCGCGACGAAACTGCCCGACTAGCGGTACCCGACTAGCCAACTACTAGAACCCAGAGGAAGACGAAGGACCATGGCAGAGTTGACAATCTCCGCTCAGGACATCCAGGCCGCCATCGAGAACTATGTCTCGAGCCTTGAGGTCGGGACCGGCCGCGAAGAGGTGGGCACGGTCATCGACGCCGGCGACGGCATCGCCCACGTCGAGGGGCTACCTACGGTAATGGCCCAGGAGCTCCTCGAGTTCCCTGGCGGGGCCATGGGCATGGCCCTCAACCTCGATGAGCACAGCATCGGCGCCGTCATCCTCGGCGACTTCGAGAAGATCGAGGAGGGGCAGCCCGTACGCCGCACGGGCGAGGTCCTGTCCGTGCCGGTCGGCGATGACTTCCTCGGGCGCGTGGTCAATCCTCTGGGCGAGCCCATCGACGGCCGTGGCGAGATCACCGCCGACGGCCGTCGTCCACTCGAGCTCCAGGCGCCCTCCGTCGTCCAGCGCCAGGGCGTGCACGAGCCACTGCAGACCGGCATCAAGGCCATCGATGCGATGACCCCCATCGGACGCGGTCAGCGCCAGCTCATCATCGGTGACCGCAAGACCGGCAAGACTGCGGTGTGCGTCGACACGATCCTCAACCAGCGTCAAAATTGGGAGACAGGCGATCCCACCAAGCAGGTGCGCTGCGTCTACGTCGCCATCGGCCAGAAGGGCACCACCATCGCCAGTGTCCGGCGGGCTCTGGAAGAGGGCGGCGCCATGGAATTCACCACGATCGTGGCGGCGCCTGCGTCTGATCCCGCTGGCTTCAAGTACCTCGCGCCCTACACCGGCTCGGCGATCGGCCAGCACTGGATGTACCAGGGCAAGCACGTCCTCATCGTCTTTGACGACCTGACCAAGCATGCCGAGGCCTACCGCGCGATCTCGCTGCTACTTCGCAGGCCGCCGGGTCGCGAGGCCTACCCCGGCGATGTCTTCTACCTCCACTCGCGCCTGCTCGAGCGCTGCGCCAAGCTCTCCGACGAGCTCGGCGCAGGGTCGATGACCGGCCTGCCCATCATCGAGACCAAGGCAAATGACATCTCCGCCTACATCCCGACCAACGTCATCTCCATCACCGACGGCCAGTGCTTCCTCGAGACCGACCTGTTCAACCAGGGTGTGCGCCCGGCCATCAACGTCGGCGTCTCGGTGTCACGCGTGGGCGGTGCCGCTCAGATCAAGGCCATGAAGGAGGTAGCCGGATCCTTGCGCCTTGACCTGTCGCAGTACCGCGAACTCGAGGCCTTCGCCGCGTTCGCCTCCGATCTGGATGAGGTCTCAAAGGCCCAGCTGGCGCGCGGTGCCCGCCTGGTGGAGCTGCTCAAGCAGCCGCAGTACACCCCCATGCCCGTCGAAGACCAGGTGGTCGCCATCTGGTTGGGAACCCGTGGACATCTCGACTCCGTGCCCGTCGCCGATGTCTCGCGCTTCGAGGCTGAGTTCATTGAGCATGTGAAGGCATCTCGCAGCGCGATCCTGACTGAGATCCGCGACACCCAGAAACTGAGTGAGGAAACCGAGAGTCAACTCGTCGACGTCGTCAATGACTTCAAGAAGGGCTTCGCCACGTCTGACGGCAGCTCAGTCATCCCCGACGAAAAGGTCGAGGCGATGGACGAGGGTGACGTCGAGAAGGAGTCCGTCCAGGTGCGCAAGCCGGCTCCGAAGAAGAAGTAATGGCAGCAACCCTACGCGAACTCCGCGGCCGCATTCGCTCGGCAGAGTCGATCAAAAAGATTACTCGTGCCCAGGAGCTGATCGCCACGTCGCGGATCGCCAAGGCTCAGGCCCGGGTGGCGGCTGCGCGCCCCTACTCGGCCGAGATCACCAACATGCTTTCCAATCTCGCAGCCGAGGCCGCCCTCGACCATCCGCTGCTGGTACCGCGGGCCGAGCCAAAGCGGGCCGGCGTGCTCGTGGTGTCGTCCGACCGCGGGCTTTGCGGTGGCTACAACGCCAATGTGCTGCGCCAGGCCGAGGAGCTCATCGCGCTGCTGCGCCAGGAGGGCAAGAATCCCGTCCTCTACGTCATCGGCCGCAAGGCCCTCAGCTACTTCAGCTTCCGCAACTGGACCATCACCAGGTCGTGGGTAGGCATCTCGGAGAAGCCCACCTACGAAGACGCTCAGGAAGTTGCCGGCTTCCTGGTCGATGCGTTCCTCGCGGGAGCCGATGACTTCGGCGACGACCCTGGTGAAGACGGCATCCTGGGCGTCGATGAACTTCACATCGTCTTCACCGAGTTCCGCTCGATGCTCTCGCAATACGCCGAGGCCCGGCGCATCGCCCCGCTCGAGGTCGAATACGTCGGCGAGGAGAGCTCGGGACCCCACACGCTGTTCTCCTTCGAGCCCGACGCCAACACGCTCTTCGAGTCGCTGCTGCCTCGCTATATCGCGACGCGGATCTTCTCGGCACTGCTCGAGTCGTCGGCGTCCGAGTCGGCGAGTCGACGCCGAGCCATGAAGGCGGCGACCGACAACGCCGACGACCTCATCAAGGTGCTGACCTTGATGGCCAACCGCGAACGCCAGGCCCAGATCACCCAGGAAATCAGTGAAATCGTTGGCGGGGCGAACGCCCTTGCCGAGGCAGCAAGCTAGATCACGAGGAAGCGAAGAGGACCATGACCGCCATCCAAGAGAGCGCCACCACCGCCACCGCGCGCGAAAACGCCGGGCGCGTTGTCCGCATCACTGGGCCCGTCGTCGACGTGGAGTTCCCGCGCGGTTCCGTGCCGGAGTTGTTCAATGCCCTCAACGTCAACATCTCCTACGGTCCGCTGTCGAAGATGCTGACCCTTGAGGTCGCGCAGCACCTGGGCGACAGCCTCGTGCGCACCATCTCCATGCAGCCGACCGACGGTCTGGTGCGCGGTGCCGAGGTGATCGACACGGGCGGTCCCATCAGCGTGCCCGTGGGCGACGGGGTAAAGGGCCATGTCTGGAACTCGCTGGGGCAGTGCCTCGACGATCCCGGCTATGGTGCCGACTTCCAGCGCTGGCCGATTCACCGACCACCGCCAGCGTTCGATGAGCTCGAGCCTCGCACGGAGATGCTCGAGACCGGCCTGAAGGTCGTCGACCTGCTAACCCCCTATGTCCGCGGCGGTAAGATCGCGCTCTTCGGCGGTGCCGGCGTCGGCAAGACCGTGCTCATCCAGGAGATGATCAATCGCATCGCCCGCAACTTCGGCGGCACCTCCGTCTTCGCTGGTGTGGGCGAGCGCACCCGTGAGGGCAACGACCTTTGGGTCGAGCTCGAGGACGCTAACGTGCTCAAGGACACCGCCCTGGTGTTCGGGCAGATGGACGAGCCGCCGGGCACCCGCATGCGCGTGGCCCTATCGGCGCTCACGATGGCCGAGTACTTCCGCGACGTGCAAAAGCAAGACGTGCTGCTGTTCATCGACAATATCTTCCGGTTCACTCAGGCCGGCTCGGAGGTGTCCACCCTGCTCGGCCGCATGCCATCGGCTGTGGGCTACCAGCCCACGCTTGCCGACGAGATGGGCGAACTGCAGGAGCGCATCACCTCGGTGGGTGGCCGTTCGATCACCTCGATGCAGGCGGTCTACGTCCCTGCTGACGACTACACCGACCCGGCGCCCGCCACCACGTTCGCCCACCTCGACGCGACCACGGAGTTGTCCCGCAAGGTCTTCTCCAAGGGCATCTTCCCGGCGGTGGATCCACTCGCCTCCAGCTCGACGATCCTCGACCCGGCCATCGTCGGTGAGGAGCACTACCGCGTGGCTCAGGAGGTCATTCGAATCCTTCAGCGCTACAAGGACCTCCAGGACATCATCGCCATCCTTGGCATCGACGAGCTTTCCGAAGAGGACAAGCAGCTCGTCGGTCGCGCCCGGCGAATCGAGCGCTTCCTGAGCCAAAACATGATGGCGGCCGAGCAGTTCACCGGTCAGCCCGGCTCCACCGTGCCGGTCAAGGAGACGATCGAGGCGTTCGACCGACTCTGCAAGGGCGAGTTCGACCACGTCCCCGAGCAGGCGTTCTTCCTCATCGGTGGCCTGGACGACCTGGCCAAGAAGGCAGCGAGCTACGGCGTCACGCTGTAGAGCGCTCGTAGGCTGAGTCGAAGGGCAGGCACATGGCCGAGCTGGATATCGCGATCGTCGCGGTCGAGCGCAAGATCTGGTCGGGCAAGGCGACCTTCCTCTTCACGCGTACCACGTCGGGTGACATTGGGATCCTGCCGCACCACATTCCCCTGGTTGCCCAGCTCGTCGACGACGCCATGGTGCGCGTCGAGCGCGAGGGCGAGGACGATCTGCGGATTGCTGTCGACGGTGGCTACCTGTCGGTCACGGAGGCGGGAGTCACGATCCTGGCCGAGTCCGCAGCGTTCGAGTCCGAAATCGACATCGACGAGGCCAAGGCGGATGCCGCATCCGACGACCCGCACACGGCCGCTCGTGGTCGCGCCCGCCTTCGGGCCGTGGGGCAGTACGACTAGACGCGATCGCGTCAGTCGTTGCGGGATGCCCCCGGCTGCCACAGCACATCGCCGCCCGGAAGGTTGGCAATGCGCGAGAGGATGAAGAGCAGGTCGGACAGCCTGTTGAGGTAGGCGGCCGTCAGCGGATTCATGGCCTCGCCATACTCGTCGATGGCGCGCCAGGTCGATCGCTCGGCCCGGCGCACGGTCGTGCGCGCCACATGGAGCAGGGCCGCTCCCGGAGTGCCGCCGGGCAGGATGAAGGAGCGAAGGGGCTCGAGGCGTTCGTTGAATCGATCGCACTCGCGCTCGAGGCGCTCCACGTCGCCGGCTTCCACGCGCAGCGGTGGATACGCGGGGTCCGGGACTATGGGGTTGCACAGGTCGGCACCCACGTCGAACAGGTCGTTTTGGATCCTCATCAGGACTGCGGTGACGTCGGCAGGCAGACTGCCGAGGGCGAGGGCAGTGCCGATGGCCGAATTGGCCTCGTCGACATCGGCGTATGCCTGCAGACGCAGATCGGTCTTGCGCGTGCGTGACATGTCGCCAAGCGACGTGCTGCCATCGTCGCCTGTGCGCGTATAGATCCGCGTCAGATTCACCATGCTTAGACCCTAGGGGACGCGGGGCAGATGCGCCCGTTACCGCACCTGGCGGTGTCCCTAGCATGTCTGGCATGGAGGTACCAGACTCGGCCGTACGCATCGTGGGCGGAGCGCGCCTCCATGGATCCGTCCGCGTCACGGGTGCCAAGAACAGCGTCTTGAAATTGATGGCGGCGGCATTGCTCGCACAGGGGCGCACGGTGCTGCACGAGGTTCCCGACATCCTCGACGTGTCGATCATGGCGGAGCTACTCCGTCGCCTGGGCTGCGTCGTCAACTACGACGCGTCGATGGCCACCGTTGCCATCGATGTGCCCGCTCGTCCCGAGCACCGGGCCGACTACGACCTCGTGCGACGAATGCGCGCCTCCATCTGCGTGCTCGGGCCCCTGGTCTCGCGGTGCGGCGAGGCCGACGTAGCACTCCCAGGCGGAGACAACATCGGATCACGCGGCCTCGACATGCACGTGGCCGGATTGCAGCGCATGGGCGCGACCGTCACGAGCGAGCACGGATACCTGATCGCGCTGGCACCCGATGGCCTGCGCGGGTCCAATATCTGGTTGGACTTCCCGAGCGTGGGGGCCACTGAGACACTCCTGATGGCAGCTGTGCGGGCACGCGGCACTACGGTGATCGACAACGCGGCGCGCGAGCCAGAGATCGTCGACATCTGCCGCATGCTGGTGGCTATGGGTGCTGTCATCGACGGCGTCGGCACCTCGACGATCGAGGTGCAGGGTGTGGATGTGCTCAACCCTACTGAGCACACGACCGTCTCGGATCGCATCGTGGCCGGTACGTGGGCTGTGGGAGCGGCTCTCACCCAAGGGGACGTGACCGTTACCAACGCCGACGCCGAGCACCTGGAGATCGCCCTCGACAAGCTCGTCACTGCCGGAGCCCATGTGGACATCGGGTCGGATGGCTTCCGCGTCACCATGGATCGACGGCCTACCGCTGTCGACATCGTGACGCTGCCCTATCCCGGATTTCCCACCGACCTGCAGCCGCAATTCATTGCCCTCAACGCCATTGCGGAGGGATCGGCCCTCGTCACCGAGAACCTCTTCGAGGCACGCTTCCGCTTCGTGCACGAACTCGCGAGATTAGGGGCCGACGTCCAGACGGAGGGCCACCACGCCCTGGTGCGGGGCACGGCGCTCTTGAGCGGGGCACCCGTCGAGGCCACCGATATCCGCGCGGGCGCCGGTCTCGTGCTGGCCGGTCTCGTGGCGGGGGGCACGACGACCGTGCACGAGTTCCACCATGTCGACCGGGGCTACGCAGGGTTCGTCACTGACCTACAGCGACTCGGGGCACAGGTTATGCGGATCCCGGCCGACGGCTGAGGCACGTGCGAGCGGCATCGGCGTCTGCAGGCCAGACCATCACCCGAGGCCCCTCGAGTGTCTGCGCGAGGGTGGCGCGGATGCCGGCCTCCTCGAGCTGTCGACGCACGATCTCGCCCTCGACGTAACTCGCCGGATGGGCCACCGGGACGAGGAGCCCGTACTCCTCGGCCTTGCCGCGTTTGGGCGGAGCCGCTACGACGGAATGACCGCGTGAGAAGGCCCAGCGAAGCAGGAGGATGAGGATGCCTAGGCCCGTGAACGCCAGGACCGGACCGATCGCGTAGGAGTAGGAGTGGCCGGTCACCTCCCCATGTTCGGGCACACGGGCGATCGGCGCCACCCCGGGCGACCCGCATAGGATCCGCTCGTGAGGCGCCCGAAGGATCGGCCCTGGCTCATGCGTACCTACGCGGGCCATTCGTCGGCCGCGGAGTCCAACGCCCTCTACCGCCGCAATCTCGACAAGGGCCAGACCGGGCTCTCCGTCGCCTTCGACCTTCCGACGCAGACCGGCTACGACCCCGACAGCCCGATGGCGCGCGGCGAGGTGGGCAAGGTGGGGGTGCCCATCGCCGACCTCGGTGACATGCGCCAGCTCTTCTCGGGCATCCCGCTCGCCGACATGAACACGTCGATGACCATCAACGCCACGGCGATGTGGCTGTATGCGCTCTATGCCGTGACCGCCGAGGAGCAGGGGGTGGCCGAGGCCGACCTGCGGGGGACAACCCAGAACGACATCATCAAGGAGTACCTGTCGCGAGGCACCTACATCTTCCCTCCGGGTCCAAGCCTGCGACTGATCAGCGATCTTGTCGTGCACACGGTGATCAACGCTTCCAAGTGGAATCCGATCAACGTATGCAGCTACCACCTGCAGGAGGCGGGTGCGACCCCCGTGCAGGAGATCGCCTATGCGATGTGCACGGCGATGGCGGTCCTCGACAGTGTGCGCGACACAGGGCAAATCCCGCCCGCCCGATTCGGCGAGGTCGTCTCCCGGACGTCGTTCTTCGTCAATGCCGGAGTTCGATTCGTCGAGGAAATGTGCAAGATGCGAGCCTTCGTGCGCATTTGGGATGACCTGACCAGAGAGCGCTACGGCATCACCGACCCTGCCCAGAGACGCTTCCGCTACGGCGTGCAGGTCAATTCCCTCGGCCTCACGGAGGTTCAGCCCGAAAACAACGTGCAGCGCATCGTCTTGGAGATGCTTGCTGTGACGTTGTCTAAGGATGCCCGAGCCCGAGCCATCCAACTGCCGGCATGGAACGAGGCCCTGGGCCTTCCGCGACCCTGGGATCAACAGTGGTCGCTTCGCATGCAGCAGGTGCTGGCAGACGAAACCGATCTCCTGGAGTACGACGACCTCTTCAACGGCTCGCACGTCATCGAGGCCGAGGTCAACCGCATGGTGAGCGAGGCCCGAGCAGAGATCGACCGCGTCATGGCCATGGGAGGGGCCGTCGAGGCGGTTGAATCAGGTTACATGAAGTCACAACTGGTCACCTCGCTTGCGCAGAGGCGCTCCCGGCTGGAGTCCGGTGACGATGTGGTGGTCGGTGTCAATGCCTACGTCACGTCGGAGCCGAATCCGCTGCTGGCCGACATCGATACCGCCATCCAGTCTGTGGACGCTCGCGTCGAACAGGAGGCTGTCGAGGCCGTGCGCGCATGGCGGGCTGCACGCGATGAGACCGCAGCCCGCGTCGCGCTCGACGCGCTGCGGGCGCAGGCCCTCGAGGGATGCAACCTCGTTGCCGCATCCATCGCGTGCGCTCGCGCCGGCGTGACGACGGGGGAGTGGGCCGGGGTGCTCCGTGAGGCGTTAGGTGAGTACCGAGCACCCACTGGCGTCTCGGCATCGTCATCGACCGGGGGCGGCCAGCACATGGGCGCCGTGCGCGACAAACTGCGACTGACCCAGGACGAGACCGGCTCGCGGCTGCGCTTCCTGGTCGGCAAGCCTGGCCTCGACGGCCACTCCAATGGTGCCGAGCAGATCGCGGTACGCGCCCGCGACGCGGGCTTCGAAGTCGTCTACCAGGGGATCCGGCTCACGCCGGAGCAGATCGTGTCAGCAGCCGTTGCCGAAGACGTCGACGTTGTGGGCCTGTCCATCCTGTCGGGCTCCCACCGCGAGTTGGTGCCGCAGGTTGTCGATGGCCTGCGTGAAGCGGGGCTCGACGATGCGATCGTGGTGGTCGGCGGGATCATTCCCGACGCTGATGCTGACTACCTTCGTGCGCGGGGTGTCGCCGAGGTCTTCACTCCCAAGGACTACGACGCCACCGCCATCATGTCGCGCGTGATTGATCTCCTGCGCGCCGAGCGTGGCCTGGCGCCGATCGCCTAGTTGGCGCACCGCGGGTCTGCTCCTAGCCCGGGGAGTCGGGCAGGGCCTGCTGCCGTGGCGATAGGGCGACGGGCGAAGACCTTCGGACGGGTCCCGGCGAGGCTGTCAGGATGACGGCTGAATTCCCGGGAGCGCCTGTCGAAGGTGCCTCGCGTGACCTGCCCATGCCCAGGCCGACGCGCGCCTCCCTCGTGAACGCGTAGGCTCGGCAGCTGTGCGGATTGTCGTAGCCAGGTGCTCGGTCGACTACGTAGGCCGGCTCACCGCGCATCTTCCCCAGGCCGACCGCCTGCTCATGGTCAAGGCCGACGGATCCGTACTCGTCCACGCCGATGGCGGCTCCTACAAGCCCCTCAACTGGATGAGTCCCCCCTGCCGTCTCGTCGAGCGCGAGTCCGACGGCCTAGCCGCCGTGTGGGTGGTCGAGAACAAGGCGGGGGAGACGCTCACCATCCGGCTCGTCGAGGTTCACCACGACTCCGAGCATGAGCTCGGTGTCGACCCCGGCCTCGTGAAGGATGGCGTCGAGGCCCATCTGCAGGAATTGCTCGCGGAGCGCGTCGAGACGCTGGGCTCGGGATGGCGCCTCGTGCGCCGCGAGTTCCCCACGGCGATCGGCCCTGTCGATCTCATGTGCCGCGATGCTGACGGCTTCGCTGTTGTGGTCGAGGTCAAGCGACGCGGTGAGATCGACGGCGTGGAGCAACTCACCCGCTATCTCGAACTCCTCAACCGAGATCCGCTCCTGGCGCCCGTCAGCGGCGTATTCGCGGCACAGGAGATCAAGCCGCAGGCGCGCGTGCTTGCGGAAGATCGTGGTATCCGCTGCCTCGTGCTGGACTACGAAGCTCTTCGCGGCACCGAGGCAGGTGGCCTGCGGCTGTTCTAGCTCTACCTGCCGCGTCCGTGCAGCAGGCGGAAGACACCGAGCATGGCTTTGGTCGCGCGGGGATTGCGCTCGAATGACGTCAGGGCGATAGGCAGGGCGAATCGCTGGCGCACGATGGACTTCGGCTGGCAGAAGCTGCGCAGGCCATCGGCGCCATGAATGCGCCCGACCCCGGACTCCTTCACCCCGCCCCAGGGCAGGCCGGGCACTCCGGCGTACATCACCCACGAGTTGATGCTCACCATGCCCGACTGCAGCCGACGCGCTGCGGCCATCGCGCGCGAGCGATCGCGGGAGAAGATCGACGCGGCCAGGCCGTAGCGGCTCGCATTGGCACGATCGACGCCCTCGTCGAGGCTGTGGACTCGATTGACGACGACCAGGGGGCCGAACGTCTCCTTGACAACGGCGTCGGAATCTTCCGGGACGTCTGCGAGGACGACGGGATTGATCACTCGCGAGCCATCGGGCACGCCACCCTCGATGAGGCGGCCACCTCGGGCTACAGCGTCGCGCACGTGTCGCGATACGACGTCGACCTGGCTGGGCATCGTCATGGGGCCATACGACGCATCCTCGTCGTGTCCGGGGAGCAGAGCCTGCGCACGGCGACTGAGCGATGCGAGGAGCTCGTCATAGACATCAGTGTGCGCATAGACGCGCTCGACTCCCACGCACGTCTGGCCGGCGTTGGAGAAGGCGCCGAAGGCGATGGCATCGGCTGCTGCCTCGACGTCGGCGTGGGCATCGACGAGAAGCGCGTCCTTGCCACCGCACTCCAGGACCACTGGAGTCAGCGTCGCCGCGCACGCGGCCATCACCTTCTTGCCCACGGCCGTGGACCCCGTGAAAGACACGACGTCGACGCCTGAGTCGCACAGGGCTGCACCGGTCGTGCCGTCGCCGGTGATGAGCTGAAGCACCGGCAGCCCGCTGACCGCTTCGCCGAAGGATTCCACGAGCCAGGAACCGACGGCCGTGGACCACTCGGAGGGCTTGAAGACCACCGCATTGCCTGCCGCGAGCGCGTAGGCGATGGATCCGATGGGCGTGAAGACGGGGTAGTTCCACGGGCCGATGACGCCCACGACACCCATGGGTTCATAGCAGAGCGTCGCCTCCTGGTTGAGTGTGAGGATCCCGGATCGCACGCGTCGAGGCATCAGGACGCGTTCGGCGTTGCGCGCCGCCCAGTTGAGATGGTCGATTGCCAGGATGATCTCCAGCCGGGCGTCGTCGACAGGCTTGCCCGTTTCACGGTGCACGAGGTGGGCGAGCTCGTCGGCTCGGCGCGCGAAGGCACCCTTCCACGCCATGAGCCTCGCCCGGCGACCGTCCCAGCCGAGGTCGCCCCACCAGCGCGCGGCGATGCGCCCGGTGTCGACGGCGAGGCGCACCCCCTCGGCGCCCATGATGGGGAAGGCGGCCACGACTTCGCCGCTCGACGGGGACACGGATTCGCGCTCCAGGATGCTCATGGGGGGAGCCTAGAGGCGCATGGAAGGATTCGCAGCGAGTCACGGAAGCGAGGGCGCAATGGCAGAGATTCGTCGCGTGGGGGTCGTGGGACTCGGCACGATGGGGTCGGGCATCACCGAGGCGGTCGCACGACATGGGCTCGATGTCGTCGCCATCGAGTGCGACGACGCGCGGGCCGCCCACGCCTTCGAGTCCATCGAGGGCTCTACCCAGCGAGCGGTGAGTCGCGGCAAGCTCGACGAGGCTGAGCGCACCGCACTCCTCGGTCGAATCCACGTCGGCTCCCAGCTCGATGCCCTCGCTGAGGTTGACCTGGTCATCGAGGCCATCCCCGAGGATCTCGACCGCAAGCGCGAGCTCTTCGGCAAGCTCGATGCCATCACTCCCGCACACGCGATCCTGGCGACCAACACCTCGTCGCTTTCCGTTACCGATATTGCTGTTGCGACCTCGCGGCCCGCACGCGTCGCGGGCATGCATTTCTTCAATCCCGCTCCCGTCCAGGCGTTCGTAGAGGTAGTCCGCACGGTCGTCACGGCCGACGAGGTGGTCGACGACCTGGCCGAACTCGCCCGCTCGCTCGGCAAGGAGCCGGTGGTCGTGGGGGACCGGGCAGGGTTCATCGCCAACGCACTCCTCTTCGGATATCTCAACCATGCGGTGTCGATGTACGAGGCGCGATATGCCACTCGCGAGGACATCGATGCGGCCATGAAGCTGGGCTGCGGGCTGCCCATGGGCCCGCTTGCGCTACTCGATCTCATCGGCCTCGACACGGCTTACGAGATCCTCGACACGATGTACCGCCAGGGTCGCGATCGCCTGCACGCGCCCGCCCCCATCCTCAAGCAGATGGGCACCGCTGGCCTCAAGGGCCGCAAGACCGGCCGCGGCTTCTACACCTACGCCGCACCGCACTCGCCCGAGGTGATCGCCGACGACGGTGAAGGAGCGGCCGACGCCACTGTCGCCCCGCGCACGGTCTGGAGCGTGGGCGTGGTCGGCTCGGGGACCATGGCCACCGGCATCGTCGAGGTCCTGGCCAAGGGCGGCTTCGATGTCACGCTCGTCGCCCGCTCGGAGTCCAGCCTGTCCAAGGCGCTGGACGCCATCGACAATTCGCTGGAGAAGGCCTTGCAGCGCGGCAAGATCGAGGAGGTCGCCCGCGATGCGATCCGGTCGCGGATCACCGGCACCACCTCCCTGGATGAACTTGCCCGCGTCGACCTAGTCGTCGAGGCCGTGGTCGAGGAACTCAGTGTCAAGGCCGCGCTGTTCGAGAACCTCGATGAGATCTGCCGCCCCGGAGCGGTGCTCGCCACCACCACGTCGAGCCTGCCGGTGGTGGATCTGGCCGCGGTCACGAAGCGTCCCCAGGATGTGGTGGGCCTGCACTTCTTCAACCCTGCCCCCGTCATGCGCCTCGTCGAGGTCGTCAGCACCGTGTCGACAGCGCCGGACACCCTCGCGACGGCCGTCGACGTGGCCCAGCGGGCCGGCAAGCACGCAGTGGTGTGCGGTGATCGGGCGGGCTTCATCGTCAACGCACTGCTTTTCCCCTACCTCAACGACGCCGTGCGGATGCTCGAGGCCAACTACGCCACGGTCGATGACATCGACCTCGCCATGAAGAAGGGCTGCGGCTACCCGATGGGGCCCTTCGAACTCCTCGACGTCGTGGGACTCGACGTGTCACTCGCCATCCAGCAGACGCTCTACCGCGAGTTCCGCGAGCCGGGCTTCGCTCCGGCACCGCGTCTTGAGCACCTGGTCACCGCGGGATACCTGGGGCGCAAGACCGGCCGCGGCTTCCGCACCTACGAGTAGGCGAGCCTGTGGGTCGCCGCCGCCCGGCGCGCAAGCCGTCGACTCCGCGAGAGGACGTCATCGAGGAGCACGCCGATGGCGACTGGTGCGTGCGCCCGATCACCGGGTCGTCCTCGACCAAGGTCTACCGGTGCCCGGGATGCGACCACGAGATCGTCCCGGCGACGCCCCACATCGTGGCCTGGCCGGTGCAAGCAGGATCGGATGAGCGCCGGCATTGGCACTCGCCCTGCTGGCGGGCTCGTGCTCGCCGGGGACCTGCCCGATGATGCCGGATGCGTCGGCCCAGATCCGGGCCAACTCCGTGCTCCCCGCGGAGCGTCGTTCGATCGAACTCATCACCGACGACGGACTGCGCCTGGTCGGCGAAGCGGCGCTGCCCCTCGGCGGCCCGTCGAAGGCGACCCTTGTGGGCGTCCACCCGCTTGCGACCCACGGCGGCCTGTCGGAGTACGTGCCCGATCGTCTGCCTGGTCCCGGAGAACGACGACTACCTGCGACCGGCGGAGGCCCGCGGGCGCTTCCCCGGGGTGGCGCGCACCGAGGTCGTGGTGGGTGCCGACATGGGGCACCTGTGGGTGGGCGAGCCGGCGGTGCGTACCGTGCTCGGTGAAGTCGTCGCGCGCCTGCGTCCCGATGATGCCCCGGTGGCATGGGAGTGGCCGACAGTGCGGGCTGCCGTGGAAGGACCCATGGAGGGGTGGTCTGATCTATGAGCTTCGACCTCGATGGCAAGCGTGCCCTCGTGACCGGTGCATCGAGAGGCATCGGACGAGCGATCGCGATTGCCTACGCGAAGGCAGGGGCCGACGTGGCCATTCTCGCGCGCAACGCCGAGTTGCTCGACGATGTGGCCGCGGAGATCTCGGCACTCGGACGTCGTGCGGTGGTTGCCGCTGCCGACGTGCTCGACGCCGAGGTGACGCGGTCAGCGGTGTCCGGTGCTATCGCCGACCTCGGCGGGCTGGAGATCCTGGTCAACAACGCCGGCGGCAACTCCTTCTCGATCCCGGTGGCGCAGATGCGCATGAGTGGCTGGGACAAGACGATGCGACTGAACCTCGACTCGATCATGCACATCACCCAGGAGTCACTCCCAGGCCTGGCCGAGTCGAAGAACGGTTCGATCATCAACGTCTCCTCCGTTGCGGGACTCCGGGGGGCGCCGACGATGGCCCACTACGGGGCGGCCAAGGCTGCCCTCCTTTCCCTCACGCAAACACTCGCGATCGAGACGGCCTGGATGGGCGTGCGGGTCAATGCGCTCGTCCCCGGATGGATCGATACCGACCTCACCGACTTCCTGCGCGCAAGCGAGGAGGCCGAGCGGGGCACGCTATCGCGCGTTCCTATGCAGCGATGGGGACGCGTCGACGAGATCGCCGACCCCGCGGTCTTCCTGGCGTCGGATGCCTCGTCGTTCATGACAGGTCAGTCGCTCATCGTCGACGGTGGCCTGTCGGCGATGCCCTAGGCGCACCCCTAGTCGATCGGCGCGCCGACCCTGCGCATGATCTCCCGGACGAATGCCTTGATGCCGTCGGGCCACTGCGGGTGGGTGCCGTCGCTCACGAAGTACTCGGGATTGTCCACCGACACGGAGTACCAGTCGGCGATCACTGCATTGGGGTAGTCGGCCACGACCGCCTCGATCAGCCTGTTGTTGGGCTTCATCACCGAATCCGGGAGGTTGGTGTTGACGATCACCACGCGCTCGCGATCGCTGAGGATGTCGAGCATCTCGCGCAGTTGCCCCTCGGTAATGATGCCGTTGGTGCCCGTTTGGATCACGACCGTGGGCGCCATGACGCCCTTGTCGTGGAGGCGCTGCACGCGGTCGAGCACGCCCCCTGCCTGCCGACTGACCGCGGCGTCCACCCGAAGGCCGTCGATCCTCTTCATGAGCTCGTCGGCGACGCCGAGCATGACGGAATCTCCGATGGCGGTGACAGTGCCGTTCGCGTTCATGGGCAGGCCCTGGGAGGACACCTTCTGACCGTCGGCGCTGCCGTCGGAGGCATTCGGGGAGTCCGATGGGCTGGGGGCCGGGTCCTCGTCTATGAGGATCTGTGTGGGACCGCCGTCGTCGATTCCTAGGGCGGCGGCGACATCCTGGGGCACCTGCTCCTCGACGGACTTGGCGGTGGCCAGGCCTGCCACGACGAGGGTCAGCGTGGCGATACCGATGCCGGCGCCGAGAAGCAGTCTGCGCGTGAGATAGCTACGCTGCTGGGGATCAGCGGCTCGGTAGCGCTTGAAGAAGTTTCCAATGGCACCGCGGCGAATGGGAATCTCGACAAGCCGATACGAGATCTCCGCGACCACGAATGTGAGCGCCATGCGGAGCGCAAAGTTCCAGGCGCCGGTGACGGGTACGTCCAGCCCCGGTCGGGTGATCACGAAGATCGGCCAGTGCCACAGGTAGAGGCCGTAGGAGCGCCGGCCGATGTAGCGCATCGGTTGCGCACCGAGGATGGGCCCGAAGGGCACCCCCGGATGGCTGGCCGCGGCGATGAGCACGCAGACCAGGGCTGAGAGCACGAAGAAGCCACCGCGGTAGAGGAAGGGGGAGTACTCGCCGACCTGCAGGTAGAACCACACGACGCCCAGCAGGGCTAGTACACCGACGGCCGTGAGAATTGCCATGGCGCTCGCGGTCAGGTGCGTCGACAGGCGTCCGGGGCGCCAGACCATGGCGAGGGTAGCGCCCAGCAGCAGGCCCATGATGTGGGTATCGGACCCGAAATATGCGCGGCTCGGGTCTGCTTCCAGCGGGTAGCCGTTGGTCACCGAGAGGACGATCATCCACACGGTGGAGACGAGGGAGAGGGTCAGCGCGACGTAGAACACTCCCCGGCGGCCGCGCCACTTCAGCAGGAGGAAGGTGACCGCCGGCCAGATCAGGTAGAACTGCTCTTCCACCGCCAGGGACCACAGGTGCTGCAGGAAGGCCGGGCGGCCGATTGCCTCGAAGTACGACTGCTCCGCAACGATGTACCACCAGTTGGTGACGTAGAGCAGCGAGGCGAGGGCGTCCTGTCGGAAGGCAACCCCCGACTCGCGATAGAAGACGGCGGCAAGCAGCCCGACCGCCAGCAGCATCACGAGAACCGCTGGCAGCAGGCGCCGAGCACGACCGAGGTAGAACTTGCCGAAGTTGATGCGCCCGGTCCGCTCGAACCCCTCGGTGATGAGAGTGGTGATCAGGAAGCCCGAGAGCACGAAGAAGACATCAACGCCGAGGAATCCGCCCTGCATCCAGGTGAGGTCGCCGTGGTAGAGCAGGACGCCCAGGACGGCGATCGCGCGGATGCCGTCGAGGCCGGGCACATAGCCCATCTCGCCGGCCTTGCGCCCGCGATCGAGGTGCCAGGGCTGGCGATCGGTCATGGGGGTCGTCGCCACGCGGCCTCCTCGCTCCGCCCTCGTCACCGTGCTAACCGCCTCGGCACCCTGGCCATGCTACGTCGCGCAGGCCTGGCTATGGCCCGGCGAAGCGGTTGATGGCGGAGAGATGTCGCTCACGCCTCTCCAGGTCGCCCACGCCGAGCCCCGCCTCCGGGGCAAGGCACAAGACGCCCACCTTCCCCTGGTGCGTGTTGCAGTGAACCTCGTAGGCGGCCTGGCCAGCCCCCTCGAGCGGGAAGGTCCTGGACAACGTGGGATGGATGAGGCCCCGCGAGATCAGCCGGTTGGCCTCGTAGGCCTCCCGGTAGTTGGCGAAGTGCGAGCCGATGATCGACTTGAGGTTCATCCACAGATATCGGTTGTCGTATTCGTGCATGAAGCCTGATGTGGAGGCGCAGGTCACGATCTTGCCGCCCTTGCGCGTGACGTAGACACTCGCGCCAAAGGTCTCGCGCCCGGGGTGCTCGAAGACGATATCGACGTCGTCGCCTCCGGTGAGCTCGCGAATCCGGCGTCCGAAGCGCTGCCACTCCTTGGGATCCTGCGTGGCGTCGTCCTTCCAGAAGCGATAGTTCTCGGCACGCCGGTCGATCACGAGCTCGGCGCCCATGGCCCGGCAGAGGTCGGCCTTGTCGGGGCTCGAGACGACGCAGACGGGAATCGCGCCGCCATTGACGGCGTACTGGGTGGCGTAGGAGCCCAGTCCGCCGCTGCCTCCCCAGATGAGGACGACGTCGCCCTGCTTCATGGCGCCGCCGTTTGCCGAGACCAGCTGTCGATAGGCCGTGGAATTCACCAGCCCCGGCGCAGCTGCTTCCTCCCAGGTGAGGTGTTTGGGCTTGGGGAGCAACTGGTTGGACTTGACGATCGCCAACTCGGCAAGACCACCGAAGTTGGTCTCGAAGCCCCAGATGCGCTGATCGGGATCCAGCATCGTGTCGTTGTGGCCCAGCGGGCTCTCGAGCTCGACCGACAGGCAGTGCGCGACCACCTCGTCGCCCGGCTTCCACGCGTTGACGCCGGCGCCGACTCGCAGGACAACGCCGGCGGCGTCGGACCCCACGATGTGATAGGGCAGGTCGTGGCGCTTGGCGAGGTCACTGGTGCGGCCGTACCTCTCGAGGAAGCCGAACGTTGACACGGGCTCGAAGATCGAGGTCCACACAGTGTTGTAGTTGATGGAACTGGCCATTACCGCGATGAGTGCCTCGCCGGGACCGAGTTCGGGCAGCGCAACCTGGTCGACGTGCAAGGCGCGTCGCGGGTCCTTGTCGCTCGCGGCCATGCCAGCGAACATCTCCTGCTCGTCCTTGTGCACGGTCAGCGCTTTATAGGAGTCGGGAATCGGCATCGACGCGAAGTCACCGGGCGCGGCACTGCCCGACACGATGGCGTCGCGAATCTGATCCATGTCCGCTCCCGGGCTTAACGTTCGTTCATGCTAGTGGGGCGGACGGCGGTGGCGGGCGCTAGGGAGCTGATTCGGGGAGGCCCGGAGGAATCCGCTTCTGTCGATCGAAGAAGGGCAGGGGCACCACGGTGCACGGTTCTTGGCCGCCCTCCTCCGTGGAAACCGTCAAGGTGCGGCCGACCCAATCGGACTTCGATGCACAGCGCACAGAGGCGATGCCACACCCGAGTGTCGGTGACCAAGCAGCAGCGGTGAGTCGGCCCACGGGCGTTTGGTCGTCGAGCACCGTCCCGAGATATTCGGGGACCGCGCGCGCAGGTGATCCCCAGCAACAAGGGCCGGCGGTCCGCCGTCAGGAGGGCGGGTCGTCCGATGACGCCTTCCTTGCCAAGGTCGATGAAGGCGCCGAGGCCGGCCTCGAAGGGGTTCATGGTCAGGTCAAAGTCCGTTAGGTTGTCGAGGATTCCGGCCTCTATGCGCCGAGTCTTGATCGACGCCATGGTGCCGTAGACCATGCCATAGGGGTCTCCCGCGGACACGACGTCGCCCCACAGTCGGGCATGGTCCGTCGACCTTCCCTCGGAATAGATCTCGAAGCCCAGCTCCCCGGTCCAACCCGTCCGACACACGCAGAGCCGCTGGCCGCCGATGTCGTAGAAGCCGGCCTGGAAGTACTTCATCTATTCATCGATAGCCCCAGCCGTCAGGTTGCACGTACCAGTAGCGCTTCTTGCCGAAGTTGAACAGGATGCCGTCCATGAACGTGCCGCCGTTCGGTGCGCAGGCAACGGCATAGCGGCCTCGTCCCTCGGGAAGATTGTCAATGCGCCGTGCGAACACTCGATCCAGGAATGGAACCACGTCGGGGCCCTCGATCTGCCAGGGCTTCTCCGGTACGTCGTACAGCACTACCTTGCGTCGGAGTGTTCAATAGGTCTCAAGAGGGTCTTCGCCGTTTAGGACGGAGTAGTACCGACCAGCCACCACGCCGAGCACTGTTTCGTCTTTTGCATAGAAGTCGTAGTAGGGGGATTGCTCGAATCGCCGGGCCCCAACACGTATCGTGTCCGTTGTATCTGAGTGAACCGAAGCGCTCATGACTCTCTTTGCTTGATCATTTCGCGGGATGGCGCGCCAACTCCCTCTCGCACTGCTCGCGCCATTGACGGCGGCCCATGCCGGCGGGTCGCAGGTGCTGCAGTAGCCGAAACTGGCCGCCGTCCTTCGTCTCGAGAGCGTTGTCACGGGCGGTCCATACGGCGTCATGGGTGTGTATGAGTTCGAGACAGGCGGCCAGCGGGTCGGTCATCTGCTGAATGGTGGCAAGTTCGTAGACGCAGACGTTCCAGGCGGGATGAGCGCCCGCCGTCCACACGGCATTGCTGACCATTCGTGACCAGTCGTGTTCGACCTCAAGAATCGCGTCGGTCGTCTCTGTAAGGATGGTTGACTCGGAGAAGACCATGCCAAGACGCCGACCCTCAATCGTGGTGCCAAGCCCGAGTAGCTCCTCTTCGATGGCCATGGCAACTGCCTGGGCATCGAAAGCCGACGCATCGCCAGCATGGAACGATAGATGCTCAAAGCGACCCATCGGGTTGCAGCGCTCACCGGCTGTCACCCAGGTATCGACATCGTCGATGGCTGCAATGAGAGATATCAGTAGCGACTCTGCGCTGTCCTCAGCGACGCACAGGATGTGCGGACCGCCTTCGCGGACTGCGCGAGCTACCAGCGCCGTGGGTTCGAGCTGAAGGGCAGCCGCTAGTCGCAGCACGACATCGATGGTGGGGCTCGGCCCCCGCTCATCGCGCGACGAGCGGGATCCTTCGAGTGCGACCACGTATGACTGAGCTACCTGTGCTCGACCTGCAACGTCCCTTGTGGAGAGCCCCAGCGATTCCCGCTGTCTTCGAAGTTCCCGACCAAAGGCCTCTCGGTCGAAGTAGCGATTCACGGGCGGCGGATAGGCGGATGTCCTAACCACGTGATCAGCGTAACGTTCACATTGTGCCTGTCAACGGGCATGTGCGATGGCCGGTGCGGCTCCATGGTGAGGCGTGGCGGGAGCCCGCATGGGCCCCCGGCACGCGTGCTATCCCGCGGCTCCTCACGGTCAGTGACCTGGGCCCGCCTGAACGAGCTCGATGAGGACCCCGCCGCAGTCCTTGGGATGGGCGAAGTTCACAAGGGAGCCCGCCGTCCCGGTCTTCGGGGCGTCGTACAGCAGGCGCACCCCGGCCGCGCGTAGGCGATCGGCGGCTGCCCCGATGTCGTCGACCCCGTAGGCGATCTGCTGGATCCCTGGGCCACTGCGATCCAAGAACTTGCCGATCGGGGAGTCTGGCGAGAGCGGCGCGAGCAACTGGATGCAGGAGCCGGACTTGCCAACGGCGAGCATGGCCTCGCGGACGCCCTGCTCCTCGTTGACCTCCTCGTGCACGACCGCGAGGCCGAAGGCCCGGGCGTAGAACGCGACCGCCTCATCGAGGTCGGCCACGGCGATGCCCACGTGGTCGATCCGGGTGATGATCGGGCCGAGAGCGGCCTGCGCGCTGCCCATGGTGCCTCCTCGCTAGGGTGACTCCCATCGTGGCAAAGGTGCCTTACCCGCGCTCCTCGGAGGTCCCATGTCTGTCATCGTCGCCGGCGCCCGCACCCCCATGGGCCGACTGCTCGGCTCCCTGAAGGGATTCTCCGGTGCCGACCTGGGCGGGTTCGCCATCAAGGGAGCGCTCGAGCGCGCCGGGGTCTCGCCGGACCAGGTCGACTACGTGATCATGGGGCAGGTCCTGCAGGCCGGCACCGGCCAGATCACCGCCCGCCAGGCAGCCGTGAAGGCCGGCATCGGCATGGACGTGCCTGCCCTGACCATCAACAAGGTGTGCCTGTCCGGACTCGATGCGATTGCCCTGGCCGACCAGCTCATCCGCGCCGGCGAGTTCGACATCATCGTCGCCGGAGGCATGGAATCGATGACCAATGCTCCGCACCTCCTGATGGGATCGCGTGAGGGCGTGAAGTACGGCGACTGGAAGGCTATTGATTCGATGGCCTACGACGCGCTCACATGCGCCTTCGACGAGTGCGCGATGGGCGAGTCGACCGAGCGCTTCAACGCCCGTCACGGCCTGACCCGCGAGGACCAGGACGCGTTCGCGGCACGCTCTCATCAGCTCGCCGCCAAAGCTGTGGCAAACGGTGTCTTCGACGAGGAGATCGTTGCGGTGCCTATCCCGCAGCGCAAAGGCGATCCCGTCCTTTTCGCTCAGGACGAAGGCATCCGCGCCGACACCACGGTCGAGAGCCTCGCCGGACTCCGCCCAGCCTTCGCCAAGGACGGCACCATCACCGCAGGGTCGGCGTCGCAGATCTCCGACGGCGCGGCCGCCGTCGTCGTGATGAGCAAGACCAAGGCACGAGAGCTCGGCCTGCCGTGGCTTGCCGAAATCGGGGCTCATGGAGTGGTGGCCGGACCGGATGCGTCGTTGCACGAGCAGCCGGCCAACGCCATTAAGCGCGCCTGCCAGAAGCAGGGGATCGCCGTCTCCGACCTCGACCTGATCGAGATCAACGAGGCCTTCGCGGCGGTCGGCATTGTGTCGACGCGTGCCCTCGAGGTAGACGAAGACATCGTCAACGTCAACGGCGGTGCCATCGCGCTGGGCCATCCGGTGGGCATGTCCGGCGCGCGCATCGCACTCCACCTCGCGCTCGAGTTGCGGCGCCGTGGCGGGGGAATCGGTGCTGCAGCCCTGTGTGGCGGTGGCGGCCAGGGTGATGCGCTGATTCTCAGCGTGCCGACACAGTGAGCGTCGGCGACGCCACCGATGCGCTGAGCTTGATCACCCGGGCCCGGCAGGGGGAGCCGCGTGCGGTCGCTCGCCTGATATCTCGCGTAGAAGACGGATCACCCGACCTGGCCAGCATCATGGCTGAACTCAGCGGGGATGACGGTGCCGCCTACGTGCTTGGCGTGACCGGCTCACCCGGTGTCGGCAAGTCCACGACGACCTCCGCGCTCGTGGCTGCCTTTCGAGCCCGCGACCAGCGAGTAGGGGTCATCGCGGTGGACCCGACCTCGCCATTCTCCGGGGGCGCACTGCTCGGTGACCGGATCCGCATGCAGCAGCACTCCACGGACTCGGGTGTATTCATTCGTTCGATGGCATCGAGGGGCCACCTGGGTGGCATTGCTGCCGCGACGCCACAGGCGATCCGAGTGCTCGAGGCATCCGGCTTCGACGTCGTGATCGTCGAGACCGTCGGCGTGGGTCAGTCGGAGGTGGAGGTGGCCGGTACGGCCGACACGACCGTCGTGCTGCTGGCCCCGGGCATGGGTGATGGCATACAGGCCGCCAAGGCCGGGATCTTGGAGGTCGGCGACATCCTGTGCGTCAACAAGGCCGATCGAGATGGTGCCGACGCCACCGTGCGCGAAGTGCGTCACATGCTCAGCCTCGGATCGACCCCTTATGGCTGGCAGGTGCCAGTCGTCACCTCGGTAGCATCGCGCGGAGAGGTCGGTGATCTCGTTGCGGCTCTCGACGATCGCCGGACGTGGCTCGGCGAGGGAGATCACCTGCGAGATCGGCGTCGCCAGCGCGCGGAGTCGGAGATCCTCGCGCTCGCCACGGGACGCGTGCGTCGGCGGCTGGCGGAGCAGTTGCCGCGGTCACTCGCTAACGATGTCGCCGCTGGCCGGATTGATCCGTACTCGGCTGCCGAGCAACTGCTGGCCGATGACAGGATGGCTCCGTGAGCTCACCGCCCAACCTGCCTCTGCGCGGGGCCGTTGACCTCGGGGCGCTTGCCGCGCAGCGCGAGGCCGAAGAGCGCCGCAAGACGACCATGGGCTCCGTGCCGGCGGGTGTCGTCGTCGACGTCACCGAGGCGATCTTCCCGGCCGAGGTCCTCGAGCGCAGCCAGACCGTGCCCGTTGTGCTCGACCTGTGGGCCACGTGGTGCGGTCCGTGCAAGCAGCTGTCGCCGATCCTCGAGGCACTCGCCGCCGAATACGCGGGCAGGTTCGTTCTCGCCAAGGTCGATGTCGACGCCGAGCAGCGCATAGCCGCGGCCTTCCAGGTGCAATCGATCCCGAGCGTGTTCGCGGTGCTCGGTGGCCAGCCCGTTCCGCTCTTCCAGGGAGCGCTGCCGGAGCCACAGGTACGCGCCTACATCGACGAGTTGCTCAAGGTGGCAGCCGACAACGGCATCACCGGATCGGTCGACGCTCCCCAGGAGCAGGCGATACCCAACGAACCCATCGAAGAGACAGAGGATCCGCGGTTCACAGCGGCCTACGACGCCATCGAGGCCGGCGACTGGGCTGCCGCGGCTGACGTCTACCGAGCCGTGCTCCTGGAGGCGCCGGGCGACGCTGATGCGGTTGCCCGTGTCGCGTTGTGCGAGATGCAGGTGCGCCTGGAGGGCGGTGTCGAAGCCGGAGCACTGCGTGATGCGGATCTGGCGGCGGTCGCCGGCGATTGGGAGACGGCGTTCGCCGCGTTGCTGGCCCAGGTGACGTCCACCGAGGGCGATGAGCGCGAGGCGGCCCGTCAGCGCCTGCTGTCCTTCTTCGCCGCAGCGGGCGATGACCCGGCGGTGCCACCAGCGCGACTAGCGCTGTCAAACGCGCTGTTTTAGGCGTCGCGGGCGGGGCGCAGCCACACGGTTGCCAGAGGGGGCACCGCGATGTCCGCCGAGGCGGGCCGCCCGTGCCATTCCGGCCCATCGGCATCGACTGCGCCGAGATTGCCCACCCCTGACCCGCCGAACTCGCTCGCATCGGTGTTGAGCACCTCGTCCCACCGCCCATCGATAGGCAGGCCCACCCGATAGCCGATGTGGGGCACCGCGGACATGTTGGCGATGCAGACGAGCGGTTCACCGGCGTCGTCCCAGCGAATCCAACTGAAGACGTTGGAACCCGAGTCATTGGCGTCGATCCACTCGAAGCCGCCCGGGTCGTCGTCGCGCTGCCACAGGGCCGGTGTCTCCTGGTAGACGCGGTTGATCTGGCGCACGGCCGCCCGCACGCCCTGGTGCTCGGGATAGTCCAAGAGCCCCCACTCAAGACCGCGATCGGCATTCCACTCGCTGCCCTGGGCGATTTCCGCACCCATAAAGAGCAGCTTGCGGCCGGGGTGCGCCCACATGAACCCGAGGTAGGCACGCAGGTTTGCGAGCTGCTGCCACCGATCGCCACTCATCTTGCCGACGAGCGAGCCCTTGCCGTGCACGACCTCGTCGTGCGATAGGGGAAGCACGAAGTGCTCGCTGTAGGCGTACATCATCGCGAAGGTGAGCTCGTTGTGGTGGTACTGCCGATGTATGGACTCACGCTGCATGTAGCCGAGCGAGTCGTGCATCCACCCCATGTTCCACTTGAGGCCGAAGCCGAGGCCGCCGAGGTAGGTCGGTCGCGTGACGCCCGGCCACGCCGTGGATTCCTCGGCCACGGTCACGATACCCGGGGCTCGCTTGTAGACGGTGGCGTTCATCTCCTGGAGGAATCCGACGGCATCGAGGTTTTCGCGGCCACCGTATTGGTTGGGGGACCACTCTCCTGCCTTGCGCGAGTAGTCGAGGTAGAGCATCGACGCCACCGCATCGACGCGCAGGCCGTCGACGTGGAACTCCTCGATCCAGTAGACGGCGTTGGCGACCAGGAAGTTGCGCACCTCGGTGCGTGCGAAGTCGAAGATGTAGGTGCCCCAGTCGGGATGCTCACCTCGCTGCGGATTCGGATTCTCGTAGAGCGCGGTGCCGTCGAATCGCCCAAGCGCCCAGGAGTCCTTGGGGAAGTGCGCCGGCACCCAGTCGGCCAGGACCCCGATGCCGGCACGGTGCAGCGCGTCGACGAGGTGACGGAATTCATCGGGCGAGCCATAGCGCGACGTGGGTGCGAAGTATGACGTCACCTGGTAGCCCCACGACCCGCCGAAGGGATGCTCTGTGACGGGGAGGAACTCGACGTGGGTGAAGCCCATCTCCTGGACGTAGGCGGTGAGTTCGATCGCGAGCTCGCGGTAGTCCAGGCCGGGGCGCCAGGACCCCAGGTGGACCTCGTAGATCGACATTGGCGACTGAAGGGCATCTCGGGTCGCGCGTCGGTCAAGCCATTCCCCATCGCCCCACTCGTAGTGGCTCGTGAAGACCACGGACCCGGTGGCCGGCGGGACCTCCGTAGCGAAGGCGAAGGGATCGGCCTTCTCGCGCCAGACCCCATCCTGGCCGAGAATCGCAAACTTGTAGACGGTGCCGTCGCCGATGGCGGGCACGAACAATTCCCAGATGCCGGTCGCCCCGAGTGATCGCATGGGGTGGGCCTGGCTGTCCCAATAGTTGAACGTGCCGGTGACGCGCACGCCCTTTGCGCTGGGCGCCCACACCGCGAAGGACACCCCCGATACATCACCGTGTGGACCGGGGTAGTTGCGCACGTGCGCGCCGAGCACACGCCACATCTCCTCGTGGCGTCCCTCGCCGATGAGGTAGAGGTCAAGCTCACCCAGGCTGGGCAGGAAGCGGTAGGGGTCGTCGGCGGGGATGACGCGTCCGCCATAGGTCACATCGAGCCGGTAGTCCGGGACGTCGTTCACGGGCAGTACGCCCTGCCAGATACCACGGTATTCATGGACGAGCGGATAGCGCAGATCGCCGACCACCACGTGCACTGCCTCGGCCATGGGTCGCAGCACCCGCACGGTGATGCCCTCCTTGCCCTTGTGCGGTCCGAGCACCCGGTGAGGGTCGTGGTGGGCCCCGTCGACGATGCGGTTGAGGTCATTGACATCGACCTTGACCGGGCGCAGGGCGTCTGTCTCGGACTTGGGCTTCTTGCTCACGCCTTGCGCACCTCCGCGATGTGCGCGACGCCCTGCTCCGGCACGAAGCGGACGTAGGTCGACTGGCCCCAGGTCCAGGTCTCGTCGGTGATGTGATCGTGGGCGATGAACCGGTCAGCCCACTCCATGCCGAGTGCGGGCATGTCCCACCAGACGGTGGTCTCCTGGGTGAAGTACGGATCTAGGGAGCACACGACGAGCGCTACGTCGTCGCCCACTCGCTTGGAGTACGCGATGACCTGATCGGACTCGGTGTGATGGAAGCGCAGGCTGCGCAGGTCCTCGAGCGGCGCTAGCTGGCGGCGTAGCGCGTTGAGCTGGGTGATGTAGGGGATCAGCGTGCGTCCGGACTTCAGTGCACGTGCCCAGTCGCGGGGGCGGTACTCGAATTTCTCCGAGTCGAGGTGTTCCTCGCTTCCCGGGCGAAGGGGGATGCCCTCGAAGAGCTCGAAGCCGCTGTAGGCGCCCCACGTGGGCGACAGGGTGGCGGCCAGGGTTGCTCGGATGGCAAAAGCGGCCGGGCCGCCCTGCTGGAGGTACTCGGTGAGGATGTCCGGGGTGTTCACGAAGGCATTGGGTCGCATGTAGGCGGCCGCGGGTCCGGCGAGCTCGGCGAAGTAGTCCTGCAGGCCCTGCTTGTCATTGCGCCATGCGAAGTAGGTGTAGCTCTGCTGAAATCCCACCTCGGCCAGGGCGCGCATCATGGGCGGGCGGGTGAATGCCTCGGCCAGGAAGATCACGTCGGGATCCGTTGCGCGAATCTCTGAGAGCAGGCGTGCCCACACCCACAGCGGCTTGGTGTGCGGATTGTCGACCCGGAAAATGCGGATGCCGCGCGACATCCAGTGGCGCACGATTCGTACGACCTCGGTGTACAAGCCCTCAGGGTCATTGTCGAAGTTGAGCGGGTAGATGTCCTGGTATCTCTTCGGGGGGTTCTCGGCAAAGGCGATCGTGCCGTCGGCGCGAGTGGTGAACCACTCGGGGTGGGTGGTGACCCAGGGATGGTCCGGCGATGCCTGGAGCGCCAGGTCGATCGCGACGTCGAGTCCGGCAGCTTTCGCGGCGGCGACGAAGGCGGCGAAATCGGCCTCGGATCCGAGATCGGGGTGGAGGGCATCGTGACCACCGGCGGCGGATCCGATCGCCCACGGGGATCCCGGATCGCCGGCCTTGGCGTTGAGCGAGTTGTTGCGTCCCTTGCGATGGGTCGTGCCGATGGGGTGGATGGGCGGGAGGTAGACGACATCGAAGCCCATCGCGGCGACGGCGGGTAGGCGCTTGGCGGCGGTGGCAAAGGTGCCGGACTTACGGGACGTGGCGCCTTCGCTGCGCGGGAAGAACTCGTACCACGAGCCGACGAGGGCGCGACGCCGTTCGACCATGAGCGGCCAGGGACCGCTCTGCGTCACCCCGTCGCGAATCGGATTGGTGACCATGATCGCGGCAACGGCATCATCCTGCGTCGCGGCGTAGCGGACGACGGGAGGCAGCGCATCGTTGTGCAGGGTCGTGATGGCTGCCTGCAGGGTGGCTAGTTGCGTACGCTGCGATGCCGCCAACGATTCCTGCACGCGCTCGAGTAGGAGGGACCCCTCGGAAAACTCGAGCTCGATGTCGATCCCGGCAGCCACCTTGATGCCTGCACGGTGTGACCACGTGGCCCACGGATCACCCCAAGCCTCTATGGTGAATGACCAGTCGCCCTCATAGTCCGCAGTCACGGTGGTCACCCATTGGTCGAGGCCGGTGGCCGCGTCGTCCATGCGCCGCCGGGCGTGCTCCTTGCCGTCAGGCCCGCGTAGCACCGCCTCGACTCCGAGCGCATTATGGCCCTCGCGAAACGCGGTGACCCGCAGGGGCACGACCTCGCCGACGACCGCCTTGGCGGGCAGGCGGCCCCCCTCGACGCTGGGCTGGACGTCGGTCACCGGGAATCGTCCCGTGAGGACGTTGGGCACGGTTACTGCCGAGGTCTTAGTCGATCGCCTTCCGCGTGCGGAGGGGATAGGCGGCATGCAGCCAGGGTACTGGCGCTACCGGGGAGTAGGAACACCCTTCAGAAAGCGCCGAAATCCTGCTGAAATCCCGGGCCAGATTTCAGGGGGCCTGCAAGTCGCGGGGCGCCTCAGTGGGCAACAGTGCACGCGCTAGCGTGGCGGACATGCGCGCGATCCGACGCTTCACGGTCCGCACGGTCCTGCCTGCTCCGCTCGAGCCGCTCAGCGAACTCGCCGGAAATCTTAGGTGGTCATGGCACGAGCCGACCCGTCAAGTCTTTGCCGCGCTCGACCCGCAATTGTGGCGGCGACTTGGTGACGATCCCCTGCGCATGCTGGGGGAGGTCTCATCCGATCGTCTCCAAGAGATGGCGCGTGACGAGGGATACGTCGCGTGGGTGCATCACGCCCGCGATGACCTGCGGCACTACCTCGAGCGCGACGCGTGGTTCCAGTCGCTTGGTCCTGTCGCCCCGCGGGCGATCGCCTACTTCTCTCCCGAATACGGCATCGCGGCCGCGCTCCCGCAGTACTCCGGCGGCCTCGGGATCCTGGCCGGCGATCACCTCAAGGCCGCATCCGACCTCGGCGTGCCCATTATCGGAGTCGGTCTCTTCTATCGCTCCGGCTACTTCCGTCAGTGGCTGTCGCGCGACGGATGGCAGCAGGAGAGCTATCCGGTCGTCGACCCCGACGAGATGCCGGTCACGCTCCTGCGCGAGGAATCCGGCGCTCCGGCAACGATCACGATCGGCATGCCGGCAGGACGCACCCTCCACGCGCGCGTGTGGGTGGCGCAGGTGGGCCGCGTGCCGCTTCTCCTCCTCGACTCCGATGTCGAAGACAACGACCCGATCGACCGGGAGGTCACGGACCGCCTCTACGGCGGTGGCTCCGACCACCGGCTGCAGCAGGAGGTCCTGCTGGGCATCGGTGGCGTGCGCGCGATCCGCGCGTACTGCCGAATCTGTCAGGCTGCCGAGCCTGAGGTCTTCCACTCCAATGAAGGGCACGCTGGATTCCTGGGCCTTGAGCGCATCCGCGAGCTCGTGTCAGGCCAAGGCCTTGATGTTGCGTCGGCGCTCGAAGTGGTGCGGGCCGGCACGGTGTTCACGACTCATACGCCCGTGCCGGCGGGTATCGATCGCTTCCCGCGCGAGCTCATCGAGACGTTCTTCGGTGGAGACAATGCCGACCCAGCGGTGCCGATCGAGCACATCCTTGCCCTGGGCGCCGAAGACCATGAGGGTGGCGATCCGTCGGTCTTCAACATGGCGGTCATGGGCCTGCGACTGTCGCAGCGCGCCAACGGCGTGAGCCTGCTTCACGGCCAGGTCAGCCGTGGCATGTTCAGCTTTCTCTTCCCGGGCTTCGAGCCCGATGAAGTCCTCATCACTTCCATCACCAACGGAGTCCACGCGCCCACCTGGGTCGCGCCGGAGGTCTTGGAGATCGCCATGCGCGAGATCGGTCCCGGCCTGATCGAGGAGTCCCAGGGCTGGGAAGCCATCGGTGGCATACCCGACGACGTGATCTGGCCCGTCAAGCGAGTGCTGCGCCAGCACCTGGTCGACGATGCTCGTGCGCGACTGCGGGCATCATGGAATGCGCGCGGTGCGAGCGATGCCGAACTCGGTTGGATCGACGATGTCCTCGACCCCGACGTGCTCACCATCGGTTTCGCGCGACGCGTCCCCTCCTACAAACGCCTGACGCTCATGCTGCGTGACCCCCATCGGCTACGCGCCCTGCTGCTTGACCCCGATCGGCCCGTCCAGATCGTCGTGGCGGGCAAGGCTCATCCGGCCGACGATGGCGGTAAGGGCCTGATCCAGGAGCTCGTGCGCTTCGCAGACGACCCGCAGGTGCGCCATCGAATCGTCTTCCTGCCCGACTACGACATCGCCATGGCCCAGGTGCTCTATCCCGGCTGCGACGTGTGGCTCAACAACCCGATCCGCCCCCTCGAGGCGAGTGGCACATCGGGCATGAAGGCTGCGCTCAACGGCGCACTCAACCTGTCCATCCTCGATGGGTGGTGGGATGAGTGGTACGACGGTCGCAATGGCTGGGCAATTCCGACCGCTGACGGCGTGGATGATATGGAGCGACGCGACGACCTGGAGGCGGCTGCGCTCTACGACCTGGTCGAGCGCGAGGTGGCCCCGGCCTTCTATGACCGTGGCCACGACGGGCTGCCGCACCGATGGATCGACAGGGTGCGGCACATGCTTCAGACGCTGGGGCCCAAGGTCCTCGCGAGCCGCATGGTGAGCGAATACGTCGAGCGGCTCTATCTGCCAGCGGCGCTGGGCTCGCGTGCGATGAGTGCCGATGACTACCGACTCGGTCGGGAGGTGGCCTCGTGGAAGCAGCACGTCCGAAGGGCGTGGCCCCAGGTCGCCGTTGAGCATGTCGAGGCCTCCGGAGTCGGTGACGCGCCATCCCTGGGTGCGCCGATCCATCTGCGCGCCCACCTGCGGCTGGCCGAGCTCGTCCCCCTCGACGTCGTCGTGCAGGTAGTGTCGGGCCGCGTCGACGACAACGACCGCATCGTGTCGCCGCAGGTCGATGAGCTCAAGGCGGTCGAGGGGTTCGATGGGGGCCGCTGGCTCTACGAGGGTGACCTCACCCTGGATCGCACCGGACCCTTTGGTTACACCGTGCGCGTGCTCCCGCATCACGAGGCTATGGTGTCTTCGGTCGAGATGGGCCTGCTGGCTGCGCCGGCGCCGACCGCTGGTCTCGCCGAGGGCGATCTGCGCTAGTTGCCCACGCGCAGCAGCACGCTCGAGCGCGGCGTAAGTCGGATGGCCTCGCTGGCGCGGTAGGTGCGCTCGGGCCCGGCGACGTCATCGGCCGTGTCGATCACGGTGGTGTACGCCGTGCCGAAGGGTGCTCCGGGCATCGTGAAGTCGATCTCGTCATCCGAGGCGTGCAGGAGCAGTAGGAATGAGTCGTCCGGGGCTAGGGCGGGTTCGCCGGGCACCGGATGAACCTCACCCGACAGGTACATCCCGAGGGTCTTGGTCCATCCGGCGTTCCATTCCTCGTCGGTAAGGGGCTGGCCATCGGGCCCCAGCCACGCGAGGTCGGGCGCTCCTCCCTCGCGAACAGGGCGTCCGTCGAAGAAGAAGCGCTGCCGGAAGACGCGATGGCCTCGGCGCAGGCGCACGAGGGCGCGCGTGACGTCGAGGACCTGGCGCTGCCACGGCTCCAGGTGCCAGTCGAACCACGAGATCTCGTTGTCTTGGCAGTAGGCGTTGTTATTGCCTCCCTGCGTGCGCCCGATCTCATCGCCGCCGAGCATCATGGGCACGCCTGTGGCCAGCAGGAGGGTGGTCATCATGTTGAGAATCTGACGGTGGCGAATCGAGTTGATGCCTTCGCCGTCGGTCTCGCCCTCATGGCCGTAGTTCGCCGAGCGATTGTCGTCCGTGCCGTCTCGGTTGTCCTCGAGATTGGCCTCGTTGTGCTTGTGCTCGTAGGTGGACAGGTCGCGCATCGGGAAGCCGTCGTGGGCGGTGATGAAGTTGATCGAGGCATAGGGCCGACGGCCGTCTCCTGCGTACAGATCGGCGGAGCCGGACAGACGCCAGCCTAGTTCGCCAACCCCGGTCGCCCCGCGCCAGAAGTCGCGCAGGCAGTCGCGGTACTTGCCGTTCCACTCGGTCCACAGTGTGGGGAACTCGCCCACCTGGTAGCCACCGGGCCCGACGTCCCAGGGCTCGGCGATGAGCTTGGCGCGACGAAGGATCGGGTCTTGCTGGATCGTCGTAACGAAGGCGCCCAGCATGTCGACGTCGTGGAACGACCGCGCGAGAGCGGCAGCCAGGTCGAAGCGGAACCCGTCGACGTGCATCTCCTGCACCCAGTAGCGCAGGGAGTCCATGACCATCTGCAGCACGTGGGGATTCGACACGTCGAGGGTGTTTCCGCACCCGGTGTAGTCGGTGTAGTGCCGGCCATCGCTCAGCCGGTAGTAGCCCGGGTTGCAGATGCCGCGGAAGGACAGCGTGGGGCCGAACTCGTTGCCCTCGGCGGTGTGGTTGTAGACGACGTCGAGGATGACCTCGAGGCCAGCCTGGTGAAGGGTGCGCACCATCTCCTTGAACTCGCGCACCTGGCCACCGCGGCCCCCGACAGAGCTGTAGGCAGCATGCGGAGCGAAAAAGCCCAGGGTGTTGTAGCCCCAGTAGTTGGTGAGGCCGAGCTCGAGTAGATGCACTTCATCGACGAAGTGGTGGATGGGCATGAGTTCGATGGCGGTGACGCCGAGTTGAGTGAGGTGGTCGACCACCGCGGGATGCGCGAGTCCGGCATAGGTGCCGCGAAGGTGCTCGGGCACGTCGGGATGACGCATGGTGAGCCCCTTGACGTGGGTCTCGTAGATGATCGTGTCGTTCCACGGAATGTTGAGGGGCTGGTCGCCGTACCAGTCGAAGGCCGAGCCCACGGCGATCGATCGCGGCACGAACGGCGCGGAGTCGTCGTCGTTGCGCAGCAGATCGTCGGTGCCGACGTTGCCGAACACGGCCGGTGTCAGGCGAAAGGCACCATCCATGGCGTGGGCGTAGGGATCCTGCAGCAGTTTGGCGTGGTTCCAGCGGCGCCCGCTGGCCGGATCCCATGGACCGTCGACGCGGAACCCGTATGCGGTGCCCTCGGCCACGGCGCTCACGTGCCCGTGGAAAACCCCGAAGGTCTGCTCCGGCAGCCGGATCGGGGTCTCGGTGCCATCTGCATCGAAGAGGCACAGGTCGACCGCGTCGGCTCCCGGGGCCCACAGGGCGACGTTGGCCCCCGTGGCGTCGAGTGTCACGCCGAGCGGGTCCCACGACCCGGATCCATCGATCTCGTGGTCCATGCCGTCCTTGCTGCCGGGGGGCTGACTGTCCTCGCTGCACGCTACTAGGCTCCTGGGACCAGCCCGGTGCTCGAGCGGGCAAGAGGGAGGCATGTCGTGGGCGGCGAATTCGTGTCGTGGGAGGCCAGCGACGCGATCGCGACCATTCGCCTGGAGCGCCCTCCCATGAACGCCCTGTCCGTGCAGGTGCAGGAGGAGATGCGCGCCGCGGCTCGCGAGGTCTCCGAGCGGGCCGACGTACGCGCGGTCATCGTCTACGGCGGCCCCAAGATCTTCGCGGCGGGCGCGGATGTCAGGGAGATGGCTGACTGGTCGCTCACCGACGCCCTGGCACGCACGGGCGAACTCCAGTCGGCCTTCACTGCCGTCGCCAACATCGCGCAGCCCACGATCGCCGCCATCACCGGCTTTGCGCTCGGCGGGGGATGCGAGCTGGCCCTGTGCTGCGACTTCCGCGTCGCCGGAGACAACGCCAGGTTGGGCCAGCCCGAGATCCTGCTCGGCATAATCCCCGGAGCCGGCGGCACTCAGCGGCTGCCGCGTGTCATCGGCACCGCTCGAGCCAAGGAGCTCATCCTCTCCGGCCGATTCGTGTCGGCTGACGAGGCACTGCGCATCGGTCTTGTCGACCAGGTGGTGGCCCCCGACGCTGTCTACTCGTCGGCCGTGGAGTGGGCGCGGCAGCTCGCCGCCGGTCCGGCGTTTGCCACGCGTGCGGCGAAGGCCGCGATCGATCGCGGAATCGAGACCGACATCGACACGGGACTGGAGATCGAGCGAGTGCACTTCTCCGCCCTCTTCGGCACCCGCGACCAGGAGATCGGCATGCGGTCCTTTCTCGAACACGGCCCGGGTAAGGCGGAGTTCAACAACCCATGACCGACATCGCCGATGCCTGGACCGACCCCAAGCTCGCCAACGTCGTCTACCACGACTGGGAGGCCTCCACCTATGACGAGAAGTGGAGCATCTCCTATGACGAGCGGTGTATCGCCTATGCACGCGATCGATTCCTGCATGTCGCGGGCGACACCGAGTGGCCCTATCGCCGTGTCCTCGAGATTGGTGCGGGCACTGGCTTCTTCGTGCTCAACCTCATGCAGGCAGGCCTGACCTCCGCGGCGGTCGTCACTGATATCAGCTCGGGCATGGTCGATGTGGCCGTGCGCAATGGTGCGGCGCTCGGGCTTGACGTCACCGGACGTGTGGCCGATGCGGAGTCACTGCCGTTCGCCGATGGGGAGTTCGACCTCGTCATCGGGCACGCCGTCCTGCATCACATCCCCGACGTGGAGCTGGCGCTGCGCGAAGTGCTTCGCGTGCTTCGTCCCGGTGGGCGTTTCGTCTTCTGCGGCGAGCCCACCGAGCGTGGCGACGTCGTCGCGCGTCAACTGTCGCGCTTCACGTGGTGGTCCGCGACGCGGGTGATGCGGCTCCCCTACCTTCGCGACCGCTACGGTCGACCCGCCGAGGAGCTTGCGGCGTCGTCCGAGGCGGCTCGGCTTGAAGCCATCGTCGACCTGCACACCTTCGACCCCAACACCCTGGCGCGCATGGCCATGCGGGCGGGTGCCGTCGACGTCACCACGGTCACCGAGGAGTTGACCGCGTCATGGTTCGGCTGGCCGGTTCGCACTCTCGAGGCGGCGGTCCGGCCGGGTTCGCTCGGCTGGAACTGGGCAGTGTTCGCGTATCGCTCCTGGCAGCGCCTCTCGGCCTTGGATTCCACCGTGCTCGCGCGCGTCGTTCCCGACGAGTTCTTCTACAACGTCTGCGTCACTGGAGTGCGACCCTGATCTCTCGTCGCGATCCCCGCCAGGCCCGTTTCCTCACATGGGCCTCGCTGCGCTGGGTGTGGCGCAATCGGGCCTGGTCGTGGTGGTACCTCATCCGCTACTGGCGCTTCCTTGTCTTCCGGTTGCGCAATCCGCACATCATCACCGAGGGAATGGTCTTCCTCGGCAAGCGCGTGGAGGTATACGCACGACCCGGCTACGGACGACTGATCATCGGGCGATGGGTGCACGTCGGAGACGAAAACCGCCTCCGCTGCCATGAGGGAACGATGCGAATCGGCGACAAGTGCGTCTTCGGTCGTGACAACACGGTGAACTGCTACCTCGACGTCGAGTTCGGCGAAGGGACGATCGTCGCCGACTGGGTATACATCTGTGACTTCGACCACGTGACCGACAACGTGCATCGGCCCATCAAGGACCAGGGAATCGTGAAGTCCCCCGTGCGCATCGGTTCTGACGTGTGGGTCGGTGCTAAGGCATCCATCCTGCGTGGCTCCACGGTCGGCCACGGCAGCGTCATCGCCGCGCATGCCGTGGTCAAGCAAGACGTCCCGCCGTTCTCCATCGCCGGCGGCATCCCCGCGAGGGTGCTCAAGGACCGCCGCGAGGTATGCGCGGCGATGGAAGCCACGCGCGTGGCCGTTGCCGACATCGCGCGCAAGACGGCCGTGGCAGCGCAGCGGCAGGCGGCGGAGCCCGACGGGGGCGGCTTGGCCGACCCTCCGGACCGGGGCGAGTCGTCGCCTACGCGAAGTCGCGCAGCAGGTTGACCCCGCGCGGCGGGATGACGGCGGGAGCGCTCCCCAGGCGCGGCTCGCTTGCCGCTGCCCGCGCATAGACCTCGTCGGTCTGCGCTGCCAGGAGCTCCCATCGATAGGACTCGCGTAATCGGGTGCGCGCCGCCCGCGCAAACTCGCGCGACGACTCGTGGTCGCGCACGGCCTCGGTGACCGCCCGTGCAAGATCCTCCGGGTCACCTGGCGCGAACGTCCGTCCGGTTTTCTCGTCTACGACGAACTCGGCGAGACCGCCCGTCCGCGCGACGACCAGCGGTGCCGACAGGGCCGCTCCCTCGAGTGCCACTAGGCCGAACGGCTCGTAGAGACTCGGGATGACCAGGGCGTCTGCGGCGGCCATGAGCCCGTGCAATTCCCGCTCGGGGAGCCACCCGGTGAACGTCACGATCGAGGACACGCGGCGCTCGCGTGCCTGGTGTTCGAGGTCGGATGCCGCGCCTCCGCGGCCGGCGACCACCACGCGCAGCCCGGGCAGCCGACGGCGCAGTCGAGGAAGGGCGTCGATGAGCGTGTGGCCGCCCTTCTCCCACTCCAGGCGCCCGCAGAAGATGATCAGGGGTCCGGTGGCCGCAAAACGATCCCGTGCGCGGGCCAGATCAGTCGCCGATGCTCGCCAGTGACGCAGGTCGATGCCGTTGGTAACCACGGCGATGCGCTCGGGATCGAGATGGAAGAGCCGCTCGATCTCGTAGCGCATGTGGTGTGAGCAGGCGATGACACGCTGTGCGCGGTGCACCAGCCAGTGCTCGACTGAGTGGATGGAGTCGGAAAGGTCGGTGGGCAGCCAGCCCTGGTGGCGCCCGGCCTCGGTCGCGTGAATTGTTGCGACGAGTGCCGACTCATGGCGGGATGCCTCGACCAGCGTCGTGGCAGTGTGCGCCAGCATCCAGTCGTGCGCATGCACGACGTGCGGTGCGTGCTCCTCGATCAGGGACAGGCCGCGGCGGGTGATGGCGCTCTCCATGCCCATGACCCAGGCGAGCAGGTGCGCCTCGTCGAAGGGCACCGCTGGTGGATCGTGGGGCACGCGAATGATGCGCACGCCAGAGGCCACCTCGTCGCCAGCGACGTCCTCGAGACTCTGGGTGAGCACGACAACTTCGTCGCCGCGGGCCGCCTGGGCGTCGGCAAGTGCATGCACGTGTCGGCCCAGGCCTCCGTAGACCAGGGGCGGATACTCCCACGACAGGTGCAGGATGCGCCTGCCGCTCATGACGCACTACCATCGAGGAATCGACGCGCATCGAGAACCGGAAAGGGATTGTCGAGGCGGCGAGCACGCTCAGCTCGATCGCGGGCGAGCTCGATGTCGCCGCGCGCCAGCGCATGGATGATGCCGCGGGCGGTCTGGTCGTGACCTTGAAAGCGATCCCACGCGTATGCCGCGGCGCTGTCGTGACTCACCATGAATGCCCAGTCGCTCGAAAGTGCGAGCAGCGCCTGTGCCACGAGGGTGTCGTGCGTGGCAGATCGATGCGTGCGCGGATGCGTGGCGTCGAGGGCCTGCAGCGTCTCCTTGGCCAGGGATTCCTGGCGCTCGGCTATCGGAGCGGCGCGCTCACCGGTCCAAACGTGCCAGTCCTTGTGCAGGCCCCATGACCCGGAGTCGGGGTAGACCTGGCCGGCCGGCTCGTCGATGGCCTCGCCCAGTGTCGTCACGCGTATCCCCGCCTTCGGAAGCGCGCGGAGTACGGCAGCGAGCCAGGCGGGGCCCTCATGCCACCAGTGACCGAAGAGCTCGGTGTCGTAGGCAGCAACCACGAGGCCGGGCCTCTCGCCTCGCCGCTCGCGTAGGTCGATGAGGCGCTGCCGCACGATGCCGACGAAGTCCTCCGCGTCGCGCTGGATGACCGCTGCCGCACGCGCGGGTTCGTACGGCGCCTTGTCGTGGGGATCGACTGACCGGCCGGTGACCCGGGCGGTGCGGAACCCCCACTCGTGGTCGAAGGTGTGGAAGTCGCGGTACCACGGATCACCGGGATAGCCGCGCTTGGGCGACCAAACGCGGTAGCTGACGTCGAGGTCGCGGCCGACCGCGACGACATCGGAGTCGCCGAGCCACCATGCATCGGCGGTGGTGGCCTGCGCGCCCAGCAGGGAGGGGCCGTCGAGCACGACGTGTCCGACGCCGGCATCGGCATACGCGCGTTCGAGCCCTGGCTCGTAGGCGCACTCGGGAGTCCATAGACCCGCCGGCCGCCGACCCAGGCGATGCCGGGCATCGTCGAGTCCGGCGGCCAGACTCGGCCGCGCAATGCCGTCCGGGAGCAGTGGCAGGAAGGGGTGCGTGAGCGGTCCGCCGAGTAACTCGATGACGTCGTCGTCAACGAGTCGGCGCAGCACCGGGGAGGCGCCGCTCGACCAGCGCGCTTCGAAGTCGTCGAGTGCGTGCGAGGCCTCGGCGCACTCACGGCGACCGGCCTGCCTGCGCCACTGCTCGCGTGCACCGGCCATACCCTCGGCGCGCACTCGCCAGTAGCCGAGCCAGGTGTGCTGCTCGTCGAGGAGATAGGGGTCGTCGAGCTGCGCGGCGAGCACCGGCGTCATGCCGAGGGTGAGCAGATGCTGGCGTCCTTCGGCCGCGAGGGCGTCCAGCACGCGGACGACGGGCTGGTAGGACGTCGCCCAGGCCTGGTGCAGCCACTCCTCGCCGACCGGCCAGGCGCCGTGGTGCGCCACCCAGGGCAAGTGCGTGTGCAGGACGAGGCAAAAGGTGCCGATGGGTGGGGTGCTCACGGAGCGAATCCGATGCCAATGAGATCGGCCGCGCTGTCGCTCGCGCTGCCCACGGTGAAGTCGTCGCGGTTGACGGTGCGGATGAAGTCGCGCAGATCCGGGGGCAGGTGATCGCCTAGCACGGCGGCTACCTGCGCCGCGACTATCGAGCCGTTGTCTTGCTCCCACGCATCGATGCGATCGGCGTGGTCAAGGCCCAGCACCTCGATACCTACGAAGCCGGCGGCACGCATCAGGCTGCCGACCTGCTCGGCGTCGAATTCCTCGACGTGAAAGGGGTTGACCGGCTTGGCGCAGCGCCCGAGTCCGGGAGAGAAGGTCAGGCGATTGGGCGTCGTGACGATGAGTGCACCGCCGGGCCGTAGGACACGAGAGCACTCGCGAAGGAAGCGGGGCAGATCCCACAGGTGCTCGATCACCTGGCAGCACGCGATGAGGTCGATGGTGCTGTCGCGGGCAGGCAGCGCGTCGAGATTGGCACGCACCATTGCGGTCTCCGGATAGGTGCGCGTCGCGTGAAGGCACGCGGCCTCGTCGTACTCCCAGGCGATGACAGACCGGGGGTCGGCCTCGCGCAGCCAGGCGGTCCCGTATCCCTCGCCGGCCCCAGCATCGGCGACGATGCCCGCGCTGATGAGCTCGGCGAAGCGCCGGGTGATCCACGCGTAGGCGACTTCGTGGCGGGCGAACCAGTACTCCTCGTCGGGCAGGCCGGGAGCGGTGCGCTCACCCGTGGGCGGCAGCGCGGGGGCAGACCTGGCAGGGAGAGGGAGCACGGTCAGCGAGCCTAGTCCCGTCGGGCAAGCTAAGTGACTCGCCAGTAACATAGGTCCAGCTGGGGCAGTCCGGCCCGTATCATGAGGAGTTAGGCGTGAAGATCGCCGTATGCGTCAAGCAAGTCCCCGACACCTGGGCGGAAAAGCGCCTGAAGCCCGAGGACTCCACCCTCGACCGCGAATCGGCCGAGGGCGTGCTGAATGAACTCGATGAATACGCCGTCGAGGAGGCCCTGCGCCTCATCGAGGCCCAGGGCGGCGAAGTCGTCGTCGTGTCGATGGGCCCAGAGCGGGCCGGCGAGACCATCCGCAAGGCCCTGAGCATGGGTGCCGACGCCGGCATCCACATCGTCGACGATGCACTGCATGGCTCCGATGCCATCGCCACGTCGGCCGCGCTCGCCAAGGCGCTCGAGGGTCGCGGATTCGACCTCATCCTCTTTGGCTCCGAGTCCACCGATGCCCGCATGAGCGTGGTGCCCGCCATGGTCGCCGAGCGCCTAGGCCTGCCGCAGCTCACATTCGCACAGAAGGTCGAGGTCGACGGCTCCACCGTGCGCATCGAGCGTCAGGCCGAGTACGGCTACGACTCGATCGAGGCCTCTGCCCCCGTCGTGGTCAGCGTCGTCGAGAAGATCAACGAGCCGCGCTATCCGTCGTTCAAGGGCATCATGGCCGCCAAGAAGAAGCCGGTCGACACTCTCACGGTCGCCGACCTCGGGCTGGAGCCGGTCACTGTTGGCCTGGCCGCCGCCTGGTCGGCGGTCGACGAGTTTGCCGCACGCCCGCCGAAGGCCGCGGGCACCGTTATCGCCGACGACGGCGCGGGTGGCGTGAAGATCGCCGACTACCTCAGCCAGCAGAAGTTCATCTAGGGAGACGCGACCATGTCCGAGATCCTCGTGCTCGTCGAGCACTCCGAAGGCGCCGTCAAGAAGGTCACCCTCGAGCTCCTCACGCTCGCGAGGTCGCTTGGCACGCCGTCCGCGGTGTGGCTCGGTGCCGGCGCTGACGCCGCGGCCCTGGCCATCCTCGGCGAATACGGTGCTGAGACCATCTACGTCGCCGACTCGGCTGACCTCGACGACTTCCTCGTCGCCCCCAAGGCCGAGGTGCTCGCCTCGCTGATCGCCGACAAGGCACCAGCGGCGGTCCTGATCGCCTCCACCGCCGACGGCAAAGAAATCGCCGGGCGCGTGGCCATCAAGGCCGACTCCGGTGTCATCACCGATGCGGTGGGCGTCGCCGCCGACCTCACGGCCACCCAAAGCGTTTTCGGCGGATCGACCGTCGTGAAGTCCAAGGTCACCAGGGGCACGCCCATCATCACCGTGCGTCCTAATTCCACCGCCCCCGAAGCCGCACCGGCCACCGGCACGCGCAGCGACGTGGCCGCCGCCATCTCCGACGCGGCGAAGTCCGCCAAGGTCACCGGCCGCACCGTCGCCCAGCGCGGTGGCCGGCCCGATCTCGCCGAGGCCGCCATCGTGGTCTCCGGCGGGCGTGGCGTCGGCGGTGCCGAGGGCTTCGGTGTCGTCGAGGCGCTGGCCGACACCCTCGGTGCGGCCGTGGGCGCCTCACGCGCAGCGACCGATGCGGGCTGGTACCCCCATCAGTTCCAGGTGGGCCAGACCGGCAAGACCGTCTCCCCGCAGCTCTACATCGCCAACGGCATCAGCGGTGCCATCCAGCACCGTGCCGGCATGCAGACCTCCAAGACGATCGTGGTCGTCAACAAGGACCCCGAGGCGCCCATCTTCGAGCTGGCCGACTTCGGCGTCGTTGGCGACCTGTTCACGGTGGTCCCGCAGTTGACGGAGGAGATAGGCAAGCGCAAGGCCTGATCGCCCTGACGGATACCATCGGGGGCGTGACGCAGCCGCGCACCTACGTCGATCATGCCGCCTCCACGCCGATGCTCCCGTCGGCGGCCGATGCCTGGCAGCGTGCGTCCCGGCACGTCGGCAACCCGTCGTCGCTGCACGGGTCTGGTCGTGCGGCGCGTCGTATCGTCGAGGAGTCGCGCGAGAGCATCGCCGACGACCTAGGCATGCGGCCCAGCGAGGTCATCTTCACCGCCGGCGGCACCGAGGCAGACAACCTCGCCATCAAGGGCCTGGCCTGGGCAGCGCCGGATCGACCGCGCATCGTCTGCTCGCCCATCGAGCATCGCGCCGTGCTGGATCCCGTGGAGTGGCTCGGCGAGCAGGGCAGGCCCATCACCTGGCTGGGCGTCGACGCCGTCGGCCGCGTCAGTGTTGATGACGTGATCGCGCATCTCGACGTTGATGTCGCCCTGTGCACGGTGATGTGGGCCAACAACGAGGTCGGCACGATCCAGCCGATCGCCGAGATTGCGGCCGCGTGCGCCGATGCGGGCGTGCCCTTCCACACCGACGCCGTCCAGGCGCTCGGTCAGCTTCCTGTCGACGCGGGACGGCGCGGCATCACGTCGCTGGCTCTTAGCGGCCACAAGATCGGTGCTCCGGTGGGCGTGGGCGTGCTCGTGCTCGATCGCGACGCCCGCGTCGTGCCCGTCCTGCACGGCGGGGGCCAGGAGCGCGACGTGCGCTCCGGCACCGTCGATGCGGCATCATCCGCGGCGATGGCCGTGGCCGTGCGACACGCCGTCACCGAGCATCAGGCGCACGCGGAGCGCATCGCCGGCCTTCGCGATGCCCTGGCCGCGGGGATTGTCGGGCGAGTGCCCGGTGCCGTGCTCAACAGCACGGCCGAGGTGAGCCTGCCGGGCCATGTCCACGCGTCGTTCCCTGGATGCGAGGGCGATGCCCTCCTGATGCTGCTCGACGCCTCCGGTGTCGAGTGCTCAACCGGCTCCGCGTGCACGTCAGGCGTGCCCGAGCCGTCGCACGTGCTGCTCGCCATGGGCGTCGACCCCGCGCTGGCGCGCGGCTCGTTGCGATTCTCGCTGGGGCGCACGTCGACGCCGGACGACGTTGAGCGCATCCTCGACGTGCTGCCGCGGGCGGTCGAGCGCGCCTCGCGCGCGGGCTCGCCTACGTTTCGAACGGTCTCCTAACATGCGCCTGATCGCGGCCCTGTCCGGCGGGGTCGACTCGTCGGTGGCCGCTGCCCGCAGTGTCGATGCCGGGTACGAGGTGGTGGGCATCCACCTGGCATTGGCACGCAGCGGCAACGGCCCGGCCGGTAGCCGTGGCTGCTGCACGCCCGAGGACGCCCGCGATGCGCGTCGCGTGGCCGACGTGCTCGGCATCCCCTTCTATGTCTGGGACCTGTCGGCTGAGTTCCAGCGCGATGTCATCGACGACTTCGTCCAGTCCTACGACGAGGGCCTCACTCCCAACCCCTGCATTCGCTGCAACGAGAAGATCAAGTTCGCGGCCGTCCTCGATCGTGCCCTGGCCCTCGGATTCGAAGGCGTCGTCACCGGGCACTACGCGCGCATCGTCGAGGGCCCTGGTGGCCGTGAACTGCATCGCGCGATCGACCAGACCAAGGACCAGTCCTATGTCCTTGCCGTCCTCGACGAACCGCAACTTGCGGGCGCGCATTTCCCGCTGGGTGACACCCGCAAGGCCGATGTGCGCGCGGAGGCGGCCGGGCGCGGCCTGCGTGTGGCCGACAAACCCGACAGTCATGACATTTGCTTCATCCCCGACGCAGACACCGAGGGCTACCTGCGCCGTCGCCTGGGCGATCGCGAGGGCCAACTCGTCGATGCCGTGTCGGGGGAAACCCTGGGCATGCATGCGGCGACCTACGCGCTCACCGTGGGGCAGCGGCGCGGCCTCGGCCTCACCGTGCCCAGCGACGATGGCGCGCGCCGCTATGTCATCGGTCGCGAGGAGGATGGCATGCGCGTTCTCGTCGGCACCGAGCAACTCCTGTCGGTGCGACGCATCGAGGGCCGTGGTCCCATCTGGTGCGGGCCCAGCCCGAAGCCTGGCGCGCGCGTGGCCGTGCAGATCCGTGCGCACGGTCAGCCGCTGAGGGCGACCCTCGAGGTCGATGGGGGCACCGTGATTGCGCATCTGGACGAGCCGGCGCGCGGTGTGGCACCCGGACAGACGCTCGTTGCATATGACGGCACGCGCGTGGTGGGCAGTGCGACCATCGTCGGGAGTAGTGCGTGACGAGCGCCACCGGAGTCGGCTCGCTGCCGGGCACCGACTCCCACGAGTGGTCGCGCACCATCGCCGGCGAGCTCCCCGACCTCCCGCACGTCCCGGAGCTTCCCGCACGCGGGCCCGGGGCCGACACGATCGGCCGCACGGCATCGCTCCTAGCGCAGGTCGCCCCCGACCTGGCCGTCGACACCACTCCCTCCGGGTGGCGGTTCGCCGATGCGCCCGGCCGGGTGATGGCACGCGCCGCTTCGTGGCTGTCCGAGGACCTCGACGGCGTCGAGGAAGCCCTGGCGGGCACGACCGGTCCGGTCAAGGGCCAGCTCGTCGGCCCGTGGACCCTTGCCGCATCCATCGAGACGCGCAATGGTGAACGCGCGATCCGCGACGCGGGCGCCTGCCGTGACCTGGCCGAGGCGCTAGCGGTGGCTGCCGATCGGCACGTGCGCGAGATCCAGCGGCGCCTGCCGCGGGCGTCGGTCGTCCTGCAGTTCGACGAGCCAGCGCTGCCCACCGCACTGGCCGGTGGCGTCAGCACGGCGAGCGGTATTGCCACCTATCGAGCGGTCGACGTGCAGCGTGCCGAGTCGTACCTGCGCATGGCCATGGACGGAGCACGAGCCGCGGGTGCGAGTCCGGGCATCCACTGCCGCGAGTCGCGCACTCCCGTGGAATTGCTGCGCCGGGCCGGCGCCGATTTCGTCTCCATCGACCTCACTGTCCTAGACGGCTCACAGGAGGAAGCGCTGGGCCGCATTATGGACCAGGGCGGGCACGCCTACCTCGGCGTGGTTCCCGCGCTCGCGCCGTCGCCCGTCCTGCCTGTGCGCTCGGTCGCAGAGCGAGCCGCGCAACGCGTGCTCGACCAGTGCTCGCGCTGGGGATTTACCCCCGAATCGGTCCACGACCGACTCGTGCTGACTCCGCAATGCGGGCTGGCCGGCGCCGATCCGGTGTGGGTGCGCGCGGCCTACTCCTCCCTTCGCGAGGCCGTGCGCCTGGTGCGAGAGGATGCCGAGGTGCCCGAGGAGTCCTCGTGACCGTACCGGCGAAGGCCCGCGCGCGCTGGTCCGAACTCGTCGACGCGATCAACCACGCCCGCGGGCGCTACTACGACAAGGACGCGCCCACCATCTCCGACGAGGAGTACGACGCGCTCTATCGCGAGCTAGTCGACCTCGAGGCCAAGCACCCCGAACTCGTCTCGGGGGAGTCGCCGACCCAGTCGGTGGGCGGGGCGCGCTCGGAGATGTTCGAGCCGGTGGAGCACCTCGAGCGGATGTACAGCCTTGACAACGCCTTCTCTGTACAGGAGGTCCAGGCCTGGGCCGACCGTATCGAGAAGGCGATCGGCCGCGTGCCCCCGCTGCTGTGCGAGCTCAAGGTTGATGGACTCGCTGTCGACCTCGTCTACGAGCGCGGCCGCCTGCGGTCGGTGGCTACGCGCGGTGACGGCCGCGTGGGCGAGGACGTCACCTACAACGCCACGTTCATCCCCGCGATCCCGGTCAATCTGTCCGGCACCAAGCCACCCGCGCTGCTCGAAGTCCGCGGCGAGATCTACTTCCCGGTGGCGGACTTCGAGCGCGTCAATGCCGAGCAGCTGGCAGGCGGCGGCTCGCCATTCTCCAATCCCCGCAATGCGTCCGCGGGCACGCTGCGCCAGCGCGTCGACAAGCGCCAGACCGAGATCGCCGAGGTCGAGGCCAAGTCCCGCGGCTCCGAGCGCGAGCAGGCGCGCATCGAGCGGCTCAAAGGCGAGCTCGACCTCGCGACATCGCGGCTGGTCGCACTGCGGCTCGTCGTTCACGGCATCGGCGCCCACGAGGGTGTGAGCTTTGACAGCCAGAGCGATGCCTACGCCGTGCTAGCAGAGCTCGGCCTGCCGACCAGTGATCGCGTGCGCGTCGTCGACGATCTGGGCGGCGCGCAGCAATACATCGACCACTACGGCGAGCATCGTCACGCCGTCGAGCACGAGATCGATGGCGTCGTGCTCAAGGTCGACGATCTCGCCCTGCAGGCCCAGCTCGGCGCGACCTCGCGCGCACCGCGGTGGGCGATCGCCTACAAGTACCCACCCGAGGTGGTGCGCACCCGGCTGGTCGACATCATGGTCAATGTCGGGCGCACCGGGCGAGTCACGCCGTTCGCCGTGATGGAGCCGGCACAGGTGGCCGGCTCGACGGTGTCGATGGCCACGCTGCACAACGCCGACGAGGTGGTGCGCAAGGGCGTGCTCATCGGCGACATGGTCTTCCTGCGCAAGGCCGGCGACGTCATTCCCGAGGTGCTCGGGCCGGTCATCGAGGAGCGCACCGGAGACGAGCGCGCGTTCGTCATGCCGACACTTTGCCCGGAGTGCTCCACCCTCCTCGGCCCTGAGAAGGAGGGCGATGTCGACATCCGCTGCCCCAACACCCGCTCGTGCCCGGCCCAATTGCGCGAGCGCGTCTTCCACGTGGCCTCGCGCGGTGCCCTGGACATCGAGGGCCTGGGCTACAAGGCCGCCATTGCCCTCCTCGAGTGCAGGCTCGTGCAGGACGAGGGAGATATCTTCGCCCTCACTCCAGATGACCTGCTGCGCTGCCCCTTCTTCACGCGCGAGCCGGGCAAGGGCGAGCACAGCCCACAGCTGTCGGAGAACGCCAAGCGCATGCTCGAGCAGATCGACATCGCCAAGGATCGTCCGCTTTGGCGGGCACTCGTCGCGCTGTCCATTCGCCACGTCGGTCCGACGGCCGCCCAGGAACTTGCCCGTGCGTTCGGCAGCATCGATGCCATTGCCGACGCGACACCCGAGCAGCTCGCGGAGGTCGAGGGTGTCGGTGCCGTCATCGCGGAGGCTTTAAAGGAGTGGTTCGCCGAGGACTGGCATCGCGACGTCGTGGAGAAGTGGCGCGCCGCAGGCGTGAGCCTCGCTGAGGAGCGTGCCGAGGTCGGGCCGCAGCCGCTCGCCGGCCTCACCATCGTCGTGACGGGCTCGGTGCCCGGCTACTCACGCGACGAGGCGACGCAGGCGCTGGCTGCGCGCGGCGCCAAGGTCGCAGGCTCGGTGTCGAAGAAGACCGACTACGTCGTGGTCGGAGAGGGCGCGGGCAGCAAGGCCGACAAGGCGGCCGATCTGGGCGTGCCGATCATCCCCTCGGACCGCTTCCAGATCGTGCTCAACGACGGCCCAGAAGCCGCACTGCCCTAGCCGGTCGCCTTCGACGAGAAGGGATTGACCGAGTCTGCGTAGAGTAGGCTCTCGCTCGAAGGGTGAGGGTCACCCTGGCTCTACCTGTTGGATGGTCCGCGGACCCCTTGGTTATTCGCCGTGCGTCGCCGACCGCGAAATGAGGCTCGCATGCTCTTCTTCATCATCCCGTGGATCGTCCTGGTCGCCGGCGTGGGAATCAACGTGCTGGTCGACCGCCACGCCGACCGACGAACCGCTGCGCGTTTCGTCGAGATCTCCCTGCTCTGGGTGATGGTTTGGATGAGCGCGTGGGGCCTGGTCGGCGTATTCGCTCACATTGGCCCGATGTCGGCGCAGACGGCCGAGCAAATCGGCTACGCGCCCAGCATGTTCCAGTGGGAGGTCGGCTTCGGCGACCTGACCTTGTCAGTCCTGGGCATCGCGTGCTTCTGGTTCCGGGATCGATGGATGACGGCGGCTGTCGTCGCCCTGGCCATCTCGTATGGCGGAGATGCGATCGGGCACGTCATGCAATACGTGGGCGATGGCAATGACGCCCCGGCCAACACCTGGGCGATCCCGAGCGACATCCTGCAACCCCTGCTCGCGATCGTGCTGCTCGTGCTCTACCGCCGAGGCCTCGGACGCCTTCCGCAGATGCCCGAGCATGGAGTCGTCGGCGCCGCGTCCTGACCGCGGATCGACGTCGACCAGCGGGAAATCGCCGGAGGGCTCCTCCCTAGACTGCTCACCATGTCCGCGATCACCCGCGCGGAGGTCGCGCATCTGGCCCGCCTTGCCCGCCTCGCCCTCGCCGAAGACGAGCTCGACCACTATGCCCAGCAGCTCGACGTCATCCTGCAGTCGGTGGCGCGGGTCTGCGAGGTCGCGGCCGACGACATCCCGCCCACCTCGCACCCCATGCCCCTGGTCAACGTATTCCGACCCGACGAGGTCGCCCCGAGCCTGACCCAGGAGCAGGCCCTGGCGGCCGCGCCCGCCGTCGAAGATGGCCGTTTCCGCGTCCCGCGCATCCTGGACGAGGAGTGAGCGCCGCCATGGAGGCTGACCTCATCCGGCAGCCCGCCGCCGTCCTCGGCGACGCCATTGCCGCGCGAGAGGTGTCGGCACGCGAGGTGACCAAGGCCCACCTCGATCGCATCGCCCAGGTCGATGATCGCGTGCACGCCTTCCTGTACGTCGACACCGACGGCGCGCTCGCCGCCGCCGATGCTGTCGATGCGGAGATCGCTGAGGGCATACGCCGCAGCCCGCTGGCCGGCGTACCGCTCGCGTTGAAGGACGTGCTCGCGATGAAGGGCGTGCCCACCACGTGCGGCTCGCGCATCCTCGAGGGCTGGCGCCCTCCCTACGACGCGACCGTTGTCGAGCGACTGCGCGCGGCGGGCGTGATCATCCTGGGCAAGACCAACATGGACGAGTTCGCCATGGGCTCGTCGACCGAGCACTCCGCATACGGACCGACGCACAATCCGTGGGACCTCGAACGCATCCCCGGCGGATCCGGGGGCGGCTCCGCGGCGGCGATCGCCTCCTTCGAGGCACCCCTGGCCATCGGCACCGACACGGGCGGCTCCATCCGCCAGCCCGCGGCGGTCACCGGCACGGTCGGCGTCAAGCCCACCTACGGCGGCGTCTCCCGCTTCGGGCTCGTCGCGCTTGCCTCGAGCCTCGACCAGGCCGGACCGTGCACGCGCACGGTCATGGACGCGGCGCTCCTGCAGTCGGTGATCGGCGGATATGACCCGCGCGACTCCACCTCGATCAACGCCCCTGTGCCCGATGTCGTCGCGGCCGCCGAACGTGCCGACGTGCGCGGCATGCGCATCGGCCTGGTCAAGGAACTGTCGGGAGAGGGCTATCAGGCGGGTGTCGAGCAGCGTTTCCGCGAGGCGGTGGCGATCCTGGAGGACCTCGGGGCCGAAGTCGTCGAGGTGTCATGCCCGCACTTCGACTACGCGCTCGGCGCCTACTACCTAATCCTTCCCAGCGAGTGTTCATCCAACCTCGCCCGGTTCGACGGCATGCGCTACGGCCTGCGTGTGGGCGACGACGCCGATCGCTCCGTCGAGGAGGTCATGTCGCTGACGCGCGAGGCGGGCTTCGGTGCCGAGGTCAAGCGCCGCATCATGCTGGGCACTTACGCCCTGTCGAGTGGCTACTACGCCGCATACTACGGCCAGGCGCAGAAGGTGCGCACGCTGATCCAGCGTGACTTCGCCCAGGCCTTTGCCGATGTCGACGTGCTGGTGTCGCCCACCACCCCGACGACGGCATTCCGCATCGGCGAGAAGGTCGACGACCCGTTGGCGATGTACCTCAACGACATCGCCACCATCCCCGTCAACCTCGCCGGCAACTGCGCGATGTCGTTGCCGGTCGGCCTGGCGCCCGAAGACGGGCTGCCGGTCGGGCTGCAGGTCATGGTTCCGCCGCAGGCAGACGATCGCCTCTACCTCGTGGGCGGCGCACTCGAGGCGGCCCTGCGCGATCGCTGGGGTCATCTGCTGATCGAGGAGGTGCCGGCCCTATGAGCACGGTAACGCCCATCCCCTTCGACGACGCCATCGCGACATTCGATCCGGTCATCGGCCTTGAGGTGCACGTCGAGCTCGGCACGCGCACCAAGATGTTCTGCGGCTGTCCTACCGACTTCGGCGCCGAGCCCAACACCCAGGTCTGCCCGGTGTGCCTCGGCCTCCCAGGCTCGCTGCCCGTTGCCAACGCCAAGGCGATCGAGTCGATCATCCGCATAGGGCTGGCGCTCAACTGCGACATCGTCGAGTGGTGCCGTATGGCGCGCAAGAACTACTTCTACCCCGACATGCCCAAGGACTACCAGGTCAGCCAGTACGACGAGCCGATCTGCATCAACGGCTACCTCGACGTGACCGTCGACACCGATGAAGGCCCCCGCGTGTTCCGCGTCGATATCGAGCGCGTCCACATGGAAGAGGACACCGGCAAGCTCACGCATGCGGGCGGTGCGACCGGCCGCATCCACGGCGCGGACTACTCCCTGGTCGACTACAACCGCGCGGGCATTCCACTGGTCGAGATCGTCACCAAGCCCGTGGTCGGCACCGGGGCGCTCGCGCCTGCCGTCGCCCGCGCCTACGTGACTGAGCTGCGCGACATCATGCGCGGGCTCGGTGTCTCGGACGTCAAGATGGAGGAAGGGTCGCTGCGCTGTGATGCCAACGTGTCCCTCAATCGCCCGGGCGCCGAGTGGGGCACGCGTTCGGAGACTAAAAATGTCAACTCCCTGCGCTCGGTGGAACGCGCGGTGAGATCGGAGATCGAGCGACAGGCCGCCGTGCTGCTTGCCGGCGACCGCGTGGTGCAGGAGACACGTCACTTGCACGAGGACACCGGTGTGACGACCCCGGGTCGCTCGAAGGAGCACGCCGAGGACTACCGCTACTTCCCCGAGCCCGACCTTGTGCCCATCGCGCCGTCTCGTGAATGGGTCGATGAGCTGCGGGCCACACTGCCGGAGCAGCCCAGTGCGCGTCGCGCGCGTCTCGCGCAGGCATGGGGCATCAGCGACTTCGACATGCAGGCCCTGGTCCATGCCGGCGTGCTCGACCTGGTCGAGGAATCGGTCGCCGCGGGGGTCGCCCCCGAGGCCGCTCGCAAGTGGTGGGGCGGCGAGCTCACACGCGTGGCCAATGAGCGGGGGGTCGACGTGGCCACACTGTCCGTCTCACACGGCGACATCCTGCGCGTCGAGGAACTGATCGCGTCCGGGGCCATCAATGACAAGCTCGCCCGCCAGGTTTTCGAGGGAGTGCTCGCGGGCGAGGGAGCACCCGACGACGTGGTCACCGCGCGCGGCCTTGCCGTGGTGTCCGACGACGGCGCTCTGCTGGCCGCGATCGACGAGGCCCTCGCGGCGCAGCCCGACGTGACAGAGAAGATCCGCTCGGGCAAAGTGCAGGCCGCCGGCGCGATCGTGGGCGCGGTCATGAAGTCGACGCGGGGTCAGGCCGATGCGGCCAAGGTGCGCGCGCTGCTGCTGGAGCGCCTCGGCGTCTCGGAGTAGCGCTTGATCGTGGTCCCGGGTGAGATTGCCGACTACGTCGACGTCCCCGAGCTGACCGTCTGGGACGGCGGTGACACGGCGCCGATCCGCGAGGCGCGCTTCTACGTGCCGTCCTACATGGCGGGGGAGTGGGCCTTCGAGGTCATGCGAGGCCTGCCCCACCTGGAGGTCTGCCAGCTTCCGACGGCCGGCTACGAGCATGCGCTCCCCTGGGTGCCCGCGGGCGTCACGCTGTGCAACGGCGCGGGCATCCACGATGCGAGCACGGCGGAGCTCGCCGTGGGCCTCATCCTGACCCGGCTGCGCCGCCTGGATGACATGGCCCGCGCCATGCCGCGGGGGGAGTTCCTGCACGATCGCTTCGATGCCCTGGCCGACAAGTCGGTCGTGGTCGTGGGCGCCGGCGGCATCGGCCAGGCGCTCCGGCGACGACTCGAGGGCTTCGAGTGCGATGTCGTCCTCGTCGGGCGTACGGCGCGCGACGGCGTACGCGCCCGCGACGACCTCGATGACCTCATCCTGGAGGCCGATGTCGTCGTACTCGCGCTGCCGCTGGACAACTCCTCGCGATGCATGGTCAATGCGGGATTCCTGTCGCGCATGAAGGACGGCGCGCTGTTGGTCAATGTCGCCCGCGGTGGCATCGTCGACACCGATGCGATGCTGACCGAGGCTGGCCGTCTGAACTTCGCCCTCGACGTCACCGACCCCGAGCCGCTGCCGGCCGATCACCCGCTTTGGCGCGCGCCGGGGGTCTTCATCAGCCCGCACGTGGGCGGCAACACCAGCGCGTTCCTGCCGCGCGTGGGGCATCTGGTGACCGACCAGGTGCAGCGCTGGCAGTCGGGGGACCCGCTGCGCAATGTCATTGTGTCCTAGGCTGGCGGCATGGCCCAGACACCCGACATGAAACCCCGCAGCCGTGAGGTCACCGACGGTCTCGAGCGTTCCGCTGCTCGCGGCATGCTCCGCGCCGTTGGCATGGTCGACGAGGACTTCGCCAAGCCGCAGATCGGCATCGCCTCCTCGTGGAACGAGATCACGCCCTGCAACCTCTCGCTGGATCGCCTTGCCAAGGCGGCCAAGGAGGGTGTGCACGCGGCCGGCGGCTTTCCCATGCAGTTCGGCACCATCTCGGTCTCCGACGGCATCTCCATGGGCCACGAGGGCATGCACTTCTCGCTGGTCAGCCGCGAAATCATCGCCGACTCGGTCGAGGCTGTCATGCAGGCCGAGCGCCTCGATGGCATGGTCACCTTCGCCGGGTGCGATAAGAGTCTGCCCGGCATGATCATGGCGGCCGCGCGCCTCAACCTCGCGAGCGTCTTCGTCTACGCCGGGTCGATCCTGCCCGGCCACGTCAAGCTCAGCGACGGCACGGAGAAGGACGTCACCATCATCGACGCCTTCGAGGCCGTTGGCGCATGTGCGAGAGGCCTGATGTCACGCGAGGACGTCGACACCATCGAGCGGGCCATCTGTCCCGGCGAGGGTGCGTGCGGCGGCATGTACACCGCTAACACCATGGCCAGCGCCATCGAGGCCATGGGCATGTCGCTGCCCGGCTCATCGGCACCCCCCGCGGTCGATCGTCGTCGCGACGGCTACGCCCGCCGATCCGGCGAGGCCGTGGTCGAACTCATCCGCCAGGGCATCACCGCGCGCGACATCATCACGCGCCACTCGCTCGAAAACTCGATCACCGTCGTCATGGCGCTCGGTGGCTCCACCAACGCTGTCCTGCACCTGCTCGCCATCGCCCACGAGGCAGGAGTGCCTCTCGAGATGGAGGACTTCCACCGGGTGGGCTCCAAGGTGCCGCTGCTTGCTGATCTGAAGCCCTTCGGCCGCTATGTCATGAGCGATGTCGACCGCGTGGGCGGCATTCCGGTGGTGCTGCGCGCACTCCTCGACGCCGGCCTGCTTCACGGCGACTGCCTCACGGTGACCGGCAAGACGATGGCGGAAAACCTGGCGGCCATCAACCCGCCCGATCCGGACGGCCAGATCCTGCATGCGTCCAACGATGCCCTCGCCGCCAGTGGGGGCATCACGATCCTGTCGGGATCCCTGGCGCCCGAGGGCGCCGTGGTGAAGAACGCCGGCGTGCCGGTCGAGGCGTTCGAGGGTGTTGCCCGAGTCTTCGAGCGCGAGCAGGCGGCCATGGCGGCCCTCGAGGACGGCACGATACAGGCGGGTGACGTGATCATTATTCGCTACGAGGGCCCCAAGGGCGGTCCTGGCATGCGCGAGATGCTGATGATCACCGGCGCCATCAAGGGTGCAGGCCTCGGCAAGGACGTCCTGCTCATCACCGACGGCCGCTTCTCCGGCGGCACGACCGGACTGTGCGTCGGGCACGTCTCTCCCGAGGCGGTCGATGGCGGTCCGATCGGTCTCATGCGCAGTGGCGATCGCGTGCGCATCGATGTCAAGGAGCGCACACTCGATCTGCTGGTTGACGACGACGAACTCGCACGCCGTCGTGCCGGCTTCACACCGCTGCCCCTGCGCTATGACCGAGGCGTGCTCGCCAAATACGCCCGTCTTGTCGGCTCGGCCTCCCGGGGAGCAATCTGCGACTGAGCGTCGTTTGACCACCCGATCGCTGTGGATGACCGAGCGGGCTATTAGGGTGCTGTGCCATGAGCGAACGGACACCCAGCGTGCCTGCGGGGTGGTATCCCGATCCACAAAATCCTGGCCAGCAACGCTTCTGGGACGGGTCATCGTGGTCGGCCGCGGCACCGACTGCCCTGGTGGCGTCGACCCCCGCGCCTGCCAGCGCGCCGGGGGCGACCCCGCCGACGTCGACCAACGCCATCGTCGGTCTCGTCCTGGCCATCCTGTCGTGGATGCTGTGCCCGCTGATCGCCGCCATCGTGGCGCTCCTGCTCGCGCGGTCGTCCGATAAGGAGATCAAGGCGTCGGGCGGAACCCTGAGTGGCGCGGGCATCAACACGGCGACGCGCATCATCGCGTGGATCAACATAGCCGCCTCCATCATCGGCGGCATCGTCTTGGCGGTACTGGCCGCACTCGGCATCGGGATCTTCGCCCAGGTCGCATCTACCCTAGATCCGACCATCAACACCCGCACCGGCCTGGCCGATGGCCAGTACCTCATGTCGCCCGAGCGTCGCGTCAACTTCGACAACGAGTGCAGCTACGGCGGCCCCATCGTGTCGATGGAGGGCACCATGGAAGGCGACGTTTCAGTCTACGGGCGAGGCCCCGTGCAATGCCCCAACCTCGAGCAGGCCAACACCGTCATCATTGAGGTCCGTGGTGGCACAGCGACCATCGTGCGCGTGGAGTAGCCGGCGTCACATGTCGCGGTAGGCGTCCCAATCGGCACCGGTGGTCAGGCCGCCATCGATCACCAGTGACTGCCCGGTCATCCACGATGAGGCGTCGCTGGCCAGGAAGACCACGGCACCTACGAGTTCGACGGGGCTGCCGAGGCGGCCCATCGGCGTGACGTGGTCGAACCACCGCTGCCGGTGGTCCTCGCCCCATAGGGGCTTGGTGAACTCGGTCTTGATGACGAAGGGCTCCAGGCAGTTGACCCGCACGCCATCGCGCGCCCACTCGCGCGCGCAACTTCGTGTGAGCGAGGTGACGCCCGCCTTAGTCGCGGCGTACACCGAGATCGTGGTGAAGCTGAAGCGCGCGCTGAGCGAGCTCAGGTTGACGATGCTGCCGCCGCCGGCAGCCCTCATGATGGGGTGCGCGGCCTGGCTGGCGAAGTAGACAGCGCGCAGGTTGACCGCCACGATGGCGTCGAAGTCGTCGGGGGTGACGTCGTCGATGGGCTTGCGGCGATTGATCCCGGCGCTGTTGATGAGCACGTCGAGGCCGCCGAGTGTTGCCTGGGCGGTCCGAACGACGTCCCCGGCCGTGTCGGCATCCGATAGGTCGGCGACCAGCGTCTGGGCGTGCCCTCCGACCGCGCTGATCGACTCCTGCAGGGGAGCGAGCTTGTCGGCGCTGATGTCCTGGACGACCAAGCGTGTGCCCCGGGCGGCGAGTGCCTGGGCAATCGTGGAGCCGATGGCGCCCCCCGCGCCGGTGATGAGGACGGCGCGGCCGTCGAGATCGAACAGGGGGTCGGTCACGCGGTCCTCCCGGGCAGGTCGATGACGCTCAGGCTCATCGGGTCAGCCTCGATCGTGGCAGAGATCGCTCCCTCCAGCAGGATTGTCTGCGCTTGTGCCGACAGGTTGGCGACAAACGCCCGCGGGCCGGGTGCGCCGTTCACCACGAGCGCGTCGGCCACCTCCGGTTGATCCGAACGCGAGGGATGCAGGAGGTCGTAGCCGACGAGATCGCGCAGCAACGCGTAGACGGGGAATTCCTCGCCGGGCTGCGAGGGGAATGCCGCGGGGTCCACTGACCCGGTGTCGCGTTCGCGAAGGCCGCGCCAGCCGAGCGCCTCGAAGTAGGTGACGCTGTCGATCGTGCCCGCTTGCGCCAGTCCGCGCAGCGACAGGGCGGTCCAGGCCGCCCCGAGCCAGGTACGCTGCCGGGCATCCACCGACGACGGCAGTGCCGTGTTGCTGGGATCAGCCGCGGGATCTGTCGCATTGGGGTTGTAGCGCGGACGCAGGCTGACGGGGCCGACCGCGATCCGAGCGGCGTTCGCCACGCGCGGCGCGTTGCGGGCAATGACCTCCTGGCTCGCGGTGCTCTGCAGGATCGAGCGGTCGTCGGCCGCATGCACCTGGGGGTTGAGCGCGAAGGACAGCCAGGTCGCGCCGTAGGTGTCCGGCGGCTGGCGATTGATCTCGGTGAAGTAGCGATCGGTGCCGGCGCTCCACGGCAGTTGGCGACCCAGGGCGTCCTGGGCTGCCTCGAGCGATGCGACAGACGTCACCTTCTCGTCCGACCTGACGACCATCCAGGAGTCGGCGAAGGGGGCGACCGCGCTCACTGCCTCGCGCAGTGACGCGTAGTCCTCGACGTCGGCCAGTCGCACGCGCAGTCGGGTGCCCGTCGCCTGCGCGACGTCGACGGCCAGGCGCAGCGTCTCGGTGGGGTTCGCATCGCCGGTCACGCTGACCATGAGGTGGTCGAGGTGGAGAGCCCGCACGGCGGCGATCTCGGTATCGCTCCACGGCAGGTCTGTGGCCTGGGTGCCGATCGCGGGAAGGGCGACCTGATCCGCGGAGACCGTCACCGTCACGACGTCGGGTGGGTCGACGGGCGCAGGCATCTCTCCGCTGACGGTGATCGTGACCGACTGCCCGATCTCATCGCCCGGCCGCACCTGGGCGGGGAAGGGCAGGGAGATGGGCGTGCAGTAGGTCTTGTAAGACGCGTCGCTCCAGTTGCGATGGTCCTCGGTCTCGAAGATCTCGCCATCGAATTCGACCCGCACGAGAGATCCCGGCGTGGCGGGGTACTCCATGGCACGGATATCCCGGAAGGGCTGATGCGGGGAGATCTCGTCCGGGAAGGCCGACGATGTCACGCTGCCATCGGGGGCCGTGATCGTGCATGCGCGTCCGGCAAAGCCGTCCATGGGATGCAGGACGCACAGGCCGAGTCGATTACGCAGGAACGGATCGGTGGTGGCGCCGTCGATGGCGTAGCGAATGGTGCCGTCGGGGGCGCCGGTGATCTCGGCCGACCACGTGAAGGCCGACGCATCGAATGTGCCTCGCGCGTGGAGCGCGATGGCGAAGCCATCGCCTCGTGACTCGATGATCTCGTCCTCGATGATCCATGGCCGCGCCGTCCAGTTGCGGTCCTGGAAGACGACATAGATGCGCCGGACGATCTCCAGGCCGCCGAGCCGGATAGCGCGCAGGTCGCCGGAGTCGTAGTCCAGCCGCAGGGGACCGGCACAGAGGGGGATGACAGCGGTCACGCGGAGCTGCCCACCCGATAGGGCTGGCCCGTGGCGAGGGACTCGTAGGCGCCGAGGGTGAGCTCCATAGTGCGCAGCGTGTCCGCGCCGCTCGTCTCGGGAGTGCGCCCGGTGCGCAGACATTCGACCCAGTGGCGCTGCAGCGCCACGACGCTGTCCTGGATGCCGTGCCACGGCCGCGACGCCCAGGCGTGCTCGGGGATCTGCAGGTCCTCGTCGAAGACCACGGCACCGGTCATCCGTGCCGCGGAGTCGCCGACGTCGACCGGGTGGGACACGACCTGGAGGTGATAGTCGGGCCCGAGGGTGATGACGCCCCGGGTCCCCTCGATCGTGACGAAGGCCTGCGGGTAGGTTGAGTGATTCGAGAAGGTCTCATAGCTCGCGTCAGCGATCGCAGTGGCGCCCGGCATGCGCATCATCACCGTCGCGACATCCTCGCCTATGATGCGCGGATTGACCTTGAGGGCCTCGGCGTAGAGCGACTCAGGCTCGCCGATGAAGAAGCGGGCCAGGTCAAACAGGTGCACCACGACGTCGACGATGATCATGCGCTCGCTGTCGAGCAGCCAGGGCTGCGGCGTGTAGCAGTCATGGAAGCTGCGGAAACTGAAGCGGCCGAAGAACGGTCGCCCGATCGTGCCGGCGTCCAGCACCTCCTTGACGCGTCGCATGGGGTATTGGAACCGAAAGTTCTCGTGCACCATGAAGGGCAGGCCCTTGGCCTCCATGGCCTCGACCATCGCTCGCGCGTCGGCTAGGTCCCAGGCCAGGGGCTTCTGGCAGATTGCCGGCACCCCATGCTCCGCGGCGAGGAAAACCATCTGCGGATGGGTCGGGGGCGTCGTGGCGATGTCGACGAAGTCGAGTTCCTCGTTGGCGAAGAGCTCGGCGGCATCGGCGTACGGCCGGCCACTGAAGTCGCGCGCGGCCGCGGCCAGTCGCTCGGGATCGGTGTCGCAGACGGCGACGAGCTCGACGTCGGGGATCTGTGCCCACGCGTGCAGGTGGTTCTGCGCGAAGAACCCGGTGCCGATGACCGCGAAGCGATACGGGCGACTCATAGTTCGGTCGGCCTCCTCGGATCGTTGATCCACTCGCTCCACGACCCGACATACATCCGCGAGCCCGGTAGGCCGGCAACAGTCATGGCCAGCACGTTCTGCGCTGCCGTGATGCCCGACCCGCAGTAGAAGATGATGTCGTCGGGCGCCTGGTCGCTGATGAGCGAGTCGTAGTGGGCGCGCAATTCGTCGGGGGAGCGGAAGTGCTTGTCGGGCGTCAGGGTGTGGGCGCGATCGGCCAGGCCCGCTCCGGCGATGTGGCCGCGCACCGGATCGTGGTAGACCCCTCGGCCGTGATACCCCTCCTCCCCACGTGAGTCGAAGACGCAGGTGAGGGGCTGCTGCCGGGCGATGTCGACCTCGTCGACGTCGGCGAGGAGGTCGGGGCGCACTCGCGCGGTGAAGGGCGCGGGCGTGGGCGTTGGCACGATGGAGTCAATCGGTGACCCGGAGTCCACCCAGGCCTGCCATCCGCCGTCGAGCACGGCGACTCGGTCGTGGCCCATCCAGCGCAGCATCAACCACACGCGCGCGGCCGACATGAGCCCGCCGTCGGCGTCGTAGGCGACTACCTGAGTCGACTCGTCGATGCCCCACTCGCCGAGCTGACGCGCGAACACGCCGGGGTCGGGGAAGGGGCGCCTGCCGGTGACTCCCGGGATGATCTCGCCGGCCAGGTGGGTCGCGGTGTTGGCGTGCGTCGCCCCCAGGATGTGACCCTCGTGGTACGCACGGCTGCCCCACTCCTCGTCGTCGAGGGAGAAGCGAGCATCGAGGATGACCAGGCCGGGCGAGCCCAGCGCGTCGCGCAACTCATCGACCGTCACGAGGGTGGTGGCGTCCATGACGGCATCCTGCCAAGGGCTATGGCCCCTCGCGGGGAGGGGTGGGGCGGGCCTGGTCGACCCGGTGGCGGGAGTCCGCTATCCTCATTCCATGCAGCGGATCGTCATTGTCGTACACAGGCGCGCGGGATAACCGCCCCCTGTCGTCCACGGCGACCCCGCGCACCCTCCGAGCCCACCCGGGCCGGGGGGTTTCGTGTTAGCAGGGGCCATGCGCCACCATGGTCACCGAAGCGGAAGTGAAGTGAGGGAGTGATGAGCACCAGCGACGAGCGGGTCACGGGGGCCCAGAGCCTGATCCGGTCCATGGAGCACGCGGGCGTCGACGTCGTCTTCGGCATCCCCGGCGGCGCCATCCTGCCCGCCTACGACCCCCTCATGGACTCCTCGAAGGTCCGGCACATCCTGGTGCGCCACGAGCAGGCCGCGGGCCACGCGGCCGAGGGCTATGCGGCCGCGACCGGGCGCGTCGGCGTGTGCATGGCCACCAGCGGTCCTGGAGCGACCAACCTCGTCACCCCCATCGCCGATGCCCACATGGACTCCGTGCCCATGGTCGCCATCACCGGCCAGGTGCCCAGCTCGGCCATCGGCACCGACGCATTCCAAGAGGCCGATATCCGCGGCATCACGATGCCGATCACCAAGCACAACTACCTGGTGACCGATCCCGCCGAGATCCCGCGCGCCATGGCCGAGGCGTTCCACCTCGCGTCGACCGGCCGCCCCGGGCCGGTGCTCGTCGACGTCTCCAAGGACGCCCTCCAGGCCATGACGACATTCGAGTGGCCCGATGACATCCACCTCGCCGGCTACCACCCCGTCACCAAGCCGCACTCCAAGCAGATCCGCGAGGCCGCTCGCCTCATCCTGGAGTCCAAGCGCCCCGTCCTGTACGTCGGCGGCGGTGTCATCCGCGCCGATGCCGCCGCGCAGTTGAAGGCCCTCGCCGAACTCACCGGCCTGCCGGTCATCACCACGCTGATGGCGCGCGGGGCATTCCCCGACAGCCATCCGCAGCACCTCGGCATGCCCGGCATGCACGGCACCGTGGCCGCGGTGGGCTCGCTTCAGAAGGCCGACCTCATCATCGCCCTGGGCGCGCGCTTCGATGATCGCGTCACCGGCAAGCTGTCGACCTTCGCGCCCGACGCGACGATCATCCACGCTGACATCGATCCGGCTGAGATCTCCAAGAACCGCTTCGCTGATGTGCCCATCGTCGGTGACGTCGGCGAGGTCATGACCGAGCTCACCGCCGTGCTGGGTGAGGAGAAGGCGGCGGGACTTCGCGGCGACTACGACGCGTGGTGGTCGACCCTCAATCGCTGGCGCGACACCTATCCGCTCGGCTACGACCTTCCCTCCGACGACAGCCTGTCCCCGCAGTACGTCATCGAGCGCCTCGGTGTGCTCAGCGGCCCCGATGCGGTCTATGCCGCAGGCGTCGGCCAGCACCAGATGTGGGGCGCGCAGTTCGTGAAGTACGAGAGGCCGCGCATGTGGCTCAACTCCGGTGGCCTCGGCACGATGGGCTACGCCGTCCCGGCCGCCATGGGCGCCAAGGTCGGCCTGCCCGGATCCACCGTGTGGGCCATCGACGGCGATGGCTGCTTCCAGATGACCAATCAGGAGCTCGCCACCTGCGCGATCAACGACATCCCGATCAAGGTCGCGCTCATCAATAATTCGAGCCTGGGCATGGTCCGGCAGTGGCAGACGTTGTTCTACAACTCGCGCTACTCCGAGACCGACCTGCACTCGCACCGGATCCCCGACTTCGTCAAGCTCGCCGACGCCTTCGGCTGCCACGGCCTGCGCTGCGAGCGTCCCGAGGACGTCGATTCGGTGATCGAGCAGGCCCTCGGCCTCAACGACGCGCCGGTGGTCATCGACTTCGTCGTTCACCGCGACGCGATGGTGTGGCCGATGGTGGCTGCGGGCACCAGCAATGACGACATCATGGTGGCGCGCGAGATGGCGCCCTCCTGGGATTCGGAGGAGTGACATGAGACGCCACACCCTGTCGGTGCTCGTAGAGGACAAGCCCGGCGTCCTCGCCCGGGTGGCCAGCCTCTTCTCGCGCCGCGGATTTAACATCGAGTCGCTGGCGGTCGGGCCCACCGAGACACCCGAGGTCTCCCGCATGACGATCGTGGTCAACGTCGAAGCCCTGGTTCTCGAGCAGGTGACCAAGCAACTCAACAAGCTCATCAACGTCCTGAAGATCGTCGAACTGGAGGAAGAGACCTCGGTGCAGCGAGCCATTGTGCTTGTCAAGGTCAAGGCCGACGCTGCCTCGCGATCAAGTATCCTAGAAATCGTCCAGCTCTTCCGCGCCAAGGTGGTCGACGTCGCCCTCGACGCCGTGACCATCGAGGCCACCGGCAATGACGACAAACTCGAGGCCCTGCTTCGCCTGCTCGAGCCCTTTGGCATCAAGGAGCTCGTGAAGTCCGGCGTCGTTGCCCTCAGTCGCGGGGGACGTTCGATCAGTGATCGAGCCCTGCGACCGATCGATCGCCCCGCCTAGTCCCTCGCTACCCTCGTCCCCGTCCCTGCTCGAAGGAGTTCACCGTGGCCGCCGAGTTGTTCTACGACGCCGACGCCGACCTGTCGATCATCCAAAACCGTGTCGTCGCCGTTATGGGCTATGGCAGCCAGGGCCATGCGCACTCGCTCAGCCTGCGCGACAGCGGCGTCGACGTACGCGTCGGCCTGTCGCCCACGTCCAAGAGCCGCGCCAAGGCCGAGGAGGAGGGCCTGCGCGTGGTCGATCCAGCGACGGCCGCGGCCGAGGCCGACCTAATCATGATGACCGTCCCCGACCCGGTGCAGAAGAAACTCTACGCCGAGGCCATAGCGCCCAACCTCCAGGAGGGCGACGCGCTCTTCTTTGCTCACGGCTTCAACATTCGCTTCGGCTACGTCAACCCGCCCGCCTCGGTCGACGTGTGCATGGTCGCCCCCAAGGGTCCGGGCCACCTCGTGCGACGTGAATACGTCGCGGGCCGAGGCGTTCCGGCGATCGTGGCCGTGGAGCAGGACTACACCGGCCAGGCGTGGCCGCTTGCGCTCTCCTACGCCAAGGCCATCGGCGCACTGCGCGCCGGCGGCATCAAGACGACCTTCACGGAGGAGACCGAGACCGACCTGTTCGGCGAGCAGGCCGTGCTGTGCGGCGGTGCCTCGCAGTTGATCATGTACGGCTTCGAGACCCTCGTCGAGGCGGGCTACCAGCCCGAGGTCGCCTACTTCGAGTGCCTCCACGAGCTCAAGCTCATCGTCGACCTGATGTACGAGGGCGGCATCGCCAAGCAGCGCTGGAGCGTGTCCGACACCGCCGAATACGGCGACTACGTCTCCGGTCCCCGCGTCATCGACGAGCAAGTGAAGGAAAACATGAAGGCGGTCCTGGCCGACGTGCAGGACGGCTCCTTCGCGGCGCGGTTCATGGCCGACCAGGAAGCGGGCGGCCCGGAGTTCAAGGCCCTGCGTGCCAAGGCCGAGGCCCACCCGATCGAGGTCACTGGCCGCCAGCTGCGCGGTCTGATGAGCTGGATCGACTCCGGCGACGACGACTACGTCGAGGGCACGGCCGCTCGCTGACATCAGCCCTGACACGCTCGCCAATGTCAGGCCCCTGCGTGCCCTGGCGGACGTGTGGCAGGGCACGGCCGGTGCCGACGTGCACCTCAACAAGTCGGGTGCCAAGGACCAGGTCTACGTCGAGAACCACGAAGCGCAATCGATCGATCCCCAGACCAATGGCCCGCAGTTGTTCTATGGCCTGCGCTACCACACGCACATCACCAAGCCCGACAAGACGGCCACCTTCCACGACCAGGACGGCTACTGGCTGTGGGAGCCGGCGACCAACACCGTGATGCTGACGGCGGCCATCCCGCGAGGCCAGGTGCTGCTCGCGGGGGGCCAGTGCGATGCCGACGCCACGACCTTCACCGTCAAGGCCACCCTGGGCGCGCACGACTACGGCATCAGTTCCAACCCCTTCCTGATCGCGCACTTCAAGACGACGGCGTTCTCCATGACGGTCACGGCCAATCCCGAGGGCACGTGGAAGCTGTACCGAAGACACCACGATGACGATCTCGGATCGCCCCGGCCACGTCGAATCCCCTGGCTCAGGTGGCACCGGCAAGGCCCGCTACTACCTCCTGAGGATGCGCTCGGGGCCGCTCGCGTCGAAGATGTAGTCGTGTCGCCAGAGCCCAAGACGTGTGTCCGATGTGGCCGCACCATGCAGTGGCGCAAGGCGTGGGCACGCAACTGGGATTCCGTGCGCTACTGCTCCGACGCCTGCCGGCGCTACAAGCTCACGGCCACTGATGAAGCGCTCGAGGCCTCGATCCTCGACCTGCTCGATGCGCGTGCCGGGAGCGCGACCATCTGCCCGAGCGAGGTGGCCCGTGCCGTCGATCCCGAGGGATGGCGCGATCTCATGGAGCCTGCGAGGCAGGCGGCGCGCCGCCTCGTCGCCCGGGACGAGGTCGAGATCACCCAGGGCGGGCACGTCGTCGATCCCAGTCACGCCAAGGGGCCCATCCGCATCCGGCGCGTGCGCCGTGGCTGATCTCCCACCACCCGAGGTCGGCGCCGAGGCCGCCTGGCTGCAGGAGCATTTGGCCGACCTCGTGCGCGAGCCCATTCGCGAGCCGGCAGTGCACGGCGGCCAGTCACGCGCTGACGCCGCACTCGAGGCGTTCACGGTGCGCGGCTACGCCGGTCGTCGCAACGAGGTGTGGCCGACGGATCGACGCGGTGCATCGCGGCTCTCGCCGTACATCCGCCATGGGCTGCTCACCCTGCCCCGTGTGTGGGACCACGTCGCGGGCGGCCCGAGCAAGGACGTCATGACATTCCGCGATGAGCTGCTGTGGCAGGAGTACGCCCGGCACCTCTATGCGCGGCTGGGGGAGGCGACCCGGCGCAGCTTGCGCTATCAGGTGCCCGAGCGCAGCGAGGGTTCACCGGCGTGGCCCGAGGGGATGGCCTGCATCGACTTCTCCGTCGGTGAGCTCGAGGCAGGGTGGCTCACCAATCAGCAGCGCATGTGGCTGGCCAGCCAGTGGACGGTGCGCGATGGCTGGGGCTGGCGCGATGGCGAGGACGCCTTCTTCCGGCACCTGCTCGACGGCTCGCGCGCGGCCAACCGCATCGGATGGCAATGGACTGTCGGTGCGCTCACCGGGAAGTCCTACGGCTTCTCGCGCTGGCAGGTCGAAAAGCGCGCGCCCGGCCTGTGCGATACCTGCAGTTTCGCGCGCGCCTGCCCGATCCAGCATTGGCCGCCGGAGGAGGCGCGCGAGCCAAGGCCCTACGTCGACCTGCGCATACGCCGCGATCCCGACCTGGCGGCCACGAAAGGCCTTGATGTCATCCCGGGCGAGGGCGGCGATCCACAGGCGGTCTGGATCACCGCCGAGTCGCTCGGTGACGACGACCCGACACTGCGCGCGCATCCCGATCTGCCCGTCGCCTTCGTGTGGGATCGACCACTGCTCCAACGTCTCCGATTGTCGACCACGCGCCTGCTCTTCCTGGCCGAGTGTGTCGCCGACCTCGCGACCAGGCGCGAGGTGCGCGTGCATGTCGGTGATCCCGTCGAAGAGTTGCGAGACACGGCAGTGGCCACCACGTTCGCGCCCGTGCCGGGGTGGCGTCGTCGTGCCGAGCACATGCGGCTCGCGCGAGTGCACGCCTGGCCGTGGCTGGTACCCCCGCACGATGGCCCTGTGACCTCGTTCACGGCCTGGCGACGCCGCGCGCGCGTCTAGGTCCTCCTCGTTAGACTTCCCCGGCCGGCTCGATCCGTGGGCCGCTTCACAGCAAGGTGGCCCCCGTGTCCAAGCCTGTCGTCCTCATCGCCGAGGAACTCTCGCCCGCCACCGTCGAGGCGCTGGGCCCTGACTTCGAGATCCGCCACTGCGATGGCGCCAATCGCGATGACCTGCTGGCTGCCATCGGCGATGCCGATGCCCTACTCGTGCGTTCGGCGACGCAGGTCGACGCCGAGGCCATCGCCGCCGGCAAGAAGCTGAAGGTGGTGGCCCGCGCGGGGGTGGGCCTCGACAACGTTGACGTTAAGGCCGCGACCCAGGCTGGCGTCATGGTGGTCAACGCTCCCACGTCCAACATCACTAGTGCCGCCGAGCTCGCCGTGGCCCTCCTTTTGTCAGTGGCGCGCAACGTCGTCCCGGCCAACATCGCGCTGAAGAACGGCGAGTGGAAGCGCTCGAAGTACAACGGCGTGGAGCTGTCGGAGAAGACCGTCGGCATCGTGGGCCTTGGCCGCATCGGGGTACTCGTGGCTCAGCGGCTCGCGGCCTTCGGTGTCAAGCTCATCGCCTACGACCCTTACGTCCAACCCGCGCGCGCGGCGCAATACGGCGTGCGCATGGTGCCCCTCGACGACCTGCTGCGCGAGGCCGACTTCATCACCGTCCACCTGCCCAAGACCTCCGAGACGGCTGGCCTCATAGGCAAGGAGCAGCTGCGCCTGGTCAAGCCCAGCGTCTATGTCATCAACGCCGCCCGCGGTGGCATCGTCGACGAGCAGGCGCTCTTCGACGCCATCTCCGAGGGCCGGGTCGCTGGAGCCGGCCTCGACGTCTACGCCAAGGAGCCGTGCACCGATTCGCCGCTCTTCGCCCTGGAGCCGGTGGTCGCGACACCGCACCTGGGCGCCTCGACCGACGAGGCGCAGGAGAAGGCCGGCATCGCTGTCGCCAAGTCGGTGCGCCAGGCCCTCGCCGGCGAGCTCGTGCCCGATGCCGTCAATGTGCAGGGCGGGATCATCGCCGGGGAAGTGCGGCCGCTGGTGGCCGTCGCCGAGAAGCTCGGCGACATCGCGGCAGGGTTGGTCGATGGTGCACTGCACCGTGTCGATGTCGAGGCGCGCGGCGAGATCGCCGAACTCGATGTACGCGTGCTCGAGCTCGCAGCACTCAAGGGCGTCATGCAGGGCCTGGTCCATGATCCGGTCTCCTACGTCAACGCCCCGGTTCTTGCCCAGCAGCGCGGGGTCGAGGTCGCCCTCACCACGGATCTTGACGGGGGAGACCATCGCAACCTCGTGCGGGTGCGGCTGACCCGCAGCGACGGCTCCGTCGTATCCGTCGGCGGCACGGTGGCGGGCAAGCGCGACGTCGCCACGATCGTCGAGGTCGACGAGTTCGATGTCGATGTGCCGATCAGCGAGCACATGATCTTCTTGCGCTACAACGACCGTCCTGGCATCGTCGCCACTGTTGGGCGCATCCTCGGCGACAACCAGGTCAACATCGGCGGCATGCAGGTGAGCAGGGCGCAGGCGGGTGGCGACGCCCTGACGCTGCTGACCGTCGACGATGCCGTGCCCGCCGCCGCGATGGATGCGATCGTCAAGGAGATAGGCGCCCACACCGGACGCGCTGTCGACCTGACGCTCTAGCCCGCGTCGCGCTGGGCGCGGTTGACGGCGCTGACGATCGCCTTGAGTGATGAGGTCGTGATCGACGGGTCGATGCCCACGCCCCACAGGATCTGGCCGTCGACCGCGCACTCAACGTAACTCGCCGCCGTCGCATCGCCACCCGCCGACATCGCATGCTCGGCGTAGTCGAGCACGCGGACGTCGATCCCGTGCTGGGCGAGGGCATCGCAGAACGCCGCGACCGGGCCGTTGCCGTGCCCGGCGAGTTCGATCTCGGCGCCGTGATCGATCAGCACCACGTCGACCGAGGTGTCACCGTCTATGTCGGACTCCTGCCTCACCGACTTCAGGGCGAAGCGTCCCCAGGGGGCGGTTGGATCGGGTAGGTACTCGGCGGAGAAGACCGACCACATCTCCTCGGGGGAGACCTCGCCGCCCTCCTCGTCGGTCACGCGCTGGATCACCCGCGAGAACTCGATTTGGAGCCGGCGCGGGAGTTCGAGCTTGTATTCGGTGCGCATGATGTAGGCGACACCGCCCTTGCCCGACTGCGAGTTGACGCGGATGACCGCCTCGTAGGTGCGGCCGACGTCCTTGGGGTCGATGGGCAGGTAGGGGACCTCCCACCGGAAGTCGTCGACACCGACACCGGCCAGCGTCGCGTCCTCCTCCATGGCGCGCAGCCCCTTGTTGATAGCGTCCTGGTGCGATCCTGAGAACGCCGTGTAGACGAGGTCGCCGCCATAGGGGTGGCGCTCGTGCACGGGGATCTGGTTGCAGTACTCCACGGTGCGACGGATGCCGTCGATGTCGCGCATGTCGATCTGCGGGTCGATCCCCTGGCTGAAGAGGTTCATGCCCAAGGTGACCAGGCAGACGTTGCCGGTGCGCTCGCCGTTGCCGAAGAGACATCCCTCGATGCGGTCGGCGCCGGCCATGTAGCCCAACTCGGCGGCCGCGACGGCGGTGCCGCGATCGTTGTGCGGGTGCAGCGAGAGGATCACGCTGTCGCGGCGGGCGAGATGGCAGTGCATCCACTCGATCGAGTCGGCGTAGATGTTGGGCGTGGCCATCTCGACAGTGGCGGGCAGGTTGATGATGACCTTGCGGTCGGGGGTGGGCTGCCAGATATCGGTGACCGCGTCGCATACCTCGACCGCGAACTCCAGCTCGGTGCCGGTGTAGGACTCGGGGGAGTACTCGAAGAAGACCTCGGTCTCGTCGGCGATCTGCTCGGCGTACTTCTTGCACAGTTGAGCGCCGTGCACGGCGATGTCCTTGATGCCGTCCTTGTCTAGGCCGAAGACCACGCGTCGCTGCAGGGTCGACGTGGAGTTGTAGAGGTGGACGATCGCCTGCTTGGCACCGCGGATCGCCTCGAAGGTGCGCTCGATGAGGTGCTCGCGCGCCTGGGTGAGCACCTGGATGACGACATCGTCGGGGATCAGGTCTTCCTCGATGAGCTGGCGCACGAAGTCGAAGTCGGTCTGCGAGGCCGACGGGAAGCCGACCTCGATCTCCTTGAAGCCCATCGAGACGAGGAGTTCGAACATGCGCTTCTTGCGGGCGGGCGACATGGGGTCGATGAGCGCCTGGTTGCCGTCGCGCAGGTCGACCGCGCACCAGCGCGGTGCGTCGGTGATGACGGCCGATGGCCACATGCGGTCGGCCAGGACGACGGGCGTGAAGGGCCGGTAGCGCTGCCACGCCATGGGTGACGGCTGCTGGGGATTGCGGTTGGCGATGTCTGTGGGGCGGTTCATGGTCTCGGTCTCCTCGCGAAGTGGGTGGGGACCGGCACAGCAGGAGACACCGCGACGAGGGGGCCGGCTCAGGCCCCTATGCGGGACCCCTAGGCCTCGTCGCGGCTGCAAAGAAGCAGTCGCACGTGTGGCATCGCCACGAGGGTAGCACCGGGCTCGTCCCCAGGGCATCTGCTGCCCCTTCGTCCACAGGGGCTCCGCGGGGCGGCCGATGCGTGCCGATGCGCTCCTAGCGTCCGCCGGGTCCGATTCCCACTCCCCTGGAGGTCCCCATGCGCACGCCGCTCTTTGCCCTCGCCGCTGCCGTCCTCGGTGCTGGCCTGCTCGCGCCCGCACCCGCGCTCGCCGCCCAGTCCAAGCCAGATCTGCCCGAGGTGCGCACCACGGTCACCCTGCAGGTGACGGGGGACTGGTCGGGGCGGATGGCCTTCGGCACCCACACGTCAGGCCCTGCCCGGGCGCAGCGGCCAATGCCCCTGGAGATGCTGCTGTCGCGCACGGCCTGCGACATGACGGGGTGCATGACGACCGAGATCGTCGTCGACTCGGCGGCGGCTGTGCCGGGGATCGCGCGCATCGCCGCGGGTCTCACCAGCGCCGCCCTCGACCGGGCCAGCATCTCGGTCAAGGTCCGCCGCATCATAAACGGCGCCGTGGTCGCCGAGCACCCGGCGATGGTGACCGTGCAGGTGCGGGCCCAGCGCTCGGGCGCGGTCATCAAGCGCACGACTCTCACCCAGGGCCCCGACGGCGAGGTGCTCACGATCTCGCGGATTGCGACCGTGCGGGCGAGCCTTCTCCTCGGCGACGACAACCTCGCGGCGAAGGGGGAGATCACCCGCACCCAGACCGTCCGCTAGGCCCCGACTAGCCTTCGCCCCATGGCACGCACCCTCAACCTTGCCCTCATCCCCGGCGATGGCATCGGCACCGAGGTGGTCGCCGAGGCTCTCAAGGTCCTCGACGCCGTCAAGGGCGACGTGGTCGTCACCACGACCGAATACGACCTGGGTGCGCGCCGCTACAACGCCACGGGCGAGACCCTGCCCGACTCGGTCCTTGAGGAGCTGCGCGGCTACGACGCGATCCTGCTCGGCGCCATTGGCGACCCGAGCGTCCCGCCGGGGGTGCTCGAGCGCGGGGTGCTCCTGCCGCTGCGGTTCAACCTCGACCACCACGTCAACTACCGGCCGGTGAAGCTCTACCCGGGGGTCACGTCGCCGCTGCTCGGCAAGGGGCCCAACGAGATCGACTTCGTCGTCTACCGCGAGGGCACCGAGGGTCCTTATGTCGGTGCCGGCGGAGTGCTGCGCCGCGGGACCCCGCAGGAGGTGGCGACGGAGGAGAGCATCAACACCGCCTACGGCGCGGAGCGCATCATCCGCGAGGCCTTCAATCGCGCGACAAAGCGCCGCAAGCACGTGACGCTGGTGCATAAGACCAACGTGCTCACCAATGCCGGCAGCCTGTGGAAGCGCACCTTCGACCGCGTGGCGGCGGAGTACCCCGACGTCAAGACCGACTACCAGCATGTCGATGCCGCGGCGATGTTCTTCATCACGCAGCCGGAGCGCTTCGATGTCGTCGTCACCGACAACCTCTTCGGCGACATCCTCACCGACATCGGCGCGGCCATCTGCGGTGGCATCGGCCTGGCGGCGAGCGGCAACCTCGACCCGAGCCGCAGCAACCCGAGCATGTTCGAGCCCGTCCACGGATCGGCGCCCGATATCGCCGGGCAGGGCAAGGCTGATCCGACGGCCACGGTCATGAGCCTGGCCCTGCTCTTGGATTTCGTGGGCGAGGAGGCCAAGGCCGAGCGAGTGGAGGCGGCCGTCTCCGCCGACCTCGCCTCGCGCGGGTCGACAACACGCTCGACGAGCCAGGTCGGCGACGCCCTCGCCGCGGGCGCGGCCAGCTAGGCGCAGGAGTAGTCTGCACTGCCATGACGACGTCGCCCTCGCTCGCCGACACGCACCTGTGGCCGATCGTCGCGCAGCCCAATCCCAACCCCACGTCGCCGGAGCGCCGCGCCGAGATCCTCGCCGAGCCCGGGTTCGGCAAGCACTACACCGACCACATGGTGCGGGCGACCTGGACCGAGGACGAGGGCTGGCATGACGCCGAACTCGTCGCATACCAGCCGCTGACCTTCGACCCAGCGACCAACTTCTTGCACTACGGCCAGGCGATCTTCGAGGGCATGAAGGCCTACCGCCATGCCGACGGGTCCATCTGGCTCTACCGCCCGCTCAAGAACGCGACGCGCTTCAACAATTCCGCCCGCCGCCTCGCCATGGCCGAGGTCCCCGAGGAACTCTTCATCGGCTCCATCGCCGCGCTCGTCAGCGCTGATCGCGACTGGGTGCCCAGCGGGGGAGAGACCTCGCTCTACCTGCGGCCGTTCATGCTGGGCACCGAGATCGGCCTGGGCGTACGGCCGTCCAACACCTACCAGTTCCTCCTCATCGCCTCGCCCGCCGGCGCCTACTTCGCCAAGGGCATCCACCCGGTCACCGTGTGGCTCTCCGACGACTACGTCCGCGCCGCTCCCGGCGGCACCGGCGAGACCAAGTGCGCCGGCAACTACGCCGCGAGCCTCATCGCCCAAGCCGAGGCCGCGCAGCATGGCTGCGACCAGGTCGTCTGGCTCGATGCCGCTGAGCACCGGTGGATCGAGGAGATGGGCGGCATGAACCTGTACTTCGTCTACGGCTCCGGCGACCAGGCGCGCATCATGACGCCGAGCCTGACCGGCGCACTCCTGCCAGGCGTCACGCGCGACTCCCTCCTGACGGTCGCGCAGGATCTCGGCATCCGCGCCGACGAGGGCCGGATCAGCGTCGAGGAATGGCAGGCCGGCTGCGCGTCGGGCGAGATCACGGAGGTCTTCGCGTGCGGCACCGCTGCTGTCGTTACGCCGGTGGGCTTCGTGAAGTCGCGCCTGGGCAACTGGACGGTCGGCAACGGCGGAGCCGGCGAGGTCACCATGCGGCTGCGCAATGCGCTGCTCGACATCCAGACCGGCGCCGTGCCCGACAAGCACGCCTGGCTGCACAAGATCATCGACTCCTGATCCCGGCCCCCAGGAGCGGGATCCGGCCCGCGGGCCCTGCGGGCTCCTCGGCCCGTGCGGAAGCCGGGCTATCGCGTCCCGTCAGGTCCCGGTACACTCGGCCCGTGCTTCACGCCAGCATCATCATTGCCTAGCGCATCGGCGCCGCCCCGCGGCATCGATGCGCAGCCCTTCGCACCCGCGAGGGGCTTTTTGCTTGAAGGAGGACGACATGGCCACCCTGCCCCTGGGGGATGACTTCCATGTCTACGACACGACGCTGCGCGACGGAGCCCAGCGCGAGGGCATCGCCTACTCCGTCAACGACAAGCTCGCGGTCGCGCGGCTTCTCGACGGCTATGGCGTCGGCTTCATCGAGGGCGGCTGGCCCGGAGCGATGCCCAAGGACACGGAGTTCTTCGCCCGTGCGCGCGAGGAGCTCGACCTGCAGACTGCGCAGCTGGTCGCCTTCGGTGCCACGCGCAAGGCGGGTGTCAGGGTCGAGGACGACGCTCAGGTGCGCGCACTGCTCGACTCCCAGGCTCCCGTGGTCACCATCGTCGCGAAGTCCGACGTACGACACGTGGCCGAGGCGCTGAAGACCACCAACGAGGAGAACCTCGCGATGGTGGCTGACACTGTGCGCTTCCTGCGCAAGCACGACCGCCGCGTCTTCGTCGACATGGAGCATTTCTTCGACGGCTACCGGCACGACCCCGACTACGGCATCCGCGTGCTCGAGGCGGCCTTCTCCGCCGGCGCCGATGTCGGAGTCATGTGCGACACCAACGGCGGCATGCTCCCGCACGGGATGTACGAGGCCGTGACCGACGTCCTCGCGCGCTCCGGCGTGCGCCTGGGCATCCACTGCCAGGACGACACCGGCTGTGCCATCGCCAATACCCTCTCGGCCGTCGAGGCCGGGGTCACCCACGTGCAGTGCACCGCGAACGGTTACGGCGAGCGCACCGGCAACGCCGACCTCTTCCCGGTCGTGGCCAACCTCGAGACCAAGCTCGGCTTGTCCGTGCTGCCCGAAGGCCACCTGCGCGACACCGTGCGGGTCTCGCACGCCATCGCGGCCATTGCCAACATCGCCCCCGACACCCATCAGCCCTATGCCGGGGTCTCGTCGTTCGCCCACAAGGCCGGCCTGCACGCGAGCGCCCTGAAGGTGAACGCCGAGCTCTACAACCACATCGATCCGGCGATCGTCGGCAACGACCAGCGCATCCTTATCACCGAGATGGCCGGACGTGCCTCGGTCGAGCTCAAGGGTCGCGAGCTCGGGCTCGACCTGGTCGACGATCCCGGCACCCTGGCGCGCGTGGTCGAGCGCGTGAAGGCCCTCGAGGCACAGGGGTGGACCTTCGAGGCGGCTGACGCATCCTTCGAACTGCTCGTGCTCGACGAGGGCCCCGGCGGGCGCCCGAAGCCCTACACCGTGGAGTCGTGGCGCACCATCGTCGAGCAGCGCGCCGACGGCAGCGTCGTCTGCGAGGCGACCGTCAAGGTCTACGCCGGTGGAGAGCGCGTCATCATGACCGCCGAGGGCAACGGCCCCGTCAACGCCCTCGACCGCGCCCTGCGCCGTGCCCTCGTGCGCCTCTTCCCACAACTCGAGGGGGTGCGGCTCACCGACTACAAGGTGCGCATCCTCGAGGGAGTGGCGGGCACCGATGCCGTCACCCGCGTGCTCATCGGCACCACCGATGGCGCGGCCGACTGGAGCACCGTGGGCGTACACGAAAACGTCATTGCCGCCTCGTGGATCGCTCTCGAGGACGCCCTGGCCTACAGCCTGCTGCGCTCCGGGTCGCCCGCCTAGCCGTCAGATAGGGTCCCGCCGTGCTGATTGCCCGCGTCTCCTTCCAGTCCGAGGTCCACTTCGTCTGCGTCCTGGAGGAGCCCGGCGGCAGCGACCTGCCCGCCGACGCCCGGCTGCGCGTCATCGACGCGCACCCCTTTGGCGAGATCACCTACACCGGTCAGGAGCTGCTCGGCTCGCAGGTGCGACTGCTCGCGCCCGTGCTACCGAGCAAGATCATCGCCGTCGGCAAGAACTACGCCGAGCACGCCAAGGAGATGGGGGGCGACGTGCCCGCTGAGCCGATGATCTTCCTCAAGCCGAGCACATCGGTGATCGGCCCGGGCGACACCATCGACCTGCCCGCGATGTCGCAGCAGATCGAGCACGAGGCCGAGCTCGCCATCGTCATCGGCCGGCTGTGCAAGGAGGTGCCGCGCGAGCGCGTGAAAGAGGTCGTCTTGGGCTACACCTGCGCCAACGACGTCACCGCGCGCGACCTGCAGCGCACCGACGGCCAGTGGGGTCGCGCCAAGGGCTTCGACACCTTCTGCCCCCTCGGGCCCTGGATCAACACCGACGAGGATCCGAGTGATCTGGCGATCGCTTGTGATGTCAATGGCGATATCCGCCAGGAGTCGCGCACCTCGGAGATGGTGCGCGGGGTACCCGAGCTCGTGTCGTGGATCAGCACGGTCATGACGCTGCTGCCCGGCGATGTCATCCTCACCGGCACCCCCGCGGGCGTCAGCCCGATCGTGGCCGGTGACGAGGTCGCCGTCACGATCCAGGGGATCGGCACCCTGGTCAATACCGTCGGGGGATGACCCCGACCTTCGCCCCGCTGCCGGTGGCGCTGCCACTGGGCTGCCACGGCGCGCGCGTCGATGTCGCCACTGTTGCTGCCCTGATTGCCGCGATGCCCGCGGGCGAGTGGCCCGAGGCGATGCGCGACGCCGCCGACTCGGCCCGGCGGGACGACGCAGCCGCCCCCGTCGGGCTCCGCCGTGCCGACTTTCTGGCCGGACGCCTGACCGCGCGCGAGGCGGTGCGTTCGCTGACCGGTGCGGATGCGCAGATCGGCCGAGCCGACGACGGATCGCCGCGCTGGCCCGAGGGGGTCGAGGGCTCCATCTCGCACTACGGGGGCGTGGCCTGCGCTGTGGCCCGTGAGTCGGCCGGTGGCATCGGCATCGACATCGCCCCGCTTCTGGAGGGCGATCGCCTGCGGGCCGTCGTACGTCGATGCCTGACGCCCAGCGAGCTCGCCGCGCAGCCCAGCGACGCGGCCGTGAGCCTTGCTTTCGCCGCGAAGGAGGCGCTCTTCAAGGCTTCGCATGCCCGCGTGCAGCGCTTCGTCGGCTTCGACGAGGCATCGGTCTGCACCGACGCTTCTGAGTGCCAATCCGTGCAGCCGGTGACGTCCTGGGCACGGAGAACGGATTCCGGCACGTGGACCGCAGCGCTGGGGGAGCGACTTGCCGCCGGCCTCGGCGTCGCCAGCGTCAACGGGGCCTATGCCTGGGATCGCGCGCTCGTCTACGCGGTGATCGCGCTGCCGGCCCCGTCGATAGGCTCCTGACGTGTCTAGCGATATCCGCGTGCGCTTCTGCCCTTCGCCAACTGGCAATCCGCACGTCGGCATGGTGCGCACCGCGCTGTTCAACTGGGCCTTCGCCCGCCACCACGGCGGCACCTTCGTCTTCCGCATCGAGGACACCGACGCTGAGCGCGACTCCGAGGACTCTTACATCGCGCTCCTGGACTCCTTGCGCTGGCTCGGCCTCGACTGGGACGAGGGCCCCGAGGTAGGCGGCCCCTACGGCCCCTACCGCCAGTCCGAGCGCATGGACATCTCCGCCGATGTCGCGCGCAGGCTCGTCGAGGCCGGACACGCCTACCCCTGCTACTGCACGGCCGGGGAGCTCGAGGCCGAGCGTGAGGCCGCGCGCGCTGCCGGGCGCACGCAGGGCTATTCCGGGCGCTGCCGTCACCTGACCCCTGACCAGCGCGCGGCGTTCGAGGCCGAAGGGCGCACTTCGGTCACGCGCTTCGCGATGCCGGAGCAGGACTGGACCTGGGACGACCTCGTGCGCGGTGAGGTGACCTTCGGTCGCGAGCACGTGCCCGACTACGTCATCGTGCGCGCTAACGGCGACCCCCTCTACACACTCGTCAACCCTGTCGATGACGCGCTAATGCGCATCACTCACGTGTTGCGCGGAGAAGACCTCCTTTCGTCGACACCCCGTCAGCTCGCGATGTATCAGGCCCTCGCGGCGATCGGCGTGGGCGACGGAAGGACTCCGCGCTTCGGCCACCTGCCCTATGTCATGGGCCAGGGCAACAAGAAGCTGTCCAAGCGCGATCCGGAGTCCTCGCTGCTTATGTATCGCGAGAACGGCTACCTGCCCGAGGCGCTGCTCAACTACCTGGCCCTACTGGGCTGGTCGATGGGGGAGGACCGCGAGTTCTTCTCCCTGCCCGAGATGGCCGAGGCTTTCGACGTCTCGCGCGTGAGCCCCAACCCGGCGCGCTTCGACCTGAAGAAGTGCACCGCCATCAACGGGGACTGGATCCGCTCGCTGCCCGCCGAGGAGATCGGCCGGCGCATCGTGCCCTTCCTCGAGCGCGACGGCCTCGTCCAGGACCCCATCTCGGACTCTGAGTGGGCCGTCCTCATGCAGGCAGTGCCGCTCGTGCAGGAGCGCATGGAGACCCTCGGCCAGGCCGTCGGCATGCTCGGCTTCCTCTTCGTCGCCGAGCCGGCGTTCGCCATCGATCCCGACCAGGACATCTCCGACGAGCAGTCCCAGCAGGTCGTCGTCGCGGCGCTCGACGCGTTGAGCGTCCTTGATGCCTGGGATGCGGCGTCGCTGCAGGCGGCTCTGCGAGGCGCGCTCATCGACGGTCTGGGCCTAAAGCCCAAGGTGGCGTTCGGAGCGGTGCGCATCGCTGTCACGGGGCGCCGTGTGTCGCCCCCGCTCTTCGAGAGCCTGGAGATCCTCGGTCGCGAGCGAGCCGTGGGTCGGTTGACCGCAGCACGTCGCCCCTAGGTCCGCTGGCTATACTCCTTGCGCCTCGCGGCAACTGCCCTGAGGTCCCATGGGGTATGGGGTAATTGGCAGCCCAACTGATTCTGGTTCAGTTAGTCTAGGTTCGAGTCCTGGTACCCCAGCGAGTGCACGTGCTCTCTCGCGTGCGCATGGCCCCGTTGTGTAGCGGCCTAGCACGCCGCCCTCTCAAGGCGGTAGCGCGGGTTCGAATCCCGTCGGGGCTACGCAAAGGTCCGCGGATCCACCGATCCGCGGAGCGCAAGAAGGCCCGACCCCTCGGGGTTGGGCCTTCTTGCATGCGCGGCTACCCTGTTGCCATTCCCCGAAGGAGTGCGCATGGGCAAGACGCTCGCCGAGAAGGTCTGGGATGCGCACGTGGTGCGCCGCGCCGAAGGCGAGCCAGACCTGCTCTACATCGACCTCCACCTCGTCCACGAAGTCACCAGCCCGCAGGCATTCGACGCCCTCCGCGCCACGGGGCGGCCCGTACGCCGCCCCGACCTCACCCTGGCCACCGAGGACCACAACGTCCCCACAATCGACATCGACAAGCCGATCGCCGACCCCGTGTCGCGCGCGCAGGTGGAGGCACTGCGTAAGAACTGCGCGGAGTTCGACGTGCCGCTGTTTCCGCTCGGCAGTGCCGAGCAGGGCATCGTGCACGTCGTCGGTCCCCAGCTCGGCCTCACCCAGCCGGGCATGACCGTCGTGTGCGGCGACTCCCACACCTCGACCCACGGCGCTTTCGGGGCACTGGCCTTCGGCATCGGCACCAGCGAGGTGGAGCACGTGCTGGCCACGCAGACTTTGCCGCTGAAGCCGTTCAAGACCATGGCGGTCACCGTCCATGGCTCGCTGCCCGACGGCGTCACCGCGAAGGACGTCATCCTCGCGGTCATTGCCAAAATCGGCACCGGCGGCGGCCAGGGCTACGTCATCGAATACCGCGGAGAAGGCGTGTGCGAGCTCTCAATGGAAGGTCGCATGACCTTGTGCAACATGTCGATCGAGGGCGGTGCTCGAGCTGGCATGGTGGCCCCCGACGAGACCACATTCGCCTATATCGAGGGGCGCGAGCATGCGCCTAGGGGCGCCGACTGGGACGCGGCCCTCGCCTACTGGAAAACCCTCGTCACCGATGCGGATGCGACGTTCGACAAAGAAGTGGTGATCGAGGCCTCCGAGTTGAGTCCCTTCGTCACCTGGGGCACCAACCCCGGGCAGGGCATCCCCCTGTCGGGTTCGGTCCCTTCCCCTGAGGATGCCGCCGATGATGTCGAGCGGGCCTCGATCGAGCGCGCCCTTGCGTACATGGCGTTGACGCCGGGCACCCCCATGCGAGAGATCCCCGTCGACACCGTCTTTGTGGGTTCGTGCACCAATGGCCGGATCGAGGACCTGCGCGCGGCTGCCGCCGTGCTCGAGGGTCGCCAGGTCGCCGACGGCGTGCGCATGCTCGTCGTCCCCGGCTCGGCCAAGGTGCGCCTGCAGGCGATGTCCGAAGGGCTCGACAAGGTCTTCACGCAGGCCGGCGCCGAATGGCGCGAGGCCGGCTGCTCGATGTGCCTGGCGATGAACCCCGACAAGCTCACGCCGGGGGAGCGCAGCGCCTCGACCTCCAACCGCAACTTCGAAGGGCGCCAGGGCCCGGGCGGTCGCACCCACCTTGTGTCGCCGCAGGTGGCCGCGGCCACCGCGGTCACCGGACGCTTCGCCTCGCCCGCCGACCTGGCTCGATAAGGAGACGCACGTGGAGGCTTTCACCGTCCATACCGGCACCGCTGCGCCGCTGCGCCGTAGCAATGTCGACACCGACCAGATCATCCCGGCCGAGTACCTCAAGCGGATCACCCGGCATGGGTTCGAAGATGGCCTTTTCAAGGCGTGGCGAGATGATTCCGGTTTCGTGCTCAACCAGCCGCAGTACTTCGGAGTTTCCGTCCTCGTGGCCGGCCCGGACTTCGGCACCGGTTCCTCGCGCGAGCATGCCGTATGGGCGCTGCAGGACTACGGCTTCCAGGTCGTCATCTCCTCGCGCTTCGCCGACATCTTCCGCGGCAATTCGGGCAAGGCCGGGCTACTCACGGCGCTGGTTGACCAGGACGTCGTAGAGCGGCTCTGGGCGCTCATCGAGTCCGATCCGTCGACCCCCGTCACGGTGGACCTGGCTGCCCAGACCATCTCCGCGGGCGATGTCGTCGCCTCCTTCGACGTCGACCCCTATGTGCGCTGGCGCCTGCTCGAAGGGCTCGACGACATCGGCATCACGTTGCAAAACGAGGCGGACATCTCGGATTTCGAGTCGGCCCGACCAACTTTCACGCCAACGACGCGCTGACCGATCGGTGACGGCGCGTCATCGGCGCAGATTTCACCGAAGTGGCGAGGATTGTCGTGTCCGTCACCCTGGCGAGCCTGGGGTGCGCCACGGGTGCACTTCGTTATAGGGTTGGACCGCTGCCGGCCATAGGGTCGGCCTTGAATCCCTCCGGAGGGGAACTCAGTGAACAAGCAAGAGCTTATTGACAACATCAGCACGCAGCTCGGGCATAGCAAGCGTGACGTCTCCAATGTCGTCGAGGCTGCTCTCGAAGAGCTGAAGCGTGCGGTGGCTCGGGGTGAGAAGGTTGCCCTTGCCGGCTTCGGCGTCTTCCAGCGTCACGACCGTGCGGCGCGCACGGGCCGCAACCCGCAGACGGGTGAGGCCGTGAAGATCAAGGCAACGAAGTTGCCAAAGTTCCGCCCCGGTGCGGAGTTCAAGGCCGTCGTTTCCGGTGCGAAGAAGCCGTCCGCGCCGAAGAAGGCTGCTGCCAAGAAGTCCGCGCCGAAGAAGGCTGCTGCCAAGAAGTCCGCGCCGAAGAAGGCTGCGAAGAAGGCCCCGGCCAAGAAGGGCGCGAAGCGCTAATACAACTGTGCACGTGATGAAGGGATCGGGCGATGACCGGTCCCTTCATCATTGCGGGGTCAGTCCACGGGCCACGTGATGGCGTCGATGCCCTCCCCAGTCATCCGCAGGCGCACGCGCTGGCCGACGGCGAGGGTGCGAAACCCCTCGAGTGGCACGTCCGAACCCAATGTCACCACTCGACCGTCGTCGAGCACCACTTCTCGGCGGTCGTCCCACCGGCGCACGGTGGCCGGCGCGTATCCGTCGCTCATGCCAGTGCCTTCGCGGTCGCGGCACCGACCCCGAGGCGCTGGGCATCCCAGAGTGCTACCTCGCTGTCGACGTCGCGTCGCAGTCTCGGGAGCTCCTCGGAGTCGATCTCGACAGCGCCGCTGGCCGCGTGCGCTGCGCGTGAGCGTTCGCCGAAGTGCGGATCAAGCGCTGCGGGATCCGAGGAGGCCAGGAGCGTCGTACCGATGCCCTCGCTATCGCACACGAAGGACCGGGGTGACTCGCGTGCCAGGAGCAGTGCGCGCCCGAGCTCGTCGGGGGTGAGCGCGGGCAGGTCCGACACGAGAGCCACGACGCCTGCGCCGTCGGGCGCGATGGCGACACCGGCGGTCAGGGCACCGTTGAGCCCGTTGCCGGGATCAGTGGCGAAGGCCACGCCGGGAATCTGCAACTTCTCGCGTGTTGCGTCGTCGGATACGACGATCACGCCTGCTACCTCATGGCACGCCAGGACCGCCGTAATCGTGTCGTGAGCGAAGGCAAGCGCGATGGCCGCGCGCGTCTGAGCAGGCAGGGTCGCCAGTCGGGTCTTCGCACCGGGGCCGGAGCGCACCGGCACGATCACCCACCACGGCCGCATGCGCTCATCCCATCACGGCACGGGCGGTGCCCGTGCCGGGCCTGACACGTCGTGGAAGGCTGGCAGGATCGAAGGCTCGGGGACGATCTTGGGAGTTCGGGTGGCAGGGGCACGCGGCAAGACGCGGCTGGGGTTCGCGTTCTGGTGTGCCGCCATCATCCTGCGTCCAATCATGATGGCCTTCACCAGGCGTGACTGGAGCGGCACCGGCAATCTCCATGTCGACAGTGGCATCGTGGTGGCTGCCAATCACCTGTCGTGGTTCGACCCGATCGTCATCTCCCACGTGACATGGGACAGCGGACGCCCGCCGAGGTTCCTGGCCAAGGATTCCCTCTTCGGCGTCCCGGTCGTAGGCGCGATTATGCGCAGCACGGAGCAGATACCGGTCTTGCGCGGCACCCGCGATGCCAGTGCAGCCGCCGAGGCCGCGGTCCTGGCCGCCAAGAACGGCGAGTGTGTCATCGTCTACCCTGAGGGGACCATCACCAAAGATCCCGACCTATGGCCCAAGGCCGCCAAGACAGGGGCGGCACGCATCGCCCTGACCGCGCGGGTCCCGCTCGTGCCGATGGCCCATTGGGGTGCCCAGAGGGTGATGCGCCCCTACCGCAAGGAGCTCAAACTCCTCCCTCGCAAGAAGATGCATGTCATCGTGGGTCCGCCGGTGCCTCTCGACGATCTCTACGACGCCCCGCTCGACGCCGAGACGCTGCGAGTGGCCACCGAGCGCCTGATGTCGGCGATCAACGAGTTGCTTCAGCAGATCCGGAAGGAGCATCCATGAGCCGGACCGCGGTCATGGGAAGCGGGTCCTGGGGGACCGCCTTCGCGATGATCCTTGCCGATGCGGGCGGCGACGTGGTGGTGTGGTCACGCGACGCGTCAACTGCCTGCGAGATCAACCAACACCACACCAACAAGCGCTACCACCCGGGCATCGTGCTGCCCAGCGGCATTCGCGCCACGCATGATCCCGGCGAGGCCCTCGAAGGCTCTGATCTCGTCGTGCTTGCTGTGCCGGCGCAATCCCTGCGCGACAACCTCGCGCGGTGGAGCGGCATGCTCGCTGACGATGGCGTGGTCGTCAGTCTCATGAAGGGCATCGAGGCCGGCACGTCGCTGCGCATGAGCCAGGTGATCGAAGACGTGGCCCAGGTGTCACCTTCGCGCGTTGCCGTGGTGTCCGGGCCCAACCTGGCCCGCGAGATCGCCTTGAAGCAGCCGGCAGCCACGACCGTGGCCTGCTCCGACGAGGCAAGTGCCCTGCGACTGCAGGACGCATGCACGACCGACTACTTCCGTCCCTACTGGACGACCGATGTCGTGGGGGCAGAGATCGGCGGATCGGTCAAGAACGTCATCGCCCTGGCCAACGGAATGGCCGCGGGCCTGGGCTCGGCGAAAAACTCCCAGGCCTCCCTGATCACGCGCGGACTCGCTGAGATGGCGCGACTGGGCATGGCGCTCGGTGCCGATCCACTGACCTTCCAGGGCCTGGCCGGGGTGGGTGACCTCATCGCCACGTGCCAGTCGCCGTTGTCGCGCAACCGCACCTTCGGCGTCAATCTCGGCTCGGGTCTTAGCGTCCAGGAGACCATTGCGTTGACGCAGCAGACGTGCGAGGCGGTCAAGAGCTGTCAGTCGATCCTTGAGCTCGGGCGCCGCAATGACGTCGACATGCCCATCACCGAGCAGGTCGTGCAGGTTGTCCACCATGGAATGTCACCGAAGAAGTTGCTGGCCGCCTTCATGGCTCGTGCGCCCAGGGCCGAGGCGTCACTGGGCTAGCCGCGCAGTGCGCGGTCGAGGTCGGCCCACAGGTCGGCCGGGTCCTCGATGCCGACCGACAGCCGCAACAGTGATTCGGGCACGAGTGGGTTTTCCAGCGCCCAGCGGCGTCGGCGTTCGAGCAATGACTCGACTCCGCCCAGGCTGGTGGCATGCACCCACAGTCGGGTGCGTTCGGCGGCGGCTTGCGCGGCATCGGCGCCACCGCGTACCTCGATCGAGATCAGGCTCCCGGGGCCGGTCATCTGCGCACTCGCGAGGTCGTGGCCGGGATCGTCAGCCAGCCCCGGATAGCGCACGCGGTCGACGGCGGGGTGCCCGACGAGCTTGTTGGCGATCTCCAGGGCCGACGCCTGGGAGCGCTGGTGGCGTAGCGCCAGCGTGCGCAGGCCCCGCAACACGAGGTAGCACTCGAGCGCACCGGGAGTCGCGCCGAGGAGCGTGCGCCGCAGACGTAGGGCATCGAGTCGGCCGGGGTCGACGGTGACGACGATCCCGAGTAGGCAGTCGGAGTGGCCCCCGATGGCCTTGGTCGCGCTGTGCAGCACGACATCAGCGCCCAACTCCAGCGGCTGCTGTCCCAGCGGGGTGGCGAAGGTGTTGTCGCAGACGACGAGCGCACCGACGGAGTGCGCCGCGGCGGCGATCGCCCGAATGTCGGCGATCTCGAGCACGGGGTTGGTGGGCGACTCCACCCATACGACATCAGCGCCCGGCACGGCCTTCACGATCGCGTCGGTGTCGGCAATGTCCACGGTGCGAAGCCGGATGCGACCGACCGCATCCAGTTCGCGCAGGCGTGCCGCCACGCCGGTGTAGGTGAAGCGCGCAGCGACGACGGTTGCACCAGCAGGTAACAGGTCGAGGATGGCGTTGGCCGCTGCCATTCCCGAGGCGAAGGCCACGGCTCCGCCGCCCTCGAGGGGCCCGACAGCTTCTTCGAGGGCCCACATGCCGCGGGTGCCGTCGCGCGCATACTCGGTCTCGCCACCCGCGTAATAGGTCGAGGCGAGTTCGACGGGCTGGTTGAGCGGCGCTCCCGGCGTGGGAGCGGGCCGCCCGTCGTGGACAAGGCGCGTCTCGACCGCCCAGGAGTCGTCCGGCATGGCGATGACCCTAGCGCGAGGGTCGACGGCTAACGTCACCTCCGTGGAGCACAGCCCGCGTCGACGCGTCCTCGTGCTCTTCGGTGGACGCAGCAGCGAGCACTCGATCTCGTGCGTGAGTGCGGCAGGAATCCTGCGTGCACTCGATCCAGCCCGTTACGACATCACCGCCGTGGGGATCCTGCCCGATGGCCGGTGGGTGCGCGTGCCCGCCGACCCGGCCGCGCTCGACGCGACAGACGGCCAGCTGCCCGTCGTCGTCGACAGTGGTCAACCGGTGGCCCTGCTGCCGGAGCCGGTGGGCCAGCGCGAAGCCCTTCCCGCTGAGGTGCTGCGCGGGGTCGACGTGGTCTTCCCCGTGCTGCATGGTCCGTGGGGGGAGGACGGCACGATCCAGGGTCTGCTGGAGATGGCGGGCATCTCCTTCGTCGGATCAGGGGTTTTCGCCTCCGCCGTGGCCATGGACAAGGGCCACATGAAGGCGATGCTTGCGCACGCGGCCATCCCCGTGGGGCCGTGGCAGCTTGTGACGTCGCGCGAGTGGGCTGCCGATCCGACCGCCTGCCTGGCCCGCATCAGCACCCTGGGGTTCCCGCTCTTCGTCAAGCCGGCGCGAGCTGGCTCATCCGTGGGCATCAGCAGGGTGTCGGATCCGACCGCGCTCGAGGCGGCCGTGCGCGAGGCGCACTCGTGGGATCCCCGCGTGATCGCGGAGGCGGCTATCGAGGGCGCGCGTGAGATCGAGTGCGGCGTACTCGCTGATCCGTCAGGCGCTCCCCAGGCGAGCCGCTGCGCGGAGATCATCGTCCACCCTGATCACGACTTCTACGACTTCGAGGCTAAATACCTCGACGACGGAGCCGAACTTATCGTGCCCGCGCAGCTGGATCCGGTGGTGGAGGAGCGGGTGCGAGAACTCGCGGTCCGCGCGTTTGATGCCCTCGATTGCGAGGGCCTGGCGCGAGTCGACTTCTTCGTGACCGGTGACGACGTCCTGCTCAACGAGGTCAACACGATGCCTGGCTTCACGCCCATCTCGATGTATCCGCGCATGTGGGGTGCCTCTGGCATCGGCTACCACGAGCTTGTCGACCGACTGATCGACGATGCCGTGCGCAAGGGCACCGGCTTGCGCTAGCCACCCGCTCCCCCTTCCCTACCCCGAGTGTGCAGGCGTTGCGCGTCGCCTAGGGGGGCAGTCGGGCACAACTGCACACTCGGCGATCAGGCTTGGGTGACCAAAGACGGCGAGAGGTCGAGCAGGACGCTGCCGGGGTTGTCGTAGGTGTCCGGCACGATCACCTCGACATAGATCGGGTCGGACTGGGTGGGCCAGTTCACGGCGATGAACGCCGATCCGCCCGAGCCCTCGATCGGCAGCCAGGCAACGCCGCCGACCTCGAGCAGCTTCGACGTCGGCTGGAGGGCGGCCGGTCGAGGCACCCCGCAGCGCCAGGTGATCGGCGGCTCGCCCCAGGCGGCCGTGCCGTCAGGCCCTGTGGGGCGCAGGGCGCCGCCGGCGACGGTCTCCGGGAGTGCCAGGCCCGCACATGCCGGGGCCGGGCTCTCGGGCCAAGCTACCGCCACCTGTCGCCCGCAGGCGCAGATGAGGGCGAGGGCGCACAGGGAGACGGCGACGAGCCGTGTCATGCGCGGCCTGTGCGCACGCTCACTGTGTACGTTCACGTGTAAAGGTCCTCCTTCGGGTGGGTGGATCGAGCGTAGCGCCCGCAGGATCGGGTGCGGAGGGCGAGAAGAATGGCGCAGACGGTGGGCGGACTCGGCGAGATCGCACTCGTCGACCGCATCATCGCTGCCACGCGGGCAGTCAAGGGCCCGCGCAAAGGTGTGGTCGTCGTCGGCGCCGGTGACGATGCGGCTGTACTGGCCGCCCCCGATGGCCGAGTCGTCGTTACCACCGACGTGCTCGTCGAGTCTCGACACTTCCGCCGCGACTGGTCCAGTGCCGAGGACATCGGAGTGAAGGCCGTCGCCGAAAACCTTGCGGACATCGCCGCGATGGGCGCGCGGCCCACCGGTCTGGTCATCGGCCTGGCGCTTCCTCCGGAGACAGAGGTGGCCTGGGTAGATGGCTTCCTGGCCGGTGTTCTCGCGGAGGCCGGTCGGGTAGGCGCAGCACTCGCCGGCGGCGACGTGGTCCGCGCTGATGTCATCTTTGTATCGGTCACGGCCATGGGCGACCTGGAGGATCGCGAGCCGGTGTTGCGCAGCGGTGCTAGAGCCGGCGACGTGATGGCCGTATCTGGGAGGCTGGGCTGCGCTGCCGCAGGGCTTGCCGTCCTGTCGCGTGGCTTCCGGTCGCCGCGTGCGCTCGTTGACGCGCATCGTCGCCCCGAGCCCGACTACACAGCGGGGATTCGCGCGGCCAAAAGTGGCGCCCACGCGCTCATGGACGTGAGCGATGGACTGCTCCTCGACGCGGGACGCCTTGCGAAGGCATCGGGTGTGAGCATCGACCTCGATTCGGCGGTGATCCCCGTCGATGAGGTGCTGGTGTCGACGGCGGCGGCGTACAACCTGGACCCCCTCACCTGGGTGCTGGGCGGTGGAGACGATCACGCGCTGCTGGGGGCTTTCGCGAAAGGTGCGACGTTGCCCGAGGGATTCACGGCGATCGGGAAAGCGGCCAAGTGCGACCCGGATGGTCCCGTGGTCAGCGTTGACGGGCGAGCGCCGGCGTTCATGCCCGGCTTCGAGCACTTCCGCAGCTAGGTGCGGGTGACCTTCCCGGCCTTGAGGCAGGAGGTGCAGACGTTGAGGCGCTTGGTGGTGCGACCCGCGATCGCGCGGACCGACTGGATGTTGGGGTTCCAGCGGCGCGAGGTGCGGCGGTGCGAGTGGGAGATGCTGTTGCCGAATCCGGGCCCCTTGCCGCAAACGTCACAGGTGGCAGCCACGGTGCTCTCCTCGGGATTTCGCGTCGGGCCGAAGGCCCGAGCAACCGCATAAGGGTAGCGAAGTCCCATGGCCCGCTCAAACCGGGGCGGCCGCCGGCCCCTCGGGGCCGATAGCGTGATCCTGCCGATGAGCGGGTGAGGGGAGTACCGTGAGCGAGAGCCTCCCGGCGCCTCCGCTGAGCGCCCTGTCGGTCCGCCTATGGGCCGAGGCCTCCCTGCAAGCGCTCGGCGAGGAGCGGGCGGCCATCGACGCCCTCAACGTCTTCCCTGTCCCCGACGGCGACACCGGCACCAACATGTTCCTCACCCTGGAGTCCGCCTGTGCGGGCATCGCCGAGGTCTTCGACGCGGCGCACCCCGCGGCCGTCCCGGAGCTCGCGGAGGTCGCCGAGGCATTCGGTCGAGGCGCTGTGCTCGGGGCCCGCGGCAACTCCGGGGTCATTCTCGCCCAGATCATCCGCGGTGTTGCCTCGGTGCTGGCGCAGGCGCCCGCGACGTTCACCGGCGACGTCGTGCGCCAGGGCCTGCGTCGCGCATGCGATGAGGCCTACGGTGCGGTCGCGCATCCGGTGGAGGGAACCATCCTCACCGTCGCGCGCGCGGCCGCTGAGGCCGCCGAAGGCCATGCCGGTGACGACCTGGTCGGCGTGATCGAGAGCGCCGTGGCAGCATCACACGTCGCGCTCGATCAGACGCCCGACCTCCTTCCGGTGCTGCGCGATGCAGGCGTCGTCGACGCTGGCGGCCAGGGACTCGTCGTGGTGTACGACGCGCTCCTTGACGTCGTGACCGGCGTACGCCGTCGCCGCCCCGGGCGCGGCGTGCGTGCCAAGCTACCGGTGGCTGCGCGCGCGTTGTCTGCCGCCCACGGCCTGCCCGTCACGGCCGCGGGCGGTGAGACCTCCTACGAGGTGATGTACCTCTTCGGTGGCGACGATGCGTCGGCGGATGCGTTGCGCACGCGCCTCGACGCACTCGGCGAATCACTTGTGGTCACCGGGGCCGACGGTCTGTGGAACGTGCATGTCCACGTACACGACGCGGGTGCCGCCATCGAATCCGGGCTGGACCTGGGGCGCGTGCACCGCATTCGCGTCACCTACCTGCCGAGTGCCCTGCCAGCGGAAGCGCGTGTCGGTCGCCGGGTCGTTGCCGTGGCGCATGGCCCCGGTGTCTCGACTCTGCTCGAGGAGCAGGGTGCTGTCGTCGTGCCCGCACAGCCGCGCCGCCGGCCTTCGACGGCCGATCTCCTCGACGGCATCACGCGCGCTGACAGTGCCGAAGTGCTCCTCCTGCCCAGCGACTCCGACACGCTCGCGGTTGCCGAGGCCGCGGCGGAGCAGGCGCGGGCAGCGGGCGTGCGCGTCTGCGTCATCCCGACGCGCTCGGTCGTGCAGAGCCTTGCGGCCGTTGCCGTGCACGACCCGGGCGCGCGGTTCGACGACGATGTCGTGGCGATGACCCGCGCTGCCGGGGCGACGCGCTACGGAGCCGTCACCGTGGCGTCGCGAGAGGCTATGACGTCGGCGGGGTCGTGCCGCGAAGGCGACATCCTCGGTCTGGCCGATGGCGACATCGTCGAGATCGGCGCGAGCGTCGATGCGGTGTCGCGTGCGGTGCTGGAGCGTCTGCTGTCCTCGGGAGGCGAACTCGTCACACTTGTCACGGGCGAGGATGCCGCGGCCAGCCTCGCCGACTCCCTCGAGGACTGGCTGTCCGCGCAGCACCCCGGGCTCGATCTGGTGTCGGTGACCGGCGGGCAGCCGCTCTGGCCGCTCATCGTGGGAGTGGAGTAGCCCCCGTGGCGCCCGTCGAGATGTCGGCCCCCGTGTCGGTGGTGGCCGGGGGCAAGACGGCCAAGGCCCTGCGCGACGGCCTGCAGATCGTCACGGTCGGCGACCTACTGCGCCACTATCCGCGCCGCTACATCGACCCCGGCGAACTCACCGATCTCGCCTCGCTTCAGGTCGGTGAGCACGCCACCGTCTTCGCCGAGGTCGTCTCGGCCGGTACCAGGCGCATGCAGCAGCGCAAGGGAACGGTGACCGAAGTCGTGGTCTCCGACGGTCGCGGCCGCATCAGCCTGGTCTTCTTCAACCAGGCCTGGCGCAGCGAGAGCCAGTTGCGCACCGGACGTCGCGGCCTCTTCGCCGGCACCGTCTCCGCCTACGGCGGCACGCGCCAGCTGGCGCACCCGCGGTTCGTCATGCTGCCCGATGCGGGAGAGGCGGACGCCGAGGGAGAGGCGGCGTTCGCCGACCTGATCATCCCGGTGTATCCGTCGACGGCCGGGCTCCCGAGCTGGCGGATCCAGCAGGCCGTGCGCCTGGCTCTCGACGCGGTCTGGCCCGGCGGGTCGACGGAGCCGCCCCTGTCGGGCTCCGACGCCAATGACCCGCTACCCCCCGCCGTGCGCATGCGTCACGGCCTGCTGAGCTTCGCCGATGCGCTGCGCGCCGTGCATCGCCCGCCGGATCGCGAGTCGATCGAGCTCGGCCAGCGTCGGCTGCGGTTCGAGGAGGCCTTCGGCCTCCAAGCGGTGCTCGCCCAGCGCAGGCACGAGATGCGCACTCAGGCGGCGCAGGCGCGCGAACGTCGTGCCGGCGGGCTCTTGGAGGCATTCGACGCGCGATTGCACCTGCAGCTCACCCCTGCGCAGTCGCGCGTCGGCGAGGAGATCTCCGTCGACCTGGAGCAGACGCATCCGATGCACCGACTTCTGCAGGGCGATGTCGGCAGCGGCAAGACGCTGGTCGCCCTGCGCGCGATGCTGCAGGTGGTCGATGCGGGCGGGCAGGCGGCCCTGCTGGCCCCCACTGAGGTGCTCGCCCAGCAGCACCTGCGCACGCTCCAGGCCTTCCTCGGCCCCCTCGCCGAGGGCGGGCTTCTGGGCGGCGACGACCAGGGCACGCGCCTGGCCTTCCTGTCGGGCTCGCAGACGGCCAAGGTCCGCCGCGAGGAACTCGCCGCGATCGCCAGCGGCGAGGCCGGCATCGTCGTCGGCACCCACGCGCTCCTGGAGGACACCGTCGAGTTCGCCGATCTGGGGCTGGTGGTCGTCGATGAGCAGCATCGATTCGGCGTGGAGCAGCGGGCGGCCCTCGCTGAGCGGGCAGGCGACGGTCTGCGCCCGCATGTGCTCGTGATGACCGCCACCCCGATCCCGAGGACGGTCGCGATGACCGTCTTCGGCGACCTCGATGTGAGTGTCATCGACGGCTATCCGCCCGGACGCGGCACGATCGCCACTCATGTGGTGGCGCCGCGCGAGCATCCGGCGCACCTGACGCGCGCATGGCAGCGGGTGCGCGAGGAGGTGGCCGCCGGGCGCAAGGTCTTCGTCGTGTGCCCGCGTATCGGCGATGACGGGGCCGACCTCGGCGATGAGGACATCGGGTCTGTCGAGCCCGAGACTCACCCCGTGTCTGCCGTGCTCGACGTCACGGCCGAACTCAGTGAGCGCTTTCTTCCCGATCTGCGCGTCGGTATGGTCTATGGGCGCATGAGCGCCGACAACAAGGACGAGGCGATGCGCCGGCTGGCTGCGCCCCACGATGATCCCGACGCCCTCGACGTACTCGTGGCCACGACCGTGATCGAAGTCGGGGTCGACGTGCCGTCGGCATCGACGATGGTCGTCCTCGATGCCGATCGCTTTGGCATCTCCCAACTCCATCAGTTGCGCGGTCGAATCGCCAGAGGCGGCGAGGACGGCCTGTGCCTCCTCGTCACGGCCGCAGATCCCGACACCCCGGCCCGCGAGCGCCTGTCAGCCGTGGCCGCCACGACCGACGGCTTCGCGCTCGCTCGGGTTGACCTGCAGGCGCGCCGCGAGGGCGACATCCTCGGCACCCTGCAGTCCGGTCGCCGCTCCTCGCTTCGGCTGCTGGAGGTGATCCGCGATGAGGATGTGGTCCTCGAGGCGCGAGATGCCGCAACGCAGATCGTGGAAGATGATCCGAGGCTCTCGCGCTGGCCGGCGCTGCGTGCGCACATCGCCGACATCGCCAGCGACGATAGGTCCGACTTCCTGGAGAAGGGCTGACATGCGCATCATCGCAGGCTCGGCGGGCGGACGCCGCCTGTCAGTGCCGGCCCGTGGAACGCGGCCAACGTCCGATCGCGTCCGCGAGTCGCTCTTCTCGTCCCTCGAGTCACTGCTCGGTGGTTGGTCCGGCGTTTGCGTTCTCGACCTCTACGCCGGGTCCGGCGCTCTCGGGCTCGAGGCTCTCAGTCGCGGTGCAGCAGGGGCGGCGTTCGTCGAGCGTGATCGGGGGAGCGTCCGCGTGATCGAGGCCAATGTCTCCGGCCTGTCGCTGCCCGGCGCGCGGGTGACCTGCTCCGATGTCGAGACGTGGGTTGCGCGCGCCGCGGATGCGGCGTTCGACGTGGTCTTCGCCGATCCCCCCTATGCGGTGACGTCGGCGAGCGTGCGCGGCGTCCTCGGGGCGCTCGGGGGCCACGGCTGGCTTGCCCCTGATGCGCTCGTCGTGGTCGAGCGCGACTCGCGCTCCGATGAGCAGCCTTGGCCGGAGGAAGGGTGGGAGGCGTTGCGTCGCCGTGATTTCGGCGACACGGCGCTTTGGTACGGTCGACACCTAGGCAGCTAGCCCTTGTGGGGGGATCGGAGGCGGGTGGCCATGCGCGTCGCCGTCTGTCCTGGCTCCTTTGATCCGGTGACCAACGGGCATCTTGATGTGTTCACGCGTGCCTCCGCCCTGGCCGACAAGGTCATCGTGGCCGTACTCATTAACAAGACGAAGTCCAGCCTCTTTTCTGTCGATGAGCGCATCGAGATCCTCCGCGAAGTCGTTGCTCCGCTGCCCAACGTCGAGGTCGACTCGTTCTACGGCCTGCTGGTCGACTACTGCAAGCACCGCAACGTCAACGCCATCGTCAAGGGCCTGCGTGCGGTCAGCGACTTCGACTACGAGCTGCAGATGGCCCAGATGAACTACCGGCTCGGTGGCGTGGAGACCCTCTTCGTCTCCACCAACCCCCTCTACAGCTACCTGTCGTCCAGCCTGGTCAAGGAGGTTGCGCGTCACGGCGGCAGCGTCGAGGGCCTGGTCCCGGATGCGGTGCTCGCCCGGCTGCAGGCCAAACTAGGTGCCCAGGGCTGAGCCCGGAACTAAGGAGACGCCGTGGATGTCGATCAAAGACTCGATGAGCTTGCGCAGATGGTGGAGCAGGCCAAGGCCGTTCCGCTGTCGGCGTCCTGCATGGTCAATCGTGCCCAGGTGCTCGATGTCATCGAGGATATTCGCGACGCGCTGCCCCGCTCGCTCAGTGACGCTGACCAGTTGCTCGCCGAGCGCGAGGCCGTCGTGGCCGAGGGTCGCCTTGAGGCCCAACGCCTGATCGCCGAGGCGCGCGAGGAGCAGGTGCGCATGCTCTCCCAGCATGAGATCTACCTCGTCGCCGTGGCGGAGGCCGAGGCCCTGCGAGCCGAGACCGAGGAAGAGACGTACCGCATGCGCCGGGAGACCGACGACTACATCGACGCCCGCCTGGCCACGTTCGAGATCACCCTCAACAAGACTCTCACCGCCGTGGAGCGCGGGCGCGACAAACTGCGCGGCCAGGTCGAGGAGGACTACATCGAGGACGATCAGCCGCTTCCCTCGTAGCGCGGCCCGCCGGGGCGGGGACCCCCGCCCGTGGCGTATCCTTCTATACGGCCGGTCGCAAGACCGGGTCCACGTGCAGGAGTCCGGAGGCGCCTTGAGCACCCTCGACCCCCGAGCCCCGTTCGTCGTGAGCATTCGCGACCTCGGGCGGCGGGCCGGGGCCATGCAAAGGCTCCACCGCACCGTCCCTGCTCCGGTGGACCTGGGCTCGGGGCTTGCCAAGGTCCCCGAAGGCACCGACATCGACCTCGACCTGAGGCTGGAGTCGGTGGTGGAGGGGGTTCTCGTGTCAGGAAGCCTTCGGGTGACGGTTCGTGCCGAGTGCGCGCGCTGCCTCGAGCCGGTCGAATGGGATGAGGACGCGGACATCCAGGAGTTGTTCGTCTATCCGCCGCAGGACGCGCGAGGACATCGCGTGGAGGCGTTGGAGGACGACGAGGATGCCCCGCCAGCGATCGAGGGAGACCTCATCGATCTCGAGCCGACGGTGCGAGATGCGGTCGTTCCGCGACTGCCCCTCGCGCCAACGTGCCGGGAGGATTGTGCGGGACTGTGCTCCGAATGTGGAGCGCGGCTCGACGACGATCCCGGTCACGGTCACGAGAAAACCGACCCGCGCTGGGGCGCTCTCAGCGCACTGCGCGATACCGAAAGGGACGATTGACGTGGCCGTTCCCAAGCGGAAGACTTCCCGCTCCAATACCCGTCACCGCCGTTCGCAGTGGAAGGCCGCTGCGCCCGCCCTGGTGATCTGCGCTCGTTGCCGCGAGAAGAAGTTGGCGCACACTGTGTGCCCCACCTGCGGCACCTACGCCAAGCGTCGCGTCCTCGACGTCTGATCGATGGAGGCGGCGACCGAGGGCACTGCCCCGGTCGCGCGCGCCCTCATCCGCGTCCTCGGGCTCTCCTCAGGCGCGCACCTTCGTGCCGACACCCCCCTGTCGTCGCTCGGCGTTGACTCGCTGGCGCTGATGCTTGTCGCGGATGCGATGGCCGAATCCGGCTACGCCCTCGACGAGCGCCGGGCACGTGACGCCTCCACTGTCGGCGACCTCGCTGACTGCTGTCATGCGCGTGAGGTCGTGGCGTGAGCCGGGACACCATCGACGAGTTTCGTCGGCGGCTCGACGTAGATCTACCCGATGACGAGCTCGCCCTCGCGCTCACGCACCGTAGCTACGCCTACGAAAACGGCGGGATCCCGCACAACGAGCGACTGGAGTTCCTCGGTGACGCCGTGCTGGGCCTAGTTGTCACCCAGACGCTCTACGGCACGCATCCCAACGTCACCGAGGGCCAACTCGCCAAGATGCGAGCGGCGGTCGTCAATGCGCGCGCCCTTGCCGGGGTAGCACGCGATCTCGGCGTTGGCGAGGCGCTGCTGCTCGGACGCGGCGAAGAGTCCACGGGCGGCCGCGAGAAGCCATCGATCCTCGCGGACACCATCGAGGCCGTCATCGGTGCGGTCTACCTTCACTCCGGACTGTCGGTGGCCGAGCGGATGATCCACCAGCACTTCGATCCGCTCATCGAGCAGTCGGCCGAACTTGGCGCCGGCCTCGACTGGAAGACATCGCTGCAGGAACTTGTCGCCGAACTCGGGCTGGGTACCCCTGACTACGTGGTAGAGGAGAGTGGCCCAGATCACGCCAAGCGCTTCGAGGCGCGCGTGCGACTGGGCGATACGACGTACCCCGTCGGCGTCGGAGGCTCCAAGAAGGAGGCGGAGCAGCAGGCGGCCGAGGCTGCCTACCGCGAGCTTCCCACCCCCGATGCCTGAGCTTCCCGAAGTCGAGGTCGTCCGTCGCGGCCTCGACCCCTATCTGCGCGGACGTCGCATTGCGGCCGTCGACGTGCTCCATCCCCGAGCGGTGCGCCGGCACGAGGCCGGCGGCCGCAACCTTGAGCGGTCGCTGGCCGGACAGCGCATCCAATGTGTAAGTCGTCGCGGCAAGTACCTGTGGCTGCCGCTGGACGACGGAGCGCTTGTCGCTCACCTGGGGATGAGTGGGCAGCTGCTGTTGCCAGCGGTCGATGCCGCCGCCGATGACGATCCGCACCTTCGCGTGCGCGTGCGACTTGAGCGTGGCGGACGCCAACTCTGGTTCGTCGATCAGCGCACCTTCGGAGGGCTGCACATCGACAAACTCGTCGATGACGGACTCGGTGGGCGCATTCCCGCGTCGGTAGCCCACATTGCGCGTGATCCGCTCGACCCAGCCTTTGATGATCACGAGTTCAGCCGGGCGCTCCGGCAGCGCGAATCGGGTGTCAAACGTTGCCTGCTCGATCAGTCGCTGGTCTCGGGCATCGGCAATATCTACGCCGATGAGGCTCTGTGGCGAGCGCGGCTTCACTACGACCGTCCTGGAAGGCGCTTGACCCCGGCCCAGGTCGCTGCTCTCCTTGCGCATGCGCGCGACGTGATGGGTGCGGCACTCGCCGCGGGCGGGACGTCGTTCGACTCCCTCTACGTCAATGTCAACGGCGAGAGCGGGTGGTTCGACCGGTCCCTTCATGCCTACGGACGCGAGGGTGAGCCCTGCCGTCGCTGCGGGCGACCCATCGTGCGAGAGTCCTTTATGAACCGCTCGTCCTACCGGTGTCCCTCCTGCCAGCGACGCCCTCGCGGCTGGGGAGCCGATTGACGCTGGCGGCGCCCGCCTGTCACCCCCCTCGGCGACCTCCGACCGTTTGTCCCACAACGTGGGACAAACGGTCCGTCCGGGGCCGAATCGGGGCCTAAACCAACCGTTTGTCCCACCGAGGTCACGGCGTCGTCCGGCACCTCCGCAGGTTCCGTGGTGTGTGCCGTCGGCCTCGGTGTCTCTCCTGCCAGCGACGCCCTCGCGGCTAGGGAGCCGATTGACGCTGAGGCCGCTCGCCTGCCACCCTGGTGCATGTCGAGGGAGGTCCATGAGCAAGGCGATCTACGGCCATGTCGGCGTCGATGCGCGGCTACTCGCCGAGCTCACCCGGCTGCGCACTCGGGTTCGCGAACTCGAGGCCGAGGTCGCCGGGCTCCAGGCGCTCCTGGCCCAGGACGCCGACCTTCTGGCCAGCGCCGCGGCACCCACCTCCTGACTCCCGCCTCGCCTGCCCCGCAAAGGTAGGGTGTCGACGTCATCCGCACGGCCTCATGCAGGGCCCGCGCGGTTTCCGTCGGGAGGCGAGAGCGCGTGCACCTGAAGAGCCTGACGCTCAAGGGCTTCAAGTCGTTCGCGTCCGCCACGACGCTCGCCTTCGAGCCAGGTGTCACCTGTTTCGTCGGGCCCAACGGATCAGGCAAGTCCAACATCGTCGACGCGCTGGCATGGGTGATGGGCGAGCAGGGTGCGAAGTCGCTGCGCGGCGGGGCCATGGCCGACGTCATCTTCGCCGGTACGTCGGGCCGAGCCCCGCTCGGTCGCGCCGAGGTAGCGCTGACAATCGATAACACCGATGGGGCCCTACCCATCGAATACACCGAGGTCACTATCTCGCGCACGCTCTTCCGCAACGGCGGCTCCGAATACGCGATCAACGGCACGCCGTGCCGCCTCCTCGACGTGCAGGAGCTTCTCTCCGACTCCGGAATTGGCCGCGAGATGCACGTCATCGTCGGTCAGGGCCAGCTCGACTCGATCCTGCACGCCACCCCTGAGGACCGCCGTGGCTTCATCGAGGAGGCGGCCGGAGTCCTCAAGCACCGTAAGCGCAAGGAGAAGGCGCTGCGCAAGCTCGAGGCGATGCAGGGCAATCTGACGCGCCTAACCGACCTCACCACCGAATTGCGGCGCCAGCTCAAGCCCCTGGGTCGCCAGGCAGAGGTTGCACGTCGTGCCGCGATCATTCAGGCCGAGGCGCGCGATTCGCGACTGCGACTTTTCGCCGATGACCTCATGATCTTCCGCACCTCCCTCGCCGCCGAGGTGGCCGACGAGACTGCACTGCGCGAGCGCCGCCAAGAGGTTGAGATCGCGCTTGCGGCCGCGACTGCGCGCGAGGCCGCTCTCCAGGTCGACCTTCAATCTGACGCCCCGCTACTCGTCACCGCGCAGGAGACATGGTTCGGACTCTCCGCGCTGCGCGAGCGGCTGCTGGGCACCGCATCCCTGGCTGCCGAGCGACTGCGCCTGATCGTCCCCGAGGTGGAGGACGACGTGCAGGCAGGCCGCGACCCGGAGGCGCTGGAGGCTGAGGCGTCCTCCGTGCGGGAGGAGGAGCGCGCGCTCGCCAGCGAGGTGACCGTCCTGCAGGCAGCGTTGGCCGACGCCACGCGTGCCCGCCAGGGTAGCGAGCAGCAGCACGCCGCAGAAGAGCGTCGCGTTCAGCAGGAGGTACGCGCTGCAGCCGATCGCCGCGAGGGTCTTGCCCGACTGTCCGGCCGCGTGGCGGCAGCGAGCTCACGACTGGAGGCCCGGTCAGCCGAGATCGACCGTCTCGCCGGTCAGCGCGAGGGTGCTCGCGCACGTGCCGCGGAGGCCCAGCGCGCCTTTGCCGCTCTCGAGAGCCAGGTGGCCGGTCTCGATGCCGGCGAGCGCGGCCTCGACACCGACTACGACACCACGCAGAGAGCGCTGGCTGACGCCGATGCTCGCGTGGAGGCGCTCCGGGCCGATGAGCGCGATCACGACCGCGAGCGCGCGGCGCTCACCGCCCGCCTTGAAGCGCTGCGCCTAAGCCTGTCGCGCGGCGATGGCGCGGGCACACTCCTGCGCGCCGGTGAGACCGCAGGTGTCGTCGGCTCTGTCGCATCGATGCTGTCCATCCAGGCTGGCTACGAGCGGGCTGTCGCAGCGGCCCTGGGGTCCCTGTCCGATGCCGTCGTCGTGCGCGATGCCGGGGCGGCGATCGCCGGCCTGATGCTGTTGCATCGCGACGCGGCAGGGCGGGCAGCGGTCATCGTTCTCGACGGCTCGCCTGTGTCGGCGCCGTCCGGCCGTCCTGCGCCGTCGGGTGCTCGCTGGCTATCCGACGTGGTCGACGGACCCAGCGACCTGCTCGATGCGCTGCGTACGCGCCTGGGCGACGTCGCCCTGGTGGATTCGCTCGACGCGGCAGCAAGTCTGCGTGCGAGCGGCGTCACCATCGTCACGCGCGATGGAGACCTTGTCACCGCGACCCACGCGATCGGCGGTTCCGGCGAGGCGCCAACGCTCCTAGAGATCCAGGCGGCTGTCGATGACGCCGAGCGTGCACTCGACGACGTCCAACATCGCCTCGAGCGCACCCGGTTCGAGTTGGCGGGTGCAATCGAAGCTCAGCGCACGTCAGCCGCCGATGCCGAGGCCGCACTGGCCCGCCTCCACGAATCCGATGCGCGACTCGCGGCCATTGCCGAGCAGCTCGGACTCCTTGGTCAGGCGGCTAGGGCAGCGACTGCCGAGGCCGAACGCCTCGCCTCCATCGAGCAGGCGGCACTGGAGGCCCTGGCGGCTGACGAGGCCACCTTGGGCGAGCTCGGGGAGCGACTGGCGACAGCGCAGGGCGACGAGCCGACCGAGGTCTTGCCCGACCGCACCTCAGAGTTCGCCGGCCAGGCCGAGCAGGCGCGCGCCCATGAGGTTGAAGCGCGCTTGGCCGTCCGCACGGGCGAGGAGCGGCAGTCCTCCCTCGCGGCGCGCGCGGAATCACTCGAGCGAGCGGCGCACAACGAGCGGGCGACCCGCCGTCGCGCAATCGAGCGTCGGGAACGCCGGGCCCGTGAAGCTGAGATTGCCGGGGCGGTCGCACGCGGCGTCGACGTCGTTCTCCGTCGACTTGAGATGTCTCTTACCGTTGCCGATAGCGACCGGCGCAGGCTCGAAGAGGCGCAGGCCGAGCGAGAGCGCGACGTCCAGTCCGTTCGCGCGACGCTGCGCGAAGTCGGTGCCGAGATGGAACGACTCACGGACTCCGTGCACCGCGATGAGGTTGCGCGAGCCGAGCAGCGACTTCGCATCGAGCAGCTCGAGACACGGGTGATCGAGGAGTTCGGCATCGACCCCGACGTCCTCGTCGCCGAATACGGCCACGACCAGCTGGTGCCGCCCACTCCGCCGGCGCCCGACGAGGAGGTCGATCCGGCTGCTCCGCTCCCTCAGCCCTATCCGTTCGATCGCGCTCAGCAGGAGCGTCGCCTGCGGTCGGCCGAGCGTGGTCTCGCCCTCCTGGGCAAGGTCAATCCGCTCGCCCTCGAGGAGTTCACCGCGCTCGAGGAGCGCCTGCGCTTCCTCACCGAGCAGGTCGAAGACCTCAAGCGCTCGCGCCAGGACCTCATGGAGATCGTCAAGGAGGTCGACGAGCGCGTCGAGCGCGTCTTCACCGAGGCCTACGAGGACACCGCGCGGGAGTTCGAGCGGGTGTTCGCGCGGCTCTTCCCGGGTGGTGAGGGTCGGCTCAACCTCACCGACCCCGACAGCATGCTCACCACCGGCGTCGACGTCGAGGCGCGCCCGCCGGGCAAGAAGGTCAAGCGCCTATCGCTGCTGTCCGGTGGCGAGCGATCACTGACAGCCGTGGCCTTCCTCATCGCCCTTTTCAAGGCGCGGCCCAGCCCGTTCTACGTCCTTGACGAGGTCGAGGCGGCGCTCGACGACGTCAACCTCGGCCGCCTGATCGACGCCATCGACGAGTTGCGCACGAGCTCGCAGCTCATCGTCGTGACTCACCTGAAGCGCACCATGGAGATCGCGGATGCCCTCTATGGCTTCTCAATGCGCGGAGACGGCGTCACGCAGGTGGTCGGACAGCGACTGCGCGAGCGCGAACCCGCCTCGGCGTAGCCGCCCTGTCGCTCTGAGAGGATCGCCCCGTGACGTCGCTTCACTACATCGTGCTCGGCCTCGCCCTGCTCGTCGTCGTTGTCGTCGGCGTTGCCCTGGTCGTCGCGCATCGAGGCGAGCCCAAGCCCCCGCGGCCGCGTCCGGGCATCGGCTACGCCCCCGGTGTCGGCAACGATGACGCGGCACCGTCTGGCGTCCAGCGCCCTACGGTCGACGAAGGCGTCGATACGTCGGTTCTCGGGTCCAAGGCCACCGTCGAAGAGCCGTCGGTTGCCGAGATGGAGGCCGTTTGGGAGTCGGAGAGACCCGAGCCGGCGGCCGGGCGCTTCCTGCGCCTGCGACGGCGACTTGCCCGGTCGCAGAATTCGCTCGGGCGCGGCCTGCTCTCGTTGCTCTCCCGCGACATCGTCGATCAGGCCACGTGGGATGAGATCGAAGAGACACTCCTGACGGCCGACCTGGGCGTTCAAGCGACGAATGAGCTCATGGAGCGACTGCACGTGCGTGTCCGAGCGGAGGCTCCCCGTGACACCGAGGTCGCGCGATCGCTCCTGCGATCCGAACTGGTTGATCTGTTGGGGCCCGATCTCGACCGCACCTTGCGCGTCAGCCGCGACAGCGGCCCGGCCGTCATCCTCGTCGTGGGGGTCAATGGAACCGGCAAGACGACGACGACGGGCAAGCTCGGACGCCTGCTAGTCGCCGAGGGACGTTCCGTCGTCCTTGGTGCGGCCGACACGTTCCGGGCGGCGGCCGCCCAACAGTTGCAGACGTGGGGTGACCGCGTCGGTGCGGCGGTCGTTCGCGGCCCCGAGGGGGGCGATCCAGCGGCGGTTGCCTTCGATGCCGTGGGTGCTGGCATGGCTGCGGGTGTCGACACGGTGATCATCGATACGGCGGGTCGATTGCACACCAAGGTTGGACTGATGGACGAACTCGGCAAGGTCAAGCGCGTCATCGAGAAGCGCGGACCCGTCGATGAGGTGCTCCTAGTCCTCGATGCGACGACTGGCCAAAACGGCCTCACCCAGGCGCGGGTGTTCTCCGAGGTGGTCGACGTCACGGGAATCGTCCTGACCAAGCTCGATGGCACGGCCAAGGGTGGCATTGTCGTGGCCGTCCAGCGCGAGCTCGCCGTGCCGGTCAAGTTGGTCGGCCTGGGCGAGGGGCCCGACGACCTCGCGCCGTTCTCGGCCGAGGAGTTCGTCGACGCGCTGCTCGCCGACCCCGCGTAACACCGTCTTAACGCGAGGGCCGAATCCTTTACCGGCACGAAACACGCGCCGTCATCCCGCGCTACACGGCCACCCCAGACTCACGCCCAGATCGCAGTGCGCGATCCGAGTGGGTGTGGCCCGACAGGGCCGGGGTGACACCCCTTCCATCACGGAAGAGGAGGAAGGATGGAGGGAATCGAGATCAGCGCCGGCGACACCGCCTGGGTGCTTATGGCCGCCGCGCTCGTCCTGCTGATGACGCCCGGTGTCGCGTTCTTCTACGGCGGCATGGTGCGTGCTAAGAGCGTTCTCAACATGATGATGATGTCGTTCCTCGCCATCGGCATCGTTACGGTGCTGTGGGTCGCCTTCGGCTATTCGCTGGCCTTTGGCGACGGGGGTAACGGTTTCATCGGTGACCTGTCTTTGTCAGGCCTGCAGGGCCTCGTTGGGCAGTTTGCGATCAACGGCGGGGTGTATCCGATCCCGGCCCTGATCTTCGCGATGTTCCAGCTGATGTTCGCGATCCTCACGATAGCCCTCGTCACCGGTGCGATTGCCGACCGGACCAAGTTCCTGGCCTGGGGCATCTTCGCGGCCGTCTGGGTGACGATCGTCTACTTTCCCGTCGCGCACTGGGTCTTCGACTTCGGCAACGAGGAGCTCGGTGGCGGAGGCGCCGGGTGGCTCGCCAATCTGGGAGTCCTCGACTTCGCGGGCGGCACGGCGGTGCATATCAACGCCGGCGCGGCGGCCCTCGCTCTCGTCATCGTGATCGGCAAGCGAGTTGGCTTCGGGCGCGTTCCGATGAAGCCGCACAGCCTCCCCCTCGTGCTCCTGGGTGCAGCCCTGCTCTTCTTCGGTTGGTTCGGCTTCAATGCTGGTTCGGCACTCGGCGCCGGCCAGGTAGCGGCACTTGCCTTCACCAACACCATGGTGGCCACGGCCGCGGGCATAGTCGGCTGGCTCCTGGTCGAGAAGCTGCGTGACGGGCACGCGACGAGCCTCGGCGCCGCATCGGGGGCCATCGCTGCGCTGGTCGCGATCACTCCCGCGTGCGCGTTCGTCGCGCCCTGGGGTGCGATCGTCATCGGTCTGCTTGCCGGCGTGATCTGCGCGTTCGCGGTCACCTTCAAGTACCGCTTCGGCTACGACGACTCACTCGATGTCGTCGGCGTGCACCTTGTCGGCGGTATGGTCGGCTGCCTGCTCATCGGCTTCCTCGCGACCACGGAGGTCAACGAACTCGGCAAGGACGGGTTGTTCTACGGCGGAGGATGGGGCGTGCTGGGGACCCAGGCAATCGGCGCCGTTGCCGTCATGGCCTACTCGTTCATCGTCACGCTGATCCTTGCCTTCATCATCAAGGCGGTGATCGGTCTACGGATCAACCGCGACGATGAGCTGACAGGCATCGATGTCGCCGCACATGCCGAGTCGGCGTACGAACTCGGGGATTCGGGCGGCGGCGGAGTGTTGGCCGGTGCAGGTCACCACTCGCACGGAGGGGAGAGATAGATGAAGCTCGTCACCGCAATCATCAAGCCGTTCAAGCTCGAGGATGTCAAGAATGCTCTCGAGCAGCGTGGCGTGCGCGGCATGACCGTCAGCGAGGCCAGTGGCTTCGGTCGCCAGGGTGGCCACACCGAGGTGTACCGCGGCGCCGAGTACACCGTCGACTTGGTGCCGAAGGTGCGCGTCGAGATCGTTGTCGACGATGCCGATGTCGACGCGGTCGTCGACGCAATCGTGGCTGCCGCCAAGACCGGCAAGATCGGCGACGGCAAGGTCTGGGTCGTGCCCGTCGAAAGCATCGTGCGCGTGCGCACTGACGAACGCGGAGTGGACGCGATCTGATCGTGCAGGCGAGCGCGTACCGCGAGGCGCGCCGCGAACTCCGGGGGCAGTCGGCCCACGGGACGTTCGCGGCGCGCCGGCGCGCGCTCGTGGAGCTAACCGACGAGTGGTTGTCGGACGTCTTCACCGAATCAGGCGCTCCTGGCTGTGCGCTCATCGCCGTCGGCGGCTATGGCCGCGGCGAACTCACTTCGGGCAGCGATCTTGATCTGCTCCTGCTCGTGCCCGAGCGTGCCGAGTCCTCGATCGGAGAGGTTGCCGATCGACTGTGGTACCCCATCTGGGACAGCGGCGTGAAGGTCGATCACAGCGTGCGCACCGTGCCGCATGCGCGCCGCATGGCGGCCAGCGACCTCAAGGTGATGCTTGGCCTGCTCGATATGCGCTGCATTGCCGGCGACGACGACCTGGCCGCCGGACTCCGGTCGTCCATCCTGGGTGATTGGCGCGCGCTCGCACGCAGTCGGCTGGCTGAGTTGCGTGAAACGGTTGATGATCGACGTGTCCGCTATGGCGACCTGGCCGATCTAATCGAGCCCGACATCAAGGAGTCCTTCGGAGGCCTGCGCGATGTTACCGTCCTGCGCGCGGTCGCGGCCTCCTGGGTGACCGATGTGCCGCACCAGGGGCTCGATGCTGCCCATGAGACGTTGCTTGACGTACGCGAGGCCTTGCATGGCGAGGCACTCGGTGGGGATCGCCGGCCCGGCGACGTACTGCGCCTGCAGGACCAGGATCGCGTGGCCGAGCATCTGGGCGTCGCCGACGCGGATGACCTCCTTCGGCTCGTGTCCGACGCTGCCCGCGTCGTGGCATACGCCACGGAGATCACCTGGAACCGGGTCGGCCGGCTGACTCGTGACACCGGGGTTCGCGCACTGCGACGGCGCATGCGCCGGTCGGGGCCGGAGCGCACCCCTCTCGCCGATGGTGTCGTGGTGCATGACGGCGAAGTGGTCCTGGCCACCGAGTCCCGGCCTGATCGCGATCCGGTGCTGGTGCTTCGCTTGGCCGCCGCGGCCGCGCAGGCTGGCCTGCCGATCTCACCCGCCGCCGTCCACCGGTTATCCGAGGAGTCTGCGGCAATGCCTGTGCCGTGGCCCGATGGCGCTCGCGATGCCCTCGTGTCGCTGCTCGGCGCGGGCCCAGCGCTGATCCCCGTGTGGGAGGCGCTGGACCGAGTTGGGCTGATCGAGAGACTCATTCCCGAATGGGGTCCGGTGCGAGGTGCGCCGCAGCGCAATCCCCTCCACGTCTACCGCGTGGATCGTCACCTCATCGAGGCCGCCGCCCACGCCGGTGAGCGCGTACGCCGAGTCGAACGGCCCGACCTCCTGCTGGTCGGTGCGCTGCTGCACGACATCGGCAAGGCTCGCCCGGGCGACCACACCGAGGTGGGCGTGGCAATTGTCGCCGAACTCGCACCGCGTCTGGGATTCGATGCGCACGACACCGGCGTGCTCTGTGCGCTCGTCGACCACCACCTGCTCCTGCCTGAGGCTGCGACGCGACGCGACCTCGATGACCCAGTCACCATCGCGGTGGTCGCTGATGCGGTGGGCGACCGCAGCACCCTGGACCTCCTGCACGCGCTCACGGAGTCGGATGCGCTAGCCACGGGTCCGGCGGCGTGGAGCGAGTGGAAGGCCGGACTGATCGACGACCTCGTGGCGCGCACCCGGGCCAGCCTGGCCGGCGAGAGCGTTCCGGGCGAGCCGCAGGTCGCGCTGGTCCACGCCGATCTCGTGGAGGCTCCCGGGCTGCAACTTCGACTCACGGTGGGAGAGGCGTCCACGCAAGTCGTCGTCGCGGCCGACGACCGGCCCGGACTGCTCGCCGACATTGCCGGCGTACTCGCACTCAATCGCCTGGAGGTGCGGTCTGCCGACACCCAGACGGTGGGTGAGCGCGCGGTGAGCGCATGGGTCGTGCATCCGCTCTATGGCGAGCCGCCGGTCCAGGAGGCCCTGCGACAGGACCTGCAGCGCGCCCTCGACGGCATCCTCGACGTCTCCGCACGCCTGGCGACGCGACATCACCCTCCGCGCGGCCCGAGTGCGCCGGCACGCGTCGACTTCATCGCTGACGCCGCATCGTCGGCTGACGTCCTCGAGGTGCGCGCACACGACCAGCCGGGCCTGCTCCATCGCGTGAGCACGGCAGTGACGTCGGCCGGGGCGTTCATCACGGCGGCGCGCGTGGCCACGCTTGGCTCGGAAGTGATCGACGCCTTCTACCTCCGGCGCCCCGATGGCAGTCGTATCGACGCGGCCGATCGAGCGCTCATCGTGTCGACCGTGCTCGAGGCGCTGCATCCCGGCCCCCATTAGTCTGTCGGGGTGCCCGGGCTCCCGGGCCCAGACCTCGAGGACGCGATGTTCGCCAGCCTGTCCGACCGCCTGTCGGCGACCTTCCGCAATCTGCGCGGCAAGGGCCGGCTGTCCGAGGCCGACATCGACGAGACCGTCCGCGAGATCCGCATCGCCCTTCTCGACGCCGATGTCGCGCTCCCGGTGGTCCGCGAGTTTTGCTCCGGTGTCAAGGAACGGGCGATGTCCGCCGAGGTCAGCGGCGCGCTCAACCCGGCGCAGCAGGTCGTCAAGATCGTCCACGAGCAGCTCGTCGCCATCCTCGGTGGCGAGACGCGGCGGCTGAGCTTCGCCAAGCAGCCGCCGACGGTGATCGTGCTCGCGGGCCTCCAGGGGGCGGGCAAGACCACTCTCGCTGGCAAGCTCGCCCGCCACCTGCGAGAGCAGGGGCACGCGCCCATGCTGGTCGCGGCCGACCTGCAGCGTCCCAATGCGGTCGATCAGCTCCGCATCGTCGGCGAGCGTGCTGGCGTGCCGGTCTTCGCCCCCGAGCCAGGCAATGGCGTCGGCGATCCGGTGAAGGTTGCGCGCGATGCCGTGCAGCGGGCCAGCGTCGACCTTCGCGACATCGTCATCGTCGACACCGCGGGCCGACTTGCGATCGATGCCGAGCTCATGCAGCAGCTGCGCGACATGCGCGACGCAGTCAATCCCGATGAGGTGCTGCTCGTCGTCGATGCGATGATCGGCCAAGATGCCGTGCGCACGGCGGAGGAATTCGAGTCGAGCGTCGGATTCGACGGCGTCGTACTTACCAAGCTCGATGGCGATGCACGGGGCGGTGCGGCTCTGTCCATCGTCACCGTGACCGGCCGGCCGATCCTCTTCGCCTCCACGGGCGAGAAGCTCGAGGACTTCGAGGCCTTCCACCCCGATCGCATGGCGTCGCGCATTCTCGACATGGGCGACGTCCTCACGCTCATCGAGCAGGCCGAGCGTGCGTTTGACGCTGACGAGGCCGAGCGCATTGCCCGCAAGGTCTCGCAGGGAGAGGACTTCACCCTCGAGGACTTCCTGGGCCAGATGCAGGCGGTCAAAAATATGGGCTCGCTCGGCAAGATCCTCGGCATGCTGCCGGGCATGGGCGACATGAAGGCCCAACTCGATCAGGTCGACGACAAGGATCTCGATCGGGTGGCGGCGATCATCCAGTCGATGACGCCCGAGGAGCGGCGCGAGCCCAAGATCCTCAACGGCTCGCGGCGTGCCCGCATCGCGCGTGGTTCGGGCACGCAGGTCAGCGAAGTCAACGGGCTGGTCGAGCGCTTCGGCGAGGCCCAGAAGATGATGCGCCAGATGCGCGGTGGCAAGGGCATGCCGGCAATGCCGGGCATGCCGGGATTCGGCGCCGGCGGCGGGAAGAAGTCGAAGGGCCGGTCAGGCAAGGCTCCGGCGAAGCCGAAGAAGGGTCGCAGTGGCAACCCGGCGACGCGTGCAGCGCAGGAGCGTCACGCCGCCGTGCAGGCCGTCGAGGCCCCGGCAGCGCCGGCCGGTGCGGCCGACTTTGACCTCCCCGATGACGTCAAGAAACTCCTGGGCGGCTCGTGAGGCCTATTCACCGGGGCTGATTGGTCCAGGCTGGGCCCCTCTGGCAGACTTTGCCCGCTGTACGCGGCCCAGGGTCCCTCTCAACCCGGGGTGGTGTACCCGCCGGGACCGGCGGCCTCGCACCCCACGCGATGCCCAGGGCCCACCCTGACCACCCCCGGGTGGCCCAAATGAATGGAGCAGTGCCGGCCGTGGCCGTGAAGATCAAGTTGAAGCGCGTGGGCAAGATCCACGCCCCGCAGTACCGCGTCATCGTCGCCGACTCGCGCACCGCGCGCGACGGTCGAGCCATCGAGGAAATCGGCGTCTACCAGCCCATGCTCGACCCGAGCCTCATCGAGATCGATTCGGATCGCGCGCAGCACTGGCTCAAGGTCGGCGCCCAGCCCACCGACGCCGTGCTCGTGCTGCTGAAGATCACCGGCGACTGGCAGAGGTTCAAGGGACTGCCCGGCCAGGAGGGCGCGCTCAAGGTGGCTGCTCCCAAGGCATCGAAGGTCGTCGCCTACGAGGCCGCCGTCAAGGAGGCCGCCGACGAGCCGAAGACCCCGGCCCCGCGCAAGGTTGCAGAGAAGGTCGCCGACGCCGCAGTCGCCGAGGCCGTGGCTGTTGCCGCTGCTGATGCCGCAGTGCTCGCCGAGGCCGAGGCCATTGTCGAGATCGCCGAGGCCAATGCTGGCGAGGTGCCGGTCGCCGAGGCCGAGGCAGCCGTCGAGGCCGCTGTCGAGGCGGACGTCGTCGCCGACGCCGCTGCTGCCGTGGCCGACGAGGCTGTCGTCGAAGCCGTCGAGGCCGCCGAGACCGAAGGCGCCTGACGTGGTCGAGGAGGCCCTGGGGCACCTCGTGCGCGGGATCGTCGACCATCCCGACGATGTCGACGTGCGTGAGCGCACCGGCCGTCGCGGTCGCTCGATCGAGGTGCGCGTGCACCCCGCAGACATGGGTCGCGTGATCGGTCGCTCCGGCCGCACCGCCACCGCCCTGCGCACGGTGCTGTCAGCGATCTCGCCCGAGCGCCACGTCCGCATCGACTTCCTCGACGTCGACGAACGCTGACTCCCCCGTGCGCGTCGTGGTCGCTCGCATCGGGCGGGCACTTGGCGTGCGGGGCGACGTCCTGATCGACAGCCGCACCGACGAGCCTGAGCGCAGGTTCGCCGCGGGCAATCGGCTTCTGATCGCCGACTCCGATCGCACGCTCGTCATCGAGTCAGCGCGTGATCACGGCAGTCGCGTGTGCCTGCACTTTGTCGGCATCGATGACCGCACGGCAGCTGAGTCGCTCACCGGGCTGCTGCTCGAGGTCGAGCGTGCGCCGGGGGAGCGGCCCGAGGATCCCGACGAGTACTACGACGACGACCTCCTTGGCCTCGCCGTGCTGACCCTTGATGGCGAGCTGGTGGGCGAGGTGACGGAGGTGCTGCACTGGCCCGCGCAAGACCTCTTCGCCGTGCGCACGCCAGATGCCCGCGAGGTGCTCATCCCCTTTGTCTCCGAGATCGTGCCCGAGGTCGATCTCGATGCAGGTCGCATCATGATCCGACCACCGGAGGGTCTCCTTGAGGTGGAGGACAAGCCGTGAGGATCGATGTCATCACGATCTTCCCCGACTATCTCGCACCGCTCGGACTGTCACTGGTCGGCAAGGCACGCGAGCAGGGCATGCTCGACATGCGCGTACACGACCTCCGCGATTTCACCCACGACCGCCACCGCACCGTCGACGACGAGCCCTACGGCGGAGGTCCCGGCATGGTCATGCGCCCCGAGCCCTGGGGTGAAGCACTCGACGCGGTGCTGACGGAGCATGCCGATCCGCTCCTGGTCATCCCCACCCCGTCCGGTGGGCCTTTCACGCAGTCGCTCGCCACCGCATGGGCGGCGCGCCCGGGCATGGTCATCGCGTGCGGTCGCTACGAGGGCATCGACGCGCGCGTGGCCGACCACTACGCGGCCCAGGCCGAGGTCGTGCCCGTCTGTCTCGGCGACTATGTGCTGGCCGGCGGAGAGGTGGCCGCGCTCGCCATCGTCGAGGCGGTTACCCGCCTTCTCCCTGGCGTTGTGGGCAATGAGGCCAGCATCGCCGACGACTCCTTCGCACCCGGCTCCATGGAAGGCCTGGTCGAAGGGCCCGTCTACACGCGGCCCCCCGAATGGCGCGGTCACGCCGTGCCCGACGTGCTGCTGTCCGGTGACCACGGGCGCATCGCCGCCTGGCGACGCGAGCAGGCGGAGCGACGTACGCGCGACATGCGACCGGACCTCCTGGAGGGCTGACCGCCATGGCTGGCGCGCTTGGCGTGGCCCAGACGGTGTGTTCGGCTAGCGGACACCCGGCCACGACCGACCGGGGCTGCTGTGGCACACTTTCCAGGCCGTTCCCGCCGATAGCGGGGCCCGCCCGCCACAGGGGGAGGGCCACTAGGGAGCGGCCCTCCGACCCGATGCGGGTGCGGAGCCGCGCCACCTCCGGGTGGCTCTAACGCGGGCGACCTGTGGCGCCGGCAGGAAGCGACACCGCCATGCAGACGCTCGACGATCTCGATGCCCTCTCCGTCAAGACCGACGTCCCGGATTTTCGTGCGGGCGACACCGTCAAAGTGCACGTGAAGGTCGTCGAAGGCAACAAGACCCGCATCCAGGTCTTCCAAGGCGTGGTCATCGGCCGCCAGGGCGCTGGCGTGCGCGAGACCTTCACCGTGCGCAAGGTGTCCTACGGCGTCGGTGTCGAGCGCACCTTCCCCGTGCATACGCCGATCGTCGACAAGATCGAGCTCGTGTCACGCGGTGACGTACGCCGCGCCAAGCTGTACTACCTGCGCGATCTGCGCGGCAAGGCGGCCAAGATCAAGGAGCGCCGCGACGCCACCCCGGCCACCGGCGAGTAAGGCCGTCACGGACGTTGCGGGCGCTAGGCTCGCCAGGCGATGAGCGAGAGCCGAGCGGGCGAGGCAACCCCCTCCGGAGTGGAAGCGTCGGACAACCCGGAGGTTGGCATGGGTAGCCGCAAGCAGCGCATTCCGGCCTGGCTAGAGTTCCCCCTCCTCATCATCGGCGCCTTCCTGGTCGCCTTCCTGGTCAAGACGTTCCTGGTGCAGGCCTTCTACATCCCGTCGGGGTCCATGGAGGACACCCTGCAGGTGGGGGATCGGGTCCTAGTCAACAAGGTCGTCTACCACCTACGACCGGTGGAGCGCGGCGACATCATTGTCTTCGACGGCACCGGCTCCTTCGTCTTCGGCGATGAGGTCGAGCCCGAACCCTGGATTGCCCAGGTGATCGTGCGCGGGCTCGGTGAAATCGTTGGGTTGGCTCCTCCTCGCGATACCGATTTCATCAAGCGTGTGATTGGCGTTGGAGGAGACAGGGTCGTGTGCTGCGATGCGGATGGCCGCATCACGGTCAATGGCGTCGCGCTCGACGAGGAGCCCTATCTTTATCGCAACAACCCGCCTAGCAAGCAGCCCTTCGACGTGCTGGTGCCCGAGGGCCACCTGTGGGTCATGGGCGATCATCGGTCGGCATCAGCCGACTCGCGCTCCCACATGGGCGACCCGGGCGGCGGATTCGTGCCGGTCGACACGGTGATCGGCCGAGCTTTGGTCGTCGTCTGGCCGTTCAGCAACGCGCAGGTGCTGGAGATCCCGGCCACCTTCGAGCAGCCGGCCTTGACGTCCCCCGGCGCGGAACCCTGATCGTGGAGGAGACGCTGACCCACGGTCGCAACGACGACACGGCACCCATTCCCGTGGTCGGCGACACGCCCGCACGAGGGCGTCATGCAGCGCCTCCCGCCCGGCACGGCGCGAGCGCCTGGGTCCTGCGCATCGCCCGCGAGGGCGGAATCATCCTGGGTCTGGCGCTCCTCGCGAGCGTGCTGGTGCGCCTCGTCATCGCCCAGCCCATCTACGTCGCGGGCACGGGCATGGGCCCCACTCTCGATGCCGGTGACCGCGCACTCGTCGGGCGCGTCGTCCTCGCCGTCATGGCACCCGCCCGCGGCGACGTGATTGCCTTCGAGGATCCGGGTGGCTGGCAGGAGCTGGCCCTTCCGAATGATTCCGCGGTCTACAGAGTGCTGGGAGTGCTCGGACTCGCACCAGTGCCCAATACAGATGTCATCATGCGGGTGGCTGCCGTGGGGGGTGACCGCATCTCCTGCTGCGACCCCAGCGGACGCATCGTCGTCAATGGAAGAGCTCTCGATGAGCCCTACCTGCCGCAGGCTATGCCCACCGACCAGGTGACCTTCGACGTCGTTGTTCCGCCCGACTCCTACTTCGTCCTGGGCGATGATCGAGCCGCGGCCCAAGACTCGCGCTACCACCTGGGCAAAGACAGTGGCGCAATATCCCGTGCCGATCTGCGGGGCATCATCATCATGCGCCTGTGGCCTCCGCAGGTTCTCGCGACACCGGCGGCATACGACGACATCCCAGACATTCAGGCCTCGCCGTGACATCGGCGCCGACGCTGAGGCGCGAGCGACAGATCCTGCGCGAGGTGGCACCCACGGCCACGCTCGCCGCTATCGACGAGGTGGGGCGCGGGGCGCTCGCCGGGCCCGTGGCGGTGGGCGTGGTCCTCGTCGATCTGCAGACGTCGGCGGCTCCGCGTGGTGTGCGCGACAGCAAGGCGTGTCGGCCGCAGGAGCGCCGACAACTCGTCCCGCGCATACGCGCGTGGGCCCGCTGCTGCGGTGTCGGCATGGCGAGCTCTCGCGAGATCGATGAGGCCGGCATCGTCGGAGCCCTCGCCATCGCCGCCGTCCGGGCACTCAACTCGGTGGGCGAGCGACCCGACGTCGTGCTCCTGGATGGGAGCCACAATTGGCTGCGCCGGAGTTGCCCGGGCATCCGGGTGGAGACGCTTGTCTCGGGCGACGCGACCTGCGCGGCCGTCGCCGCTGCGAGCATCCTGGCCAAGGTGGCCCGCGACGACCTCATGGAACGGCTGGCCGGGGAGCATCCGGCCTACGGCTGGGAGACCAATCGCGGGTACGCCGCACCCGAGCACGTTGCCGCGCTTGCCGAGCACGGCCCCAGCCCCCTCCACCGCCTCAGTTGGCGGCTCCCGGGCGCACGCGCAAGCGCCTAGTCCACAGTCGCGGAGGCTGCCGCCGATGCACAGGCGTCAACGGGATCGTCGCCGGTCCTCTTCCGCACGCGACGCTCCCGGCGGAGGTGCGTCATGTCTGCACATAGGTCACTGGGCAACTGGGGTGAGGATCTCGCGGCCCGATTCCTCATCGACCGCGGCCTGACGGTCGTCGACCGCGGTTGGCGGTGCCGCGACGGGGAGATCGACATCGTCGCGCGCGACGGCACCACGCTGGTCGTGTGCGAGGTCAAGACTCGCACCACTGAGGAATTCGGCTCCCCGGTGGCCGCAGTCACCCCCCGCAAGGTCTGGCGGCTTCGTCGACTCGCCGTCGCCTGGCTGCACGCCAAGGGCGAGCACGCGAGTGACATCCGCCTTGACGTCGTGGGGATCCTCGCCGAGGGGCGCGGGCGCCCCGTCATCGAATATCTCCGGGGCATCGACTAATGGTTGCGTGCACCCGATCGGCGGTCGTCGTCGGCGTCAAGGCTCGCCTCGTCACCGTGGAGGCGGATGTCTCCTCGGGTCTGCCGGCGATGATCGTCGTCGGGCTGGGCGACGCCGCTATCAATGAGGCGCGCGATCGCGTTCGAGCGGCTGTCACGCACAGCGCTGCCGAGTGGCCGCGCACCCGCATCACCGTTGCCCTGCTGCCAAGTTCGCTTCCCAAGCGCGGATCATCACTCGATGCGGCCATCGCGGTCGCGGTGCTCGCCGCGTCCGGGCAGGTGCCGGCCGAGGCCGCCGCGCGCGCGTGCGTGCTGGGCGAATTGGGCCTCGACGGTCGGCTGCACGCCGTTCCGGGTGTTATCGCGGCTGCGCTCGCGGTGCGCGAGATCCCCGGCGTTCGCCTGCTGGTTCCCCAGCCCAATCTCGGTGAGGCGCTCCTCGTGCCCGAACTCGATGCGGGTGGGGTGCACGACCTCGACCACCTGATCGCCATCCTCCGCGGCGATGCTCACCCAAGCGACGGCGCCGATGATCAGTTGCCGCCCCGTGAAGCGTGCCTCCTCGACCTTGCGGACGTGCGTGGTCAGCCCGAGGCGCGCGGCGCACTTGAGGTGGCCGCCGCCGGGGGCCACCACCTGTCGCTGGTCGGCGAGCCCGGATCCGGCAAGTCCATGCTGGCGTCTCGCCTGCCGGGGTTGCTGCCAGCACTTGCCGACGAGGAGGCGCTGGAGGTCACGGCGATTCGCTCCATCGCCGGGCAGGTCGTGCCGGGCGCGGGGCTCGACCGGCACGCTCCGTTCGTCGCGCCCCACCATTCGGCGTCACCGGTGTCGATCGTCGGGGGCGGCCAGTCAGGGCGCGTGGCCGTGGGTGCCATCACGCTCGCGCATCGGGGCGTGCTCTTCCTCGATGAAGCGCCTGAATTCGCGCGACCGGTCCTGGAGGCCCTGCGCCAGCCACTCGAGGAGGGACTCATCCGCTTGGCCCGCGCGGACCTCGCTGTCACGCTGCCCGCGCGATTCCAACTCGTCATCGCCGCCAATCCGTGTCCGTGCGGGCGTGGCACGGGCGATGGTGTCGACTGCAGCTGCTCGTCGGTTCAGCGTCGCCGCTACTCCGCGCGCATATCCGGTCCGCTCGCGGACCGCATCGACATGCGCTTGCAGGTACGCCGGCCACTGGCCAGTGCGCTCGGCGACGAGGGGGAGCCCTCCGCCGTGGTCGCCGATCGCGTCCTTGCCGCACGCGAGCGAATGCTCGGGCGCTGGCTTGGCACCCCCTGGCGCATCAACGCCGAGGTGCCGGGCCCGGCGCTGCGGCGGAACTGGCCGGCGGAGAGCGACGGATCGAAGATCCTGGCGCGGGCCGTAACGCGTGGTGCCCTCACCCTCCGCGGCGCTGACCGCGTGCTGCGCGTCGGATGGACCCTGGCCGATCTTGGCGGACGGTCGCGCCCCGGTGCCGACGACATCGCGCGCGCCATCTCGCTGCGCGGTCCGGAGGCCGCGTGATGACCGCGCGGCCCGACGATGACGAGCGCAACGCCCGTCTGCTGCTGAGCGTGTGGTCCGAGCCCGGCGACGAGCAACTGGCAGCGCGAGTGGCTCACCTGGGGGCCGCGAGGGTGGTCGACGAGGTGCTGACCCGCACAAGCCCACTGCGGCGTGCCGCCGCCATGCAGACGCGCATTGGTCCGTCTCCCCGCGACAGCCGCGTGCTCGCTGAGCACCTCCACCAGCGGGCCCGGCGATGCGGTGCCAGGTTCGTTGTGCCAGGTGACCCGGAGTGGCCCACGCAGCTAGACGACCTGCTCACGCGTGCGCCGCTCGGGCTGTGGATCGCCGGCGCCACCAACTTGCGCACCCTCGCCGTCTTCTCCCTCGCGATAGTCGGAGCACGGGCATCGACCCCCTATGGCGAAGGGCTGGCGCACGCCATGGCTGCCGAACTCGCGGACGAGTGCTGGGCCGTCGTGTCGGGGGGAGCCTTTGGAATCGACGCGGCTGCCCATCGGGGGGCGCTCGCCGGCGGCGGCGTCACCGCCTGTGTCCTCGCGGGAGGAGTCGACGTCCCGTATCCCCGTGCCCATGCGTCCCTCATCGCCCGCATTCGAGAGCGAGGCCTGCTGATCAGCGAAACGCCGCTCGGGGGCGCGCCCATGCGACACCGGTTCCGCACGCGCAATCGCATCATCGCTGCCCTGTCGCGCGGCACCGTCGTGATCGAGGCGGCCCTGCGATCCGGCAGCGGCACCACTGCCCGCGAGGCTCACGCACTCGGTCGCGCCGTCATGGCCGTTCCTGGCCCGGTCACCTCCCCGCAGTCCGCGGGTTGCCATGCACTCATCAAGGACATGAGCGCACACCTGGTGACGAGTTCGCGAGAGGTGCTGCGGCACCTTGATCCGGCGCTCGTCCCCGAAGATGAGGATTGGTCGAGGGACTCCCTGGCGCCGCGGGAGGCGCGGGTCCTCGATGCCGTGCCCCTTCGCCGACCCGCGCCCCTTCATCGCATCGCGGCGACGGCAGGCCTGGTTGACGTCGACGTCATGGCTGCACTCGGCTTGCTCGAGGCCGACGCTCTGGTCGTGCGCGAGGTCGGTGGCTGGCGGCGTGGCAGCCAGCGGTGAGCGCTCCGGCACCGCACCATGGAGCGGTGACTGCTCCGGCCGCTGACGACGACGCGCTCCCCGGGGCGCTGTCTGCGGCCCTGGCGCGGTTCGAGGAGCACCTCTCCGCCGAGTTGGGGCGCAGCGCACACACGGTGCGTGCCTACCTCACCGATGCGGTGGGCATGCTGCGTTACGCGTCGGCCCGTGGGGCAGCCGACATGTCCGACATTCGCCTGCTCGACCTGCGCGGATGGCTGGCTGACCAGGAGCGCCGCGGCCTCTCCCGGGCCACGCTCGCGCGCCGGGCATCGAGTGTGCGCACCTTCACCGACTGGGCGGCCCATCGCGGGCTGTCCGATACCGATGCCGGAGCCCGCCTGGCGAGCCCCAAGCGGGGTCGTCGGCTCCCATCGGTGCTCACGGTCGACCAGGCCGTTCGGCTCCTGGATCTCGCCGCGACCATGGCCGACGATCCCATGGGGCTTCGCAACGCCGCCATGCTCGAGGTGCTCTACGCCAGCGGCATCCGTGTCAGCGAGCTCGTGGGGCTCGACATCGGTGATGTCGATGAGGCTCGGCACACGCTGCGCGTCACGGGCAAGGGTGGCAAAGAGCGCATCGTGCCCGTGGGCTTGCCCGCACTCAACGCCGTCGACCGCTGGCGTCAGCACGGGCGACCGGGCCTGGCCTGCGACGCCTCGGGTAGCGCCCTGTTTCTCGGAGCTCGTGGGCGCCGCATAGATCCGCGCGCGGTGCGCGAGGTCGTGCATCGCTTCGTGCGTGAGGTGCCCGGTGCCCCCGACATCGGGCCGCACGGCCTGCGGCACTCAGCGGCCACGCACGTGCTCGAGGGAGGGGCCGACCTGCGCGCCGTGCAGGAGATCCTGGGCCACGCGAGCCTGGCGACGACGCAGGTTTACACCCACGTCTCGGTCGAGCGGCTGCGGTCGACGTTCGAGCAGGCTCACCCGCGGGCGTAGGGCTTCAAGACGATAGGGCGCCGCAGGAGCAGGAGCGGGTCGGCATACGACGATCCGCGCCGCAGGCCCCAGTGCAGGCATCGACAGTGGGTGCCCCGCGGATCGAGACTGCCGATGACCTCGCCCGCGCTGACCGTGTCGCCGATCTCGACCGATGGCCGTACGCCTTCGTAGGTCGTGCGCCAACCACTGCCCAGTCCGGCGACGGGAGACGCATGCTCGATCGAGACCACGAATCGGCGCGCCAGTAGCCCGGCGTAGACCACGCGACCCGAGCCGGCTGATCGCACGACGGTGCCCGGCTCCGCCGCCAGGTCGACGCCGCGATGGCCGGGCGCCCAGGCGACCGCCGGGGGCGCGAACGCACGCTCGACGACCAGTGGGGGCGGTAGGGGCGCCTGCCAGGTGACGGCGGCGCAGAGCACGAGGGCGGCGATCACCGGGCTACGGTCACCCGTGGGTGCCCGAGCGGGCCGCCGGACCGCCCATTGCGTGGAGGAGAGGGTGTCAGGCGCCCTGTGGACGGCCCACCCTCGCCGACCCCGTAGACTGCGCCTGCGGTCCGAATCTGCCCGGCGGTAGGCATCAGCCCCCGACCGACTAGATCGGATACATCGCGTGTCCCGACCCCCAGGGGGAAGGCCGTCGGTCCCGGCTCGCCGGGCACAGGCCGCGTGGGGCACCAGGGGCAGTCGCCACCCGGCGCCTGCCGACAACCGACAGCGGTGGGTTCGCCCCACCGCGCAAAGGAGTGCCTCCATGGCCGTCGTCACGATGCGCCAGTTGCTCGAGAGCGGTGTCCACTTCGGCCACCAGACCCGACGCTGGAACCCCAAGATGAAGCGCTTCATCTTCACCGAGCGCAACGGCATCTACATCATCGACCTGCAGCAGTCGCTGTCCTACATCGACCGCGCCTACGAGTTCGTCAAGGAGACCGTCTCCCGTGGCGGCACGGTGCTCTTCGTCGGCACCAAGAAGCAGGCGCAGGAGCCCATCGCCCAGCAGGCATCTCGCGTCGGCATGCCCTACGTGAACCAGCGTTGGCTCGGCGGCATGCTCACCAACTTCTCGACCGTGCACAAGCGGTTGCAGCGCCTGAAGGAGCTCGAGGCACTCGAGACCGATCCCGCAGCGGCCGGCATGACCAAGAAGGAGCTCCTCACCCTCGATCGCGAGCGCGTGAAGCTCGATCGCACCCTAGGCGGCATCCGCGACATGGCGAAGCTCCCGAGCGCCGTATGGGTGATCGACTCCAACAAGGAGCACATCGCCGTCGGCGAGGCCCGCAAGCTGGGCATCCCGGTCATCTCGATCCTGGACACCAACTGCGATCCCGACGAGATCGACTTCCCGATCCCCGGCAACGACGATGCCATCCGGTCGGTGACGCTGCTCACCCGCGTGATCGCCGATGCCGTGGCCGACGGTCTCATGGCGCGCGCCGGACGCGCGCGCACCGAGGGCGACGACGCGGTGGTCGTGGCTGCCGACGAGCCGCTCGCCGAGTGGGAGCAGGAGCTCCTCGCCGGCGGGGGAGCCGAGGCAGTCGAGGTCGTCGAGATCCTCACCGAGGCACCACAGGCCTGATCGCTCTTCACGGAGCACTCACGCACGCGGCGCTAGCCGCGCCTAACTGCGCGCCCATACGGACGCACGAGCACGAAGGAATGGACATGGCGAACATCACGGCCGCTGACGTGAAGAAGCTCCGCGACCTCACCGGCGCGGGGATGATGGAGTGCAAGAAGGCACTGGAGGAGTCCGACGGCGATATCGACAAGGCGATCGAGGCGCTGCGCATCTCCGGCGCAGCCAAGGCCGCCAAGAGGGGTGCTGAGCGCACGGCGAGCAACGGCCTAGTCGCCGCCCAAGACAACGTCCTGGTCGAGCTCTTGTGCGAGACCGACTTCGTGGCCAAGAGCGCCGACTTCCAGGCGCTCGCCCATGCGGTCGTCGAGGCTGCCGCCGCTCAGCAGGTGGGCGACGTCGAAGGGCTCCTCGCCGCGCAGATGAGCGACGGACGCTCGGTCTGTCAGGCGATCGCCGACCTCGCGGGCATCATCGGCGAGAAGCTCGAGCTCGGGCGCGTGGCCGTGCTCAAGGCCCCGGTCGCTACCTACATGCACCGACGTTCCTCCGACCTGCCCCCGCAGGTCGGCGTTCTCGTTGCCTACGAGGGCAGCCAGGAGGCAGCGCGCGGTGCCGCCATGCAGGTGGCCGCCATGCGTCCCTCCTTCGTCTCGCGCGATGACGTGCCGGCCGACGTGGTGGCCAATGAGCGGCGCATCGCCGAAGCGACGGCCAAGGAGGAGGGCAAGCCGGAGGCGGCGCTGCCCAAGATCGTGGAGGGCCGACTCCAGGGCTTCTACAAGGACTCCTGCCTTCTCGAGCAGCCCTCGGTGCAGGACTCCAAGCAGTCAGTGGCCCAGGTGCTGCAGGCTGCCGGCACGACGGTCACGGCCTTCGCTCGGTTCGAGGTCGGGCAGGGCTAGCCTGCCGTCGTACGGCAGACTGCGCACCAGACCGCCGCGCGCGGTCATGAGGAGGTCGGATGGCTGGCCAGGGCTCGGCGGCGGATCCCGTCCGGGCGGTCCAGCCTTCTCTCGAGGGCACCATCGACACCTGGCCCGAGGCGCCCGACGCGGGCTGGGGGCGGGTCCTGCTGAAGCTCTCCGGGGAGGCCTTCGCCGGGGGCGGCGACCTCGGCGTCGACCCCGATGTCGTCCAGTCGATCGCCCGTCAGATCGCCGGCATCGTCCGCGGGGGCACCGAGGTGGCCGTGGTCATCGGAGGGGGCAACTACTTCCGGGGAGCACAACTGTCGCAGCGCGGCATGGATCGGGCGCGCGCCGACTACATGGGCATGCTCGGCACGGTCATGAACTGCCTCGCGCTCCAGGACTTCCTCGAGAAGCAGGACGTCGACACTCGCGTGCAGACGGCCATCACCATGGGACAGGTCGCCGAGCCCTATGTGCCGCGTCGTGCGATCCGACACCTTGAGAAGGGGCGCGTGGTCATCTTCGGTGCCGGCCTCGGTGCGCCCTACTTCTCGACCGACACCACGGCGGCCCAGCGAGCGCTGGAGACCGGAGCCGAGATCGTGCTCATGGCCAAGGCCGTCGATGGCGTCTACGACTCCGATCCGCGCACCGATCCCAGCGCTGCGCGGTTCGATCGGCTGACCCACGATGATGTGCTCTCGCGCGACCTCAAGGTGGCCGACGCCACCGCCATCAGCCTGTGTCGCGACAACGACCTGCCCATCCTCGTCTTCGACCTCCTCGTCGAGGGCAACATCGCGCGGGCCGTGCGGGGTGAGAGGATCGGGACCCTGGTGACGAAGCACGCCGAGGGCCGTGCCCGAAACGGAGAGGCGCCGTGAGCGATCAGGTCGACGAGATCCTCCTCGAGGCCGAGGACAAGATGGACAAGGCCGTCGAGGTGGCGCGCGAGGACTTCGCCACCATCCGCACCGGCCGCGCCAACCCCGCGATGTTCGCCAAGATCATGGTCGACTACTACGGCACCCCGACCCCGGTCAACCAGTTGGCCTCCTTCCAGTCGCCCGAGGCTCGGCTGATGGTGATCACGCCCTACGACAAGGGTTCGATGTCGGCGATCGAGAAGGCGATCCGCGACTCCGACCTCGGCGTGAATCCCACGAGCGACGGCACCGTCATCCGCGCGGCACTACCGCAGTTGACCGAGGAGCGGCGCAAGGACTTCATCAAGGTCGCCCGCACCAAGGCCGAGGACTCCCGCATCTCCATCCGCAATATCCGCCGGCACGCCAAAGACCAGCTCGACAAGCTCGTCAAGGACCACGAGGTGGGCGAAGACGAGGTCAAGCGGGCCGAGAAGCACCTCGAAGACGTCACGCACAAGTGCGTCGCCCAAGTAGAAGAGCTCCTCAAGCACAAGGAAGCCGAGCTCCTCGAGGTCTAGCGATGACCTCCCCCTCGGGCGAAAGCCCTCCCGTCCCGCCAGACCAGCCTGCCGTGCACGAGGGCGGCCGCTCGGGCCGCAATCTGCCGGCGGCCATTGCCTCCGGCGTCGTGCTCGGCGCCCTGGTGATCCTCAGCCTCATCTGGTTCAAGTGGCTCTTCGGCGTGCTCGCGGCGGTGGCCCTATGCATCGCTCTCCACGAGCTCACCGTGGCGTTCGCTGGCAGGGACATCCGCGTGGCGCGCACGCCGCTGTATGCCACCACGGTGGCGACGATGCTCTGCGCCTATGTCTGGGGGCCCGAGGCGATGCTGGCCTGCCTTGGCGCCGGCGTGGTCGCCGTGCTCCTGTGGCGCATCCGGCGCGGCACCGAGGGCTACGTGCGCGACGTCACCGCGAGCATGTTCCTGATCGGCTACATCGCGCTGATGGCGGGCTTCGCCATGCTGATGCTGGCCGCCGCCGACGGGCCATGGCGGATCGTCGTGTTCATCCTCCTCACCATCGGCAATGACATTGGCGGCTACGCCACGGGTGTCCTCTTCGGCAAGCACCCGATCGCGCCGCAAATCAGCCCCAAGAAGTCGTGGGAGGGTTTCGCCGGCTCGCTCGTCGTGCAGTGCCTCATGGGCGTCGCGGCGTTCATCTGGATCTTCGACGCCCCCTGGTGGGAGGGCCTGGTTATGGGCGCGGTCCTCACCGTCACTGCTACGGCCGGCGACTTTGCCGAGAGTGCCATCAAGCGCGACCTCGGCGTCAAGGACATGGGCACGTTCCTGCCCGGCCACGGCGGGATCATGGACCGCCTCGACTCGCTCGTGATCAACGCCTTCGCGGCCTGGGCGCTCTTCGCCCTCTTCCTCGGTTCTTCGTAGGTCCAGGGCCAGTGCCACACTGATCGCATGCCCGCGCCCGGTGAACTCGTCTTCGAGGTGCCCGCGCGCGGCAACCCTCCGCTGCACCTGGTCGACCTGGATGTCGATGGCCGACGGGCCGCCATGGCCGACCTCGGCCTCCCAGCCTTTCGTGCCGACCAGGTCTCGCGGCACTGGTTCGGCCGACTTGACGATGACCCCTCGACGTGGACCGACATCTCGCCTACGGATCGCGAGACTGTCGGGGCGCTCCTGCCTCCGCTCCTGACGCCCGTGCGCAAGCTGACATGCGACGACGGGTCCACGGTGAAGTTCCTGTGGAGGCTTTACGACGGCTCGCGCGTGGAGAGCGTCCTCATGGGATACCGCGATCGCATCACGATCTGCGTGTCATCGCAGGCTGGGTGCGGCATGAAGTGCCCCTTCTGCGCGACCGGACAGGCCGGGCTCACTCGCAATCTGTCGACGGCGGAGATCGTCGAGCAGGTGCTGGCAGGCTCCCGGATGGTGCGCAGCGGGGAGTTTCCGGGCGATCGCGAGCGCGTGAGCAACGTGGTGTTCATGGGCATGGGGGAGCCCCTCGCTAACTATCGGGCTCTCATGGGTGCCATACATCGCCTGGTCGATCCGGTGCCGGCCGGCCTCGGCATGTCGGCGCGCGGCATCACCGTGTCGACGGTGGGCCTGGTGCCGCGCATGCGCGAGCTCGCCGACGAGGGCCTGCCGCTGCGCCTGGCCGTCTCGCTCCACGCCCCCGACGACGAACTGCGCGACACCCTGGTGCCCATCAACACGCGCTATCGGGTCGCCGAAGTGCTTGACGCCGCGTGGTTCTATGCCGAGCGCACGGGCCGACGCATCAGCATCGAATACGCGCTCATCAAGGACGTCAACGACCAGCGCTGGAGGGCCGAGCTCCTGGCCAACCGCCTGCGCGGGCACCTCGTGCACGTCAATCTCATTCCGCTCAACCCCACCCCCGGATCCCAGTGGACGGCGTCACGACCAGATGACGAGCGTGCCTTCGTGCGGGTCCTTGAGGAGGCGCACGTGCCGGTCACGGTGCGCGACACGCGGGGCCGTGAGATCGACGGTGCCTGCGGACAGCTGGCTGCCGCGGCACCATGATTTGTTGAGTAACCAAGCCCTGGGTCCTGACTGCGCCGACGACGGCCTGCTTCGCTCGGCACACGGCCCCGCAGCGCGCAAGGCCATCGTCGTCTCGGTCGTCAGGGCGCTGGCCCTGTCGACGGCGGCCGGCGTTCACGCAGGACCTCGACCTCTTCACGTCGTACTACTTCTGCGTGACCGTGCTGGGCACCGTGGGGCTCGGTGACACCACCCCCGTGACGACGTTCGCGCGGTCGGTCTCCATGGCCCAGATGGTCGTGGATCGGGGATCATCGCCTTGAGCGTTCGGCTGCTCACCCGCGAGGTCAAGCAGACGGTGGGGCAGAGGGCTGCGGGGTCGAGCGCCTCCTGACGCGCTAACGTCGCCCCGTGGGCACGGCGTACGACGACGCGCGACGGCGCAGCCTGGCCGAGCCCGAGGCGTTCTGGGCCGAGGCGGCCGACCTCGTCGACTGGGTCACGCCGCCGGCCCGCGTGCTCGACTCCTCGCAGGCACCGCTCTACCGATGGTTTCCCGACGCCGAGCTCAACACGTGCACGAATGCCCTGGACCGCCACGTGGCCGCTGGCCGCGGTGGGCGCACCGCCCTGATCCACGACAGCGCGGTCACGGGTGCGGTCACGACCTTCACCTACGCCGAGCTCCTCGACCACGTGGGGCGCTTCGCCGGAGCGCTGCGATCCCTCGGCGTGGGCAAGGGCGACCGAGTGGTCATCTACATGCCCCTGGTGCCGGAGGCGGTCATCGCCATGCTGGCCTGCGCCCGCCTCGGTGCGCCCCATTCAGTGGTCTTTGGCGGGTTCGCACCGGCGGAGCTCGCTGCTCGCATCGACGACGCGACGCCGACGGTCATCGTGTCTGCCTCGTGCGGTATAGAGGGGACGCGCGTGGTGGAATACAAGCCATTGCTCGACGACGCCCTGCGATTGGCGATTCACGAGCCAACCAACTCCGTCATCCTGCAGAGGGCGCAGGCGACGGCGACGATGGGCCCGAAGGATGTGGATTGGGCGTACCTCATGGGTTCTGCCGAGCCCGTCCTGCCCGTCACCGTCTCGGCGACCGATCCTCTCTACGTGCTCTACACCTCGGGGACTACGGGCAAGCCCAAGGGCATCGTGCGCGACAACGGCGGACACGCGGTCGCGATGGCCTGGTCGCTGCCCAACGTCTACGGCGTAAGCCTCGAAGACGTGTGGTGGGCGGCGTCCGATGTCGGCTGGGTAGTGGGCCACTCCTACATCGTCTACGCCCCGCTCATCAATGGATGCACCACCGTGATGTACGAAGGAAAGCCGGTCGGCACTCCTGACGCGGGCGCATTCTGGCGTGTCGTTGAGCAGCACGGCGTCAATGCGCTGTTCACCGCTCCCACGGCGATCCGGGCGATCAAGAAGGAGGATCCCGACGGGGCCCTCATCGCTCAGCGCGATCTCAGCTCGCTGCGCACGCTCTTCCAGGCCGGGGAGCGACTGGATCCGGACACCTTCGCCTGGGCGTCAAAGCACCTGGGGGTTCCCGTCGTCGACAACTGGTGGCAGACCGAAACCGGCTGGCCCATGGCCTGCAGCATGCGGGGACTCGATCCGATGCCGCTAAAGCCGGGGTCCCCCTCCGTTCGAGTGCCAGGTTTCGACGTGCGCGTCGTCGACGAGCACGGTCACGAGGTCGCGGCGGGCACGGAGGGCAACATCGTGGTGAAGCTGCCACTACCGCCGGGCACGCTGCCTACCCTGTGGGGAGACGACAAGCGCTACGTTGAGGCCTACCTCAGCACCTTCGCGGGCTACTACTCCACCGGTGACGGCGGCTATCTCGACGACGACGGCTACCTCTATGTCATGGGCCGCACGGACGATGTGATCAACGTGGCCGGCCACCGCCTGTCGACGGGCTCAATGGAGGCCGTGGTGGCAACGCATCCAGCGGTAGCCGAATGCGCGGTGATCGGCGTCCACGACGAGATCAAGGGCCAGATTCCCCGGGCCTTCGTGGTGCTCAAGGCTGGCATCCAGGCCGATCCCGGCAGCCTTCAGGACGAGATCGTCGAGATGGTCCGCGATCGCATCGGTCCGGTCGCGGCTTTGCGACAGGTCGTGGTCGTGCCCGCGCTGCCCAAGACCCGCTCGGGGAAGATCCTGCGGCGCACGATGCGTGGCATTGCCGACGGGCGAGAGGAGCCGGTACCTTCGACGATCGAGGACGCGGGTGTCCTCGACGTGCTGCGTCCGCTGCTCATGGGCGACTCGTGATTTCGCCTGGTCCGCTGGCGGGCGTCGTGGTGGCCGACTTCACGCGCGTCCTCGCGGGCCCCTACTGCACCATGCTGCTCGCAGACATGGGTGCCGAAGTCGTCAAGGTCGAGCGCCCGGGCGCCGGAGACGACACGCGCGCCTGGGGACCGCCCTACGCGCCGTCGGGGCAGTCGACTTACTTCGCGGGCGTCAATCGCAACAAGACGACGGTGGGCATCGACCTGTCCACAGCCGATGGCGTGCAGGCGGCACGCGATCTCGTCGACCGGGCCGACATCGTGATCGAGAACTTCAAGGTCGGCACACTGGAGCGCCTCGGGCTCGACTACGCCAGCGTGAGCGCCCACCACCCTGGGCTCATCTTCTGCACGATCAGCGGCTTTGGCCCCGGAGCGGGGCGCGATCTGCCCGGCTACGACCTGCTCGTGCAAGCCATGGGCGGCCTGATGAGCATCACGGGGCCGGCGCCCGGCGAGCCGACCAAGGTCGGCGTGGCACTGGTCGACGTCATCACCGGGCTCCACGCGACCGTCGGCGTCCTGGCCGCCCTCCACCATCGCGATGCCACGGGCGAGGGTCAGCGTATGGAGGTCAATCTGCTGTCGTCGCTGCTGTCGGGCATGGTCAACCAGTCATCGGCCTACGCCGCCGGCGGCGTCGTGCCGGGGATCCTCGGCAACGCGCACCCATCGATTTCGCCGTATGAGGTCTATCCCACCGCGGATCGCCCACTCATCATCGCCGTGGGCAACGACCGGCAATTCGCCTCGCTCATGGAGGTTGTCGGTGCGCCGCACCTCGCGGCCGATCCTCGGTTTGCCACCAATCCCGATCGGGTAGCCAACCGCGACGCCCTCAAGCAGGAGCTGCTGACGCTCCTGCACCCGGCCGGCGCCGACGAGTGGCAGGAGCGCCTAACGGGCGCAGGTGTGCCGTGCGGGCCGATCAACGACATCGGCCAGGCCTTCGAGCTGGCCGACCGACTGGGTCTGGCCCCCATCGTCGATGCGGGTGGCACCCCGACGGTGGCGCACCCCATTAGGTTTGGAAGAACCCCGGCGACCTACCGGTTGGCGCCGCCCGACGCACCCGAGGCCTAGCGGAACGCGGGGATGCCGGTGAGGGCCTGGCCGATCACGAGGGTGTGCATCTCGTTGGTGCCCTCGTAGGTGTAGACCGACTCGAGATTGTTCATGTGCCGGATCACGGGGTACTCCAGCGTGATGCCGTTGCCGCCGAGGATGCCGCGGCACTCGCGCGCGATCGCAAGCGCCTCGCGGGCGTTGTTGAGCTTGCCGAGGCTCACCTGCTCGGGCCGCAGGAGGTGCTCGTCCTTGAGTCGGCCGAGGTGCAAGGCGAGCAGCATGCCCTTGCCGAGTTCGAGCGTCATGTCGGCGAACTTCTGCTGGGTCATCTGGTAGGCCGCGATTGGCTTGTCGAACTGCTCGCGATCGAGTGCGTAGGAGATCGCCGTCTCGAGGCAGTCGCGCGCGGCGCCGAGCGTGCCGAAGGCGATGCCGAAGCGTGCCTCGTTGAGGCAGGCAAGCGGGCCCTTGAGTCCTTGCACGCCGGGCAGGACGGCGTCGGCCGGCAAGCGAACGCCGTCGAAGATGAGTTCGGCCGTGAGCGAGGCCCGAAGTGAGAGCTTCTTGTGGATCTCCCGGGCGCTGAACCCCGGGGTGTCGGTGGGCACCACGAAGCCGCGGATGCCGTCGTCTGTCTGCGCCCAGACGATGGCCACGTCAGCGATGGTGCCATTGGTGATCCACATCTTCGAGCCGCTGAGCAGCCAGTCGTCGCCATCGCGCTTGGCGCTCGTGCGCATGCCGCTGGGGTTGGAGCCGAAGTCAGCCTCGGTGAGGCCGAAGCACCCGACCGCCTCGCCCTTCGCCATGCGAGGCAGCCATTCTCGCTTGTGCTCTTCGCTGCCGAAGGCGTGGATTGCGTACATCGCGAGCGACCCCTGCACGCTCACGAGAGAGCGGATGCCGGAGTCGCCTGCCTCGAGTTCCATCGCGGCCAGGCCGTAGGACACGGCATTGGTGCCTGCGCAGCCGTAGCCCTCAAGGTGCATGCCGAGCACGCCGAGTTCGCCGAACTCCAGTGCCAGTCTGCGCGCGGGAATGGTGCCCGCCTCAAACCAATCGGCGACCTCGGGCTTGATGCGGCGTTCGACGAAATCGCGCACGACGTCGCGAATGGCGCGCTCCTCCTCGGTCAGGAGGTGGTCGATCGCGAAAAGCTCGAGGGGCGAGCGAGGGGCGCTACTCACGGGTCCTCCCGGGGTGGGCCGGGGGTCCCGGCGCCTCTATTATCCCTGGGAAGGCGTCGGGCGCATGGCGGTGGCTAAGGGGTATGCGACAGGATGTCGATCATGTCGCGCCTACTGTCGAAAATCCGCTTCCCCCGCGACCTCGATGCCTCATCCCGGGCCGGGCTCATGCTGGCCGCCGTCAACGTCGGTATGTCGTACCAGCCCAATCTCCTGGGCCGCAAGAGCGTCGACCAGGGCATCATCACCGGTGTCTCCGGCCTGGCCGGCTACTCCTGGGGTGTCGCCGCACACAGTGCGCTCAGTTCGCTGGGTTCGCGCGTGGGCGGCAAGCGCGGCCAGGTCGCCGGCGACGCCTTCGTGGTCATCGGTGCGGTTGCGGTGAATCGCCTCCTGGCGTGGCGTGAGCACGAGCCCCGCTGGCGCTCGGCCGCGCGGTTGGCAGCCGGTGCGATGGCTGCTGCGGCGGGTGCCGGCATGGCGTCGCGGGCGATTGAGGAGATCCCCAGCACCCCGCTGCGCGTCATGACGACGACGGGCACGGTCGCGGCGCTCGGCGGCGGCGTCTACGGCGCAACCCGGCTCTTCGGCCAGCAGATCGGCGCACTCGAAATCGGTCCCTTCCGCTCCGATCGAGGGGGCGATCTCGCGCAAGACCAGGACCTCGCCGTCAATCCGATCACGGCAACCGGCATCGGCATCGCCGTCACCGGCACCCTGCTGGGTCTCGCGGCGGCCGAATCGCGCCTGACGCGCCTGTGGAGCCGCGGCGTGGCGTCCCTCTTCGGCGGTGAGCCCGAGGACCACGCCACGGTGGCCCGTGGACTGTCATTCGTGGCCACGGGCGTCGCGGGCGCCTTGGCCATGAAGTTGGTGGACCGGCAACTGGGCTCGGCGGGCGAGGGCATGGAGCCCGCCCACGCACAGCCCCCGGACATCCCTGAGATCACCGGCTCGCCGGTGTCCGGTCGCTCGTGGGTCGACCAGAGCCGCGAGGGTCGTCGCTGGCTGAGCATGGTGCTGCGACCCGAGGGCATCTCGTCGATCATGGGCGAGCCCGCTACGCAGCCGATCCGCGTCTACGCGAGCCTGTCGAGCGCCGAGACCAAAGAGGGCCGTGCGCAGGTGCTGCTCGACGAGATCGACCGCACCAAGGCCCTCGAGCGTCCCTTCGTCGCGCTGTGGTCGCCCACCGGCTCGGGCTACGTCAACTACGTCGCGTGCGAGACGTTCGAGTACCTCACCCGCGGCAACTGTGCAAGCCTGGCGATCCAGTACTCAGTGCTCCCCTCGTCGCTGTCGCTCACCGACGTCAAGCTCGGCACCGACCAGACCCGCATGGTCTTCGCCGGAGTCGCGCAGCGCCTCGCTGCCATGGATCCTCAGGATCGCCCGCGGGTCTTCCTCTTCGGGGAGAGCCTGGGCTCACAGGTCAGCGAGGAGATGTTCGAGGGCATGGGCGTCTTCGGGCCCGAGAGCCTGGGCCTTGAGGCAGCACTGTGGATCGGCACCCCCGAGGCGACTAAGTGGCGTCAGCAGCTCTGGGGCGACCGCACTATCTCGGCCCCCCCGGCCGTCGGCCCTGGCGACATCTTTCTCCCGCGCTGGATCGGCGACTGGACGCGGCTTGCGCCCGAGGAGCAGGCTCGCGTGCGCTTCCTGCTGCTGCAGAACGGCGATGACCCCATCCCCAAGTTCTGGACCCCGGTGCTGTGGCGTCGGCCGGCCTGGCTCGGGCCGTGGGGCAAGCGGGCCCCCGGTTCGCCGCGGCACACCATCTGGTGGCCGGTGACGACGTTCCTCGCGACATTCATCGACATGCTCAACGCGCTCATGCCGACCCCCGGTGTCTTCGTCGAGGGCGGCCACGACTACCGGCTGGAGTTGCCCGAGGCACTGCGTGGCGTGTGGCGACTGTCGGCGACTGACGATCAGATGGTGCGCGTGCAGAAGGCCCTGCGGCAGCGCGAGCTCGGCTGGGAGACCAAGCGACGCTGGACGGAGGCCGAGGCGGTCGTCGGCCCCGAGGCGCGCACTGAGAAGGAGCGCAAGGTCCTCGATGACGTCGCGACGTGGACCGGCAAGTCCTCGGTGACGGCCGATGAGGTGCAGCAGATCATCGCCACCGACTGCGAGCCGACGTAGGGCCTACTCGCCCAGAAAGCGACTGAACACCTTGGCGCGCCTCGCAGGACGGCCCGTGCGCGCCTCGACGTGATCGGCGCTGCCCATGACGCGCAGGCCGACGTTGGCGCCGAACCACCGGATCGGCTCGGGCTCCCAGTCGGGTGAGCGATGGTCGACCCAGGGCAGTGATGTGAGGTCGGTGGATCGGCCGCAGATCAGATCGGCGAGGGTGCGACCGGCGAGGTTCGACGTGCCGACGCCATCGCCGACGTAGCCGCCGCCCCATGCCATCCCCGTTGCTCGATCCAGGCCGCAGGAGGCGAACCAGTCGCGCGGCACCCCGAGTACGCCGCCCCAGGAGTGCGTCACGGCGCGACCGGCAAGGTGGGGGAAGAGATCGGTGAGGCAGCGCCAGAGTTCGGCGAAGACGCGGGGGTCGCGGTCGTACTGCGGCTTGATGCGCGATCCGAAGTGGTAGGGAGCGCCGCGGCCCCCGAAGGCGAGCCGACCATCAGCCGTGCGCTGGCCGTAGATGATCAGGTGCCGGCCGTCGGAGAAGGTCGGGCGATCGTCGAGACCGATCCGGTCCCAGTCGGCAGAGCTGAGCGGCTCGGTGGCGATCATCAACGAGTAGACCGGCGCCATGGCGCGGCGGTATCCGGGCAGCGACGGGGTGTAGCCCTCGGTGGCGCGCACGACATAGGAGGCCCGTACTCGGCCCGTGGCCGTGGTGACGATGCCGGGCTCGATCGAGGTCGCGGGGCTCTGCTCGTAGACGCGCGCTCCGCGGGCGACCACGGTGCGGGCGAGGCTGCGCACCAGTCGTGCCGGATGGATAGCCGCGCAGTGCGGCGTGTAGGTCGCACCCAGCACATCCGTGGCGCACATCATGCCGTGAGCTGCATCGGGCCCGAGCAGGGCAGCGTCTTCCTCGCCGAACCCCCAGGACCGCCAGTGCGCGATCTCCTCCTGGGCCCGCTGCCACTGCAGGGGCGTACGCGCGGCGACGATCGTGCCGCCCTTGGCCCAGTGGATGTCCCAACCTTCGGTATGCGCAACGCGGCCGATCTCGTCGACCGTGTCGAACATGGCTCGCTGCTGGCGGATGGCGCCGTCAGGTCCGCCGACTCGCGCGACCGCATCGAGGGAGGCCGGGAAGAGAGCAGACGCCCAGCCGCCATTGCGGCCGCTGGCGCCGAAGCCTGCATGCTGCGCCTCGATGACGGCGACGCGAATGCCAGGCGTCGTCATCAGGAGGTAGTAGGCCGTCCAGAGTCCGGTGTAGCCCGCTCCGACGATGGCGACGTCGACGTCGATATCGCCATCGAGTCGCGGGCCGATGGGGGCGAGCAGATCGGGTGGGAGAGTGTCCCACCACAGCGACGTCATGCCCTACGCCACCGCGTGACGTAGTCGGGCACCGGGATGCCCGCGGCCAGCTCGTCGGCGAAGGGCTCGCCGAAGGACTCCCGGATCGGCACCCAGCCGGCCCAGATCGCTGAGTAGACCGGGTCGACGAGGTCCTCGGGAAGGTCCTCCGGCGGGCGCTCGCTCACCTTGACGGAGATCTCGTCGAGCGCAAGAGCCAGCGTGATCGTGGCTTTGAGTTCCTGCGGCGCGGGATGCCGTGCCTCGGCGGAGCGGCCGGGCATGAGCACCTCCGACAGGTCAAGTAGCGCCGCGATCTCCTCGTCGCCGTCGAGTTGACGACAGCTGCCCAGCGCCATCACGGTGCGGTAGTGCATGGAGGACTCGAAGAGGCTGCGCGCCAGCACGAGCCCGTCGAGCAGCGTGACGGTGAGGCAGGTGGGCGCACCGGCGGCGAGGGTTTTGAATAGCCGCGAAGCGCTCGACCCGTGGAAGATCACCTCGTCGCCGCGGCGGGCGTAGCCCACCGGGACGACGTAGGGCTGACCATCGGTGACAACAGCGACGTGTGCCACCAGACCGGCGTCCAAGATCGAGTAGGCGACCGCACGGTCAGTCACGGCCTTCTCGGGAATGCGCTTGACGCGGGTGCGCGGCGTGGAGCCCGGCTGCGGGAGTGACGCGGTCATATGCGAGCCCAGGCTTCGGTGAGGACGTGGCGCAGGATCTGCTCCATCTCGTCGAAATGCGACTGGTCGCAGATCAGCGGGGGAGCCAATTGCACCACGGGGTCGCCCCGGTCATCCGCGCGGCAGTACAGGCCGCTTTCGAAGAGCGCCTTGTCGAGGTAGCCGCGCAGCAGGCGCTCGGACTCGTTGTCGTCGAATGTCTCGCGGGTCTCCTTGTCCTTGACCAACTCCAGGCCGTAGAAGAAGCCGGCACCCCGCACGTCGCCGACGATAGGCAGGTCGTAGAGCTTCTCCAGAGTGCGCCGGAAAGCGCCCTCGTTGTCGCGGACATGCCCGAGGATGCCCTCGCGCTCGAAGATGTCGAGGTTGGCCATTGCTACGGCGCTCGACACGGGGTGGCCGCCCCAGGTGTAGCCGTGCAGGAAGGACGTCTTGCCGTGCTTGAACGGCTCGAACAGCCGCTCGCTCGCGATCATGGCGCCGGCGGGGGAGTAGCCAGAGGTCATGCCCTTGGCGCATGTGATGATGTCGGGCTGCACGCCGAAGCGCTTGATGGCGAACATGTCACCGATGCGGCCGAACGCCGTGATCGTCTCGTCGGCGACGAGGAGGACGTCGTTCTCGTCGCAGATCTCGCGGACACGCTCGAGGTAGCCCGGGGGCGGGGGGATGCATCCTCCGGAGTTTTGGACCGGCTCCAGGAAGACGGCGGCCACCGTGTTGGCCCCCTCAAACTCGATGGCCTCACGGATGCGGTCGGCCGCCCACAGGCCGAAAGCCTTCTCGTCGTAGCGGTACTCCTCGGGAGCCCGGTAGAAGTTGGTGTTGGGGACCTTGATGCCGCTCGGCACGAGAGGCTCGAAGTACTCCTTGGCGGTGGTGAGACCGGTGATCGACAGCGCTCCGTGGGGGGTGCCGTGGTAGGCGATGGTGCGGCTGATCACCTTGTGCTTCATCGGCTTACCGGTCAGCTTGAAGTATTGCTTGGCGAGTTTCCACGCGCTCTCGACGGCCTCCCCGCCACCGGTGGTGAAGAACACCCGATCGAGGTCTCCGGGTGCGTAGTGAGCCAGTCGCTCAGCGAGCTCGATGGCGCGCGGGTGGGCATACGACCAGATCGGGAAGAACGCGAGGTCCTCAGCCTGGCGGGCCGCTGCAGCGGCGAGTTCCTTGCGGCCGTGCCCGGCCTGCACGACGAAGAGACCGGCTAGGCCGTCCAGATAGCGACGACCCTGGTCGTCCCACACGTAAGCGCCCTCGCCCCGCACGATAACGGGGACGTGTCCGTCGCCGGACTCGTAGATCGAATGCCGCGTGAAGTGCATCCACAGGTGGCGCTGGGCCGCCTGTGCCAAGCGGTCGCTCCCTGGCTCGGTCACGAGCTGCGGATCGGTGGTCACGGGTCCCTCATCGTCGTGGGTGTGGCTCCCACAATAGAGGAGTCCCTGCCCCGGACCCCGGGAGCAGCGCTAACGTGGTGCCTCCAGGCTGGCCGCAGTGGCCGGCCCCGGGTGGAAATGGACTGACGTGAGCAGAGTCCTCAGCAACATCATCGGCGGAGAGAAGGTCGCGGCCTCCAGCGGGCAGACCCAGGACCTCGTCAACCCCTCGACGGGAGCCGTCTTCGCGGCGGCGCCGGTCTCCGGTCAGGTCGACGTCGACTGTGCCTACTCCGCGGCCGCGGACGCCTTCGAGACGTGGCGCGACTCCACGCCGTCGGAGCGCCAGAAGGCACTGCTGGCGATCGCGGACCTGTTCGAGGAGCATGCGGACGAACTGGTGGCCCTCGAGAGCGAGAACACCGGCAAGCCCATTGCGGTGACCGCGTCGGAGGAAATCCCGCCCATGGTCGACCAGATCCGATTCTTCGCTGGCGCCGCTCGCGTGCTCGAGGGTAGGGCCGCGGGTGAATACATGAAGGGCTTCACCTCCATCATCCGGCGTGAGCCCATCGGCGTCATCGGCCAGGTGACCCCGTGGAACTACCCGATGATGATGGCCGTCTGGAAGTGCGCCCCGGCGATCGCCGCGGGCAACACCGTGGTACTCAAGCCCTCCGATACGACGCCATGCTCCACGGTGCGCATGGCCGAGCTGATCACCGAGGCCGAGATCCTGCCCCCGGGCGTGCTCAACGTCATCACGGGCGACCGCGACACGGGCCGACTACTCGTCTCGCACCCCACCCCGCAGATGGTCGCCATCACCGGCTCCGTACGCGCGGGCATGGAGGTCGCGGGCGAGGCGGCTCGCGATGTCAAGCGCGTGCACCTCGAGCTGGGCGGCAAGGCACCTATCGTGATCTTCGACGACGCCGATGTGGCAGCCGCGGCCGAGTGGCTTGCCGTCGCGGGCTACTTCAACGCCGGCCAGGACTGCACGGCTGCCACGCGCATGCTCGTCGGACCGGGCATCTACGACGACTTCGTTGCCGCCCTATCGGAGCAGGCGAAGGGCACCGCGACGACCTTCGAAGACGGGCCGGGGGGAGAGGCGCTCGTGCCTCCGGTCAACAATGCCGCGCAGCTCGATCGCGTGCTCGGATTCCTCGAGCGCGTGCCCAGCCACGCAGAGGTCGTCGCGGGTGGCAAGCGCCAGGGTGATCGCGGCTTCTACGTCGAGCCCACGGTGGTCGCTCATCTGAAGCAGGACGACGAGATGATCCAAAACGAGATATTCGGACCGGTCATCACGTTGCAGCGCTTCTCCGACGAGGCCGAGGCGCTCGCCTGGGCCAACGGCGTCCGCTATGGCCTGGCCTCTTCGGTCTGGACCAAGGACTTCGGCCGCGCGATGCGCATGGCGAAGAACCTCGACTTCGGCTGCGTGTGGATCAACACCCACATCCCGCTGGTGGCCGAGATGCCGCACGGTGGCTTCAAGCACTCCGGCTACGGCAAGGACCTGTCGATGTACGGCTTCGAGGACTACACGCGCATCAAGCACGTAATGGCCAGCCTGGACTAGCCCCTTCAGCAGCGGGAGGGAGCGCTGATCAGGCGCCGCCCTCCCGCAACCCGCGCTTGACGCGCGGCCCCACGGTGGACGTTCGGCTCGCCACGTCAGCTCTTTGCCAGCACGATGTCCTGGATGGCGGGGATGATGCGTTCGCCGTATTCGACCAGCGTGCGGTCCTTGTCGTCGTGCTGCAGGTAGATGGCGAATTGGTCCACGCCGAGAGCCTTAAGCTCCTCGAGACGCCGGACGTGCTCCTGGACCGGACCGATGATGCAGAAGCGGTCGACGATCTCGTCGGGCACGAAGTCGGCGTGCGTGTTGCCGGCGCGCCCGTGCTGATTGTAGTCGTAGCCCTCGCGTCCCTTGATGTAGTCGGTGAGCGCCTGCGGCACCCCACCTCCCTCGCCGTAGCGCTCCACGATGTCGGCGACGTGATTACCGACCATGCCGCCGAACCAGCGCAGCTGATTGCGGGCATGTGCGATGTTGTCGGTCACGTAGGCCGGCGCCGCCACGCAGATGTAGACGTCATCGGGATTGCGCCCTGCAGCCGCGGCAGCGTTGCGCACGGCCTCGATGGTCCAGGCAGCGATCTGCGGATCGGCCAGCTGCAGGATGAATCCGTCGCCAACCTCTCCGGTCAGGGCCAGAACCTTGGGGCCGTAGGCCGCGACGAAGACCTCTGTGCCGGCGTCCTTGGCCCACGGAAGGCGGATGTTGGCGCCCTTGTAGTCCACCGACCGACCGTTGGTCATATCGCGCAGCATCACCACCGGGTCGCGGAGTTCGCCCACCGACACGGGCTTGCCATTGGTTACGCGGACAGCGGAGTCGCCTCGACCGATGCCGATGACCGTGCGAGGGCCGTACATCTCGTTGAGGGTTGCGAACACCGACGCGGTCACGGTGAGGTCGCGTGTCGCCGGGTTGGTGACCATCGGCCCGACCTTGACCTTGCGCGTCTCGTCGAGAATCCGCGAGTAGATGACGTAGGGCTCCTCCCAAAGGATGTGGGAGTCGAAGGTCCACACGTAGTCGAGGCCGAATGCCTCGGCCTTCTTGGCCAGGTCAACGACCCGCGAGGCCGGTGGCGTGCACTGGAGGACGACGCCGATATCCATGGTGAGCCTCTCGTCAGCGGGTGCGGGGGAAGCCGAGGTCGACCGACGAGGTCGACGGATCGGGCCATCGCGAAGTTATCGTCTTCGTGCGCGTGTAGAACTCCACCCCTGCGGGTCCATACATGTTGGCGTCGCCAAAGAGCGATGCCTTCCAGCCCCCGAAGCTGTAGTAGGCGACCGGCACCGGGATCGGCACATTGATGCCGACCATGCCGACCTGGATATCGAATTGGAACTGGCGAGCGGCCCCTCCGTCTCGCGTGAAGATGGCGGTGCCGTTGCCGTATTGGTGATCATTGATGAGTTTGACAGCCTCCTCGTAGGTGTCGACCCGGACGACCGAGAGCACGGGGCCGAAGATCTCGTCGTCGTAGACCTTCATGCCGGGCTGCACGTGGTCGACCAGCGAGACACCAAGGAAGAAGCCCTGCTCGGGCAGATCGGCGTCGCGGCCATCGACGACCACGGTCGCGCCCTCGCCCGAGGCGCCGGCGAGGTAGGACGCCACCTTGTCGCGGTGCTCGCCGGTGATCAGTGGCCCCATCTCGGCATCGGGATCGGTGCCGGGTCCGACCTTGACCTTGGGCAGGCGAGCGGCGATCGCATCGACGAGACGGTCGCCGGCGTCTCCGACGGCAACCACGACCGAGATGGCCATGCAGCGCTCGCCGGCTGATCCGTAGCCGGCACTCACCGCGGCATCTGCGGCCATGTCGATGTCGGCATCGGGGAGCACGATCATGTGGTTCTTGGCGCCGCCCAGGGCCTGCACTCGCTTGCCCTTGGCCGTGCCGGTGGAGTAGATGTACTTGGCGATGGGAGTGGATCCGACAAAGCTCACTGCCTGGATGTCAGGATGGTCGAGGATGCGATCGACCGCCACCTTGTCTCCATGTATGACGGTGAAAACGCCCTCGGGCAGGCCGCACTCGGCGAGCATTTCGGCTATCAGCAGCGAGACGGACGGATCCTTCTCGCTGGGCTTGAGCACAAAGGTGTTGCCGGTGGCGATGGCGTTGGCGAACATCCACATCGGCACCATCGCCGGGAAGTTGAAAGGCGTGATGCCCGCGACGACGCCCAGGGGCTGCTTGATGGAGTAGACGTCGACGCCCGTCGAGACCTGCTCACTGTAGGAGCCCTTGAGCATCTGCGGGATCCCGCAGGCGAACTCGACGTTCTCCAGGCCGCGGGCGAGTTCGCCGGCCGCATCCGACGGGACCTTGCCGTGCTCCTGCGAGATGAGGTTGGCGATCTCGGCGCGACGTGAGTAGACCTGCTGGCGGAAGGCAAAGAGGATCTCTGAACGACGGCCGAGCGATGATGAGCGCCACGTGGAAAACGCGGCCTTGGCCGAGGCTACCGCGGCATCGACCTCAGCGATGGAGGCAAGCGCTACCTCGCCCTGCTGTCGACCGGTCGCGGGGTTGAAGACAGGTCCGGTGCGCCCTGACGATGAGGGTGCTCGACGTCCGTCGATCCAGTGATCAATCGTATACACGTCAGTCTCCACTTCGGTGGTCGTCGTATCAGATGAGGTAGTGCGAGAGGTCACGCTTGAGGAATCGCCCGCGACCCTTGGTGCCGTGGAACCCTTTCTCGTCGACGAGTACGTCGCCACGTGACATGACGACGTCGACGTGCCCGTCGATCTCGTAGCCCTCCCAGGCGCTGTGGTCCATATTCATGTGGTGCGTCTTGTCGACGCCAATGCTCGTGTGGCCGTTGGGGTCGTAGACGACGATGTCAGCATCGGACCCAGGGGCGATGGCGCCCTTGCGGGGGTAGAGCCCGAACATGCGCGCGGGCGTCGCCGAGGTGATCTCCACCCAGCGCTCAACGGTGATCTGGCCGTCGACGACTCCCTGGTAGATGAGGTCCATGCGGTGCTCGACCGACCCGATGCCGTTGGGGATCTTGGAGAAGTCGCCGAGGCCGAGTTCCTTCTGCTCTTTGAAGCAGAAGGGGCAATGGTCGGTGCTCACGATCGACAGGTCGTTGGTGCGCAGGTAGCGCCAGAGCTCGTCCTGATGGCCTTCGGCGCGTGAGCGCAGCGGCGTCGAGCACACCCACTTGGCACCGTCGAAGCCGGGCGCGCCGAGCTGCTCCTCCAGCGAGAGGTAGAGGTACTGGGGGCACGTCTCGCCGAAGACGTTGAGGCCGAGGTCGCGCGCCTGCTGGAGGGTCTGCACCGCCTGCTTCGCGGACATGTGAACGATGTAGAGGGAAGCGCCCGTGATGCGCGCCAGCATGATCGCGCGGTGCGTGGCCTCCTCCTCGGTCTCCCACGGGCGCGTGAGGCCGTGGTGGACCGGAGCCGTCTCGCCCCGGGCCACGGCCTGGGCCACCAGCACGTCGATGGCTATGCCGTTTTCGGCGTGCATCATGATCATCGATCCGTTGTTCTTGGCCTGCTGCATGGCGCGGAGGATCTGCCCGTCGTCGCTGTAGAAGACGCCCGGGTAGGCCATGAAGAGCTTGAAGCTCGTGATGCCCTCGTCGACGAGTTCGTCCATGGCCTTCAGGGAGTCATCGTCGACCCCGCCGATGATCTGATGGAACCCGTAGTCGACGAAACAGTTGCCGTCGGCCTTGGCATGCCAGCTGGCTAGGCCGTCCTGCACGCGCTCGCCGTAGCGCTGCACCGCGAAGTCGATGATCGTCGTGGTGCCGCCCCAGGCAGCCGCACGCGTGCCCGTCTCGAACGTGTCGGACGCGAAGGTGCCTCCGAAGGGCAACTCCATGTGCGTATGGGCATCGATGCCGCCTGGGATGATGTACTTGCCCGACGCATCGATCACGCGGTCTACGGAGCCAGCCATCGCCTCGGAGGTTGCGCCGGGAGCGAGCAGCGCGGCGATGGTCTCGCCATCGACGAGCACGTCTATCGCCTGAATGCCCTGCGGCGTCACGACGAAGCCGTTGCGGATGAGGGTCGTCATATATGCCTCCCGTCAGGGTCGGGTGAGGTCTCCGTAGGCGTCGGGGCGACGGTCGCGATAGAAGGGCCAGCGGTTGCGAACGGTGGTGATGAGGTCCATGTCGAGGTCACGGACGACGAGCTCGGGCTTAAAGGGGTCGGCCGGTTCGCCCACGAATTTGCCCTCGGGGTCCACGAAGTAGCTGGTGCCGTAGAAGTCGTCGTCGCCGAGGTCCTCGATGCCGACGCGGTTGATGGCGCCGATGAAGTATTCATTGGCCACGGCGGAGGCCGGCTGTTCGAGCTTCCATAGATAAGCGGAGAGCCCCCGGGAGGTGGCGGAGGGGTTGAAGACGATCTGCGCTCCGTTGAGGCCGAGCGCGCGCCAGCCTTCGGGGAAGTGTCGGTCGAAGCAGATGTAGACGCCGACTTTGCCCACGGCGGTGTTGAACACCGGGTAGCCGAGGTTGCCGGGGCGGAAGTAGAACTTCTCCCAGAAGCCCGGCACGTGTGGGATGCGTCTTGCGGTACTTGCCGAGGTAGGACCCGTCGGCGTCGACGACTGCAGCGGTGTTGTAGAGGACCCCGGGCTGTTCCTCCTCGTACATCGGCAGGATGAGGACCATGCCGAGTTCCTTGGCCAGTGCTTGGAAGCGCTCCGTCGTGGGGCCGGGGATGGACTCGGCGTACTCGTAGAACTTGATGTCCTGGACCTGGCAGAAGTAGGGCCCGTAGAACAGCTCCTGGAAGCACATCACCTGTGCACCATGGGCAGCGGCCTGCCGAGCGTAGTCCTCGTGGGCGACGATCATCGACTCCTTGTCGCCGGTCCAGCCCGTCTGCACGAGCGCCGCTCGCACCACACTCATCGTCGCCTCCCCGGGGCGGAGCCCCTGCGCCCTCCTGTCACTCTAATGCGCCCCCGCCATGGGTGCGGCAGGGTTGGGCAAGGGCATTCCCTCGGGTAGTCGGCGGTTCATCCCGCAGCAGTCGGGACAGGTCAACCGTGAGTTCAGCCAGGTCAAGCCTGACGGCAAGGTGTACTGCTACCACGACGGTCGGCAGGAGGCCAAGGTACTCATCACCATGCCGAGCGCCACGAAGTTGCGTGTGGGCACGACGACGGGCTCGTGCACGCAGACCTCGACGATGGGCGACTACGTCGAGTTCGATCGCTGATCGACAGCGCGTCCGGATGCCGAGCCGGCGGACGCGACCTACCGTGACCCGGTGAGCGTCACGGTTGTCGAGGAGCAGCGCACGTCCAGCCCGACGTGGCTCTTCGCGCTCCACGTAGAGCATGTGGGGGTCTGGCGGGTAGGCTTGTGGTGGGCGCGGGCCTGACGCGTCGACCCTGACGGGTCGGGCTATCGCCCGGGCCGAGCCCGGGTAGGGTGAACGCGACCATCCAAGGGAGGCGCCATGCCCAGCGGTCAGCGTGCCGGGTTCGTCGACGGGGCCGTGATCACCGGCTCCGGGGAGACCCTCGACGTCATCGATCCCGCCGACGGATCGGTCGTCGAGACCGTGGGCCTGGCGGGTGTGGCCGAGGTCGAGGCGGCCGTGGCTGCCGCCGCGCGGGCATTCCCCGAATGGTCGGCGGCCACCCCGGCCGAACGGGGGGCTGCGCTGCACCGGCTGGCCGCACGAGTCCAGGCGCGGTCCGCGGAATACGCCGAGGTCGAGTCCCGCCAGACCGGCAAGACCTTGCGCCTCGCCACCGAGTTCGACGTACCCGGATCGATCGACAACGTGGTGTTCTTCGCTGGCGCAGCGCGCCAGCTTGAGGGGCTGGCCTCGGGAGAGTTCGATGCCACGCACACCTCCGTGATACGTCGCGAACCCGTGGGCGTGGTCGGGTCCATCGCCCCGTGGAACTACCCGCTGCAGATGGCCATGTGGAAGGTGCTGCCCGCCATCGCTGCCGGTAACACGATCGTCCTCAAACCCGCCGAGATCACACCGCTCACCACACTGATGCTCGCCGAAGATGCCGTGGCGGCAGGGATTCCCGCGGGTGTCGTCAACGTCGTGGTGGGGCGGGGTCCGGTTGCCGGCGAGGCACTGATCAGCAACCCCGCGGTCGGCATGGTGTCGTTCACCGGATCCACGCCCGTGGGGCGCCGCGTCATGCAGATCGCCGCCGGCCGAGCGGCGCGCGTCCATCTCGAACTCGGTGGCAAGGCGCCCTTCTTGGTGTACGACGACGCCGATGTAGACGCGGTCATCCAGGGCGCCGTTGCCGGTGCGCTCATCAACGCCGGCCAGGACTGCACGGCCGCGACGCGTGTCTACGTGCAGCGACCGATCTACGACCGCGTCGTCGCGGGGATCGCCGAGGTGCTGTCCGGCATCCGGCTCGGCGACCCTCGCGATTCCGAAACCGACCTCGGGCCGCTGGTCACGTTCGCACAGCGGGACCGGGTGGCCGGCTTCGTCGACCGGGCACGCGGGTCAGGGGCCACGGTCATGGTGGGCGGTGAGGCACCGGCTGGCGATCTTGCCAAGGGCGCCTATTACGCGCCCACGCTGGTCACGGGGGCCGCCCAGGACTCCGAGATCGTCCAGGAGGAGGTCTTCGGCCCGGTCCTGGTCGCGCTGCCCTTCGACGACGATGACGAGGGCTTGGCGCTGGCCAATGACACGCGCTACGGCCTGGCCGCCTCGGTATGGTCACGCGACGTCTACCGCACCATGAAGGCCCAGCGCGAGATCCGCTCCGGGTGCGTGTGGGTCAACGATCACATCCCGATCGTCAGCGAGATGCCGCACGGGGGGATGAAGCAGTCCGGCTTCGGCAAGGACTTGTCCAGGTACTCCCTGGAGGAGTACACCGTGATCAAGCACGTCTCATTCGACATTTCGGGTGACGCGCGCAAGGACTGGCACCGTACTATCTTCAAAGACCGAGGCCGCCCCTAGGGCGCACGACTACATAGGAGCTATCATGGGCAAGCGCCCGTTGTCCCCGGAGGCCGCCGCCGTTCTCGCCATGTCCCGCTCCGGGCTGTCGCGTCGGCGCCTCCTGCAGGTCGCGGGCATCACCGGTGTCGCCGCGACAGCCGCGGCCTGCGGCGCCGGTTCAGGCGGCGGTGGCACGGCCAGCAGTAGCGGCGCGGCTCCCGAGCCCGCACCTGTGCAGGACCTCTCCGATTCGGAGAAGTTCCTCAACTGGGCCAACTGGCCGCTCTACATCGACGTCAACGACGAGACAGGCGCCTACCCCACGCTCGAGGCCTTCACCGCCGCGACCGGCATCACGGTCAACTACACCGAGGACATCAACGACAACAACGAGTTCTTCGCCAAGGTACGCGCGCAGCTCGAGTCGGGCCAGTCGATCGATCGAGACATCGTCGTCCTCACCGACTGGATGGCCGCCCTGTGGATCCAGAGCGGCTTCGCGGTCAAGCTCGACAAGTCCAGCATGCCCAACGCTGCCAACCTGCTGCCCAACTACATCGACGTCTCCTTCGACCCGGGCCGCGAGTACTCCCTGCCATGGTTCTCCGGGTTCGGCTGCCTCGGCTGGAACAAGGCCCTGCTGCAGGAGGCTTTGGGCACCGACACCCTGACCTCGCTGAGCCAGATGTGGGACCCCAAGCTCAAGGGCCGCATCACGCTGCTCTCCGAGATGCGCGACACGATGGGCGTCATCATGGCCGCCCAGGGAGCCGACCCCTCCAACTTCACCGACGACCAGTTCCAGGCCGGGATCGCCGAGCTGCAGGCGCAGATCGACAGTGGCCAGGTGCGCCAGGTCGCCGGTAACGACTACGTCGCGGCACTCGAGACAGGCGACGTCATCGCCGTAATCGGATGGTCGGGTGACATGTTCCAGTTGGGCGAGGACTTCGGGGTAGGGCTTCCCGACACCGGCGGCATGCTCTGGACCGACAACATGCTGATCCCCAGTGTCGCCACTCACAAGAAGAATGCCGAAGCGGTCATGAATTACTACTACGACCCCAAGGTTGCCGCTGAGGTCGCCGCCTACGTTCAATACGTTTCGCCGGTCAACGGGGCCAAGGAGGCTATGGCCGCTATCGATCCGGCCCTGGCCGACAACCAGTGGATCTTCCCCAATGAGGCGACCCTGGACAATTCCTACGTCTTCATGACCTTGACCCCGGAGCAAGACATCGCCTATCAGCGGGAGTTCCAGAAGGCCATCGGTATGTAGCAGGTCCGGCGTAGGGTGCCCTTAGCGCGATGAAAGGGGCTCTTGGTGTCGGCACCGTCTGGAGATGAGGTCCAGGACCTTCGCCTGGTCAACCTCGTGAAGTCGTTTGGCGACTTCACGGCCGTCGATGAGCTCACCCTCACCATCCCCGCGGGATCGTTCTTCGCCCTATTGGGGCCGTCTGGATGCGGCAAGACCACGACACTCCGCATGGTTGCCGGCCTCGAGGCCCCGACGAGCGGTCAGATCATGCTGGGCTCGACCGATATCACCGACGAGAAGCCCTATAGGCGCCACGTCAACACCGTCTTCCAGTCATACGCGCTCTTCCCGCATCTGGACATCTTCGAAAACGTCGCCTTCGGGCTTCGCCGCAGGGGCATCAAGGACGTAGCCGGCCCGGTCAATCAGATGCTCGAACTCGTGGAGTTGGGCCCGATGGCCAGGCGTAAGCCCGCCCAGTTGTCGGGCGGTCAGCAGCAGCGTGTCGCCGTCGCGCGAGCACTCATCAATCAACCCGGCGTCCTGCTTCTCGATGAGCCGCTGGGAGCGCTGGATCTCAAACTGCGTCGCCAGATGCAGATCGAGCTCAAGCGGATCCAGACCGAAGTGGGCACGACATTCGTGCACGTGACCCACGACCAGGAGGAGGCCATGACCATGGCCGACACGGTCGCGGTCATGAACAAGGGCCGCATTGAGCAGATGGGGCCACCGGTCGAGATCTACGACCTGCCCAAGACGGCGTTCGTGGCCAACTTCCTGGGGCAGTCCAACGGGGTCGTCGGCGCAGTGCAGGGGCGATCCGGCGACGACCTCATCGTGGGTGGCCCCGGCGGCTCCTACAACGTCCCCGCGGCTCGATCTACCCGCCAGGAGGGCGAGATCCTGCTTGGGGTGCGACCCGAGAAACTGTCGATTGCCACGGGCGGCTCCACATCGTCCGTGCCCGACCGTCACAACCGAGCCACCGGCAAGGTCACCGATGCATCCTTCACGGGCGTATCCACCCAATACCTCGTGATGACCACGTGGGGTGACGAGTGGACCGTCTTCGAGCAAAACCGATCGGTTGACCTCCTACACCCGGGCGACGAGGTCGTCATCCACTGGGCGCCCGAGCACACGTTTGGCCTCGACGTCCCCGCGGGGCAGTGAGATGCCCGCCCTCGCCCCGGTGGCCGGCGGCGCCAAGGTCTCAGTCGGTGCTGGCGTCCAACGACGCGCTCGTACGGCATATCTGCTCCTGCTCCCCGGCATCGCTTGGCTCGGGCTCTTCTTCGTGGTGCCGCTCGTCTCGCTGTTTTTCACTAGCCTGCAGTCGCCCACCGGCACCCCGGGGGTCTATCAGCCAGGGTTCGAGGCCGCCAACTACCTCACGGCTATCTCCGACTACTGGCCCCAGTTCGTCAAGTCATTCATCTATTCGGGCATCGCCACCGTGCTGGCCCTGGTCATCGCCTATCCGCTGGCCTACTTCATTGCCTTCAAGGCCGGCAAGTGGCGTGCCCTGCTCCTGGTGCTTGTCGTGGCACCGTTCTTCGCATCGTTCCTGCTGCGCACCTACGCCTGGCGCACCATCCTGGCCGACGAGGGCTTTATCACGAGCACCCTCAATGCCCTGCATCTGCTCCCTGAGGGGCGAATCCTTAACACTCCCATTGCCGTGATCACCGGCCTTAGCTACAACTTCCTGCCCTTCATGATTCTCCCGCTGTACGCCGCCCTCGAACGCATCGATCCTCGACTCATCGAGGCGGCCGGCGATCTGTACGCCTCGCCCTTCACCGGGTTCCGCAAGGTGGTGTGGCCCCTGAGCCTGCCGGGCGTCGTGGCCGGCACGCTGCTGACCTTTATCCCGGCATCCGGCGACTACATCAACGCAACGCTGCTCGGGTCTCCCCAGGATCGGATGGTGGGCAATGCAATCCAGATCAACTTCCTGCAGTTCCGGGATTATCCGGTGGCCAGTGCATTGTCGTTCATCCTGATGGCCATCATCCCGGCGCTCGTCTTCGTCTATATCCGTCGGGCTGGCACGGAGGACCTGGTCTGATGAAGTGGCTGCGCAAGAACCTCATCGCGATCATTGGCATCCTGGTGCTGGTCTACCTCTTCGTCCCGATCGCGGTCGTTGCTATCCTTAGTTTCAATGAACCCGCCGGCAAGTTCAACGTCGCCTGGAACCAGTTCTCCCTCGAGGCCTGGCAAAACCTGTGCGGGGTGCCAGGCGTGTGCCAGTCGTTCCTGACCAGCATCGAGATCGGCGTGCTCGCCACCCTTGCGGGGACGATCCTCGGCACGATGATCGCGTTCGCCCTTGTCCGCTATCGCTTCCGGGGCCGGTCGACGACCAACCTGCTGATCTTTCTTCCGATGGCGACCCCCGAGGTGGTGCTCGGCTCGAGCCTGCTGGCGCTCTTCCTCAACCTCGCATTCCCACTGGGCTTTTGGACGGTCACCATCGCGCACATCATGTTCATCATCAGTTTTGTGGTCGTCACCGTGAAGGCGCGACTGCAGGGCATGGATCCGCGGCTTGAGGAGGCAGCGCGCGATCTCTACGCGGACCCCCAAGCAACGTTTCGCTACGTGACGTTTCCGCTCGTGCTGCCGGGCATCCTCGGCGCCGCTCTCCTCGGCTTCAGCCTGTCGTTCGACGACTACATCATCAGTGCCTTCAATGCTGGCACCCTCGTGACCTTCCCCATCTTCATCTGGGGGGCTGCGCAGCGTGGCATACCGGTTCAGGTCAATGCCCTTGCTACCCTCGTCTTCGTGCTGTCCCTGCTGGTGGTCCTCGGAGCGCAATTCACCAACCACCGGCGTCGTCGCAAGTTGGAGAGCGCGGTTTAGCGATACCCATGCCGTTTCCGACGACTGTCACTGCGCAGGCACGGGCATCGCTTGCCGATGTGCGATTCGCGCCCTTTTGGCTCGACACCCCTGATCGCCCGCAGGCTTCCCCCGCGCTGACCAGCGAAATCGATGCCGACCTCGTCGTCGTCGGCGGCGGTTTCAGTGGCCTGTGGACCGCCTATCTCGCCCGTGAGCGCTTCCCCCACTGGACGGTGGTCGTGCTCGAGGGTGATCGCATCGGGGGCGGTGCGTCGGGGCGCAATGGCGGCTTCATTGCCGCATCGCTGACCCACGGTCTGGGTAACGGCATGGCGCGCTGGCCAGACGACATGCCCTGCCTGACCGACATGGGGCGCGCCAATCTCGATGCCATCGAGGCGACCGTGCAGGCCGAGGGCATCGACTGTGACTTCCTGCGCTCCGGTGAGCTCGACGTCGCAGTCGCGCCCTACCAGGTCGAAGGTCTGCGCGACACGCACCAGCAGGCGTCGGCGCTCGGTCTCGACCAGGAGTTCCTCGACGCTCACGAGGTACGCGCGCTCGTGGCCTCGCCCACGTATCAGGCGGGTCTGCTCGACCGACGCGGAGTAGCGATGGCCGATCCCGCTCGGCTGGCGTGGGGCTTGGCCGACGCCTGCCGCCGACGGGGGGTCGCGATCTACGAGGGCACCCGTGTGATAGCGCTCGATGACCGACCGGGAGCAATGCGTGTCGTCACGGACTTCGGGAGCGTCCGGAGCCCACGCGTGGCCCTGGCTACGAGCGCCTACCCGCCCCTGTTGCGCCGGTTGGGTCACTACGTCGTCCCGGTCTACGACTCGGTGCTCATGACGGAGCCGTTGACCGGGCAGCAGCGTGAGTCGATCGGTTGGCGGGACCGCTTCGGCATCGGCGACGCCGGCAACCAGTTCCACTACTACCGCATCACGCATGATGCCCGGATCCTGTGGGGTGGCTACGACGCTTCGTACTACGGAGGCTTCAACCCGATGCACGAGCGTCAGAGTGCGCCGTTCGCCCGGCTTGCCGAGCACTTTCGCTTCACCTTCCCCCAACTCGACGGCCTGCGATTCACCCACGCGTGGGCAGGCGCGATCGACACGTGCTCGCGCTTCAGTGCTTTCTGGGGCACGGCCTACGCCGGACGAGTCGCCTACAGCGTGGGGTTCACCGGGCTCGGGGTGGGCGCGAGTCGCTTCGGCGCCCAAGTCATGCTCGACCTGCTCAGCGGCGAGCACACGGAGCGCACGGCGCTGGAGATGGCTCGCACCAAGCCCATCCCTTTCCCGCCTGAGCCGATTCGGTCGCTGGGCATCGGAATCACCCGTCGTGCCATCGACAAGGCCGATCGCAACGAGGGCCGGCGCAACCTCTGGCTGCGCACTCTCGATCGCGTCGGTCTTGGATTCGACAGTTGATAGGTGCCACCTCGCATTAGGGTGGGGGAATGGCGCGCTACGGCGGTCAATATGGCCCGGACCTGACGTTTCTCGGAGTTCCACCTTGCGACCTCGAGGATCCTTCCACCTACGCGGACGCCGATGTCGTCATCATCGGCGCTCCCTTCGACGGCGGCACCTCCTACCGAAGCGGTGCCCGCTTCGGCCCACAGGCAATTCGCATGGGCTGCTACCTCGCCCACGACGGATCGCGGCCATCGCTGGCCCTGCGCACCGACGGGCTGAAGGATCTCCGGGTCGTCGACGGAGGCGACGTCGAGATGTACAGCGGCGACGCCGCACGCTCGTGCGCTGACCTGGAAGTCGCCGTGCAGCGCGTGGCCGACACGGGTGCCATGCCGCTCATCCTCGGCGGCGATCACACCGTCACATGGCCCGACGTCACGGGCGTCGCCCGGGCGCGTGGTTGGGGAAGAGTCTCGGTCCTGCATTTCGATGCGCATGCCGACACCGGCGACATCGAATTCGGCTCCCTGATCGGGCATGGCCAGCCGATGCGACGCCTCATCGAGTCGGGTGCCGCTCGAGGCGACCGGTTCTTGCAGATCGGATTGCGCGGCTACTGGCCGCCCCCTGACGTCCTCGACTGGATGGCGCAGCAGCGCATGCGGTCCTACGAGATGACCGAGATCGTGACGCGCGGCCTCGACGAGTGCCTGACAGAGGCCTTCGCGATCGCCGTCGACGACTGCGACGGAGTGTTCGTGTCGGTCGACATCGACGTTGCCGATCCGGGCCACGCCCCCGGCACGGGCACTCCCGAGCCGGGCGGCCTGTCATCTCGCCAACTGCTCGATGCCGTGCGGCGCATCTGCCTGGAGCTCCCCGTCGTCGGCATGGACGTCGTCGAGGTGTCGCCCCCCTACGACCACGCCGACATCACCGCTTTGCTGGGCAGTCGCGTGGTGCTCGAGGCGCTTTCCGCCATGGCCCGCCGTCGGGCGGATGCGGCGGGAGGGCCCGCGTGGGATCCCCGTCGGCCGCTGTTGGCCGACCGTGACGAGTCCACGTGAGCATGCGGGTCCTCGCTGTCGGATCAGGCGGAGTCGGGACATCGGCCGCTCTGATCGCCCAGCGCCGCGACTTCTTCGAGCACTGGGTGGCTGCCGACTACGAGATCAAGCGCGCCGGGTCGATCGTGGCCCGCACGGGCGACCCGAGATTCTTCGCTGCCGCGGTGGATGCCTGCGATCGGGAGGCCGTCGCCGCGCTGTGCCGCGAGCACGCGATCACGCATGTGCTGAATGTCGTCGATCCTCGCTTCAACATGTCGATCTTCGATGGGGCATTCGACGCGGGTGCCAATTACCTCGACACCGCGATGAGCCTGTCGCGACCGCATCCCGAACGACCCCACGCCGACACTTTCGTGAAGTTGGGCGACGAGCAGTTCGACAAGTCGCCCGAGTGGGAGTCGCGAGGTCTGCTGGCGCTCTGCGGCATCGGCGTCGAGCCCGGCCTAGCCGACGTCTTCGCCCGCTACGCCGCCGACCACCTGTTTTCGGAGATCGACGAACTCGGCGTGCGTGACGGTGCCAACCTCGTAGTGTCCGGCTACGACTTCGCGCCTAGCTTCTCCATCTGGACGACGATCGAGGAATGCCTCAATCCGCCGGTGATCTGGGAGAAGGACCGCGGCTGGTTCACCACCGCCCCCTTCTCCGGCGCCGAGGTCTTCGACTTCCCCGACGGGATCGGCCCCGTGGAGTGCGTCAATGTCGAGCACGAGGAGGTCCTCCTCATGCCTCGATGGATCGATTGCAAGCGCGTCACGTTCAAGTACGGCCTGGGCGACGAGTTCATTGAGGTGCTGAAGACCCTTCACAGGCTCGGCCTGGACCGCACCGACCCCGTCACGGTGCGTGGCCAACGGGTGAGCCCGCGCGATGTGGTGGCCGCGTGCCTGCCCGATCCCGCGACGCTCGGCGATCGCATGTCCGGCAAGACCTGTGCCGGGCTATGGGTGACGGGCACGGGCACGGACGGCGCACCACGAGAGGTCTTCCTCTACCACGTGGCCGACAACGAGTGGACGATGCGCGAATACGGCACGCAGGCCGTCGTGTGGCAGACCGCCATGAACCCCGTGATCGCGCTCGAACTCCTGGCGACCGGTGTCTGGGCGGGAGCCGGCGTCCTGGGACCCGAGGCGCTTGACGCGGTGCCCTACCTCGACCTCATGAGCGAGGGCTACGGCCAGCAGTGGCACTGCCGCGAGCAGTAGGCGTCAGGCGCCGAACGCTGCCTCGACCACGTCGAGTCCCTCATGGAGCAGCGAGTCGGGGATGGTCAGCGGCGGTAGGAACCGGATGACGTTGCCGTAGGTGCCGCAGGTCAGGACGACGACGCCCTGCGCGTGGCAGGCCTTGGCTACGCGCTGGGTGAGGTCGGGATCGGGAACGAGCGTGCCGGGCTGGATGATCTCGATGGCGACCATCGCACCGCGGCCGCGCACGTTGCCGATCGCTGGAATGGCAGACGCCATGTCATGCAGGCGCGGGAGCAGGATGTCGCCGATCGCACGAGCCCGCGCATTGAGATCGTCGACCTCCATGGATTCGATCGAGCCCAGTGCCGCCGCGCAGGCAACCGGGTTGCCTCCATAGGTCCCGCCGAGCCCTCCGACGTGGATGGAATCCATGATGTCGGCCCGACCGGTCACGCCGGCCAGGGGCAAGCCTGCCGCGATCCCCTTGGCGGTCGTGATCAGGTCGGGGACGATCCCCTCGTGCTCGCAAGCGAACCATTGGCCGGTGCGGCAGAAGCCGGTCTGGATTTCATCGGCGATGAAGACGATGCCGTGCTGGGTTGCGTAGTCGCGCAAAGCCGGGAGGAATCCTGCTGCCGGCACGATGAAGCCACCCTCGCCCTGGATGGGCTCGATGAGGATGGCGGCGATGCTGGCTCCGCCGATTTCCTTATCCATCTTGGAGATGGCCCACGCGGCCACCTCGGCACCGCCGTGCGGGCCGTCGTGGAAGGGGTAGGACATCGGCATGCGGTAGACCTCGGGAGCGAAGGGCCCGAAGTTGTGCTTGTAGGGCATCGACTTGGCCGTGAGGGCCATCGTGAGGTTCGTACGCCCGTGGTAGCCGTGGTCGAACACCACGACGGCCTGTCGCTTGGTGAAGGAGCGCGCGATCTTCACTGCGTTTTCGACGGCCTCCGCGCCGGAGTTGAACAGGGCCGAGCGCTTGTCGTGGTCGCCAGGCGTCAGTCGGTTGAGCGCCTCGCACACCTCGACGTAGCCGGAGTAGGGCGTCACCATGAAGCACGTGTGAGTGAAGTCGGCGACCTGGCGCTGCACCCGCTCCACGACCCGAGGGTTGGCATTGCCCACGGTGGTGACGGCGATGCCCGATCCGAGGTCGATGAGGGAGTTGCCGTCGACGTCGACGACGACACCTCCGCCCGCCCGCTCGACGAAGACCGGCATGGTTCCTCCGACTCCAGCGGAGACGGCCCCCTGGCGACGCTGCATGAGCTCGCGGGAGCGGGGCCCGGGCAGCTCGGTGACGAGGCGGCGCTCTTGGGTCAGCGTGGAGGCGGGGGGAAGCAGTGTGTCGGTCATGGGATAAGCGTAGGACAATCGGGGCGTGAGCAGGCCCCGGGACGTCGTCATCCTTGGCAGCACGGGGTCCATCGGCGTCCAGGCCCTCGACGTGGTCACGAGGAATCCCGGACGGTTTCGGGTCGTCGGCCTGGCTGCCGGAGGAGGCCGAACTGACCTGCTGGAGCAGCAGGTCCGGGCCTTTGGCGTGTCACGGGTGGCCATGGGCGCCGACGCGGCCGCCGAGCTCGCGGGCATGGGCTGCGACGTGGTCCTCAATGCCATGGCCGGGGCCGCCGGCCTCCTGCCCACCCTTGCGGCACTCGACGCGGGAAATGTCGTTGCGCTCGCCAACAAGGAGTCGCTCATCATCGGCGGGCCGCTCGTCAAGAAGCGCGCTGCGCCGGGGCAGATCCGGCCGGTGGATTCGGAGCACTCGGCGCTTGCCCAGTGCCTGATGGGGGGACGCCACGAAGAGGTGGCGAGGTTGATCCTCACGGCATCTGGCGGCCCGTTTCGCGACTGGGACGCTGGTCGACTCGCGACGGCGACGCCCGAGCAGGCGCTCGCCCACCCGACGTGGTCTATGGGTCCGCTCGTCACCATCAACTCCGCGACCCTGGTTAACAAGGGCCTGGAGGTCATCGAGGCGCACCTACTGTTCGACATTCCCTTTGAGCGCATCGGCGTCGTCGTTCATCCGCAATCCGTCGTGCACTCCATGGTCGAGTTCGTCGACGGGTCGACGCTGGCGCAGGCGAGCCCCCCCGACATGCGCCTACCCATCGCCTGGGCGCTCGGCTATCCCGATCGCTTTGCCGATGCCGCACCGGGCTGCGACTGGACCCGGGCCGCAGCCTGGGAGTTCGCGCCCTTGGACGACGAGGCCTTTCCCGCCGTAAGCCTGGCCCGTCGAGCTGGCGCAGCGGGGGGCACCGCCCCCGCCGTCTTCAACGCCGCCGACGAGGTGGCGGTGGCTGCCTTCCTTGCCGGGCGGCTTGCCTTCACGGGGATCGTCGACACGATTGCTGTGGTGCTTCAACGGCATCTGTCGAGCGACAATAGGGGGAACGCCGACACTGTCGAGCGCGTCCTTACTGCAGACGAGTGGGCGCGCAAGGCTGCGGCCGAGGTTATCGAGGGAGGTGCGCTGTGATGTGGGAGGTCATTGGCATCATCGCCTTCTTCCTCGTCATCCTCGCCTCGATCGCCCTTCACGAGATCGGCCACCTCGTGCCTGCGAAGAAGTTCGGTGTCAAGGTCACCGAATACATGGTGGGATTTGGGCCGACGGCGTGGTCGAAGGTGCGGGGCGAGACCCGCTACGGCGTCAAGGCGATCCCCGTTGGCGGCTACATCCGGATGATCGGCATGATCCCGCCGCCCAAGGGGGCACCCGAGGGCACGGCCCGACGTATGTCGACCGGTCGCCTGGCCACGATGGTCGAGGATGCTCGCCGGCAGTCGCTCGAAGACATCGCGCCCGGCGACGAAGATCGGGTCTTCTACAAGCTTCCCGTGCACAAGCGAGTGATCATCATGCTCGGCGGTCCGTTCATGAACCTCGTGCTCGCCTTCCTGCTCTTCGGCGCCGTGCTGGTCGGGATAGGGGTGCCGCAGGCGACCCTCCAGGTCAATGCCGTCGTCCCCTGCCTGCCTTCGGTGAGCAACCCCACCGGTGCGGCGCAGGCTGATGGTGCGTGCGCGCTCGGCCCGTCGCCGGCGGCGGTTGCCGGTCTGCAGCCCGGCGACACCATCACGGCGATCGATGGCCAGCCGCCGGGTGCATGGGAGGACATGACCGCGGCCGTTCGCGCGGGGGGTGCTCAGACGCTCGACGTCACCATTGCGCGGGCTGATGGCACGACGGTGGTCGTGCCCGTCGACGTTGTCGAGGTCACCCGTCCCGTCTACGACGAGGGCGGTGAGCCGACCGGGCAGACGCAGACGACCGGCTTCCTCGGCCTGCGCCCGGAGATCGCCTACGTGCCACAGCCGTGGTCGAGCGTGCCAGCCGCGATGTGGGACCTCACCGAGCGTTCGGTGGTGGCCCTCGTCTCCCTGCCCGTGCGCTTCTACGAACTCGTGAGCGACACGCTGATTGGGAAAGGGGAGCGCCAGGTAGACAGCCCGGTGAGCGTGGTGGGGATCAGTCGCCTGGGTGGAGAGATCGTTGCGTCCGACGAATCGACAGAGGCCAAGGTCGCGATCTTCCTGGGCCTGGCCGCCTCGCTCAATCTCTTCCTTTTCCTGTTCAACCTGCTGCCGATCCTGCCACTCGACGGAGGACACGTGGCCGGCGCGCTCTACGAGGGAGCCCGCAGCAAGGTGGCGAAGTGGCGGGGTCGTCCCGACCCGGGCCCGGTTGACATCGCGCGCATGCTTCCGGTGGCCTATGTCGTGGCCATCGTGCTTGTGGGGGTCGGCGCCGTCGTGATTTTCGCCGATCTCGTCAAGCCCATCACCCTGGGGTAACAGCGGCCCGGATGTGCGCTGCCCGCTCGTCGGGGATACTAGGGATCGTGAGTATCGATCTGGGCCTGCCCTCGGCGCCCCCGCCCGTCCTGGCTGCGCGCCGCGCCACCCGTTCGCTGCTCCTTCGCCACCCCACCCATCCCGTGGCGGTGGGAGGCGATGCCCCCGTGAGCGTGCAGTCGATGGCCACGACCCTCACGGCCGATGTCAACGCCACGCTGCAGCAGATTGCGGAGCTGACCGCCGCAGGGTGCCAGGTGGTTCGGGTCGCTGTTCCGAGTCAGGATGATGCAGACGCGCTGCCCCAGATCGCCCGCAAGTCGGGGATCCCGGTCGTTGCAGATATCCACTTCCAGCCCAAATACGTCTTCGCTGCCATCGAGGCCGGCTGTGCTGGCGTGCGAGTGAATCCCGGCAACATCAAGCAGTTCGACGACAAGGTCAAGGAGATCGCCCGCGCGGCATCCGACGCGGGCACGCCGATCCGTATCGGCGTCAACGCCGGTTCGCTTGACCCGCGCCTGCTGAAGAAGTACGGCAAGGCGACGCCCGAAGCACTGGTCGAGTCGGCCCTGTGGGAGGCGTCGCTGTTCGAAGAGCACGGGTTCGGTGACATCAAGATCTCGGTAAAGCACCATGACCCGGTCACGATGGTGCAGGCCTACCGGCTGCTCGCGGAGCAGTGCGACTACCCGCTGCACCTGGGGGTCACGGAGGCTGGCCCTGCCTTCCAGGGCACCATCAAGTCGGCGGTCGCGTTCGGAGCACTCCTTGCGCAGGGAATCGGCGACACGATTCGCGTCTCGCTGTCCGCTCCGCCCGTCGAGGAGGTCAAGGTAGGCATCGGCATCCTGGAGTCGCTCAATCTGCGGCAACGCGGACTCGAGATCGTCTCGTGCCCATCGTGCGGCCGGGCGCAGGTCGACGTCTACACCCTGGCCGAGCAGGTCACCGCCGGACTCGAAGGTCTTGACGTGCCCCTGCGCGTCGCGGTCATGGGTTGCGTGGTCAACGGTCCGGGAGAGGCTCGCGAGGCTGACCTCGGTGTGGCTTCCGGCAACGGCAAGGGTCAGATCTTTGTCAGGGGCGAGGTCATCAAGACGGTCCCCGAGCACCAGATCGTGGAGACTTTGATCGAAGAGGCGATGAAGCTCGCCGAGCAGATCAGCGCCGACGCCGAGGGCTCGCCGCTCGTCTCGGTGAGTTAGGTGCGCGGCGAGGTCCGCTCCCTCGCAGCCGGTGACCTGCCCTGGTTTCGCGGCGCCCTCGCCGCTGACCCCGTGGCCCACTGCTTCGTGGCCTCGCGGCTCGAGGCGATCGGCGCCCGGGTTGTCTCCGATGTGTCCGTCTACGCCGTCGACGGACATCCCCTGTCCGCCCTCTACCTGGGCAGCAACGTCATCCCGATTGACACCGATGACGAGTCGCGGGAGGCCTTTGCCACCCAGCTGGCCCGTAGTGGACGCAGGGGGTCGTCGATGGTGGGGCCGGCTCACGAGGTGCTCGACCTGTGGGGCCGCGTACGCCATGCCTGGGGGCGTCCGCGCGAGGAGCGGCGTCACCAGCCCCTGCTGTCCATCGCGAGAGATTCCCCCGTCGCCGGCGATGAACGCGTGCGGCCTGTGCGTATCGACGAGCTGGACCTGCTGCTCCCCGCTTGCGTGGCGATGTTCACCGAGGAGGTCGGCGTATCCCCACTGAGTGGCGGCGCGGCGGGCGCCTATCGCGCTCGCATCGCCGAACTCATCCGCGAGGGCCGCGCATACGCGCTCATCGACGAAGACGAGGTCGTCTTCAAGGCCGAGGTGGGTGCGGCCTCGACCCGGGCCTGCCAGGTGCAGGGCGTGTGGGTTGCCCCCGATCGGCGCGGCCAGGGGCTGTCGACTCCCGGGATGGCGGCCGTCGTCAAGGCGGCTCGCCACGAATGCGCTCCTGTGGTCACCCTCTATGTCAACGACTACAACGAGGCGGCACGTCGGTGCTACCACGCTGTCGGGTTCGAAGAGGTCGGAGAGTTCGCCACCATCCTCTTCTGAGCCACGGCACCGCTATCCTCGGGTCTTCCGCGAACAGAGGGGCTGCCCGTGATCCTGCGCATGTCGACCCTCTTTCTGCGAACGCTGCGGGAGGACCCCGCCGACGCCGAGGTCCCGAGCCATCGCTTGCTCGTGCGGGCCGGCTACGTCCGCCGCGTGGCCCCGGGCGTCTTCTCGTGGCTGCCGTTGGGCTACCTCACCTATCGCAATGTCGAGAGCATCGTTCGTGCGGAGATGGACGCCGCCGGGTTCCAGGAGGTTCACTTCCCGGCCCTGCTGCCGCGCGAGCCCTATGAGCGCACGAGCCGCTGGGACGACTACGGCGACACCTTGTTCCGACTGCAGGATCGCAAGGGTGCCGACATGCTGCTGGGTCCGACCCACGAGGAGATGTTCACGCTGATGGTCAAGGGCGAGTACTCGTCCTACAAGGATCTGCCGCTGTGCATCTACCAGATCCAGACCAAGTACCGCGATGAAGCCCGCCCGCGTGCGGGCATCCTGCGCGGCCGTGAGTTCGTGATGAAGGACTCGTACTCCTTTGATGTCGACGACGCCGGGCTCGAGCGTTCGTACCTGCGCCACCGCGACGCCTACATCTGCACCTTCGACCGCCTCGAGCTCGACTACGTGATCGTGTCGGCGCAGTCGGGCGCCATGGGGGGCTCCCAGAGCGAGGAGTTCCTCGCCCCCACGGAGTCCGGCGAGGACACCTTCATTCGCTGTACGTCGTGCGACTACGCCGCCAACGTGGAGGCGGTCGTGACGCCTCCGCAGGCCGCGCAGCCCACGAGCGGGCTCGAGGCGGCGGTCGTCCACGACACTCCGAACACGCCCACCATCGCGACGCTGGTCGAGGTCTCCAACGCCCGGGCCGAGACGCAACGGTCCGATCGCCCGTGGGCCGCCTCGGACACCCTTAAGAACGTCGTGCTCATGGCGTCCTACCCGGATGGCACCGAGGAGCCGGTCGTGATCGGCGTTCCGGGCGATCGCGAGGTCGACCTCAAGCGGGTGGAGGCCGCCCTGCACCCGGCTGCCCTCCGGCCCTTCGAGGAGGCCGACTTCCCGAAGCACCCGGCGCTGGTCAAGGGATACATCGGGCCGGGGGTGCTCGGTGTCGCCGGCGGCGGAAGCGTGCGGTTCCTGGTCGACCCGCGAGTCGCGGTCGGATCAGCGTGGGTCACCGGCGCCAACGCGCCCGGGCAGCACGTCTACGGAATCGTGCGTGGACGCGACTTCGAGGTGGACGGGGAGATCGAGGCCGTCGAAATCGTCGCCGGCGATCCCTGCCCGCGGTGCGGTGGCACGGTCGAGATCGCCCGAGGCATCGAGATCGGCCACATCTTCCAGTTGGGCCGCAAATACGCAGAGGCCCTCGGGCTCACGGTGCTCGATGAGGAGGGCAAGCAGGTGACCGTCACCATGGGCTCCTACGGCATCGGCGTCTCTCGTGCGGTTGCCGCGGTTGCCGAGCAGTACCACGACGACAAGGGGCTCGTGTGGCCTCGCGAGGTCTCGCCCGCCGACGTCCACATCGTCGCGACCGGCAAGGAGGATGCGCCCTTCAACGCGGCCGAGGCCATGGCGAGTCAACTCGATGCCTCCCGCGTGCGCGTGCTCCTCGACGACCGCAGGGGTGTATCGCCGGGCGTGAAGTTCAACGATGCCGAGCTGATCGGGGTCCCCACGATCGTCGTCGTCGGCAAGCGACTTGCTGATGGACAGGTGGAGCTGCGTGACCGTGCGAGCGGCGACAGCGTCGACGTGCCCGTCGGTGACATCGTCGAACGCGTCGTCGCCATCTGCCGCCAGGGCTGACGAATGCCGGTCGAGGCGGCGAACGATATCCCTGTCTTTGGCGACTTGTGGCGGCCTCGATGACACCCGACTGGTACGTCGTGGTCGCGCTGTGCGTCGTGGCGGCGGCGGCCGGCTGGGTGGATGCGGTGAGCGGGGGCGGAGGGCTCCTGCAGTTGCCCGCATTGCTCATCGCCAACCCGGGGCAGGAGCCCTCCGTTGCCCTCGGCACCAATAAGATGTCGTCGATCCTGGGCACATCGGCGGCGGCCATTGCCTACGGCATCCTCGAGCGCCCGCGACTGTCGACCGCCCTGCCGATGGCGTTTGCGGCATTCGGGGGAGCGGCGGCGGGATCAGCCGTGGCCGTGCATGTGCCATCGCAGGTCTTTCGCCCGATCATCCTCGTTGCCCTCATCGTCGTGTGGTGCTTCATCGCTTTTCGCCGCGACATGGGACTGGTCGCACGCGAGGCCTCGCGGCGCCGCCACCTCGTGACAGCCATCGTCGGCGGCGTGGCAATCGGCTTCTACGACGGCGCCATCGGTCCTGGCACGGGCTCGTTCCTGGTCATCCTGCTGGTCGCCGCCCTGGGGTACACGTTCCTGCAGGCCTCCGCGACCGCCAAGATCGTCAACGTGGGCACCAACCTGGCCTCGCTCATCGTCTTTGGGCTCGCCGGGTCGGTGCTGTGGGTGGTGGGCCTGCTCATGGGTGCGTGCAATATCGCGGGGGCCATCGTGGGCGCGCGCATGGCCATGGCCAAGGGCAGTGGGTTCGTGCGCACGGTGCTGCTCGCGGTCACGGCGCTGCTGATCGTGGTGCTCGCCGTGCAGATCGTGCGCGGGTGACGAACCCTCTCATAGACCGACGGCGACGGACACGCTCTTCGTGGTTCCATGGGCGAAGTACACGTAGACCATCGACTTCTTCTTAGTCAGCTTGAAGGTCCAGGTGAAGGTTCCCTTTGTTGAAACCGTCGGCGGAGTGCCGCTTACCATGACCCACGTATCCTTGGGCGAGTAGCGGACATAGGGCATCAGCATGGAGCCGGGGTCGATGCCCGTCGAGGATCCCCTGCACCTGACCGTCCGAGCACTCACTGTGACCTTGGCTTTGCAGGTCACGGCAATGGTCGGGGACTCGGTGGGCGGATTGGCCAGGACGTAGGTGCCGATATAGCCGCCCACGCTCGGAGCGAACCCTCCCGCTGACAGAAGGACCGAGCCATCGGCGCGCAGGATCACGTCGGGATCGTTGCCGAATCCCTGCCCCACCGCATTGGTCAGACTGATGGCCGTGGGCTCGCCGAACGTCAGCCCGCCGTCTGTGCTCCTCGCGTAGTACAGGCCCATCGGCCCGCTGGGAACGCCACCGGGGCCCACGCCAGCGTCGAACGCGAAGAGGCCGATGGAGCCGTCAGGGTGAAGGACTGCCGCCGGGTGCTCGCCGGAGCGAGTGATGGCCGAGCCAGGGCCGTATCGCACGCCGGGGTCCGCCGTCCAGGTGGTGCCGTCCGGCGACGAGGCGCTGTAGATGCTGCGCGCCTTCGGCCCGCCTCCCGCACTTACGAAGTCGGAGAAGAAAGCGCGGTAGGTCCCGTTGGCGAGCTTCACGATTCCAGGGCCGGTGATGGCGGTGCCGTAAGGCGCGCTGGGAATGCAGTCGGCCTTCTCTAGCGTGAACTTGTAAGAGGTCAAGCTTGACGACACCAAGCAGGCGATGCCACCGCTCGTCGAACTGTACAGACGGAGGCGACCGTCGCCGGTCTTGACGACGCGAGGGAAGCCATAGCCATTGTCGCTACCGAAGACGCTGCCGACACGAGTGAACGTCTTGCCGCCGTCTGTGGAGTCGGCCACCTCGAGTCCGCGGGATTGGACGAAGACGAAGGCCCGGATGGTCCCGTCGGGGAGAAGCACCATCGACACGTCGGCCACCGGTTGGCCGACCTGCGAGCCCATGACCGTCGGGTTCAGGGCGCTCTCGTTGAGCACCGACGCGGTGTAGGGACCCGCGGGAATCTCATCTGCCGCGTCTGCGACGGCCATGGACGTGGGTGCTGTGAGAAAGGCGGTTACGGTGAGTCCTGCCAGAAGTGCAGCGCGCATGGTGCTCATCGAGCCCACATTATGGAAACTGGCCAATCTAGTCGGTGGGATGCCCGGGGAACGCCTCGGGATCGCCACCCCATCCGATGGCGCGAACCTCGCACTCGCAGGCGGCGAGGGCCGCATTGGTCCGCTCATCGCCCGACGTGGCGGCGGCCAGGTCGGAGTAGGTTGCGGCAAGTCGAGACTCGACGTCGGCAAGTAGCGCGCGTGCCCCCGCCTCGCCAGCCGGGGGTGCGATGTCGTAGCCGCCGGGAGTGCCGGCGATCGATGCCGCGCCCGCCAGGTCGCGTAACTGCAGGACCCGGGCTCGGTGAGCGGCGAGTCCGCCCAGGGCGCGGTCACGATCCGCCCCGAAAAGCCGTGATCCGCACAGTCCGTAGGCATAAAGGGCTGCCTCCTCGCCGGCGATCGCCTCGCCCAGCGCGCTCATGAGAACGCCGCCTTCAAGAACGCGGCATGACCGGCTTCGGAGGCGCCGACGAGCGCGAGGAGGCGGGCCAGCTCGGGCTCGACAGCGCGTGAGCACGCGTTGACGCGGGCACGTGCCGCGTCCGCTTCCGCAGCGGCGAGGTCCTGTGCGCTGGGGACCGGGGGAACGCTCGCGGAGGCCGAGGGCGTGGGAGTGGCCGGGGTCGAGCCGAGGGCTCGTGCATGCTCGATGTGCTGCTCGCGAAGGAGAGTCAACTCGTCGGCCCGGCCGGATGGCGCGGCCAGTGCCGCGTCGTACAGCGCCACCAGCGCCCACTCCTGGGCCACCACCTCGGCCCGGGTGCCCGCATCGGGGTCGACGGTCGGCGAGGTGTCGGCAACCGAGTCGCCTCCCGAGGTGCAGGCTGCGAGGCCGGCACCAGCCAGGAGGGCGAGGGCGGTTCGGCGAGTCATGCGCACGCGAATGTCGGGCGCTGGGTTTCCCACGCGGTCAGCATGCCACGGATGCGGGTACCCTCGGGGGGTACGTGGCCCAGGGTTGACAGGTGAATATCGGGAGGCGCAATGGTCGAGACGACCCTCCACGCCCTTCTCGCCCCCGTCGTCGATGGTCTGGGCTTTGATCTTGAAGGCATCGAGGTCACGACGGCCGGCCGGCGTCGCAAGGTCAGTGTCATCGTGGACCGAGACGGCGGCATAGACCTCGATGCTGTCGCTGACGTCAGCAAAGTCGTTTCCGATGCGCTCGACGGCAGCGACGCACTCGGCGATGCTCCCTATGTGCTCGAGGTGAGCTCACCAGGAGTCGATCGCCCCTTGACCGAGCCGCGTCACTGGCGCCGTGCACGCGGACGCTTGGTGTCCTGTCGCCTGGCGGATGGCGACACGCTTGAGGGGCGCGTGAGCGTCACCGACGACCACGGCGTGACGATCGACACGCGCGCCGGGCCGTGGACGGGCGCATTCAGTGACATCGCCCAGGGGCGTGTCCTGGTCGAGTTCCGTCGTAGCGATGACGAGGTTCAGTGAGCGATGGACATTGACGTCAATGCCCTCAAGGCCCTGGTGCGCGAGAAGGATCTCTCCTGGGACCTCGTCATCGACTCGATCGAGCAGGCCCTGCTCGTCGCCTACCAGCGCACAGAGGGCGCGGCCGACCAGGCGCGAGTCGAGGTGGACCGCAAGACGGGCCACGTCACCGTGTGGGCGCGGGAGATTCCCGAGGAGGCCGATCAGGTTGCCGGCACCGCGCCGCCCCTTCCGAGGGAGTACGACGACACCCCTTCAGGCTTCGGGCGGGTTGCGGCGACGACGGCTCGACAGGTCCTGCTCCAGCGTTTGCGAGAGGCCGAGGAGGACCGCACCTTCGGCGAGTTCAGCGGCACCGAGGGCGACCTCGTTTCCGGAGTGATCCAGCAGGGCTCAGACCCGCGCGTAGTCCGCGTCGACCTCGGCAAGGTCGAGGCCATCCTCCCGCCCGCCGAACAGGTCCCCGGCGAGTCCTATCCGCACGGCACGCGCATCAAGTGCGTCGTGACCCAAGTACGCCGTGGTCCGCGTGGTCCGCAGGTGACGGTCTCGCGTTCGCACCCCGGCCTGGTTCGCGGCTTATTCGCCCTGGAAGTCCCTGAGATCGCCGACGGCAGCGTGGAGATCGCGGGTCTGGCCCGCGAGGCAGGGCACCGCACGAAGATCGCGGTGCGCCCCGTGGCGCCCGGCGTCAACGCCAAGGGTGCCTGCATCGGGCCCATGGGGCAGCGCGTGCGCCAGGTGATGTCCGAACTCGGAGGAGAGAAAATCGACATCGTCGACTTCAGCGACGATCCCGCCGAGCTCATCGCCCACGCGCTGTCCCCGGCACGGGTCAGCAAGGTCGAGATCGTCGATCCGGCGGCGAAGGCCGCGCGAGTTACCGTCCCCGACTACCAGCTTTCCCTGGCGATCGGGCGCGAGGGACAGAACGCGCGCCTGGCCGCCCGTCTCACGGGGTGGCGCATCGACATCCGGCCAGACAACGCGGTCGCCCTCGAGGGGGCGGCAGAGCCTGATCCGGGCGCGGGATCCCCCTGAGGCAGGGGCTACACTCCTTGCGTCTGAGTGGTCGGCCCCCGGGATCGATGTGACGTCCAGTGGCGCTCGTAGCGTGCGCACGTGCATCGGCTGCCGGGAGCGGTCCGCTCCGGCCGACCTCCTGCGGGTCGTCCTGTGCGGCGGGGAAGCCATTCCCGATCCACGGGGTGCCCTGCCGGGCCGGGGCGCGTGGTTGCACCCCGCCTGCCTGGAGATCGCCGAGCGCCGCAAGGCGTTCACCCGCGCGCTGCGCACCTCGCAGGCGCCGAGCACATCGGCCCTGCGCGACTACGTGGCACGCATGTCCAAGTCCGTCGCCATGGACGCGGGACAGCCTGAACTGGGTGGCCTTGCCACCCCGCAGGGCTCAACCGTCCGAGATCGGGGCATACAGGATGCAGCACCGATGAGCACCCAGCCATGAGCAGGGTCGTCCAGCACTGATGGTCCGGACCCGCATGCAGTGAGCATGCCTCCCGGACCGAAGACAGGAGAGTCGTGTCGAAAGTCCGGGTCTACGAGCTCGCTAAGGAGCTCGGAGTCGAGAGCAAGGTCGTGCTCGCCAAGTTGGCTGAGCTCGGCGAATTCGTGCGCTCGGCATCCTCCACGGTGGAAGCTCCCGTGGTCCGCAAGCTCAAGGACGCCATGCCCGCTCCCGCGGAGGGGGCAGCCCCCGCGAAGAAGTCACCCGCCAAGAAGGCTGCCGCGAAGAAGGCTGCGCCGGCACAGGCCCCTCCCGTCGCCGAGCCCGAACGAGCGACCGAACCCGTGTTGGCTGCCGCAGCCGCGCCGCAGCCGGCTCCGCCGGCGCCCGAGGCCCCCGCGGCGGGGACGCCCGATGGCCCCCGCCCCGCATCGCGCCCCGCGGCTCCGCGTCCGGGCAACAATCCGTTCACCGGCAACGTGGCCGCGCGCGAGGCACCCCGTCCACCGGCTCCGCGTCCGGGCAACAATCCGTTCACCGGCAATACCGGCATGGGTCGGCCGGCTCCGGCGGTCCCTGGCATTCCGCGACCGACCCCCGGCCTCATGCCGCCGGGCGTCCCCGGCGTCCCGCGCCCGGCTGGCGCACGTCCCGGTGCACCGGGCACTCGACCTGGCGGTGCGCCGGGTGGTCGTCCAGGCGGTCCCGGCGGCCGTCCCGGCGGTGCGCCGGGTGGTCGTCCCGGTGGCGGCCGCGGTGGCTTCGGCGCACCCGGTGGCGGCGGTCCCGGTGGCGCCCCCGGGGGTCGTCCCGGTGGTTTCGGCGCACCCGGTGGTGGCGGTCGCGGAGGCGGTCCCGGTGGTCGGGGTGGCACCGCGGGTGCGTTCGGCAAGCCCGGCGGACGCCCGTCGCGCGGCCGCAAGTCCAAGCGCGCGAAGCGCCAGGAATTCGACAACATGCAGGCGCCGACGATCGGTGGCGTAAGGCTGCCGCGCGGCAACGGTGCGGTCGTGCGCCTCCCACGAGGAGCGAGCCTGACCGACTTCGCGGAGAAGATCGATGCGAGCCCTGCCGACCTCGTGACCGTGCTGTTCAAGTTAGGCGAGATGGTCACGGCCACCCAGTCGGTCGACGACGACACCCTGAAGGTCCTCGGTAGCGAACTCGACTTCGACGTCCAGGTCGTCTCGCCCGAAGACGAAGACCGTGAGCTGCTCGAGTCCTTCGACCTCGACTTCGGCGAGGACGAGGGCGACGAGGCCGACCTGGCGGCTCGACCGCCGGTCGTAACCGTCATGGGTCACGTCGATCACGGCAAGACCAAGTTGCTCGACGCACTTCGCCAGACCAACGTCGTGGCCGGTGAGGCCGGCGGCATCACCCAGCACATCGGCGCCTACCAGATCACCGCACACCCGGGCGATGGCGAACGCCAGATCACCTTCATCGATACCCCCGGTCATGAGGCCTTCACGGCCATGCGCGCGCGCGGCGCTCAGGTCACCGACATCGCGGTGCTCGTGGTCGCAGCCGACGATGGCGTCAAGCCCCAGACCATTGAGGCCCTCAACCACGCGCAGGCGGCGGAGGTCCCCATCGTCGTCGCCGTCAACAAGGTCGACAAGGAGGGTGCCGACCCCTCGAAGGTGCGCGGGCAGCTCACGGAATTTGGGCTTGTCGCCGAGGAATACGGCGGCGAGACGATGTTCGTCGACGTCTCCGCTGTGCAGCGCACGGGACTCGATGATCTCCTTGAGGCCATCCTGCTGACCGCCGATGCGGCGCTCGACCTGCGAGCCAATCCGGTGCAGGACGCTCAAGGTGTCGCGATCGAAGCTCACCTCGATCGAGGCCGCGGGCCGGTCGCCACCGTCCTGGTCCAGCGAGGCACCCTGCGCCCCGGGGACTCGATCGTGGCGGGTGACGCCTACGGTCGCGTACGCGCGATGCTCGATGAGGACGGCAATCCTGTCGATGTGGCGCTTCCATCTCGTCCCGTGCAGGTGCTGGGCCTGACGTCCGTGCCCGGAGCTGGCGACACATTCTTGGTCGTGGGCGAGGATCGGATCGCGAGGCAAATCGCGCAGACTCGCCAGGCACGCGAGCGCAACGCGCAACTCGCCAAGTCGCGTGCTCGTCGCACCCTCGAGGATTTCCTCAAGAGCATTGAAGAAGGCGAACAGCGGGAACTCAACCTTATCCTCAAAGGCGATGTCTCGGGCTCCGTCGAAGCCCTCGAGGATGCGCTGTTGAAGATCGAGGTGGGCGAGGAAGTATCCCTGCGGGTCATCCATCGCGGCGTCGGCGCGATCACCAAGAGCGACGTCACCCTCGCCAGCGCCTCGGACGCCGTCGTCGTGGGCTTCAACGTTCGCCCCGAAGGCAAGGTCGCCGAATACGCGAGCCAGGAGGGTGTTGACGTCCGCTTCTACTCGGTCATCTACCAGGCCATCGAGGAGATCGAGGCGGCGCTTCGGGGAATGCTCAAGCCCGAGTTCGAGGAGTTCCAGCTGGGCACGGCGGAGGTACGCGAGGTGTTCAAGTCGTCCAAGTTCGGCACCATCGCAGGCTGCCTCGTGCGCTCGGGCGACATCCGTCGCAACACCAAGGCCCGGCTCATCCGAGACGGTGCCGTGGTGGCCAACGATCTCACGATTTCCGGCCTGCGCCGCTTCAAGGACGACGTCACCGAAGTGCGTGAGGGCTTCGAGTGCGGCATCAACCTTGGCTCTTACCAGGACGTCAAGGTCGACGACGTCATCGAGACCTACGAGATGCGAGAGAAGGCGCTCGCCTAATCTGCCGGAGGCCGGCGTGTTCGTCGCCACATGCGAGGTCGATGCCCTCTTGGGCGACGTGCACTCGCTGAAGGAGAAGCGGGCGTTGATACGCCCGCTGGTGAAGGAGGTACGGCGCAAGTTCGACGTGGCGGTCGCCGAGACCGGCTACCAGGATCTGCATAGGCGCACCCTCGTGACCGTCGCCTCGGTCTCCGGGTCGGCGGCACATGCCCGCCAGGTGGCGGATTCCTGCGAGGCCTGGTTCGCTGCCCGCCCCGAGATCGAGATTCTGGCGGTACGCCGAAGGCTCTTCGGCGGTGACGATGAGGGGATGCACTGATGGCTTCACAGGCCAGGGCCCGCAAGCTTGCCGACCGTGTGCGCGAGATCGTAGCCGCAACGCTTGAGATGCGCGTCAAGGATCCCCGGCTCGGCTTCATCACCGTCACCGATGCCCGCGTGACCCCTGATCTTCGCGACGCGACGATCTTCTACACCGTCTACGGAGATGACGAGGCACGTGCCTCCACCGCGGCTGCACTGGAGTCCGCCAAGGGCGTGCTGCGCAGCGAAGTCGGCCGCCAGACCGGCATCAAGCACACTCCCTCGCTGACCTTCATTCCCGATGCGCTCCCCGACACGGCGCGTCAGATCGACGACCTCCTTCGCGTCGCGGCGGAGTCGGATGCGCAGGTGCACGAGCGTGCTACCGGCGCTGCGTATGCGGGCGACCCGGATCCCTACCGTCAGCCGCGCATCGATGACGCTGCCGTCGAGGACTAGCCGGCGATCCCGTGAATGATCCGGTCGGCATCCTTATCGTCGATAAGCCATCGGGGATCACCTCTCACGGCGTCGTGGGGCGTGTCCGCAAGGCGCTGGGGACCCGTAAGGTGGGGCATGCGGGCACGCTGGACCCGGATGCGACGGGAGTCTTGGTCGTGGGCGTCGGCCAGGCCACTCGACTACTTGGCTACCTCGCCGCCAGCGACAAGGCGTACGTCAGCACGATCATCCTGGGTGAATCAACCGTCACTGACGACGCGGCCGGCGACGTCATCGCTGCAACCGATACCGCCGGGCTTTCCGATTCGCAGATCGCCCGCGCGATGTCCCACTTCGTGGGCGAGATCCAGCAGCGGCCGAGTGCGGTGAGTGCGATCAAGGTGGCTGGCAAGCGAGCCTATGACCTGGTGCGATCCGGGGAGCATGTCGAGTTGTCGGCACGGCCAGTCACTGTGCACTCCTTCGATCTCCTCGGGGTGCGTCATGAGCGACGCGGTGAACGCACGGTAGCGATGGTCGATGTGTCCGTCGACTGCTCGGCAGGCACCTACGTCCGGGCACTCGCCCGCGATCTCGGCCAGATCCTGGGCGTCGGCGGGCACGTGTCCACACTGAGACGGATTCGATCCGGCGCGTTCGACCTAACGGATGCAAAGGCCCTCGAGGAGCTTGGAGTCGGCGGGCCACTCATGTCGGCAGCGGAGGCGGCGCGGCGCACGCTGCCCGCCATCGAGATTGACGGCGATGCGGCGAGGCTCGCGCGCCACGGCGTGCAATTGCCGTGGCCGGCCGGTGTCGAGGGGGGCTCCACCGCCTTCATCCACGGCAACGACCTTGTCGGGGTGGCCCAGCAGCGCGACGACCGTGCCGTGTGGGCGGCGGTCTTCGGCTAGCGGGCCAGCGTGCCGTGCGCCGTGTCAGGCGATAGGTCCTCGACGAGGATCCGAAGCCATTCGTCGCACACGGCATAGAGGGGAAAGGATGCCCGGACCTGGCGCTGCGCCTCCGCAGCGGCCACGGCCCAGGAGCCCGATGACACTGTGTCGTGGATTGCCCGCGCCAATGCGCCGGGATCGGCGTGGATCCAGCGCCGGTCGTAGATGGTGTCGGCGCCCGGCCAGGGGAGCAGGGCCGGTACAGCGCCCGACGCCATCCCCTCGGCGGGGGCCAGGTGGAAGCTCTCGTCGTCGGACGTGGAGAGAACCCAGCCCACGCGCCGCAGCCACGCGGGCACATCGCCACCGAATCCATCGAAGGACACGGCACCCTTGACGGTCGGGTCATCGTGAAGGCGGCCAAAGAGTGCCTCGGTGTCGGCACGCTCCTCGGGCTTGCGCCAGATCCACCAGTAGTCCCAGGGCAGCTTGGACTTGACCGCGAGCCGATAGCGACGATCGCGTCGACGCAGGACAGAGAGGACGTCGACCCCGAGGTCGGGTCGCTTGCGCATGGGGGAGATGCCGATCATGCCCAGGGTGAACTCGGCACCGGGCAACTTGGGTCGCGCGAATTCATCCACGTCGACCCAGTTGGGAATCACGACGATGCGGTCGGCTGGCCACCCGGTGCGCTCGGCGGTCAACTGGCCGTAGAAGGGGCTGACGCAGACGACCTGATCGACCGCGTCGATCCGCACGTCGGACAGCCAGCCTGCATCGAGTTCGAAGCGATGCAGGCGAACGATGAGCCGCTGCCCGGCGCGCTTGTGCCGGCTATACCAGACGATGTTGGGCCCGGCCCACTCGCAAATGACGACGTCGGCCCACTCGACCATCTCGCGACTGGCCTGCTCGTCATGCGTTGACAGGCTGCTCCAGGTGTCGAGGCGCACTTCGATCCCCGGCACGGACCGCAGGTGCTCGAGGAGGCGTGAGAAGAACTTCAGGTCGTGACTGGCCACGCCGACGCGAAGCGGCTGCTCCCGATGGGCAAGGGCCCCAGGCCGCGGGGGGAATGCGCGAGCCAGCAATGAAGACAGTCGGTCAACACAGGACACCATGCTGAATGGCCGGGCGGCGGTAGTCATGGCCTCGCGCGCGGAGTCGTAGTGATGCGGCGAGTCGATGGCTGCGGCGACCGCCGCCACGATGTCGCCCTCGTCGCCGACGAAGAAGGGGTAGTCCGAGCCGAGGAGATCCTCGTGCATGGGAGTGCGATTGAGCAGCGCCGGGAGCCCGAGCGATCCGAACTCCAGGACCTTGGTCGACAGTTCGAGGCTGGCATCCATCTCGGGGTCGCGCCATGACAGGCCGAGGTCGGCTAAGGCGGTGAGGCGCATAGCCTCCTGGCGCGGCATGCCTCCGTGCCAGATGACACCGGGACTGGTCTGCAGGGCCTCGCGCATGCGCCACGACCAGTCCGGGTCGTCCGGGACGTCGTGGATCTTGTCGCCGATCATGTGAAGCTCGGCGGCAATGCCTTGGTCGGCAAGCAGGGCCGGAAGCCGAGTCATCTGCAGGGTGTTCCACAAGGGGGCGAACTTGCCCGTGTAGACGATGCTGATGGGGGTTTGGCGACCCTGTGGTGCGGGCCGAGGTGCGATCGGGAAGCCAGGCTCCGGGACCACCGGGCTCCACAGCACGCAGCGTCCACACGCGGCCGGGACCGTGGACTCCAGTAGGTCCCTGAGTTCCTCCGTCTGACAGAGCATGAATCGGCTCGACTCGGCGATGGACTCGAGTTGCTCGAGCGTCTCGGGAAGCATCTCGATGGGCGACTGCGGGATGTCGGTGAGATAGGTCCACAGGCGTCCGCGGAGCGAACTCGCGGCCGCCGCCGTGACCAGTCGCAGTCCGCGGACCACGACGAGATCGGCCCAGCCCGACAGGGGCGGCTCAGCCGCCGCGCCGGGCCGCTCCGCGCCATCAAGCTGCTCGAGGAGGCGCACCGCCTCGGGTACGGCGAGCGGCGTCTTGCCGACCGTGAGCTGCTCGCTAAAGGGATCGACGACTCGCACGCCCGGCAGGGCGCGGATCGGATCGACGAGTCGCGGCGTTTCGACGGGGGCCTTCAGGAGGACCCGCACGTCGACGCCGCATCGCGAGAGGGCCTCGGTCATCGACTGGACCCAGATGGCCGACCCGTCGAGGATGTTGAGGTTGACATCGCCGTAGACGATCGCCCGTAGGTCTCGCGTCATGAGGTGCCCCACAGGGCTGCGTCACTGTGCCGGGATCGGGTGGGCAACCCCGCCACGCGCTCGACGAGCAGGTCGGCGAGGGCGTGCTTATCGCCCAGGTCGACCTGTGCGGCCACCAGGGGTGAGCCGCTGGCCAGCGACAACTCATCGCGCGTGCGCGCCTCGTGGACACTGACGACGGCGATGCCGTGGTCGTTAAGGGTGTCTCGTGCACGATCGGCGAGAGGCGTCGATATGAGCACCTCGTGCGGTCGCCATGTCTGCAGCAGCACGGCATCGATGTCGGCGTCATGGGTGACGAGGGAGATGTCCCAGCATGCGGCGGGACGACCCCGAAGCCCAAGTCGCTGCGCCAGATCGCGCAGGCACACGGGTGCCGAGGCGTGCAGGAGTATCTCGCGCCGCAGTGCTCGACCTTCCTCGTCGGTGAGCGGCGCCTGCGCGGCCGGCAGCGCACTCGGCAGGTCCGTGCCGGGCTCGATCCTGACGCGTGACCACGCCGTGTGGGGCAGGAGGCTGTCGATATCGGCGTCGGGGCCGCCGACGAGCCGTCGCCCGGAGGCGAGGACCCCCAGGCTCCCGGGGTGCGCGCCCACCGTGCCGTCGGCAATGCGCAGGGGCGACATGATGCCGAATGCGGCGGACGACAAGGCGGCGCGCCGGGCCGCGACCACGGGCAGCCGGGGATCCGGTGAGATCGTCTGGATGGCCGCGGCGGACAGGGCTTGCGAGAGGGCCGCCGCGAGAGCGCGGTCACCCAGTGCGCTCCGCGGGTCGGTGAGGGGATCGGATCCGAAGATCGCGGCGCGATCGGGCCGTCCGGTGTCGGGCGTCGTCCAGGCTGCCGGGTCGATTCCTGGATTCCACGGGTTGTCGCGCCGGGAACCGGGCCCGTCGACGATAAGATCGCACCGCGCTGCGAGCGGTGCGAGGAAGGCAGTGTTGGCAACGGGCGTGTTGCGTAGCAGGACGACCGGGATCCCCTGTTCGCGGGCAGCGTCGATGAGTCGAAGCGCTGCGAGTTGCCGATCCGCCGCTGCGGGGTCGCCCAGGAATGCCCATGATTCGCCGGGCAGCGCCGAGGCGTGTTCGATGACGACGAGGTCCGCGCCGAGGGCACGTAGGGTCTCCGCCGCCTGGTGGGGGAGGGCGGCGGTGACGGCGACATACGGCGACCAGGCGGCGGCCGTCGATTCGGACAGGGCCCCCACGATGGCGAAGGCCGAATCCGGCCGCGCGGATGCGCGAGGCAGGAGCAGACGCGCGGCATCGGTGTCGAGTGCATCGTCGCGGCGCGAACGGGTCGAGGCTGCACCTCCGGGCGTGTCCCTCCCGCGCCGCCGCAGGCGCCATACCCGCCAGAGATCGCGCGGGAGCAGCAACAGGCGTCGCGGACTTCGTGCGGCCTCGACCAGCAGCGACCCCACGGTGTACTTGGCGCTGCGTTCCATGCGCTCCAGGGCCCGCTCGGCGCGCTCGGCGCGAGCCTCGGCCTGTCGCAGCTGCCCGCGCAGGCGCGCGCTGTCTGACAACGCGCGCTCGTCGGTGGCCCCGGCCTCCGGGGCCTTTCCGGGCGCGGTGTCGGCAACGGGCTCCGTCATGCTGGGTCTCGGTCGTCGAGCCAGTCAAGGATCACACCGGCGATGCGCTGGCCGGCGCGGCCATCCCACAGCGGGGGTGCCTTGGTGCCGTCGGTCTCCCCGGTCAGCGCGAGGTCGAGTAGGTCGAGCAGCGTGTCGGGGGACGCGAGCCGGTTGGTGCCATGGGTGATGGTGATCGGTCGCTCGGTGTTGGGTCGCAGCGTGAGGCACGCAACCCCGAGGATCGTCGTCTCTTCCTGCACCCCGCCGGAGTCGGTGATCACGGCGACGCTTCCGCGTACGAGCGAGATGAACTCCAGGTAGCCCAGGGGTTCGACGACATGGATGCGCGGATGATCGGCGATGCCGAGCGCCTCGAGCACCGCTCGCCCCCGTGGGTGGAGCGGCAGCACGATGTCGGCCCTGGCCGCGGCGGCGTGCATGAGCGCGACGAGGGCTTCCGCGGCCTCGGGATCATCGACGTTGCCGGGCCGGTGGAGCGTGGCGACGAGGTAGCGCTTGGGAAGTCCCAGTGCGTCGCGCGCGCGCTCGACGTCGAGGCGGTCGAGGTTGGCCAGCAGAGTATCGATCATCGGGTTGCCGACCAGGTGGATGCGCTGCTCCTCGACGCCCTCGTGAGCGAGATGAGCGATGGCATCGGCACTCGTGCAGAAGAGGAGGTCCGATAGGCGGTCGGTGACGATGCGGTTGATCTCCTCGGGCATCGACAGGTCAAAGCTGCGAAGCCCCGCCTCGACGTGAGCGACGGGAAGCCCGAGCTTGGCGGCCGTGACAGCGGCGGCGAGCGTGGAATTGACGTCTCCGTAGACGATCACGAGTTGGGGACGCGTCTCGAGGAATTCGCGTTCGAGCCCCACCATGAGCGCGGCAGTTTGCTGGGCGTGGCTGCCGGACCCGACGCCCAGGTTGATGTCCGGGCGCGGCAGGTTGAGCTCGCGGAAGAAGATCTCCGACATGCGATCGTCGTAGTGCTGCCCGGTGTGGACGAGCCGCTGGCGGGCACCCGCGGCATCGAGGGCCGCGATGACAGGGGCCGCCTTGGGGAAGTTCGGGCGCGCTCCGGTCACGTGGAGCAGGGTCATCGGGGCCTTCCTGTGGGCGCCTGCGAGCCGGTCGGGGTGTCGGGCCACCTCTACTATCCCAGACGAGGAGGTGCCCATGACACGGCTGCGCGCCCTGCGGCGAGGCGCGCAAGTGGCGCGTCGCCTTCCGCTCGCCGTGACCGGTGCCCTGCGTCGTTTCGCGGAAGATCCGGCCCGGGGCCGAGCGGCGCTCGAGCGCGCGTGGCCAGCGACGGCCCGCGGCCCCCGCGGCACCGATCCGGCCGCGCTGGTCGATCGGGCGGTGGCCGAGGACCGCCTGGTCGACGCGGAGATCGCGCTCGGACTGCTCGATCCCGACGACTCGCGCCGACCCTCCTGCGAACTCGCGGTGCGTCGCCTCAGAGGTGACCTGATCGACGTGCTCGACCATCCGGTGCACGATGCACGGGGTCGTCGAGTTGCGCGCACGGCTCGCCGTCAAGTTGATGAGCTCACGTCGCCACTTCCGACGTGGGCCTATGCACAAGGTGACGATGCGGCTTTCCCGCCAGGCACGCCCCCAGCCCGCATACTCCACGTCGTCACCAACTCGCTCCCACTGACGCAGGCGGGCTCGACGATCCGCACCCATCGCATCCTGCTTGCTCAGCGAGAGTTCGGCTGGGATGCGCGCGCGGCCACGCGGCCGGGATATCCCGTGACTTACGGCGAACTCGATGCTGCGCCCACCGAATTCCTCGATGGAGTGCCCTACCTCCGGCTCCTTCCCGCGGTGATGCCGTCCGACGCGGCACTGCCGCGCGCATATGCCGACCTGCTAGCGCGCGTGGCCGACGACTTCCGTCCGCATCTTCTGCACGCGGCATCCGATCACGTCAACGCGCGAGTGGCCCTTGAAGTGGGGCGCCGCGCGGGCATCCCGGTCGCCTATGAGGTGCGCGCCTTTCATGAGGACACCTGGCTGTCCCGTCACGGGGGCGAGTCTGCACGCGACAGCGACACCTACCGGTGGACGCGTGAGCGGCATACCGAGGTCATGAGGGCTGCCGACCTGGTCACCACTCTCGGCGAATCCATGCGTGCCAAGATCATCGCGCGTGGCGTGGATGCCGACCGCGTGGTCGTCGTTCCTAACGGCGTGCCTGTCGGGTTCCTCGAGGGCAAGCGCGAGTCTGTCGAGGCACGCGCGGACCTCGGGCTTGACCGCGATGGCTTCTGGGTTGGCAGCGTGGCAACCATCCACGACGCTGAAGGCTTCGAGGTCATGCTCGATGCGTTAGCGCGACTTCGGGCGGAGGGGATCGATGCGCGTGTACTGCTGGTCGGTGATGGGCCGGCGCTTCCTCGGCTGCGCACTCGGGCACGCGACCTCGCCGTGCCAATGACGACACCCGGACGCGTGCCCGTGGTCGAGGTCAGCCGCTACTTCGACGCGCTCGACGTCTTTGCCTACCCACGCCTAGATACCCCCCTCAACAGGGAGGTCACCGGGCTGAAGCCACTGGAGGCGCAGGCCCGCGGGCTGCCGGTGGTCGGCACCGACCTGCCGGCGGTGGCCGAGGTCCTGGCTCCCCAGACGCCGCTGGTGGCAGCAGGAGATCCGGGCGCCTTGGCGCAGGCCCTCAGGGAGCTGCGGGATCCGGCCCTGCGCCGCGACCTGGGGGAGCGGGGAAAGGCCTGGGCCGCGGCACACCGCACGTGGCCTTCCGTGACCAGGCGCTACCGCACCGCGTACGCTGCTCTCGGCGTTCCCATCGAGGGAAATCCACCGTCGGCGTCCTCGCCCGGCGGGTCGGCCGAGCCGACGCTGTCTGGCTGACTCGACGAGTGCATCCGCGTTCGGCGGGCGCACGTGATGAAGGATGACGTGACTATGGCTCGCGACCTCGTGGTGATCGGCCTGGGCTACGTCGGGCTACCCCTCGCGCAGGAGGCCGCCCGTTCGGGTCTGTCCGTCACCGGGTTCGACGTCTCCGAGCGCGTGGTCGAGGGGCTGCGTTCTGGCCGCTCGCACGTCGACGATCTGTCCGACGGTGACATCGCCGACATGCTCGCCGCCGGCTTCGAGGCCACCACTGATCCTTCTGTGATGGCCGGCGCCGACGCGATCGTGATCTGCGTGCCCACCCCGTTGACCCCCGAGGGAGGTCCCGACCTTGGCCCGGTGCTCGGCGCCACCCGGGCCATTGCGACCCACCTGCGTCCCGGGCACCTGATCGTCCTGGAGTCCACGACGTACCCGGGTACCACCGACGACGAGGTACGCCCCATCCTCGAGGCCGGGGGCCTTGTTGCCGGGCGTGACTTCCACCTGGCCTTCAGTCCCGAGCGCATCGACCCGGGCAACCCGACGTTCGGCATGCGCAACACCCCCAAGGTGGTCGGCGGCCACACTCCCAATTGCACGGAGGCGGCAGCGGCCTTCTACGGCCGTTTCGTCGACACCGTCGTACGCGCGCGCGGCACGCGCGAGGCAGAGATGGCCAAGCTGCTCGAAAACACTTACCGCCACATCAACATCGCGCTCGTCAACGAGATGGCCCGCTTCTGCCATGAGTTGGGCATCGACCTGTGGGATGTCATCGCGGCGGCTCGCAGCAAGCCCTTCGGATTCCAGGCCTTCTACCCCGGGCCCGGTGTGGGCGGTCACTGCATCCCCATCGATCCCAACTATCTCTCCTATCAGGTGCAGGCGAAGCTGGGCTATCCGTTCCGCTTCGTAGAGCTGGCGCAGGAGATCAATGCGGGCATGCCGGCCTACGTCGTGCGCCGCATCCAAGACATCCTCAACGAGCAGGGCGAGGCACTGCGCGGGGCCAAGGTGCTGCTGCTCGGCGTCACCTACAAGCCAGACATCGCTGATCAGCGCGAGTCGCCAGCCAAGCCAATCGCCCAGGAGTTGATCGACAAGGGCGTCGACGTCACCTTCCACGATCCCCACGTGCGCACGTGGCACCTGGGCGGCGCCAGCCTCGATGCGGTCCCCGATCTCGATGATGCCATCGACGGTGCCGACGTCTGTGTCCTGCTGCAAAACCATGCGGCCTACGACATTGATGCGCTGTCCCGTCGGGCAAGCCGATTCTTCGATACGCGCGGGGTCACGACCGATGACAAGGCGGTGCGACTCTGATCCTGGTCGACGGGCAGGAGCGCGACGCCCGGCAGTTGGCGGCGGAGTACGACCTCCGGCCCGTCAACAGCAGGCCGGGCTTCTTCGCCTACCTGCGCAGCCTGTGGCAGCGCAGGGTCTTCATTCGTGCCTTCGCCAAGGCCAGCGTTGACAAGCAGACCACAAAGAGCCGACTGGGGCAGTTCTGGCAGGTGATGGATCCAGTCCTGACCATGGCTCTCTACTGGTTTCTCTTCGGCTTCCTCTTGGGCGGTCGCGGTAGCGTCGAGAACTACACCGGCTTCCTTGCGGTGGGCGTGTTCACCTTCGCGCTCATTCGTCAATCCGTGACCGCCGGCTCGCGGTCGATCTCGGGCAACGAGGGCCTCGTGCGGTCGATCCACTTCCCGCGGGCCGTCCTGCCGATCGCCGTCGTCACCAAGCAGCTGCGCGTCTTCTACTACGCGCTGCCGATCATGATCGTCATCCTGCTGGTCACGGGGGAGCCCATCACGTGGCAGTGGCTGCTGGCCCCCGTCGCGCTGCTTCTGATCGTGATGTTCAGCCTCGGAATGGCCATGATCATGGCCCGCATCGTGGCCACCGTCCAGGACATCTCCGAGGTGCTGCCCTATCTACTTCGCATCTGGGGCTACATGTCGGGCGTCATGATCCCGATCGCGGATCGCCTCGATCGCCTCGGCGTTCCACCGTGGGCCACATTCATCATCGAGGTCAATCCCGGCACGGTGTACCTCAACTGCATGCGCGACGCGCTGATGGACTCGTACCTCTCGCCGGGCGGCTGGATCAACTGGGCGCTCGCCGCAGGCTGGGCCCTGGTCATGCTGCCCCTGAGCCTGTGGTTCTTCTGGCGCGCGGAGGACCAGTATGGCCGCGGATGAGCCCGACTTCGACGACGTCGACTTCGCCGATGACCTCGACCTCGAGGGGGTCGAGCCACCGAAGGCGGGGGATCCACATGCGCCGATCAAGGTCGTAGTCGACGACCTCCATATCGTCTACCGGGTCTGGACGACGCCCGAAGGCCCGCCCCCCGAGGACGCTCGCTGGTGGCTGCGGCTGCGGCCCCGCCGCCCGGTGTCGATCAAGCGCGAGGTGCATGCGCTTCGAGGGGTCTCCTTCGTCGCTCGGCAAGGCGATGCGATCGGCATCATCGGCAAGAATGGCGCGGGCAAGTCGACCCTCATGCGGGCGATCGCCGGCCTACTCCCTCCCAACCACGGATCGGTCTATGCCGACGGGCAGCCGACCATGCTGGGCGTGAGCTCGGCGCTCATGCAGGCGCTGCCTGGCTCGCGCAACGTCGAACTGGGGTTGTTGGCGCTGGGTCTCACGCCCGCGGAGGTCAAGGAGCGCTACTCGAGCGTGGTCGAATTCAGCGGCATCGGTAATGCGATCCATATGCCCATGAAGACCTACTCATCCGGTATGTCCGCGCGACTGAAGTTCGCGATCGCATCGGCGGTGACCCACGAGATACTCCTCATCGACGAGGCACTGTCGACCGGCGATGGCGAGTTCGTCAAGCGCAGCAGTCAGCGGATTCAGCACTTGCGAGATGAGGCCGACACGATCTTCCTGGTGAGCCATTCGATGGGCGCGATCCGCTCGGCATGCAATCGCGTCATCTGGCTCGATCAGGGCCGAATCCTCGCCGACGGTGATCCCGACGACGTCGTTACCGAATACGAGCAGAGATTCGGCTTGAAGACCAAGAAGGCCCTGCGCGAACGACGCAAGAAGCGCAAGGAGGCCAACGAACAGGCGGGCGAGGAGTTCGCCGTGGAGTTGGGCAGCGACTGACGTGCGCGTCCTCGTCGTTGTGACCGTCCAGCACCCGCTGGATGCGCGGGTGGTCGAGCGGCAGATCGGCGCCCTGCTCGCGGCGGGCCACTCCGTGACGCTCGCCGCACCCTTCGCCCAGGCGGGAGCCGCCCCGCCACCCGGAGTGCGAACCATCGATGTCCCGCGCGCCTCCGGGCGTCGTCGAGTGGCAGCGTTCACAGCGGCTCGACGCGTCTTGCGACGGGAGGCGCCCAGGCACGACGTCGTCCTGCTGCATGAACCCGAACTCGTCGCGGCGTCGATCGGCATCCGCCATCCGGTCATCGTGTGGGATGTCCACGAGGACACCGCCGCGGCTGTCTCGATGAAGGCGTGGATCCCCGGCCCTCTTCGTGCCCCGGCAGCCGGGGCCGTGCGACGTCTGGAGCGGTTCGCGGAGCGACGCATGCACCTGATTCTCGCGGAGACCGCCTACGCCGACAGGTTCGAGCGGCCGCACCCGATCATTGCCAACACCACGATCGTGCCGGAGAGCGTGCGCCCCAGCGAGCGCGGCCGGGCGATCTACGTCGGCACGCTCACATCGCAGCGAGGCGGTGACGACCTCATCGAGGTGGGTCGCAGGATTACGCCCGAGATCACGATGGAGATCACGGGCGAGGCTCACGGCGTATTCCGCCAGAGGCTGCAAGACGCCGACGCGCGCGGCGACGTGGTGTGGCACGGTTACGTTGCCAACGCTCAAGCCCTTCGCTCGATCGAGGGCGCCACCGTGGGCCTGTCGCTGCTCCATGACGAGGCCAATTACCGCCATTCGATGCCGACCAAGCTCATCGAATACCTCGCGCGCGGGGTGCCCTTCGTCTCCACGCCGCTCCCGCTGGCCCGCGAGCTGGCCGAAGCCTCCGGCGGCGGAGTTATCGTGCCCTTCGGCGATCCGGGCGCGGTCGCCGACGCTGTGGCCATGCTCAACCGGGACGACGAGAAACGACAGGCAATGGCCGACGCCGGACGGCAGTGGGTGCGCGACAACGCGGACTGGCGGCACGACGGGGAGGCGTTCGTGGCTCAGTTGGAGCGGTGGGCGCGGGCCGGCCCGACGGGGGCGGCCCTGCCGGCACGTCGACCCTAGTCGTCGGCGGATTGACCGGAGTGCTGAGCGAAGAGCAGCGTGAGCGCCGCTCCCGACGCGGCTGCGACCTCGTCGGCAGTGGGTAGGCCGGGGTCTGCCGTCATGTCTGCGGCTTCAAGATCCCTGAGGTCACCGTTTACGACCGCATTCGTGGCCTGGAGACCTGCGAGGTCATCTGCGGCCCAGCAGGACACCGGTTCACGCATGTCCGGTGGTAGGCCCAGTCGCGTCCCGCGATCGGCGCGATCCGTCCACCCCTCCCGAATCAGGGTCCGATGCCATGCCCTAACCTCGCGTCGACCGTGACCGGCCGCACGGGCGATGAGGTTGAGGCCGTAGATGGCGAATGCCTCGGCACCGGTCAGCGAGACGTTGGCGCGGTCGTCGGGAATCGGCGGGTGATCCGAGGGGAGTTCCTCGACTCCGGTGGCTGCACGGAAGCGCCGCCAGGTCACCGCGGGATCGGATGATCCGGCAGGCACCGTCACCACCGACACCGAGCGGGCCGCCTCCTGCCAGCGACGCACGAGATCGCCGTAGCGGTAGGCGCGCCAGAATGCGCGGGACAGCTCCGTCTCGTAGATCCGTGTGCTGCGCTCCTCCGCCCGGAGGGCGAGATAGGCGTCGTAGGCCTCGAAGTTCCCATTGCGCATGTGCTGTTGCCACGAGCTCGGCAGTACCCGATCCAGGGCGCGCGCGGTGACGATCACGTCGACGGGCGCCGGCGCCAGGGCGCTCACGACCGCCTGAACCCCTGACGGGCGGAGCACCGACATGGCCTCGGCCGAGAGGATCACGTCGCCTGCGGTGCCGGCGACCGCGCTCAGCAGGGCCCGAGCATCCGAGCCGTCCTGCTGCGTCCAGGCATCCTCCTGCAGGCCGATCTCCCCGGCGGAACGCACAAGGTCTATAAGGCCGGGCACCTGGTTGTGGTCGAGTCGGTCGCGCGTGCGCACTGGGTACATCTCGGCCGGGATCTCACGCGATCGCACGAGCGACTGCAGTACTCGCTGGACGTAGGTGGTCGCGGTCTTACGGGGTCCGATGTGCAAGATGACGCGGCGCGCCATCGCTAGCCGCCGCGAACGCGCGCTAGGAGTGACTGGGCGACCTCGCGCGGCGAGATCCCTTCTCGTCCGGCGCGGTAGGCCGCCGCCCCTCCCACTGCCGCTGCCGCCGCCCACATGAGAAGCGCTGCGCCCGGGAGTCGCCTGTGCACGAGGACGCCGACGCAGGCGAAGCCAGCAGCGCCGGCGAACGGGGCGAGCACGGCCACCGACACGTCTGCGGCCGACGTTGGAGCGGGCCGCGCGCTGGCCGTGGCTGCCGGGCTGGCGAGTCCAGCCTTGCGTCGGCCGACAGGGGTGTCGAGGTCGTATCCGTGCTCGACCAACCATGGCGCGCACTCTGCCTCGACGGCCGCGACTTCCTCCGGGGTGAGGGTGTCTCGCCAGGCGCCCTCGCGACCATCGGTGATGTGATTAGCCGTCACACGCAGGTCGGGGTCCACCCCAGAGGCGCGAGACTCCCAAACGCGTTCTTGCTGTTGCTCCAGGCTGACAAGGGCGGCAATCTCTTCGACTCGCTCGGCGGTGACAGGCACCTGGAGGAAGTCGGCAAGCTGGCTTATGAGCCGCGGTACGTCGTCGCGGAAGTCCTCGTAGCGGCCAACCCAGAGGTTCTTGCGGGCCCGCCAAAACGTGTCGCCATTGAGCTCGCGTCGAGCGATGAGCTTGCTTTTGCTGGGGCCCCGCTTGGGACTCCCAGGCTTGAACCGGCCCTTGCGGAAGAGTGACGCGACGACGTCGCGCGGATCGCGGTAGGTGTAGAGGTAGCGAACACCCTGATCGGGGAAGTCCGCCTTCTTCAGTGACCCGCGGTAGTGGATCTTGGCCAGGAGGAGATCGCCGGGATCAGCCGCGGCCGCGGGAAAGGCGTCGGGCTCCACGCCACGGGGGTTTCGAAGGCCCGGTTGTCCGTCGACGAGTTGGCGGGTGATCTGCCACACGAGGGTCGAGCCGGAACGATGCATCCCGCATACCAACAGCAGCACCCAAACAGTCTAGGCGCCTCGCGTGCAGACATTGGCGAGGTAGGCCATGGCTGCGCCCGCGGCGCGCGCCACCTCGTCGGCGTCAGGGCCGTCCCCTGAGGGTGCGTCGGGGTCGACGAGCAGGTCGGACTCGGGGCCGACCAGAAGGGCAGAGCTCGATCGCAGCACGTCGGCGTCCTGCTGCGCCCACGCGGTGACATGCGGCAGCCAAGTGCGCGGGATCGACACGGGTGAGCCTCGGTCGGCACGCGGTACGAACGCTTCGCGCACGATGCGGCCGCGGAGCCGGCGTACCTCGGAATCGTCTGCCTTGACCGGGTCGATCCTACGGTTGAGTCCGGCCAGTACGAGGACCTCCGGCTCGGTGAGCCCGACGTTGGCCTCGAGGTCGTCGATTTGTGGGGGAATCTCAGGCAGGAGGCCGCCCAGGTCGAGCGCGCGGCTGAACCGGTGCCACAGCTCGTGGGGCGCCGCCCCTCGGCGAGGGACGGTCACGACGGTGACGGTGCGAGCGAGGGGAGCCCACCGGTCCACGAGGGTGCCGATGGCGTACGCACGCCAGAACGTCTGCTCGGGATCGGCGTCCCACCGTGCCGCTCGCTGCGCGGCGTCGCCATCGCCACGGCGCTCGGCCTGTTGTGTGAGGTAGCGAGCGAAGGGCGTGGAGCGCCCGTTGCGAATGTGCTGCTGCCACGAGCTTGGCAGGACGCGACCCAGATCGCGTGCCGTGATGATGACGTGGGTGTTGGCGATCCCGAGCGAGCCGACCAGGCGCTCGGCCGCTCCGGAGGTGATGACGGATATCGCCTCTCCCGACACGATCGCTGTGCCGTCCCATTCGCGGACCTTGCGCGTGAGTCCCTCCCACGACCCCTCGCACGCGCGCGCCTTGGACTCGGCCACCCAAGGAAACGAGGTGTTGCCGAGCAGTCCGTAGGCGGCGGCCTCGTGGTTGTAGACCTCGCGTCGGCCATGCAGGCGAAGGGGATACAGGACGCCGTCGCGCTTGAGGCTGCCGGAGAGCTGTGACATGACGCGCTGGAGGTATGTCGTACCCGACTTCTGCGTGCCGATGTGCAGCAGCAGGCGATCCGCCACATCTTCTCCCGGTGCCCCGGGGCGCGGGGATCGCGAACCCGGGAGGCCTCATCCTCCCACGTGGCGCTCCGTGGCAGGCTTCGCACGTGCGCGTCGCGACCATCGGCAACTTCGACGGCGTCCACCGGGGGCACCAGGGGCTCGTGGGACGTGCCGTGCGAAGGGCCGGCGACGACGGCAGCGCGGTGGTCGTCACCTTCGACCCCCACCCGGTTTCCGTGCTCAGGCCCGATCGTGCACCGGCACGGCTGACGACCCTGGATCGGCGCATCGCCCTCTTGGAGCGCGCGGGTGCCGACGAGGTGATCGTCCTGCCATTCACGCCGCAATTGGCCGCTCAGACTCCCGCGGAGTTCGCTCGCCTGCTGCGCGACCCCGAGGGGATCAATGCCGACGTTGTGATCGTGGGCCGCAACTTCCGCTTCGGCAAAAGGGCCGCGGGTGACGTGGAAACCCTGACCGAGCTGGGCCGCGACCTGGTTTTCGCTGTCGACGTCGTCGACCTCGTTGCCGAGGAGATCCCCGGCCGCGGCTCGGTGATCTTGTCGTCCACCTATGTCCGCGACCGCATCGCGGAGGGCGACATGCGCGGCGCCAAGGCGGTGCTCGGCCGTCCGCACAGGCTTGAGGGGCCGGTGATTGAAGGGGATCGACGCGGGCGCGAACTGGGCTACCCGACGGCCAACGTCGAGGTCGAGCCAGGCCTGGCCGTGCCGCCCGAGGGCGTGTACGCCGGCTACCTCGCGGCGGGCGATGACACGCGACTGCCGGCCGCCATCTCCGTGGGCACCAATCCCCAGTTCGGCGGCCACGAGATGCGAGTGGAGGCCTATGTCATCGGCCGCGACGACCTGGACCTCTACGACACCCACGTCGGGCTGGAATTCGTCGAAAGACTGCGCGGCCAGCAGGTGTTTCCTAGGGTGGATGCCCTCGTGGAGCAGATGTCCCGTGACGTCGCCGCGGCGTCGGCCCTCCTCGACGGCTGATACGCTGGGCTCTGACGGTTCCGGGGCGGGCGCCCTGGAGCTCGTGACGGCCCTCAACCCCGGGCCACCGGCCACCGGCCGGCCGACGCGCCCGAGAGGAAGTCCATGTCGCTCGACTCTGCCACCAAGCAGCAGATCATCGCCGAATTCGGCTCATCGCCCCAGGACACCGGCAGCCCCGAGGTCCAGGTTGCGATGCTCACCCGCCGCATCAGCGACCTCACCGAGCACTTGAAGGCGCACAAGCACGATCACCACTCGCGCCGTGGGCTGCTCATCCTGGTCGGCCAGCGCCGTCGCCTCCTGCAGTACCTGCAGAAGACCGACATCGCTCGCTACCGCGCCATCGTTGAGCGATTGGGCATTCGCCGCTAGGCGAGCGCCTCACAACTGAACAGTTCACCCACAGACGCTGATTCGCCGACGCGCCGTCGGTCCTCGGTAGTGGCTTCCGGGTCCTTGCACCCGTGGGCCTCGATCGAAGACCGGCGCGGTCCTGCGAAGGGCGTCGAGGCTCGCTGCCGCATAGCCGCGTGCCGACGCATCTTTAAGGAGTAACCCGTGGAGGGTTCCATCACCACGACCGAGGCCGTCATCGACAACGGAAGCTTCGGCACCCGCACCATCCGATTCGAGACCGGTCGCTTCGCGCGCCAGGCTGCCGGCAGCGTGTCTGCCTTCCTGGACGACGACACGATGGTCCTCAGCGCCACCACCGCGGGCAAGCAGCCCAAGGACCAGTTCGACTTCTTCCCGCTCACGGTCGACGTCGAGGAGCGCATGTACGCCGCGGGCCGCATCCCCGGCTCGTTCTTCCGCCGTGAGGGGCGCCCGTCCGAGGACGCGATCCTCACCTGCCGCCTCATCGACCGGCCTCTGCGCCCGTCCTTCGTGAAGGGCCTGCGCAATGAGGTCCAGATCGTCGTCACGGTCCTCGCGCTCAACCCCGATGACCTCTATGACGTCCTCGCCATCAATGCGGCCTCGGCGTCCACTCAGATCTCCGGTCTGCCCTTCTCCGGGCCGATCGGCGGCGTGCGCGTCGCGCTGATCGACGGGCAGTGGGTGGCCTTCCCCAAGCATTCTCAGCTCGAGCGCGCCGTCTTCGACATGGTCGTTGCCGGACGCGTCGTCGACAACGACGTCGCGATCATGATGGTCGAGGCCGAGGCCACGACATCCACGATCGACCTCGTCGCGAGCGGGGCCACGGCGCCGACGGAGCAGGTCGTGGCCGCGGGCCTCGAGGCTGCAAAGCCGTTCATCCGCGTCCTGTGCGAGGCGCAGCAGGCGCTCGCCGCTGACGCGGCCAAGCCCGTGGCGGAGTTCCCGGTGTTCCTCGACTACGGCGATGACGTCTACGCCGCTGTCGACGCGGAAGCCGGCTCGCGCGTCGCTCAGGCTCTCACGATCGTGAGCAAGGCCGAGCGCGAGGCCGCCCTCGACGCCATCAAGGCCGATGTCCTGGCCGCCGTCGGGCCGAAGTTCGAAGGCCGCGAGAAGGAGATCTCGGCGGCACTTCGCAGCGTTACCAAGAAGAACGTCCGCGAGCGCGTACTTCGCGACCAGGTGCGCATCGACGGCCGTGGCCCGCGCGACATTCGCGTGCTCTCGGCCGAGGTCGATGTCATCCCGCGCGTGCACGGCTCAGCGCTGTTCGAGCGCGGTGAGACCCAGATTCTGGGAGTCACCACCCTCAACATGCTGCGCATGGAGCAGCAGGTCGACACGCTCAATCCGGAGAACCGCAAGCGCTACATGCACAACTACAATTTCCCGCCCTACTCCACCGGCGAGACGGGCCGCGTCGGGTCGCCCAAGCGTCGCGAGATCGGTCACGGCGCGCTCGCCGAGCGCGCTCTCATGCCGGTCTTGCCCACTCGCGAGGAGTTCCCCTACGCGATCCGCCAGGTGTCGGAGGCGCTGGGCTCCAACGGTTCGACGTCCATGGGCTCGGTCTGCGCCTCCACGATGTCGCTGATGGCAGCGGGCGTGCCCCTGAAGGCGCCGGTGGCCGGCATCGCCATGGGACTCATCAGCGGCGAGATCGACGGCAAGACCGAATATGTCGCGATCACCGACATCCTGGGTGCCGAAGACGCCTTCGGCGACATGGACTTCAAGGTTGCCGGCACCAAGGACTTCGTCACCGCCCTGCAGCTCGACACCAAGCTCGATGGCATCCCTGCCTCGGTGCTGGCGGGTGCTCTCGACCAGGCGCGCGAGGCTCGCCTGACGATTCTGGAGGTCATGGGCGAGGCGATCGACCACCCGGGCGAGATGTCGCAGTTCGCGCCGCGCATCATCTCGGTGAAGATCCCGGTCGACAAGATCGGCGAGGTGATCGGGCCCAAGGGCAAGATCATCAACCAGATCCAGGAAGACACCGGCGCCGACATCACCATCGAGGACGACGGCACCATCTACATCGGGGCTTCCGACGGCATCGCCGCCGAGGCTGCCCGAGCCAAGATCAACGCCATCGCCAATCCGACGATGCCCGAGATCGGCGAGCGCTACCTGGGCACCGTCGTCAAGACGACGACGTTCGGGGCCTTCGTGTCACTCGTGCCAGGTCGCGATGGCCTGTTGCACATCTCGGAGGTCAAGAAGCTGGCCCCTGGCAAGAAGCGGCTCGAGACCGTCGAAGAGGTGCTGAAGGTCGGCGACAAAGTGCAGGTCGAGATCAAGGAGATAGATCCGCGCGGCAAGCTTTCGCTGGTCCCGGTGCTCGACGAGTCGGCAGCTGCTGCAGCAGAGCCGGCCACCGCAGACGCCTGATCGCTGACGTGACCGCACACAGGGCCTCGACCCGCACCCTTCTCGAGGGGGCGGACGGGGCCCTCGTGCGTCGCACGGTGCTGACCAGCGGGCTGCGCATCGTCACCGAGTCCGTGCCCGGCGTTCGCTCGGTCTCCTTCGGCGTTTGGGTCGGAGTCGGCTCGCGAGACGAGTCTGCGCGTCAGATGGGATCGGCGCACTTCCTCGAGCACCTGCTCTTCAAGGGCACGCGGCGTCGCTCCGCCTGGGACATCTCCTCGGCGATCGAGGCCGTGGGCGGTGAGATGAACGCCTTCACCATGAAGGAATACACCTGCTTCTACGCCAGGGTCCTCGACACCGACACGGCGCTCGCTGTCGACGTGGTCTGCGACGTCGTGACCCAGGGACTCCTCCAGTCGGATGACATCGAGAGCGAGCGAGGCGTGATCCTCGAGGAGATCGCCATGAACGAGGATGATCCCGGCGACATCGTCCACGACCTCTTCATGGAGACCTACTACGGCTCCTCTCCGCTCGGCCGTTCGATATTGGGCAGCCAGCAGACCATCAGCGAGCTGTCCCCCCGGGGGATCCGGGCGTTCTACCGGCGCAACTACGTGCCTTCGCGCATCGTCGTCTCGGCGGCCGGGTCTGTCGACCACGATCACATCGTCGCGCTCGTCGCCGAGGCCTTCGACGGTGACGCCCCCAACGCCGAGCCCGAGCACCGTTCGGTGCCGAGCCGCGCGGCAGCCGCCCGGGGGCGCGGCACGACCGCGCTGCAGGTCCGCCCGACCGAGCAGGCCAATCTGGTCATCGGGTATGACGGTCTGCGGCGGACCGACGATCGCCGATATGCGCTCGGTGTGCTCAATGCAGCGCTGGGCGCTGGCATGTCGAGCCGGCTGTTTCAGCGCGTGCGCGAGGAGCGTGGCCTGGCCTACTCCGTCTACTCCTTCGTCTGCAGCTTCAGCGACTCCGGATATACCGGCATCCATGCCGGTTGCCTGCCCGGCAAGGTGAGGGACGTGGTGCGAGTGTGCCGCGAGACGGTTGCGGAGGTCATGCGCTCCGGGTTGACCGACGAGGAACTCCAGCGCGGCAAGGGTCAGGTCAAGGGCGGCGTTGTGCTCGGCCAGGAAGACACGGGCGCGCGCATGAGCCGGATCGCGAAGGGCGAACTCCTCTATGCCGAGATCCCGTCCATCGGCGAGGTGCTCGGCCGTATCGACGCTGTCGGTCACGACGACGTGCGCGAACTCGCCGGGCGCCTGCTCAGCGATGAGCCCACCTATGCGGTGATCGGCCCCTTCGATGGTGCCATCGAGCTGGGCGACTAGTACTCGCGAATGGTCTGGGCCTCCTTGGCCGGCCCTCGACGCGCTAGGCGCATCAGCTCGACAGCATCTGACTTCAGGAGGAAGCCGGCGCCGACGTCCTCCTTGGCCGCCTTGCGGACGGCTCGGGCGTAGTCGACCTTCGTGGGGTAGAGCCCCTTGAGCGTCGACTCGCTGAACGGTGTCTGGAAGCCGGTGAGGGGGCAGAAGAGGGCGCCCGGGCTGGTCGGTCCGCGCGTCGCGACGGGCGCGTCCATGGGCGACAGGCGGATACCACCGGCCGCGTTGCCGGCACCGTCCCGGACGATTTGGCCATTGGCGCGCTCGATGCGCGGACCGATCGCCGGGGCGACGCCCTCCTCCGCCCAGCGCGCTAGCGATTGCAGAGCGGCGTTCCAGGCGAACCTCGTGGGGAAGGCGTTGACGCCCGTCGGGGCGACCCAGTCGCAGGCGGGCTTGAAGGGCAGTCCGTAGTCGCGCTCGAGGATGTTGAGTGCCTGCTCGGCGCCCCAGCGATCGTTGTGGGACGAGCCGGTGATCTCCCACAGACGGAAGCGATCGGCCTCAGAATCGGCGTCGGATCGCCATAGGGCGGTGTCGTCTCCGGAGGGGAAGCCGAGTGGATCCGACTCCGTCTGCAGGTTGATGACCGGAGTACCGCCGCCCGCGAGTCGCCGCTGCTGAGCGGAGGCAGACGTGTTGGGCACCGCGCCGTCGACGGGCGCCGCGTATTGGAGATTGGTTGCTCGCGTGCCGCGGTAGGCGACCAGGAATCCATCGAAGACCCGGTGACGCGGATGGATGCCATTGACGTAGGTCACGGCGTATCCCGCCATCTGAGACTGTCCGGTGAGATAGGTGCTGCGCACGTCGTAGCCGCTGAGCGGGCTCGTCGACCCGCCGCGTGAGATGAGTGCGCCGACCTGCGACGCCAGGTCCCAGGCGATCGATGGATCGCGGATCCCCTGAGCGGCGTCGGCCACCGCGTCGGGGGTCATGAGGTTGAGTCCCAGATCGCGGTAGCGCTTGGAGTCGCGGATGAAGCTCTGAAGCGCCTTGATCCCCGTCTGCTGCACCGTTATGGCGACGTAGGCCCATCCCTCGCGCATCAGGTAGTCGTGCGAGTGCTCCCAAGCGATGTCGAGGTCTACCGTGGCGGTTGTGTTCATCATCTCGACGAGCACGCGGCCGTTGAAGTCCTCGGGGCGCTTCGGACCGCGGACGATGATCCGGCTGCGGTAGTCGCCCTGGGGTGAGGCCGGTGCCGGAGTGACGGTGACGTCGGTGGAGTCGCCGACGTATGAGTAGACCTGCGGATTCGTGACCGTCACGACGTATTCGCGCTCGAAGAAGCCGCGGGGCGCCAGGTCCTGAAGGGCCCCGGTGAAGATCGGGCCGGCCGGGATGGGGTTGATGGTCGGTAGTGGCACGGTCTCGCGCGTGTGTGCTGTGGCCGGCACCCCGACCAGGATCGACGCGGTGACGGCCGAGGCGACCAGGGCAGTGGCTACCAGGCGAAGGCGCATTCGTTCATCCTGGTGCCAATGGCAAGCCGATGCACGCCGGGTGCCGACCACTACGCTGAGCGAGTGGAGCGGATCAGGGTCGGTGTGCTCGGAGCTGCCGGGCGCATGGGCGGCGAGGTCGTCATATCCGTGGACGACGCCGACGACCTGATCCTGTCGGCCGAGGCTGACCTCGGCGATCCCCTGTCGCGGCTGGTCTCCTCATCGACGCAGGTGGCGGTCGACTTCACGACCCCCGATGCCGTGATGGACAACCTGCGCTTTTGCATCGACAACGGCATCCACGCGGTCATTGGCACCACGGGCTTCACCGAGGAGCGCCTCTCGCAGGTGCGCAAGTGGCTTGCCGGGGCGCCGACCGTGGGCGTGGTCATCGCCCCCAACTTCGGCCTGGGTGCGGTCTTGCTCATGCGGTTCGCCCGTGAGGCTGCCCCCTACTTCGAGTCGGTGGAGATCGTCGAACTCCACCATCCCGACAAGCTCGATGCACCGTCCGGCACGGGGGTGCACACCGCGCGCGCGATGGCCGTGGCCCGCGCAGCCGCCGGCGTCGACGCGTCACCCGATGCCACCGGCGACGCGCTTCCGGGTGCACGCGGGGCGAGCATCGACGGCATACCGGTGCACTCGGTGCGCCTGCGTGGCCTTGTCGCGCACGAAGAGGTGCTGCTGGGCAATCCCGGCGAGGTGCTTACGCTGCGCCACGACTCGCTCGATCGCAAGTCGTTCATGCCGGGCGTCCTGCTCGCCGTGCGCTCGGTGGTGACGCGGCCCGGCTTGACCGTGGGCCTCGAGCCGCTGCTCGACCTGCCGTGACCCCACGCGCGTGGGCGATCGTCCTCGTTGTCGCGGTCGCCGCCATCTCGTCCTCGCCGGAGCCCGCGGGGTCGCGCTCGTCACCTATCACCGGCTGATCCCGATGGCGCTCGGCGTCGCGGTCTTGGTGGTCCCCTTCATCGGCGCCTGGGTGGTGTGGCGCGAGATCGCCTTCGGCGACGCGAGGCAGCAGATGGGACGGTGGCTGCAGACTGGAGGGGACCTGCCGGTCGACAACTTCGAGCGCATGCCGTCGGGTCGGATCGTCCGCGAGGATGCCGATCGCTTCTTCGCCGCCGAGCGCGCGCGAGTGGAGGCGACGCCCGATGACTGGCGCGCGCGGTATCGCCTGGGGCTGGCCTATGACGCTGCCCGTGTTCGGCGTCGTACACGCGAGGCCATGCGCCGCGCGCTCTCTTCGAGGCCGTCTGATTCAGTCGCGCGTCTCGCGCCACCACAGCCTGAAGCGATCGGCGCAGGCGTCCCAGGCCTGAGGGCGCAGCCACAGGTCGGGGCCTACCGACGTGATCGTTGTCGACACCAACTCCTCGGGCGTGTCCAACGCGATGGCTTGCGTGGCAATGGGGATCGGCGTACCCAGCCAGCCGCGCCTCGTGGACTCGGCGCGCACGTCGACGACGTCGTCCCACGAGATGAACGTGGTGCTGAGGATGCGCAATACCTTCACCCCGCGGTCGCTCACGTAGGTGCCCGCGACCCAACCGCGTAGCAGCAGGGCTCCCGTGGGCAGGAGCACGGCCACGGCGAGTGCGAGCGCATAGAAGGACGGCGCGACGAAGAGTGCGATGAGGGCCGAGGGCAGCGCACTGATCCACGCCAGCGAGAGGGCGACGAGCAACGCCCATCGCCAGGGGCCGCGCGGGGGGATGCGCAGCCAGCGATCCTGGCGTGCATCGTGGTCCAGGGGCCCCGGCGCCGTGTGCGGCCACAGGAAGCCCAGCAGCGGCCGGCGCTCGATCACGGCATCCACCCCAGGGCACGTAAGCCGGCCGTGACGAAGGCGGCGCCGAGGATGACGACGAGAAACGGTGCGCGCACCACAAGGAGCACGACAGCGGTGGCGAGCCCGACGACGCGCGCATTGACCTCCACCGTGGTGCCGCTCGTGAACGTCCAGAGCCCGACGAGGGCCGAGAGCAGGGCGACCGGCATCAGCACGGTGACGCGTTGCGCCACCGGTTGATCGAGCCAGCGCTGGGGCACCGAGTAGCCGCCCAGCTTGATGCCGTAGCAGACGATCGAGGCGACGATCACGATCGTCCAGATCACGCGGCCCCACCTCCCCGGGCACGGCGGAGCTCGGGCAGGGCGAGCAGCAGGCCGGTCGCGACGCCAGCGGCTCCCGCGATCAGCACCGGGATGCCCGGGCGCCAGAACGGCGTGAAGGCGACCGCGCACGCCATCGATACGGCGAAGACAGCACGCATCGACCACGACGTCAGGCGTGGCCAGATGAGCGCGAGGAATGCCGCGGGTCCCGCGGCATCCAGCCCGAGAACGGCCGGGTCATCCAGCAGTCCGGCAGCGACCGCACCGATCAGGGTGCCGACGTTCCAGCAGATAAAGATCGCAATCCCCGTCGACCAGAAGGCCAGTCGCGCTCCCGCATCGGTCTCGTCATGGCCGACCGCCATGCCCGTCGACTCGTCGATGGTGAGTTGTGCGGCGGCTAGGCGCCGCCAGCCGCTGGGTCGCAGAACACGCACCATGTGAATGGAGTAAAAGGCGTTGCGACTGCCGACGAGCGCGGCCGTCGCCACGGCAACCACGGCGCCGCCGCCAGCGCCCAGGATGGCGATGAGCGCGAACTGCGATGCGCCGGTGAACATTAGCAGCGACAGCGCCTGCGTCTGCCAGATGGACAGGCCGGCGGACACCGACAGGGCGCCGAAGGACAGCGCGTAGGCGCCCGTCCCAACGCCGAGGCCGATGGCGTCGCGGCGGATGGCCCGCTTTTTCGCATCGGTGAGCTCCTCGCTCACGCCACCTCCACGTCGGAATCGCTAGCGCACGCTATCTGTGCAACCCGTTCCCTCGCGCGCGCAAGCGCCTGCGGCGTGACCGACAGGCGCGTGCGGCGCTCGAGCACGTCATCGAGCGAGAGCGCGCCCTCGGCCCGCACCGCGTGCACGATCTCTACGCCGAGCACCGGCACGCCAGCCGCCACGGGCTGCATCAGAGACGGGTCGTCGGCGGCCCAGGCGGCAACCCGCGGAGCCTCGGAGCCGTAATGGCGCACCAGTCGCGGGGGCACGCCGGGCGGCGCGGGCGTGAGGTAGGGCTGCGCGCCGATCAGGGGGGTCGTCGCGGTGATGCACCGCTCGTCGATGCCGAGCGCGTGCACTGCATCCTGCGCCATTCGGCGGTAGGTCGTGAGCTTGCCGCCGGTGATCACAACCACACCATCTGGCGTGTGCGTAATGAGGTGCCGACGGGAGATGTCGGCGGTGTCGCCCGCCTCGCCTCCGTCAGGTGGTGCGACCAGTGGACGCAGCCCGGCGTAGGTGCCGATCACGTCGTCGCTCGTCAAAGGCCGGCTGAGCGCACTCCTCAGGTGCTGCAGGATCCACGCGATGTCCTTCTGCGGGGCCGAGGGCACGTCGGGCATGGGGGCGGGCTCGGGCTCGTCGGTGATGCCCGCGATCACCGGGCCGTCGGTGGTGGGGAGGGCGAACACAAAGCGACCGCGCTCGTCGGGGACCGGCACCGTCAGGGCCGCCCGCGGATACCCGAGTGCGCGCGGATCGAGCAGGGCATGCGACCCCCGCGAGGCCACGATGCGTGTGTCGGGATCGAGGTCACCGGTCCACACGCCCGTTGCCACGATCACGTGTCGCGCCTGGATGTCGTAGGACTCTCCCGTGAGCGTGTCGCGCACGCGTGCACCGCCGCCGGTGACCGACAGGGCCCGTGTGCGCGTGAGAATGCGTGCGCCGTAGGACGCCGCCGTCCGGGCAATCGAGACGACCAATCGTGCATCGTCGACGACCTGGCCGTCCCAGTGCACCGTGCCCCCGCGCAGGCGGGTCGCGTCGACCCCGGGCACGAGGGAGACGACCTGATCGGCGCCGATGCTGCGCGGCCGGGCAAGGGAGCCGCGCGGGGTGCGCGCGATGACGCGCAGCAGGTCGGCGGCACGCAGGCCCGCGCCTACGAGCAACCGATCGCGTAGGGCGGTGTCGTCGAATGCGGGCATCACGTGGGGGAGCGGCCGGATGAGGTGGGGGGCGATCGTGCCCATGAGGTGACTGCGCTCGGTCGCGCTCTCCCAGGCGACGGCGATGTCGCCGTGCGCGAGATAGCGCAGGCCTCCGTGGATGAGCTTGCTCGACCAGCGCGATGTGCCGAAGGCGATGTCCTCGGCCTCGATGAGCGCGGTCGAAAGGCCGCGCGTGGCGGCATCGAGAGCGACGCCGACGCCGGTCACCCCGCCTCCGACCACGAGGACGTCGACGGACTCGCCCGCGGCAAGGGCATCGCGATCTCGCTCCCGACGCGCGCGCGTCAGGTCGGCCGTGGTCGTGGGGGCGGGCATGACGGCAGCGTGCCATGCGCTGAGGTAGTCAGGTGAGGCGGTGCCAGACTGTGCCCATGTCCGAGGCCGGTGACCTGTCGTATCGGTGGGGCACCCCGAAGGAACCGGTGACGCTCCAGCCCGATATGCGCGAATTCCTGCGCGAGCACGTCGGCATCGCGAACCCCTGGCTTGCTCAGGGACCGGACCAGTGGGTGCTTTCCGAGGGGCGCGTGAAAGCCGATGACCTGGCTGCGCTCGCCTCGGTCGTGGGCGATGATCACGTGGCCACTGATCGCGTGTCTCGGCTGGCCCATCTGGGCGGCGCGTCGTACACCGACTACGCGCGGCGTCGCTCGGGAGATGCAGCCGATGCCCCCGACGCTGTGGTCTCTCCCCATACGCACGAGCAGGTGGTCGATGTGCTTCGCCTGTGCTCCGCGCGCGGCATTGCGGTTGTGCCACTGGGTGGTGGCACCTCCGTGGTGGGCGGACTGCGCGCCGGGCGGCCGCACATCGCCCTATCGCTGCGGCGGATGATTTCGCTGGTCGACCTCGATACGACGTCCGCCATCGCGCACGTCGAGCCGGGCATCACCGGCCCGCGACTGGAGGCGCTGTTGGCAGCGCGCGGCTTCACGCTCGGGCACCTGCCCCAGTCGTGGCAGCGCGCCAGCATCGGGGGCTACATCGCCACACGATCGTCCGGCCAGGCGTCCACCGGCTATGGGCGCAGTGACGACATGGTCGAGTCGCTCACCGTCGCGACCCCCGCGGGATCGATCGACCTCGGCCGCGGGCCGTCGTCAGCGGCGGGGCCTGACCTGAGCGAACTCTTCGTCGGCAGCGAGGGCAGCCTCGGAGTCATCACCCGCGTGGGCCTGCGCGTGCGGCGACTGCCCGAGGAGCGGATCTACGAGGGCGTCCTGCTGCCGGACTTCGCCGCGGGCCGAGAGGCATTCCGCGAAGCCGCGCAGTCGCGCGCGACGGCAGACGTTATGCGGCTGTCGGATGCCGATGAGACGCGCACGACCCTGCTGATGTCGGCGCCCGGGGGTCTGATGGGTGCGGCCCTGGCGCGATACCTGCGTGTGCGCGGGGTCGACGTCGACCGGGCGTCGCTGGCGATCCTGGGCTGGGAGGGTGTCGATCGTGACATGACGCGCGATCGCCGCTCAGCCACGTGGCGTGTCCTGAAGCGACACGGCGCGGTGAGCCTCGGTCGCCGCGCGGGGCAGTCGTGGCGTCGGCACCGCTTCGAGGGGCCGTTACTGCGCGACACCTTGATGGACGCGGGCTACCTGGTCGAGACGGTCGAGACAGCGACGTCGTGGGCGGGCCTGCCGGCACTGCACGATGCCGTTGTCGCGGCGTTATCCCGCGCGCTCGGTCCGCGCCCGGGTCCCTACGTCATGTCGCACGTCTCGCACGTTTATGAGACCGGCGCCTCGCTCTACACGACCGTCATCGCGGTCGCCGACCAGTCCGATCCGGTTGGGCAGTGGGCCCGGGCCAAGCGGGCGGTCACCGACGCCATCGCCGCCGAGGGAGCCACCATCACGCATCACCATGCGGTCGGCCGCGATCATGCGCCGTGGTTGGTGGGCGAGATCGGCCCGCTTGGCATCGACGTGTTGCGGTCGGTGAAGCAACAGGTCGATCCCGAGGGCGTCATGAATCCGGGGAATCTGCTCCCGGAGTGAGGTCGTCCACGATGCGAGTGCCCAGGCGCACTTCGCGCACGACCTGCTCGCCGATCACCAGCAGGTCGCGATAGGCGCCGTCAGGGCCCCAGCCAGCAGACAGCAGGAAGGCGCGACGCGGCTCGTCGTCCAGTGGAATCCAGGTCACGGCCTCGGTGTATCCGGACTGCGCGAGCAGGTCGACGCACGCGTTGAGGAGCCGCGAGCCGTGCCCTTGCCCACGCTGGTCCGGATCCACGACGAAGAGCTCGATCTCTCCGACGTCGCGAACGTCGGGATCGGTCGACGGCCCCAGACTGGTAGCACCGACAACCTGCCCGTCGTCGTCGGTTGCGACGAGCAGCCGATGCGCTCCCGGCATCAGGAGTGCACGCCCCCATTCCAGCGCGATGTCAGCCGCATCGAGGGTGTCGAGGACCTCCGGGGGCAGCAACGAGCCGTAGGCCGATCGCCAGGCCCGGATTTGGACGGCGGCCACGTCATCGACGTCCGACGTGCGGGCGAGGCGAACCCCTGCGGCACCGGACATGACCCCTGCCTATCACCGGGGGGACGGTTGTCCGCGGGTAGGGTCATGTCGACTCAAGGAGGGCACGTGTCGGAGGCCGAGGCCATCTCGTTCCGCAGTGACATGACCGTGGAGCTCGTCAAGGCGACGGCTCGCGACTCGGATGTCATATGGGCCGCCCGGGTGTCCACCAAGGGCGAGTCCTCGCTGGAGGACGTCGACGCCGATCCCGAGAAGGCGCGCGGGCTCATCAACTATCTGATGCGCGACCGTCACGGTACGCCGTTCGAGCACACCTCCCTGACCTACTTCGTCTCCGCGCCCATCTTCGTCTTCCGCGAGTTCATGCGGCATCGCATCGCCTCCTACAACGAGGAGAGCGGTCGCTACCGCGAGCTGCGCCCGGTCTTCTACGTGCCCGGCCCCGAGCGCAATCTCGTCCAGAAGGGCAAGCCCGGCGCCTACGAGTTCGTGCCGGGCACGCCCGAGCAGCACCGCATCGTGGTGGAGCAGACCGAGGCGTCCTGTCGACAGGCCTACGCGGCCTACCAGGAGATGCTGGCTGCAGGTGTGGCGCGTGAGGTCGCGCGCATCGTGCTGCCGGTCACGACGTACTCGTCGATGTACGTCACGATGAATGCCCGGGCCCTCATGAACTTCCTATCGCTTCGCACCAAGCATCCCGACAGTCACTTCCCGTCATTCCCGCAGCGCGAGATCGAGATGGTGGCTGGCCTGATGGAAACCGAGTGGGCAGCGCTGATGCCGATCACCCACGACGCATTCGCGGCCAACGGCCGGGTCGCTCCGTAGCGGTAGCCTGACGCCATGCCCGTGCCACCCGTCGGACCCATCGGGGTCGTACTCACCGCGATGGCGACGCCGTTCGATCGCGACGGCGGTCTTGACGTCATCGGCACTCAGCGCCTCGCGGGGTACCTCGTCGATTCGCTGGGCAACGACGGGCTCGTCGTCAACGGAACGACGGGTGAGTCGGCGACGACGACGGACGATGAGAAGGCCGCCGTCATCCGTGCGGTGAAGGAGGCCGTGGGTGACCGGGCGCGCGTCATCGCGGGCGTGGGCACCTCCGACACGGCGCACTCCGTGCACCTCGCCCGTGAGGCGGCGGCCGCGGGAGCCGATGGACTGCTGGTCGTCACGCCCTACTACAACCGGCCGCCCCAGGAGGGTCTAATCCACCACTTCCGCGCCGTCGCCGATGCCACGGAGCTTCCGGTGATCACCTATGACATTCCCAAGCGCACTGGGGTGGCTATCGAGGTGGAGACGCTCGTGCGCCTTGCCGACCACCCCCGCATCGTGGCCAACAAGGACGCTAAGGGAGACCTCGAGTCCGCTCAGTGGGCCATGGCCCGCTGCGACCTCGGGTGGTACTCCGGCGACGACATGCTCAACCTGCCCCTGCTCGCCGTCGGCGCCAATGGCTTCATCTCAGTCGTGGGTCACCTTGTCGCCGATCGGATTCGGGCCATGGCGCTGGCCTTCCACGGCGGAGACGTGTGCGAGGCGGTCGGCATCAATCGTGCGCTGCTGCCCGTCTACACCGGCATCTTCCGCACGCAGGGAGCGATCTTGACCAAGGCCGCGCTCAACCTCAAGGGCCTGCCCGCGGGGCCGGTGCGCTCACCACTGATCGATGCCACCGCCAGCCAGATCGAGCAATTGGAGCGCGATCTGCGCGACGGCGGCGTCAGCCTGGACGGCCCGTGAGCCATCCGCACCCCGAGCTTCCTCCGCCACCGCCGCTTGCCGACGGCGCACTGCGCATTTACGCGCTGGGCGGTCTTGGCGAGATCGGTCGCAACATGACGGTCTTCGACTACGACGGCAATTTGCTGATCGTCGACTGCGGGGTGCTCTTTCCCGAGGACTCCCAGCCGGGCGTCGACCTCATCCTCCCGGACTTCGGGCCGATCATGGATCGGCTCGGCGACATCGAGGCCGTCGTGCTAACGCACGGTCACGAGGACCACATCGGGGCGCTGCCCTTCCTGCTGCGCGAACGCCCCGACATCCCGCTCATCGGCTCGCGCCTGACCCTGGCCCTTGTCGAGGCCAAGCTGCGCGAATCACGCATCACGCCCTACACGCTCGAGGTGCGCGAGGGCCAGAGCGAGCGCGTGGGGCCGTTCGACCTTGGGTTCCTCGCCGTCAATCACTCGATCCCCGATGCCCTGGCACTGACCATTCGCACTCCTGCGGGGCTCGTGCTCCACACGGGCGACTTCAAGGTCGACCAATTGCCCCTCGACGGTCGAATCACCGACCTCAACGGATTCGCGCGCCTGGGTGATGAGGGCGTGGACCTCTTCCTTGTCGACTCCACCAATGCGGAGGTGCCCGGCTTCATCCCCAGCGAGCGCGACATCATGCCGGTCCTCGACTCGGTCTTCTCCCGGGCTCGCGGACGCATCATCGTTGCCTCGTTCGCGTCACACATCCATCGCGTACAGCAAATCATCGACACAGCCGCAACGCACGGGCGCAAGGTCGCTTTTGTCGGCCGGTCGATGGTGCGCAACATGAACGTCGCCCGCGACCTCGGCTACCTCACGATCCCGGGCGGTGTCGTGGTCTCGAGCGACGAGCTCGCCGAACTGCCCGACGACGAGGCCGTCCTGGTCTGCACGGGTTCGCAGGGCGAGCCCATGGCGGTGCTCTCGCGCATCGCCAACAACGATCACAACATCAAGATCGGCCCCGACGACACGGTCATCCTCGCTTCCTCGCTCATCCCCGGCAACGAGAACGCGGTCAACCGCGTGATCAATGGACTCACGCGCTCGGGTGCCACAGTCATCCACCGAGGCAATGCACTCGTCCACGTATCGGGGCACGCGTCCGCGGGCGAGCTCCTGTGGGTCTACAACATCGTCAAGCCCCGCAACGTCATGCCCGTCCACGGCGAGTGGCGGCACCTGAGAGCCAATGCGGCGCTCGCGGCGCGCACCGGCGTACCCACGGATCGAATCGTCCTGGCCGAAGACGGCGTCGTGGTCGACCTTGTCGACGGAGTCGCCTCGATCGTAGGCGCACTCCCCGTGGGTTACGTCTTTGTCGACGGCGCCAGCGTGGGAGACATCACTGAGGCGGCGCTCACCGACCGGCGCGTGCTCGGCGAGGAGGGTTTCATCTCCATCTTCGCCGCTGTCGACATCATCGAGGGCAAGGTCGTGGCCGGCCCGGAGATCGAGGCGCGTGGCTTCCATGAGGACCCCGAGGTCCTCAAGCCGGTGCGCGACGAAGTTCGCCGCGAGCTCGAGACCGCCCTGGCCGACGGGGTGGTCGATGCCCGTCAGCTCCAGCAGCGGGTCCGTCGTGTCGTGGGCCGGTGGGTCTCGCAGACCCATCGCCGGCGGCCCATGATCATCCCCGTGGTGGTGGAGGCCTAGAAAGCGACACGCGTGTCGCGTGTGCCCCACGGTGAAGGTGTTACCGGAGGGTACCCTCGGGACATGGCGAGTCGTTCCAGCGCGCCCGCGCGCAACCGTCGCGGCACCTCCACCCGGCGCCCGGCGACCAAGCCTGCCGCCAAGCCCGCGGCTCGCCCCAAGGCCAAGGCGTCGGCCCGCAGCGCCAGTGCCCGTCGTCCGGCCCCGCGCAGCGGTCCCGGACCGGTCGCCCGCATGATCGCCGCCCTGGGCCGTGCGATTCGGGCCGTCTGGCTGGGCATTGCCGGAGCCATCGGGGGAGCGGCCCGCCGTATCGGATCGGACGCCCGAGACCTCGACGATGTCCACCGCCGCGACGGGCTGGGCCTGCTCTTCGTCGCGCTCGCGGTGATCACGGCCGCGGCCGTGTGGTTCGGCGTCGACGGGTGGTTCACCGTCGGGCTCGGCACCGTGTCGTCGTATTTCGTGGGCGCCTTCGACGTGTTTGTGCCGGTGATCCTGCTTGTGATGGCGTGGCGCACCCTGCGCGCGCCCGAGGACCATGTCACCAACGGGCGCCTTCTCGTCGGTGGCCTGGCACTACTGATCGCCGCCGCTGGCATCTGGCATCTCATCCAGGGCCTGCCGACCCCCAGTGATGGACTCGACGCGCTGTCATCGGGCGCGGGAATCGTCGGATGGGTCGCGACCGCTCCGATCGCTGCGGCCCTCGGGCCCGTGGTCGCCGGGGTGCTGCTCGGCCTCCTGGCGATCTTCGGACTTCTCGTCATTACCGGAACTCCGCTGATCGCGGTGCCGCGGGCGCTCAAGGCAGGCCTCGGCCACCTGATGCGCAGTGGCTCCGGGCGCCCCGTCGACGAGCGCCTCGACGACCTGGAGTCCTAC
>Ga0194133_10000075_pt1 | contig 199073 bp, 180 predicted proteins | sample TA2KigOf40mmetaG_FD_155448 | JGI IMG/M metagenome (GOLD analysis project Ga0194133, IMG submission 155448) | Freshwater microbial communities from Lake Tanganyika, Tanzania - TA2015055 Kigoma Offshore 40m | ecosystem: Environmental > Aquatic > Freshwater > Lake | place: Tanzania: Lake... | reverse complement strand
AGGGCTCGGAGCTGAGCCAGCGCGCGGCGGACGAGAGCCTCCCGCTGCGCGATGCCTTCGCGGTGCTCTTCTTCGTCTCGGTCGGGATGCTCTTCGATCCCACCATCGTGGTGGAGCATCCGCTCGAATTGCTCGCGGTGGTGGGGCTCATCCTGGTCGGGACGCCGTTGGTCACGACGCTCCTCATGGTGGCGGGGCGCTATCCCTTGAGCAGTGCGCTCACCGTCGGGGCGAGTCTCGCCCAGATTGGTGAGTTCTCCTTCATCGTCGCCGGGATGGGGGTCTCGCTCGGACTCCTCCCGATCGAGGGGCAGAACCTGATCCTCGCGACGGCGGTGATCACCATCTCGCTCAACCCGATCGTCTTCTCGACGATCGAACCGGTGCGTCGCTGGATCCTCAAGCGCTCGCGTCTCGCCCGCATCATGGACCGGAGCGCCGACCGGCTCTCGGAGCTCCCGCACTCCATCTCCCCAGAGCGGCTCACCGGGCATGTGTTGATCGTCGGCTATGGCCGCGTGGGGAAGCGGATCGGCGATGCGCTGCGCGCCCGTGGCACGGAGATCGTGGTGGCGGAGGAGAATCGCCAAATCGTCTCCGATCTCCGCTCGGCGGGGATCGCAGCGGTCTGTGGCAACGCGAGCGATCCGGCGGTGCTCATACAGGCGCATGTCGCCCGAGCGAAGGCGCTGGTGATCGCGACTCCTGATGCCGCCGCCGCACGCGCGATGCTCGACACCGCGCTCAAACTGAATCCCGGGGTCGCCGTGGTGGTGCGTACCCATGACGACGAGGAACGCACCCTGCTCAAGGGCCTCGCCCCACAGGGGGAGATCTTTATGGGGGAGGAGGAGCTGGCGCGCGGAATGCTCACCGCGGTCGAGCAGGCGCTGTAAGTCGATCGCGCGTCACCGGACGCGCGCCACGCGTGCTAGCAGACCGCACGCTTCGCGCTCGGGACCGCCCCGACCTCCCGACACTTCCGCCGGAACTCCGCCCCGTGGTCGATCGGCAGCCCGCTCTCGTGCTGCCACTGGTGCACCATCTCGTGCAGCAGCGTCTCCAGCGCCGAGGCGAGGCCGTCGCGGCGCAGGTGCCGGGCGCTGATCGCGATCTCCGCCCCGCCCCCTTCCACGCCGGGCGCGTAGTGCCCGAGCCGACGCACCATCCGCCGCGAGACGCGGATCGGCACCGGCCGCAACCGCGCGGCGAAGCGCTCGCCGTTGAAGCGGGTGTGCCACTCCGCCAACTGCTCCGCGATCGCCTCGTCCTCCGGATGCGTCCGTTCCGGCGCGCGCGGCGGGGTCGTGTGGCGCGGGAGCGGGTACGCGACGATCGCCTCGCGCGCCGCCTGCCGCTCCCAGTCGCGCCGCGCCATCACGAAGCGCACGATCTGCAGGTGGATCTCCGTCGGTGCGGACGCATACCCCTCGTGCACGCGGAGATCGAACCCCTTGAGCGTGATGAGCACCGAGCGGTTCCGCGTGAGGACGAGGCGCCGGACGTGCTGGAGCCCGAGCGACTGCAGCTTCGCGAGGAAGGCGTCCGCCGCGCGCGCCGCCTCCTCCGCCTCCCACGCCGCCTCCTCCGCGTCGAGCGAGTCGGCGGCGGGGGCAGGCTCGGCGAACCCGAACCCGAGCTGCAGTTCCGGGGCGTCGCTCATCGCGCGAAGATCCGATCGCCACGCGGCACGAAGTCACCCGCCGCATCATCCCAGGCGCAGGCGCGCACCGTCAGCGCGGCGGCCTCGACCTCGATCTCCTGGATCGCCGCAGGGAGCCCGCCACGGCGCCGGTCGCAGAGCGTCGTCACGTGCGAGACGACCATCTGACGCCCGCCGGGCGCGTCGACCGCCTCGATGCGCGTCTGGTGGTCGTGGCCGTTGAGGACGAGGTCCGCTCCGGTGTCGAGGGCGTGCGCGATCCCGTCCGCGCGGTCGGCGAGTCCCCAGCGCCGCGAGAGATCGCCGCGGAGGAGGTTGTGATGGAAGACGAGGACCTTGAGGTCCCCTGCCGGCGCCGCGGCGAAGGCGGCGCGCGCCTTCGCCCACTGCGCGGGGCGTAGCGCCCCCACCACGCTCAGGTCGCGCAGTCGGCGCGTGAGGGTGTACGGCTGCACGCCGTGGCAGGAGTTGAGCCCGACGAGCGTCACGCCGGGGAGCCGCAGCGTCGGTTCCTCATCCGCGGCGATCCACCGGCGGTAGCCACGGAGCAATGGCCAGCGGAGCCCGAGCCCGGCGGGTTGCCACCACCACGCGACATCGTGGTTCCCGGGCACCACGAGCACCGGGATCCGCAGCCGCAGGGCATCGAGCCAGGCGCGCGCGGTGCGGAACTGGCTCCGGAAGTTGCGCTGCGTCAGGTCCCCGCAGACCACCGCGGCATCGTACCGCCCCTCGACCACGCGCCGAGTGACGGCGGTGACGTGCGCGGCGACGGCGTGCCGCCCGAAGTGGACGTCGGAGACCTGGAGGAGTCTCACGCCAGCCGGGCGATGACCGCGTCGGTGTAGGCGTCGGTCCCGGCGTCGCCCCCCACGTCGCGCGTGACGGTGCGGCCCTCCCGAAGCGTCGCCTCGATCGCGGCGCGGATGCGGGTCGCGCGCGCGCCGTCGCCGATGTGGTCGAGGAGCTGGCAGGCGGCGAGCATCACCGCCGTCGGGTTCGCCACCCCGCGGCCAGCGATGTCGGGCGCGGTGCCGTGCACCGCCTCGAAGATCCCGCAGTCGACGCCGATGTTCGCGCCCGGCGTGAGACCGAGCCCGCCGACGAGTCCCGACGTGAGGTCGGAGAGGATGTCACCGAAGAGGTTCGTCGTGACGATGACGTCGTAGCGCTCGGGGCGCATCACGAGCTCCATCGCGCACGCATCGACGATCCGGTCGTCGCTCTCGACGCGGCCGGCGTACTCCGCGGCGACCCGCCGCCCCGTCTCGAGGAAGAGCCCCTGCGAGCACTTCAGGATGTTCGCCTTGTGGACGATCGTCACGCGCCGGCGCCCGTGCCGCAGCGCGTACTCGAAGGCGTAGCGGATGACGCGCTCCGCACCGGCGCGCGTCACGACCGCGACGGACTGCGCGAGGGCGTGCGGGTCGTCGCCGACCTTTACGTAGTTCTCGATCCCGATGTACAGCCCCTCGGTGTTCTCACGCACGAGGACGAGATCGACGTCCGCGAAGCGCGAGGCCGGCAACACCGTCCGCGCCGGCCGCACGTTCGCGTACAGGTCGAACTCCTTCCGCAGGGCGACATTGATCGAGCGGAACCCCTTCCCCACCGGGGTCTCGAGCGGCCCCTTCAGCGCGAGCCGCGTGCGACGCACCGAGGCGAGCGTCGCCTCGGGGAGCGGGTCGCCAAGGGCTTCGACGGCAGCCATCCCGGCAAGGTGGCGCTCGTAATCGAGGGGGGCGCCGGCGGCCTCAAGCAGGCGGACGGTGGCATCGGTGATGGCGGGACCGATGCCGTCGCCGGGGATCAGGGTCACGAGATGGCGTGTCGTCACGCGGGGGAAGCTAACGGGGCACCACGATGCCACGCGCCCCTCCCCGCCCCCCGCCGCAGGAGCTACGATTCCCCCCGCACCCCGACCCCGGACCCCCCAATGACCCGATGGATGCAGGCCCTCGTCTGGGCTGTCGTCTCCCTCGTCGGCGCCGGCGCCTTCGGCGTCCTCGCCCTCCGCCGCGGCGAGACGATCAGCGCCGCCTGGCTCCTCACCGCCGCCGTCTGCACCTACGCGGTCGGCTACCGGTTCTACTCGAAGATCCTCGCCGCGAAGGTCTTCGCCCTCGATCCCGACCGCGCGACGACCGCCGAGCTCCGCGCCGACGGCCGCGACTTCGTCCCGACGAACAAGTGGATCGTCTTCGGCCACCACTTCGCCGCCATCGCCGGCCCAGGGCCCCTCGTCGGCCCGACCCTCGCCGCGCAGTTCGGCTACCTCCCCGGCGCGCTCTGGATCATCGTCGGCGTGGTCCTCGGCGGCGCGGTGCAGGATATGGTCATCCTCTGCTCCTCCGTCCGCCGCGACGGCAAGTCACTCGGCCAGATGGTGAAGGACGAGATCGGCCCCGTCGCCGGCTTCACCGCGCTCGTCGCGGTGCTCGGCATCATGATCATCCTCATCTCCGTCCTCGCCCTCATCGTCGTGAAGGCGCTCGCGGAGAGCCCGTGGGGTGTCGTCACCGTCGGGCTGACCATCCCGATCGCGATGCTGATGGGCGTCTACCTGAAGTACCTGCGCCCCGGCCGCGTCCTCGAGGTGAGCGCAATCGGGATCCTCCTCCTCGTGGTCGCGCTCTACGCGGGCCGCTACGTCGCCCAGCACCCGACGCTCGCCACGACCTTCACCCTGTCGGGGACGACGATCGCCTTCGCGCTGATGGCGTACAGCTTCGCCGCGGCGGTGATGCCCGTCTGGCTCCTCCTCGCCCCGCGCGATTACCTCTCCGCCTTCGTGAAGATCGGCGTCGTCGTCGCCCTCGCGGCCGGCATCCTCTTCGTGCTCCCGCCGATCCAGATGCCCGCCGTCACGCGCTTCGTCGACGGCACCGGCCCGGTCTTCGCCGGCAAGGTCTTCCCCTTCGTCTTCATCACCATCGCCTGCGGCGCCATCAGCGGTTTCCACGCGCTCATCGCCTCCGGCACCACGCCGAAGCTCCTCGCGAACGAGACCGACGCCCGGATGGTCGGATACGGTGCGATGCTCACCGAATCGATGGTCGCGACGATGGCGCTCATCGCCGCCTGCGTCCTCACGCCGGGGATCTACTTCGCGATCAACTCGCCGGCCGGTATCATCGGCACCACCGCCGAGGGCGCCGCGCAGGTGATCGCCGGCTGGGGCTTCACGTTGAGCCCTGCCGACCTGACCGCCCTCGCCGCGCAGGTGGAGGAGACCTCGCTCCTCTCGCGCACCGGCGGCGCCCCCTCGCTCGCGGTCGGGATGGCGAAGATCTTCGCCGACGTCCTCGGGGGCGAGGGCGCGATGGCGCTCTGGTACCACTTCGCCGTGATGTTCGAGGCGCTCTTCATCCTCACCACGCTCGACGCCGGCACCCGCGTGGGCCGCTTCATGCTTCAAGACCTCGGCAAGCACCTCTGGGCGCCGTTCGGCCGCGTCTCGTGGTATCCCGCCGTCCTCCTCGCCTCGGCGCTCTTCGTCTCCGCCTGGGGGTACTTCCTCTACCAGGGCGTCACCGACCCGCTCGGCGGCATCAACTCCCTCTGGCCCCTCTTCGGGATCGCGAACCAGCTCCTCGCCACGGTGGCCCTGTGTCTCGGCACGACGGTCATCATCAAGATGGGGAAGGCGCGGTACGCCTGGATGACGCTCCTCCCGATGTGCTGGCTCGTCGTCGTCACGATGACCGCCGGCTGGATGAAGCTCTTCTCCCCCGATCCGCGCGTCGGCTTCCTCGCGCACGCCGACGGCATCCGGGCCGCGCTCGCCGCCGGGCAGCTCCCCCCCGGCGTGAAGGACGCCGCCGGCGCCGCCCGCCTACTCTTCAACGACCGCCTCGACGCCGCCGTCGCGGGGATCTTCCTCGTGGCGGTGCTCATCATCCTTATCGACTCTGCCCGCGAGTGGATCCACGTGCTCGGCGGCCGCAAGCCGATGCAGACCACCGAGATGCCTGCTATGCGCCGTACCATCCCGCTCGTCGCGTTGCTCCTCGCGGCGCCCCCCACCGCGACCGCGCAGGCCCCCACCGCACCCTTCGATCTCTCCATCCGCAACATCATGCGCGGCCCCGAGCTCTACGGGCGCGAGCCGCAGAACGTGCGCTTTTCCGCCGATGGCCAGTGGCTCTACTTCCGCTGGCTCGCGCCGGGCGCCGCGTGGAACGACGAGCTGCAGTCGTACCGGGTGGCCGCGCGTGCGGGCGCCGCGCCGGAGCGCGTCACCGACGCGCATATGGATTCCGTCGCGCCGATGCTCGCCGAGGGACGCGCGTGGGCCGGTGCCCCGTTCGCCCAGCGCGGCGGCCGCGTCGAAGCGGTGGTCGCGAGCGGCGACCTCTGGCTCCGCACCCGCGTCGGCACCGCGGTCACCCTCCGCCGCCTCACGCAGACCAACGCGACCGAAGGGGAGCCCCAGCCCGCGCTCGACGGGCGCTCCCTGCTCTTCGTGCGCGAGAACAACGTCTATGCGCTCGATGTCACGACCGGCCTCACCCGCCAGCTGACCGATATCCGGAGTGGCGCGGCCCCCAAGGAGCCGGAGGCCCCGACGCCGCAGCGCGCCGCCCTCGCGGCCCAGCAGCGCATCCTCCTCGAGGTCGTGCGCGACGAGCTGAAGGCCGACTCGATCGCCAAGGCGGCGCGCACCGCCGCGGAGTCCCGCCGCCTCCCGACCGTCTGGATCCCGACCGCCGAGCGTATCAGCAGCGTCACCGTCTCCCCGGCTGCGAACGCGGTGCTCATCACGACGTACACGCCCCCGCAGAACGCGCGCGGTTCCGACGTCCCCGATTACATCACCCCCGACGGCTACCCGCGGATGATTCCCGGCCGCACGAAGGTCGGTGATGCGCAGGGCGTCACCAAGGTCGGACATCTCGATCTCACCACCGGCGTGGTGACCTGGCTCCGCCTCGCCCCCGAGGGGGGCACGGCGGGCGATGTGCGTGTCGGCGATTGGTCCGATGACGGCGCCCGCGCCCTCGTCTTCGTCACCTCGGCGGACTTCAAGCATCGGTGGCTCTGGGCCGTGGCCGCGCGCGGCGGCACCACCACCCTCCTCGACCAGCTCCGCGACGAGGCCTGGGTGAACGGCCCCTGCTACGGCTGCATCGGGTGGACGCCGGAGGGGGCGGCGTGGTTCGTCTCCGAGGAGAGCGGGTACAGCCATCTCTATTCGGTGCGCGCCGACGGCACGGGGAAGACGGCGCTCACCAGCGGCGCCTGGGAGGTCCTCGGCGTCGAGCGGAGCCCCGACGGCGTCTCGTTCGAGCTCGTCACCTCCGAGCCGTCGCCCTTCACGCGGCAGGCGTACCGGATGCCGATGCGCGGCGGCCCCCGCACGCGCCTCTCCGCCGGCGACGGTGGCCACGCGCCGGTGATCCACCCCATCGATCGCCAGCGCTTCGCGACCGTCTACTCCACGCCGAACACGCCCCCCGAGCTCTTCCTCGCGCGCGCCGGTGACGCGGAATCCGCGATGGCGCGGCTCACCACCAGCCCCACCGCCGAGTTCCGGTCGTACGCGTGGAAGGTCCCACCGATCGTGATGGTCGACGGCCTCGATGGCGTGAAGGTTCCCGCGCGGCTCTATGAGCCGAAGGCGTTCGGGAAGCCGTCGAACGGCGCCGCGGTGATCTTCGTGCACGGCGCGGGCTACCTGCACAACGTCCACAACTGGTGGTCCACGTATTCCCGCGAGTTCATGTTCCACCACCTCCTCGCGGAGCGCGGCTACACCGTCCTCGACATCGACTACCGCGGCTCCGCGGGGTATGGCCGCGACTGGCGCACCGCGATCTACCGGTGGATGGGCGGGGCCGACATCGACGATCAGGTCGCGGGGTCGAAGTACCTTACTGCCGCGCACGGGATCGCGCCGGAGCGGATCGGCATTTACGGCGGCTCCTACGGTGGCTTCACGACGCTGATGTCGCTCTTCACGAAGGCCGAGTACTTCGGCGCCGGCGCGGCGCTCCGCTCGGTCACCGACTGGGCGAGCTACAACCACGGCTACACGGGCCGCATCCTCAACCTGCCGCAGACCGACACGCTCGCGTATCGCCGCTCCTCGCCGATGTTCTTCGCCGAGGGGCTCGTCGATCCCCTCCTGATCGCGCACGGGATGGTGGACACCAACGTGCAGTTCCAGGACGTCGTCCACCTCGCACAGCGGCTCATCGAGCTCGGCAAGGTCGATTGGGAGATGGCGGTCTACCCCGTGGAGGATCACGGCTTTGTGCGCCCGAGCTCCTGGACTGACGAGTACCGCCGGATCCTCGAGCTTTTCGACCGCACGATCGGCCCGAACGGGTCGAAGGGACGCCGATGAGCGCGTGGTTCGCGCGCGCCGCGGCGACGCTGCGACGCATCCTCGGGGCGCCAGACTACGCGGCCTATCTGGCGCACCATCGGGCGTGCCACCCCGACCGCGCCCCGCTCGGTGAGCGCGAGTTCATCGCCGAGCGGTTGGCGGCGCGCTACGAGCGGCCAGGCTCGCGCTGCTGCTGAATGGTGGCGGGGACGGCGACCGCGAGCAGCACCGTCGCCGCCCCCGCCAGACCCGCCGCCGCACAGAACGCCGTCGACGCCCCGAACTGCTCCCACACAATCCCGAAACCGATGGACGCCGGCAACGCGCCCACGCCGAGCGCGGCGTTGAACCATCCGAATGCGACGCCGCGCCGGTCCTCGGGGACGAGGTCGGCGACGAGCGCCTTCTCGACCCCCTCCGTCGCGCCGAAGTAGAGCCCGTAGACGAGGAAGAGCGCCCAGATCTGCCACGCCGCCGTCGCGAGCCCGAAGCCGAGATAGGTGAGCGCGTATACTGCCCAGCCGCCGAGGATCAGCGGGCGCCGACCAATCCGGTCGGAGAGACGGCCCCCGGGGATGTTCGTCCCCGACTTCACGACGTGCAGCAGCGCCCAAAGGATCGGGATCTGCGAGACGCTCACACCGAGCGATGACGCGCGCAGCAACAGGAAGGCGTCGCTCGAGGCAGCGAGGGTGAAGAGGAAGAGCACGCCGAGAAAGCGCCAGAAGACGGGACCGAGCGTGCCGTCGACGCGCTCGAGGAGTGCGCGGCCCGCACCAGTCGACGTGGTGCCCACTAGGGGAGACGCCGCGTGCGACGTCAGCGACGCGCCGTTCGGGGTCGCCGCGACCCGCACCCGCCCGCCCGTCGGGCTCTCCTGCACCCACCAGACGACCATCACCCACGCGAGCAGCCCAGGCACCGCCGCCCAGAGGAAGAGTGTCCGCAGCTCGACCCACCCGAAGTGCAGGAGCGCCCACGCGACCAGCGGCCCGACCACCGCACCCGCCGAGTCGGCCGCGCGGTGCAGCCCATACGCGAACCCGCGATGCTCGGGCGCGACGGCATCGGCGATGAGCGCATCGCGCGGCGCGGAACGCACCCCCTTCCCGAACCGATCCGTCACACGGATCGCGAGCACTTGGCCCGTGCTCTGCGCGAGCCCCAGCAGCGGACGCGCCACCGCAGCGAGGCCATACCCGAGCACCACGAGCGGTTTCCGCCGACCGATCCGGTCGGACCACCACCCCGACGGGAGTCGGAGGAGCGCCGACACGCTCTCGGCGACCCCCTCGATCACGCCGAGCCCCGCGGCCGTCGCGCCGAGCACGGTCGAGAGGAAGAGCGGGAGGAGGGGATAGATCATCTCGCTCGCCACGTCGGTGAGGAAACTCACGGTGGCGAGCACACGCACGGTGGGAGCGAGCGGTGCCCGGTCGGTCATCAGGGCCATCGTACCCCGGAACCGGGGCGCACGGTCACCCACCGTGCCTGCGACTCCCGCGCCGGGAAGGCGCGGACGTACCGCGCGCGCCACCATGCGGTCACCGCCTCGGCCTCCGAGGTGTCGACGACGGCCCAGACCGCGCCGCCGAACCCGGCTCCGAACGCGCTCGCCGCGTGCGCACCGGCATCCATCGCCGTGCGCGCGAGGAGCATCGTCTCCGGCACCTGGTTGCGCAGCACGAGCTCGGCGAGCTGTTGCGACTCCACGGCGAGCGCGCCGAGGCAGCGGGCATCGGCCGCTCGGAACGCCTCCAGCGCCGCCGGGACGATCCGCCCCGTCTCCGCGCGGAACTGGGCGAGTCGCGCGAGGAGCCCGTCGGGGTCGGCACCGCTACGCGCCACACGGGTCAGCTGCTCGAGCGCCTCCGGTCCGCCGGCGAGCACACCGCGGAGCGAGTGGTCCGTGCGCCCCATCGAGGCGTTCCACGCCGCGAGGAGCCCGCGCAGCTCGTCGGCCGCGCGATTGTAGTCTCCCATCGCCCCAGCGGTCTTCGTCGCCTTCACGCCGCTCACCGCGACCACGAGACTCCACGTGGCGGGGAATGGCGCACGCCCGAGCGCCGCGGCGGGGAGATACGCGTACATCCCCACCTGTTCGGCGAGGTTGCAGCAGATCGCGATGTGGTCCTGCGCCCCACCGCGCGTCCCGACCCCCTCGTCCCCCGCGAAGGGCCCCCACGGCCCACCCATCTCGATCGCCGCCGCGTACTCGGCGAGCGCGAGCGGGGAGAAGAGATAGTCGCGCCAGACACGGCGTTCACGGAGCCGGTTGGCCTCCGCCACCGCGATGGTGAGGAGCACCACCAACGCGCTCGAGCTCGAGAGCCCCGAGGAGCGCGGGAGGTCGCTCCGCGTGGTGACGCGCACCCCGTGCCGGAGCGGCGCGAAGTCGCGCGACATCCGACGCGCCACCGCCGCGACGTAGGTCCCGCCCTGCGCGGCAGTGGCACGGGCGTCGCGCCGGAGCGGCGCGCGCGTACGGCGATGCGTGACCTCGTCGACGACTTCGAGGATCGGCCGGTCGATCGGCTCGATCGTCGCCGTGATCCCGAGCTCGACCGCGCAGGTGAGCGAGGGCCCGCCGCCGTAGTCGACGTGCTTACCGAAGAGCTCGACCCGTCCGGGGACGAAGAGCGTGCGTGCGGTCATCGCGGGAGGACCATCAGTGGGACCGACGGCGCGTCAGGGGCGCGGGACGCGGCCCGCGAGGACGCGCTCCACCGCCGCGACGTCGCCGCGGCGCGAGAGGTCGAGCACGCCGAGCCGCTGCCGCACCGCGGTGAACCGGACGCCGCGCTTCATCGCGCGCCGCACCGCGTCCACGAGCTCGAGCTCCCCGCGCACCGAGGGGCGCACCGCCGCGCAGGCGGCGAAGATCTCCGAGGTGAAACGCCAGAGGTTCATCGAGACGAGCTTCTCCGCGGCGCGCAGCAGCGGATGCCCCGCTGGGGGCTTCTCCGCGATCTCGCGCAGCACCCCCTCGGGGGAGACGTCGAGGAGCGCGAAGGCGCGCACGCGGTCCTCGGGAATGTTCCCCTGCGCGACGAGCGCCGCGGCCTCGTAGGCGATGAGCCCCGGGCCGTCGAGCGCGACGAGTGCGCGCACCGACTCCACCGGGTAGAGGTTGTCGGCGTTGCACATCAGGAAGTGCGCGCGCCCCTGCGCGTCGCGCGGCGCGACCGCCTGCACCGCCGCCTCCGCCGCGTGCAACGCATCCGCCGTCCCGCGCGGCTCGGCCTGCTCCGCGAAGGTGACCCGCACGCGGGTGGGCGGCGCCTCCACGGTGTAGCGCCGGCGGATCGCCCCCTCACCCGGCGCGACCACGAAGACGACGTCGGTCACGCCCCCCTCAGCGAGGGCATCGAGGACGTGGTCGAGCAACGGATGCCCCGCCACCGGGATGAGCCCCTTCGCCCCCGCGGCCGCCGCGGCGGCCTGGGCCGCGTCGAGCGCGGCGCCGTCCTCCGCCTGCATCCGGGTGCCGAGGCCGCGCGCGAGGATGACCGCCGTGGTGGCGCGGGGTGCGGTCGCGGTCATCGCCGTCCTCGCGCCGCGCGGCTCACGCCGCGTCGGCGGCGCGCCAGAAGCCCTGCAGCACCGACCGCACGCCGAGGCCACTCGCGACGAAGACCACCGCCCAGATCAGCGCGAGGGACTGCCGCCCCGCGAGCGCCGCGCCGACGCCGAAGAGCGCCGCGTAGACGAAGAGGATCCCGAGCACCCAGCCGAGCATCGCCTGCGGGAGAGAATCGGGGGAGGCGCCGAGCCCCGTGCGGGCGCGCACGGCGGCCCACCCCGGTCCCGCGGGGCGCACGAGCCGGTAGAAGCGCTCCAGCACCGCCGCATCCGTCTGCGGGCCGAGGAAGGCCGCCGCGATCCACGCGATGGTGGTGACCGCGACCGTCACGAGGAGCGTCGTCGTCGCGTCGAGGGCAATCCCCTGCCCCTTCGCGAGGTGTAGCCCGATCGCCGTCACGAACGACGCCGCCATCGCCGCGATCTCCGCCGCCGCGTTCACGCGCCACCAGTACCAGCGGAGCAGGTAGAGGAGCCCCGTCCCCGCACCGATGGAGAGGAGGAGCGTGAATCCCGTCGACGCGGTGTCGAGGTAGCGCGTCACCAGCGCGGCGATGAGCATCAGCCCCGCCGTCACCATCCGACCGATCTGCACGTAGTGCCGCTCCTCGGCGTCGGGCCGCAGGAAGCGCCGATAGAGGTCGTGCACGAGGTACGAGGTGCCCCAGTTCAGGTGCGTGACGATCGTCGAGACGTAGGCGGCGAGAAGCCCCGCGATCATCAGGCCGAGCCACCCCGCCGGGAGGAAGGTCAGCATCGCCGGATACGCGATGTCGTGACCGATCAGGTTCCGCGGCACGTCGGGGAAGGCGCGCGCCAGATCGTCGAGCGTCGGGAAGACGAGGATCGAACTCAGTGCGACGAGGATCCAGGGCCAGGTGCGCATCCCGTAGTGGGCGACGTTGAAGAAGAGCGTCCCCGCGAGGGCGTCCTTCTCGCTCTTCGAGGCGAGCATCCGCTGCGCGATGTAGCTCCCACCTCCCGGCTCGGCGCCGGGATACCAGACCGACCACCACTGCACCGTGAGCGGAAGGAGGAAGACCGCGACGAAGGTCTTCCAGTCCGCGGTGTCGGGGAGGAAGGCGTACGACTCGGCCGGGAGCTTCGCGAAGAGCCCCGCGAGCCCGCCGACCTCCGGGCGCTGCAGCGCGAACCAGGCCGCCGCGACCGCTCCCGTCATCGCGATCCCGAACTGGATGAGGTCCGCGACGAGCACCCCCCAGAGCCCCGAGATCACCGCGAAGCCCACGTTGAGCGCGGCGCACCAGAGCAGCGTCCGCTCCATCTCCCAGCCGAGGAGGATCGACGCGATCTTCACCGCGGCGAGGTTCACCGTCGCCATGATCACGACGTTGAAGACGAGCCCGAGGTAGACGGCGCGGAACCCGCGCACGAGGCTCGCCGCGCGCCCGGAGTAGCGGATCTCGTAGAACTCGAGGTCGGTGAGCACCCCCGACCGGCGCCACATCCGCGCGTAGAACATCACCGTCGCCATCCCGGTCAGCAGGAACGCCCACCAGACCCAGTTCCCCGCCACGCCCCCCTGCCGCACGAGGTCCGTCACGAGGTTCGGCGTGTCGGTCGAGAAGGTCGTGGCGACCATCGAGATGCCGATCAGCCACCAGGGCGCCGCGCGCCCCGAGGTGAAGAACTCCGCCGTGCTCTCGCCCGCGCGCCGCGCGAGGAAGATCGCCGGCACGAACGCCGCGGCGAGGGAGACGACGACGATGATCCAGTCGAGGGTCGTGAGGCGCATCAGCGGGCGCCCTGCCACTGGCCGCGGGTGAAGTCGGGGAAGGCCATCGGCGCGCTCCCCTGCGCCACCGACATCTGGCTCAACGGCATCGGCGCGCTCCAGCTCGCCGCGTCATAGACGTCGAAGTCGGGGACGATCCCCTCCCGCATACACTCCACCAGGCGGTACGCCATGATGAAGTCCATCCCGCCGTGACCGCCCTTCTTCCGCGCGAGCTCGCCGACGCGCGTCCAGAGCGGATGCTCGTGCGTCGCCTTCCACTGGTCGATCGCGCCGAAGCGCTCGCCCCCCGCCTGCCCGTCGATGTAGATGCGCGCGGGATAATCCTCGAAGACCCCCTTCGTCCCCTGCACGCCGTTCAGGCGCGAGTAGGGACGCGGATTCGAGACATCGTGCTGCAGGAGGATGTTCCGCCCCTTCGCCGTCATGATCAGCGAGGAGTTCAGGTCCCCCGTCACATAGCGCTCGGTCCACTTCGGGTTCGACCGGCCGGGCACCGTCGCCTCACGGTGCAGCGTGAGCCCGCGCTCGGGCGTGCTCATCGAGACGAGATATGTCATCCGGTCGCCGGCGTGCAGGTCGAGATACCACGCCACCGGGCCGAGCCCGTGCGTCGGATAGAGGTTCCCGTTCATCCGCGTGTGCCAGCCGCGCCGCCAGAGCCCCTCGTCGCGGTCCTCGAAGAGGATCGCGCGTAGGTCGTGCAGGTATGCCGCCGACGCGTAGAGGACCTCCCCGAGCACGCCGTCGTGCACGAGGCGGTTCACGAGCATCTCGTTGTAGCCGTAGTTACAGTTCTCGAGCTGCAGGCAGTGCCGTTGCGCCGCCTCGCTGGCGTCGACGAGCGCCCAGAGGTCCTGCAGCGTGCTCCCCACGGGGCACTCGGAGCCGCAGTGCTTCCCGGCGCGCATCGCGGCGAGGAGCACCGGCACGTGCCACTCCCACGGCGTCGCCGTGTAGACGAAGTCGACGTCGTCGCGCGCAACGAGCCGTTCGAAACCGCGCTCTCCCTCATACGTGGCGGGGGCGGCCATCCCGGCATCGGTGCACATCTTCACCGCGCGGGCCATCTTCTCGGGGACCGTATCCGCCACGGCGACGATCTTCACGCTGTCGATCGCGAGCAGTTCGGAGAGGACGCTCCGTCCGCGGAGCCCCGTCCCGACGATGCCGATCCGCACCGTCTGATGGCGGGCGAAGGGGACCCCCTTCATCGAGCGCGCACCTGCCGGGCGCGGCGGGACCGCGTCCGGGGTCCGGACGGCGGTGATCGATTCGGCGATGGCGGGGAGGGGCGTCAGCGCCCCGGCGGCGGCGAGGCCGGCGCCGGTGGCGAGGGCCTGCTTCAGGAGATCACGACGATGGAGCTCGGTCACGGGCGGGGGGCCTCGGGACGGGGGTGGATCAGGCGGGCTGACGGACCTCCGAATGGTCGCCCAACACGACCGCCCCCGTAACCCCCTCGACCACGCACGCGTCGCCGATCATCGAATTGTGCAGTGTGCACCCGGTGACGCGCGTCCCGCTCCCGAGGATCGTGTCGCGGAGCGTCGACCCCGTCACCGTCGTACCGGCGGGCACCACCACGTTCGGCCCGATGGTCGAATCGGTCACCGTCGCCCCCGCCTCGATCCGCACCGGCGGGATCACCGTCACCCCGGGCAGCGCGGGCGACTCGGCCCGCCCCTTCTCCAGCATCACCCGGTTCGTCTCGAGCAGCGTGTCGAGCTTCCCCGCATCGTACCACCCCTCCACGTCGATCACGCGCAGCTTCGCGCCGTGGTCGATCATGTACTGGAAGGCGTCGGTGAGGTAGAACTCCCCCCTGTTGGCGGGCTGCGCGAGCACGTGCGCGATCCCCTCGTAGAGGAGCTGCCAGTTCCGGACGTAGTAGAGGCCGATGTTCGCGCGCTTGGAGATCGGCGTGTCGGGCTTCTCGACGATCCGCGTCATATGCCCCGCCGCGTCGGTCACCACCACGCCGAACCGCTGGTAGTCCTCGACCTCCTTCACCCAGATGATCCCGTCGTCCTGACAGTCGCGGATCACCGAGAGGTCGGCGTCGAAGATCGTGTCGACGAAGATGATCAGCACCGGCTGGTCGACGTGCGCCTGCGCGAGGGCGATCGCCCCGGCCGTACCATCCTGCACCCGCTGCTCGACGAAGACGCCGGGGATGCCATACGCCGACGCGGCGTGGCGCTCGACCGTCTCCTTCAGATGCCCGGTGATGTAGACCACCTGCTCCACCCCGCCCAGCCGCGCGACGTCGTCCATCACGTAGTCCATCACGGGCTTGCCGGCCACCTTCAGCATCGGCTTCGGCACCGTGTGGGTGTGCGGTCGCAGCCGCGTCCCCTTGCCGGCGAGCGGGATGACGACCTTCATCGCGGCGGCGGCCTCAGCGGGCGGCGACGAGACGGTCGCGCAGACGGGCGAGACGACGGCGCACCGAGCCGTCCATCACGGTGTCGCCCACGCGCACGACAACGCCGCCGAGGATCCGCGGATCCACCGCGACGTGGGGCACGACGGTCTTCTGGAGCGCCGCCGAGAGTGCCGCGGCGATCGACGCCTGCGCCGCCGCATCCATCTCGCGGGCCACCGTCACGCGCGCGTGCACGCGCCCCTCGGCCTCGTCGAGGAGGTTGTGGTACTCGGTCGCGACCGCCGGGAGGAGCATCTGCCGCCGGTTGGTCACCAGCTTCTGCACGAAGCGCACGAAGGTCGGCGCCGGCGCGATGGGCCCGAGGGCCTTCGCAAGCACGGCGTTCTTCTCGGCCGCCGAGATCTGCGGCGCCTCGAGGAAATGGCGCAGCGTCTCATCGCCGGCGACGGCGTCACCGACCGCGCCGATCGCAGCGCCCCACGCCGCCGGATCCCCCGCCTTCCGAGCGAGCGCGAGCAGCGCCTCGGCGTAGTTCTTCGCGATCGAGACCTCGCGCATCACTTGCCCCCGAGGGAGGCGAGGTACTGCTCCACCATCTGGCGGTCAGCCGCGGCGTCGAGCTTCTGCCCGATCAGCTTCCCGGCGCCGGCGAGCGCGAGGTCGACGGCCTCACGGCGGAGGTCGGCGATCGCCTTCGCCTTCTCGGCCTCGATGCTCTTCTGCGCGTTGTCGATCAGCTCGGCCTGCTGCTTCCGCGCCTGCTCGAGCAGCTCGTTGCGCATCTGCTCCGCCGTGGCGCGCCCCTCGGCGATGTAGCGCTGGGCCTCGCCGCGCGCCGCCTCGATCGCGGCCTTCTGCTCGGCGATCAGCTTCGCCGCCTCGGCGCGGTCGCGCTCGGCCGCCGCCATCGCGTCGGTGATCGCGCGCTCACGGCCGGCGACGGCCTCGAGGATCGGCCCGAACGCGAAATTCTTGAGCCCGAGCATCAGGAGGACGAAGACGATGATCGTCCACGTCATCAGGCCGAGGTGCGGGTCGAGGAGCCCGGGCTTGGCGGCGGCCTCCGCCTCAGACGAGGCGAGGGCGGGCGAGGCCGCGGCGGCGAGGAGGGCGAGGGCAGAGAGCGGAGCGCGCATGGTCGGGAGAGGATGAGGTCGGCCGAGGCCGGAACGACGAGGCAGGAGCGGGACTGCGTGGGGCCGCGACGGCATCCGCCGCCGCGACCCCCGCGGGGTCTGCTTAGAACTTGCCCTGGATCTGGAAGGCGATGACGACGCCGAAGAGCGCGGCGCCCTCGATCAGGGCCGCGAGGATGAGCGCGGCGGTCTGAATCTTGCCGGCCGCCTCGGGCTGACGGGCCATCCCCTCGACTGCCTGGCCGCCGATGCGGCCGATGCCCATCCCGGCACCGATGACCGAGAGGCCGGCGCCGAGGCCGGCGCCGATGAGGGCCAGGCCGGCCTGGCTGATGAGGCTGGCGCCCTCGGCGGCGGCGGGGGCGGCGGTGGCCGCCACGGCGGCCGCTTCCTGCATGAACGCGACGAACATCGGAGAAACCTCGGAAGGAGTTCGGTCCTGCGTGGTCCTGCGCGCCGGTCGGCGCCGTCCGTCACTGAGCCCAACGGCCCAACGGACTTCCCCCGGTCACTCGCCGGGGTACGGGGTGCTGCCAAGGAAAAAGCGACGTGGTGCTAGTGGTGCGCCTCACGGATCTGCCCGATGAAGACCGAGGACAGGAGCGTGAAGATGAAGGCCTGGAGGAACGCGACGAAGAGCTCGAGCACCATGATCACGACCGACATCAGGAGCGGCGCCGCGCTCGCCGGCCCGGCGAACTCGAAGATCAGCCCCATCAGCGCGAGCACGACGATGTGCCCGGCGGTCATGTTCGCGAAGAGTCGGATTGCCAGCGCGAACGGCTTGGTCAGCTTCCCGATCATCTCGACCGGGCTCATGATCAGGAACATCAGCGGCCGCATCACCACCGGCAGCTCGTTGTTCCAGTAGAACATCGTGTTGAGGTACCCCACGCCGTTCGCGCGGAGTCCGGCGACCTCGACCGTGAGGAAGGTCAGGAGCGCGAGCGTGGCTGTCACGGAGATATTCCCCGTCGCGGTGGAGCCGAAGGGGACTAGGCCGAGGAGGTTCAGCGTGAGGATGAAGAAGAACGCGGTGAGCAGGTAGGGGACGAACCCCTCGCCGTGGTGCCCGACGTTCGGGAGAATGACCTCGTTGCGGATGTAGAGGATCATCGCCTCGATGGCGTTCGGGCCGCCGCGCGGGGCCGCGCCCCGCGCCATCGCGCGGGCGTGCGCGCGGCCCACGAGGACCATCCCGCCGAGGAGGAGGACCGCGCCGAGCCAGAGCATCACGACGTGCTTGGTCGGCGAGAGGTCGAGCTCGAGCGACCCCACGTGGAGCGGCGCCCACTTCGGCAGCGTGCACTCCAGGAAGAACGGGAACTTCCAGTACGGGATCTCGATGTGGTCGCCGTTCGTGATGTGCGGCGTGATGATGTCGACCTTCCCCTCGTGCCCCGCCTCGGGGAGGTGGCAGGCGCTCCCGGCGCCGGCGGCGTGCGCGGGGGCGGCGGCGAAGACGAGGAGGGCGAGCGTGGCGACCAGCGAACGGAGCGTCATGATCTCAGGAAGAGAGGCTCGAACAGCATCGTGACGAAGAAGAACCCGACTAGGCTGACCAGCGCCGTCCCCGAGGGGAGCCCCAGCGCCGGGATGCCGAGGAGGGCATAACCGACGACCACTGCGAAGCGGATCAGGGAGCCAAGCCCCCAGCCCGCGATGGGATTCGACGTGACGAACGGCCGGGCCACGGCGAAGGTGAGCGCCTGCACGACGACAGCGATCCCGGCGCTCGTCCAGATCGCTTCGACGGCCCGAGGGTCCGCGAGGCGACGTGTGACGAGCCACGCGATCCCCCCGACGAGGCACGCGGCGAGCGCCGTGAAGGCGACCCCGCGTCTCATCGGGTCCCCTCGCCCCGTCGCTCGGCCTCGCGCCGCTGGTCGGCCATCAGGCTCCGGTACATCGAGTAGATGGCGGCGGCCAGGCCGGTGAAGACACCGAGGAGGAGGAAGAGAGGTTCCGTGCCGATCCGTCGGTCCACCCAGCGCCCCAGATACAGGAAGAGCAGGATGGAGGCGACGAGCTGGAAGCCCAGGCCCGCGTACTTCGCCGCCGCGCCGAACGAGGCGCTGTCAGCATCGGGGGTCGGCGGCGGGGGATTGGACATCCAGCATTGAAAAGTAAGGGGCTTGTGAAAAAAAGCGCAAGCGAACACCAACCCGCTGTCACGGAAGGACTTGGGCCATCCGTGACCGTTATCCGGACCGGTCGTCTTCCCATCGGTTTCCGGTTCTCGTGCTTTCGGCCCCCTGCCCCACGGTCCCGATGATCCCCAGGCTCCCTCTCGGCCTCCTCTCCGCCGCCCTGTTGACCTTCGCTTGCAGTCCGCGCGGGCGGAGTGAGGCCCACGCCGCCGATGCCAGCTCCGGCACCGAGCCCTACCTCGCCGTCTCGGTCGGGGACGATGTCCGCTTCTCCCTCGCGGTGCCCAATCCCGGCGAGCGCACCGTCGAGGTCGAGTTCCCCGACGGGCAGACGCACGACTTCGCCGTCGAGGACGCGTCGGGGCGCACCATCTGGCGGTGGAGCGAGGGGCGGCTCTTCACCCAGGGGATGCAGACCAAGGTGCTGCGGGGCGGCGAGTCGCTGTCATACGAGGCACGGTGGGATCCGCCTGCGCCGGGACGGTACACCGTCGTGGCGACGCTGCGGAGCCCGACCCTCCCCGTGACCCGGTCGCGCGCACTCATCGTCCCAGCGCGGTAGGCGCGGTCGCGGCGCGGCCCGCCGCGAACGATATATTGTCGGTCGCCGTAGTCCGACCGACCCTCGTCCCGGAACCACCTGTGTCCACCACGGACTCCCGCGATCTCGACCTCCTCGCGCAGCTCGCCCGCGCCCGGGGGGAGATTGCCAGCCAGATCGGCCGTCGCATCGTCGGGCAGCACGCCGTCGTCGACAACATGATCGCCGCAATCCTCGCCGGGGGGCACGTGCTCCTCGTGGGCGTCCCCGGCCTCGCGAAGACGCTGCTCATCCAGACGATCGCGCAGGCGCTCGATATGGAGTTCAGCCGCATCCAGTTCACCCCCGACCTGATGCCGAGCGACATCACGGGGACCGAGCTGCTCGAGGAGGACCACGGGACCGGGCGGCGCGCGTTCGTCTTCGCGAAGGGGCCCGTCTTCGGGAACATCGTGCTGGCGGACGAGATCAACCGCGCCCCGCCAAAGACGCAGGCGGCGCTGCTGCAGGCGATGCAGGAGCGGACCGTCACGGTCTCCGGCAAGACGTACACCCTCCCGAACCCGTTCTTCGTGCTCGCCACGCAGAACCCCATCGAGCAGGAGGGGACGTATCACCTCCCCGAGGCGCAGCTCGACCGCTTCATGTTCGAGTTGCGGATCGGGTATCCGACGATGGAGGAGGAGGAGGCGATCGTCGCGACCACCACCGGCGTGGCGGGCGGGGAGATCACGCCCGTGATGTCGGCGGACCAGCTGCGGGAGATGATGGCGCTGGTGCGGCGGTTGCCCGCGCCCCCATCGCTCGTGCGGTACGCGGTCGGCTTGGCGCGGGCCACGCGGCCCAAGGAGCCCGAGGCCTCGCCGGCAGTGCGGAAGTATGTCGCGTTCGGGGCCGGCCCTCGGGCGGGCCAGAACCTCGTGCTCGCCGCGAAGGCGCGCGCCGCGATGGATGGTCGGTCGGTGCCGGACCTCGAGGATGTGGACGCCGTCGCGTTCAGCGTCCTGCGCCACCGCGTGGTGCTGAACTTCCAGGCGGAGGCGGAGGGCGTGGGGATCGAAACGATCCTCGCGCTCGGGGGCCGCGGACGCCTTCTCGGTCTGCTCGAAGCAAGATGACGCTGCTGAGCTAGCAAGTGCCTATCTGCGCACTCGCAACATTAATTGCCGCCGCTACATCCCTTCGAACTTCACGCTGCTTCGAGCCAGCTCCGCTTCGTCATACGCGGCCATCGAAAGCCCACTCATTATTTGATTTGTCCCAATAATTCCATATCAAATGCCAACTGGAAAACGGTTGTTTGCCTCAGCAACCTTATCGACCAGAGTTTTCCAGGCCCTCTCTGACAAAAGCTTCGAGCACATCTCAGGATCAAACTGCCGACTCGCCTGCTTCTCAAGTTCAAACCGGACCACTTCAAGACCTAAGGCGGCACGATACGGACGAGAGGTGCTCATCGCGTCGATCGTGTCCGCAAGCGCGATGATTCGAGCCCCAGGTGGGATCGCTTCGTCTCTCAATCCGTGCGGATACCCCCTACCATCCCATGCTTCGTGGTGTGACACAATCATCGGAACCAAGTCCGCGAAGTGGGTTACTTTTGCTACAAGACTTGCTCCTTTTTCCGAATGCGACTTCATCACCTCGTACTCTTGGTCTGTCAGGCGGCCCGGCTTTCGAATAATCGGAGAAAACTCTGCGTAAATTTTCCCAATGTCATGCAGCAACGCAGCTTGCTCTATACGTCGGACGTCGCGCTGCCGGAAACCCATGAGCTCTGCTATGATGCGAGCGAATACCGACACTCTTTGCGAGTGACCAGAGGTGTATGGATCTTGGGCGTCAACAGTGCTTACCATCAACTCAAGCAGCTCTTCGTTAATCTGCTGAAGCACGATGTTATTCTTGTACAATTGCCTAAGTCCAAGCATCGGCAGGGCGAGCGCTGATGATACCCCCGCTCCGAATCGTACATACGCGACCGCAAAGAAAAAAATAAGCGGGAACGAAAGGATATCGTACACCGCAGATGCCTTCATGCTCTGCAACCAGTGCTGCCTTACCTCGGCACCAGTTGCCACTGAAACAATAGCACTAACCGCCAGCTTGTTGCATACCAGCCACGCCGCGACCATCAACACAAAAGCTGGGATGTTTAGTGGATCGTCAGGCCAAGCTCTGATACTTGCGCCGCCGACAGATAGGTAGAGCGATATCGCGATTCCCTCAGCGAGTACAAATTGTGCAAGGTTAAAGAGCGCTTTCTGGACCTGCCGCCGCGCCAGAGCCTCAGCGCCGAGGATGCTTACAGCTACGGTCCCGAGCGCTGCGATATTCGGTGCGATGGCGGCGATGCTGAGGAACGGCAGGAAGCCTATGCTCCCTGTTGTTGCACTTGAGGTTTTGTATCCCAAGCCGGACGCTAGCAATCCGAACGCTGTGAAGAAGATTGCTGCCTTCCAGCCTGCCGTAGCCGGAGCCGGTGTATTGATCAGAATGCTAATCGTGGCAGCTACCGCTAGAAGCGCGACAACTGCCACAACCGCCTTCGTTGAGATTCGCTGACCACGCATTGGATTATGTGAGGACCCCCCGTCCCCTCCTTATTCAGCTCCAGCTCGCAGCATCACCCAGCACAAACGCGCAAAGTGCGCGCAGCAGCGACGTGATGATCGACATTGAGATTCACCTCCCTTCCGTGAGATCGCCCGGCATACACCGTGGCGTTCCAGCGAAGTTCGGCTCCGCTCTTGCGTCGGCTGTGACGCCACCGCTCGTGTTCCCTCCGCTCGCGGAGAGAACGGGGGGTTCCCTAGTTCCTCAGGCCGAAGGGTGAGACCGCATTCGACCACCCTGACCACCGATTCGTCGCATCGAGCACTGCCAGCACCGCCGCGGTTTCGATACTGTCCCGTACCTCACATGTTCCCGTGAGCATCGCCTGCTCCCGAGTGTGTCGGGCGACGAGCCCGACGAAGACGAACTCCCGATCGAACATCGATAACACCCGGGTACCCTCTAGGCCGAGCACCCCGTGCGCCGACCCCGCGAGCGCGAGCGCAGCGACCGCCGCCCGCGCCGCCACGTCGACACGGTTGCGGTCGTTCGGCAACCCTTCCTCGGCTTCGCCCGCGAAATGCTCGCCGCCGACTCGCAACGTCACCCGGCACGTTACCCCACGAGCACGGGACCCGCGGACCTCAACATCCTCGAAGTAGACGTGACGGCCTGGCGCCGCGACTACTGGGGTCGATGTCGCCGTCGCCGTCGTCATCGGATTCCCAACCCCACGCGTAGCGATCGCCGCGATGGAGATCTTCCGATGGTCGACCTTGAGCCCCAGCCGCGCCATCAGCGCGCTTTCGATGTTTCGGACGTGTTGCTTCGCTGGGGTCGCACCGGACACGAGCACGTGCACCGCTTCGATCCCACCGGTCGGCGTCGCTGTGATTCGCACCGACGTGACATCCTGCAACGTGGCGATCAGCGCCTCCGCGTCGCGGAGCGGCAACACGGAGCCCGCGATCACATCGACAGTCGGTTCGCTGGGCTGCGAAAGGGGGATCGTCACGAAGCTCCTGGGATTCGGAGGCACCGGAAAGCGCGGCCGCGCCCTCCGGTCTTCGAATCAGTGACGACGGACTCTGAATCGGGTAAAGGGAGCCGGACAGCCCAGCCGGACTCTGTGCTTCACTGCCGGCGCGAGCGCCTACCCTTGGTACTCCTCGGGGACCTGATACTCCTTGAGCTTCCGGTACATCGTCCGCTCGCCGATGTCGAGCAACTCCGCCGCCTTCCGCCGGTTCCCGCGCGTCTGACGCAGCGCGGCAAGGATCGCCGCCTTCTCGATCTCGGCCATCGTCATGCCCGGGGTGAGCACAAGACCCGCGCCCGTCGCGGGCACGCCCGGGGGCTCGAGCCCGCCGATCACAGGAGCGAGGGCGACCGCGGTACCAGGGAAAACCCCGCCCCCGGAGACAGGCCCGAGGCCAGCGCCGACGCCGATCCCGCCACCCCCATGCTCGACGAGTCGCTCGACCGCTGCGCGATCCTCGTCGACCCGCCGACGGAGCTCCTCCAGCTGCAGCTTCATCTCGACGAGGCTACGAACGATGAATTCGAGCTCGCGCCCCTCAGCGCGCCCCTCCTCTCGAAGGATCGGGCCAATCGGGACCGGAAGGAGCCGATCGGCACCGCCATTACGGATCGCGGCCGGGATGTCATCGACTCCGATCTCCCGACCCGTCGCGAGCACGACCATGCTCTCGAGCAGGTTGCGCAACTCCCGCACGTTGCCGGGCCAGGGATACCGCACGAGCGCCTGCATCGCGTCGGCCGAGATCCCGTGGAAGGTCCGGTCGTGTGCCTGCGCGAACTCCTGCACGAAGCGCCGCACCAGAAGCGGGATGTCCTCCCGACGTTCCCGCAGCGGCGGGAGATAGATACGGAGGACGTTCAATCGATAGTAGAGATCTGACCGGAACTCGCCGCGCTCGACGCTCTCGCGCAGCGGACGGTTCGTCGCGGCGACGACCCGCACGTCCACGGCGATCGGCTGCGCCCCGCCGACTCGCGTCACCTGCCGCTCCTCCAGCACGCGCAGGAGCTTCACCTGCGTGCTGGGCGGGATCTCACCGATCTCATCAAGGAAGAGCGTGCCCCCGCTCGCGAGCTCGAAGCGGCCAATGCGCCGCTCAGCGGCGCCGGTGAATGCTCCCTTCTCGTGCCCGAAGAGCTCACTCTCGAGCAACGTCTCCGGGAGTGCTCCGACGTTCACCGCGATGAACGGCTTGTTCCGACGCGGCGAGAGCTTGGCGATGGCACGCGCCACGACTTCCTTCCCCGTCCCGCTCTCCCCCTCGATGAGCACGGTACTCGAGACGGGGGCCATCTGGGTGACCTGCACGAGGACCTGCCGGATCGCCTCGCTCTCGCCCCAGAGCCCCGTCTCCCGCGCGACGCGCTGCCGCTCGAGCAGCGCCTGCACGCTCGCCCGCACCGCCTCGGGGGCGACGGGCTTCACGAGCACGTCCGCGAACCCAACGCCTCGCAGACGCGCCTCCACCGAGGCGTCGCCCACATCGGAGAGGCCGATCACGGCAGCCCCACCCCAGAGCTGGTCCCGCACAAGCCCGAGGGTCTGCGAATCGAGTAGCGCCCCAGTGCAGACGATCACCTCGGGCCGCGCGCGCTCCACCTCGCGCGCGAGATCGTCGAGCGGCGAGACCATCGTGGTCGCGACGCCATCCGCCTCGAGCAACGCATTCAGCCGGACCGCGGGCTCGACGTCGGTGAGCGTGATGAGGACGCCCATCTACCGCTTCACCGTCCCCTGGGTCCAGAAGGGGAAGGTCGTGATGGTGCCGACCACGCGCTTGCCGCGGATCTCCACTTCGAGCGTCTTCCCCGGCGCGGCGTGCGCCGTGGGCACGTACGCCGTCCCGAGGCCGCACCCGACGCTCGGGCTCATGATCCCCGACATCACGACGCCGCTCGGCGCGCCGTCGACGAAGACGGGATAGCCGTGCCGCGGGATCGCCTTCTCGGTGAAGGTGAAGCCGACGAGCTTCCGTGGGACGCCGGCCGCCTTCTGCGCCTCGAGCGCCGCGCGCCCGACGAAGTCCCCCTTCTTCATCTTCACGAGCCAGCCGAGCCCCGCCTCGAGCGGCGTGATCGTGTCGTCGATGTCGTTGCCGTAGAGCGCCATCCCCATCTCGAGGCGCAGCGAGTCGCGGCAGCCAAGCGCGGTGGGAGTGATGCGCCCGGTCGCCATCAACGCCTCCCAGAGGCGCGCCGAGTGCGCGACGTCGTGGTAGAGCTCGAAGCCGTCCTCGCCGGTGTACCCGGTGCGCGAGAGCGTCATCGGCACCCCCGCGACGGTCGTCTCGGTGAACCAGTAGTACTTGATGTCGTCGAGCGCAGCGGGGGTGAGCGCCTGCAGGATCGCATGCGCCTGCGGCCCCTGCACCGCGAGGAGCCCGATGTCGTCGGAGACGTCGGTGAGGGTGCAGTCGAAACCGCCGAGGAAGCGCGAGATGTGCGCGAGATCCTTGTCCTTGTTCGAGCCGTTCACGACCATCATCAGGTGGTCGGCGGCGTAGCGATAGACGAGGCAGTCGTCGACGAACGTCCCCTGCTCGGTGAGGATCGCCGAGTAGTGCACCTGCCCGTCGGCGAGTGCGGCGACATCGTTGCTGGTGACGTAGGTGACGAAGGGGATGGCCTGGGGCCCCGTGATGATGAACTCCCCCATATGGCTCACGTCGAAGATCCCGCAGCCGGTGCGGACGGCGTGATGCTCGGCGGTGATCCCCGTCGGGTACTGGATGGGCATCTCGAAGCCCGCGAAGGGGACCATCTTCGCCCCGGCAGCGAGATGCTGCGCGTGGAACGGGGTCCGCTTGAGTGGGGTGGAAGCGTCAGCCATCTGGGCTTCAGGGTCTGTGGGTGATGAAGAGAATCAGGGGTCCGACCCAATCGGGCCGGACCCCAGAAAGATGCCAAAACGGCAGGGGGCCTGCTACCCTCGGGGCCTCGTCACATCCACCCCTCAGCCGGCAAGCTCTCCCCTCACCGCTGCCCGCGCGTCCGGCGCTTCGCGCTCCCCCGCGCCGGCTCCCCGACGATCCGGCCATCCGGGCCGACCTCGCGAATCACGTGCCGCTCGATGTCGTCCTGCAGATAGATCTGGTCCCGACCGCCCTCGGCCATCAGGCCGGCCTCGAGGCTCATCACCTCGAAGAACGAATCGGCCTGGTTGAGATCGACGACGTACCCGATGTCCTTGAGCGAGCCGATGGTGAGCACGCTCAGCGGATTCCCGGTCACGCTGCTGCCCAGATACCCCGTCATCAGCTCGGACTTGAGCACCCCCTCGCGCCAATGCGAGTTGATGGTGCCCCCACCGCACGACGCCGGGGTGTTGTTGGTGCAGTTCTCGACCGGCACCTTGGCGCCGCCCGGGACCTGCTGCCCGGCCCCCGTGTAGTTGGTCCCGCCCACGGCGTTGAACCCGGCGATCGCCTCGGGACCGTTGAAGTGCGTGTCCTGCTTCGCCGAGGTGGTCGACGAGAGCTGGAGGAACCCCTTCGAGCTCCAGAGCGTCCCGATCCCGAGCACGTGGCCCATCTCGTGCAGGATCACTGCGGCGAAGGTCCCGCTCGACTCGAGGCTCGGGAGGTCGGAGGTGTCGAACCGCATCGAGCCGAGCGCGGTCAGTCCGGCGGTGCGCACGAGACAGGGGCCGGCAGATCCGAGCACCGCACCCGCCCCGTCGATGTTCTCGAGACGCACGACGATGATCAGGTCGTCGAGCGCCTCTTGGATCGCATTCGGTGAATTGCAGCTCCCCGCCCCGGACGAGAAGTTCGCGATGTTCGGGAGGTCGCCCGTGATGATCGTCTCCCACCGCGTCGCGGCCTGCCCGAACGCGGTGAGCTGATTCGCCGTCGGCATATTCACGAAGCGCAGGCTGATGTCGAAGCCGGACGTCGAGGCCTTCCCCGTCGCGGAGAAGATCACCGGGGCCGCGGCGGCGCCCGCACCGCCGAGGGTGGCCGAGACGACGTTCGGCCCGGCGGCGAGGGTCCAGCTCCCAAGCGTCGCGATCCCGGATGCATTCGTCGTCGCGCTCGCACCGGTGATGCTCCCCACACCCGGTACGGTCGCAAAGGTGACAGGGATGCCGCTCACGCCGTTGCCACACTCATCCAGCACCTCGACACTCGGCGCGATCGGGACCGTCGCTCCCGGGGCCGTCACGGCGCCATTCCCGGCCTTCGCGCGGTAGACCACTGGCTCGCCCGCGCGGCACCCGGTGACACCCAGCGTGTACGTGCCGCGCTCGTTCGGCTCCCACGTCGTCGCACGGATCATATACGAGCCAGGATCGAGGGTGATCGTGAGCCGCGAATCCCGGATCACGCCATCCTGGATGTCATCGTTGTCAGCGATGAAGACGCCGGTGGTCGCGTTGTACAGGAAGATATACGGATCGACGATGCCGAGCTGCTTCGTCATCGTGATGATGACCGCGGTGCGCGAGGCGAGGTCGAACCGGTAGAGATCGAAGCGCGAGTTCTGTGAGGTGTTCACCGGCGGGGTCCAGCTGCAATCGGCATCGCTGATCGATCCGGTCACCGTATCGGGCACGACGATCGGCGTCGCCCCCGCCGCGACACAGGGATCCTCGATCGCCGTCGCAGTGAAGGTGAAGGTGAGCGTCTCGAAGGTCGCTCGGAGGGTCTGCTCCCCGATCAGCGCCCCGAGGGTCCACGAGCCGACGGTCGCGACACCGTTCGCGTTGGTGACGGCGCTCGCCCCGGTCACCGAGCCGCCGCCGGTCTGCACCGCGAAGGTCACGGTCCGCCCCGCGACCGGGTTCCCATCCACGTCGAGGAGCTGCACGGCGGGTGCGATCTCGACATTCGTGCCGAACTTCGCCCGCTGGCCGTTCCCCTCGACCCCCGGCGCGATCCGCATCTGCGCCGGCGGCCCGCCGGTCGCGGTCGCGGTGAAGAGGGTCGACTGCCCGCCGACGCTCGCCGTCAGGCGCGGCGTCGCGGTGGCGCTACTCCCGAGCCGCCAGACGGTCTGCCCCTCGCCGTTCCCGCCGGCCTGGACCTCCTTCGTCGTCACCGAGGCGGCGGCGTCGAGCGACCCCCCGCCCGAGATGATGGTGAAGGTGATGGTCGCGTTGGGGATCGGGGTGCCGAGGCGGTCGACGGCCCGGGCGATCACCGGCTGACTGAGGGTCGAGAGGACGGTCCCGATCTGCCCGTTCCCGGAGACCGCGACCGGCGCGACCGGCACCTGCGCGACGGTTACAGTGGCGGTGGCCGCCACGCCGTCGACGGTCGCGGTGATGGTCGCACTGCCATTGCTGACCGCGGTCACGAGACCGGCGGCGCTCACCGTCGCGACCCCGGCCGCACCTGAGCTATACGTGGGGACGAGGCCGACCATTGGCTGCCCCTTCTGGTCGGCGACCGTCACACTGAGCTGTCCGGTGGCGCCGATGGCATCAAAGCTCAGCGTAGCGCTATTGAGCGTGACCGTGGTGGCCTTGGGTGGCTCCGTGGGGGAGGCGCAGGCGTGGAGGCCGAGGCCCGCAAGCAGGGCGGCGGCGAGAGTGCTAGAGAGGGAGAGGCGCATGTTGGGGATATAGGAGGTGGGAGGGCGGCGGGCAACTCCCGGCGTCGCCGGCAGGGGCGCCCCGACGCCCCGTCGAACCCAGCTCGGCGGTGGAGCACCCACCACCCTCCTCCGCCGGCGCGGGCTACATTCCCGGCGGTCGATCCCCGCCCCTCCCGGAGCCCGTATGCCCCGATTCGCCGCCCCCCGTCGCCTCGCCCTCCTCCTCGCCGCCCTCACCCTGACGGCCTGCGCCCGCTCCGGCCCCTCGGCCGAGGACCGGGAGCGGTGGGAACGCCGCGCCGCCGCGGTCACCATCACCCGCGACGACTGGGGGATCCCCCACATCGCCGCCCCGACCGACGCCGACGCGGTCTTCGGGATGATGTATGCGCAGGCCGAGGACGACTTCAATCGGATCGAGGTGAACTTCCTCAACAGTCAGGGGCGACTCGCCGAGGCCGAGGGAGAATCGGCGATCTGGCGCGACCTGCGGATGAAGCTCTTCATCCACCCCGACACGATGCGGGCGCTCTATGCGTCGAGCCCTGACTGGCTCAAGGCCCTGATGGACGCCTGGGCCGACGGCCTCAACTACTACCTCTTCACGCATCCCGAGGTGCAGCCGCGTGTGCTGACGCGCTTCGAGCCCTGGATGGCGCTCACCTTCAGCGAGGGGAGCATCGGCGGGGACATCGAAGGGATCTCGCTGCGTGAGCTCGAAAAGTTCTATACGGAGGCGGCCACCGCGGAGCCGGCGACGACCGGCGCGGCCGGCGCGGGGCCGGCACGGCGCCCGGGCAGGGGGCGTGCGCCCGACGCGCAGGTCGCGGCCGCGGGCATCCGGACCGTCCCGGTCTGGGCGCCATACGAGCTCAAGGAGCCGAGCGGCTCGAACGGCTTCGCCATCACGCCGGCCAACAGCGCCTCGGGGCACGCACTGCTGCTGATCAATCCGCACACCTCATTCTTCTTCCGCGAGGAGCTGCAGGTCACGAGCGGTGAGGGGCTCAACGCTTACGGCGCCGTCACCTGGGGCCAGTTCTTCGTCTATCAGGGCTTCAACGACCGCACCGGGTGGATGCACACCTCCTCCGGCGCGGACGCGATCGACGAGTACGCCGAGACGGTGACCGCGAAGGACTCGGGCTTCGTGTATCGGCACGGCGCCGAGGAGCGCCCGGTGATCGCCGAGCGGATCGACGTGCCGTTCAAGACCGACAGCGGGATGGCGACGCGCACCTTCACCATCTACCGCACCCACCACGGTCCGGTGGTACGCGCCGCCGACGGGAAGTGGATCACCGTCAAGCTGATGCAGGAGCCGGTGAAGGCGCTCACGCAGTCGTTCACGCGCACCAAGGCGCGGACGCTCGTGGCGTTCCGCGCCGTGATGGACCTGCACACCAACTCGTCGAACAACACCATCTACGCCGATGCTGACGGGCATATCGCGTACTTCCACGCCAACTTCGTGCCGAAGCGCGACCCGCGCTTCGACTGGCGGCGGCCGGTGGACGGGAGCGACCCCGCGACGGACTGGACGACAGTCCACGGTGTGGACGAGAGCCCGCTGGTAATCGACCCCGCGAGCGGCTGGCTCTACAACACGAACAACTGGCCGTACACCGCGGCCGGCGCGCAGAGCCCCAAGCGGTCGGCGTTCCCCGCGTATATGGATTACAACCTCGAGAACCCGCGCGGCGTGCACGCGATCGAGGTGCTCTCGCGCACAAAGGGCTTCACACTCCAGTCGCTGATCGACGCGGCGTACGATCCGCACCTCACCGCGTTCGATGCGCTGGTGCCGGCGTTCGTGCAGGCGTATGACCGGCTGCCGGCGGCCGCACCCGAGAAGGCGCGCCTGCGCGAGGTGGTCGACACGCTGCGCGCTTGGGACCGTCGCTCCGGCATCGCGTCGGTGGCGACGACGGTCGCGGTGCTCGCGGGCGAGGCGCTCTGGACCGCCGTCCGCGCCGACCCCGAGGCGGAGGGATCCGACCTCCTCGCGTTTATGGCCACGAAGAGCCAGCCGGCGATGCGCATCGCCGCGCTCGACACGGTGGTGACGCAGCTCACCGCCGACTTCGGTTCGTGGCGGACGCCGTGGGGCGAGATCAACCGCTTCCAGCGGCTCACGGGCGACATCGTCCAGCCGTTCAACGACAGCGGCCCGAGTCTCCCGGTCGGCTTCACCTCATCGCGCTGGGGTTCGCTCGCCGCCTTCGGCGCACGCACCTGGCCCGGCACCAAGAAGCTCTACGGCACCCTCGGGAACAGCTTCGTAGCGGTGGTGGAGTTCGGCGACACCCTCCGCGCGCGGGCCGTGACCGCGGGCGGCCTCAACAGCGTGCCGAGCTCAACGCACTTCAACGACCAGGCCGAGCGGTATACGAAGGGCGACCTGCGTGAGGTGTACTTCTATCCGTGGCAGCTTGAGGGACACACGGAGCGGACGTACAAGCCCGGCGGGAAGTGAGCCCGATGCCCCGCCCCGCCCTCCTTCTCGCGACCCTCGCTCTCCCCGTCGCACTCGTCGCCCAAGGCCCCACCGCCTCGCCCTCGGCGATCCCCGTCATCCCGATGCCGGCGGAGGTCGTGCCAGCAGCGGGGACGTGGAGCCCGCGCGCGCCGCTCCCCGCCGACCTGCGCACCGCGACGGTCGCGCAGCTTGGCGCCGCCGGGATCCGCATCCGACAGGTGAGCGAGACCACCGTCGTCCACCCGGAGGGGTACCGCCTCGCGATCGCGACCACCGGTGTGATCCTCCGACACTCCGGCGACGCCGGACGCGCGTACGGCCTCGAGACGCTGCAGCAGCTCGTGGACGGTGCCCCACGCACGGACGGGCGCCCCGTGCTCGCCGCGATGACGATTGCCGATGCGCCACGCTTCAGCTGGCGCGGCCTGCATCTCGACGTGGGCCGACACTTCCAGCCGGTGAGCTTCATCAAGCGCACACTCGACCTGATGGCGCTCTACAAGCTCAACACCTTCCACTGGCACCTCACCGAGGACCAGGGGTGGCGCATCGAGATCAAGAAGTACCCGCGGCTGACCGAGGTGGGGAGCTGCCGGCGCGAGACGATCCTCGCCAAGAACTTCGACCCCTACGTCGGGGACGGGACGCCGCACTGCGGCTTCTACACGCAGGACGAGATCCGCGACGTCGTGGCCTACGCCGCGGCGCGGCACATCACCGTCGTTCCCGAGATCGAGATGCCGGGCCACTCGGTGGCGGCGCTCGCGGCGTATCCGGAGCTGGCCTGCACGCCGGGCCCCTTCGAGGTGATGACGATCTGGGGGGTCTCCGACGACATCTACTGCCCGAGCGAGGCGACCTTCACCTTCCTGCAGGACGTGCTCACCGAGGTGCTCGCACTCTTCCCGAGCCGCTTCATCCATATCGGCGGAGACGAGGCACCGAAGGTCCGCTGGGAGGCGAGCCCGCTCGCGCAGAACCTGATCAAGGCCGAGGGGCTGAAGGACGCGCACGAACTCCAGAGCTGGTTCATCCGCCGCATCGACCGGTGGCTCACCGCGCGGGACCGGCGACTCATCGGGTGGGACGAGATCCTCGAGGGGGGGCTCGCGCCCGGTGCGACGGTGATGAGCTGGCGCGGCATCAGCGGTGGGATCGCGGCCGCGATGAGCGGACACGACGTGGTGATGACGCCCACCTCGCACCTGTACTTTGACTACTACCAGGGCGACGCCCGCTTCGAACCCCTGGCAATCGGCGGGCTGCTGACGCTCGATCAGGTTTACCGCTACGAGCCGGTCCCCGACACGCTCACCGCGGCGCAGGCGACGCACATCCTCGGCGCCCAGGGAAATCTCTGGACCGAATACCTGAAGACGCCGGCGCAGGTCGAGTATATGATGTTCCCGCGCGCGCTCGCCCTCGCGGAGTTGACCTGGTCACCGAAGGCGGCTCGGGACTGGGCGAGCTTCGAGGGCCGGCTGCCGCACGCGCTGCGGACGCTCGACCGCCTCGGCGTGCAATACCGCCGCCCGCACGCGGTGGGGCTCGAAGCTGACGCGCTCACCCTCGATGCGAAGGTGACCGTTCCTCTCACGGTGCCGCTCGCCGGGGCGACCATCCGGTACACGCTCGACGGCACCGACCCCACGGCGGCGAGCCCCGCGTACACCGCACCGCTCCGGCTCGACGTGACCCCCGAGGGGGTGCGCGTGACGGCGCGGGCCTTCACCGCAGAGGGCGCTGCGAGCCCGCCGCGCGCGGCGACCTTCCGGCGCACGAGCTACCGCGACGCCGTCGAGGTCGCGGACGCGGTGCCGGGGCTCCGGCTCGACTATCTCGAGGCGTCGCTCCGCACCACGGCGCCGCTCGACACGCTGCGGCCGGTCCGGTCGACCGTGGCGGCGGCAATCGGTCGGCCGTCGGAGGCGCGCGCCGAAGGGTACGCGCTCGTCTTTGAGGGGCTGATCACGGTGCCATCGAATGCGCTCTACGAATTCGGCCTCGCCTCGGACGATGGGAGCACGTTGCGGATCGGCGAGACGATGGTCGTCGACAACGACGGCCTCCACGGGACCGAGGAGCGGACGGGGATGGTGGCGCTGCGGGCCGGAGCGCACCCGATCACGGTGCGCTACTTCCAAGCGGGCGGCGGCGCGGAGCTGCGGCTCCGTGTGCGGCCCGCGGGCGGCGCGTGGCAGGCAGTGCCGGCGGCGTGGCTGTCGCACCAGCCGTGAACGGGGCGCTCGACTTCCACCTGCACGGTTGATGCCCGTCGCCGAGGCCCTCTCCGCGGTCGCGGCCCGGAGCGTCGTGCGCTCCGTCTGGCGCCGCGTCCGGCGCTGGCTCGTGCGCGCGCTCCTCGTGGCGCTGATCGGGCCGTTCGTGCTGATCCTCCCGCTCAACCTGATCCAGCCGCCGACGACGTCGATCATCCTCTGGCGGACGGGGCAGCGCCTCGTGGCGGGGAAGCGGCCCGTCTATCCGCGGCGCGACGCCGTGGCGCGGGACGCGATCGCCCCATCGCTGCGCCGCGCGGTGCTGGCCGCGGAGGATGACCGCTTCTACCTGCACTTCGGCTTCGACCTCGAGGAGATCCAGAACGCCCTCGACCGCGCCAAGCGGGGACGCCGGCTCCGCGGTGCCTCGACGATCACGCAGCAGGTGGCAAAGAACCTCTTCCTCTGGGAGGGGCGGTCGTTCGTGCGGAAGGGATACGAGGCGTACCTGACGCTGGTGCTCGAGGTCTGCCTCCCGAAGGACCGGATCCTCGACCTCTACCTGAACCTCGCGGAGTGGGGCGACGGCGTCTTCGGCGCGGAGATGGCGGCACGGACGCATTTCAAGAAATCGGCGAAGCGGTTGACGCCGATGGAGTCGGCGCGGCTTGCGGCGATCCTCCCGAGCCCGCGGCGCTGGTCGCCGATGGGGGGCGTCGCGAACGCGCGTGCCGCGATGATCCTCGACAAGATGCGGTACGCCGCCCCGCGCGAGTGAGACGCCCGCCCAGACCCCGCGCCGTCTTCCCCGGACGGACGTGATCCCCCGAACGCCCCGGCTCGCCGGGGCGTAGTTTTTCCCGGACCGTTCGGCCTCCACCTCTCCCCCGCCCGACCATGCGCGTCCCCGCCCGCCGTCTGAGCCTCACCCTCCTCGCCGTCGCGTCGTTCACCTCCGCGCTCCCCGCACAGCGCACCGGCTCAGGGCGGGCGGCTGGTACCTCGGCAAGCTCCTCGGCGAGCACCGCGACGCCGACCGCGGCGGCCGTGCCGCCTGCGACCTTCGCCGCGCTCCGTTGGCGGATGGTCGGCCCCGCGCGCGGGGGACGCGTCACGACGGTGACCGGCGTCGAACAGGATCCGTTCACCTTCTACTTCGGCTCGACGGGCGGCGGCGTCTGGAAGACGACCGACGCGGGCGCCACCTGGCAGAACGTCAGCGACGGCCAGATCACGGTGGGATCGATGGGTGACATCGACGTCGCCGCGAGCGACCCGAACATCCTGTACGTCGGCACCGGCTCCGACGGGCTCCGCTCGAACGTCTCGATCGGCAAGGGCGTCTGGAAGTCGACGGATGCCGGCCGGCGCTGGACGCCGGTCGGGCTCCGCGACGTTGGGAACATCGGCGGCGTCGAGATCCACCCCACGAACCCGAACACCGTCTTCGTCGCGGCGATCGGTGACCCCTTCCGTCCGACGAACGCCCGCGGTGTCTATCGCACGACGGACGGCGGCGCCTCGTGGCAACGCGTGCTGTATGTCAGCGACTCGACCGGCGCGGTCGACATCGAGTTCCATCCGACCAACCCCGACATCCTCTACGCCGCGATGTGGCGCGCGGAGCGGAAGCCGTGGACGATCATCTCCGGCGCGATGGAAGGCGGCATCTACAAGAGCATCGACGGCGGCACCACCTGGGCGAAGCTCGGCGGCGGCCTCCCCACCGGCCTCGTCGGCAAGGCGAACATCGCCGTCAGCCGCGCGATGCCCGACCGCGTGTACGTCTTGATCGAGGCGAAGCCGGGGATGGGGCTCTACCGCTCCGACGACGCGGGACGGAGCTTCACCCGCGTCTCCGACAACCCGCAGCTTTCGACGCGCTCCTTCTACTACACGACGATCACCGCCGACCCGTCGAACGCCGACGTGGTATACGCGGGCGCCGAGGGGTACTTCAAGAGCGTCGACGGCGGCCGCACCTGGCGCAGCTTCGCCACTCCGCACGGCGACAATCACGACCTCTGGATCCATCCCGCCAATCCGCAGGTGATGATCCAGTCGAACGACGGCGGCGCGAACGTCTCGCTGAATGGCGGTCGCACCTGGAGCACGCAGTACAACCAGCCGACGGCGGAGATCTATCAGGTCTACGTGGACGATCAGTTCCCGTATCGCCTGTACGGCGCGCAGCAGGACAACTCCACGCTGATCGTCCCGTCGCTACCGGTAGAGTCGGGTGGCCTCGACGATCCCGTGCAGGGGTGGCGGACCGGTCCGGGGTGCGAGACGGGCCCGATCATGCCGCATCCGACGCAGCCCGACACCGTCTACGGCTCCTGCAAGGGGCAGTTCTCGCGGATGTCGCTCCGCACCGGTCAGGAATGGCAGTACTGGGTGGGCGCGCAGTCGCTCTATGGCAACGCCACGCAAGATATGCAGTACCGCTTCCAGCGCGTCTCGCCGATGGAGGTCTCGCCGCACGACCCGGGGGTGCTCTACTACGGCTCGCAGGTGGTGCATCGGACGCGGGACGAGGGGCGCACCTGGGAGGCGATCTCCCCTGACCTCACTTGGAACCCGCCCGACAAGCGCGCGGTCTACTCGGGCGGCCCGATCACCGTCGACAACACGGGCGAGGAGTTCTTCTCCACGCTCTATGCCATCCGCGAATCTCCGCTCGAGCGGGGCGTGATCTGGACTGGGGCAAACGACGGCCCCTTCGCCGTGACGCGCGACGACGGCCGCACCTGGAAGACGATCACCCCGCCGGGGCTCACCCTCGGCGGACGCGTGCAGAACATCGAGCCCTCGCCGCACCGGAAGGGATCGGCGTACTACAGCGTCCTCCGCTATCTGCTCGGCGACCATCAGCCGTACATCTACAAGACCGACGACTACGGTGCGACCTGGAAGCGGCTGACGGACGGGCGCAATGGGATCCCCGCGGACGAGCCGGTGCGCGTGGTGCGCGAGGACCCCGACCGGCCCGGCCTGCTCTACGCGGGCACCGAGTTCGGCATCTACGTGTCGTTCGACGACGGCGCGCGGTGGCAGTCGCTGCAGCTGAACCTCCCGAACACGCCGATCACCGATCTGAAGGTACACCGGAAGGACCTCGTGATCTCGACGCAGGGCCGCGCCTTCTGGATCCTGCACGACATCACGCCGCTCCATCAGGCGCAGGCCGTGGCCGCGGCGACGACACCGGCGGTGCTCCTCACCCCGCGGACCGCGTATCGGCATCGGTACCGCGCCGGCTTCGGCGGGCTCGAAAGCGCCCGCGCGAGCACGACCGACCCAGAGTACCCGCCTGCCGGCGCGGTCATCGACTACGTCTTCGCGTCGGCGCCCGCCGGCGAGGTGACGCTCGAGGTGCTCAACGGCACCGGCGCGGTGATCCGCCGCTTCTCGAGCCTCGCCGCAGGGGAGCAGCGCGTGACGCCCGCCGAGCCGTCGATGCGTGCCCCGATGTGGGAGCGGATCGGCACACCGCGGCTCCCCGCGACGGCGGGGCACAATCGGTTCATCTGGGACCTCACCCTCGCCGGCCCCTGGGACGCGAACCCCGCGCGCAGCGGCCGCAACGGTCCCGTGATCGTGCCGGGTCGGTATCAGGTGCGCCTCACGAGCGGCAGCTGGAGTGCCACCGTGCCGCTCGTGGTGGAGCCTGACCCGCGCGTGATCGCCGACGGGGTGAGTATCGCGGATCTGCAGGCGCTGCTCACGCACAACCTCGCGGTGCGCGACCTCGTGAGCGAGATGAACCGCTTGAGCGGCGAGGTCGAGACGGTCTTCCGTGGCGCCACCGGGTCGCAGCAGGCGGCGGTCGGCGCGGTACGGGAGACGATCCAATCCCAGCCCTGGCGGTATGGCCGGCCGGGGCTCGCGGCGCAGATCCAATACCTCTACGGCGCGATGATGCAGGCCGATCAGGCGGTCGGGAACGACGCGAAGCAGCGGCTCGTGCAGCTGCAGACGGAGTTCGAGGCGGCGCAGCAGCGGTTCCGTGCTGCGACGACGGTGCCGTGAGGCTCCGCCCCGCGACGACCGACGACCTGGACGCGATCCGCACCCTGATCGTCGCCTCGATGCGGGGCCTGAGCGACGGCTTCTACACGCCGGCGCAGGTCGAGAGCGGCCTGCGCCACGTGTATGGGCCCGATACGCAGCTCATCGCCGACGGCACCTACTTCGTGATCGAGGACGAGGGCACGGTCGTCGCGGCCGCGGGCTGGAGCCGCCGCGCGACGCTCTACGGCGGCGACCGGACGAAGGCGGGGCCTGATGCGCTCCTCGATCCCTCGCGCGACCCGGCGCGGATCCGCGCCTTCTACGTGGCCCCGACCCACGCACGGCGCGGGCTCGGCCGGCGGCTGCTCGAGCACTGCGCGGCAGCGGCGGGCGCCGAGGGCTTCACGACGCTGGAACTGATGGCGACCCTTCCCGGTGTACCGCTCTATGCGGCCTGCGGATTCACGGCACTCGAGCGGATCGACCCGATACAACCCGACGGCGTGGCGATTTCTTTCGTGCGGATGCGGCGCGCCGTGCGGGGCTGATTGCCTCGGCCGGCGCGCGACGCGCCGGCGCGATCAGCGGATGAAGGTGCCCTCGCGCAGCTCGCGGATCGCCTGATGCAGCTCGGCTTTCGTGTTCATCACGATGGGACCGTACCACGCCACCGGTTCGCGGATCGGCGCACCGCTCACGAGCAGGAAGCGGATCCCCTCGTCGCCGGCCTGCACCACCACCTCATCACCGGTGTCGAAGAGCACCAGCGAGCGGTTCCCCGACCAGTCGCGCACGAGATCGTCGTCGTTCCCCGCGGTCCGCTCCGTGAGGACGCCGACATTCGGCGACGCATGCCGGAAGCGGCCGCTCCCCTCGAAGATGTAGGCGAAGGTGCTCCGGTAGGCATCCACCGGAAGCGCCTTCCGGACGCCGGCGGGGACGGTCACGTCGAGATAGCATGGATCGGCCGCGATGCCATCGACCGGCCCCCGCTTGCCCCAGAACTCGCCGCAGATCACCCGCACGCGGGTGCCGTCGTCATCCACCACCTCGGCGATCGCCTTCGACTCGACGTCCTGATAGCGCGGAGCGGTCATCTTGAGCGAGGAGGGGAGGTTCGCCCAGAGCTGGAAGCCGTGCATCTGCCCCCGCGGATCACCGTGCGGCATCTCGTGGTGCACGATGCCCCGGCCCGCCGTCATCCACTGCACGTCGCCCGGGCCGAGCAGCCCCCGGTTCCCGAGGGAGTCCGCGTGCTCGACGTTCCCCGCGAGCACGTACGTGATGGTCTCGATGCCGCGATGCGGGTGCCACGGGAAGCCCGCCTGGTACTGCGCCGGCGCATCACCGCGGAAATCGTCGAAGAGCAGAAAGGGATCCGTCTCACTCGTCTCGCCGAAGCCGAAACCGCGATGCAGATGGACGCCAGCACCTTCCAGCGTGGGCTGGGCGGTGAGGATGCGCTTCACGGGACGAATCGACATATCAGCTCCTGACTATTTCTTCTTGGCGACGGACTTCGTCTTGGTAGCCTTCTGAGTTGCAGAGGACTTCTTCGCCGCCGGCTTCTTCGTAACGGACTTCTTCGCCGCTGGCTTCTTCGCGGGAGCCTTCCTCGGAACCGACTGCTTCGCCGGCGCCGCTACCGCCTCCCCACGCAGCCACGCATTCACCTCGGCGGCGTGCCCCTCGGGCTTCACCCCCCGCCACTCCATCTCGAGCGTCCCGTCGATCCCGACGACGAAGGTCGAGCGGTGCACCCCCATATACTTCCGCCCGTAGAGGCTCTTCTCCACCCAGACGCCGTACGCCTCGCAGAGCGCGTGCGTGGGGTCGGAGAGGAGACCGTACGAGAGCCGCTCCTTGGCACGGAACTTCTGGTGCGAGACCACCGGATCTGGAGAGACGCCATAGATCACCGCATTGGCCGCCGTGAAGCGCGGCATCAGGTCGCGGAACTCACACGCCTCGACGGTGCATCCGGACGTCATATCCTTGGGATAGAAGAAGAGGACGACCCGCTTTCCCTTCAACGACGCCGAGTCCACCCAGGCCCCGGTGTCATCCTGCAGCCGGAACGCCGGCGCCTTCTGCCCGATCGTCATCTCGCCTCCCGCGCTCGCGCGCCCTCGACCCACGTGTCGAACGCCTCGGCGCTGGTCTTCGCCGGGCGATAGCCGAGCTCCTCCTGGAGACGCCGGTTGGAGAGCACCGGGCGGTAGCGGAGGAAATCGACCTGCTCGGGACCATAACGCCCGAGCCGAAGCCATCGTGCCAATTGCAGGCCGGCCGCGAGGAGTCCGGCTGGAATCGGCACCACCGGCCTGCCGAGTCGCCGGGCGATCTGCCGGATGGTGAGTCGCCCGTTGCCCGCGACGTTGAAGATCCCCGTCCGCGACCCCATCACCCCGAGGACGATCGCGCCGACGACGTCCTGGTCCCACGCGAAGACGAATGGCGAGTCGCTCCCACGGATCGCGAGGAGCCACCGCCGACGGAAGAGCGCCGTGATGAGGTTGTCGGTGTCGGCTCCGACCACGGTGCCGATGCGGAGCACGAGCTGCCCGAGCTCGGGGTGCGCCCCCCGGAATTCGGCGAGCAGCTCCTCTACGAGGCGCTTGTGGTACGCATAGCCGAACGCCGCCCCGGCGCGCAGCGGGTCATCCTCGTCGATCCAGCGCGGATTGTCGGCGAGATAGCCGTAGGCCGCTCCTGAGCTGGCGACGGTGAGATGCTTGACCCCCGCGGCGAGGCAGGAGACGACGACGTTCCGCGTCCCGTTCACATCGATGTCGAAGTCGCGTGCGCGGTCGCGTCCCCCCTCGAGCACCGCGGCGAGATGCACCACGTGCGTGATCCGGTGGTGCCGGAGCAGCAACGCGAGGTCGGGATCACGCACGTCGAATCGCTCGACGTCGCAGGAGGCGTCTGGCGGGACCCGCAGATCGGTGCCGAGGCAGTGGACCCCGTCGGCGACGAGCCTCGAGGTGAGGAGGCGACCGAGGTAGCCCGCCGCGCCGGTGACGAGGATGCGTGGAGCGGGGGTGGCACCGGCGTCCTCGCGCGCCACCGTCTCGTCCGTCGGCACCGGCGTCTCGGAGGCGCTCATCGCGATGACTCCGCCGGCCGCCGCCCCCACCACGCCGAGAGCGCGAGCCCGGACACGAGATGCCAGACCCCCCAGAACGCGGTGATCAGCATCATCGACCCGGCGGCGGGGAAGAAGGTCACCAGGATGACGAGCCCGAGCGCGGAGTTGTGGATCCCCACCTCAATCGTCACGGCGCGCCGGTCCGCCTCTGAGAGCCGCGCAAGGCGGGCGACGAGGGCGCCGAGGGCGAGCGCCATCGCGTTCTGCCCGACGACGAGCCAGAAGAAATCGTCGAAGCGCGAGACGAAGAGCCCGCGATTCTCCCAGAAGGCACCGCCGACGAAGGCGAAGAGCGCGATCGCCGACAGGGAACGGATCGGCCCCTGCAGTCGCGAAGCGAGTTGCGGCGCACGCGCGGCGAGGAGCATCCCGAGCGTCACCGGCACCCCGAGTACGAGCGCCGTCTGGGCGAGGATGCCGCCGGCGGGAATCCCGATCGTCTGCAGCAGCGCACGCGTCGCTGGGTTGAGCCCGGCATAGAGCGCGAAGTTGAGCGGCGTCAGCACGGTCGCCGCGAGACTCGAAAGCGTCGTCAGCGCCACGGAGAGCGCGACCGTCCCGCGAGCCCGCCAGGTGAGGACGTTGGAGAGGGCCCCGCTCGGGCAGGCGGCGACGAGCATCATCCCGAGCGCGAGCGCGGGGTCAACGTTTAGCACGATCGTGAGGAGACAGGTCGCCGCCGGTGTGAGCAGCGCCTGCGCCGTGAAGCCCGCGAGCAGCCCGGCGGGACGCTGCGCGACGCGGCGGAAATCGTCGAGCCGGAGCTCAAGCGCCGCGCCGAACATCATCACGGCGATGATCGCGTTGACCGCCGCGAGCCCCGCGGGGTCGAACCGGATCGGGAGTGCGTCGTTCACGGGCGCGCCGCGCCGCGCGTCACCGGCGGCACCCCGAGGGCGCGCTGATGCCGGCGTAGCGTCCGGAGATAGGTGTCCTTGTGCACGTAATACGCCATCCGATCGATCGGCAGATACGTGTACCCGCCATCGAGCCGCTCCCCGCGCCACGCCGCCTTCTCGCGCCGCAGCGCGGCCGCCCCAGGCTGCCCGGTGGCGAGGCCGTGCAGATACCCAGCAACGAGGCGCGCCTGCTCATACCGCCCCTGCCAGCCGAGGCCGCTCGCCTCGAGCATTCCCATCAGGAAGAGCGTGTCGTCCTGCGGATGCATCGCATTCAGGAAGAGGCGCGGCGCCGGCGCGCCCTCCGGCCAGGCGAGCTGTGACCGCTCGATGAACGGATAGTGCAACACATACCCCGTGGCCTGGACGATCACGTCATACTCGGCGCACTCGCCGTCAGCGAACCGCACAGTGGCGCCATCCACGGCGATCACGTCACGCCGCGCCCGAATGTCCCCGTGCCCAAGGTGATACAGCAGCAGCGAGTTCAACACCGGATGCGACTCGTAGAGGCGATGGTCCGGCGCGGGGAGCCCGTAGTCGGTGGGCAGGCCCACGAGGAGCCGCACGATGAGGCCGTCCACGGCCTGCTTGAGCCGACGCGGGAGCTTCACGAGCCCACCGAGCGTGTCGATGGGCCGCCCCTTCACGAACTTCGGCAGGAAGTGATACCCGCGTCGGAGCGAGATGTCGACCGAAGCCGCGTCCCGCACGGCGTCGACGGCGATGTCGGCGCCGGAGTTCCCGCACCCGACGATCAGCACGCGCTGTCCCGCGAAGACCGCGGGCGACTTGTAGTCGGCGGAATGCAACCGCGTGCCAGAGAAGGCCCCGGGGAGCGCCGGCTGGTGCCGGTGGTGCAATGTGCCGGTCGCGATGCAGACGGCGGTCACCGATCGCGTGGACTCCACGCCATCCCGTTCCGTGGTCACCGTCCACCCATCGGCGGTCTTCGCGAGGCGCCGCACCCGCGTTCGGAACTCGATGTGTCGCCGCAACCCAAAGTGGTCGGCGAACTCGCCGAAGTACCGGCGGACGGCGTCGTGCTTGGGATACGGCGCCACGGCGTCCCGCATCGGGAACTCCGTGAACTCCGTCATCCGCTTCGACGAGATGAGGTGCGCGCTCTCGTAGACCGTGCTCGCAGGGTTCCGGATGTCCCAGAGCCCGCCGACGTCGTCGTGCGCCTCGAAGACGGTGAACGGCAGCCCCTGCGCCTGCAGCGCTCGCGCAGTCGCGAGCCCCATCGGTCCCGCACCAATCACCGCGATCACGCGGTCACCCCAACGACTCGCCGCCGATCAGCGCCGCCATCACCGCCTTCTGCACGTGCAGGCGGTTCTCCGCCTCGTCCCAGATGCGGCTCTGCGGTCCCTCGAGCACCTCGGCGGTGACTTCCTCGCCCCGGTGCGCCGGGAGGCAGTGGAGGAAGATCGCGGTCGGGTCGGCGGCGGCCATCAGCGCGGCGTCCACCTGGAAGTCGGCGAAGACCGCCGCGCGCACCGCCTGCTCCTCCTCCTGCCCCATCGACGCCCACACATCGGTGGTCACCACGTGGGCGCCGGCTACCGCCTCGCGCGGATCGCGCACCAACGTGACGCGCCCCCCCGCCTGAGCCCGCGCGAGGATCGCGGGGTCCGGGTCGTAGCCCGGCGGACAGGCGAGCCGCAGCTCGAAGCCGAGGAGGTCGGCCGCATCGCACCAGCTATTCGCCATGTTGTTGCCGTCCCCGATCCACGCGATGCACTTCCCCTCGAACGTGCCGAGGTGCTGTTGCACCGTGAGGAGGTCGGCGAGGATCTGACAGGGATGGTGCAGGTCGGTCAGCCCGTTGATCACCGGGACCTGCGACGCGGCCGCGTACTCCTCCACCTCCGCGTGCGCGAAGGTCCGGATCATCAGGCCGTCGACCATCCGATCGAGGACGCGCGCGGTGTCCTTCACCGGCTCGCCCCGGCCGAGCTGCACATCGCGCGGGGTGAGGAAGATCGGGTGCGCACCGAGCTGCCAGGCGCCGACCTCGAATGAGACTCGCGTCCGGGTGGACGACTTCATGAACAGCATCGCGAACGCCTTCCCCGCGAGCGGACGGGCGGTGTACGCGCCGCGGCGCATCCGGTCGGCGAGCGCGAAGAGCGCGCGCAGCTCGGCGGGCGAGAAGTCACGGAGCGTCAGGAAATCGCGATGGGGCGTCACAGGATGTACTTCCGGAGGTCCTCGTCCTCGACGATCGCGGCGAGTCGGGCGCGGACCGTGGCGCCATCAACCACCTCCGGAGCGGTCCCGCGCTCCGGGAGTTCGAACAACAGGGACTCGAGCAAGGTCGTCATCACCGTGTGCAGGCGGCGCGCGCCGATGTTCTCCATCCGCGCGTTGAGCCGCGCCGCGATACGCGCCACCTCGGCGATCCCGTCCTCCGTGAAGGAGAGCGACGCTCCCTCCGCCGCGACGAGCGCGGCATACTGCTTCGTGAGCGCGTGCTCCGGCTCCGTCATGATCCGGATGAAATCGGCTTCGGTGAGCGCCTGCAGCTCCACGCGGATCGGGAAGCGCCCCTGCAGCTCGGGGATGAGGTCGCTCGGCTTGGACACGTGGAAGGCGCCCGCGGCCACGAAGAGGACGTGGTCGGTCTTCACCATCCCGTGCTTCGTCTGGACGTTCGACCCTTCGACGATCGGGAGGAGGTCGCGCTGAACGCCCTCACGCGAGACGTCCGGACCGCCGGTGTCCCCCTTCCCGCCCGCGATCTTGTCGATCTCGTCGAGGAAGATGATCCCCATCGATTCGGCCCGCTCGATGGCGTCCGCCGTCACGTCGTCGAGGTTGATGAGCTTGTCGAACTCCTCGTCCAGGAGGATGCGCCGCGCCTCCGAGACGGGAACGGTGCGCTTCTTCGTGCGCTTGGGGAGGAACTCCGAGAGCATCTCCGCGAAGTTCTGCATCCCCTCGGGCGCCCCCTGCTGCGAGAGCGCATCGATGGCCGGCCCCGCCTGCGCAACCTCCACCTCCACCTCGCGGTGCTCGAGTTGCCCGTCGCGGAGGAGCTGGCGGAGCTTGTCGCGCGTGCGCTGATGCCGCTCCTGCGCGCGCGCCTGCTCCTCCGCCACCTGCCCGTCCGGCGCAGCGATGAAGACGCGCTGCGGGTCGTCGCTCGCCGGCGGCGCGGCAGGGGCCGGCGGCGCGGGGAGGAGGAGGTCGAGGAGTCGCTCGTCGACCTTATCGTGCGCAAGATCTGCCACCTCGGTCTCGCGCTCGGAGCGCACGAGGTCGATCGCGTTCTCGACGAGGTCGCGGACCATCCCCTCGACGTCACGACCGACGTAGCCGACCTCGGTGAATTTCGACGCCTCGACCTTGACGAAGGGGGCGCCCGCCAGCTTCGCCAGTCGACGCGCGATCTCCGTCTTCCCCACCCCCGTCGGGCCGATCAGGATGATGTTGTTCGGCGCGATCTCCGCGCGGATCTCATCGGGCGTCCGCTGACGGCGCCACCGGTTCCGCAGCGCGATGGCGACCGCCTTCTTCGCCCCCGCCTGCCCGACGATGTACCGGTCGAGCTCCGCGACGATCTTCCGCGGGGACAGGTCGGCGAGGCGCGCGAGCGCCTGTTCCGTCCGCGGCGACGCCATTAGGCGCTCGGCTCGACGACGGTGATCCGCGTGTTGGTGAACACACAGATCTCCCCCGCAATCGTCAGCGCGCGCCGCACCACCTCGGCGGGCGGGAGCGCTGTCTCGCGCACGAGGGCGCGAGCCGCCGCGAGGGCGTACGAACCGCCGGAGCCGATCGCGAGGATGCCGTCGTCCGGCTCGATCAGCTCCCCCGTCCCGGAGAGGATGAAGCCGTGGTCGCGATCGACGACGATCAGCAGCGCCTCGAGCCGGCGCAGCGCCCGGTCCGACCGCCAATCCTTGGCGAGCTCCACCGCCGCGCGCTGGAGGTTCCCGGGATGCCGCTCGAGCTTCTCCTCGAACCGTTCGAAGAGCGTCAGCGCATCGGCCGCCGCCCCTGCGAACCCGGCGAGCACCTTCCCGCCCTTCAACGCACGCACCTTCACCGCACCGGACTTCATCACGGTGTCACCGACCGTAACCTGGCCGTCGCCGCCGATGGCGACCTCACCGTCGCGGCGGACGGCGAGGATGGTGGTGGCGTGGATCGTGGGGAGGGTCATCGGGGAAAGATAACGGCGGCTCGGACCACTGCGGGGTGCGGGGCAGACGGCAGCGCGGGCGCCGGACGGTCGGCGGGTCTCGCGCCGGTGCCGTCAGGCGCGCGGGTGCGCCTGCCGATGCACCTGCTGCAACCGCTCCACCGACGTGTGCGTGTAGATCTGGGTCGTGGTGATGCTCGCGTGCCCGAGCAGCTCCTGCACCGCGCGGAGATCCGCCCCCCCGTCGAGTAGGTGCGTCGCGAAGGTGTGCCGGAGCGCGTGCGTGCTCAGCCCGGCCCCCTCGTCCACCTCGCCGAGCCACGCCACCACCGCATCGTGGAGGGCCCGGGTGCTGAGACGCTTCCCGCGCTGGCTCAGGAAGCAGGCGGTCCGGTCCCCCGCGGGACCGACCTGAGCCAGCAGGGTATCACGTGCCCGCTCATACGCCCGGAGCGCGCGCTGGGCCGCCTCCCCCACCGGGACGATCCGCTCCTTCCGCCCCTTCCCGCGCACCTTCACTAGGCCGCCGAGGAGGTCGAGGTCACGCCGATCGATCCCGCGGAGCTCCGAGAGACGCAGCCCCGCCGTGTAGAAGAGCTCGAGGATGGCGAGGTCGCGCACATCGGTGAATCGCCCCTCCTGCGCCCGGGTCGCGGCGGCGGAGAGCATCGTCTCCACCTGCCCGCGGTCGAGATGCCCCGGCAGGTGCCGGTCGAGCTTCGGCGACCCGACCGCCCGCGCCGGGTTCGCCTCCACCACATCCGCGCGGTGGAGGAAGCGGAAGAAGGAGCGCGCCGCGCTGAGCATCCGCGCGCTCGAGCGCTTGGAGAGCCCACGGCGCGCGAGTTGCGCGAGCCAGGCCCGCATCGCGAGCCGATCGATCGTCTCCCAGGCCACCGTCTCGACCCCGAGGTGCCCCTGCAGGAAGGCCTGCAGCCCCTCGAGATCGCGGCGATACGCCTTCAGGGTGTTCGGCGAGACGTCGCGCTCCTTCTCGAGGAAGGTCAGAAACCCGGCGACGACATCGTCCGGCGAGGCGGTCACCGCCCGGCCTCGGATGACCCGGTGACTGACCCAGCGACCGACTCGGCGACTGACGCGACAGGGACCTCGGACTCCGACGCGCGGATCGGGATGCCGTGCGATGCAGCCCACTTTCGGAGATCGGCCAGTGCGCGCGCCGCGTACCGCTCCCGCTTCACCACCTTGTCGCGCGGCGGGTCGGGGAGCTCATCGACGAGGCCGAAGTTCGCGTTCATCGGCTGGAAATGCGCAGGATCCGCCTCGCGCAGGTACCGGTAGAGCGCGCCGAGCATCGTCGTGGTCGGCGGGAGCACCGGCGCCTCGCCCCGGAGGAGCCGGTCGAGATTCACCGCGGCGAGGAGCCCCGTGGCAGTGCTCTCGGTGTACCCCTCGACCCCCGTGAGCTGGCCCGCGAAGAGCGTCGTCGGCGCATCCCGAAGCGCGAGATGCGGGGCGAGCGTCGCGGGGGCGTTGAGGTACGAGTTGCGGTGGATGCTGCCGAACCGGAGGAACTCGGCCTCGGCGAGCCCCGGAATCATCCGGATGACCTTCTGCTGCTCGCCGATGCGCATCCGCGTCTGGAACCCGACGAGGTTCCACATCCGGCCCGCCGCGTCCTCGCGCCGGAGCTGCACCACGGCCCACGGCCGCTTGCCGGTGCGCGGGTCCCGCAGCCCCACGGGCTTCATCGGACCGTGCCGCAGCGTCTCGCGCCCGCGCCGCGCCATCTCCTCGATCGGCATGCACCCCTCGAAGTACGGCACGTCGTCGAAGGCGTGGGCGGTGAACTGATCGGCTGCGACGAGCGCGTCGATGAACGCCTCGTATTCATCGCGCGACATCGGACAATTCAGGTAGGCCCCGCCCTCCTCGGCGCCCCCCGCCATCGTCTCCTTGTCCCACCGCGCCTGCCGGAAGGCGATCGAGGCGTCGATCGACTCCGCTGCGAGGATCGGCGCGATCGCATCGTAGAACGCGAGCCCGGTGACGCCGAGCCGCTCGCGGATCGCCGCGGCGAGCGCATCGCTCGTGAGCGGCCCCGTCGCGACGATGCCCGGCGCGGGGAGTGTGGTCACCTCGCCACGCGCGACGGTGATGCGCGGGTGCGCGTGCACGCGATCGTGGACGAACGCGCTGAACACCTCGCGGTCCACGGCGAGCGCCGAGCCCGCCGGCACGCGGGCGGCGTCCGCGGCCTCGAGCACGAGACAGCCGAGCGCGCGCATCTCAGCCTTCAGCAGCCCGTGCGCGTTCGTCACCTCGGTGCTCTTGAACGTGTTCGAGCAGACCAGTTCGGCGAGCCGATCGGTCTGGTGCGCCGGGGTGCCGCGCACGGGACGCATCTCGTGCAGCACCACGTCGTGCCCACGCTCCGCCAACTGAAAGGCGGCCTCGCTCCCGGCGAGGCCGCCCCCGACCACGTGGATCAGTGCCACCGGGTCACCCGGCGGACTCCGCCGTCTCCGTCGCGCCCTCGTCCGCACCCTCGGATGGGACATCCCACTCATTCTGGCACTTCAGGCACCGCCGGAACGCGCCGCGCGCCTTGGTGCTGCGCGCCTCCGCGCCGGCGAAGCCGCAATCCGGGCAGGCGTCGGCGACGGGCTTCTTCGAACAGACGAACTTGCAGTTCGGATAGTTCTCGCAGCCGTAGAACGCCTCCCCCCGCTTCTTCGACTTGCGCGCCGCGAGGTCCCCGCCGCACTTCGGGCACTTCACTCCCGTCGGCATCGACTTCGTCCCCTTGCACTTGGGGAAGGTGGTGCAGCCGAGGAACTCCCCGCTCTTGGAGCGCCGCACGATCATCGGCGTCACCCCGCACAGCGGACACGATACCTCGACGTACCGCTTCTCCTTGACCTCGCCCTTGAGGGGCCGCGTGAAGGTGCACGCCTTCGGGTGGTGCTCGCAGGCCACGAAGGGCCCAAAGAAGCCGCCCTTCGGCACGAGCCGCCCACCGCAGGTCGGGCACCGTTCGGCGTCGAGCCCAGAGAGGTCGTGCGCCTCGCGGATGAGCGCCTCCGCATCCACCGAGCCGAGCGCCTCGGAGAAGGGAGACCAGAAATCCTCGAGGACTCGCTGCCAGCGCAGCTGCCCCTCCTCGACGTGGTCGAGCTCGGCCTCCATCCGCGCGGTGAAGCCCACGTCGAACTCCCGCGGGAACTGTCGCACCATCACCTTCTCGACCGACTCGCCGAGCGGCGTGGGGAAGAAGCGCCGCTGCTGCAACTCGGCGTAGTGCCGCTCCGTCAGCGTCGAGATGATCGAGGCGTAGGTGGAGGGGCGTCCGATCCCGAGCTTCTCGAGCTCCTTCACCAGCGACGCCTCGGAGAAGCGCGGCGGCGGCTCGGTGAAGTGCTGCGACGGATCGATCGACGTGACCGGCACCCGCGCGCCGGCGACGATCGCCGGCAGCGCCTGCTCGTCCTCGAGCGTGCGGTGGTCCCCCTCCTCGGTGGCTTCCTTGTAGATGGCGAGGAAGCCCTCGAACTTCACGACCGAGCCCGTCGCGCGGAACAGGTAGCGACCGAGGTCGAAGTCGACAGTCGTGGTGTCGAAGACCGCCGGCGTCATCTGGGAGGCCATAAAGCGCTGCCAGATGAGGGTGTAGAGCTTGAGCTGGTCGGGCGTCAGGTACGCGGCGACCGCGTCCGGGGTTCGCGCCGGGTCGGTCGGGCGGATCCCCTCGTGCGCGCCCTGCGCGGCGTCCCCGCCGGCGTCGGCGTAGAGCTGCGGCGCCGCGGGGAGATACGGGGCCGGGAACGACACCTCGAGGACGGCCCGCGCCGCCGCGGCGGCCGACTCGGCCACGCGGACGTGGTCGGTGCGCATATACGTGATCAGGCCGACCGCGCCCTCGGCGGCGGAGAGCTGCACGCCCTCGTACAGGTTCTGCGCGATCCGCATCGTCCGCTTAGAGCCGAAGCCGAGCTTCTTCGCGGCCTCCTGTTGCAGCGTGCTCGTCCGGAACGGCGCCTCCGGCCGCTTGCGGCGTTCACGCTGCTTCAGCGAGGTGACGTCGAAGTGCGTCCGCGTCGCGCAGTCCGCGACGATCGCCCGGGCGGCCGCCTCGGTCGCGATGACCGGCTTCGCCCCATCCAGATGATGCAGCTTGGCGACGAAGGGCTGCCCCTCGTGCGAGAGCCGCGCGGTGATCTTCCAATACTCCTGGGCGTTGAACGCGCGGATCTCGCGCTCGCGCTCCACGAGGAGACGGAGCGCCACCGTCTGCACGCGCCCCGCCGAGAGCCCCTTCTTCACCGTCTTCCAGAGCACCGGGCTCGCCTTGTAGCCGACGAGCCGGTCGAGCACACGACGCGCCTGCTGCGCATCGACCTTCTTCTGATCGATCTGGCGCGCCGCATCGAGCGCAGCACGGACCGCATCCTTGGTGATCTCGTAGAACAGGGCGCGCTTGATCGGCGGCGCCTTCGCCCCGGAGATCTGCGACTCCACGTGCCAGGCGATCGCCTCGCCCTCGCGGTCCGGGTCGGTCGCGATGAAGACGGCCTTCGCCGTCTTGGCCGCGCTCTTGAGCTCCGCGACGGTCTTCTCTTTCCCGGGAATCGTCACGTACTGCGGCTCGAACCCCTCCGCCGGATCGATCCCGATCTGCTTCACCGGGAGGTCGCGGATGTGTCCGACGGTGGCCCGGACGAGGTACTGGTTGCCGAGGTACTTCCCGATGGTCTTCGCCTTCGCGGGAGACTCGACGATGACGAGGGACTTCCCCGCCGCGGCCTGCGCCGCGCCCTCATCGTGCGGCAGTTCGGGCTCCTTGAGCACGGCACGGGTGCGTGTCCCGACGCGCTTCGCGGCGGTCTTGGTCGCCGTGTTGGCCGCCTTCTTGGCGGTCTTCGCCGCCGCCTTCTTCGGAACCGGGGCGGATTTCGCCGCGGTCTTCTTTGACGTCTTCTTGGTGGTCGCCATTAGGTCGGCTATCCTAGTCCGCTGTTCACCCCGATGCAAGCGATACTATAATAGCGGCAACTTCATCCGGCGTCATCGAATCAACGCTAACCGTATGACTTGATTGCAGATAAAGCGATTCGCGACGGCTGCGGAGCGCGGTGATTCTCCCGACCATATCGGACCCTCCCACCAGGGGTCGCGGCTCGCTGGACCCCCGCAAGCGAGCTGCTGCGACCACCGGGTCGACCTGCAGGTGGACGCCGATGAGACCTTGCCCAACGAGGCGCTGATGGGAGGGATCCTCGATCCACCCTGCCCCTGGGGCGAGCACGAGGGGGCCCCGGGATGCGGTCAGCACCTCGGCGGTGAGCCGACGCTCCCAGGCCCGGAAGAACGCCTCCCCCTGACCGGCGAAGATCTCGGCCACCGACATCCCGGCCGCCGACTCGATGGCCCGGTCGAGGTCGACGCAGCGCCACCCGAGGGCGGCGGCGACGAGCGGGGCCACGGTGCTCTTCCCAGCGCCGGGGAGCCCGAGGAGGACGACGCCGCGGACCGCGGCGGGATCAGCGGACGCGGTCGGCGACACGCGCGAGATACCCGTCGAGGTTCCGACGGAGCTCGCCGAGGGAATCACCGCCGAACTTCTCCAGCATCGCGTCGGCGAGGACGAGGGCCGTCATCGCCTCGGCGATGACCCCCATCGCCGGGACCGCGGTTACATCGCTCCGCTCCGCCGCCGCGGCCGCGGTCTGCCCCGTCGCCACATCCACCGTGCCGAGGGGGCGCATCAGCGTCGAGATCGGCTTCATCGCCACGCGGAGGAGGAGGGGTTCTCCCGTGCTCATCCCCCCCTCAAGGCCACCGGCGCGGTTGGTCCGGCGCGCGACGTTGCCTCGGCGCGCATCACCAGGGTGCGGGACGATCTCGTCGTGCACCGCCGACCCGCGCCGGTCGGCGGCGGCGAAGCCATCCCCCATCGCGACCCCCTTCACCGCAGGGATCGAGCAGATCGCCTGCGCCAGTCGGCCATCGAGTTTCCGGTCCCAGCTCACGTGCGAGCCGAGCCCGACGGGGAGGCCACACACCACCACCTCAACCACACCACCGAGTGTATCGCCCTCGGCCTTCGCCGCATCGATCGCGGCGTGCATCGCCGCGGCGGCCACCGGGTCGAGACAGCGCACATCGGAGGTGTCGGCCGCCGCGTTGACGTCATCCGGTAACGTCTCAGGAGACTCCGCCGCCACGCCACCGAGTCGGACCACGTGACTTCCGATGGTGACACCGAGTTCCGCGAGGAGGCGTCGTGCGACGGCGCCCGCTGCCACTCGGGCCGTCGTCTCTCGGGCCGAGGCGCGCTCTAAAATGTCGCGAGCGTCAGCGCGGTCGTACTTGAGGAGACCGGTGAGGTCGGCGTGTCCCGGCCGCACGCGGGTGAGCTGGCGACGGCGACCCTCCGGCGTCTCATCCTCGGGCCGGGGCGCGGGGTCCATCACGGCCTCCCAGTTCACCCAATCGCGGTTCCGGACCAGCAACGTGATCGGAGAGCCCAGCGTCTCGCCGGCGCGGAGACCGGAGAGGAGCTCGACGTGATCCTGCTCGATCGCCATCCGGCGACCGCGGCCGTACCCCTGCTGTCGCCGCGCGAGCTCGGCATCAATATGGGACGCGAGAAGAGGGAGGCCGGCGGGCACCCCCTCGACGATCGCGAGCACGGCGGGGCCGTGGGACTCCCCCGCCGTCGTGAACCGCACGTCCCGTCAGCGCTGACTGCCGATCAGTTGCAGACCGGGCTGCCGTTCGTCGTCGCCGTCAGCGTCGCACCGTACGTCAGCGTGCAGGTCGCGGTGCCCTTGGTCAGGACCGCCGAGAACTGATTGGACGCAGCCGTCATGCTCGTGACACTCACACCCTGCGACGGGGCCCAGAGGGTGTTCGTCGTCTGCACGGCGGTCTGCGTGCCGTATGAATTCGCATCACCGAAGTACTGCTCCTGCGCCGTCATCAGGTTGCGCAGATCACTCTTCAGCGCGGCCTGATCCGCACGCTTCCTCGTCTCGCCAAACTTCGGAATGGCGATCGCGGCGAGGATAAGTATGATGACAACAACGATCAGCAGCTCAATCAGCGTGAAACCGGCCGGACGACGCTTGGACATCGGACACATCTCCAGGAATGAGGCCGACGGAGTGGACCGGCGGCGTGACGGGGAACGTCAGCATCCTACGAATCCCGCCCGATTTCGGCAAGATTCGAGTGGGGACCCTAGCGCGCCGGACGGCCCGCCGAGCGGACGACTCGATCGGCTGCCAGGTCACGCCGCGTCAGACGACCGGAGTCGTCGACCTCGATGATGACGGGCGACCCGATGCCGCCGACTTGGACACGACGTTCTCCCACCCCGGACGACCCGAGCGAATCGGTCGCACGCAGCAGCGAATCGGCGAGGGCGATCAGAATGCTGAATGGTTCCGGCTCGAGCCCTCCGGCGCGTGCGCGCAGCGCGCTCCCCCGGGCGTCCCGATACCGACGCTCACGAATCTGGCAGGCGATTTCACCCAAGTGCGCCCGGGTCGTCGGCGGAAACTCGTCGAGGAGCCGCGCATACCACATCAATGCCTCGGCGCACCGACCCTGCCGCTCCAAGACACGCACCAGCCCGAAGACGACGTTGAAATCCCCAGATGCCAGCGTTGCCGCCGCCCGGAGGTGCGCCTCAGCCCGATCGTATTCCCGCATGCGGAGAAATTGGATTCCCAGCACCCGCTGCCAGCGCGGATTGAGAGGATCATCGACCGCGCTCGACGCGATCAGGGTTGGCGTATCAGACCAGACCGGCTGGCGCTCTGCGCTGGCGCGTGACCACTGGAGCGTCACGCCCGCCACGGCGCCAATCACGAGCGCACGCACCCCCCGGCCGATCCTCGCGCCGTAGTGGTCCAGTACCAGCTCCACCAACTGCCCGACACCGATCACGGCCGCGATGCTCGGAACGAACAGCGATCGCTCGGCCAGCACAACCCCGGTCGGAAACAGCAAGTTGGATGTCGGGAGCAGCGCGAGCCCTCCCCACAGCCACGGCCAGAGTTCGCGACGCTGCCGACGAAGCCACCGGACCGCCAGCAGGACGGCGGCACCGAGCGTGAGGGTCACGACATGGACCAAACCCATCGTGGGGTGTATGGCGAACGAGGGCGGCGAGTAATCCGCCCGGAGCGGGCCCGGCCACATCAGCAGTCGAGCATCCTGGACGAGCAATCCGAGCGCCACCGAGACACGCCGCCCCGTCGTGAGATGCGCCACCGCGCTGTGCGCGACGTCTCCCCCGAGCGTGCCGAGGATCGCATAGCGCGCGCCAAGATACAGCACGAGGACGTAGCCGACCGCACGAAGCAGAAGTCCGGCCGTTGGGTGCCCGCTCCCCCACGGCGCGGCACGGCCGGAGTGCTCCCAACACAGCACCATCAGGAGGGCGGGGAGCACCACGCCGCTCTCCTTCGCCCCGAGGGCGATCGCCGAGCAGAGCAGAATCGCGCCGAAACGGCGAGGGGTCAGCACCCCAGACGCCGCCACCCGACGCCAGCAGTCGATCGCGACAAGCGACGCGAGGGCGACCCAGAGCTCGGACTGCCCCACGACGTTCGCGACGACCTCCGTGTGCACGGGATGCGCCGCCCAGAGCACCGCGACGCCGAGCGCCACCACCGGCCGGACGAGCGTGCGCGCGAGGCGAAGGACCAGCAGGGCCACGGCCGCATACGCCGTGATGTTCATCGCGTGAAACGTGACCGCCGCCCAGTCGGCGACGCGCCACTGGACCGAGAAGAGCAGAATCGTCAGCGGGCGATATAGCGCGACCCCCCACGGCGGGGACCAGTACGTCTCGCGGAAGTAGGCCCAGGGCCAGCGCAGATTGGTCACCTGGCTGTTCTGCTCTACGATCGGCACATCATCGTACGCGAAGCCGTTCGCCAGGCTCGCCGCCGAACTCGCCAGCACCACCAACACCACCAGCAGCGCGCCCCAATCGGCCCGCCGCCACCACGGCACGGTCTCCTGAGGTCCCGCCATCGACTCCCGCCCCATCACGCCCAGAGATTGAAGCGCAGGATATGCCAGATCGCCGCCACGCCGTCGCGCCAACTGATCTTCTTCCCCTCGGCGTAGGTCCGCCCGTGATACGAAATCGGCACCTCGTAGATCCGGGCCTTCGCCTGCACGAGGCGCGCCGTGACCTCCGGCTCGAAACCGAACCGGTCCGACGTCAGCGGCAACGACCGCGCCAGGTCGCCACGGATCGCTTTGTAGCACGTCTCCATATCGGTGAGGTTCACGTTCGTGAGCATATTGCTCAGCAGCGTGAGCACCCAGTTGCCGACCGAGTGCCAGAAGTAGAGGACGCGGTGGGGCCCACCGAGGAAGCGCGACCCGAAGACGGCGTCTGCCCTGCCGGCCGCGATCGGCGCGAGAAGGCTGGGCCAGTCGGCGGGATCGTACTCGAGGTCGGCGTCCTGCACGATCACGACGTCCCCGGTACTCGCGGCGAGCGCGGAGCGGATCGCCGCCCCCTTCCCTCGGTTCCGCTCGTGGCAGACGAGCACGTCAATCCGTCCCTCGGCGTGAAATACCGCGAGCCGCTCCCCCGTCCCGTCGGTCGACGCGTCATCGACGCAGACGACCTCCTTCGCGATCGGCACGGCGTGCACCGCGTCGAGGATATGGTCGATCGTCGCCCGCTCGTTGTAGACGGGGATGAGCACCGAGAGGCGGCGGATGCCGTCGATCACTTCGAGCCCTCGTAGTGTGCGCGTGTGCGGTGGATCGTGGATGGGCCGATCCCAAGCGCCTCGGCCGCCCACGTCGTGTGCCCCTGCTCCTACAGCAGGACCCAGAAGATGTACGCGCGCTCGACCAGCTCCAAGGTGGGGTTGCGGATCGTCCGCTCCTGGACCGACGGCGCAGGCGTCGACAGAGATCGCGAACAACCGCCTTGACGAAAGATGAACACCTACCGCAGGATGACCTGTTGGTCGAGCCTTCGACCGGCCAGGTCGTGGGCGTCAGCGTGGTTCACCGAACTCTTGAAGTCGCTTGGCGGCTCGGGTTGATCGCACCGACCACAGGAACGTAGGATCCGTCTGTTCTCGCAATCCCCGAGGCGTCATGACAAAAACCGGTGCCTGGACCGACGACGGACGCCTCGCCATCACCCCGCGACTCAGCCTCCCCGCCGATGAGCTGCACATCCGCGCCTCCCGCGCGGGCGGCCCCGGGGGACAGCACGTCAACACCGCGAGCACCCGGATCGAGGTCACCTGGACCATCCCGGCCTCCCGAAGCCTCAGCGACCCCCAGCGAGAGCGGCTCCTGACGCGACTCGCCGCCCGGCTCGACTCCACAGGCACCCTCCGGGTGGTGGCGGCGGAAACCCGGAGTCAGCAGCAGAACCGCGAACGCGCGCTCACCCGACTCGCGGAGACGATCCGCGAGGCGCTCGCGGTCCCGAAAGTGCGGCGGCCGACCGCGCCGACCCGCGCCTCGGTCGCGCGCACGCGCGAGGCGAAGGTCCGTCGCGGCGCGCGGAAGCGCGACCGCCGATGGCGCCCAGACGACTGAATCATCACGGCCGATCGCGTCGCCAGACGGCTCGCGCGATGGCCGCGTCCCTCACCGTTTGTCGGGCCGCGCGCCGCCGCGCAGGGTGATGCCGATCGTGATCGTGTACAGATCGGCGAGCGACTCGCGTGGCGAGAGCACGACCTCGCCGCTGGGCAGCTCGGTGATATCCCCGGGCGTGAGATACCGCACCGCGCGGCCGTGCCAGGTGCGACGCACCCCGAGATCGAGCACCGACCGCCGCCCGCGCAGGGGGACGTACACCCCGCCGTACACCGTCCGCGCGACGGTCGCGTCACTGAGGTTCGTCGTGGTCGCGAACGGCTCGGCGTCGCTGTTCGAGCCATTCACCGACGTCGACGTCGTGAAGGAACCGAAGCCGAGCTGCACGCCGGCGTAGGGCGTGAACTGCCCCGAGGGCATCCCGAGCTGCACCCCGATGGCGCCAGAGACGATCACGTTCGTGGTCGTCACGTCGACATCGACGAGCGAGAGGGCGCCGGAGCCGAGCGGGACGCGACGCGTCTCAGCCCCGTAGATCTGGACACCGAGGTCGGCGCGGAACCCGAGCATCTCATCGAAGGCCCAGAGCACCCCGCCCCCGGCACCACCCGCCATCGCCACGTTCTGCGCGAAGGCCCCCGTCGGCACGCCGATCTGCAGATGCACCGGGATGGCGAGGTCACGGGGGAGCGACGCGGCGGCCGGCTCCTGGGCGCGGAGCGCGAGTCCCCCGCTCCACAGCATCAACAGGCAGAGGCGGACGAACCATCGGGTACTCCGAGTTGAAGGACGACAGCGGACCGATCCCGCCGCGCGAGAGACGACCCGAGAAAGTCTACGGCGAGGCCCGACCGTCGGTGACGAGGCGTAGCACCTCCGGCGTCCCCAACGCGGCGACGAGCGCCCCGATCGCCTGGGCCCGTCGCGCGACGAGCTGGGCCTCGCGCAGCCGCTCGTCGAGGAGGGCGCGCTCACGGAGATTCACGACGAGGAGCGAGGTCTCACCGACATCGAAGCGCCGCTGCTCCGCACGGAGCACGGCCTCCGCCGCAGCGACCACGCGCCGCTGGCCCACGGCTTGCCGCTCGACCGCCGCGAGGTCCACCTCCGCCCGCTCGATCGCCAGTTCCACCTCGCGCACGAGGCGATCCCGCTCCCACGCGAGCTGCCGCGCGCGGTCCTGCGCCGCCCGATAGCGCGCCCACTCGCGCCGCCCGTAAAGCGGGGCGCGGAGCCCGAGCGAGGCCTTGTAGTCGGTCCCTGTCCCGGCCCGCAGCGCATCAAGGTCCGTCCCGGCCGCGAGGCTGGCCACGTCGAGGCTCGCCGATGGTAGCACCTGCGTCGCCGTGAGCCGACGCTGCGCTTCCGCCTGCAACGCACGCGCCCGCGCCTGCGCGACGAGCGGATGCGCCGCCGCAAGCCGCCGCCTGGCGGCGGGCCCGGTCGCGAGCGTCGAGGGGATCGCCACACCGGGCTCGCGCGCGGCCCCGAGGGAATCGGGTGCACCATCTGCGCGCCAGAGGAAGGTGGCCGCGACGAGCCGCGCCCCGATTGCCGCCGCCTCGGCCTCGATCAGCTGCACCTGGCGTCGCTCGAACTCCCCCGCCGCCTCGACCGAATCGATCGCCGCCGCGTCCCCTGCGAGGACCCGCCGCCGGGTAGCATCGAGCCGGAACTGCGCGAGGGTCACCCCTTCTGCCGCGATCCGCGCGCGCGCCGACGCCTCAGCCCAATTCCCCCACTCCCGTGCCGCCTGCTGGACGAGCCGACCGACCGCACCGAGCCGCTCCGCCTCCGCGGCGTCGTCGGCGAGCTCCGCCTGACGCAGCGCCGTCCGCCGCTCATCTGTGAGCAGACGCGCCCCGATGGGGAGGCTCACCCCGGCCGACAGGAGGCCATTCGCCGGCGTCTTCCGCTCGGGATTGATGATCTGCCCGGCGGCGTTCTCCCAGCCGAGCTTGAAGTCGAGCCCCCACGGGGTCGGCACCGTGATCCGCGCATCGAATTCATCGAAGTACCCGACGCCGTTGAAGCGCTTGAGGTCCCAGACCGCGGTGACGACGGGGTCGAAGCCGCCGCGCGCCGCGCGCAGGTCGGCCGCGACCTGGCGCCGCACGAGCGCCGCCTGCTGGGCGGTCGGATGGTGCGCGATCACCTGCGTGAGGAAGGCGGGGAGCGCCAACGAGTCCTGCGCCGCGAGCGGCGCCGTCACGCCGACGAGCGCCGCCGCGACCCACCGGGCGGCGCGGATCACTTCCCGTCCTTCGGCGCCGCCGCCTCCGGCAGCGCCGGCGGGAAGCCGTTGAGGAGCCGCCAGAGCTCGAAGCCCACCCGCACCTCGCGGAGGAGCGCCCAGCCCCGCGCGCCCGATCCCATCCGGAGCTCGGACGGCCACACCTCGTCGGTCGAATCGGCGGTGACGAGCACGCGGTATGTCCCGTCGGGCTGCGCGACGGCGTCGACCACGGCCACGCGCCCACCGAAGGTGCCCACCGCGACGCTCGGCCACCCGCTGAACTGCACGGCGGGCCAGCCGTCGAACTCGAGCCGCACCGCATCACCGATGCGAAGCAGCGGGACGTCGCGCGCGCGCACCATCAGCGCGACCGCGAGGGTCGGGGTCTCCGGCTGCACCGAGGCGACCGCCTCCCCGTCCTTCACGATCTCGCCCACGCCACCGCGGAGCGCCTGCACCACCACACCGTCCCGGGGCGCGCGCACGACCAGGAGTGATTGACGCTCCGAGAGATTCGACCGCCCGGTCGCGAGTTTGGCCACCTCCACCTCGCCTTCCGCGACGTCCGCGAGCGTGGCGCTCCGGTCCGCATCGATCTTCGCGAGCTTCTCGAGGTAGTCGACGTCGACGCCGGCGCGCTCCGCGCGCGCCGTGAGTAGCGCCGCCTCCTGCTCCTGCGCGAGTGCGGCGGCGCGCTGGGCGCGCTGCCGCGCGAGCTCGAGCTCCGCCCGCGAGCGGAGCCCTTCCCCCTCGAGCCCCGCGACGCGCGTCGCTTGCACGGTCGCGATCGAGTCCTCGAGTCGCGCCGCGCGCAACGTCGCCGTGACCTGCGTGACCTTGTTGTCGGCCTTCACGCGCGCGAACCGCCACGCCGAGTCCACCGCCACGCGCTGCCGCGCGAGGGCCTCCGCCTTGGACCGCTTGTCGAGGACCGACTGCTGCTTCTGCGCGAGCTGGACACTCGTGCGCGCCAGCGCCTGCGGATCGAGGTAGCTCTCCTTCACCTCGGCGAGGGCCACGAGCGGATCGCCGGCACGCACCCGCTGCCCCTCGGCCACGTACCACGCCACGATGCGCCCCCCCACGGTCGCGACCGCCTGCTGCGGGCGTTCCATCGGATCGAGCGCGGTGACTTCGCCGAACGCCTGCACGTTCTGCTGCCACGGCAGGAGCAGCACCAGGAGCGAGGTGACGAGCATCCCCACGAACCAGCGGCGGAGATTGTGGTACGACGGCGTCGCCCCGAGGAGCCGGACGCTGTCGAGCCGGCGCCCCGCGGTGGCGAGGGGATCGGGTGGGGCACCCATCAGCCGGCACTCCGGGCGCTGGGGAGCAGTGCGGCGACCTCGGGGAGACGCATCACGACGGCCCACGGCGCATCGGCGACCACCTCACCCGCCCGCAGCACGAGGACGCGATCACAGGCGGCGAGGAGGTCGCGCGTGTGCGAGACCACCAGGAGCGTCCACGGGGCATCCGGCGATGTGATTACGTCGATGAGCTCCTGCCGCGCCGATGGTTCGACGGTGGCGAGGCACTCGTCGACCAACAGGAGGCGCGGCCGTGTCACGATGGCCCGTGCGAGCAGCAGGCGGGTCCGCAGCGTCGACGGGAGGCCGCGCCCGCCGTTCTCCACGAGGGTGCGCAGCCCGTCGGGGAGCCGCTGGACCTGCGCGTGCGCGCCCACCCGCTCGAGCGCAGCCACGACCGCCGCGGCATCGACGTTCGATCGCCCGAGACTGATGTTCTCTTCGATGGTCCCCTCGAACAGCCCGGCACCACCGAGCACGAGCCCGAGACGATCGCGCACCGACGCCGGCTCGAGGTCGCGGAGGGTGAGCCCATCGATCAAGACCGTCCCCTCGGTCCGGTCCAAGAGCCCGGCGAGGGCCGCCAGCAGCGTCGTCTCACCGGACCCATCGGGGCCGGTGATGGCGACCCGCGCCCCGGGCGCGAGGCGGAAGGCGATGTTGGCCAGCGCCGGACGATCGGCCTCCGGATAGGTATAGCCGAGGCCTTCGACCTCGAGCGACGCCCCCGCCGCCCCCGAAGGAAGCGGGAGACCCTGCGTCGGCTCGAGCGGCAGGTCGGTCACGGCGCCGAGCTTGTCGACCGACGTGAGCACGTCGTACACCTCGGCCAGCGAGCTGACGAGCTTCTCGATCCCCGCGAGGACCGTCACGATCACGAGCTCTGCCGCGACGAACTGCCCGAGTGTGATCTGACGGTCGATGACGAGGACGCTGCCGAGGATCAGGAGCGCACCGGTGACGAGCGTCTTGAAGCCGATCGCCGCCATCGCCTGGATCACGAGCACCCGGAAGTGTCGTTCGCGGTAGTGCAGGTAGCCCGCGACCTGTCCGTCCATCCGCTCGAGCGCGGGGGTCGCACGCCCTGCGGCCTTGAACGCGACGACCGAGCGCGCCACCTCCTCGAGCCAATGCGCGGTCCGGTACTTGTACGCGCTCTCCATCTGACTCGTCGCGAGCCCGCGCGGGCCGGTGAGCCGCACGATCAACCAGAGCAATCCCACCAAGCCCAGGCCGAAGAGCGTGAAGTACGGATGGTAGAAGGTCAGCAGCAGCAGGCCGAAGATGACCTGGAGCAACGCGGTCGTGGTCCCCGTCAGGAGCTTGCCGAGGCTCTTCTGGATCGTAACGACCTCGAAGAAGCGGTTCATCCGCTCCGGCAGGTCCGTCGCCCACGCCGCTTCGGTGCGGACCCGCGGGATGCGGATGGCGAATTCGAGCGCGATCCGCGCGAAGAGCCGCTGTTGAATCCGCTCCACCGCCCGGAGCTGGAAGACCTGCAACACCCCGGTGGCGAGGGTCCCGAAGACCACGAAGCCGATCAGCAGGACCACGGGCTGCAGGAAGAGACCGCCCGAGACGAGCCCGATGATGGCCTGCACGCCGAGCGGGAGGGTGAGACTCAACAGACCGACGAGCGTCGCGTACGCGTAGACGAGAACGATGTTGCCCTTCTCGAGCAGGAGAAGCTCGAGGAGCCGATCGACGGGGCGCCGATGCGTGGACGCGACGGTGGTCACCGGCGTCGGCACGGGGATCACCATCGCCACGAGCGCGTCGGGACCCGCCAACGCACGCAGGAAGGCGTCGGGCGCGGCAGCCTCGGCTTCCCCGACGCCATCCGGGCCGACACGCCGCACGACCGGACCCTCGGCCCCCGGCTCGACGATCGCGAAGACGACCTCCCCGGTGGTCGTCGGCACGATGAGAGCGACCGGACACTCGAGATCCCGCAGGGCCTCCGCGAGCTCATTGGGCCGGACCGATCGAAGGAGCACCGCGAGCTGCACGCGACGCGCGGCGTCCACGAGCAGGTCGGTCGAGGCCTCCATCGTCCCGTCGGTGCGGCCAAGCCGGCGGACCGCATCGCGGCGCGCGGCGGCGTCGAGCGAAAGCCCGGCGTGCGCTGCCAGGCGGTCGAGGATGTGCGTGACGTGCGTCGTGAACATCGAGTCGGCGCAGGGGTGCTGAGTATCGGGAGAAAAATCGTCAGGATTTCTCCTCAGGGAAACGCCGGAGACCCTGATTTTGTTCATCGGACGCGGCCACCGGACGGGCCGCCGTCCTGCCTGTCACCGCGGGCATCGGTGACGGGCCGGCGCCGCGAGTCAGGGGGCCGGCGGAATCAGCGCCCGGATGCTCTCCGGCGGCTGGGTGGCGGCCGCATCCGCTCGGTCGAACTCGACGGCCGAGATCCGCAGGACCGTCTCGAGCATCGCGGTCTGCTGTCGCCGCGTGGTTGGCAGGAGGAGGGACCCGAACCGCTGGTAATCGGCGAGCACGGCGACGACCTCCATCGCCCCCTGCGGCCCCTCGACGCTGGTGCGGACCCCGGCGCTCAGCCCGGTCACGGCGTCGAAATACTCGGTCAGGACCTCGCCGGTCCGGCGGACCAGTCGCACCGGATGCACCTCCCGCCCCTCGAAGCGCTCCGTCGGCAGCACCGTCAGCGAGGCGAACTGGCCGAGGTCGTGCAGGTCGGCGAAGAAGTCCGCTTGCGATGCCATCATCGCCGCCTCGGGGCCCTGCAGGACGCGCGGTCCCTGTCCCGGCTGGATCGACCAGGCGGTGGTCCCGTCGTGGCCGGTGAGGAGCTCCCCCATCGGCCCGAGCGTCGCCCGGAGGATGAAACGATTCGGACGCACCTTCACGATCTCGAGTGGCGCCTCGAGGCCGACCATCGGCACGCCGAAGGTCCCGGTCAGCCGCATCGAAGTCAGCCGATCGAAGGCGGCGCGGCCGCCGACGAGCGAGTCGTGCCGCGCGATCAGGGCCTCCGCCGACGGCTGCCCTCCCGCAGCGCTCGGCATCGCGACCGCCAGGACGATGCCGAGCAGGGCGACTCGAACGGCACCGCTCCGCGCGGGTCGAGCGGAGCGAGCGGAGCGAGCGGGACGAGGCATCACAGGACGGGCGTCGGACGGGGACACGCGGGTTTCTCCGGGTTCGGGTCGACGTATCATACACCGATGTCTGCCGATCCCTCCGACCGCGCGCCGTCGACGACCCCCGTCCGCCTCGACAAGTGGCTCTGGGCGGCACGGTTCTTCAAGACGCGCTCCCTCGCCACGGAGGCGGTCGATGGCGGCAAGGTGCAGGTCAACGGCGACCGCGTGAAGCCGGCGAAGCCGGTCCGCCCCGGCGACGAGATCCGGCTCCGCCTCGGCCCGTACGAACACGTGCTCCGGGTGATGGGGACCGCAGAGCGTCGTGGCCCAGCATCGGTGGCGGCGACGCTCTATGAGGAGACGACGGCCTCGCGAGAGGCCCGGGAGCGACTGCACTGGCAGCTCACCGCGGCGGCGCCAGCGCTCGACCCGGAGAAGGGTCGCCCCACGAAGAAGGACCGGCGGACGCTGGACCGATTCCGCGAGCGGTGAGGGGGCTCGGCGGGTGGCGGGAACGGGCGGGCGCTGATTAGCGTTCCGCCATCACCGCACCATCTTCCGGAGACTCAGGTATGTCGGGCAGCACCGCACCGCACGATCCGAACAAGCTCGGCTGGGGCTTCGCCACCGTGATCATCGTGCTCGCCATCGTCGCGAACGTCACGGCCTACACGATCCACAAGGCGACGTATCTGAAGCCCGACGCGCCGGCGGCCGCCGCGGAGCACTAGGGACGCATGCGCTCGACGCGCCGCAGCGCGTCGAGCCCGCGTCAGGTCTTGTGACGGAAGGTGATGCGGCCGCGACTGAGGTCGTACGGCGACACCTCGACCGTCACGCGATCGCCCTGAAGCACCCGGATGCGGAAGCGCCGCATCTTCCCCGCCATCGTCGCGAGCACGTCGTGTCCGTTCGAGAGGAGGACGCGGAACGTCGCGCTGGGGAGCACTTCGCTGACGGTGCCTTCGAGTTCGATCGCTTCTTCTTTGGCCATGTGATCCGGTACGGGTGAGCCGGAAAGGTACCCGGCGCCCGGAGGGGGCGGGAGTGGGCGCCCGCCGGTCCCCACCGATGGCTCACCGACCGGCGATAGCGTGCCCAGGCCGCCGGCGCCAAACCGGCGCCTTGTGGGATCGCGCCACGCGCAGGTACCCTCCCCTCAATGAATCCCCTTGAGAGCGTCGCCGTCCTCTTCGGCATCGCGAGCGTCTGGCTCAGCACGCGTGAGCACCTGCTCAGCTGGCCCAGCGCGATCGTCAACGTCTCGCTCTACTTCCTCGTCTTCCGGGAGGCGCGGCTCTACGCCGATATGGGGCTGCAGGTCGTCTATCTCGTGCTCTCACTGTATGGGTGGTACGAGTGGCGCTTCGGGGGCACGGACCGCACCGAACTCCCCGTGACCCGCGCGACGCGCCGCCACGCCTGGACGCTGGGCGCCCTCGGCCTGATCGGCACGATCGCCCTCGGCACCCTCCTCGCGCGCACCACCGACGCCGCCCTCCCCTACCTCGACTCCGCCCTCGCCGTCACGAGCCTCTGCGCGCAGTGGATGATGACGCGGAAGCTCGTCGAGAACTGGCTCGTCTGGGTCGTCGCCGACGTCGTCTACGTGGGGATGTTCGCGGCGAAGGGGCTCTGGCTCACCGCCGGCCTCTACGCCGTCTTCCTCGGCCTCGCCGTCGCCGGGTACCGCCGCTGGCTCACGTCGTGGCAGCACCGCACCGCGTAGTCCTCATCGGCCCCGAGTGCACGGGGAAGACGACTCTCGCCCGCGGGCTCGCGGCGGCCCTCGGCGCGCCCTGGACACCGGAGGCCGCGCGGCTCGTCGCCGAGGCGTCGCTCGCGCCACTCTCGGCGGCGACGGTGGAGCCGATCGCGACGCTCGCGATCGCACTCGATGACGCGGCCCGCGCGACAGCGGCGCCCTGTCTCGTCCACGACACCGACCTGGTCAGCACGGTGGTCTACACCCGGCATTACTACGGCGACTGTCCGGGGTGGATCGTCGACGAGGCGCGTGCGCGGCGCGCGGATCGATACCTCCTCTGCCTTCCCGACCTCCCGTGGCTCGGCGATGGGGTGCGTGACCGACCCGGCGCCCGCCACGAGCTGTTCCGTGCCTTCCTCGAGGCCCTCGATACGATCGGCGCCCGTCCCGCGCTGGTGAGCGGGACGGGCGCCGGACGACTCGCCGCCGCACGCGCGGCCCTCGGGGGCCGCGGCACGCGGTGACCGTCGGCGCCTACGCGCCGACGGTGTTGATCATATCGAAGATCGGGAGATACATCGCCACGACCATCCCGCCGACGACGACGCCAAGGAAGACGATCATCACAGGCTCGAGGAGAGACAGGAGCCCGCTGACCGCCGCGTCGACCTCTTCATCGTAGAAGTCGGCGATCTTTGCGAGCATCTCGTCGAGGCCACCCGTCTGCTCGCCGACCGCGATCATCGAGATCACCATCGGCGGGAAGACCTTGCTCTTCTGCAGCGGGGCCGAGATGGTGTCGCCGCCAGCGATCGAGGAGCGTGAGGCGAGGATCGCGTCGGAGACGACGCGGTTCCCCGCAGTCTTCGCCGTGATCTCGAGGCCGTCGAGGATGCTCACGCCGGAGCTCAGCAGGGTGCCAAGCGTACGCGTGAACCGCGAGACGGCGGACTTGCGCAGGACGTCACCGAGGATCGGCGCGCGGAGGAGGAGTCCGTCGATGACGAGCTGCCCCCGCGACGTCGCATAGTAGCGCCGGAAGGCCTGGACGCCGACGAACCCGGCGACGAGCAACGCCCACCAGTACCCCTTCAGGAACGCCGACAGCGCGATGACGATGCGGGTCGGGAGCGGGAGCGCGAGGCCGACCGAACTAAACATGTTCTGGAAGGTCGGGATGACGACGATGAGCAGGATGGCGATCGCGCCGCCCGCGACGCTCATGATGACGCCGGGGTAGAGCATCGCCCCCTTCACCTTCCGGACGAGCGCGTCGTTCTTCTCCATGAAGGTCGCGAGGCGCATCAGGATCGTGTCGAGGATGCCGCCCGCCTCGCCGGCCGCCACCATGTTCACGTACAGCTCGGTGAAGGCGTTCGGGTGCTTGGCGAGGGCGTCGGCCACGGTGTATCCCGACTCGACGTCGAAGACCACCTGCCGCGTCACCGCCTGTAGTGTGGGGTTCTCCGACTGCTTCGACAGGATGTCGAGGGACTGCACGAGCGGCAGCCCCGAGTTGATCATCGTCGAGAACTGCCGCGTGAAGATCACGATGTCACGCATCGGGATCGACCCGGAGAGTTTGACCTTGGGGGGCTGCTCGACCTTGATGACGGTCAGCTTCTGCCGCCGGAGTTGCGCCACCACCTCGTCGCGCGAGGCCGCCTCAAGGGTGGCAGAGCGAATCTCACCCTGCACGGTGCGGGCGGTGTACGTGAAGATCGGCATAGCGGTACGGGGGTGGGCGTCGCGTCAGCGGCGCGGCGGGGTAGCGGGAGCGGCCCCCGGAGGCGGCGGTGATGGACATACGTTCGGGGAAGCTGAGGGTGCCTTTATAGTTGTGTCAAGGCGAGCGCCACCGCCCGCGCGATGAAGAGACTCCAGCGTCGGGACGCGGCACCCCGGAGAAGGTCACGAGCCCCTCCAGTCGCCGCCACAACGCCGGCCCGATCCCCCGGACGCGCTGCAACCCCACGCCCGATCCGAATGGACCGTGGGCGCCCCGATCGGCGATGATCCGCGCCGCCAGCGCCGGACCGATCCCCGGCAGACGCTCCAAGGTCGCCGAGTCCGCCCGATCCACGTCGATCGGTCCGACCAGCGGCGGCGAGGTGCTCGGCGATGGCGCCGCACGCGACGGGACGGACCGGCGTGCCGTCACGCCCGCCCTCGCCCGTTCGCCGGTGGGCGCGGCGGCGGGTCGCGAGACCGATGGACCGGCGCGCCGCGCGAGGGCCGAATCGACCGCCGCGAGCTGCGACGCCAGCGCCTGCGCCTCGCTCGGCGTCGGCCCTGCGGCACGACCGTCCCAGGCCCGGACGGCGGTGCCCACCGCCGTCACGAGCGCGAGATACAGGAACGCCTGTCGTTCGGCGGGCGTCGGCACCACGGGACGATGCCCTCGGACCGCGCGCACGAGGACATCCGCGCACCGCGGCCGTCATCGCCAACCTCCCGCCTCAGCGCTCGAGCTCTCGGAGCACCGCCATCGCCACCTCGCCGACGAGCTGCAGCGTCCGCGCCGAGACCTTGTCGACGGTGTCATCGATGGTGTGATGCCACGGATAGTCGAGATCGATCACATCGATCACCCGCAGCCCCTTCGAGAGCAGCGGCACGTGGTCGTCGGTGATGCTCAACCCCGCCCGATTGGTGAAGGCAGCGCCGTGCCCGAGACGCTGCGCCGTCGCCCAGACGCGTTGCACCACCTCTGGCGCCCCACGGACCGAGTTGGCCTCCTGCTCGAAGACGGGGAGACTGTCACCCACCATATCCCAGAGCACCCCGAAGAGCGGCGCGTACCCCGGCGCCGGGAGGTGCTCGGCGAAGTAGCGCGACCCGATCAGGACGTCGGTGTCGGTGTCGAAGTCGCCATAGTCCTCGCCATCCACCAACAGCAGGTCCACACCGATTGCCGGTGGCGCGCCACGCAGTTGCCGCGCGACCTCAAGGAGGATCGCGACCCCAGACCCCCCGTCGTTCGCGCCTGGGACGGGCGCCGTCGGCTGTACCGACCCGACCGCATCGGCGTGTGGCCTCGAGTCCCAGTGTGCCACGTAGAGCACCCGCTCGGCCGCCGTAGGCCGGAAGCGGGCGAGGATGTTCCGCATCGGCAGGGAGACGCCGCCCGCCGTCCGGTGCGTCCACGCCTGCACCACCACCGTGTCCGCGCTCGCGCGGAGCTGCGCCACAAGCCAGTCGCCGGCGGCGCGATGCGCCGCCGTCCCCGGGACCCGGGGCCCGAAGGCGACCTGGGCCCGGACCGCCTCGAGCGCCGCCTGGCCGTCGAACGCGGGCCGCACCGCCTCAGCCGGCCGGGCCTCGGCATCACCACCGCCTCGTCCACAGCCGAGAAGGCCGATGAGGAGGACGGACGCTATCAGGGGACGGAACCGCACGGGGGCCTCCGGGTGGAAGAGGGGCGCGTAGGGGCGAGGTGCACCTTGCCCGACGCGCGCAAGTGAGTGGAATATACGAGGTTGGCCCCTTCCCACGTGCATTGACCCGCCGCCGAGTGAAGATCGTCTCCCGATACATCCTGAAGGAGCATCTCGGCCCCCTCGCCTTCGCGGTGTCGGCGCTCACCTCGCTGCTCCTGCTCAATTTCGTCGCGAAGCGGCTCGGTGACCTCGTCGGGAAGGGGCTCCCCTGGCAGGTGATCACCGAGTTCCTTGTGCTCTCGGTACCCTTCACCCTCGCGATGACGCTGCCGATGGCGGTGCTCGTCGCGACGCTGCACGCCTTCTCGCGGTTGGCGTCAGAGAACGAGATCACCGCGTTCAAGGCGAGCGGCGTGAGTATGCAGCGCCTGATGGTCCCCGTGATGCTCGCGTCCCTCGCCCTCACCGTCGCGATGGTGGTCTTCAACGACCAGGTGCTCCCACGGGCGAACCATCGGCTCGCGACGCTCCAGTCGGACATCGCCCGGGTGAAGCCGACCCTCGCGCTACAGGAGCAGGTGATCAACGAGGTGGTCCCCCGGACGCTCTTCCTGCGCGCGGCGCGGATCGCCTCGGGGACCAACCAGATGCACGACGTGACCATCTACGACCTCGGCGATCCCGCGCACCGTCGGAGCATCGAGGCGGATAGCGGCGTGGTGGCGCTCTCGACCTCCGGCGAAGACCTCATCCTCACCCTCTTCGATGGGACGACCACCGAAGTCGACGCGGAACGACCCGCCCGGCTGCAACGCAGCTTCTTCCGCGAGGACATCATCCTGGTCCGGGGCGTCTCCGGCGGGCTCGACCGCGGCTCGGAACGGGCGGGGTATCGCTCCGACCGCGAGCTCTCGGTCTGCGAGTTGCGCGCTCGGGTGGACGAGGCCTCGGTGCAGCGCGACAGTGCCTGGGTGCGCGTGCAGCGGACCCTCGGCGACAGCCTCGCCGCCGACCACGTCCCGCGCATCCCTCGCGGCGTCGGCGGGGTGTACTGCGACGCGGTGCGGCGGCTGCAGCGCTGGCTCACCCCGCCCCCCGCGGCGGCCGCGGTGGCGGCGCAGCGCGTGCCGAGTGACAGCGCCGCACCGACCGGCCAGCCCCCCCAGCCGGTGGCGGGCCAACCGGCCTCGATGATCTCGGATGTGATGCTCGAGGGGATGCAGTTCGAGCTGACCGTCGCCCAGAACACGATCGACCAGTACCGGGTAGAGATCGAGAAGAAGTTCGCGATCGCGTCCGCCTGCTTCATCTTCGTGCTCCTTGGCGCCCCAATCGCCCTCCGCTTCCCGCGCGGCGGCGTCGGCCTCACCATCGGCGTGAGCCTCGGCGTCTTCGCCATCTACTACGCCGGCCTCCTGATGGGGGAGGCGCTGGCAGACCGCGCCCTCCTTGACCCCGCCATCGCGATGTGGGCCGCCAACATCGGCCTCGGCCTCGTGGGGCTCGTCCTCACCCTGCGGCTCGGCACCGAGGGGTCGACCTCGCGCGGCAGCGAATTCGCCGAGCGGTGGCATCGGTGGCGCGCGCGGCACCGGAGGCCGGCGTGACCCGCGTCCTGCGACCGCTCGACCGGTACGTTCTCCGGGAATTCGTGAAGGTCCTCGTCGCGACGGCGTTGGGCTTCCCGATCCTCGTGATCGTCATCGACATCAGCGAGAAGCTCGACACGTATCTCCTGCGGCAGCTCCCGGTGCGGGACATCGCGCTCGCGTACCTGCTCGGGATCCCGGACACGATGTTCCTCGTCCTTCCGGCCGCCGTGCTCTTCGCGACGGTCTTCACCATCGGCGGCTTCACGCGCCACAGCGAGATCACCGCCGCGAAGGCCTCCGGCATCAGCTTCCACCGCTTCATCGCGCCGATCGCGCTCGGCGCGCTGGGGGCCACGGGGTTCGGGCTCGTCCTCGCGGAGGTCGTGCCGCCACTCAACGCCCGGCGCCTCGAACTGCTCCAGGAGAAGGCGTTCCGGAACACGAATGAGCGCGCGAACTTCGCCTACGCGTCAGAGACCGGACGCACGTATCGGATCGGGTACGCGGATGTGGCGGAGGCGCGCGTGCAACAGCTGGAAATCGAGCGCCGCGGCACGGGTCCCGTTTACCCCACCTACGTGATCGCGGCCACGGCTGGTGAGTGGCGCCCCACCGAAGGGTGGCTGCTCCGCGACGGCGTGATGCACGTCCTCCCCGACTCCCTCTCGAATCTCACCTTCGCGTTCGATTCGCTGCGGGACGTGGCCTTCCAGGAGCCACCGAGCGGACTGATGGCGAACCCGAAGGCGCCGGCGGAGATGGGGTTCCGTGACCTCGGGCGCTTCATCGCGGCGATGGAGCGCTCCGGGACCGATGTCCGGAAGCTCCGGGTGGAGCGAATGCTCAAGATCGCGATCCCGGTGACCTGCGTGATCATCATGCTGATCGGGGCCCCGCTCGCGACGAGCACCCAGCGCGGGGGGACCGCCTACGGCATCGGCATCAGCCTCGCCATCACGATTATCTTCCTGATGCTGCTCCAGCTGACCCAGGCCATCGGTGCCGGGGGGCTCGTCCAGCCCGAGCTCGCCGCGTGGATCCCGGGCGCCGTGTTCGGCGTCATCGGCTCGATCCTCCTCTCCCGTGTCCGCACCTGACCTGACCGAACGCCCGACCGAGACCTTCCCCGTCGTCCAGGCGGGGGGGCTCCGCTTCTTTCGCTGGATGGGCCGGCGCGCGCTGGCGCTCCTCGGGGGCATCGGAGCGCGCGTCCTCTTCGTGGGGGAGATCCGTCGCGCGTTACGCGAGGGGCGGACCTGGCGCCGTGAGGTCTTCCACCAGATGCGGGCCATCGGGGTCGACTCGCTCCCGTTGACCATCATGGTGGCCGCCTTCATCGGTGGCGTCATCGCCATTCAGATCCGCTATCAGCTCTTCCCTGGGATCCAGCTCTCGATCGTCGGGCTTTCGACGCGCCAGATCGTCATCCTTGAGACGGGCCCGCTCCTCACAGGACTCGTACTGGCCGGTCGCGTCGGCGCGAAGATGACCGCCGAGATCGCGACGATGCGGGTGACGGAGCAGATCGATGCACTCGAGACCCTCGCCTTCGACCCCGTCGCCTACCTCGTGGTCCCGCGCCTCATCGCCGGCATCGTGATGCTCCCGATCCTGACCGTCTTCGCCGACGTGGCGGGGGTCCTCGCTGGGATGCTCTCCTCGGTGCTGGTCGCCGACGTCCAGCTCGCGCAGTTCCTCGAGGGCGTCCGACTCGGCTACGATCAGTTCCAGGTGACGTACAGCCTCATCAAGGCGACCCTGTTCGGTGGCGCGATCGCCTTCCTCTGCACCTTCGAGGGGTACAAGACCTTCGGGGGGGCGGAGGGCGTCGGGAAGAGCACCGCCCGGGCGGTCGTCATCACCTCGATCGCGATCCTGATCCTCGACGCGACCACCGCGGTCCTCCTCGCACCCTATCTTCAGGCATGAAGCGACGTGATGAAGTCCTCGTGGGTATCGTGGCGACGGCCGCCGTCGGGCTCGGCGTCGTCGGCTCCCTCTACCTCGCGCGGGGCGGGCTGCTGCCCGGCTACGAGGTCTACAGCGTGTATGACTGGGGCTCCGGCCTCCGGCAGGGGCAGCCGGTGATGCTCTCCGGGGTGTCGGTGGGCTATGTCTCCACCACCGATATCCGCCGCGACGGGAAGCTCGTCGTCGGGATGCGCATCTATAACCGGTACGACGTACCGATCGGCACGACCTCGAAGGTGGCCCCGAACGGGGTCTTCGGCGATATGATGGTGACCCTCCATCCGTCTCGGGTCACCGATGAGCACTTCGCGCCCGGCGATACCATCCCGGCTGGCCCACCCTCCGTGGGTATCGGCGAGATTCTCGGAAAGGTCGACACGATCAGCCGCGACATCGGCGCCCTCACCGCGGCGCTCCGGAGCGAGTTGGTGGACGCGAAGGGGCTCGCCGAGCTCCGTGCCACGGTCGCCTCTGCGCACGACCTGATCGAGACCCTCGACCGTGTGGCGACCGAACAGTCCCGGGAACTGACACGGACCCAGCAGGCGGTGCGTCGCGTGGCGGGCGCGGTGGACTCGGCGCAGGTCGACTCGACCATCCGGGCGGTCGGCGACCTGTCGACGAATATGGCGGTGCTGGGCGCCGACCTGCGGGCGACGGCGGCGAATCTCGACGCGGTGCTCAAGAAGCTCGAAGCCGGTCAGGGGAGCGCCGGTCTCCTCCTGAACGACCCTGGGATGTACCGCGACACGCGGGCACTCCTGCAGCGCCTCGACTCGCTGACGGCGGATTTCCAGCGCAACCCGAGGAAGTACATCAAGTTCTCGGTGTTCTGAGCGCCGCCCACGATGCACGACGCCCCGGGGAGCCTTGGCTCCCCGGGGCGTCGTCACGTCGTGGGGCGATCGATCAGTTGAAGATGTAACGCGCCCCGATCTGCATCCGCCACACGTCGGCGGTGCTGAAGGTCTTCTGCCAGCTCTGGCTCAACAGGCTGCTCCCGATGGTGCGGAAGCGGTACTGCGGCTGCCCCGCGGCGTTGACGCCGGCCGGGACGAGGGGCTGGGAGGAGGTGAACGTCCGGAAGCGACCCCAATCCGAGTTGATCAGGTTGGTGAAGTTCAGGATGTCCATACGGAGCTGAAGCTTGTTCGGCTTCCCGGCGATCGTCCGGCCGATGTCCTGGGTGATACTCACGTCCATCCGGGTGAACATCGGGAGGAGCACCCCGCCACGCTCGGCGTACTGCCCACGGCGGTTCCGGAGATAGCGATCCTGCTGGATGAACTTCTCGAACGCCTCGCTCTGCTGCTGCGCGGTGAACAGGGTCGTCGAGCCCGAGGTGATCGGGAGGAAGAGCGTCTCGGTGGCGTCCTTCGGGATGTAAATGAGATCGTTCCCGGTGCCGCCGTCGCCGTTCATGTCACCCGAGTAGGTGTACGACCCGTTGCCGCCGGTCCGGCTCTCGAGGAAGAACGAGATGCCGGTGGCGCCGATCGGGAAGAACTGGCGGGTGTAGGCCATCGTCAGGAAGCCGCGGTGGCCCTGCGTCGTCCCAGAGTAGCCGACCCCCGGATTGTTCGGGTTCGTGGCATGCGGGTTGCCGTTCCACGAGCCGAAGGCGATCGAGCCGGCGTCAACGGTGTTCCGCGAGATGCCGTAGGCGTACGCGGCCTTCGCGAAGAGCCCGTTCGCGAACGCCTTCTCGAGCGACGCCGCGAAGTTGTAGGAGCGGCCGACATCCTGGTTCTTCAGGACGACCGCGCTCGTGACGTTGCAATTGATGCGCTGCTGCGTGCCGGAGACGGTCGGGCAATCGTCGACGGACCAGCGCGGACGGCGATCCGGACCGGTGAAGTTGCCATCCGGGTTCGACAGGTTGGCGTCGATGTAGTACACGCCGTTGACGTCCTGGCCCATCATCCACTCCACGGTGCCGACCATCCCGTACGGGAGCTTCCGGTCGACGGCGAGATTGGTGCGCCAGATCTGCGGGAACTTGAAGTTCGGGTCGGTGAGCGCGAGCTCGTACGACGCCGCCGGCGCCCCCGTGATGCCGGTCGGCTTGTACGCGTTCGGATCCGGGTTGAAGGGACGGGTGGTCACGTTGTCGAACTGCTGGAAGCCGGTGAGCACACCGTTGTTGCCGATCTGGTTCGAGATCCAGACGTAGGCGGGACGACCGGTGAAGATGCCGCTACCGCCGCGGATCTGCGTCACGCCGTTGCCGTCGACGTCCCAGTTGAAGCCGAAGCGCGGCGAGTAGAGAAGATTCGGGTCCGGGAGCTTCTGGGTCTCGTACTGCACCGCCGCCCCGGTCTCGTCACGGAAGATGTAGCTGTTCGCCTGGGCGTTCGTGAACCCCGTCTCGCCGAACTTCGGTACCTCGACGCGGAGGCCGAAGGTCATCGTGAGGTTGCGCGAGGCGCGCCACTCGTCCTGCGCGTAGACACCCGCGAAGACCACCTCGAGCGGCTGGATCGGCTTCTCCATCCCGGGCTGGTTCGCATACCGGACCTGGAAGCGTCGGAGGCTGACCGGCGACGTCGTGCGGGTCGGGTTCGCGACGTAGTCATTCGCGTCGGTGTACCAATCCGCGAGCGAGTTATACACGTACACGCTCTGCGACCCCGGGAAGAAGACGTTCTCAGAGGTGTACTTCTCGACGCTCACGCCGAAGGTCTGGTCGTGGCGGTTGCCGTAGATCGTGAAGTTGTCCTGGAACTGGAAGCTCTTGTAGCGGAGCTCGTTGTTCGGCGTGAAGAGCTCGAAGCCGAACGAGGTGTAGACGGTGCCCGCGTCGAGGATGTCGACGAAGGGGAACACCTCGCCGCGGGAGGCGCGGCTCTCATCGCTGTAGTCGTAGCCGATGATCATGTTGTTCGACATCCGGTCGTTGATGACCGAGTTCCACTCGCCCACGATCGACCGCCGGTTCTCCAGAATCTGATAGTTCGAGTTCTGGAAGTTGAGCGCCGTCAGGCTCGACCGCCGGCTGCCGCCGAAGCCGAGGGACGACGAGCTCGAGAGGAGGACATCCGTCTTCGAGTCGAGGACGGTATAGCGGAGCGAGAACTTGTTCCGGTCGCTCAGAGCGTAGTCGAGCTTCGCGGTGAGGCGGGTCGACGGCGTCTCGTGGTCGTAGCCCTGGTAGGGGCCGGTCGCGTAGCCGAACCGGTCCTGCAGGAATGTGCTCAGCGAGTCCAGCGCCGTGCGGCGGACGCGGGTCACCTGCCCCGCCGACGCCTCGCCCGGCTCGGCCGCGCGGAACGTGGTGCCCGGCTCGGTGAGGCCGTCGGTCTCGTACGAGACGAAGTAGAAGAGCTTGTTCGGGATGATGGCGCCGCCGAGGCGGCCACCGATCTGGCTGAACTGGAAGACGCCGGGGTTGAACTTCGCCCCGCCGAGCCGCGTGCCCACGAGGTCCTGGTCACGGGCGATGTAGTAGAGCGACCCCGAGAGGTCGTTGGTCCCCGACTTCGTGACGGTATTGACCGCCGCGCCGACGAAGTTGCCCTGCCGGACGTCGAACGGCGCGATGCTGACCTGGATCGCCTCGATCGCGTCGATCGAAATCGGCGCGACACCGGTGCGGTCACCGGGCTGGCCGCCGAGACCGAACGAGTTGTTGAAGTACGCACCGTCAACCATGATGTTGTTCAGACGGTTGTCGACGCCCGCGAACGACGAGCCGCTCGCCTGCGGGGTGAGCCGCGTGAAGTCGTCGATGCGGCGCGAGATGGTCGGCAGCTGCTGGAGCGCGACCTGCGGGACGGTGGTCGCCGCCCCGGTGCGGGTGGCGCTGATCTCGCCGCCCGTCGAGGTCACGGTGACCGACGAGAGCTGCGTCGCGATCGCGCCAAGCTTGAACTGGACGTCGGTCGACACGCCAAGGCCCACCGAGAGCCCGTCGCGCGACTGCTTCGCGAAGCCGATGCGGGTCGCCTCGACGGTGTAAGGGCCGCCGACGCGGAGGCCGGGGAGGATGAACCGGCCATCGGCACGGGTCGTCCCCTGGTACACGGTCCCGGACGGACGGTGGGTCGCGGTGACGCGCACGCCCTCGAGGGCGTTGCCCGACGAATCGGCGACCGACCCGCGCATGGAGCCCGTGGTCACCTGCGCTGCCGCGTCGGTGGACCAGAGCGACCCGAGCAGGGCGATTGCCCCGACCAAGGTCAGTGAGCGGAGACTACGGAACATGGGAGGTCCTCACTAGGGGTTTCGACTAGGGGGTCCAGCATTTTTAATGTAGCCGCCAGCCAGTCGGGAGTCCAACGCCTTGAGCGCTCCGAGGCTGGACCGCGACCCCCTCGTGACACGAGGCCCGGTCGCCCGAGGCACCCGCTCACCCCCGACGTCGTCCCACCGTGAGGTAATACAGCGGGATGCCGGCCAAACAGACCCCGAAGACCGCCAGGGTCGACCACCGACTCGATTCCTGCACCACGGCGTTCCCCAGGAGATACAGCACTGACGCCATGAACAGCAGCGGCACCACCGGATACCCCGGACAGCGGAAGGTCGGCCGGTAGTCGGGACGGCCCCGCAACCGGAAGATCGCCGCCACCGCAAGGAAGTAGAACGGCAGGAACGCGGTCACGAAGGCATCCGCGAGCTGCTCGAAGCTCCGCAGCAGGACGAAGACGGCGCCGAGCATCGCCGTCATCAGGATCGCCACCCACGGCGTCCCGAACCGGGGGTGGACTGCCGCGACGGACCGGAAAAAGAGCCCGTCCTCCGCCATCGCGAAGAAGATCCGCGGGCTCGTCAGCAGCACGGTGTTGAGCGACCCGAAGGTGGAGACCATCACCGTGACCGCGACGAATCCCACCCCCGCCGGCCCGATCACCCGCTGCGCCACGTCCGCCGCGACGAGCTTCGAGACCCGGATCTCCTCGATCGGCAGCACCGCGAGGTAGGCGAGGTTGGCGAGCAGATAGATGGCGATGACCAGCAGGGTGCCGCCGATCAGCGCGCGCGGCAGGTTCCGCTGCGGGTCCCGCACCTCCCCACCGTTGTAGGCGACATCCGCCCAGCCGTCGAAGGCCCAGAGGGTGCTCACCATCGCCAGCCCGAACGCCGACCACTGGAAGCTCCCCGCCGGCGCGGCCGGCAGGTAATGCCCCCCCGTCGCGGGGAGCCCCATCGCGAAGGCCACCAGCACGATGAAGAGCAGCCCCCCGTACTTGGCGAGCACGGTCAGGTTAGTGAACGCCGAGCCGACGCGGACCCCGACGACGTTGAAGACACCGGTGATGAGGATCGCGCCGGCGGCGAGGTACCGGACGGTCATCGCGTCGGCATCCGTCGGCGATGCCCCGGTGCGCACGCGCCAGAAGTACTCGGCGCAGGTGATCGAGATCGCGCCGAGGGAGGCGGCGCGGATCATCGCGAACTGTCCCCACCCGAAGACGAAGGCGGTGGCGCGCCCCCACCCTTCGCGCAGGAACACGTAGATCCCGCCGGTCGCAGGGAGCGCGCTCGCAATCTCGGCCAACGTCAGCGCGCCGCAGATGGCGAGGATCCCGCCAACGATCCACGCCGAGAGCATCGGCAGCGGACCGGGGAGCTTGTCGGCGATTCCGGCGGGGGACCGGAAGATCCCGGAGCCGATGGTCACGCCGATGACGACGGCGATGGCGCTCCAGAGGCCGAGGCGACGCTCGAGGCCGGGGGTCGAGGGGGAGGTCATCCCGCGAAGGTACGACGCGGGGCTCCCTCGGGGGAGGGCCATCGGTGATACTTCATCGATGCTCCAGCTCGTCGTCACCGTCCTCTTCTGGGCCGCGATCCTCGCCGCCCTCGTCGCGCAGCTCCGCATCCTGCAGTCGACGCGCCGCGTGCTCGCCGCCGCGTCGGCCCGCTCCGCGCGCGAGTGGGGCTTCGCGCTCGTCCCCGCCGTGGCGCTCGTCCTCACCCTCGTCCTCGCCTGGCGTGCCGCGGTCCGGCCGCCGGTGATCGAGGTCGACCTCCCCGCCGCGCCCGGCGAGGTCCGCTCGTGACCGCCCCCGCCACCGAGGCGCCGCGCACCCTCTGGAGCGACCTCGTCTCGCTCACCAAGCCGCGGATCATCTCGCTCCTGCTCGTCACGACCGTCGCGCCGATGTACGTGGCCGGCACGCCGCGATTCGCCACCGTGTTCCTCGTGATGCTCGGCGGCTACCTGATGGCCGGTGGGGCGAACGCGGTCAACATGTACCTCGATCGCGACATCGACGACGTGATGACGCGGACGCGGCTCCGCCCCATCCCGAGCGGCCGGATGCACGCGACCGCGGTGATCGCGTTCGGCGTCGGCATCGCCTCCGCAGCGACCTGGATGCTCGCGACCTTCGTGAACGTCCTCACCGCCGCGCTCGCCCTCGCCGGCTTCTACTTCTACGTCTTCATCTACACGCGGTGGCTCAAGCGGAGTTCGCCGCAGAACATCGTGATCGGCGGCGCGGCCGGCGCCTTCCCGCCGCTCGTCGGGTGGGCCGCGGTGACGAACCGGCTCGACCTGACCGCCTGGTTCCTCTTCCTCATCGTGTTCTACTGGACGCCGCCGCACTTCTGGGCGCTCGCACTCAACAAGCAGCGGGACTACGGGAATGCGAAGGTCCCAATGGCCCCGCTCGTCTGGGGGGAGGCGGAGACGAAGGAGCAGATGTGGTGGTACACCATCCTCCTCGTCGCGCTGACGATCCTGCCGGTCGCGTTCGGCGCCTTCGGTCCGGTCTACCTAGCGCTCGCGCTCGTGCTCGGCGGCGTCCTCCTCCACGGCGTCTGGCGCGTGCGTCGCGCGGTCGACTTCGCAAAGCCAGCGTGGTGGGTCTACGGCTACTCCCTGCTCTACCTCGCCCTCCTCTTCGCGGCAATGGTCCTCGACCGCTTCGTCCCGCTCGGCGGCGCCTGATCGACGGGGCGGGCGTCCGTGCCGGCGCCGCGCCGCGCCGGGTGCCTCAGAGCAGGATGAGGTCGTGTTGGATCTGCGCGGGCGTCACGACGAGCGCCCCATCGCGATTCACGTACGCGTTCACCTCGGTCCGCATCCCGATCTCACCGCGCAGGTAGATCCCGGGCTCGATGGAGAAGCCGACGCCAGGGAGGAGAGTCCGCGTCTCGCGCGTCTCGAGGTTGTCGATGTTCGGTCCCATCCCGTGCAGACCGCGGGCGTCGATTGAGTGCCCGGTGCGATGCGTGAAGGCCGCCCCGAACCCGCGCCCGACGATGACCGCCCGCGCGGCCTCATCGGCCTCGCCCCCGCGCACCGGCGTCCCTGCGGTGAGCCGTTTCCGGAGCGTGGCGATCGCGGCGTCGCGCGCGTCGCGGATCGCCGTCCAGACCGCCATCGCTCGCGCACTCGGCGCGCCCACGCTCGCCATCCAGGTCTGGTCGGCCCACATCCCCGGTGCGCCCGCCGTCGTCGCGAAGAGGTCGATCAGCACGACATCGCCCGCCCGGAACGCCCGCGGCCATTCGGCGGACGGCTCGTAGTGCGGGTCGGCGGCGTGCTCCGTCGCGGCGACGATCGGACCGTGATCGACCTCGAGGCCGCGACGACCGAACTCCTCGCGGATCCAGGCGGCCACCTCGTGCTCGTGGATCGGGATGCCCGCGCGCACCGCCGCGCCGATCCGTGCGAAGGCCGCGTGCGCGACCTCGCGGAGCGCCTCCGCGTTGCGATGGTGCGAAGCAATCTCCGCGTCGCTCCAGACGGCGAAGAAGCGCGTCACCAGTTCGGCGCTCGTCACGACCTCGGCGCCGCTCGCCCGGACGAGGTCGAGGACACCGGCCGGCACGCGATCGACCACAGGGACGGCATCACCCGGCGAGTACTCCATCGCGATGCGACGACCACCGACGAGCGGGGGGAGCGTCGCTTCGAACTCCCCCCAGGCGCTGTAGACGATCTTCTCCCACGCCGCCGGCCAATGGCGCCACGGCCCCTGCTCGATGGCGTGGGTCACGGCGACGGGATCGCCGGTGGCCGGGATCCACGCGAAGACGCGGCGCGTCACCATCCCTTCGAAGCCGAGGAGGGAGGCGGCGACGGGATTCGCGCCACGGAAATCGTAGAGGAGCCAACCGTCGAGCCCCGCGTCGCGGAGCGCGCCCTGGATCGCCGGGAGGGTCTCGGGGGAGAGGATCATCGGGTCATCTCGGGCGGGAGGATTCGTGGATCAGCGGATCGGGATCACCGGATCGCGCGCCATTCGGCGCGCCATTCGCACGCGCCCTCCTGACGGCCGCGACAGCGGACGTGCTCGACGGCACCGACGGCGCCGAGGCACTGCTGGATGAACTCCCGGAGCACCGATTCGTGGAAGGCACAGCCGCCGCTCCGCGGGGCCACGTCGAAGCTGATGGACCGGCTCGCCTCGGCGGAGATCGTCGCGCCCACCCGGCGCACACCGTCGCCGAGGTAGCGGAGCGCCATCCGTCGGACTTGGCGGAGGGCGAGCGGACGGGCGAGGAGGCCGGGCATCAGCCGCAGGAACCAACGGGCCGGGGCGCTGATGCGACCGTAGGCGACCCGCGCGAGTCGGCGCCCGGCCTCGCGGAAGACCGCCTCCGCGTCGGGGCGCCGGCCGATGAGGCGGGCGATCCCGCTCGCCTCATCGAAGCTGACCCCCTGCCCTCGGCGCACCGCCTCCTCGTACCGGCGGATCTGGTTCCGGACGGTGACGCTGAGGCCGAGCCGCTTGGACCGGAGTTCCTCGACGAACTCGATCTCGAAGTCGTCGTCGGGGGTATCGACGGCCCGGACGGCCTCGAGGAGCATCAGCGGCACGGCAGGATCGACGAGGTCAGCCATAACTGGGAAATCGGTGGAGAGGGACTGGCGGGCAAGCTAACCGTCCCGGGCCCCCGACGGGACGGCACGAAACCGGACCGCCGTGCGTTGGAGATGACGGAAGGACCGATCGTGGGCCCCGTGACCGAGGCAATCCGTCTCAGCGGTCCCGCGCGTCGGATCCCCCCCCTTCCGCAGACGCGATGCCCATTCCGCAGGATCCCCCCGCGGCCTGTCAGACCTTCCGGCTCGCGGCCGACGCCGCGCTGGCCGACCCGAGGTCCGCGCAGCGCCGCACCGACGTGACGCACGCGCGCGACTGCGCGGCCTGCGCCGCGTGGCTCCGCACCTTCGCCGCGTACCGCGAGCGGCTCCGCGCCATCGGCGACGCCCTCCGCGCCCCCGAGACGCTCCGTGCGCGGATGACCGCGCTCCTCGAGACCGACCGGACGGCACGCCCCCAGTGATCGACCGCCTCTGGTGGGGCACGGCGATCGCCGCCGCGATCGCGCTCGCGGCCGGCCGCGCCGGGAGCCTCTCGATCTCCGGTCAGGGGGCCGCCGTCGTCGTCGGGGCACTCGCGGTCCGGGCGGGCTGGGGATGGGGTGCCGTCCTCGTGATCTATTTCGTCCTCGCGGCCGCACTCAGTCGATGGGGGCGCGCGGAGAAGGCGCACCGCACCGGTGACATCCTCCCCGACGGCGGGCGACGCACGGCGCAGCAGGTGCTCGCGAACGGCGGCCTCTTCGCCGCGCTGCTGACCGTCGGCGCACACCCCGCGCTCCGACTGGCCGCGCTCGGCGCCCTCGCGACCGCGGCCGCCGACACCTGGGCGACCGAGGTCGGGACCCGACACGGCGGCACGCCACGCCACCTCTTCTCCGGCGTGCCGCTCCCGCCGGGGCTCTCCGGCGGCGTGACCGTCGCCGGGACCGCGGCGGCGCTCGCCGGTGGCTTCGTGACCGCACTCGCTGCGCCCTGGCTCGTCCCCTCCGCCGGCCTGGCCGGTCTGTGCTTCGTCGCCACCGCCGGATTCCTCGGTGCCCTGCTGGACAGCGCACTCGGTGCGACCGTGCAGGGCCGACGGCGGTGCCCCCGGTGCGGCACGATCGGGGAACGGACGCGCCACTGCGACTCATTCACCGAACACGCCGCCGGGTGGCGTTGGATGACCAACGATCTCGTGAACCTCGGTGCGACGGCGGGCGGTGCGACCCTCGCCGCCGGTGTTGCGCTCTTCCGACCCATATGACCACGATGGCCCCGATCGACCCCACGACCTTCCGCGCGGCCCTCGGCCGATTCGCCTCCGGCGTCACCGTCCTCAGCACCCGCGCGGCCGACGGCACCGACCTCGGGATGACGGCCACCGCCTTCAGCTCCGTCTCCCTCACGCCCCCGCTCGTGCTCGCCTGCGTGGACGTCGATGCGTCGGCGGCGTCGGCCCTCACGACCGGCGCGGCCTTCGCGGTCCACATCCTCGCCGAGTCGCAGACGGCGCTCTCACGCCGCTTCGCATCGAGCGAGGCGGACCGCTTCGCTGAGCTCCCGATCGCGCGGGGCATCGACGGGGTGCCGCTGCTCGACGGTGTGCTCGCGCGGCTCGAGTGCCGCGTCACCGCGACGTATCCGGGCGGAGACCACCTCATTGTCGTCGGCGAAGTGCACGAGGCGACGCTGGGGGAGGAGGCGCCGCTCCTCTATTTCCGCGGGGGATACCGGCGGCTCACGCCGACCGCGGGCTGACGCTCAGGGGCCTTCCGAGAGGTAGTGCGCCGCGTAGCGGTCGATGCTCTCCCGGATGATCCGCATCGCCACATCGGACTTCTCCCACCCGCGCAGTTCGACCCGCTTCCCCTCGAGGTCCTTGTAGACCGCGAAGAAGTGCTCGATCTCGCGCAGGGTGTGCTGCGGGATGTCGGCGATGTCGAAGTACTCGCCGTGGGCGGGATCGTCGCAGGGGACCGCGAGGATCTTGTCGTCGGGCTCCCCCTTGTCGAGCATCGTCAGCACGCCGATCGGCCGCACGTCGATGAGGCACCCGGTGAAGGTCGGCTCCTTGATCATCACCAAGACGTCGAGCGGATCGTTGTCTTCGTGGAGCGTGCGCGGGATGAGCCCGTAATCGCCGGGGTAATGCACCGCGGAGTAGAGGACGCGGTCGAGACGGAAGAGTCCCGACTCCTTGTCCAACTCGTACTTGTTCCGTGCCCCCTGCGGGATCTCGATGACCGCGGTGACGATCTCCGGGGGATTTGGGCCCGGGGTGAGATCCCTCCACGGATGGATCACGCGTGCCCCGCGCGCCGACGCGCGAGCCGGGCGCGACGCCAGGCGAGCGAGAGCGCGTATCCCGCGTAGAGGAGGAGCGTCGCGGCGTAGGCGAGGCGGTAGTAGATCGCGTTGTCAGGCATCGGTCGGCGCTCGCGCGGTCAGCCCCGCGCCGCATCTTCGACGGCGTCCCGGTCGGCGGCATAGGCCACCCGGGCGCGCACGAGGGCGACGTAGAGCAGAGTGAAAGCGAAGAAGCAGAGGAAGAAGGTCTTGAGCATCACCGGCGGCATCGTCGGCCCTTCGGGGCGCGCCACCACCGGCATCGGGTGCAGCGTGCGGAAGAGATAGACGCTGAGGTGGATGAACGGGATGAGCAGCGCCCCGAGGATCCCGAGCACGGCCGAGGCGCGGGCGCGCGACTCACGACCGTCGATAGCGCCGCGCAACACGAGATACCCCACATAGACGAACCAGAGGAAGAGCGTCAGCGTGAGGCGCGCGTCCCAGGTCCACCAGGTGCCCCAGATCGGCCGGCCCCAGAGCGGGCCGGTGACGAGCACCGCGGTGGTGAAGACGACGCCCACTTCCGCCGAGCTCTCAGCGAAGCGGTCGAGGCGCTCGTCCTTGAGGAAGAGCCATCCCGCCCCGGCGAGGGCGGTGAGGCCGAAGGCGAGGAAGGCGACCCACGCCGCGGGGGCGTGGACGTAGAGGATCTTCTGCGCGAACCCTTGGACGCGCTCGGGCGGCGTGAACCAGATGGCCCGTGCGTACGCGGCGACCACCGCGAGTGCCGCGAGGATGGCGACAGGGTCGAGGCGACGGGACGATGCGGCGGTGGACGGTGAATCAGTCATCGAGTGTGTGGGGGAAGACGACCATACAGGCCCAACAGAAGACGAGGTCGAACGCGATCAGGACACGGAGCCAGTCCATCGTCTCCGCGAGGGGCCGCCCCGCGAGGAGCCGGGCGGTAGCCTGCGCCGCCGGCATCACGACGGGGACGAAGAACGGGAGCGCGAGCACCGGGAGGAGCAGTTCGGCGAGCCGGGTGTTGGCCGCGACGCCCGCGAAGAGCGTCCCGATTGCCACCAGGCCGACGGCCGCGAGGACCAGCACCGCCGCCAGCGGCACGGCGGCCGACCCGACCGGCAGGTTGTAGAAGAGCGCGAGCGCCGGGAGGGATACCGCTTGAACGCCCAGAACGAAGGCGAGGTTCGCGAGCGCCTTCCCGAGGAAGATCGCCTCGCGCGGCACCGGCGCGACGAGGAGGGCATCCATCGCCCCGTCCTCGGCCTCGACCCCGAACGACCGATGGAGCCCGAGGAGTCCCGAGAAGGTGAAGGTCACCCAGAGCACGCCGGGGGCGAGCACCGCCGGCCCGACCGCGGTGGGGTCCCACGCGAAGTAGAAGATGACGATCGCGAGGAGGGAGAGGACGAGCGCGGACAGGAAGGCGCTGCGCGTCCGGAACTCGATCGCGAGATCCTTCCGCGCGATGCGGAGCGCGGTGGCGACGAGGCCTGGGGCGCTCACGCGACGAGGCTCCGATAGGTGGCGGCGAAGGTGGCCGGATCCACCGCGCGCCCCGGCGCGGTGTGCACGAACCGCCCCCCACGCATCACCGCGACCTGCGTGGCGAGGGCGAGCCCCTCCTGCAGATGATGGGTGACGAGCACGAGTGCGGCGCCGGCGGCCTGGCGTGCGCGCAGCAGGGCGGTGAGCGCCGCCGCACCGACCTCATCAAGCCCGGTGTAGGGCTCATCGCAAAGGATCACATCGGGGGCGTGCACCACGGCGCGGGCGACCGCCACGCGCTGGCGCATCCCGCGGGAGAGCGCGCGCACCGGCACATCCGCGCGACCCGCCACCGCGAGCGCCTCGAGGACCGCCGCCGTCGCGTGCGTGGGATCAGCGAGGCCGTGGAGATCGGCGGCGAACCGGACGTTCTCGCGCGCGGTCAGCGCCTCGTACAGCATCGTCTTATGCGAGATGAGCCCCACCCGCGCCCGTGCCGCCGCCTCAGGGAGCGCGACATCACCGATGCGGGCGTGGCCAGCGGTCGGACGGGCGAGCCCCGCGAGGAGCCGGAGCAGCGTCGTCTTCCCCGCCCCGTTCGGCCCGAAGAGCGCGAGGCATTCCCCCGCCCCGAGGGCGAGGTCGACGCCATCCACGGCGCGCTGGGCGCCGAAGGTACGCCGCAAGCCGGTGGCCGAGACGACGGGCGCGAATGACATCGCCGGATTCTAACGCGTTGCGGCGGGCTCGGTGAGCGTGGTAGCATCGTGCGATGACCGACATCGACGTCCTCCTCAGCGAGAGCCGCCGCTTCCCGCCGCCGGCCGACTTCACCGCCGACGCGCAGGTCCGCGACCGCACCCTGCACGCCGCCGCCGCGGCCGACGACGTCGCCTATTGGGCCGACCAGGCGTCGACGCTGCTATGGCAGCGCCCGTGGGACACCGCCCTCGAGTGGACACCGCCCCACGCCCGGTGGTTCACGGGTGGCCAGCTCAACGTCAGCGAGAACTGTCTCGACCGGCATCTCGCCGCCGGACGCGGCAACAAGGCCGCGATCGTCTGGGAGGGGGAGCCGGGGGACCGGCGCACCCTCACCTATTGGGAGCTCGCGCGCGAGGTCCGGACCTTCGCGAACGTCCTCCTCGGGCTTGGCGTGCGAAAGGGGGACCGGGTCGGGATCTACCTCCCGCTCATCCCCGAGGCGGCGATCGCAATGCTCGCCTGCGCGCGCATCGGCGCGATCCATTCCGTGGTGTTCGGGGGTTTCTCGCCTGAATCACTCCGCGACCGGATGAACGATGCCGCAGCCTCGGTGGTGATCACCGCCGACGGCGGCTATCGGCGCGGGCAGGTCGTCCCGCTCAAGCGGAACACCGATAAAGCGCTCGCCGAGTGTCCCTCCGTCCGGCACGTGGTGGTCGTGCAGCGGCGGAGCACGGGACCGATCGGCGACGCGCACGTGGAGATGGTCGAGGGTCGTGACCATTGGTATCACGAGCTGATGCGAAAGGCCTCCGATGTCTGCGCGCCCGCCGCGATGGATGCGGAGGACGTGCTCTTCATCCTCTACACCTCCGGCACGACCGGGAAGCCGAAGGGGATCGTCCACACCACCGGCGGCTACCTCGTGGGCGCCGCCAGCTCCACGCGGATGGTCTTCGACCTCCGCGAGGACGACGTGTTCTGGTGCACCGCCGACGTGGGGTGGATCACCGGCCACACCTACCTGGTGTACGGCCCGCTCGCGAACGGCGCGACCTGCGTGATGTACGAGGGAGCGCCCGATTGGCCGGAGCGTGATCGCTTCTGGGACCTGTGCGCCCGGCACGGTGTGACGATCCTCTACACCGCGCCGACCGCCATCCGCGCCTTCATGAAGTGGGGCGACGAGCACCCGCGTCGGCACGACCTCTCCCGGCTGCGCCTCCTCGGCTCGGTCGGCGAGCCGATCAACCCCGAAGCGTGGATGTGGTACCACGAAGTCATCGGCGGGGGGCGCTGCCCGATCGTCGACACCTGGTGGCAGACGGAGACCGGCTCGATCGTGCTCTCCCCGCTCCCGGGCGTCACGACGACGAAGCCCGGGAGCGCCACGGAGCCCCTGCCCGGCTATCGCGCCGCGCTCCTCGACGCCGCGGCGGGAGAGATCCCCGTCGGCGGCGGCCTGCTCGCGCTCACGCGCCCCTGGCCGTCGATGCTCCGCACCATCTGGGGCGATGACGCCCGCTACGTGCAGACGTACTTCTCGAAGTGGCCGGACCGCCCCGACCTCTACTTCCCCGGCGACGGCGCCAAGCGTGACGAGGACGGCTACTTCTGGGTGCTCGGCCGAGTGGACGACGTGCTGAACGTCGCGGGGCACCGCATCGGCACGATGGAGGTCGAGTCGGCGCTGGTGGAGCATCCCGCCGTCGCGGAGGCCGCGGTGGTCGGGAAGGCCCACGAGGTGAAGGGCCAGGCGATCTGCGCCTTCGTGACGCTGCGCGACGGGCACACGCCGACCTCCGCGCTGCGCGACGACCTCCGGAGCTTCGTGGCGACGAAGATCGGCGCGCTCGCACGCCCTGACGACCTGCTCTTCTCCGCCGACCTCCCGAAGACGCGCTCCGGGAAGATCATGCGGCGCCTGCTGCGCGACATCGCAGAAGGGCGGGCGCTCGGCGACACCACCACCCTCGCGGACCCCTCGGTCGTCGCCGCACTGAAGGACCAGTACGCCGATCAGGAGGGGTGAGGGGGGCGTCGACCCGCGGGCCGACGCCTCCCGAGCGGCTCAGCGCGCGGCGCTGTCCCCGGCGAGCCGGGCGGTCTCCTGCTGGACCGCCTCCTTCATCTGATCGAAGGTCAGCGCGCCGGCGCTGATCCGGTCGCCGATCCGGAACGACGGCGTCGAACTCACGCGGAGCCGCTCCGCCTCGGCGCGGTTCGCCGCGATCTGCGGGAGCATCCGCCCGGAGTCGAAGCAGTCGACCCACTTCGCGTCGTCGAGCCCGACGCCGCGCGCGACCTCCCGCAGCACCTTCCGCGGGTCCCGCGTCGCCTGCGTGTTCCAGTTCCCCTGGTTCGCGAAGATCGCGTCGTGCATCTCCCAGAACTTCCCCTGCTCATTGGCGCAGTGCGCCGCATTGTGCGCGGCGACCGCGTTGGCGTGCATCGCGAGCGGGAAGTCGACGAAGCGGAAGCGCATCTGCCCCGTCTCGACGAGCCGCACCCGCACGTCGGGCTCCTGGAGCACGGCGAAGTTGCCGCAGGCCGGGCACTCGAAGTCAGCGTACTCGGTGACCTCGACGGGGGCGTCGGGGCTGCCGATCACGATCCCGGCGGCGGTGAGACCGGCCGCGGAGGCGGGATCGAGGGTGATGACCTTCGCAGGGCGCGACACCACGTAGCCGAGGACGACGACGCCGATGACGGCGACGGCGACGAGGAGGGTACCGAAGGACTTGTTGGACGAACGCACGGTCGGGGCCACGAAAGACCTCAGCGCAGCAGGGTGGGGGAGCGACGCGCGAAATCTGGCATCGCGCCCCCGGTGTGGGGTAGGAGTTCGCCCGAAGCCGGGTTATCTTTCCCTCACGGATGCGGCGCCCGCGTGGCGCCCGCCGATCTCGCTGACTTCAATCCGGATGAGATGAGCCGACAGAAACCCCGCGGTGGCTCGACGCCCGCCGCCCCGTCGCCGTTCGATCAGGCGCGCGACGAGCTGTTCCAGCACGTGATGCGTTGTGGTGTGGTCGGGGCCGACCCCGAGCATGTGCGCGAGTGGTTCGATGAGACGATGAAGTACATGGCGGACCGGTACCACGAGCTCGGCGCGCGCGACATCGCCGACCTCCGCACCCTGGGTGAGCGCTTCGCCACTCCGGCCAAGCGCCCGGAGCCGATGAGCGCCTGACCTCGGTCAGCGGTCACAGCGATGCTCGAAGGGCCCCGCGGATCCGCGGGGCCCTTCTGCATTCCACCCGAGACCGGCGTGCGAGGTGGGGCGCTTCGAGTTGGGGTCAGCGCCCGACAGGACGTCGCTTCCGCCAGACGATCCCGATCCGCAGCCCACCGCCGAGCGCGACCTCCACGCTGGGAATTGGCGCATTGCCGACGCGCGGCCCTTCCACCCCCGCCACCAACACCAACTCCGGCCGGGTGACATCCCCGGCCAGATGACGGACCGCGACCCCTGCCCCACCATAGACCCCACGGCGGTGTTCGCCGAAGGGGTCGAAGAGGAATCGCGAGACCAGCTCGAGGCGCTGCATCGCCGCCCATCCCTCACCGTTGCGCACCGGGCCGACGCTCAGCGTGGCGCCGCCGCGGGCGTACCAACCGAAGCGTCGGTTCACCCCCACCCCCGCGAGCACGCCGCCCCCCGGTGTCACGACGGCATCGAGCCGTGCTTCGCGCTGCGGCATCGCACGCACCGGGGCCTGCGCCCCGAGCGGCGACACGAGCGGTGACGCGAGCGACACGCCGGCGGACAGGGCGAGCAGCTTGGCGACCACCGCGGCGAGCGCGGCCGTGCGGGAGATGGAGGCGGTGGACATCCCGGGAAGCTAGAATCGGGAGTCGATCGCCTCAATCACGGCGCGGCGGTGGTGGCCACCGATCGCCGCCGCGACCACCCCCGCCGTCCGCCGACCCCTCATCTCCTCGTCGCCCTTGCCCTATGCGCATGACTCTTCGCGTCCTCCTGCTCCTCCTCGTCCCAGCGCTCGTCGGGGCCCAGCGCGGCCGACCGAGCACCCTCGGGCTCGTCCGCGACGGCCGGATCGTCGAGGCGATGCGCGACCTCTCGCCGGCAGCGCTGCGACGCATCGACTCCACCCTCGTGGCGTTCGGCACACGCCACACGATGAGCGACACCGTGTCGCCGACCCGGGGCGTCGGAGCGGCGCGGCGGTGGATCCACGCGGAGCTGACCGCGGCGAGCGCCGCCTGCGGCGGCTGCCTGCGCGTCGAGTACGACACCGGACGCGCCGTCGTCGGGCGAAGCCCCGACCGGCCGACCGTGGCGCTCTGGAACGTCGTCGCCTGGCTCCCGGGCCGCGACACGAGCCGTGTGGTGGTGATGGGCGCGCACTACGACTCCTGCATCTGCTCCACGAACGCGATGGATGCCGTGAGCGACGCCCCCGGCGCGGACGACGATGGATCGGGGACGGCGGCGGTGATGGAGCTGGCCCGCGTGATGGCACGACGGTTCCCGGGGGGCTTCGACGCGACGATCGCCTTCGTCCTCTACACGGGGGAGGAGCAAGGCCTTCTGGGGTCGACGCAGTTCGCCGAGCGACTCGCGCGTGAGGGCCGGCGCGTCGTCGCCGCCTTCACCGACGACATCATCGGCAACGTCGTCGCTGACGACGGGCGCCGGAACGACCGCTCGGTCCGGGTCTTCGCCATCGACTCCCTCGCCGTCGGCGGCGGGGAGCTCGCCCGCTACGTCTGGGCCGTCGGGGCGCGGTACCAACCTCGATTCGAAGTACTCCCGGTGCTCCGCCTCGACCGGCTGGGCCGCGGCGGTGACCATCGTCCCTTCGTCGAGCGCGGGATCCCCGGCCTCCGCTTCAGCGAGCGGCTGGAGAACTACAAGCGACAGCACCTCCCCACCGACTCCCTCGCGGACGTGGACTTCGCCTACGTCGCCGACGTGGCGCGTTTGAACCTGGCCTCGGTCGCCGCACTCGCCGCGGCCCCCGACCGTCCGGCGCAGACGGCGTATGCTCGCGACCGCGCCTCCGGCGGCCAGGCCTTCCAGATCCGCTGGTCCGCCGTGCCGGGGGCGTCGCGCTACGAACTCCTCGTGCGACGGACGACCGACCCGACGTACACGCGCATCGTCGATACAGGGACGGAGACCTCATACCTCCTCGACGAGCAGCTCGACGATGTCTGGGTCGGCGTCCGCGCCGTGGGGGCGGACGGGCACCGCTCGCTCACGACGGTCGTGGGCGCCCCGGGCGGCGCGCGCCTCGCGCCCGCGGCGGCGACCCGCCCGCGCTGAGGCCGGTCACGCGCTGAGGCCGGTCCCGCGCGCTCCGCGTGAAGCGGAGCGCGCGCGGTCAGCCGACGCGGCCGCGGACGATCCCTTCGACGCGTCGCGCGGGGTCGAGCCAACGACGCGCGGCGTCGAGGATGCGCGCCGGCGTCACCGCCGCCAGGGTCGACGGGTAGTCGGTCAGTTCCCCGAGCGTGCCGTGCAACCACGCGTCCGCGAGGTCGCCGAGCACGGAGGCTCCCGACGCCTGTCGCATCTGCCACGCACCGAGCGCGGCCTGTCGCGCCCGGGTCAGTTCCTCGTCGGAGACCGGGGCCTCAGTCAGCAGCATCACCTGCTCGAGCAGCCCCGCCCGTGCCTCGGCCTCCTTCTCCGCCGACGTCGCGATATACGCCGCGAACGCCCCGCCGCGCCGGCGTACGAAGGGCCGGGTGAGGACGGTATAGGCGAGCGAACGCCGTGAGCGCAGCTCCTCGAAGAGCCGGCCGCCGAGTCCGCTCGCGACGCCGGCGAGCATCGCGAGATCGTATCGCGTGACATCGTCGCGGGCGGGGCCGGGGAAGAGGAGCGCGATCGCGGACTGCGCCTTCTCGCGCGCCTCGACCCGCTCCGTCGAGGCGAGCGGCCACGGGGCCGGGTGCACCAACGCCGTGGGCGCGCCGCGCAGCGAGGCGAAGCGCGCGGCGATCAGGTCAGCCATCACCTGCGGCTCCACATCCCCGACGGCGACGAGGACCGCCGACGCCCCAGCGACCCGTGCCACGTGCCAGGCGGCGAGCGCCTCGGGGGTGTGTCGCGCGAGCGACGCCTCCGTGCCGAGGGTGGGGCGGCCGTAAGGATGGCTTGGCCACGCGGCCTCGGCGGCGAGTCGCATCGGCTGACGGTACATATCGTCGCGGAGCGCCCCCATCGCCGCGATCATCGCGGCCCGTTCCGCCTCCACGCCGTCGGCGGGGAAGGTCGGCGCGAGGACGATGTCGGCGAGGAGCTCGACCGCGTCGGCGGTGGCCCGTGCAGGGACGCCGATCGTCCACTGCATCGCCTCCGCCCCGACACGCGCAGCGGGTGACCCGCCAGCCTGTTCGGCGTCCTCCGCGAGCCGCGCCGCAGTGCGCCGTGCCGTCCCACGCAGCATCGCGCGTCCCGCGAGGGAGGCGAGCCCGCCCTCATCATCGCGCTCCTCGACCACGCCGCCGCTCAGGAAGCAACCGAGATGCACGAGTGCGGCCCCAGGACGCCGGCGGACGAGGATCGGCACATCCTCGGCGGTGCGGAAGACGTGGACGCCGTCGACGACGCGTTCAAGCAGCGCGCTGCGCCCGACGAGCGCCGGGGCCGCGAGGGGCGGGGCCGTCGGTTCGAGCGGCGCGGGGCGTGCCGCCTCGAGCCACGCGCGCACCGCCGCGGGATCCGCGCCGAGCGGCGCCGTGCCGCGCGGCCGGTACGCGACGATCGACACCTGCTCGGGGTCGAGCCACCGGCGCGCGGTCGCGGTCACCTGTGCGGCGTCGACGGCGAGGAGCGCGTCGTGATACGCCACGCCCCGCTGCCAGTCCCCCTGTAGCTCCCACGCCCCGAGGAAGTTCGCCTGCCCCTCCGGCGACTCGAATCGCCGCAACGCCTGCGCCTCCACCACGCGCCGCGCGCGGTCGATCTCCGCCGCAGTGACCTCGCCCGCGCGCACCCGCCGCACCTGATCCCAGATCGCGGCAGCCGCGTCCGCCATCCGCGCCCCCGAGGGGCCCGCGTGCACGACGAAGACGCCGAGTTCGGTCGGCGTGTAGTTGTAGGCGGAGACGCTCGCCGCCAAGCGGCGGTCGCGGACGGCGCGGGAGAGCCGCGACGCGCGTCCGCCGGCGAGCACCGTCGCGAGCACGTCAAGCGCGGGCGCGGCGGGATCGAGCAGCGGGGGCGTGCGCCAGCCGAAGACGAGCTCCGCCTGCGCGATGTCCCCCTCCCACTCGCGGACGCGCACGCCCGGCGGAGCGACCTCCGCCGGACTGAGCGAGCGGCCGACGTCGGCGCCGGGGAGTGCCCCGTAGTGCCGCGCCGCGAGGGCGATCGCCTCGTCGGGATCGACGTCCCCGACGATGGCGAGCACCGTGTTCGCCGGCCGATAGAGTCGGCGATAGAAGGCGAGCAGTTGGTCACGCGTGAGCGCGCGGAGTCCCGCCTCGCGCCCCATCCGCCACCGCCGGATGCGATGCCGGTCGTGCAACACCTCGAAGAGCGTCTCGACCGCGAGCGCGGCGGGGGTATCCGCCTTCCGCTTCGTCTCCTCGATGATCACCTCGAGCTCGCGCGCGAGCTCGTCGGCGTCGATGACCGAGTTCGCGAAGGCGTCGGCCTGCACCGCGAGCCCCGACGCGAAGCCCGCGGCGGGGAGCACGGTGTAGTAGTGCGTGTGATCGTAGATCGTCGCGGCGTTCAGATACCCGCCAGCGGCCTTCGTCGCGCGCGCGATCTCCCCCGCCGCCCGCGTCGGCGTCCCCTTGAAGTACATATGCTCGAGGACGTGCGCGATCCCGACCTGGTCGTCGGGCTCATCGAAGTAGCCGGCGCGCACCCAGGTGACGATCGCGACGACGGACGCCGACGTATCGCGGCGCGAAAGGACGGTCAGGCCGTTCGGCAGCCGTGCACGATGAACGGAGGCCGGCGGGAGGGTCGAGTCGAGCGCGCTCAGGAGACGATGCGGAGCAGGCCCGCGTCGGCGCTGGCCCGCAGGAAGCTCTCGGCGTCCTTCGTGGGGATCAGGTGCCCGGTAAGGGCGAAGCCGCGCCGGGCCTCCGCCTGCATGAACTCGTCGAGCGGCCGCGCGCCTCCCGCCGCGTCGCGCATCGCCGCGACGATCTCCTCCCACGACCCCTCGTAGCGGCGACCGTCGCGGGCGACGACGCGATGCGCCTCGGGCGGCGCCTGCTTCGCCTCCGCCGCACCGGCGAGGAGCGCGCCGAAGAGCTCGAGCTGCTGCCGCGCCTCGACCTCCTCGCGCTCCACCGCCCGCGCCTCCAGCTCGGCGAGGAGCTCGTCGATCGAGTCCGCGGGCGGGGCGAGCTCCTCAAGTCGGGCCTCCCACGGGCGGAACGCCGGATCGCCGTCCTGCATCCGGCAGTGCGACTTCTTCAACTCGAGGAGGCGCCAGATCCCGAGCTCATCCCAGTGCTCGTCGGGCTTCGTCTGCTCGAGATGGAAGAGCGCCGCCTCGAACTCCTCGCGGTCGTACAGGAGATTGCCGAGGTAGATGCGCGCCTCGGCGAGCGCGGGGTCGAGCTGCAGCGCCCGCTTCAGCGTCTCCACCGCCGCCTCGTCCTGGCCGAGGCGATGCTCGGCGTACCCGACCATCGCGACGGCCTCGGCGTGGTCGGGCGCCTGTCGGAGCGCGACCTCGAAGAACTCCTTCGCCTCGGCGGCGAGCCCCTCGCGGAAACAGGTGCGCCCCACCTGCAGCATCAACTCGACGTCGTCCCCGTACCCGAGGTCGAGGATGCGACGGAACGCCTTCAGCGCCTGCGGCGTCTGCCCGAACTTCAGCAGCGTCTCTCCGAGGCCGGCGAGCGCATCCTCGTGCTCGGCGTCGAGGAGGAGGGCCTCTTCGAAGGCACGGCGCGCCCAGGCGTACTCGTCACGGGCGAGGCGAGCGTACCCGACACCGACGTGCAGCTCCACGGCGTTCGGATAGAGGCCGAGGCCCTCGCGCAGCGTCGTGAGCGCGGCCTCGTACTCCCCTTCGTTGTAGAGCTGATGCGCGCGCTCGTCGTACTCCTCGGAACTCAGAAACGGAGAGGGCATAGGGGATCCGACCTCCGGCGCGAGAGGGGTTGTCGGGAACCTATCATCGCCGTGCGGCGCGCGACAGCCGGGGCGCGCCTAACGCGACCGGCTGCACAGGCACCGGGCGCGATGGCCGTCGGGCCGGTGTCCTTCAGGCGGTCGTCGCGAGCGCCACGGCGATCCGCGCCGCGAGCCCCGCGTTCGCCTCGAGCAGGGCGAGGTTCGCCGCGAGGGAGCGGCCCCCGGTCGCCCGCTCGACGGCCGCGAGGAGGTAGGGGGTCACCGCAGGACCACGGACCCCGTCGGCCGCGGCGGCGCGAAGCGCCTCGCGGACGGCGTCGTCCACCAGCGCGGGCTCGAGGGCGGCGGCGGCCGGCGGCGGCTGAACCACGAGGATCCCCCCCGGTCGTCCGAGCGCGCGCACCGCCCGCAGCATCTGGGCGACCGCCCCGGGAGTTTCCACCCACGCGGGGACGCGAAGCCCGGTGCGCGCCGTGAAGAAGCCCGGGAACTCGTCCGTGCCGTACCCCACCACGGTGACGCCGAGCGTCTCGAGCCGCTCGAGGGTCGCAGGGAGATCGAGGATCGACTTCGCCCCCGCGCAGACGGTGACCACGGAGCTCCGTGCGAGTTCCGCGAGATCTGCTGACTCGTCGAACGGCGCCTCGCGATGGACCCCACCGATCCCGCCCGTCGCGAACACATCGATGCCGGCCGATGCGGCGAGGGTGAGCGCTCCGGCGACGGTGGTCGCGCCGTCGCGTCCCTGCACCATCACCACGGGGAGGTCGCGCGCCGAGACCTTGGCGACCCCATCGCGCGCGAGAAAGCGCTCGAGCGGCTCGCCGGTGAGGCCGAGGGTGGGGACGCCGCGGACCACCGCGGTGACGGCGGGGACCGCGCCCCCCGCGACCACGGCGTCGCGCATCCGTCGGTCTGCCTCGCGGTTCGCGGGGATGGGGAGCCCCTGCGCGAGCACCGAACTCTCGAGCGCGACGATCGGCCGACCCGCCGCGCGCGCGGCGGCGACCTCGGCGGCGTACGCGACGACGCTCACCGCCCGGCCTCCCACGCCGCCTCGATCGCGGCATCCGCGGCCGCGAGCCGCGCCGCGCGCGCCGTCTCCCAGCGCGTCAGTGCGCGGTACGCGCGACGCACCGCGTCGTCGAGGGTGAGCGTCCGCGCCTGCGCGCCCACCGATCCGACGTCGAGGAGCGCGAGCCCGCAGAGCCAGGAGACCGCACCACGTGTTAGCTTCATCTCGCAGAAGTTAACGTCGCCCGTCGACGCCGCGCTGACGGGGATGCCGCCTCATTTCGCCGCCTTTCCCCCCAATGACCTCGCACAATTCGTTCCAGAGCCGCGACACCCTCACCGTCGACGGCACGCCCTACACCTACTATCGACTCGATGCCCTCCGCGGGCTCGACGGGAACACCCTCGCCACCCTCCCCTTCTCGCTGAAGGTCCTCCTCGAGAACCTCCTGCGGAACGAGGACGGCGCCTTCGTGAAGAAGGCCGACGTCGAGACGATGGCCCGCTGGGACGTGAAGGCCTCGGTCGACCAAGAGATCGCCTTCCGCACGGCGCGTGTGCTCCTTCAGGACTTCACCGGCGTGCCCTGCGTCGTCGACCTCGCCGCGATGCGCGACGCGATCGCCGCGCTCGGCGGCGACCCCGCGAAGATCAACCCGCTGCAGCCCGTCGACCTCGTGATCGACCACTCGGTGCAGGTGGACGAGTACGGCACCGAGGCGGCGATGCTCCTCAACACGCAGCTCGAGTACGAGCGGAACCGTGAGCGCTACCAGTTCCTCCGCTGGGGCGGCACCGCGCTCCGCAACTTCCGCGTCGTCCCGCCGGGCACTGGCATCTGCCACCAGGTGAACCTCGAGTACCTCGGCCAGGTCGCCTTCGTCGGTGAGGAGAACGGCCGCAACGCGGTCTACTGCGACTCCCTCGTGGGCACCGACTCGCACACCACGATGATCAACGGCCTCGGCGTCCTCGGCTGGGGCGTCGGTGGGATCGAAGCCGAGGCGGCGATGCTCGGTCAGCCCGTCTCGATGCTGATCCCCGAGGTGATCGGCTTCAAGCTCGTCGGCACGCTCCCGGCAGGCGCCACGGCGACCGACCTCGTGCTCACCTGCACCGAGATGCTCCGCAAGAAGAAGGTCGTTGGCAAGTTCGTGGAGTACTACGGCTCTGGCCTCGACGGGCTCTCGCTCGCCGACCGCGCGACCATCGCGAATATGGCGCCCGAGTACGGCGCGACGATGGGCTTCTTCCCCGTCGACGCCGAGACGCTCAAGTACCTCCGCCTCTCCGGGCGGAGCGAACATCACGTGCAGCTCGTCGAGGCGTACTGCCGCGCGCAGGGGCTCTTCCGCACCACCGAGACCCCCGACCCCGTCTTCACCGACACGCTGACGCTCGACCTCTCGACGGTCGTCCCGTCGCTCGCCGGCCCGAAGCGCCCGCAGGACCGCGCCGCGCTCACCGAGGTCAAGGCGAATTACGGCGACGCCTTCCGCGCAGAGCGGGAGCGCGTGGCCGCCGCCGCGAGCGCGAAGGGCGGCACCGTGACCGCCGTCGACCTCACCCCCGCCGCCGTCACGACGTCACACCGGGGCCAGACCTTCGAGCTCCGCGACGGCGCCGTCGTGATCGCGGCGATCACGAGCTGCACCAACACCTCGAACCCGAGCGTGATGCTCGCGGCCGGCCTCCTCGCGCAGAAGGCGGTCGCCGCCGGGCTCACGAGCCGGCCCTGGGTGAAGACCTCGCTCGCCCCCGGCTCCAAGGTCGTGCGCGACTACTTCGCGAAGGCCGGCGTCCAGCCGGCACTCGACGCGCTCGGCTTCCAGATCGTCGGCTACGGCTGCACGACCTGCATCGGTAACTCTGGGCCGCTCCCGGAGTCGATCAGCCAGGCGATCGACGACGGGAAGCTCACCGTCGCGGCGGTCCTCTCCGGGAATCGGAACTTCGAGGGGCGCGTGAACCCGCAGACGCGCTTCAACTACCTCGCCTCACCGCCGCTCGTCGTGGCGTACGCGCTTGCCGGCCGGATGGACATCGATTTCACCACGGAACCCCTCGGCATCGGCGCGAAGGGCCCCGTCTTCCTGCGCGACATCTGGCCGACCCCGCAGGAGGTCGCCGATACCGTCCTCGGGGCCGTGCAGCGCGAGCAGTTCGAGCGCGAGTACGGCGATGTCTTCGGCGGCGATGCTGACTGGCAGGCGATCCAGGTCCCGACGGGCGACCGCTACGCCTGGGATGATGCCTCCACCTATGTGAAGCACCCGCCCTACTTCACCGGGATGACGATGATGCCCCCGGGCGTCACCCCGATTGCGGACGCCCGGATCCTCGGGATGTTCGGCGACTCGATCACCACCGACCACATCTCCCCGGCGGGCTCGATCGCCGAGAAGTCGCCGGCGGGGCAGTGGCTCAAGTCCCTCGGCGTCGAGAAAAAGGATTTCAACTCGTACGGCGCACGCCGCGGTAATCACGAGGTGATGATGCGCGGCACCTTCGCGAACATCCGCCTCAAGAACGAGCTCACACCGGGGATGGAGGGCTGGTGGACGCGCACCGCCGAAGGCGCGGAGCCGACCTCCTTCTATGAAGCGTCGACGGCGTATCAGGCCGCGGGCACCCCGCTCGTGATCGTCGCCGGGAAGGAGTACGGCACCGGCTCGTCGCGCGACTGGGCGGCGAAGGGGACCGCACTCCTCGGTGTGCGCGCCGTCATCGCCGAGAGCTTCGAGCGCATCCATCGCTCGAACCTCGTCGGGATGGGGGTCCTCCCCTTGGAGTTCACCAACGGCCAGACGCGGCAGGAACTCGGCCTCACCGGGTTCGAGACCCTGACCATCGAGGGGATGTCGGACACGATGGCGCCGCGGGCGACCCTCACCGTCCGCGCAGTCGGCGCGAAGGGGACCGTCACCTTCCAGGTGCGAAGCCGGATCGACACACCGGAGGAGCTCAACTACTACCGGCACGGCGGCATCCTCCCATACGTGCTGCGCCAGCTGGCGGGTGGGCGCTAAGGCCGTCCGCGTCCTGTACAATCCCGCGTCCGGCTCCGGACGCGGCGCCCGGGCGATCGTCGGCATCCGTGCCGCGTTCGCCCGGTGTGGTTTCACCGATGTCCGTGCCACGCGTCACGCCGGCGACGAGGCGCGGTTGGTCGCCGAGGCGATCGCCGACGGCATCGAGACGCTCGTGGTCGCCGGAGGGGACGGCACCTGGTCCAACTGCGCCGTCCCGCTCGCCCGCGCGGGGAGCCCGGCGCGCCTCGCGATCCTCGCCGCTGGCACAGGGAACGACTTCGCGAAGAACCTCGGCACGCACCCCCGTGACGCGCGCACCCTCGCGGAACGCCTCGCCGACGGCGGGGTCACGGAACGCCGCGTCGATATGGGTCGTGTCGATGACATCTGGTTCCTCAACGTCGCGGGGATGGGGTTCGACGTCGCCTGCAACGCCGCCGCCGAACGCCTCCGGCCCCTTCCCGTCGCCCCGCGCTATGTGGCAGCGGCGCTCTCGGAGCTCTTCCGCTACGAGGGGCTCCTGATCGGCGTGAAGAGTGCACCGATGCGGCGGCGCCTCCTCGCGGTCGCGGCGAACGGCGCACACTTCGGCGGCGCGTTCCGGATCGCCCCCGACGCCCGCATCGACGATGCGGCCCTCGATGTCGTCGTCGTTGAGGATCTTTCCAGCCTCGCGCGCCTCCGGGTGCTGCTGCGGGCGCTGCGCGGGACGCACCTCACCCACTCGGCGGTGACGCATCAGCGCGCCGCACGCGTCACCCTGACCTTCCCTGCGCCGCCGCTCATCGAGGCGGACGGGGAACTCCGGCAGGCCACGTCGGCGACGGTCGAGGTCGCATCCGTGCCGGCGGCGCTCCGACTCGTCGCGGACTGACCTGCGCGCCGGCGCCCATCGCCGAGCGGCCTGCCACGAACGACCCGGCCGACGGGCCACGCGCCGGCCGGGCACGAATCACCGGCCCCCGGGGTTCACCGATTGCGAGGCGTCCTGCCCCGCCCCACACTTCCGCCTATGCGACGTCCACTCTCCCTCGTCAGCGCCCTCGCGCTCCTCGCCTTGCCGGCGGCGGTGCGTGCACAGGGCGCGACCGACGGTGGCCCCAAGGTCGGTGATCTCGCCCCCGACTTCACGCTGCCGGCCTCCACGAAGAACGGGATCCGCCCCACCCCCGTGAACCTCCGCGCCCTGCGCGGCCAGACCGTCGTCCTCGCCTTCTTCCCGAAGGTGAGGACCGGTGGCTGAACGGCGCAAATGGAGGCGTACCGTGATCAGTACGCCACGCTCTTCAACAACGGCTCCGGCGTCACCGTTCTCGCGATCAGCACCGACGGCACCGCAGACCAGCAGTCGTGGGCAGCGGAGAAGAACTTCCCCGTCACCTTCGTCAGCGACACCGCCGGCTCCCTCGCCTCGGCGTACGACGTGAAGTTCCCCGCGCTCAACCTCTACCGGCGCGTCGTCTTCGTCGTCGGGCCGGACGGGCGGATCGCGCACATCATGCGACCGTTCCGCGAGCTCTCCGCCGAAGCGTACACGGAACTCGGAACGGCGGTGCGGCGGGCCTCCGGGCGGTGACGGACCGCGCGGAGCGCCGAGCCCTCGCGCTCGCGCTCTACGAAGCGGCCGTCGCCGCCGCTGACCCCGCGCAGGTCGTCCTCGAGGGACTCGCGGCGCACGCCGCGACCCTCGAGACCCTCGCGACCCGACCCCACTGGATCATCGCCGTCGGCAAAGCGGCGCCGGCGATGGCGGAGGCCGCACGCGACTGGTGCGCGGACGAGCGACGCCCACTCGCGGGCGGGCTCGTGATCGGGGCCGATCCCAACGTCGGTGATCGCGTCGAGCCGATGCATCACCTCGCCGGCGATCACCCCGTCCCGGGGCCCCGTTCCCTCGCGGCGGCCGCGGCGCTCGACCGTCTCACGCAGCGCATCGCCCCGGACGACGTCGTCCTCGTCCTGATCTCCGGCGGCACCTCCGCGCTCATCGGCGCGCCGATCGAAGGCATCCGCGCCGTCGACCTCGCCGCGCTGCACGCGCTCCTCCTCGGGGCCGGCGTCCCCATCGGCCGCATCAACGCGGTGCGGAAGCGCTTCTCCCGCTGGGGCGCCGGGCGACTCGGCGTCGCGCTCCGACACGCGCAGGTCATCCCCATCCTCCTCGCCGACGTCCCCAACGAGGATCCGGCGATGATCGGCTCGGGCCCCATCTCCCCCGACCCGCTCACCGCGGCGCAGATCGAACGCGTGCTCCGTGAGGCGGGGATCGCGACGCGGCTCCCGCTCTCGATCGCCTCGACCCTCGGCGCGATGCGCGCCGACGCCGCCCGTGAGACCCCGAAGCCCGACGATCCCGCCTTCAGCGCCGTGGCGGAGCCGGTGGTCCGCGGCAACGCGCTCGCGCTGGCCGGCGCGGCGGCCGCCGCGCGCGAGCGAGGCTGGGACGTCATCGCCGCACCCGCGCCGTTGCACGGCGACGCCGCGTCGGCGGGCCATCTGGTGGCGCACCTCGCCCGGCGGGCGGCTCCGGGGACGGTCCTCCTCTGGGGCGGGGAGACGTCCGTCCGGCTCCCCGAGCCGCACGGCCTCGGTGGACGCTGCCAACACCTCGCCCTCGCAGCGGCAGAGGAGTTCGCCGAGTGGAAGGTCCCGGTGACGTTGTTGGCGGCGGGCACCGACGGACGTGATGGACCCACCGACGCGGCGGGGGCGATCGTCGACGAGGGCACGCCCCTCACGCCGACGACGCGCCGGGACGCCCTCCGCCGATGCGACGCCCATCCCGTGCTCGCCGCCGCCGGGGCGCTGCTGCCCGCGCGCGTGACGGGCACCAATGTGATGGATCTCGTGGTGGCGATCCGCTCCTGACCCCGTGAGATTTCGCGGATGACCGCTCGCGCCCCGTTCACCCTCGCCGTCATCCAGGACGGCGTCGAGGCCACCGCCGCCGAGACCCTCGTCGCGACCGAGGCGCGCATCCGCGCCGCCCACGCGAAGGGCGCGCAGGTGATCTGCCTGAAGGAACTCTTCAACGCCCCCTACTTCTGCAAGCGACTCGACGCGTCACGCTTCGATTTTGCCGAGCCGGTCGATGGCCCGACGATCGCGCGCCTGCAGGCGGTGGCGCAGGAGCTCGCCGTCGTCCTCGTGGTCCCGTTCTATGAACGGCAGGCCGCGGGGGTCTACCGGAACAGCGCCGCCGTAATCGACGCCGATGGTGCGCTGCTCGGCGTGTATCGGAAGATGCACATCCCGCACGACCCGCTCTTCGAGGAGAAGTACTACTTCGCCCCCGGGGAGTCGGACCGACCGGTGCAGCCCGCCGGCGCCCCTGGGCCCGACGGCGAGGCCGGCGGCTTCATGGTGTGGAAGACGCGACACGCGACGATCGGCGTGCTCATCTGCTGGGACCAGTGGTACCCCGAGGCGGCGCGCATCACCGCGCTCCTCGGCGCCGACCTCCTGATCTATCCCACCGCGATCGGCTGGCATCCCGCGGAGAAGGCGGAGTGGGGCGCGGCGCAGGTCGACGCCTGGCGCACCGCGCAGCGCGCACACGCGATTGCGAACGGCGTGTATGTCGCGGCACCGAATCGTACCGGCTTCGAGCCCGAGGCCGGCACCGACGGGCTCGAGTTCTTCGGCCACTCGTTCATCTGCGACCCGTACGGCCGCTATGTGGCGCAGGCCGAGACCGGGGAGACGACATTGATCGCCACCTGCGACCCGTCCCTGATCGAGTACACGCGGCGCAACTGGCCCTTCCTCCGCGACCGCCGCGTCGACGCCTACGAGCCGATCCTCAGCCGGTGGCTGGGGTCGTGACCGCGTCGGCGACCGCGTCGGGCGCGGGAACCCCGGCGGTACGCTGGCCGGCGGAGTGGGAGCGGCACGACGCCACCTGGATCGCCTGGCCCCACCACGAGCCCGATTGGCCAGGGAAGTTCGGCCCCATCCCCTGGGTCTACGCCGAGATCGCCCGCGCGCTCGCGGCACACGAGCCCGTGCACATCCTCGTCCACGACGAGGCCACGGAGGCGGAGGCGCAGCACTGCCTCACGATGCACGAGGTCCCCGAGACGCGTGTGCATCTGCACCGCTGTCCCACCGACCGCGTCTGGCTCCGTGACTCCGGCCCCACCGGCATCCACCGTGCCGATGGCTCGATGGAATGGCGGCACTGGGGCTTCAACGCGTGGGCCAAGTACGACAATCACGCCGCCGACGAGCGGATCGGCACGTTCATCGCGGACCGCACTGGGCTCCCGTGTGCGCAGCCGGCGCGCCACGACGGCCGCGGGCGCGTGATCCTCGAGGGGGGCGGCATCGAGACCGACGGCCGCGGCACGATGCTCGTCACCGAGGAGTGGCTCCTCTCCGACGTGCAGGTCCGGAACCCCGGCTTCACCCGCGCCGATTACGAGCGGTGTTTCGCGGAGACGCTCGGGATCACCAAGACCCTGTGGCTCGGTGAGGGGTGCGTCGGCGACGACACGCACGGGCACGTCGATGACATCGCGCGATTCGTGGCGCCGGGGGTGGTGGTGCTCGCGCACGAGCCCGACCCCACCGACGAGAACCACGCGCGCTCGGCAGACAACCTGCGCCGCCTGCAGGGCGCGACCGACGCGACCGGCGCCCCGATCCGCACCATCACGCTCCCCTACCCGCGCCCCGTCGTGATGGACGGCACGCGGCTCCCGGCGAGCTACGCCAACTTCTACATCGCCAACGGCGTCGTGATCGTCCCGACCTTCAACGACGCGAACGACCGCATCGCGCTCAACACCCTCGCCGAGTGCTTCCCGGACCGGCAGGTCGTGGGAATCCACGCGGTCGACCTCGTCTGGGGCCTCGGCACGCTGCACTGCCTCACGCAGCAGCAGCCCGCGGCCGCCACGCGCTGATGGCGCTGGCGACCCTGGCCCCCGTGCCCGTCGGCACGCCGGCCGTCCTCCTGCTCAGCGGGGGGCTCGACTCCACCACCGTGCTCGCCCTCGCCACCGAGGCCGGCTACGCCGTGAACGCGCTCACCTTCCGGTACGGGCAGCGGCACGGCGTCGAGATCGATCGCGCGCGGGCGATCGCCGAGCGGTACCGTGTGGCACGGCACGTCGTAGCGGACATCAACCTCCGGCAGTTCGGCGGGTCGGCGCTCACGGCGGACGTCGAGGTCCCGAAGGATCGGGACGCGGCGGCGATGGCCGAGGGGATCCCGGTCACGTACGTGCCCGCGCGCAACACGATCTTCCTCTCATTCGCGCTCGCGTGGGCCGAGGTCCTCGGCGCCACCGACCTGCTCATCGGCGTGAACGCGCTCGACTACAGCGGCTACCCCGACTGCCGGCCCGCGTACATCGCCGCCTACGAGGCGATGGCCAACCTGGCGACGAAGGCCGGCGTCGAGGGGACGAGCCGGACGCGGATCCTGACGCCGCTCATCGATTGCTCCAAAGCCGACATCATCCGCACGGGGCTCACGCTCGGCGTGGACTACGCGCAGACGCTCTCCTGCTACGACCCGTCTCCCGACGGCACCGCCTGCGATCGCTGCGACGCCTGCGCGTTGCGGGCGAAGGGCTTCGCTGAGGCGGGGGTAGCGTAGATGTACACGGTCAAGGAGATCTTCTACACGCTGCAAGGCGAGGGCGTGCAGGCGGGTCGGCCGGCGGTCTTCTGCCGCTTCAGCGGGTGCAATCTCTGGAGCGGCCGCGAAGCGGATCGGACCACGGCCACCTGCACCTTCTGCGACACGGACTTCGTGGGGGTCGGGCCGGACGGCGGGAAGTTCGCGACCCCGGAGACGCTCGCGGAGGCGGTGGCCTCGCGTTGGCCGACCGGGGCCGGTGGACGGCCCTATGTGGTGTGCACCGGCGGGGAGCCGCTCCTCCAGCTGGATGCGCCGGCGGTGGCCGCCCTCCACGCGCGGGGGTTCGAGGTGGCGGTGGAGACCAACGGGACCCAGCCCGTCCCGGCCGGGATCGACTGGGTCTGTGTCAGTCCGAAGGCCGATGCCCCGCTCGTGGTGACCGGCGGAGATGAGCTCAAGTTGGTGTATCCACAGGAGTTAGCTCCACCAGAACGGTTCACCGGGCTCGGGTTCTCGCACTTCCTCCTGCAGCCGATGGATGGGCCCCGGTTGGCGGCCAACACCGAGGCGGCGGTCGCCTACTGTCTCGCCGATCCCCGCTGGCGGCTCTCGGTCCAGACGCACAAGGTGACGGGCGTGCGGTGACGTGGCGCGCGCCCGGTCGTCAGGGCGCGCCTTCCCCACCCCCGTCTCGGATATTGACTGGCGGGAGCGCCCGGGGGACATTTGAGGGTCGAACTCCCGCGCGCGTGTAGGGGGAGTTCGGACCGTGCCGTCCGACAGGGCGGCCGATCATACCCCAAGCACCCCGAGGTGTTCTCCGTATGCGCATTCGTTTCCTCAGCTCGGCCCTGGCCCTGCTCGGGCTCGTCGCTTCGGCGACGGCAGCACAGGCCCAGGCCGGCTCGGTCGCGGGACGCGTCACGCAGTCTGGGACGGCCAATCCGGTCGCCGGCGCCCAGGTCGCGGTCGTGGCCGGCACCGCCCGGATCGCCGTCGGCCAGTCCGGCGAGGACGGCAACTATCGGATCGGCAACGTGCCGGCCGGAACCTATGCCGTCGTCATCACCCGCATCGGCTTCTCCGCGAAGCGTGTGGACGGCGTGCGGGTGACCGCCGGCGGCACCGCGACGGTGAACGCCGAGATGTCGGAGCTCGCCGCGCAGCTGAACCAGGTCGTCACCACCGCGACCCGTGGCGCCGAGCCGGAGAAGATCCTCGACTCCCCGAACGCCATCTCCGTCGTCACCGCGGACCGGATCGCCGAGCGTCCCTCGGCCACCGTGACCGACCACATCAAGGCGGCCCCGGGCCTCTCGATCTCGAACGGCGGCATCGTGCAGGCGAACATCGTCTCGCGCGGCTTCAACAACGCCTTCTCGACCTCGATGCTGATGCTGCAGGACTACCGCTTCGCGGGTGTCCCGTCGCTCCGCGTCAACGTCCCCTTCCTCTTCACGGGGACCGGCGACGACATCGACCGCATCGAAGTGCTGCAGGGTCCGGCTTCGGCGCTCTACGGCCCGAACTCCGGCGCCGGCGTGCTCCACGTGATCACGAAGTCGCCGTTCAACTCGCAGGGGACCTCGATCACCCTGGACGGCGGCGAGCGCTCGTTCGCCCGCGTCGGCATGCGCCACGCCGGCACGATCAGCAACACCATCGGCTTCAAGGTGTCGGGTGAGTACTTCACCGCCCGCGACTTCACCTACGTCGACCCGAACGAAGTCGACCTCGGCCCGAACGCGAACCCGCAGGCCCGCGCGTACTACGGCCTCTGGGGCGTCGGCCCGACCGGGACGCTCGATCCCCGCGTCCCGGCCTCGCGCCTCGGCCAGAACAAGTTCCGCAACTACGACCTCGAGAAGTACTCCGGCGAGGCGCGCCTCGACTGGCGCCCGAGCGCGGAGACCGAGGCGATCACGACGGTCGGCTACTCGAACGTCGGCAGCGCCCTTGAGATCACCGGCACCTTCGGCGCCGCGCAGGTGAAGAACTGGAGCTACACCAACATCCAGCAGCGCTTCCGGCACAAGAAGTTCTTCGCGCAGGTGTTCTACAACGCGTCGAACGCCGGCAACGCGAGCGCGACGGACGACAACGGCACCTTCTACCTCCGCACGGGCCTCCCGGTCGTCGACAACTCGACCGTGCTCGTCGGGCAGCTGCAGCAGGGCTTCAACCTCGGCGCGACGAAGTTCACGGCCGGCGCGGACTACATCGCGACCAACCCCGTGACCGAGGGCACGATCATGGGGCGCAACGAAGAGGATGACGCCATCACCGAGGTGGGCGCCTACCTCCAGATGACGCACCCCCTCACCGACCGCCTCGACTTCACCCTCGCGGCCCGCGGCGACCAGAACTCGCGCCTCGAGGGCCAGCAGTTCTCGCCGCGCGCGGCCTTGGTCTACAAGGCCACGCCGACGCAGAACTTCCGCTTCACCTACAACCGCGCCTTCGGGTCGCCGGCCTCGTTCGCCTTCGCCCTCGACCAGTTCTCGGGCCAGCGCGTGAACCTCGGCCCGGCACTCGGCAACGTCGACGCCCAGATCTTCGGCAACCCGTCCAAGCGCGGGTGGAACTATGACCGGAGCTGCGACGCCACCGTGAACGGCGGCCTCTGCATGCGCTCGCCCTTCGGTGGTGCGGCCCCGGTCTCGGCCTCGGGTCACGTGATGGTGCCGGGAATCATGGCCGCGTATGCCGGCTCGCTCGCCGGCGGCCTCGCCGCCCTCGGCCTCCCGGCCGCGCAGGTGGCCAACGTCGCTACCGCGCTCCGTGCCCTCGCCCCGACCTCCACGCAGGTCAAGGGTGTGCTCCGGAACCTCGGCGCCCCGGGCAACCCAATCGTGCCGTGGACCAACCCGGCCAACCTCGCCGCGCTCTCCGCGAACTTCTCGAACACCTGGGAGCTCGGCTACAAGGGCGTCTTCAAGAACAACCTCCGCGTCGCCGTCGACTTCTGGTACCAGATCCGCCCGGCGGATCCGGCCATCCAGATCGTGAACCTCGATGACGCGGTCTTCCTCGACCCGACCACCCTCGGCTCCTACCTCGGCGCCGCGATGGGGCCGACCCTCGTCGCCAACGGCGTCCCGGCGGCCGCGGTGAGCACCGTCGTGACGAACTGGGTCACCTCGCTCGCCCAGATCCCGGGCGGCCTGCTGAACTTCGACAGCCCGCTCTACGACAAGAACTACCTGGTCTTCACGTACCAGAACGCGATCGGGCAGATCGACGTCCGCGGCATCGACGTCGCCGTCGATTACCTCTTCAACGACGTCTACTCGATCTCGGCGACCTACTCCAACCTGAACCGGAACGTCTGGACGAACGCGGTCAACGCGACGCCGGCGAACCCGCTCACCGCCAACGCCGCGAAGAACCGTGGCACCGTCACCCTCCGCTACGACAACGTCGCGAAGGGCGTCACCGGTGAGCTCCGCACCCGCTACACCGGCGGCTTCCCGGTGAACTCGGGCGTGTACAACTCGTACAATCAGAGCACCCCGATCCCCTACCAGACGGTGCCGGAGAACCTCTTCATCGACGCCGGCTTCTCGGTGGCGGTGCCGTGGCTCCAGAACACCCGCTGGGCCGTCAACGCCCAGAACCTGCTCGACAACCGCGTGAACTCCTTCATCGGCGTCCCGGAGGTCGGGCGCCTCGTGACGACGCGGCTCTCGTACACCTTCTGATCGGTCCTCGGACCGCAGGCGAAGCGGGGTGGGCCGAATGGCCCACCCCGCTTCGTTTATGTTCCAGTCGACCCGCTGACCGCCCCTCCCGGCCCTCCGCCCCGCAATGACCGCTCCCGCCGTCCCGCCCAAGCGCAAGACCGACTACGGCATCGCCTGGGCGGAGACCCGGGCCCTGATGTGGCAGCATCGCTCGACGCTGTTCGTCGGCCTCGTCCTGATGCTCGTGAACCGCGCCGCAGGGCTCGTCCTCCCCGGCAGTGTGAAGTGGATCATCGACGAGGGGATGCTCGGACAGGATTGGGCCCTCGTGACTCGCCTCGCCATCGCCGCCGGCGCCGCGACCCTCGTGCAGGCCGGCACCTCCTTCGCCCTCTCGCAGGTCATCTCGGTGGCCGCGCAGCGGGCGATCACCAACCTGCGCCGTCGGGTGCAGGCGCGACTGCTCCGCCTCCCGATCAGCTTCTTCGATTCCACGCAGAGCGGCGTCCTCATCAACCGCGTGATGAATGACGCCGAGGGGATCCGGAACATCATCGGCACCGGGATCGTGCAGCTGGTGGGCGGGGTCCTCACCGCGGTGATCGCGCTCGCGTACCTCTTTTATCTGAACTGGTTCCTCACCGCCTGCACGCTCGGCTTCCTGGCGATCTTCGGCGGGGTGATGGCGTACGCCTTCCAGAAGCTCCGACCGATCTTCCGCGATCGCTCGAAGATCCAGGCTGAGGTCTCGGGCCGGCTCGGGCAGGCGATGGGGGGCGCGCGCGTGGTGAAGGTCTACACCGCGGAGAAGCGCGAGGAGATCGTCTTCACGCGCGGGGCCCACCGACTCTTCCGCAACATCGCCTCGACGATCACGGGGACGAGCGCCATCGGGGCCATCTCGACGGTGATCATCGGCGCCGTGGGGGTGCTCATCCTCGTCGTCGGCGGGCGCGCCGTCGCCGACAAGACGATGACGATCGGCGAACTCGTGTCGTACATCTTCTTCGTGGGGCTGGTCTCGTTCCCCGTCGTACAGATGGCGTCGATCGGGACGCAGATCACCGAGGCCTTCGCGGGGCTCGACCGGATCCACGAGATCATGACGACCCCGACCGAGGACGATGACGATGCCCAGCGCGAGGTGCTACGCGAGCTCGACGGCGACGTCGTCTTCGATCACGTCTCCTTCGAGTACCGCGACGGGGTCCCCGTGCTCCGCGACATCTCGTTCACCGCGCCGGCCGGCACGACGACGGCGCTCGTCGGGTCGAGCGGATCGGGGAAGTCGACGCTGATCTCGCTGATCCTCGCCTTCAACCGGCCCGGGGCGGGGCGCGTGACGATCAGCGGGCAGGACCTCGCTGCGCTCAAGCTGCGCGACTACCGCGCCACACTGGGCGTCGTCCTCCAGGACAACTTCCTGTTCGACGGCACCGTCGCTGACAACATCGCCTTCTCCAAGCCGGGGGCGACGATGGCAGAGGTGCGCGAGGCCGCGCGGATCGCGCGCTGTGACGAGTTCGTCGCGGGGTTCCCGGACGGCTACGACACCGTGGTGGGGGAGCGCGGGGTGCGGCTCTCCGGCGGCCAGCGCCAGCGCGTAGCGATCGCGCGCGCCATCCTCGCCGACCCGCATATCCTGATCCTCGACGAGGCGACCTCGAGCCTCGACAGTGAGAGCGAGCGCCAGATCCGCGAGGCGCTCCAGACCCTCCGGCAGGGGCGCACGACCTTCGTGATCGCGCATCGCCTGTCGACCATCCGCAGCGCCGACCAGATCCTCGTGCTCGAGGAGGGGCGGATCGTCGAGCGCGGGAACCACGCGCAGCTGATGGCGCTCAATGGTCGCTACCGGGTGCTCCACGACACCCAGCACGCCGTCGAGACCGACCTCTTCCTGAATCCCGGCGAGGAGGGGGAGACGGCGCCCGGTGAGGGGCTCTCCGCGCGCTGAGGTGCCGCACCCGGCCCACCGGCCGGCGCGGCACCCCGTGGCTCAGCTTAGCGGCGCTTCCCGCTGAGGCGCGAGCCGTCGCCCGGCATCGCCCACTCGCCGGTGACGGTGTCCCCGTCGAACTCGAGGGTCATCGTCGCCGTGTCGCCGGTGGGGATCGCGAGGGTCGCGACCATCTTGTTCCCTGTTAGGACGGCCTTGGAGACCGGAAAGGGCGGAAAGGCCGCGCTCGTCACGGTGCCCGTCCACGACCCGTCTTCGAGGCGGATCAGCTCGACCTGCACATCCATCGGGCTCCCCTGCGCCGAGAGAGTGATGAGCCACTTCCCGGCGGGCTGGACCGCGGCGGGTGCCGCAGCCGCCGGGGTCGCCGGGATGGTCGTCGCCGCCGGCGCGGGGGCGGGCCGCAACTCCGGGGTGCCGGTGATGGTCGCGGAAGTGGAACGCGACGTCTGGCAGGCGGTCAGGAGGAGGACGATCGGGAGGAGGGAGCGCATGAGGAGGGGTCAGGGGTCAGGGATGAGGGGCCAGAGGAGAACCAGCTGACGCCCGGAGCTTCGCGTACAACCTGCCACGCCGTCCCCATCGGCGGCAACTCGACCGCTGGCCGCCCTACCTGACCCCGGGTACCTGGTACCTGATACCTGTTCCCTGATTCGTGCCCACTACATTCCTCCCATGCCCGTCCCCCCACGGCCGGCCGCTCTGGCCCCGATCGCCATCGCGACCTTCCTGACCCTGGTCCCGCTGACGCTGCTCGTCCCGGCGCTGACGGAGCTGGTCGTCGACCGTCACGGGGGGACCCGGTTCCACGCGCACCTCTTCGTCGCCCTCAATCAGTTGGCGGGGATCGTCGCGGTCCCCCTCGCGATGCGCTGGCACCGACGGCTCGGCACGACCCGCGGGTGGGTCATCGCCCTCCTCGCCTTCGACGCCCTCGCCTTCCTCGGGATGTGGCGCGCCGAGTCCCTCGGGGCGCTCTTCGCCTGGCGCGCCCTCGACGGCCTCGCGCATCTCCCGGCCCTCACCTTCTTGATGATTGCGGCGAACCGAGCCGGCGGCGCGCGGCGCGGGGCCTCCCTCGGCCTCGTCGCGACCGCCCTGATGTTCGGCGTCGGCGTCGGGCTGCCGACGGGCGGGATCCTCGCCGCCCGTGACCCGCTCCTCGTCTATCCGGTCGGGATGGTCCTCCTCGGCGTCGCCGCGCTCGCGGCCATCGGGGTGCCGAGCACTGCTGCCGCCCTCGCGGCGGCGGGTCGAGTGCCAGAGGACGCGCCGCCGGCGAGCCGCTACCGCTGGGATCGCTCAGACCTCGCGAGCTGGATGCCCCTCGCTTACGGCTTCGCTGACCGGTTCCTCATCGGCGTCTTCTCCTCCTCCTTCACCATCTTCCTCGCGGAGCAGCACGGGGTCGGGGTGCGCGAGCGCGGAATGCTGATGGGCCTCTTCCTGCTCCCCTTCGCGCTGCTCAACTGGCCGGCCGGGCGACTCGCCGACCGCTTCGGCTGGTTCCGCCTGATCATCATCGGCAACGTCGGCTTCGGGCTCGTCTACGCGACGTACGGGCTCCTCCCGCTCCCCTGGCTCCCGGTGGCGATGGTGCTCTCGGGGACGCTGAGCGCGCTGATGTTCTCGCCGAGCCTCGTGCTCGTGAGCGAGTTCGCGCGGCGCGGCGCGGGTGACGGACTCTTCGGCGCGTTCCAGGTGGCGGGCTCGTTCGGCTTCCTCGCCGGGCCGGTGGTCGGTGGCCTCCTCGTCGAGACGCTGCGGGATCCGGCCGGCGCCCCGCGCTGGGCGATGATCTTCGCCTCGGTCGGGATCACGCTCGTCGTGCTCGGGCTCGTAAGTGCGCGCATCCTGCGTGCCCTCGACGCGCGCTGGCGTCGGGAGCCGGCGTGATGACCCCTGCCACCCCGGCCCACGGCGGGCGCGTGAACGTTCCCGCGATCGGCGCGCAGGTCCCGCGTCGCGGCAACGCGTTCAGCACCTGGCTCGCCACCACGCTGATGCGCCTCACCGGCTGGCGGTTCGAGGGGGCATTCCCCGACGTCCCTCATTGCGTGCTGATCGTCGCGCCGCACACGTCGAACTGGGATTTCCCGACCGGGGTGATGGCGATGTACGCGCTCGGTATCCGCGGGACCTTCCTCGGGAAGCACACGCTCTTCCGGTTCCCGCTCGGCGTGCTGATGCGATTCCTCGGTGGCGTCCCCGTCGACCGCGCCGCCGCCGGCGATGTGGTCGGGGAGACCGTCCGCCACGTGCAGACCCACCCCGCGACGCTGATCGTGCTCTCCCCCGAGGGGACGCGGAGTCGGACGACGCGTTGGAAGTCCGGGTTCTATCGGATCGCTGAGCGGGCGCAGATCCCCATCTTCCCGGTCGGGTTCGACTTCCCGCGGAAGACGATCGTCTTCCATCCGCTCTTCACGGTCACGGGCGAAATGGAGCGCGATATAACGGCGCTGCGGCGGTTGTACCGCGCGGAGATGGCGAGGGATCCGGGGAAGTATGATGAAGGCAGGGGACAGGAATGAGGTGTCAGGGGTCAGGGATCAGAGGTCAGCGTGACCGCGCTGGTAACCTGACCCCTGCCCCCTGACCCCTGCCCCCTGATACCTGACACCTGCATCTTCCCCCTATGCCCTCCCGCCGCGACTTCCTCTTGGCCTCGGGCGCGATGGCGCTCGGCCCGTCCCTCGCCTCGCGTATGACGCAGGCCTTCGACCGCGGTGACGCCGCGGGTGCCGCCCCGCTCCAGGGGGTCGGGGTGCAGCTCTATATGCTGCGCAACCAGATGCGACAGGACCCGGAGCGCACGCTCGCGCGCATCGCGGAACTCGGCTTCACCGAGATCGAGTGGTGGGGCGAGTGGGGCCGCACCCCGGCGCAGCTCCGGGCGGCGCTCCAGGCCAACGGCCTCCGTGCCCCCTCCGCGCACTACGCGCTCGATGCGCTGCAGCCCGATCGCCTCGGTCGCACGCTCGAGGCGGCGGCCGCGATGGGCCACGGCACACTGATCGTCGCGTCGACGACGACCGCCGAGAACGGTACGCTCGACGCCTGGAAGCGCACCGCGGCCGTGATCAGCGACGCCGGCCGCGCGGGCCGGAGCGCGGGGATCCGCACGAGCTATCACAACCACGACTTCGAGTTCCATCCCATCGCCGGGAGCGATCGCGTCGAGCTCTTCCTCGCGGAGACCGACCCGGCGGTGGTCGACTTCGAGCTGGACTGCTACTGGGCGTTCAAGGCGGGGAAGGATCCCGTCGCCCTGCTCCGTCGGCACGCGACGCGCATCACGATGCTCCATCTCAAGGACTCCGCCGGCGGACCGGCGCACGAGCAGCGCGATGTGGGGGCCGGCGTGATGGACTGGCGCGCCGTGCTCGCGGCCGCGCGTGCGGGGCGCGTCACGAACGTCTATGTGGAGCACGACAGTCCGGCGGATGCCTGGGCCACGGCGGCCGCCGGACGCGCGCACCTGCGGACGCTCGGGCTGTAGGCCCCGCTATTTCTTCATCACGGGGATCTTCCGCCCTGCCGGGTGGCTGATCTCGCTCTTCGGGACCTTCACCGTGAGCACGCCGTTCGCGAACTCGGCGTGCACCTTCGACTCGTTGACGTCGTTCGGGAACCGGAAGCTGCGCTCGAAGCTGCCGTAGCTCCGCTCCCAGAGATGCCACGAGCGGTCCTTATCCTCCTCGCGGCGCTCCTCCGCCTTCTTTCCCTTGAGGGTGAGCATCCCGTTCGCCATCTCCACATCGACCTCGGTCGGCTCGATGCCAGGGAGCTCGGCGGTGACGATGTAGTCGGACGGCGTCTCGGTGGCTTCGACCGCCGGAGACCACATCGTCCGCTCCCACCGCCGCTCCTCGACGGAGGGGAACGGGAGGTCGAAGCCGAACGGCTCCTCGAGGAACCGCTGGATACGGTTCCGCATCCGGGTGATGTCGCGGGAGATGGGGGAGGTCGGGGTCTTGGTCAGGGCCATATGGGGCTCCGGTGAGAGGGTGAGCCGAAGGGTGCCCACGACGCCCCGCCGGCACAGTCGGGCCGATGCCGTGCGCGGGTGGTAGATTCTCCTGCCGAGTCTGCCCGTCGTTCCCGTCCCCTCCCCCCCGAGGATCGATGTCCCAGCCCCGCAACGACCTCTATGACGTCGCCATCGTCGGCTCCGGTGCCGGCGGCGGTATGGCCGCCTACCAGCTGACCAAGGCGGGCGCCCGCGTGGTGCTCCTCGAGGCCGGCGGGATGTGGGACAACACGAAGGACTCGGCGATGCTCAAGATGCCGTACGACTCACCGCGACGTGGCGCGTCGACCTCCGACCGGCCCTTCGGCGAGTGGGACGCCTGCATCGGCGGCTGGAGCATCCCGGGCGAGCCGTACACGAAGGCCGAGGGGACGAAGTTCGATTGGTGGCGCGGCCGGATGCTCGGTGGGCGCACGAATCACTGGGGGCGCATCTCGCTCCGCTTCGGCCCCGACGACTTCAAGCGGAAATCGATCGACGGACTCGGTGACGACTGGCCGATCTCCTACGACGAGCTCAAGCCGTGGTACGACGAGGTCGACCGGCTCATCGGGATTTTCGGGAGCGTCGAGAACCTCCCGAACCATCCCGATGGGCTCTTCCATCCCGCGCCGGCGCCCCGCTACTACGAGCATCTCGTGAAGCGAACCAGCGACCGGATGGGGATCACCTGTATCCCGGCCCGTCTCTCGGTCATCACCAAGCCGCTCAACGGCCGCGCGCCCTGCCACTACTGCGGGCAGTGCAACCGCGGTTGTATGACGAACTCGAACTTCTCGTCGCCGAACGTCCTGATCTTCCCGGCGATGCGCACCGGCCGACTCACCCTCCTCACCGACGCGATGGTGCGCGAGGTGATGACCGGCCCCGACGGCCGCGCCACCGGCGTCTCATACATCGACAAGCGGACCGCCGAGGACCGCGAGGTGCGCGCGCGGATCGTCGTGCTCGCGGCGAGCGCCTGCGAATCGGCGCGCATCCTGCTCAACTCGAAGTCGACGCGGCATCCGAACGGCCTCGCGAACGCGAGCGGCGTCGTCGGGAAGTACCTCACCGACACCACCGGCACCGACGTCGCGGGGTTCATCCCGCGACTCGTCGATGTGCCGCCGCACAACGCCGACGGCGTGGGGGGCGGCCACATCTACATGCCGTGGTGGCTCGACAACGCCAAGCTCGACTTCCCGCGCGGCTATCACATCGAGGTGTGGGGCGGGCTCGGGATGCCGTCGTACGGCTTCATGGGCGGGATCCAGAGCTATCCCGAGGGGGGCGGCTACGGCGCCGACCTCAAGGCACAGTACCGGCGCTATTGGGGCGCGACGGTCGGCTTCTCGGGCCGCGGTGAGATGATCCCCAACGAGAAGTCGTACTGCGAGCTCGACCCCGAGGTGAAGGACAAGTGGGGGATCCCCGTACTCCGCTTCCACTGGGAGTGGCGCGACACCGAGTACAAGCAGGTGAAGCATATGCAGGAGACCTTCCGCGCCCTCATCGGCGAGATGGGGGGCGAGGTCTGGAGCCCGATGCCGACGCGCGAACAGGGATATGGCATCGCGAACGGCGGGGCGATCATCCACGAGCTCGGCTGCGTGCGGATGGGGGCCTCGGAGCGCGACTCCGCACTCAACGCGCAGTGCCAGGCGTGGGACTGCGACAATCTCTTCGTCGCCGACGGCGGGTCATTCGTCTCGCAGGCCGACAAGAACCCCACCTGGACGATCCTGGCGCTCTCGATGCGCGTCAGCGACTACATCACGCGGCAGCGCCGCGCGGGGGCCCTCTGATGAGCGAGATGAACCGGCGCGATGCGCTCCAGCACCTCCTCGCCGTCCCGGCGGGGATCGCCATCGCCCCCGACGCGCTCGAGCGCGCCGCCGACCACGTGCACGCCGCGCTCGACCCGCAGGGCGCCACCCAGGCGGGCACGGCACAGCCGGCACGGCCGCGTCCGTATGTGCCGAAGCAGTTCACGCCCGATGAGTGGCGCCTCGTGCGGATGCTCGTCGACTACCTCATCCCACGTGACGCACGCTCCGGGAGCGCGACCGACGCTGGCGTCCCCGAGTTCATGGACTTCATGCTCGGCGAGTACGCCTCGATGCGCACCTGGATGCGCAACGGCTTGGGCTGGATGCACGCCGAGAGCCGGAAGCGCTTCGGGACATCGTTCGTCAGTGCGAGCGAGGCGCAGCGGCGGGAGATCCTCGACGCGATCGCCTTCCCCAAGCGGGCGGCGGCGGACGTGAAGGCGGGGGTGGAGTTCTTCAACAACCTCCGGAACCTCACGGCGAGCGGCTTCTACTCAAGCCGCATCGGGATCGCCGACCTCGGCTACATCGGGAACCGGCCGGTGGCGGAGTGGAAGGGGACGCCGCCGGAGGTGATGCGGAAGTTGGGGTTGTAAGGGTGCTGAAGGATGGAGGCTGGAAGCTGAAAGCCGACGGCGAGGCCCCGGGGCGCCTGCGCGTCGAACGGCGCCTCCGAGAGAAGGGGCGGAGACACTGCGCCGCACGTGTCATCGGATCGGTCGCCACGCTCGTGCTCGTGAGCGCCGCCGCCGTCCTCGGCGCACAACCCGCCCCCGCCCGAATCGCCGATGCCCCGACCGTCCGGGCCGAGGCGCGTACGATCCTCGCGCAGATGATCGCCGCGCGCACCACCGCCGACGGCAACACCACGCCGCTCGCCGAGGCGCTCGCCGCACGCTTCCGTGCCGCCGGCGTACCCGCAGCTGATGTGATGGTCCTCGGCGCGGGGGAGCGGAACCGCAACCTCGTCGTGCGACTCCGCGGGCGCGACCGGACCGCGGCCCCGCGCCTCTTCCTCGCGCATCTCGATGTGGTCGAGGTCGACTCCGCCGCGTGGCAGACGAATCCCTGGGTGCTCACCGAGCGCGACGGGATGCTCTACGGCCGCGGCGTGCAGGACGATAAGGGGCCAGCCGCGGCGCTCGCCGCCGCGTTCCTCGACCTCGTGCGACGGCCGGTGACCCCTGAGCGCGATCTCCTCCTCGCGCTCACCGCCGGCGAAGAAGGGGGTGGCGACAACGGGGTGCAGTGGCTCGTCGCGAACCGACCGGAGCTCGTCCGCGCGGAGTTCGTCATCAACGCCGACGGCGGCTCGGGCGAGGTCGTGAACGGGCGCCCGGTCGCGTTCAACGTGCAAGCGGCGGAGAAGGTCTACCTCGACGTCACGCTCACGGCGCGTGGCCCCGGCGGACACAGCTCCCTGCCCGATGGGGCGTCACCGATCGATCGGCTTGCCGGTGCGCTCGACCGCGTGGGACGTCATCGCTTTCCGATGCGCCTCACCCCCGTCTCGCGCGAATATCTCCGCCGACGGGCATCGCTCGCCGGGGGGGCGCTCGGGACGGCGATGGGCGCGCTGGCACGGAACCCACGCGATGCGGCCGCCGCAGCGATCGTCTCGCGCAGCCCGCAGGGGAATGCGATCCTCCGCACCACCTGCATCTCCACCCTCCTCCGCGGGGGGACGGCGCCGAACGCGATCCCCTCGGCGGCCGAGGCGAATGTGAACTGCCGCATCGTCCCCGGCGAGCCGGCTGATTCCGTCGTGGCGACGCTGCGCCGACTCGTCGCGCCTTACGGCGTCGAGGTGAGTGTCCGCACGCCGGCCACGCCGAGCCCGCCGTCGGTGCTGACGCCGACGCTGTTACGCGTCCTCGAGGAGACGGTCCGCGAGCAGGTGGGCGCCGTCCCGGTGATCCCGTATATGGAGATGGGTGCGACCGACGGCGTGTACCTGCGGAACATCGGGGTGCCGGTGTTCGGGGTGATCGGACTCTTCGTGACGGAGGAGCTGATCGGGACTGCGCACGCGACGGATGAGCGGGTGCCGGTGGCGGCGTACGAGGGGTTGGTGGATTTCACCCGGCGGCTGGTGGAGCGGCTGGGGCGGTAAACGCGAAAGGCTTGAGGCTGAAAGCTGAAAGCTGAAAGCCCCGCACGGTGGTGAGAGGGAGTCCGCGGCCGATAACGCCTCGATGGCACCACTTCCCAAGGTCCGGCGTTGATAAAGGCTGCGGGGTGTCTGCCCGCGTCGCCCTCTCCCGACCCGCCGATGCCCGTCACACGCCGCCCTGCCCGCCCCCTTCTCGTCGCCATCGCGACGCTCACCACACTCGTCACGCCCGTGACCTTCGCCACGGTGCTGGGTGCTCAGGCGCCCGGCCGGCCGAGCGGGCCGCCCCCGGGGGTCGCCACCGGCGCCGGTGGGGCGGCCGGTCCCGGCGGGATGGCCGCCGCGGGCCCTGACTCCGTCACGCTGCAGTCGCAGGCCATCCGCGTCTTCCTCGACTGCCAAGGGCGCGCGCGCGGCTGTGACCGCGACTTCTTCGTCACGGAGATCAACTTCGTGAACTGGATGCGCGATCGCTTCGATGCCGACGTGCAGATCCTCGCACAGGCACTCACGAACGGCGGCGGCGGGAGCGAGTACACCGTCACCTTCATCGGCCTCAAGCGCTTTCAGGGGATGGCGGATACCCTCACCCTCAACACCCTGCCGAACGACGCCGACGACAAGGTGCGACGGGAGCTCGCCCGGATCTCCAAGCTCGGGCTCACCCGGTACGTCGCGCGCTCGCCGATCGCCACGCGGATGCAGGTCGCGTATGCCGCGCCCTTCGGCGCCCAGCGCCAGCCGCAGGTCGGTGCGGCGAACCTGCGGGATCCGTGGAATCTCTGGACGTACTCCACCAACCTGAACACGTTCGTGCGCGCCGAGGACCGGCAGCAGCAGGTGAACGGTTCCCTCTCGTTCTCCGCCAATCGCAGCACCGCCGAATGGAAGCTCAACTTCTCCGTCAGCGGCAACGTCAACTCCTCGCGCTTCAACATCCCTGCCACCGCGACGCGCCCGGCGTTCACGGTCACCAACGAGCAGCGGACATACAACATCAACTCGCTGACGGTGCGCTCGCTCTCCGACCACTGGTCGGCGGGGCTCAAGGTCGGCGCGGGATACTCGGACTTCCTGAATCAGGATGCGGCGATCCGTCTCCAGCCCGCCGTCGAGTACAACGTCTTCCCGTGGACGGAACAGACCCGGCGCCAGCTGACCTTCCTCTACAACGTCGGCCCGAACTACTACGACTACCAGCGCGAGACCGTCTTCGGCGAGACGTCGGAGCTCCGCTTCTCGCAGCAGCTCACCGCCTCGTTCGTCTCACGACAGCAGTGGGGGACGCTCAACCTCTCCCTCGACTGGCTGAATTACCTCCACGACTTCGACCGCCACGCGCTGACCTTCACCAGCAACGCTGACCTTCGGCTCGGCCGCGGCTTCTCGCTGAACATCAACGGGTCCGCCGCCCGCGTCCGCGACCAGATCTACCTCCCGGTCGCTGGGAACACCGAGGAGGAGATCCTCCTGCAGCGGCAGGCGCTGCAGACCGGCTTCCGAATCACGACGAATATCGGGATCCGGTACACCTTCGGATCGATCTACAACACCATCGTGAACCAGCGCTTCAGCTCGCTCGGGTCGAGCGGGGGACGGTTCTCCTTCTTCTTCTTCTAGGCTGACGGATCGGGGCTCAATGCTCAATGCTCAATGCTGAAAGCTGAAAGCTCGATACCGGGAGCGGGACGCTGAACGGCCACGACAGGGCGGTCGCCCCGGGGTAAGGGGAGGCTGCCCTCGCCGCTGGCGGTGATTGGCTGCACTTTTCTGCGTCATCCATTCAGCTTCCAGCTTCCAGCTTCCAGCTTCCAGCTTCCAGCTTCCAGCTTCTAGCTTCCGGCCTCCAGCCTCCAGCCTTCATCCCCCCATGCGCCTCGGCGTCGCCTTCATCGGTTCCGGCTTCAACACCCGATTCCACATCCAGGCCTGGCAGGGCGTCCGGGACGCGGATGTCCTCGGTGTCTGGTCCCCGAACCCCAAGAACGCCGCCTCCGCGGCGCAGCTCGCCCGCTCGCTCGACGTCGGTGCGGCCAAGGCCTACAAGAGCATCGGCGATATGGTCGCCGACCCCGCCATCGACGCCCTCTGGCTCTGCGGCCCGAACCAGGCGCGAATCGAGAACGTCGAGGAGATCGTCCGCGCCATCAAGAAGGGCCGCGGCACCCTGCGCGGGATCGCCTGCGAGAAGCCGCTCGCGCGGAACGTCGCCGAGGCCAAGGAGGTCGCCCGGCTCGCGAAGAGCGTCGGCCTGATGACCGGCTACCTCGAGAACCAGCTCTTCGCGCCGCACGTCGAAGCGGGAAAGAAGCTCCTCTGGGCGCGCGGCGCGGCGACCACCGGCAGGCCCTACCTCGCGCGCGCGGGTGAGGAGCACTCGGGCCCGCATATGCCCTGGTTCTGGAACGGCGCCCTCCAGGGCGGCGGCGTCCTCAACGATATGATGTGCCATTCGGCGCTCCTCGTGCGGCACCTGCTCACCGAGCCCGGCAAGCCGCTCAGCACCGTGAAGCCGGTGCGCATCACCGGGCACATCGCCTCGCTCAAGTGGTCGCGCCCGGCCTACGCCAAGAAGCTCAAGGCGACGATGCAGGCCGACTACACCAAGCGGCCAAGCGAAGACTTCGCGAGTGTGATGATCGAGTTCGAGACGCCCGATGGGCAGACCGTCATCGGTGAGGCGACGACGAGCTGGAGCTTCGTCGGCGCGGGGCTACGCCTCTCGGCGGAGCTCCTCGGGCCCGAGTACTCGATGAAGTGGAACTCCCTCGACAGCGGGCTGCAGCTCTTCTTCTCGCGCGAGGTGACCGGCCGCGCGGGGGAGGATCTCGTGGAGAAGCAGAACGCTGAGCAGGGGGTGATGCCGGTCGTCCCGGAGGAGTACCTCGCCTACGGCTACACCGGCGAGGACCGCCACTTCGTGCGCGCCTTCCTCGGGAAGGAGCGGCCGATGCTCACCTTCGACGATGGTGTCGAAGTCGTGAAGATGCTGATGACGGCGTACCAGAGCGCCGAGTCCGGCCGCACGGTGGCGTACCCCGGGAAGGGGATCGACAAGTTCGTGCCCGCCGTGGCGAAGGGAACCTGGAAGCCGTGAGCGACGACGGGGGCGCGGCACGCCGCGCCCCCGTCAGGTGAGGACGACCGCTCCCGCCCTGTCGGGCCGCGTCGTCGTGGACAGCGGTCTCACGCGCCCTGTGTGGCGCGTACCAGCTCGGCGAATACCTCGGGATCCGACGCACGGGCGTGCACTTCGTGCACGCCCGTCTCGTGTATGATGCGCCGCACGTTGTGGGCGCGCACGCTCCCGCCCGGCATGATGACCGTGCGCCCCGCGGCCTGCACGTGGAGCCGCGCCAGGCAGGACATCCCTTCCTCCGCCGTCGGCGCGTGGCCGGCGGCAAGGATCACATCGGCGCCGAGCGCGATGAGCTGGTCGAGCGCGACGTAGGGGTCGGGGGTGCCGTCAAACGCCCGATGGATGCCGATACGCAGCGGGCGCGCCTCGGCAATCAGCCGCGCCATCCGGGGGACGTCCAATGTGCCGTCCGGGTGCGAAATGCCGAAGACGATTCCCGCCGCGCCCGCCGCCTTCGCCACCGCGACCTCGGCGCGCATCTGCTCGAATTCCGCGTCGGTGTACACAAAGTCCCCGATGCGCGGCCGGATCATCACGTGCACGGGGATCGTGACCGCCCCCAGCACCGAGGCGAGGAGCTCTTGGGACGGCGTGAGCCCCCCCTCCCCCGGCCCGCAGAGCTCGAGCCGCCCCGCGCCGTTCGTCGTTGCGGCGCGGGCCGTCTCGAGCTGATCCACATACGCTTCGACGATCAGAGCGACCACCCACTCCGGAACGTCGGATTCACCCACTCGCTCGGCGGCGTCGCGTTCATGATCGCACCGGTGTCGGGGTTCATCTCGAGGGTGCGCCCCATCCGGACCGCGAGCACGCCGATCAGGATCATCTCCGTCATCGGGCCCGCGTAGCCGGCGAAGTCACTCCCACCCTGCCCACCCGTCTTGCAGGCGGTGATGAACTCCTGATAGACGCCGCGCGTGCGCGCGTACTTCGGCGGCACCGGACGCGCCGCGACCTCGGTGGCGACCTTCGGGTCGAGGAGGCGCGGGTTCTCGCCGTACGTGCCGGCGAGGATCATCCCCTTATCGCCGATCCAGACCTGTCCCCCCTCGCGGTCGAACGGCCAATCCTGATCCGCGGGCCACCCCTCAGGCGCCGGCGGGAAGATCGAGCCGTCACGCCAGACGAGCGTCACCGCGGGCCGATTCCCGATCGCCGGGAACTCGTACGTGATCCGCTCCGCCGCCGGGAAGCTCTCGCTGTAGAGGAGCGTGCTCTCCGGGATGATCTTCGACGGATACTTGAGCCCGAGGGTCCAATAGGCCGCGTCCATCAGGTGGCAGGCCATATCGCCCATCGCGCCGGTACCGAAGTCGAGCCACCCGCGCCAGTTGAACGGGGCGTACGACGGGTTGTACGGTCGCATCGCGGCGGGGCCGAGCCAGAGGTTCCAGTCCATCGTCTCCGGCACGTTGTGCGCCTGCGTGCTGCGGTTCACCGCCTGCGGCCAGATTGGCCGGTTGGTCCAATACTCCACGCGCCGCACCGGCCCGATGAGCCCCGCCTCCACCCACTCGCGGATGAGCCGGATTCCCTCGGCGGTGTGGCCCTGATTCCCCATCTGTGTCGCCTGCCGCGGACGGCGCGCCGCCTCGGCCTTGAGCGCACGCACCTCACCGATGGTGCGGGCGAGCGGCTTCTGACAGTAAACGTGCTTCCCCATCTTGAGCGCCATCATCGCCGCCGCCCCGTGCACGTGGTCAGGGGTCGAGACGGTCACCGCGTCGATGTTGTTGGCCTCTTTCTCCAGCATCTCGCGGAAATCCTTGTAGCGCCGGACCGTCGGCCAGGTGCGGAAGGCGCGCTCCGCGGAGCGCCAGTCGACGTCGGCGAAGGCGACGAGCTGCTCGTCGGCCATCCCGCGTACGTCGTTGAAGCCCATCCCGCCGACGCCGATGCAGGCGACGCGGAGCTTCTGGTTGGGTTGCACCGGCACATCGGCCAGGGCGTGGAGGGCGCGCGGCATCGCGGCCACGGCACCGGCGGCGGCCATCCCGCCGACGAAACGACGACGATCGAGGGGGGTCATCAGAGGCTCCGGGTCAGCGGGCCGCGGACGCGGACGCGTCCTTGGCCGAGAAGGTGAGCGCGAACAACAGGAGGACGGCGAGGGCGCCGTAGGCGGGGATCGGCCAGATGCGGGCCCAGTCGTGGACCGTCATCCCGGTGGCGGGGTCGACGCTCGCGTACTGGTTCACGACGCGCCCCGAGACGAAGGCGCCGACGAAGTAGCCGAGGCCGTTGGTGACGAAGTTGATGAAACCCTGTGCCGCGCCGCGGATCGCGGCGCCGGCACGCTGGTCGGTGTAGATCTGCCCGCCGACGAAGAAGAAGTCGTAGCAGACGCCGTGCAGCAGGATCCCGGCGTAGATGAGCCACATCCCCGCGCCCGCATCGCCGGCGCCGAAGGCGAAGTAGCGCAGCGCCCACGCCGCCATCCCGCCGAGCATGATCCCCTTGATCCCGAACCGCGACATCAGGACGGGGAGGACGACCATGAAGCCGATCTCGCTCATCTGCCCGAAGGTCTGGATGAACGCCGGCTCCGGCGCCCCGATCTCATTGAGGAACGGGTTCGTGAAGGTGTAGTAGAACTGGAGCGGGATGCAGAGGAGGAAGCTTCCCAGCGTGAAGACGAGGAAGTCGCGGTGCCTCAGGAGCTGCAGGGCGTCGAGCCCGAGGGCGTCCCGCACCGAGAAGGCGCGTCCCGCCGCGGTCGGCGGCGTCGGCGGGAGGGCGAGGGCGAAGAGGCCCATCACCGCGCTGGCGCCGGCGGCGAGTTGCATCGGGAGCGCCGTCTTGTCCGCCTGCAGCACCTTGCCGACGAGGATCCCCGCCGCGATCCATCCGATGGTGCCGAGGACGCGGATGAGCGGGAACTCCTTGGTCGCGTCCTTCACGTGGTAGAACGAGATCGCGTTGGTGAGGGAGAGCGTCGGCATGAAGCAGAGCGCGTAGACGATCAACAGCGGATAGAAGGTGTCGAATGACGCCTGCCGCGAGACCATCCACATCACCGCCGCGCCGGCCAGGTGGAGCGCCGCGAGGAGCTTCTCGCTGTGCACGTAGCGGTCGGCGACCGCGCCGATGAAGAAGGGGGAGACAAGCGCCGCGATCGCGGTGGCGCCGTAGGCGAGGCCGATCTGCTGGTCGTCGAAGCCGAGTGTCTGCCCGAGGTAGGTCCCCATCGTGACGAACCAGACCCCCCAGATGAAGTACTGGAGGAACATCATCGCACCGAGCTTGGCCTTCATCGCGTCAGCTCTCGGATGCGGATGTGGCGGAACGAGACCACGTCACCGTGGTCCTGCAGGCCGATGTGCCCGCGCCGTGCGAGGCCGTAGGGCGGCCACTGGTTGAACTTCGAGGCCTGCACCTTGGCGGTCCACTCGGGGCTCCACGCCTCGTACTCGACGACCTTCACGCCATTGAGCCAGTGCTCCACGTGCGGGCCGACGGCGACGATGCGGACGCGGTTCCACTCGCCGGCCGGCCGCGAAACGTCGCGGACCGGGGCGTAGAGGGCGTAATTGGCGCCGGCGGAGGTGAGCGGGCTCCCGCCGTCGCGGTGGCCCGCGTTGTCGAGGACCTGCATCTCCGTCGCGTTCTCATAGATGACGTCAGTCGACTCGGTCGCGCGGTAGAAGACCCCGCTGTTCCCCTTCAGGCCGACCTTCCATTCGAGTTCGAGCTCGAAGTCGCCGTACTCGCCGCGAGTGACGATGTCCTTCCCGCTCTGCCGGGTCAGCGTGTTGGTGGCAGCATCGTACTGCCAGCCGGCGGGGAGCGTCGCTTGGCGGTATTCCCGCCAGTGCCGGGCGGCACCACCGGCGAGGAGATCCTGCCACTCACCGGCGCGGACCCCGGCGGGGAGCTGGGCGCCGGCGGTCAGCGCGGTCGAGACGAGGAGGAGGGCGACGCCGGACCATCGGGAACAGCGGCGCGCGGCGGGCGGGGTCGGAACGGACATCCGAAACCTCGACGCAGGGGGGAAGGACCAGCGGGGTGACCGCCAGAACCTACGACGCCTTCTGCCTTTACGGAAACCCCCGCATCACCCGCTTCACCCCATCGCGGATCGCCGGACCCGCCTCCCGCGTCGTCCGCTCGCTCACCTCGGCGGACATCACCCCGCGCCAGAGGACGACCTTCCCGTCCGGCGTGACCGCATCGATCACGAGCGTCCCCTCGTCCCAGCGGACGGTGCGGGACTCGATCTCCTCGGGCGTGCCGTACCACCACCACGGGTCCCACCGCCGCGCGCATCCCGATGGGCAGTAGGTGTCGTCGCGAGGTGGGAGGGTATCCACCCGCGCACGACGGGCGAGATGATAGTGCACCCGGAACTCGGCGAGTTCCGGCGTCGTGCGCTGGAAGCGGCGCGCGACGAGTTCGTTTTCGATGGCGTCGGCGATCGCCCGGTCGATGGTGTCCGGGACCGCGGTCCCGCCTGCGGTCACCGGGTAGCCGTCGGAGTCGGGGGGGCTCCAGGCCCACCGCGCGTCGGCGGGGATGACCCGATCCGGGGCACGCTCGTAGCGGATGGAGGGGCCGCAGGCAGCGAGTCCGCCGGCGAGCAGGAGGAGGGTGAGAGGGCGCATAGGGGCAAGGTGTGACCCCTGGGGGCGTGGAGGAGTCGGGGAAGGCCCGCTTCGCCTTCAGCATTCAGTCTCGGGTCGCGTATTTCCCCAGGACACCGCACTTTCCCGGTTCGCTCCCTGTTCATCCACCCGCGCCCCACCGCTCGTGCCCGCTCCCACCGCTGTCGCTGCCCCGTCCCGTCCCTCCCGCCGCGCCGTCGCGCTGGGGGTGTTCCTCACGCTCGCCGGCGCCGCCGGGCTCTCCGCGCAGTCGATGAACGTCACCACGACCGGCGGCGCGGGCCGCACCGGGCGTGCCACCGTCGTCCGCACCGCACCGACCCTCGACGGGCGACTCGACGACCCCGTCTGGCGCGAGGGAACGCTCTTCACCGACTTCGTCCAGCGCGAGCCCCGCGAAGGCACCCCCGTCACCGAACGCACCGAGGTGCGGATCCTCACCGACGGCGAGGCGCTCTATGTGGGCGCCTGGCTCTACGACCGGGAGCCGCAGCTCATCGTGCCGAGCGAGAAGATCCGCGACGTCACGCTGACCAACAGCGACTACTTCGCCTTCATCCTCGACACCTACCACGATCGGCAGAACGGCTTCCTCTTCGGCACCACGCCGTCGGGGATCGAGCACGACGAACAGATCATCCGTGAGGGCGAAGGGGGCGGCGTCTTCGCTGGCGGGCAGAACCGCGCGCAGGCGGGCGCCCTCGGCGGCATCAACGTCAACTGGGATGCGAGCTGGACGGTCCGCACCTCGCAGGACTCGCTCGGGTGGTACGCCGAGTTCCGCATCCCCTTCTCGACCATCCGCTACGGCGGCGGGGATGTGCAGACGTGGGGGCTCAACATCATGCGCGGCATCCGCCGCCGGAATGAAGAGGCGCTCTGGAGTCGCGTCTCGCGGCAGTTCAGCATCAACCGCCTCTCACAGGCGGGGACACTCGAGGGGCTCAGCGTCCCCGCGCAGCGGATCGCGACCGTCACCCCGTACACCCTCGGGAGCACGTCACGGAACTTCGCGACGCAGAGCGCGTACCGCGGGGCGGCGGAGATCGGCGTCGACGCCAAGTACGGGATCACGCCGAGCCTCACGCTCGACCTCACGTACAACACCGACTTCGCGCAGGTCGAGGTCGACGAGCAGCGCACCAACCTCACGCGCTTCCCCCTCTTCTTCCCCGAGAAGCGTCCCTTCTTCCTCGAGAACGCCGGCGTCTTCTCGGCGGGCACGCCGCAGGCCGTGGACCTCTTCTTCACGCGGCGCATCGGGATCGACGCCGCGACCGGGCAGCCGCAGCCGATCCTCGGCGGCGGGCGCCTCACCGGGCGGATCGGCGGGCTCACCGTCGGCGCCCTGCAGATGGTCACCGATGATGTCGGCGCGACCGCGGGGAATTCGTACTCCGTGGCGCGGGTATTGAAGGAGATCTCGGCGCGCTCGCGCGTCGGGGTGATCGCCGTGCAGCGGCAGAGCACATCGGATGGCGGGAACTACAACCGGGTGATCGGCGGGGATGCGCGGGTCGGGATCGGGCAGGACTGGACGGCAGATGCCTGGGTCGGGCGGTCCGAGACCCCGGGGCGCGCGGGGGATCCCTGGTCGTGGAGCAGCCGCGTCGCGTTCCAGACGCGCGACTGGAACCACTCGGCGCGTGTGCTGCAGGTGGGGGAGGCGTTCAACCCCGAGGTCGGTTTTATGGGGCGCCCCGCCGGGTACCGGTTCGACGAGCTGATGCTGATGCGGCTCGTCCGCAGCCCCAAGTGGACGCGGGTGCGGCAGTGGAACCCGCACATCTCGCTCCGGCGGTACGTGGGGACCGATGGCTTTCTGCAGTCGTCGTGGGCGCACATCGACCTGACCGAGGCCGAGTTCAACACCGGTGGCCGGTTCGGGCCCGAGATCAACATCTATACAGAGGGGCTGCAGGCGCCCTTCACCATCGCCCCCGGGGTCGTGCTCCCGGCGGGGCAGTACCGGTTCGCGCTCCCTGGGATCGACTGGGGGACCGACCCGAGCGCGCCGCTCTCGTTCCTGGCGCGTCTCGAGTCCGGGGAGTTCTACAACGGGACCCGGTCGGGGGGGAACGTGACCTTCACCGCGCGTCGGGGCTCGTCGATCTCCTCCGCGCTGACACTCGACTATCAGGATGTGGACCTGCCGCAGGGGGCGTTCATCCGGCAGCTGATCGGGGTGAAGTTCGCGTACTTCTTCACGCCGCGCGTCTTCGTGCAGACGCTCACCCAGTACAACAATCAGGCGGAGATCTTCACGGCCAACCTCCGGTTCGCCTGGTTGAACACCGCGGGGACGGGACTGTTCATCGTCTTTAATGATGGGGAGCAGGCGGACAGCTTCACGCGGTGGCGGGAGCCCGTCGCGCGGTCGTTGACGATCAAGTACACCAAGCAGATCGGCTCGGGCGGCTGATCGGGGAGGGGGTGATGCGGACCGAAGGGAGAGAGGCGCGGCACGGGCGCGCGCGCCGATACGGGCGGCGACTCGCCCGTGGCCCGGGGTGGCGGATGGTCCTACTCGCGGTGTTGCTGGGAGTGACGGCCGCATCGGCCGAGGGGCAGGCCACGCGGCGGCGTGGGGACCGAAACAAGCTGACGCGGATCGAGCTGGACGAGGCCGGGTCCGCGATGGTGACCGCGCAGGACGCCGTCCGGCTGCTCCGGCCGCAGTGGTTGCGGCCGCCGGTGGGGGATGTGGCGTCGTCGAACGTCTTCGGCGGATCCGGAGGCGGGGCGACCGAGATCATCTTGTACGTGGACGGGATCCGGCAACCCGACCTGGAGGTGTTGCGAATGATCCCCGCGGCGAAGCTGATGGAGCTACGGTATCTGGACCAGAACCGTGGGGTGCAGATGTATGGCCCTGGGCACGAATTCGGGGTGATCGAGGTGACGACGATCGATAAACGACCGTAGTGCGGTCGTGCAGGCGGCACGCGCGTGCAATGCTGGATGGAGGCGTGCCGCGTTCTGCAAGCCTGACACGGGTCACACCACGTTCCATCCCGTTTGCGATGTGGCACGGAGGTGTCTCTCATTCCGGCGTCAATCGCGCGACCCGCTCACGTCGCCGGCGACGCCTCTCGCACCCGGTTCCGCCCGGCCCGCTTCGCCTCGTAGAGTGCAGCATCTGCCCGCGCCACGACAGCGAGCAACGACTCCCCCGGCGCCGCCGCAGCCACACCGAAACTCGCACTCCGACGCCCCACCCCCGCGAACTCCTGCCGCGCGATTCGCGCGCGAAGCTGCTCCGCGAGCCCCAGCGCTCCGGTCACCGGTGTGTCGGGGCAGAGGATCACGAACTCCTCCCCGCCCCACCGCCCCACGACGTCGCTCAACCGCCCGCGCTGCTGGAGGATTCGCGCGACCCCACGCAGCACCTCGTCACCAACGTTGTGCCCGTGCGTGTCGTTAATCGACTTGAACTCATCGATGTCGATGAGAATCACCGAGAGCGGCGACGTCGGCGTCGCCGCCGCCAACGCGATCGCCGCGAGTTCCTCCACCCGACGACGCGTCGCGACAGAGGTCAGCCCGTCGACGAGCGCGAGACGCCCCAGCCGATGCTCCATCAGCAGCGCCCGGATGCGCTGCCGCCGCACCACATACCCGCCGAGGAGCGCGAGCACCCCGATTCCGCCGACCTCGACGAGGCGCACCGCCGGCTCCACCGCGTCCCCGGCGCGCCGCGCGGTCTGGCAGACCATCGCTACCCCCACGGCGACGACGACGGCGTTGAAGAGCCGACGACCACGACGTGGCAGATGGTAGAGGAGGTTCCCCATCACCACGGCCACGGTGAGATCGTGCGAGGTGGGGCGCGTCCGGACGGCGAGGAGCGCCATCCCGAGCACCCCGATGCTCATCAGTGTCACGTGAAGCGTCTGCAGCTGTCGGAACGACCGCGCGCCGTGCTGGCGCCGTAGCCACCAGATCAGTACCGCTGGAACCACCGAGCAGGCGAAGGCGACGTGCGCGACCACGGTCGCGACCCACCACGGGGCGAGGGGGTCACGCGCAGGATCGAAGTACCCCGACCGCCAGCGCACGAGGTCGAGATACGCGAGGAGCAGGCTCACGGGGATCGTGAGCCAAGCGAGCGTCGAGACGGCAGTCGCCATCTCCCGGCCGACCCGCTCACGAACCGCACGCGCCTCATCGGGGGCGAGGGTGTCGAGGACCGCATCGTCATCGATGCCGCGGGGCCACCCACGCCCGAGGGGAGGCGCGGGGTCGGCGGCGAGGTCGCCCGGGAAGTCCCCCTCGCCGACCCCAACGGGTCGAACGGCCCCGCCGAGCGAAAGTGGGCGCGAGAGGCCCGGGTCGCGCGTCGGCGACGTCAATGGTGACCGCGTGGGTGGAGGGAAGCCGTCATGGGGCGGCGAGGGCGCGGTCGAGTTCCGCCGCCTTCCCGGCGGTGAACGGGCCGGTGGTCCTCCAGAGGATACGCCCGGCGCGATCGACGAGGAGCACGTGGATCGCCGACTCGGACGTGATGCCGAGCGCCGCCTTGAAGGGCGCTTTATCGATGTAGAGCGTGACGGTGCGCTCGCGCACCGCGCGATCGGGGATTCCACCGCGCATCCCACGGTTGATCACCCACCGCATCGGCGCGACCATCCGCTGGATGGTAGGGATCTCGTAGAAATCCGAGCCCGGATGCTGGGGCAACGTCTGGCGCAGCCAAGGGCTCCAGGTATCGACGTCCTTCTGCTGCTGCATCAGGAAGGCGACGAAGACGACGTTCCGGTCGCCGGAGAAGTCAGCCGGGAGGGTGAGGGTGCGCCCCTCCAGGTTCTCGGAGGTGACCGTCGGGAACCGGAGGGAGTCGGCGGGCCCGGCGAGGGTCATCGCGAGGGCGAGGGTGGCGAGCATGGTGGGAAGATAGGGGGGAAAGCCCCGTCGAAACACGCAGGGCCCGCTCATCACGTCAGATGAACGGGCCCTGCGGATTGCCCCTCCTGGGATCGAACCAGGACTCTCCTGATCCAGAGTCAGGCGTGTTGCCAGTTACACCAAGGGGCAGCGACCCGACGGACGTGCAACTCCGTGGGAATCCGAAGTCTAGACCCACCCCTCCCGCCGGGCAACCCTTCCGAAGCTAGCTTTTGCGGATGACCATCGACCTTGCCTACCCACTGGGCCGCTTCGAGCGCCCCACGAACGCCACGGCTGCGGAGCGGACCGAGCGAATTGCCCGGATCCGCGACCTCGCGAGCGAACTCCGCGGCGCCGTCCACGGCCTCACCGATCCACAGCTCGACACCCCATACCGTCCGGGTGGCTGGACGGTCCGGCAGGTGGTCCACCACCTCGCCGACTCCCACACCAACGCACTCACGCGGCTCAAGATTGCGCTCACCGAGGAGAACCCGACCATCCGCCCCTACCAGGAGAAGGGGTTCGCAGAACTGGTGGACGCGCGGCTGCCGATCGAACCCTCGCTGCAGATGCTCGACGGGGCGCACGCGCGGCTCGTCACCCTCTTCGAGGCGATGACCCCCGACGACTTCGCACGCCCCTACGTGCATCCGGTGACTGGGCCGCAGATCCTCGACGTGCTGCTCGCGATGTACGCCTGGCACGGGCGCCATCACACGGCGCACATCACGGGGTTGCGGGCGCGGGAGCACTGGTAGGCGCGCGAGACCCCGGAACACGCGAAACGCCGCGAACCCGAAGGTGCGCGGCGCCTGGGGATGCTGGACTCACTCGGACACTGCCACGCGCGCCGTCATTGGAACTCTCCGTCCTACCGAACGGCGGCGGGCTTCAGTTGTGTCGAGCGGACCAGCGACGACTCGAAGAACTCTATGGAGCTGAGGGGGATCGAACCCCTGACCTCTGCAGTGCGATTGCAGCGCTCTCCCAGCTGAGCTACAGCCCCGCAACGTGCCGGTCCACCGCGTAACCCCTCGCCCTGCCTACACATACCCGGACGAACGGTCAAGGTTCCCGTCACGACAACGGCCCCGTCCGGTGGGTCTGGGCGGGGCCGCCGATGCGAGAAGCATAGTGGCCGCGGGAACCGGGCGCCACCCCCGCGGTCTTAGCCGAGGATGAGCCAGGCGCGCCCCCACCCCCTCGAGTCCGACTTCGTCCGGGACCAACTCGCGCTCCGCGCGGTCACCCTGAACGAGGTCCGCACGCAGCCGGAAGGGGAGTACGTCCTCTACTGGATGCAAAGCACCCACCGGTTCGAGGAGAACTGGGCGCTCCGGCAGGCCGTCCTGCACGCCGACCGCCTCAACAAGCCCCTCCTGATCCACCAGGGGCTCGACCCGACCTACGAGCACGCGAGCGACCGAATCCACACGGTGATCCTCGAGAATGCGCGCGCGCTCCACGCCCGCGCCGCCGCACTCGGGCTCTCGTATCAGTTCGTGCTGCGCCGCCGCCGTGACGACGACCGCCGCGTGGTGGACCGGCTCGCCGCCCGCGCGGCGCTCGTGGTCACCGACCGCTTCCCCACCGCCGGCATCGCCGAGCGCACAGCGCGCTTCGCCGAACGCGCCCCCTGCCGCGTGGACGCGGTGGAGTCGCACGGGATCGTCCCCTCGGGGGCGTTCGTGAAGGAGGAGTACGCAGCCCGGACCATCCGCCCGAAGATCGCCAAGCTCCTCGACCTCGCGCTCGAACCGGTCGAGGACCGCCCCGCGGCGCGTGCGCTCCCCGACGCCATCTGGCGCTCCCTCGAGGTAGACCGGCTCGATCTCGACCGCCTCGACGTGGCGGCGGAGGTCGCACGATGCGAGATCGACCACACGGTCCCACCGGTCCCCTTCGCGAGCGGGCTCGACGGCGCGCGCGCGCGGCTCCACGCCTTCTGCGACGACGCGCTCGCCGACTACGCCGAGCGCCGCAACGAGCCGTCCGACACGGCCGGCTCCTCGCGCCTCTCCCCCTACCTGCACTTCGGCCAGATCTCGGCGGCCGAGGTGCTGCGCACCGTGCGCGCCGCGGGGTACGCGGAGTCGGCGGCGAAGTTCCAGGACGAGCTCGTCACCTGGCGCGAGCTCGCGCTCAACTTCTGCCTCCGGAACCCGGAGTTCGGGAAGCTGAAGGGGCTCCCGGACTGGGTGCACCGCACGATGGCGGCGCACACCGACGACCCGCGCGAGGCGATCTACTCGCTGGAGCAGCTCGAACGCGCCGAGACGCACGACGAGCTCTGGAACGCGGCGCAGCGCGAGATGGTGCGCACGGGCCATATGCACAACGTGGTCCGGATGCTCTGGGGCAAGTCGACGTTGCTCTGGACGGCGCGCTACAAGCACGCGCTCGAGCACCTGATCCACCTCAACAACAAGTGGGCGCTCGACGGGCGCGACCCATCGAGCTACGGCGGCATCCAGTGGTGCTTCGGGAAGTTCGACCGGCCCTGGTTCGACAAGCCGGTCTTCGGCGTGATCCGCCCGATGAGCCTCGCGCGCGCGCGCGAGAAGTTCGACGCCGAGGCCTACATCCGGATGTTCCCGCGCTGAGTGGCGCGGGGCGGCACGGCGCGCCCTAGGGGAGCCGACTCCGCCCCCAGAATCCGTCGGGCGTCATCAGGAGCGAGTCGAGGCCGGTCCGTCGGATCGCGAGGTCGGCCTCCCGCTGCGCGTCATCCACCACGCGGCGTTCGTCGACGGTCTGGAGCACGCGGTCCCGCATCAGGACGCGGCCGTCGACGATGGTGGTGGTGACGTCGTTCCCATTCGCGAAGTAGGCGAGCCGATACAGCGGCATCTGCGCCGGCATCATATGCGGGCGCGCGGCATCGACGAGGATGATATCCGCGCGCTTGCCGACCTCGAGCGATCCGATCTCGTCCGCCATCCCGAGCGCACGGGCGGCGTCGACGGTCACCATCTCGAGTGCCTTCCCCGCGGGAAGGACCTTCGTGTCCTGCCACGCCGCGCGGTGATAGCGCATCGCCTGGAAGACGTGCCGGAACATATCGTAGCTCCGGTCGGGCGCGACGCCATCGGAGCCGAGCATCACGGTGACCCCCGCATCAAGGAGTTCGACGAGCCGGAACCGTTCGCGCATCGCGGCGTTGGCGCTCGGGTTGTGGACGACCTTGGTCCCCGTCCGCGCGACGATCGCGATCTCCTCGTCGGTCATCCCGGTGGCGTGCGAGAGCAGAACATCAGGACCCAAGATGCCGAAGACCTCGTCGGCGAACGTCACGCTGTACTTGGAGTGGCCGTCCTGCGTGAAGAGGAGGCCGTGGGTCTTCGAGAGCGCGCGGGTGGCGCGCGCCTGCGCGACGAGCGAATCCAGCGCGGCGCCGTGGAGCGGGGTCTGCTCGGGATGGTGGGTCGGGAAGGCCATCGCAAGCTGCAGGCGCCCATCCCCCTTCCGGTGCCACGCACGGATCAGTTCTTCCGAGACCGCGAGCTGCCGGTCGAAGCTCACCTCCACCGGTCGGGCCGAATCGCCGACCCACTCCACGTACCGCTGCGGGAAGGGGGGACGCCGCGGCCCGACGGCGAGGATGAACCGCAGGCCCACCTGCTCCATCGCCCGGAGGTAGGCGTCGCCATACTTCGCGTCGTCGGTGCGCATCACCATATCGCCCCCGCCGAGGAAGCTGAGGGACGTCGTCACCCCGAACCGCACGCGCTCCGCCCCCGTCAGGAACGCCTCGGCGCGCCAGAAATCCACCGTCGAGCCGCGCGCGTAGATCGCCTCGGTCGCAGGATAGAACGCGTCAGTATCCATCCCGAGCGACTTCACGAGCCCGTGGCCCGCGTGCCCGTGGCCATCGATGAGGCCCGGCATCACGATCTGCCGCGCGGCCTCGAGGGTCTCGTCCGCGACATAGCGCGCCTCGACCTCGGCGGTCGGACCGACCGCGACGATGCGAGACCCGCGGACCGCCACCGCGCCATCGTCGAGCACGCGCCGACCGGAATCCATCGTGACGACCGTCCCGCCGCGGATGAGCAGATCGACGCGTTCGCGACCGTCGGGAGCGCGGCATCCGAGCAGCAGGAGGAGCGCGAGGCACGACGAGACGAAGGACGGGCGGCAGGGACGCATCGGTCGCAGGGCGGAGGTGAGATCGGTCAAGTCAGGGCGGGTCACTGACGCCCGGCGGGAGGAAGAGCGGACGCGCGAGCCCGCCGGTGTCATCGTAGAAGCGGATAGCGCCCTCAGGTGCGCTCGCCTTCGCGAGGAGGATGAGCTGCCCCGTGTGCGTCGAGAAGTGCTCGACCACGTGATAGATCGCCGCCATCACGTTGGTCTCGCGCCCCTGGATGTGGCGGGCCTCGCCGAGGGCGGCGGAGTCGAGGCGGTCGAGCACGGCGACGGCATCGGCGCAGGCGCGTTCGAGATGCCCGAGGAGTCCGTCGCGCCCGTCACCGTCGCGCGCGGCGAACTCGGCGTCACGAGTCCGGACGTCCGGCTCGCCGCCGACACCGCTCACGATCCACTGTCGCACGTTGCCAGCGAGGTGAAGGACGAGGTTCCCGGCGCTGTTGGACGACGCGTTGGGCCGGTACCAGAGCCGGTCCTCGGGCATCGCGGTGAGCGCGAGCCGGATCTTCCCGGGGTACTCGAGGCCGAGGTAGTAGCGGGAGCGCGCGAGGAAGGTGGCGGCGGGGTCGAAGGCCATCCTCAAATGTAGATTCCGCTCCGATGACCCGCGCGTCGATCCTCCCCACCGCCGACGAGGTGCGCGCCGCCGCCGCGTTGCTCAGCGGGCGCGTGCGTGAGACGCCACTCATCGCCTCGCCGGAGCTCTCGGCGCGCGCGGGCGGCGAGGTGCTGCTCAAGCTCGAGTGTCTGCAGGACGGCGGGTCGTTCAAGGTGCGCGGTGCGCTGCACGCGATGCTCGCGCTCGATGACGCGGCCCGCGCGCGGGGTGTGGTCGCCTCCTCGGCGGGGAATCACGGCATCGGGATCGCGATGGCGGCGGAGCGGCTCGGCGTCCCCGCGACGGTCTTCATACCAGCGAGCGCGCCCGCGGTGAAGCGCGAGACGATCGCCGCGCGCGGCGCGACGGTCGTCGCCACGGAGCCGACGTACGACGACGCCGAACGCGCAGCACGAGCGTTCGCGCGGGAGACCGGCGCGACCTTCGTGAGTCCGTGCACCGGGCGCACGCTGCTCGCCGGCGCGGGGACCGTCGCGCTTGAGGTGATGACCGCGCGCCCCGACGTGGCGACGCTCCTCGTCTGCGTCGGTGGAGGCGGGCTCGCCGGCGGGGTGGGCGGGTACCTGCACGAGGCCGCGCCAACGGTGCGGATTGTCGGGGCGCAGAGTGTGCGCACGAACGCGATGTCACTGGCGCTCGCGTCCGGTCAGGCGACGGAGATTCCCGACCTCCCGACGCTCGCCGACGGGCTCGCGGGGCTCGTGGACGAGGAGATGCTCGCGCAGGGCCAGGCCGCGCTCGACGGCATCGTCACGGTGGCGGAGGCGGAGATCGCCGAGGCGATCCGCTGGCTCCAGCAGACGCACGGCGTGCGCGTGGAGGGATCGGGGGCGGTGGGGGTGGCGGCGCTCCGCAACGGGCGAGTCCGGCCGTCGGCGTTCCCCGTCGCGGTGATCGTGAGCGGCGCGAACATCGACGCGGCGCGGTGGGCGGCGATCGTCGCAGGAGACACCCCGTGAGCGCGGAGGCGTCCGCGGTGCGGATCCGGTTCGCGGCGGCAGCGGACGCCGAGGCGCTCGCCGCGTTCGCGGCGCGCACCTTCGCGACCACGTTCGCCTCTGACAACACCGCGAGCGATATGGCGCTCCATCTCGCTGAGGCGTACGGCCCGGCGCAACAGGGGGCGGAGATCGCAGACCCGCGGATGGCGACGGTGCTCGCCGAGGTGGATGACACGCTGGTCGCCTTCGCGCAGCTCCGTGCGGGGCCGGCGCCGGCGTGCGTGTCCGGAGCGGCGCCGATCGAACTGCTGCGCTTCTATGTGGACCACGGGTGGCACGGCCGGGGCGTGGCGGCGGCGCTGATGGCGGAGGTGATGACCACCGCGCGCGCGCGTGGCGCGCGCACCCTCTGGCTCGGCGTCTGGGAGCGGAACCCGCGCGCGATCGCCTTCTACGGGAAGGTGGGGTTCACCGACGTGGGCGCCCACGTCTTCCAGCTCGGGACCGACGCACAGACGGATCGAATTCTGACGCCGGCGCTCTGACGCCTTGCGCACCGGCGAGGCGCGACCGCTCCGCCCCTAGCGCGGCCACCCCTGTGGCGGGATCCCCGGCGTGATCCGGAGCGCGTTCCGGAAGTACACCTTCTGGAGGACGGCGTCGGGGAGGTCGATCCCGTAGAGCTTCCAGGTGGCGTGGTAGTCGCGGTAGTAATCGAAGTAATCGTCGCGGGTCTCGAAGACGCGCCAGTAATACGGATATTCCGCCGGCTGGAACGAGTCCTTCCCGAAGAGAATGCGGTCCTGGTAGCGCACGAAGAATTCGTGCGCGGCGCGCGGCTGGCGCCCGATATCGTAGAGCACCGCCCCGACCTCGACGAGGATGTTCGGCATCTCGTCCATCATCTTCGCGAGCCGCGGGAGGTCGTTCGCGTGCCACCCCATATGCGCGACGACGAAAGTCGTCCCGCGGTTCCGGCGGAGCATCGCATCGCGCTCGGCCATCAGCTGCTCGAAGCTCGGGAACAGCTCCGCCGGATACCGCCGCGACGGGAAGAGCGCGAGCTCGAGCCACCGCTCGTTGGTGTTGTCGATCGGCCGCCAGAACTCCTGCGGGTCCGCCGTGTGGATGAAGACGGGGAACCGAAGCCGCGCCGCCGCCTGCCAGACGGGGTCGAGCGCGGGATCGTCGATGCGGAGGCGCGTGCCATCCGCCTTCCGTGAGGTAAGGCCGAGCCCTTTCCCGATCTCCCCGATGCCGACGGCGCCCGCCGCCGCGGCCGCCTCGAGGGCGGCGATCTCACGCTCGGCCCATCCGGGCGCGCCGACGCCGGTGAAGTCGATCCCGGTGAGGAAGCGGATGCGGTCGCGCATCCGCGGATGCGCCTGCGCCGTCGCGAGCTGCCGACGGAGCTCCTCGCCGCGCACGTTGTTCGCCGCGACGATCACACGGACGCCGATGCGATCGAGGTCGTCGGCGAGCTGGGTGAGTCCCTCCGCGGAGCTGAGCTGCGTGGTCGGATGCCCGTGGTAGTCGATGGCCGGGAACTTCGCCTTCGGCACGAGATGCTCGGTCGTCACGAGCGTCGACCGTGGGCGATAGTCGAGGATCGAGGGCGGTGGGAGCGTCGGCGCCTGGCAGGTGCCGGGGCGGACCTCGGTCATCCCCGGCGGGCACTCCTGACCCGGCTCGATGCGGACGCCGCCCGACATCCCGGGCTGGGCGCCGGCGACGGAGGCGAAGAGGGCGAAGAGGGCGAAGCCGAGCGAGCACACGACGGCGAGATCCGACGTACGAAGGCCCGGGCGCGATGGGTGACGAGGCGTGGCGATCATCCTCATATCATAACGCGGCAGGCCGGCCCCGGCCCCAGTAACTTTCCCCGCAATGTCGCTCTCCCTTCGCTTCCTCGGGACCTCCGCCTCGCGCCCCACGGTCGAGCGCGGGATGTCGTCGATTGCGCTCACCCGCGACGGCGAGACGATGCTCTTCGACTGCGGCGAAGGGACGCAGCGGCAGATGATGCGCTGGGGGGTGGGGTTCACCCTCAGCGACATCTTCTTCACGCACTTCCACACCGATCACTTCCTCGGCGCGCTCGGCCTCCTCAAGACCTTCGCGCTGCAGGCGCGCGAGGAGCCCCTCCGCCTCTGGGGCCCCCGCGGGGCGCAGGCCCTCTTCAAGCGCGCGGAGGGGCTCGGCAACGAACGGCTCACCTACCCGCTCACGGTGACCGACGTCGAACCGGGGACGCCGATCCTCCGCTCGGGCTATGTCATCAAACCGTTCACGGTGGAGCACCGCCAGGGTGCTGCGGTGGGCTACGCCCTCGTCGAGCAGGACCGGCTCGGCCGCTTCGACCCGGACCTCGCGCGTGAGCTCGGGATCCCCGAAGGTCCACTCTGGGGACGCATCCACAAAGGGGAGTCGGTGACCCTCCCTGACGGCCGCATCATCGCCCCCGAGACGCTGGTCGGCCCGACGCGCCCGGGGCGCACGGTCGTAATCACCGGCGACACGCGCCCCTGCGCGGCGACGATCCAGGCCGCCGAGGGCGCGGACCTCCTCGTGCACGAGGCGACCTTCGGCGACGAGGAACAGCAGCGCGCGCGCGAGACGATGCACTCGACCGCGCGCGAAGCGGGAACGGTGGCGCAGATGGCGGGGGCGAAGCGGCTCGTGCTGACGCACTTCTCCGCGCGCTACTCCCGCGACCCGAGCGACCTCGGCCGCGAAGCGCGCGAGGCGTTCACCGGAGAGCTGATCCTCGCGAAGGACGGATTGGAGATCGACGTGCCGTTCCGGGACGCGGCGCCGACAGCGTAGCGCCCACCCGACCGCGCGCCGGACGCTGATGGCCCAGCGATTCCTCCCCGCAATCGCGGAAGGGGACAAGCGGCTCCTCCTGATCGGCGGGGTACCGGCGCCCTACGTACTGGCGCGGAAGGCTGCGGGCAACGAGGTCCGCGCGAATCTCGCCGTCGGCGGCGTCCCGACCGCACGCGCCCTCTCCGCACGAGACGCGGCGATCGCGGCGGCGCTCGGACCCATCCTCGCGGCCCGGGGACTCGACCTCGTCGGGCTCGACCTCATCGGTGACCACCTGACGGAGATCAACGTCACCAGCGCGGGGATGTTCAAGGAGATGCTGGAGCAGACGGGCGTGCACCTCGGCGCGACGCTGCTCGACCTCCTGGAGGAGCGGGCGCGCACACGCTGACCCGCGTTCCCTACCCCCGCGCGACCTCGGTAACCCCAGCGATCAACCGCTCGATCTCGTCGCCCGTCGTGTAACACGCCGCCCCCGCGCGCACGAGCCCATCCTCGGCGCGCCCCAACAGCTCCACGACTGTCGACGCGTAGAAGTCGCCGTGGCTCGTGAAGACCCCGCGCTCGACCAGCGCGCGCGTCACCGCCTCGCTCGTGTGGCCGGCGACGGTGAAGGCGATGGTCGGGGTCCGCGGCCGTCCGGGGGGCGGGCCGTAGCGCGTCACGCCGTCGATCGCGCCGAGGCCCTCCCAGAGTCGATGCAGCTGCGCCATCCCCCGCGCGTGGAGCCCGGCGAAGGCGCGCTCGAGCCGCGCGCGACGCGTCGGCCCGTCGGCGAGCGAGGCGAGGAACTCGACGGCCGCGCCGGTCCCGACGATCCCCTCGTGGTTCTGCGTCCCGGTCTCGAGACGCTCGCTCCCGACGTCGGGCGCGGGGAGGAGCTTCGGGACGTCGAGGGTGCCGAGGAGCGACTCCCGCACGTAGAGCACCCCGGTATGGGGGCCGTAGAACTTGTAGGCGCTACACCCGAGGAGGTCGCAGTCCATCGCGCGGACGTCGACGAGGGCGTGGGGCGCGTAGTGGACCGCATCGACGAAGACGAGCGCGCCGACGCCGTGGGCGAGCGCCGCGGCGGCCCGCACGTCGTTGATGGTGCCGAGGGCGTTGGAGCCGGCGCCGATGGCGAGGAGCCGCGTGCGCGGGGTCAGCGCGTCGCGGAGCGACTCGAGGTCGAGCTCTCCCGTGGCGAGATCCACCGCGACGCGGCGGATAGTGATCCCGCGTTCGCGCTCGAGGGCGCGCCAGGGCGCAACGTTTGCGTGGTGATCGAGATCGGTGATCACGACCTCGTCACCGGGGCCCCAGCCGCGGCCGAGCGCCCGCGCGAGGTGGAAGGTCCCGGTCGTCATATTGTTGGCGAAGGCGACCTCCGCCGGCGCGGCGTTCAGGAAGTCCGCGGCCGCCTCGCGTGCGGCAAGGAGCAGGGCGTCGGTCTCCGCACTTGTGGGGTAGGCCCAGTGCGTGTTGGCGTTGTGATGCAGCAAGTAGTCGGCCATCGCATCAACCACCGACTGCGGCACCTGCGTGCCCCCCGGGCCGTCGAAGTACGCCACCGGATGCCCCGCGTGCCGGCGCGTGAGCGCGGGGAACCGCGCGCGGATCGCCTCGACCGTCATCACCGCCGCCGTCGTCTCCGTCGTGCTCATTCGATCACCGTCCCGGTCAGGCGTTCGACCCACTTCACGACCTCCACGTGGTCCGCCTCCTCCCCGAGTGCTACGTGAGCCGCGCGGAAGAGTTCGGCGGTCAGCTGCAGCATCGGCGCGGCGACCTTCTGTTCACGCGCGACGCCCGCCGCGATCCCGACGTCCTTGTCGAGAAGCGCGAGCCGGAAGGTGCGCGGGAAGGCGCGGGTGAGGACCCGCTCAGGAAAGAGGTTCATCGAGGCGTTCGAGCGACCGCTCGACGTGTTGATCACATCGAGCGCGACCTCGGGACGGACCCCGGCCTGCGTGAGTGCCGCGAGCCCCTCGGCGGTCGACCAGAGATGCAGCGCGAGGAGCGCGTTGTTCACTGCCTTCACCGCATCCCCCGCACCGACGCCACCGCAGTGGACGATCTTTTTCCCGAAGACGGCGAGCACGGGACGCACCCGCTCGAGCACCGCGGCGTCGCCGCCGACCATCACCGTCAGGGCGGCCTGCTCGGCGCCGGCGACGCCGCCGGAAACGGGGGCATCGAGGAAGGCGACGGCCTGCGCCGCGCAGCGCGCGGCGAGCCGCCGCGAGGTCGCGGGGTCGCCCGAAGTGCAGTCGACGAGGACGCTCCCGGAGCGCAGCGTCGCGAGGAGGCCATCGGGGCCGTCGCAGAGCGACTCGACGTCGGCGGAGACGGGGAGGCAGGTGATCACGACATCGGCGCCGTCGGCGGCGGCGGCCGGGGTGAGCGCGTGGATGGCGCGGTGCTCGGCGCTGAAGGCCGCGGCCTTAGCCGCGGTGCGATTCCAGATGCGGAGCCCGAGGTCGGCGGCCGCGAGGTGGCGGGCCATCGGTGTGCCGATGGCGCCGAGGCCGAGGAAGGCGACGGTGGGCATAGGGGAGAAGCTACTAGATTGCCGCGCGATGCGACTCGCCCTCACGATCGACGGGATGCTCGCCGTGCACGCGCGGCACGCGGTGATGACCGCGCTCGGCGGCGTGCCCGGGATCGAGGCCGCCGAGGTCGAGCTCGGTGCGGCGGAGGTCACCTGCGCGGTGGGAGCCGACCCCACGACCACGGCGGCGGCGCTGCGTACCGCGATCGCGGCCGTCGGGTGCACCGTGACCGACGTGAAGATCCTCCCGCGGCAGCTGCCGACCCTCTGACGCGCGCGACCCTCGCGGTGTCGCCGGACGGCGCGCCCCGTTAGCTTCGAACGCATTCGTCGTCGTCGCGCGCGCGCGACCCGTTCCGTAACCCCGGGGAGGCGCCCCGTGACCCCAGATCAGCGCGAGAAGGAGCAGTCGGTCGCGGCGCTTGTCGCCCCCGACATCCAGGAGCTCCTCGAGACGGATGCCGCCGCGGTCGCGGTCGAGACGGAGGAGCTGCATCCCGCCGACCTCGCCGACATCGGCGAGCTCCTCCCTCCGGCGCTCCTGCCGCGATTCCTGACGGCGCTCCCGGCGGGCCGCGCGGCGACGGTGCTCGAGTACCTCGACGAGGAGCGGCGCACCGAGGTCCTCGAGGCGATGGACCCCGAGGAGGCGGCGGCGCTCCTCGCGCGGATGACGCCGGACGAGCGCACCGACGCGCTCGAGGAGCTCGACGACGAGACCGCCGACGAGATCCTCGACGAGCTTCCCGAGTCGGCACGGCGCGAGACGGAGCGCCTCCTCGAGTACGCCCCCGACACGGCCGGCGGCCTGATGACGACGGAGTTCGTCTCCGTCGACGAGACCGCGACGGTCGAGGCCGCGCTCGGCGCGGTCCGCGGGATGGCGCGGGCGGGGCGGCGCGAGGCGATGGGGACCGTCTACACCGTCGACACGCGCGGCGTCCTCACCGGCGTGCTCTCGCTCCGCGAGCTCCTCGCGGCGCCCGAGGGGACGCGGCTCGCCGAGGTCGCGTGGACCGAGGTCGTCACCGTCCCCGCCACGGCGGACCGTGAGGAGGTGGCGCAGCTCACCTCCGACTACGACCTCGTCGCGGTACCGGTGGTGGACGGCGACCGGCGCCTCCTCGGCGTCGTCACCGTCGACGACGTCATCGACGTGATCCAGGAGGAGCAGACCGAGGACGTGCAGAAGTTCGGTGGTCTCGCCGCCCTCGAGGATCCGTACCTGCAGAGCTCCGTCGCGGAGCTGATGCGGAAGCGGCTCCCCTGGCTCCTCGTGCTCTTCATCGGGCAAATGTTCACCGCGGCGGCGATGGCGTACTTCCAGTCGGAGATCGACGCCGCGACGGTGCTCGCGCTCTTCATCCCGCTCGTCATCAGCTCCGGCGGCAACTCCGGCTCGCAGGCGACCTCGCTGATCATCCGCGCACTCGCGCTTCAGGAGCTCGGGATGCGCGACTGGCTCCGCGTGATGCGACGCGAACTGCTCATCGGCCTCCTCCTCGGCGCGATCCTCGGCCTCGTCGGGCTCTCCCGCGTGGTTCTCTGGCAGTGGATGGGCTTCTATCCGTTCGGCGACCACTACGTGCGGCTCGCCGCGACGATCGGCACCACCGTCGTCGGCGTCGTGCTCTTCGGGACCCTGACCGGCGCGATGCTTCCGTTTGTACTGAAGAAGGCGGGGTTCGACCCCGCGAGTGCCTCCGCACCGCTCGTCGCGACGCTCGTCGACGTCACCGGGGTGGTGCTCTACTTCACCGTCTCGCTCCTGCTCCTGCGCGGGACCCTGCTGTGAGCGAGACGCGGCGCGCGGCGGGGGCGGTACTCATCTCCGCCTGTGCCTTCGGCTCCCTCGCCGTCGGCGTGACGCTCGCGAACCGCGCCGGCGTCGCGCTGCAGGGGCTGATGGCATGGCGCTACCTCCTCGCGACGCCGCTCCTGATGCTCGTCGCCGGCGGTCCCGCGCGACTCCGCATCCCGGGGCGCGACATCCGGCGCCTCCTGATCCTCGGCGGGCTCGGACAGGTCGCCGTCACCTCGCTCTCCTTCTCCGCGCTCCGGTGGATCGACGCCGGCCAGCTTGGCTTCCTGTTCTACACGTATCCGGCGTGGGTCGCGGTGTTGATGGCGACACACGGCGAGGAGCCGCTCACCCGTGGGCGGCTCGCGGCGCTCGGCCTCGCACTCGTGGGGATCACGACGATGGTCGGCGTGCCGTGGCGGTCCGCGCTCCCGCTCCCCGGGCTCCTGCTCGCGCTCTCGAGCGCGGTCGTCTACGCCGCCTACATCCCCGTGCTCCACCGCGCGCGTGGCCCGCACGAGGCCGCCGTCGCCTCCACCTACGTGATCGGCGGCGCGGCGATCGTCTTCGTCGCGTGGGCGCTCGCCACGGGGACCCTCGTGCGCGGGATGACGCCGGCGATCTGGGGCGTCGCGGTCGGTGCGGCGGTGATCGGCACCGTGACCGCCTTCCTGCTCTTCCTCCGTGGCCTCGCGGTCCTCGGCGCCGTGCGCGCGGCGATCCTCTCGACGGTCGAGCCGTTCTGGACCGCGCTCCTCGCGGCGCTCGTCCTCGGCCAGCCGATCGGCCCGCGCACGATCCTCGGCGGCACGCTCATCATGGCCGCCATCGTCCTTCTCCAGCGCTCGGCCCATCCCGTGGTCGAGACCGACGCCCCGCCCCCGGAATGATGCCCGTCCGCCCCGCCCCGACCGCCGGACGCCCCGCGGGGCCCGCCGAGGGGAACGCGCCCGACGCGGCCACCGGCGCCGGCCTCGTCTACACCCTCCTCGCCGCCACCGGGTTCGCGTCGGTGAGCATCCTCACCTCCGCCGCCGTCGCGACGGGCCTCTCCCTCACGACCGTCCTGACGTGGCGCTACGTCCTCGCGGCCGTCGCGCTCACCCTCTGGGTCGGGGCGCGCGGCTATCGGCGGATCCCGCCCCGCGAGATGCTCCGCTTCGTCGCGCTCGGCGGCTTCGGGCAAGCGCTGCTCGTCTACCTCGCGCTCGCCTCACTCGCGTACATCCCCGCCGCGACGCTCGCCTTCCTCTTCTACACGTACCCCGCGTGGGTCGCCGTCGCGCAGGCGGTGCGCGGCGCGGAGCGGATCGACGGACGGCGCGCGCTCGCCCTCGCCTGCTCATTCGGTGGGATCGCCGTGATGGTCGGTCGCCCGAGTGCGGGGGGCATCGACCCGCGCGGCGTCGCGCTCGCCCTCGGCGCGGCGATCGTCTATGGCGCGTACATCCCGATGATGCGCGTGCTGCAGAAGGACCACCCCGTCGCCCCGACCTCAGCGTACGCGAAGATCGGCTCCGCGCTCGCCTTCCTCGTCGCCAGCGTCGCCGACCGCAGCTTCACGGCGCAGGTCACGCCATCGGCGTGGGGGCTCATCGCGCTGCTGACCCTCGGGAGCACCGTGCTCCCGGGCGTCTTCTTCCTACAGGGCCTCGTCCGGCTCGGGCCCGTGCGCACCGCGATCGTCTCGTCGGTGGAGCCGTTCCTGACGGCGGTGCTCGCAGCGGTCGTGCTCGGCCAGCCGTTGACGTGGGCGACGCTCGCCGGCGGCGTGGCGATCGTCGCCGCGGTGGCGCTCCTTCAGGTCCGGCGCGAACGGGTGGCGTGAGGCGGCGCGACGGCGCGCCGGTCTCACCCCGCCTTCCGGTCGCGTGTATCGCGGGTGACCTTCCCGTGTTCCCCATCTCCAACTAGCGTGCCGCGCAACCTCCGGATCGTCCTCCTTGTTATCGCCACGATCACTGGCGCGGTGGCCTGCGGTCGTGACCTGTTGGGTCCCGGCGGCCGACGCGCCGGGGCGGTGCGGCTCAATCCGTCCTTTCCGTCGCTCCGTCTGGACGGGCACGAACAGCCGCTGAGCGTGGGCTCGATCATCAGCTTCACACGCGTCCGCATCGTCCTGGGGCGGGCGAACGGGGATACGGTCCTGAACCGCGTGGTGGAGTTCCCGCCGGAGTCGGCCAGTCTTTCGTTGTCCTTCCCGGTCACCCTCGACCCGGAGTCCGCACATGTCGACCGTCGCGCCTCGCCGGCTCCTCCGCCGTACGATCGGCACCCTGCCGCTCCTCGCGGTGCTCGCCTGCCGAGACACCTCGCCCACTGAGGCAACCGTGGACCTCAGCCCGCTCGTCCCGCAGGGGGAGGCGCAGGTGATGCTACAGCAGATCCCAGGGCCCACCGAGGGGACGTTGACGTATGTCGTCCGTGTCGTCGCCCGCCTCGATTCCATGGCGTCTTATCAGGGCGACGTGACGTTCGCGCCGGGCGCGTTCGAGTTGCTCTCGACTCGCACGCCCACGGGCGCGGACGGCGAGATGTTCCTCGTCAACGCGGAGCCGGCACAGGGGCGCCTCCGCTTCTCCGCGTTCACCTTCGACCGATTCAGCACCGACGAGGCGTTCCGGTTCAGCGTGCGTCCGACCGGACCCGTCGACGCCGCGCACCTTGCCGCGTCCCTCGCCGTGGTCGGCGACGTGAGTGGGACGGCGGTCGCGCCGGGCCGCGTGCGGAGCTCGGACGGCATCCGCGACATCAAGGGCCGCCTCATCATTCACTGAGGCATCGATGCCGACCGCGCTCGCCCGCACCACCCTCATCCTCGCGGGGACGTTCCTGCTGCAGACGACCGTGCGCGTGCAGGCGGTGGTCGAGGTCGGCGCCGCCTCTGCGGACGGCAGTCTTCCGGTCGCCGTGCGTGTGACCCCGACCGGGGTCACGCTCGGGTCCTATCAGGGCACGCTCCGGTTCGCACCGGGGAGCCTGCGCCTCGTGCAGCTGACCACGCCGCGCGGCGGCGATGCGACGCGGTTGCTCAACGCTGCCGATTCTGCGTCGGGCGTGGTCCGCTTCGCCGGCTACACCGTCGGCGGATTCCGCCACGACACCGTGCTGACGCTGCGGGTCCGGCCCACCCGGCCGCTCGGGTCCACACCCCTCCTCGCGACGCTCGAGGTGGCCGCGGACAGCGCCGGCACGCGGATCCCACGGGACCGGCTCCTCCCCTTGTCAGGTGCCCGATCGCGACCCTGAGCCCAGCTGGGGGCGACTTCGCCGGAAGAGGCCCACGCCCCCGACGACCGCCACGACCGCGAAGGCGAACCACTGCCACATGTACGACCAGTGGGGGCCCGCATCGATCGTCGGGGGTGGCAACCGGCGCGGCACGGAATCGGCCCGACGAAGCGAATCCGATGTCATCACGAGCTGAGCGGCGTAGATCGGCGCGGAGATGCGTGCGCGGAGCGCGCGGAGTGACACCCGCCGCATTGGCTCGCCCGGCCGCAACACACCCGCCGGCGCGACCCCGTCCTCCGAGATGGGGATCAGGTAGCCTGACACGGTGACCGAGTCCCGCTCGTGCCACTCCGCCGTCACCACCGACTTCGCGTCGGGTGAGTAGACCCACCCTCGGAGCACCACCAACAGCGTATCCGAACCGGGGCGTTCGAGAGGGGTGAGCAGGTGCACACCGGGTGACCCTTCGCTCACACGGCCCGCGACGACTTGCTCCAGATCGTACCGGAACCGACCCGAGACCGTGACCCGACGCCCTCGGACGCTCGTGGAATCGGCGAGAGCGATGCCGTCGAGCACCGAGGCCGGTTGCCCCAACCGAGCCGCTAGGATCGCGTTGAATCCCGCTCGTTCCTGATGTCGGCTCAGCTGCCAGAGACCGAGCCGGACGAAGAGCGCGGCACAGGCGAGCGGGATGAGGAGACCGAGGAGGGGGCGAACGCGCACGGGCGGCAGGGGGCGGGTCTTGTGACGGGCATCACAGGCCGAGAGCGACCTGCGCCGTTGCACGAAGTCTAATGGACACCCATCCTACTGGTTTCGCCTTACAGGCGTGCCGGCCGACCCCCGACACGCCGTGCCTCCTGACGCCCCGGAATCCCTGACATGCCCCTGCGCCCGCGCCTCGCGCGCCCGCTGTTCGCGCTGGTCGCCCTCCTCCTCGCTGTGGGGAGTTGTGGGCGCGAGCTCCTCGGTCCGGGCGGGACACGGCGTGCAGTGGTGGCGCTCAATCCGGAGTTCGGCGCGATGCGGGTCGACGGGGCCGGCCAGCCGCTCTCGATGCGTTCGATCGTCACCTTCACCCGGGTGCGGGTCGTTCTCCTACGCGCGAACGGCGACACGGCGATTGATCGGATGGTGGACTTCCCGGCGGATGCGGACAGCGTCGCCCTCGCCTTCACCGTGAAGTTGAGCCCGACCGCGCCAGCGGAAGGCGAGTCGCTCGGGGCCGCGATGCGTTTCGTGACCGCGTCGGGAGATACCGTCTTCGTCGGCGGCCCGGTGTCGGTGCAGGCTCGTCCGACGAGTGCCACCACATCGCCGGCGCCGCTGACGATCCCCCTCACCTACGTGGGCCCCGGCAAGGACGCCGCCTCCCTCACCCTCACGCCGGACTCCGTCGTCGGGATCCGCGGGCAGAGCGTCACCCTGACCGCCGCCGCGCGCGACGCGCAGGGCGCGGTGCTGCCGAATACCCCGGTGGCCTTCACCTCCAGCGACACCACCCTCGTGCGCGTGACCCTCGGCGGCGGCGTCGCGACGCTCGTCGGCGCGCGCGGGACGGCGCTCGTGATCGCGCAGACGCTCACCGGGCAGCGGGATACCGCGCGCGTCAGCATCACGCCCACCGCGTCGGCCATCGCCATCGCCACGGGGAACAACCAGGAGGTCCGGCAGGGTGGGACCTTTGCGCAGCCCCTCGTGGCGCGCGTGACCGCCGTCGACGGTCTCCCCGTCGCCAACGTCCCCGTCCGCTTCGCCGTCGCGACCGGCCGCGGGAGCGTCGGGGCCGCGCTCGACACGACCGATGCGGCGGGGCTCGCGCAGACCACCTGGACCGCGGGGGATACCGCGATGACCGGAAGCGTCGTCGCCGCGGTCGATGGGCAGTCGACCCTCTCCGTGACCTTCGCCGGGACGCAGCTCTCGACAGGCCCGTCGTTCCTCGCCTTCGGTGTGCCACCGCGGCGCGGCGTGCCGGCAGGAGACAGCATCGGCCCGGTGAGTGTGGGCATCTACAACCGCTTCAACGAACTGCTCCCGAACTACCGCGGCACGATGACCCTTGCGCTCATCGGCGGTCCGCCGGGAGCGCAGTTGCGGGGGACCACTACGGTGTCGGTGGACTCGGGGAGCTCCACCGGGTGGTTCCGGGACGTCACGATCGACAAGGGGGGAAGCGGCTACCGACTCGTCGCCACCCTGCTCTCGCCGAACCTCACCGCGACCTCCGACACCTTCAGCCTCGCGCCCCCACGACCCGCCACGCTCGAGCTGCTCACCGGCGACGGCCGCGTCACCCCGGGCGGGAGCGTCTTCCCCGACTCGATCCGACTCGGGGTGAAGGACCGCTTCGGCGTCGGCCTCGGCGGCGTCCCCGTCACGTTCACGATCATCTCGGGGAACGGCAGCGTCTCACCGACGCCGCTCGTGACGAACGCGAGCGGCATCGCGGCCGCCGCCTGGACGGCGGGGCTCTCGGGGCCGCAGGTGGTCGAGGTGAGCGTCCCGGGGCTGTCGCCGGAACAACGCCGGCCAGCTCGGCAACGGCGTCCTGACGGACGTCAACGTGCCGGTCCTCACGAGCCAAGGCAGGCGCCGCTTCTCCGCGGTGAGTGCGGGGAACGACCACGCCTGCGCGATCGACAGCACGAACGGCACGCTCCACTGCTGGGGCAATAACCAGTCCGGCAAGCTCGGTGATGGGACGACGCTCAATCGCTCGGTGCCGACCGCGGTGAACGGCAGCGGTGCCTACACGGCGATCTCAGCGGGCGGCGGCCACACCTGCGGGATCCTCACGGGCGGCGGTGCGACCTGCTGGGGGGCGAACAGCAACGGCGCGCTCGGGTCGGGGAGCTTCAGCAGCAGCCTACCGACGCCGACGGCGGTCGCCGGCGGCCTGAACTGGAGCTCCATCGCCGCCGGCGGCTCCCACACCTGCGGCGTCGCGTCGGGGAACATGTACTGCTGGGGCCTGAACTCGAACGGTCAGGTGGGGGACAGCACCCTCACCGCGCGTCGCACCCCGGTCCTCATCGGCGGCGACGGTGACGTCCTGAAGGCGGCGGCGGGGGGTTCGCACTCCTGCGGGATCGGAGCGAACAACGAGGCCGCCTGCTGGGGCGCCAACCAGTACGGGCAGATCGGCGACGGCACGGTGACCGACCGGACGCGCCCGATCTTCCTGACCCTGCTCGGGGGCGGGAGTACGAACAGTGTGACGCTCCAGCCCGGGATGACGTCGGTCGCTCTCTGGCTCAAGGGCGTGAGCGCTGGCCCGGCCACACTGACCGTCACGACCCTGAACTTCGCGACCTTCCAAGCGGCCCTCACAGTCCGCACGCCCTGACCGGACGACCCACGATGCCCACTTCCCGTTTCGTTCTCCATTGCCTGGCGGCGATTGCCGTGGCGGCCCCCGTCGCCGCGCAGGAGGCGACGATGACGGCCTCCGGCAACAACGACTCGTCGTACCGCGCCCCGGCCGTGCGGCGCGGCGCCGGCCCGAACGGCGCCACCCTCAAGTGCCGTGATGGCTCGCATCCCGCGGCGAACGCGCCGGCGAGCGCCTGCGACGGCAAGGGCGGCGTGCTGCTCCGGTACCCGATGCTGCGCATCCCGGCGCGCCCGACGACGCCCGCGACGGTGAAGGCCCCCGAGCCGCCGCGCCCCGCGACACCGGCGCGCCCGACGGCGGTCCGCGCCGCACCCGCGGCCACCATCCCCACCGGCGAGCCCCCCGCCGACGCCACACAGATATGCCGCGACGGCACGATGATCCGTGTCGACACCACCACCGCCGCCTGTGCCGCACACGGTGGCGTCGCGCTGAAGTTGCGGCGGCGGTCGCGCTGATCGACGTTCGGCGCCGCGGGTGCGCACCGCCGCAGCCCCGGCGCGTCAGAACAACCCGAACTGATCGTCGAGCTGGGCCGGGTCCTGCGGGACCTGGCCCAGCATCGTCTGCAGCATCCGGAGCGAGGCGGGACTGTGCCCCGCGAAATGGTTGTTCACGTACCCATACACGGGCACCGATGCGGCGAGCGACGGCAGCACGGCCGCCCACGCTTCGAGCTCCGCGCGCCGGTCCACCTGCAGGCGAGAGTAGTCGGTGAGCGCGCGATCGGGCCCCATCCAGCGCACGTACGCGTGCGTCGCGGTGGGGCGCGCCGCGAGCTGGCGCATCCACTTCTCGGGGACCCAGCGCGCCGCCACGAGCGCGAGCGCCACGTTCCGTTCGGCGAGCATCGCGTGCGTCGCCTCGGTGATCCACGCACGGTCGCGGAACTCGATCGCAAAGCGCACATCGGCGGGGAGCGCATCGAGGAAGCGCGTCAGGTCGGGCGCCGCTTCGGGGCCGAGGTCGGAGCCGCACTGGATGAGCACGGGGCCGAGTTTGGGACCGAGCTCGCGTGCCGCGTCGAGGAATCGCGCGGCGACCTCCGCCGCGTCAACGAAGCGTCGCGCGTGCGTGATCTCCTGCGGAAGCTTGAGCGCGAAGGTGAAATCCTCCGGCGTGCGCTCCCGCCACCCTCGCACCGTCGCGACCGCGGGGACGGCGTAGAAGGTGCTATCCACCTCCACCGTATCGAAGGCGCGCGCATAGGTCGCGAGGAACTCGCGCACCGGGGTGCCCCGCGGGTAGAACGGCCCCACCCAGTCGGGGTAGTTCCAGCCCTGCGCGCCGAGTCGGAGCCGTGACATCCCCGGAATATCGCGCCGGGTGGCGACGGCGCGGAGCGCGCCCCACCTTCCCGGGATGACCACTTCCCCGCTGGCCGCCCCCGCCCCCGCGCGGGCGATCCCCCGCCGTGCCGTCGCGAGCTGGGTCCTGTACGACCTAGCGAACACGATCTTCTCGATGGGGGTCGTCTCGCTCTACTTCTCGCTCTGGGTGCGCGAGCAGGTCGGCGCCGAGCGGGCCGATGCTGTGTACGGCGTCGTCACCGCGATCTCGATGGGGATCATCTTCGTCATTTCCCCGCTGCTCGGCGCGATGACCGACCGCGCCGCGCGTCGGATGCCCTTCCTGATCTGGTCGACGGTGCTCTGCGTCCTCCTGACCGCGCTCATCGGCCGGGGTGGCTACCTCTTCACGATGGTCGCGTTCGTTCTCGCGAATGCCACGTACCAGGCGGGGTTGCAATTCTACGACGCCCTCCTGATCGAGGTGAGCACCCCCGAGAATCGCGGGCGCATCTCGGGGCTCGGCGTCGCCATCGGCTACCTCGGGTCGTACTTCGCGGTGGCGATCGGGCTCATCTTCGGCACCGACGACAAGCCCTTCCTGTTCACGGCGATCGCCGGCGCCTTCCTCCTCTGTGCGCTCCCCTGTTTCGTCTTCGTGAAGGAGCGCGGGAACCCGAACCCGCGACCGGTCTTCGGCTGGCGTGTGGTGCGCGAATCGACCGCGGAGACGCTCGCGACGCTCCGAGACGGCGGACGGTATCCGGGGCTGCTGCGATTCCTCGTCGGCCGCGTCTTCTACACCGACGCGATCAACACCGTGATCAGCATCATGACGCTGTACACCGTGAACGTCGCCATCGCGTCGGGGCTCGAGCAGAAGGCCGGCGAGGGGAAGGCGCAGCTGATCATGCTCGCCGCGATCAGCGCCGCGGTGGCGGGAGGCTTCGCGTGGGGGTGGCTCGTCGATCGGATCGGGCCGAAGCGCACGCTATCGATGGTGCTCTGGCTCTGGGTGATCACCTTCGGCTGCGCGGCGGCGATCGGGCTCTTCACGCTCCCGGTCGATTCGCTCTTCGTGATCGGCGCACTCGCCGGGATCGGGATGGGCGGCATCTGGGCCGCCGACCGGCCGTATATGCTACGGCTCACCCCGCCTGACCGGATCGGCGAGTTCTGCGGCCTGTATGGGATGGTGGGGCGCTTCAGCGCGATCACCGGCCCGCTCATCTGGGCAATCGTCGCGAAGCTGACGATCGAGCGCGGGATGCCCGCCGCCCAGGGGCAGGGCGTGGGCATCCTCGTGCTCGTCGTGCTCGTCTTCATCTCGATCGGGATCCTCGCGCCGGTGCAGGACGGGCACGAGCCCGGCTGATCACATCGTCGTGTAGCGACCGAGGTACTTCTGCACCCGATCGAGCGCCTGCTTTAGCTCGATCGCGAGTTCGCGGGAGAGCGCCTGCTGCGGTGTCGTCGGCGGGAAGTTCCCCGAGTCGACGTTCCGCTGCAGACCGCTGAGCCGCTCGGTGACGCGCGGCCCCTCGCTCCAGTAGGGATAGTTCGCCGGCTTGGTGAGCGTGGTGATCAGCGTGTCGACCTCGGCGAGCTCCGTCGTCAGCGTCCGCACGACGGCCGCACCCTCCTGGTTCGGGATCGCCTGCGCCGCGCGACGACGCGCCTCGAGCTCCCCCCTCCGCGCGTCGAGCGCGCGAAGGGTGTCATTCGCCTGCGAGACGAGGTCCCGCAACTGCATCGCGAGGTCGAACTGCGCACGGAGTCCCTCGGGGGTGGTGCGCGCGGTCGGGTCGACGCGCACCGTCACCGGCTGTTCGAGCACCTGCGTGCCGATGGTGAGACGCACGGTATAGCGGCCCGGCAGCGCGCGCGGGCCACCACCGCCACCGAAGAACCCTTCCTCGCCGTCGTCGTCACCGGCCGCAGGAGCGGCCGCCGCGCGTCGCGGGCGTGCCGCCTCGTGCGCGAGGTCCCACGCGGTGGTGTTGATTCCCACCGCGGTCGGGATGCGCGGGTAGGTGCGGATGACCCGCCCGGCGTTATCAAGGATCTCGAGCTTCGACGCCGTCCCGGCCGCCGGCGCCGCCTTCAGGTGATAGCGGATGATCGCGCCGTACGCGGGGTTCGGGCCGCGGAAGAGATCGTCGCCGAGCGAGCCCTTATTCTGCTTGGTCGCGAACCGGGTCGCCGTGCGCATCGCGAAGAGATGCGCCGGCTTCGCCGCCGCGGCCGCGAGCTCCTGGATCACCGACGCATCGTCGAGGATCCACGCGCCGCGGCCGTGCGTCGCGACGATGAGGTCGTTCTCGCGTCCGTGCACGAGCACCTCGTGCACCGGGACAGCCGGGAGGTTCCCACCGAGGCGGAACCAGTCGCCGCCGCCGGTGACGCTCACGTAGAGCCCGATCTCCGTCCCCGCGTAGAGCACCTCGGGGTTCTTCGGATCCTCGCGCAGCACCTGCAGGTAGGCGCCCTCGGGGAGGTTCCCCGCGATGCTCGTCCAGGTGGTGCCACAGTCGGTGGTGCGGAAGGCGTACGGCTTGAGGTCGTCCATGAACTTCCGCTCGAAGGTCACGTACGCGGTGCAGGCGGCGCGACGGCTCGCCTCAATATGACTCACCACCGCCTCCGGCCCGACGCCCGGAATGCGCGCATCGACGCGGGTCCAGCTGCGGCCGCCGTCCCGCGTGAGCTGCACGTTGCCATCGTCGGTGCCGACCCAGATGACGCCCGCCTGCGCCGGCGATTCCGCCACGCTGTAGATCGTGTTGTAGAACTCGGCGGTCGTCGCCTCGGTCATCGCGGGGCCGCCCGCCCAGCCGTGCCGGGTGGTGTCGTTCTTCGTGAGGTCACCCGAGATCGCGTTCCAGGTGCCGCCGAAGTCGGTCGACTTGAAGAGGACCTGCGCACCGAAGTAGAGCGTCTTCCCGTCGTGAGGCGAGGCGACCACCGGCGCGTTCCAGTTGAAGCGGTACTGGAGCTGGTTCACCGGACCGCCGTCGTTGCGCCGCGGCTGCGGGGAGATGTCCTCCTGCTCGCGGGTCTGCATCCGCGTGCGGAAGATCATCCCGCCCTGCGCATCGGTGACGAAGTAGTCGGGATCGTCCGGATGCGTGACCTGATAGTAGCCGTCGCCGTACGAGACGAGGTTCCAATCGTCGACGAGGATGCCGAGCGGGTCGCGCGTGCGGCTCGGGCCGACCCAGTTGCCGTTGTCCTGCAGGCCGCCGCCAAGGAAGTAGAAGGGCTCCCGGTTGTCCGCGTGCAGCTGGTAGAACTGCGCGAGCACGAACTGGTTCGGGAAGCGCCAGGTCTCGGCGCGGTCGTGCGAGACCGCGATGCCACCGTCGTTCACCTGCCAGACGCGCGCCGGGTCGGTCGGGTCGATCCAGAGGCCGTGATGGTCGCCGTGGATGCGCTGCGAGATCGAGCGGAAGGTGCGGCCGCCATCGATCGAGACCGAGAGGTTGCAGGCGATCGCGTAGACGCGGTTCTCGTCGACCGGATCGACGCGGAGGTCGGAGTAGTAGTAGCCTCGGCAGATCGTCTTGGCGTCGTCGGAGACGCGGCGCCACGTCTCACCGTGGTCATCGCTGCGCCAGACGTATCCGTCCTTTCGGGACTCGAGGATCGCGTAGACCGTGTTCGGGCTCGACGGGGCGACCTTCAGACCGATGCGGCCGATGAGCGCCGGGAGCCCGCCGCCGAGCTTCTTCCAGGTACGGCCGCCGTCGATCGACTTGTAGATGCCGCCCTGCTCGGAGCCCGAGCGGAACGTCCACTGCTTGCGATCGAACTGCCACATCGCCGCGTAGACGATGTTCGGGTTGACCGGGTCGATGTCGAGGTCGGCGCAGCCGTGGCGATCGTCGGTGTAGAGGGTCTTGGTCCAGGAGGCGCCGCCGTCGCGCGAGACGAAGACGCCGCGCTCCGTGTTCGGGCCCGCCATATGCCCGACCGCGCAGACGTACACCGTCTGCCGCTCGGTGGGGTGGACCATCACGCGCGCGATGTGCCGCGTATCGGTGAGGCCGACGTTCGTCCAGGAGGTGCCACCGTCGGTCGACTTGAAGACACCGCGTCCGAAGGAGACCGAGTTGCGGACATTCCCTTCGCCGGTGCCGACGTAGATCACCTGTGGATTCCCAGGCTCGAGCGCGAGGTCGCCGACCGCGAGCGTCGACTGCCGGTCGAAGAGCGGGCTCCAGGTGGTCCCGGCGTTCGTGGTCTTCCAGACGCCGCCCGCAGCGGTACCGACGTAGACGAGGTTCGGATTGCCCGGCACCCCCTCGATGTCGGTCGAGCGGCCCATCATGTTCGCCGGCCCGACGTTGCGGAACGCGAGACGGGCGAGGGCGGTGGTGTCGACCGCCGCGCGGGTCGCGGCGGCGGGTGCGGCCCCGCGCTGGGCGGCGAGGCCGCTCGGCACGAGGGCGGGCGTGAGGGCAGCGAGGAGGGAGAGGACGCGCAGGGTACGGGACACGGCAGGGTCCGGTCGGAGGGAGGGGGATCGGGGCGCAGGTGATTCGGCGCGCAGCAAGAGGATGGTGTGGGTGGCGGGGGGAGGGCGCAAGGAGGGGCGGCTGGATGCTGGATGCTGGAAGCTGAACGCGGCTCGCTTGCGGAGTACGGTCAGGGGTGCGACGCTCTCCCTACCTCCGCTGCCTTCTGTTTGCCTTCATTTCCGCCTGTCGAGGTTCCGATGCGCCGTTCCGCTCTGTTCCTATTCATCGCCGCCCTCGTCGCCGCGTGCGGCGGTGGCTCGTCCGGGGCCGCGGCGGCTGGGAGTCCGGCGCCCGCCGCGACGGCAACAACAGCGGCGACGGCCGCCGGGACGACGGCACGGGCTGCCACCCCGACCCGCGTGGCACGCGGCTCCTCGAACCTGATCAACTCCGCCGAGATCGAGGCGGCGGCGCCCGACATCCAGAACGCATATCAGTTGGTGGAGCGACTTCGCCCGATGATGCTACGGCCGCGGAACCTGACCGGAGGCAGCGTGGGGGCCGGGACCGTCTTCGGCGTGGTGGCCTATGTCGAAGAGGTCCGGCTTGGCGACGTGGAAGCCCTCGGGACCGTGATGCGCGCCACGGTGCGAGAGATTCGCTACATCGGCGCGACCGATGCGACCACGCGCTGGGGCACGGGGCATTCGAATGGGGTGATTCAGGTGGTGCTGAAGCGGTAAGCTGGAGGCTCAAAGCTGCAGGCGGGAGGCGAAAGGCCGAAAGCAACAGCGCCGGCCTTCTCGCTTTCTGCTTCCAGCCGTCAGCTTCCAGCATTCAGCCTCTCTCCCATCCCCCTTGCCTCGATGCTTCCAGAATGATATCACTTTGACATCCCCTACGACCGCTCCGGAGTCCCCCATATGCCCCGTCAAGCCTCCTACAAAGCCGCTCCCGGCCTGCCGATGCTCGTCGCCCTCCTCGCCAGTAGCGCCGCACTGGCTTGGTTCACCGCCTCCCGCTTCATCGTCGGGGCCAACCTCCTCGGCCTGATCGGCGCGATCGCGTTCATCACCGCGCTCGTCAGCCTCGGCGGCTTCTTCATCGTCCAGCCCAACGAGGCGAAGGCGCTCGTCCTCTTCGGCACCTACCAGGGCACCGTCAGCCAGGATGGCTTCTGGTGGGCCAACCCGTTCGTGACGAAGCAGACCATCTCGCTCCGCGTGCGGAACTTCGAGACGGCCAAGCTAAAAGTGAACGACAACCACTCGAACCCGATCGAGATCGGCGCGATCGTCGTCTGGAAGGTCGTGGATTCCGCCGAGGCGCTCTTCGAGGTCGATGACTACGTGCGGTACGTCGAGGTGCAGGCGGAATCAGCGCTCCGGACGGTGGCGACGCAGTACCCGTACGATTCGCACGCCGCCGGCGAGCACTCACTTTCGACGCACACCGAAGAGGTCTCGCACGCGCTCGAGCAGGCCCTCGCGGACCGGCTCCGGAAGGCGGGGGTCGAGGTCGTCGAGGCTCGGATCTCGCACCTCGCCTACTCGCCGGAGATTGCGGCCGCGATGCTGCAGCGGCAGCAGGCGAGCGCGATCATCGCGGCGCGTCAGAAGATCGTCGAGGGCGCGGTCGGGATGGTCGAGATGGCGCTCGGGATGCTCAGCGAAAAGGCGATCGTGCAGTTAGATGAAGAACGGAAGGCCGCGATGGTGAGCAACCTCCTCGTGGTGCTCTGCTCGGAGCGCTCGTCGCAGCCCGTGGTGAACGCCGGCTCGATCTACTAGGCGCGGCGTGGCCGAGAAGAAGGCCTTCCTCCTGCGCGTCGACCGCGCGCTGCTCGACGCCCTGCAACGCTGGGCGGACGACGAGCTACGCTCGGTCAACGGACAGATCGAGTTCCTCCTGCGCGATGCCCTCGCGAAGACCGGCCGCACCCCGAAGGCGCGGACCGGTCGCCCCTCCTCCGAGACGTGATGCCGATGCCCCGATCCGCGACCCGACGCCTCACCATGAAGCTGGCGGCGATGCTCGCCGTGCTCCTGCCCCTCGCCCCGCGCCCCACCCCCGCGCAGACCACCGCACCGCGACAGGCGGTGATCCTGCTGCTTAAGGGCACCGACACTCTCCTCGTGGAGCGGGTGCAGCGCACCGCGACCGGCGCCACCGGCGTCATCGTCGGCAACGGGATGCCGCGGATTTCGCTCCGGTACACGATTGCGCCGGACCAGTCGATCCCCGCGGCGGAGTTCGATGTATTCGGCCCGGCGGCCGCGGCCGATGCGGCACCGATGCAGTCCGGCGCCATCACCTTCCGCGGCGACAGCGCGCACCTCGAGATCCGCGCAGGTGGCGTCACGCGCCCACTGCATCTGGCGACCCGCGCTGGTGCGCTACCGCTGATGAACAACGATTTCATCGCGATGGAGCAGATGGTGCGGACGGCTCGAGCGCGTGGGGTCCGCTCGCTCACGCGTCCCCTCTTCGCACTGGCGGGCGCAGCCACCCTCGACGGCACCATCGAACTCGTCGGCGCCGACAGCGTGCGACTCCGCATCGGCCCCAGTGTGATCGAGGCCGCCGTGGATGCGGCCGGGAACATCAGCGGTGGTCGGATCCCGGCGCAGGAGGTCCGCATCATCGTGGTCACCGGCGCCGAAGCGGCCCGCGTCCCGTATGGCCGCCCTGACTACTCGGCCCCGGCGGGCGCACCATACACCGCAGAAGAAGTCTCTGTGAAGACACCGGCGGGCCATACTCTCGCCGGCACACTCACGCGTCCGCCGAGCGCCGGTCGCGTGCCCGCGGTCGTCACCATCACCGGCTCCGGGATGCAGGACCGCGACGAGTACATCCCCTTCGCCGGGGGCGTGCGGCCCTTCCGTCAGATCGCGGACACCCTCGGCCGCCGTGGCATCGCCGTGCTCCGACTCGACGACCGCGGCGCCGGCGGATCCGGTGGCGACGTGAATGGGACGAGCGCCGACTTCGCCGATGACATCCGCGCGGCGGTCGCGTACCTCCGAGGGCGCGCCGACATCGACCCGGCGCGCATCGCGCTCGTCGGGCACAGCGAAGGGGGGATGATCGCTCCGATGATCGCCGCGAGCGACCCACGACTCGCAGCGATCGTCCTGATGGCGGGTCCCGCCTTCTCCGGACGCGAGATCATCGACTACCAGACCGCGAATCTCGTGCGTGGCGACACCACGATCCCCGCCGGCGCGAAGGACTCGGCGCTCCGCGCGACGCGCGCGCAGGTGGACTCCAGCGCCGCCGGCTCCCCTTGGCTTCGCTACTTCCTCACCTACGACCCACTCCCGACGGCCCGACGCGTCCGGCAGCCGGTCCTGATCCTGCAGGGCGCGACCGACCAACAGGTGCGGCCGGTGGAGGCTGAGCGACTCGAGGCCACGTTACGCGGCGCCGGCAACGCGCGAGTGACCCGCGTGACCTTCCCCGATCGGAATCATCTCTTCCTGCGCGACCCCGATGGGTTCCCGGGACGCTATGCCCGCCTCACGAACCCGCGCATCGATGGTGAGGTGCTCGGCACCCTTGCCGACTGGCTCTCCACGACATTCACCTCCGTTCGCTGAACCGATGGCACACACCCACCTCGCACCGCGTCGGTCCCGACGCCTCCTCGCCGCGCTGCTGGTCGGAACGCTCCCGGTCACGTCGCCGCTGCCGGGCCAATCGGCGCCCTCGCGCGCGTGGGCGCCTGCCCTCGACAGCGTCGTGACCGCCGCGCTCACCCGCACACAGACGCCTGGCGTCCAGGTTGCGGTCGTCGTCGATGGTGCACTCGTCTACGAGCGCGGCCTCGGGCTCGCGGATGTGGAGTCGAAGCGCCCGGTCACCACGCGCACGCTCTTCCGCGTGGGGTCGGTCACGAAGATGATCACCGCTGCGACCCTCGGCGAACTCGCCGCGACCGGCGCACTCGACCTCCGGGCGCCCATCCGCCGGTACGTGCCCGAGCTCGCCCAGCGACAGGTGGGCGAGGCGACGTCGCATCAGCTTCTCACGCACACCGCGGGGTGGATCGACAATGCGATCCCGTACGGGCGGATGGGCGAGGGCGCGCTCGGCGAGGTGATGCGAGAGGTCGGCGACACCCTGCGTTTCACCGAGCCAGGGCGCGTGCTCTCCTACTCGAATCCTGCCTACTCGATGGCCGGATATGTGGCCGAGCGGGCGGGGGGTGCCCGGTTCGCCGCCCTCGCGGAGCGACTCGTCCTCCGACCGACGGGAATGGCGCGCTCGACGTTCCGGCCCCTCGAGGCGATGACCACCGACTTCTCGCAGGGGCATCTGGGCGCACCCGGGAGTGCCGCCACACTCGTGCGACCCTACACCGAGAATACCGCGCAGTGGGCGGCGGGGTTCCTCTTCTCCACGGCCGGGGAGCTCGCGCGATTCGCCACCGCGATGATGCAGGGCGGAGAGCTCGACGGTCGTCGGGTGCTCGCGGCCTCGACGGTCGCGCAACTGAGCACGGGGCACCAGGCGATCCCCGGTGACTCGACCGTACGCTACGGGTACGGTCTGATCGTCGGGACCCGTAACGGTGCTCGGCAGTGGGGACACGCCGGCGCCATCGTCGGCTTTGACGCAGTCGTCACGATGTGGCCCGATCGGCGGATCGCGGTCATCGTGCTCGACAACCGGAGTGGCAACCCGATGCCGGAGATCGACGCCTTCGTGCGGGAGCGGGTCGTGGGCCTCCCGCGGGCGACGCCTCCGCCGGTGGTCGCGCCGCGCACTGGGACCGCCGAGGAGCGTGCGCGCGTAGCCGGGACCTACGCGCAGGGGGCGACGCGCGTCAGCATCACGGCCGGCTCAGATACGCTCCGGTTCTCTCAGGGGCCAGCGACACTCCCAGCTCTCCTTGTGGGCGAGGACCGCCTCCGGGTCCTCGTGCCGACCGGAGATCCGACCGAACTTCTGCTGGTGCGTGACGCGACCGGACGCGTGACGTACCTGCATCAGGGCCTCCGCGCCCTCGCGCTCCAACCATAGCCGCGCGGCCGATGCCGATCCTTCGGATTCTGCCGTTCGGGGTGTTCGCCCTCCTGCTCGCCTTCGCGGTGGGTACGTATCCCGATCTCCCCTCACAGATCCCGACGAACTTCGACGTCGGCGGTGCGGTGACGGGGATGCGCACGAAGTCGATCCAGAGCTGGTTCGGTCTCCCCTTCATCGCGCTCGGCGTGCACCTGCTCCTGCTGACGCTGATCCAGATGCTCCCGAGCAAGCCCCACCTCTTCAACTTCCCGGACAAGGAACGCTTCCTGCGCCTGCCGGCGTCCTACCGCGGTCCGGTGATCGCCGCGATGCAATGGACGCTCGACCTGACGTCGCTGCTGGTGATGCTCCTGATGGCGTCGATCCAGGTGATAATGTGGCGTGCAGCGCACGGGAAGACCGACGCGCTCGCGCACTTGGGCCTGCTCCTCTTCAGCATCGTCCTCGGTCCGGCCATCCTGATCAGCATCACGCGGGTGACGAACGCGGTGGATGCGGCCGAACGCCGCTGGCGCGCTGCGGAGCGCGCCTAGCGGTACGTCTCGAAAAACCCGCGCCCGTCACCTACCAGGGGCACACCGCCGAGCCGCCCGCCGAGCCGCGCGATTCCCTTCATCTGCACGAGAAGCGGCCGTGCCGCATCGCCGCGCGCGGCAGGCGACCGTCGCACATCCGAGGCCATCGCGTCCTCGATCTCTAGGCCGATGCGCAGCGTGTCCGCACCTCGCACATCCTCCATCACCGCGCGCGTCGGGATGCGGATCGTGCGCCCGTCGACGACCCGGGTGCCGCCGTCCTCGTAGCGGATCGTCGCGGGCCGGAAGATCGCGCGGAACCCGAGCGAGTCGACGAGATACACGAAGAGCGGCTCGCGCACATCGTCCACCCCACCGCGATGCACCCGCCCGTAGAGCAGCGTGTACGCGCCGGCGCGCGCCGAGCCCCACTCCCACTGGACGTCACGCCAAACGCCCCAGTTGTGATCGTGATACGCCTGCGCTGCGCGGAAGCGCTCGCAACGTCCGGCGACACACAGCTCTCCATTGGCGGTGGCGCGGAGTGCTGGGACGGCGTAGCCGCTCACGAGTGACTCGCCCCCGATGCTCGCGCCGGGGAAATACGCCCCCGGCGCCGGCGTGACGGTCAGGGCTAGCGTCGCGCGGGCACCGGTGCCGGGCTCCACGGCCTCCGCGGTCACACGATAGCGGCCATCGGGGAGCACCTCGACGCGATCTTCCCCGAGCGCGAGGTCGGCACGCGCGGTGTCGAGCCGGATGCGCGATGGGGGGACGAGGCGCACGAAACGCCGCTCTCCCCTCCCCTGCTCGTGCACGGTGAGAAGCACCTGGCCGCCCCACTCACCACGTGGGACATCACCGCCCACCGCGAGCGTGAGGAAGGCCCATCGCTTCCCATCGTCGGAGAGCACGTTGAAGTAGTGCCACTCACCCCACGTGCGCCGCTCCTCGACCGGGACCACCGACGGCGTGAAATGGAAGCGATCGATCTCGTGCCGCAGCTCCACTTGCGTGGGCGCGAGCCACCGTTGATCTGCGTCGTCGTCGGTCCACGCGCCCGCGACGATCGTCGGCGCGGCACCGACCGCCTCGGTGGCGGAGGGGAGCTCACCGAGCGCCCGGACCGCGTGCTCGACTCCGGCGTGGCGGACATACAGCAGCACGCCATCCGTCTGCGGCGCGACCGCGGTCACCTGCGGCGCCAGCCGCGGCGAAGCGAGCAGCTGGCGATGTACGAAGCGCGCGTTCGCGATCGAGACGAACATCCCGCCGACCCCGCCCGTCTTCATCACCTCGAGATCGAGCCCCTCCGGCAGCACCGTGACATCCCCGCCACCGACGAGCTTCTCGTCCAACGACTGGGCGACCATCGCCTCCCCGATCGCGAGCAGGGTGATCATCACGCCGACGCCGAGCCCGAAACCGCCGAGCAGAAACGCGGAGCGCCACGGGCGGTCGAGGAGGCCGCGGAGCGCGAGGGTCCAGATCACGCGGTCGCCTCGAGGGGTCGCCGCACGACATCGTCCACGATGACGCCGTCCCGCATATGCACGACGCGACGCGCCGCCTGCGCAAGCTCTTCATCGTGCGTGACGGTGACGATCGTGGTGCCGTCGTGATTGAGCCGGTCGAGCAGCGCGATCATCTCCGCCCCGGTGCGCGCGTCGAGCTCACCGGTGGGCTCATCCGCGAGGAGGAGCGCCGGGCGATTCGCGAGCGCGCGGGCGATCGCCACGCGCTGCTGCTCCCCACCGGAGAGCTGGAAGGGACGATGCTCGGCCCGCCCGTCGAGTCCCACATACGCGAGGAGTTCGCGGGCGCGCGCCGAACGCGCGGCGCGCGGCATCCGGGCCTCAGCCATCGGCAGCTCGACGTTCTCGGCCGCCGTGAGCGTGGGCATCAGGTAGAACCGCTGGAAGACGAAGCCGACCCCGGTGAGCCGGAAGCGAGTGGCCTCGGCGTCGCCAAGCGCGGATACATCCCGGCCGGCGATGACGATGCGGCCCGCCGTCGGGCGGTCGATGGCGCCGAGGAGGTTGAGCAGCGTGGACTTGCCGCAGCCGCTCGGCCCGACGACCGCGACCCATTCACCGGCCATCACGTCGAGGGAGAGACCACGCACCGCCTCGACGGAGCGGCCGGCGAGCGGATAGGCGCGCCGGATCGACTGGGCGCTGAGGACGGGGGTGACGGTCACGCGACGGCCTCCTCGCGCAGGGTCGTGGCGATGGGAAGCGTGGCGGCGCGCCAAGCGGGCCAAACGCCAGCCGCGATGCCGCAGCAGACGAGGAGGCCGAGCGCTCGGAACGCCGCACCGGGCTCGAAGCGGAAGAAGTCGAACGCGGCCGGGAGGCCGGGGAAGGTGGCGAGGATGCCGTTGAGCCAGCGCGCGGTCACGAGGCCGAGCCCGAGTCCGAGCGTCGCGCCGGCGAGGGAGAGCGCCACGCCCTCGAGCACGATCTGCGAGACGATGCGCGCGCGGGCCACGCCGATGGCGCGCATCACGGCGATCTCGCCGATGCGCTCGTTGACGGAGACGGTCACGAGGGTGGTGACGAGGAGGAAGCCGACCGCGAGCGACACGGAGGCGAGGATGAAGGCGAGCTGCCGGAAGTAGCCGAGTCGTTCGTCGACGAACTTGAGCGCGGCCTCGGTGGAGAGCGCGGTGAGGCGTGCCTCGCTCGCCTCGATGCGCGCGGCGACCGCCTCAGCGTCCGCCGCCCCGCGGGTCTCGACGAGGAGGACGGAGACACGGTCGGCGCGATCGGCGCCACCCATCGCCTGTGCGGTGGCGAGCGGGACGGCAGCCGCGCGGTCGGAGGCGGCGAGCATCTGGAAGCGACCCTGGCCGACGATACGGAGCGTGCGTTCCCCCGTGGCGCGCCGGAGCTGTGGGTCGTATCCCCCCGCGACGCGGACCGTGTCGCCGAGGGCACGGCCGGTCGCGGCGAGCCAAGCCGTGCTCACGACGATCTCGTCGGCGGCGGCGAGGTCATGCCCCGCCTCGAGGCGATAATCCCCCTGCGCCGCGGGATCGATGCCGAGCAGGAATCCCGCGACGACACCGGTATCGACGGCGACGAAGTGCTTTCCCCCGAGGACAGGACCGACGCGGACGATGTCCGGATCGGCGCGAAGCGTCGCGACGAGCGCCGTGGCGCCGCCGACGGTGGCCTCGGAGTCGAACGGCATCGTGCCACGCGGAGTCAGCCGCAGCTGGAATCCCTGCTGATCGATGAACCCCCGGAAGCTCTCACGCATCCCCGACCCGAGCATCACCATATCGAGGAGCATCGCGGCCGCGACAGCGACGCCGGCGACCGTGAGAGCGGTGCGCGCCCGGCGACGAGTGAGTGCAGCGATGGCGAGTCGCGCGATCATCGACCGACGAGCTCCAGGGGGGCGGTGCGGACAAGCCGCCGCCCAGCGAGGATCCCACTCACCACGCCGAGCACGAGTGAGAGTGCGACCGCGAACCCAACGATGCCGGGCGTCACGAGCGTGAAGCGGAGCGGGGTCTGATACACGCCCTGGTAGTACCAGTTCACGATGGCCGAGGCGGCCCAGCCGAGCGCGGCGCCGAGGATGCTGCCGATGAGGGCCACGAGCGTCGCCTCGAGGACGATCGCGCGGAGCACCGTCGCGCGAGCGCATCCGATGAGGCGGAGCGCACCGACGTCGCGGCGGCGCTCATCGACCTTGAGCAGGGTGATGCAGAGGAGGAAGATCGCGCTCGCGACGATCGTGATCACGCCGATGGCGCGATGGAAGCGGTTCACCACGCGAAAGGTGGAAGAGGTCTCGACCGCGACCGCCGATGCCGGATAGGCGCGGAAGCCGAACGCCGACTGGTTGATGGCCGCGGCGACCCGATCCGGTGCCGCGGCGTCGCCCGACGGCGCCCCACGCGACCGCACCGCGAACCGACCGACACGGTCACCGCTCCCCGTGAGGCTCTGCAAGTGGTCGAGATGGAGCCGGACCTTGAACTCGTTGCGTGCGACCTCGCTCGGGTCCGCCCCGCGCCGCGTGATCGCCGCGATCCGGACGAGGTCGCCGGGTGAGCCCGCTGTCGCGGCAAGCCGGACGGTGTCACCCACGGCGAGACCCGCGGCAGCGGCGAGCCGTTCGTCGATCGCGATGGTCCGGGGCGCCGCTGGCGTCGACACCTGCGCGCTGACTGACGCCGGCCGAAAGGTCGGCAGGAGCAGGACGCCGGCGAGCAGGCCGGCGAGCAGCGGTCGGGGGGCGGGGGGCATCAGGAGAGGTGCGACTTCGGGACGTATGCCGCGCTGGGGCTGGAAGTTCCCGTCGCGATGACGCGCGGAACGACCCGCGGTGCTACCGCGCGCCCTTTCGGGTAGCCGCTCGGGTGGCGGCCCGTGCGGCCGGGATCGGTGCGCCGTGCGGATCGCGGGTCGGATGCCCGAGGGCGTCGGCCATCCGCTCGATGAGCGCGTCGCTGGCGGCGTGTTCGAGGCGCTCCGCCTCCTCGTGCACCTCGTCGCCGACGAACCCGAGGCGCCGCACGAGATACGTCTCGATCACGCGATGCCGCCGGATGAGGAGGAGTGCCTCCCGTTTGCCAGCGGGGGTGAGACGGGCGCCCTTGTAGCGCTCGACGGTCACGAGGCCGAGTCGTGCGAGCCGGCGGAGCATCCCGCTCGCACTCGCCGCGGCGATGCCGAGGCGGGCCGCGATGTCATTGGTACCGGCGGCCGCCCCCTCGCGCTCGAGCACGTGGATCGCCTTGAGGTAATCCTCGGCCTGGCGGGTGAGGGGGGCGGCGGCGCGTGGCACAGAGGAAAGCTAGCGCGCAGATTCGAGGCGAGTGCTTCCCCCACCCGAGACTCCGATGCCCGCCACACCGCCCGCCTCTCGTCCCGCTGCCGCGTCGCGCCCCAGCTGGGCGCGCCTCCGTTCGTTTCGCCCGCCGTGGATGCGAGCGTCCCTCCTCGCCACGGCGCTGATCGTCCTGCCGGTTGCGGCGGAGGCACAGTCACCGGCGACCAAGCGCTCCCTCTCGATGGAGGATCTCCTCTCCTGGCGCGGGATCCGTAACCCGACGCTCTCGAACGACGGACGCTGGATGGCCTACGTGCTCGCTCCGAACGAGGGGGACGCCGAGTTCGTGGTGCGTGGGACCGCCGCCGGGGCGACGGAGACACGAGTCGCGATCGGCGAGCCCCCGGCGGGCTTCGGCGGTGCGGGCGGCGTCGCCATCTCCGGGAACAACCGATGGGCGGCGTACACGGTGTATCCGACGGCTGAAGAGGCGCGGAAGGCGCGGCGCGACCGGAAGACGCCCGTGACGAAGGTCGGCGTCATCGACCTCACGACGGGCGCGAAGCGGGAGTTCGAGCGGGGGCGAAGCTTCCGGTTCGCCGGGGACCGCTCCGACGTGATCGCGGTGCAGCTGATGGCCCCTGACGCACCCGCGGGGGGCAACGGCGCGCCCGCGGCGAGCGGCTCGACGGTGCTGCTCGTGGATCTCACGGAGGGCGCGCCCGTGACGCTCGTCGGTGTGGGGGAGTTCGCATTCGACGCCGCCGGCCGGTATCTCGCGTGGACCGTGGACCAGCGCGACCAGCTCGGGAACGGCGTGCAGCTCCGCGAGCTCGTGACGGGCGTCGTGCGCGCGCTCGACGGGGCGAAGGCGCAGTATCGTCGGCTCGCGTGGGCCGACACGGGTGATGCGCTCGCCGTGATCCGCTCCGTCGCTGATTCCGTCGCGCGCGACACCGCGTCGACAGTCCTCGGCTGGTCACGACTCGCCGCACGGGCACCGGTGACGGTGCGCATCGATGACCGGAGCGCAGGGATGCCGACGGGGCTGATGGTGAGCGCCGACCGCACGCCCAAGTGGAGCGACGCTCAGGGGACGATCTACTTTGGGTTGCGGGAGCCGCGGCCCGCCCCGCCGGCCTCGACGGCGCCGCCGGTAGGCGGTGGGGCGAGCGCGCCGGCCCCGGGCGCCGGCGCCGGCGGGCAGATCGCCCCGGCGCGACAGGACGAAGACACGCCGTCACTGATCCTCTGGCACTGGAAGGATCCGCGGCTCCAGAGCGCGCAACAGGTCACCGAATCGCAGGACCGCACCCTCAGCCATCTCGCGGCGTGGCACGTGGCCGCCCCGAAGGTCGTCCGGCTCTCCGATGCGACCGTCCGCGACGTCGTCGTCGCCGACAACGACCGCTGGGCGCTCGGCGCCGACTACACGCCGTACGAGCGGCAGGCGAGCGTCGACGGCCGCGCGCTGCGCGATCTCTACGCCATCGATGCGACCACGGGGGAGCGGACGCTGATTGCGAAGGGGCTGCAGAACCCCGGCGGTCCGTACCGGTCACTCCTCGCGCCGGATGGCCAGCGGGCCGCGTGGTACGACGACGGCCAGTGGAACGTCTTCGAATTCGCCACCAAGCAGTCGCGTCGCATGACCGAGGGCGTCGCCGCCACCTTCTGGGACGACGAGGACGATCACAACGTCGTGAAGCCGCCGGTGGCGCCGCCCTTCGGCTGGTCGCGCGACTCGCGCCAGCTCTTCGTGCGGGACAACTGGGATATCTGGCGCGTCGGCGTCGCCGGCGGTCCCGCGCTGAACGTCACGGGAAACGGTAAGGCGCAGGGGATCCGCTACCAGATGCGCGTCGGTGCGGACCCGAAGGAGCGAGGGATCGACCTCACGAAGCCGCTCTTCGTCGAGACGTACGGCGAGCGCACCAAGAAGGAAGGGCTCGTGCAGGTAGACGCGCAGCGTGGCGGGGCGCGGGTGCTGGCGTGGGAGGATGCGAAGATCGACTTCCGTCGCGCGCGCGACGCCGAGGTGTGGGCATTCACGCGGCAGACCTTCGTGCGCTTCCCGGATTGGTACGTGGCCGACGCCGGGCTCTCGAACGAGCGGCGGCTCACCGACGCGAACCCGCAGCAGGCGGAGATCGCGTGGAGCGCCGGGGCGCGGCTCATCGACTACAAGTGCGAGAACAGCGACATCCCAATGCAGGGCGCGCTCTTCCTCCCGGCGGGGTACGAGGAGGGGAAGCGCTACCCCACGCTGACGTACATCTACGAATTGCTGAGTCAGGGGCTCCACGCCTACGCGCAGCCCAATGCGACGCGCTACGCGAACCCGAGCGTCTACACGTCGCGGGGCTACGCGTACTTCATGCCCGACATCCGGTACCAGCTGGACGAGCCGGGTCGGTCAGCGGTCTGGTGCGTGGTGCCGGCGGTGAAGGCCGCGATCGCGGCGGGGATCGTCGATTCGACGAACGTCGCGCTGCAGGGGCACAGCTGGGGCGGCTACCAGACGAGCTTCATCACCACGCAGACGAACCTCTTCAAGACGGCGATCGCCGGCGCCCCGCTTACGGATATGGTGTCGATGTTCAGCTCCGTGTACTGGAACAGCGGGAACACCAACCAGGGGATCTTCATCTCGAGCCAGGGACGTTTCCGCTCGAGCTACGCGCGGAATCCCGACGCCTACCTGCGCAACTCACCGAACCGGTTCGCGCAGAACGTGAACATCCCCTTCATGATCCTCCACAACGACCGTGACGGCGCCGTGGACTTCAATCAGGGGATCACGCACTACAACACGCTGCGCGAGCTCGGAAAGGAGGTCGTGCTGCTCGAGTACGTCGGGGAGAACCACGGGCTCGCCCGCCCCGCCAACCAGAAGGATTACGCGATGCGGATGCAGGAGTGGTTCGATCACTTCCTGCAGGGGAAGCCGGCGCCCCAGTGGATGCAGGAGGGCGTGCCGCGCCTCAAGATGGAGGAGCACCTGCGCGAGCGGCGGCCGTTGGTGGATCCGAAGGCGGCGCCGAAGAAGCCGATCGCGATGTGAGCCTATCCATCCCCCACGCCACCACCCACCCGAGTCCCGCCGCCAGCACCACATCGCTCAGGAAGTGCGCGCGCGCCATCACCCGCGTGAGCGCACATCCTGCGGCGAGCGCATACCCCACCCATCGCACCCGCGGGTAGAGCCGGGCGAGCATCGCCGCGCCCGCGAACGCCACGAGCGTGTGCGAGCTCGGCATCGCCAGTCCGGCGGTGCTCCAGGTGCGCTCTCCCCAGTCACGGAAGACGTGCACCCCATCGTGCGGCTCGGGACGTTCGCGCCGGATCGTGAGCTTCCCCACCTCCGCGACGAGTCCGCCGAGCGCCGCTGACCAGAAAAGGAGCGACGCGCGCCGCTTCGCGAGCGCACGGCGCGCGGGCTCGGCCCCCTCCTGCAACGCGATCGCGACCGCGAGGGCGAGCCAGGTACCGAGGAACCCCATCACGCGGAGCAGGCGGCCCCAATCGCGATCGTAGACCTTCGGGTCGTACCACCGCGCGTAGGCCCAGGCGTCGGCCACCCAGGCGAGCGCCGTGAGGACTGCGGTGATGGCGAGCGCGCGCACGAGCGGACGCCACGATGTCAGCTCGTCGCTGATGTGAGTCGCCTCCAACGGGTCACTCGTGCCCTCGGCGTGATCGTTCATCGGATGACTCCCTCGAACCCCGTGAGGATGCGCTCGGTCATCCCCCAGATGGTGAAATCTTCGAACTGCACCGCCTCGACCTGCAGGGTGAAGCCTCGGGCGCGCACGGTGGTCTGCCCCCGCGCCCTGGGATCCCGGAGCGCCGAGAGCGGCACCCATCGCGCCTCCGCGACCTCGTCGCTGATGGTGACCGCGGGATTCCCGGTGTACAGGGTCACGAACGGCCGGACGATGATCGACGGGAGATGCGGGGTGCGCGGCCGGAGATCGTCGAGCGCTCCGAGCACGCGTCCGTGCGCCCCGAGGTCGAGCCCGACCTCCTCGTGCGTCTCACGGATGGCGGTCTGCTCGAGCGAGTGGTCGTTGGGATCGACCCCACCACCTGGGAGCCCAATCTGCCCGCTCCACGGATCGTCGGCGCGTTCGGCGCGCCGGATGAGCAGCAACTCGGCGTCGTCGTGCGCGAGCGGCCGGAGGACGAGCGCCACGGCGGCTTCACGAAAGGTCCCGTCCCGCTCGGCGGGGACACCCGGGCGCGCCGCGAGGGCGCGCGTGACGCGGGCGACGAACGGATGCGCGCCCGCGTCCACCGCCGTCAGGACTCGACCGGCCCGCCCGCCGCGGCCCACCCGCCGAAGCCACCCGCCATCGACGCGACCCGCGTGTACCCCATCTGCTGCATCGTGTCGGCGGCGAGGGCCGAGCGGTTCCCGCTGGCGCAGTAGAGGACGATGTCGGTATCGCGCGGGGCGACGGCCTCGATCTTCGACTCGAGGACGCCGCGCGGGATCACGAGCGCGCTAGGAATGCGGCCGAGGTTGGTCTCCTGCGGTTCACGGCAATCGATGACGAGCGGCGCTGCGGCGCCGGCGAGCGCCTGTTGGAGCTCGGCGACGCTGACCTGGCGGATGCGGCTCTTGGCGTCGGCGATGAGGTCGGAGGCGGTCTTCATTGGGAGGGAGCAGGAATGAGGGATGAGGGATGAGGGGTCAGGATTCAGGTGAGCACTGGGTCGAATCAGTCAGCAGCCGTGGCGACCTAGACTCTGGCACCTGGCACCTGACCCCTGACCCCTGACGCCTCACACCTGGTACCTGGTACCTGCCCCCACTCATATGTACCCCCCTCGCCCCCGCGACGCCATCTTTCCCCTATGTCGCTCACCTCGCAGGTCCTCCTCGCGCTGGTCGCCGGCTTCGCGGTGGGGCTCCCGCTCGCCGGCGCTGACGCCCCCGCGGCGGTCCGGCTCCTCGGCGCGCTCGAACCCGTCGGGCTCCTCTTCGTGAACGCGATCCGGATGACCGTCATCCCGCTCGTCGTCTCGAGCCTCGTCGTCGGCGTCGCCTCCGCGCCCGACCAACGCACCATCGGCCGGCTCGGCGCTCGCGCGCTCCTCCTCTTCGTCGTCGCAGTCGCCGCGGCGGCGGTGGTCGGGGTGACGCTCGGCCCGCCCCTCCTCGCGCGGATCCCGATCGATCCCGCGGCCATCGCCGCGCTGCAGGCGGGCGCGCCCGATGCGGCGAGCGGGGCGGCGGCGCTGCCGAGTGCCGGCGAGTGGCTGGTGAGCCTCGTCCCCGCGAACCCGTTCAAGGCGATGGCCGACGGCGCGATGCTCCCGCTCATCGTCGCGACACTCGCCTTCGCTGCCGCGCTGATGGGGGTCGCCCCGGCGCGCCGCGGTGCCGTCATCGCCTTCTTCGAAGGACTGATGGACGCGTCGCTCCTGCTCGTGCGCGCAATCCTCCGGTTCGCGCCGATCGGCGTCTTCGCGCTCACGGTGGGTGTCGCGGCGAAGCTCGGGCTCGGCGCCCTCGCCGCGCTCGGCGGCTACATCGTGATTGTCTCGGGCCTCTGCGTGCTGTATGTGGCCGGTGTGCTCTACCCCGCGGCCGCGACGCTCGGTCGCCTCCCGCTCGCGACCTTCGCGCGCGCGGCGCTCCCCGCCCAGTCGATCGCCTTCAGCTCGCGCTCCTCGCTCGCCGCGCTCCCCGCGATGCTCGAGAGCGTGCGTGAGACGCTCCGTCTGCCCCCGGCGATCGGGAGCGTGCTCGTCCCGCTCGCCTCGACCCTCTTCCGCGCTGGTGCCGGCGTCGGCCAGACGGTCGGCGTCTGCTTCATCGCGCGCCTCTACGGCGTCGACCTCGGCGCGGCACAGCTCGTGACGATCGCCCTCACGGCGGTCGTGACCTCGTTCTCCGTCCCCGGGATCCCGGGCGGGTCGATCGTCGTGATGGTGCCGATCCTCACCGCGGCCGGCATCCCCGTCGAAGGGATCGGGATCCTCCTCGGTGCCGACACGATCCCCGATATGTTCCGCACGACGACGAACGTCACGGGCCATCTCACCGCCTCGGTGATCCTCGCGCGCGGCGAGCGGGCGTGACGCCGTTCGCGGTCCTGTTCGACCTTGACGGGACGCTCGTCGACTCGATCGAACTCCTCGTGCAGTCGATGGAGTTCGCCTACGGCGACCGCACGCGCCGCCCGCCGCGCGACGAGTGGATCGCCGCCATCGGGACGCCGCTCGACGCGATGCTCGCGCGGTGGGCCGACGGCGACGCCGACGTGGCATTCCTGAAGGCCCGGTATCGCGAGTACCAGCTCGCACACCACAACGCGATGACGCACGCATATCCGGACGCCGTCGCGACGGTACGCGCCCTCCATGCGGCGGGCCATCCACTCGGGATCGTCACGTCGAAGCTCGAGGTGGGCGCCCGGCGTGCGCTCCGGCTGCACGACATCGAGTCCTGCTTCACCGCCGTCGTCGGGATGGATGCGACCACCCGACACAAGCCGGAACCGGAGCCGGTGTGGCACGCGCTCGAGGCGCTCGGCGGGATCCCGACGACCCGCGCCCTCTTCGTCGGCGATTCCACGCACGATATGCGCGCGGGGCGTGCCGCCGGCGTGCAGACGGCCGCCGCGCTCTGGGGCCCCTTCTCGCGCGAGCAACTCGCACCGACGGCGCCCGATCATTGGCTGGCCGGATTCGCGGAACTTCGCGGTCTGGTGACGCGACTCACGATGGCGTGATACCGACGCGTGCGACGGAGGGCCACACCCTCCGCGCATGCTCACCGCCCACGCCGCGGCCACGCTCCTCGACGGACTCGCGGGATCCGCCCCGCTCGCGACCCTCCTCCCCCCGCTCGGCTTCCCGGCGGCGCGCCGCCTCGACCGTGTCACGCGCGAGCGGCTCGGGCTGACCGACGGGGCGTGGGAGGCCAGCCTCGCCATCGCGGGGAGTCGCCGCCGAGCTGCGGTGGTGGATGCCAGCGACGCCGCGGTGGTGCGGGCCCAGTTGGTCACGCTCACCCAATGCTCTGGGCAGACGGCGGTGCGGACGGGGAAGGACCTGCGCGGGATCGCCCTCGCGCGGACGACTGAAGGGGAACGTTTGATCGGGGTCCGTCGTGGCGCGGACAGGAGATGGCGGGCGACGGAGGATCCGCGTCGACTGCGACGGTGGGTCGGGTCGGTGGGGCGTTTCGATGGGAAAGCGATCTCACCGACCGCCGCGATCGCAGAGGTACGCCGCGCGGTCGCACGATATCTCGCGCGATCGGCGTGGCGATCCGAGGCGGTCGAGTCCGAGGTCCCGCCGCCGGACCTCACACGTCTCCGCCGTCGGCTCGATGCCATCGTGACGAGGGCGCCCGCGCTCGAACGGCACGCGCGGTGGCTCGCACGTGCCGCCGGACGCCTTGAGGCAGGCCGTGCGGACCGCCTTCACGCCGCGCTTCGGACACGGGAGGAGGCCCCCTTTCTCCGGGCGATCGCCGATTGCTTCGCGGACGACGCCCCGTCCCCGGCGGCATCCCCCGCCCGCGGTGCGCCCAGACTCATCGCTACCCTCGTGGTTCTCCCGCAGGAACCGACGCCCTGAGGCCGACGAAACCCGGCACACCATCCCGTCGTATGACGGGTGTCCCCGCGTTCCCTACCGTGCCAGGAGTCCCGATGCGCCGCCCCGCCCCGTTCCGTCCTGCTCTCTGCCTCGCCGCCGCGCTCCTCGTCGTGACCCCACTGCACGCCCAGACGACGAGCTGGCGATGGAGCGGCACCGTCGCCGCGGGGCGAGCGGTCCACATCCACAACGTGAACGGCGCCGTGGAGGTGGAGCCCGGGACGGGGACGACGGTCGAGGTCGTCGCGGAGAAGAAGTGGCGCCGTGGGAACCCCGAGGATGTGCGGATCGAAGCGCGCCAGGCCGGCAGCGGCGGCGACCTCACCATCTGCGCGCTCTGGGGGCCGGCGGCGCGCTGTGAGCCCGACGGGATCGTCTCGGGCCGCAACCGGATCCGGAACAGCGACGTCTCCGTCAAGCTCACGATCAAGGTCCCCGTCGGGGCCCGCGTCGATGCCCACACCGTCAACGGCGGCGTCACCGTCACCGGCCTCGGCGGCGACGTCGAGATCTCGACCGTGAACGGGAGCATCACTGCGCGGAACACGACCGGCGCGGTCTCCGGCTCGACGGTGAACGGGAGCATCACCGCGCGCACCACACCGAGCGCGACGACCGACGTCGAGTTCTCGACGGTCAACGGGTCGATCACGCTCGAGCTCCCCACCACGGCGAATGCCGACGTGGACCTCAGCGTCGTCAACGGCAAGATCACCTCGGCGCTCCCCGTGCTCCTCGACGGCGAACTGAGCCGTCGGAAGGTGAAGGCACGAATCGGCGCTGGCGGCCCCGACTTGCGCGCCTCGACCGTGAACGGCAGCATCACCATCAGGACCTTCTGAGGCGATGCGCTGACCCCCACCCCCGAGGTGCCCGTGACCACCCTCGACGTCGTCGCCCTCCTCCGTCGCGGGATGCTCGCGTTGCTCCTCTTCGGCGCGGCGGGGCTGATCGGCGAGCTGGTCCTCCTCGAGCACTATGAGGATCCGCAGCAGTTCGTGCCATTCGCCCTGCTCGGCGTGACGCTGGTGGTCGGTGGCTGGCACGCGTGGGACGGTGGCGCTGCCAGTCTCCGCGCGCTCCGCGTGGTGATGGTCCTGCTCATCCTTGCGGCACCGGTGGGGATCTACTTCCACCTCACCGGGAACTACGCGACGGAACACGACTTCGACCCCTCGCTGCTGGGCCTCGATCTCTGGCTGACGGTGATCCGGGGCGAAGCGCCGTCACTCGCCCCGGGGACGCTCGCGCAGTTCGGGCTCCTCGGCCTGCTCTACAGCTGGCGACACCCCGCGCTGGGGGAGTGATCCCGGCGCGCCGTCACGGACCTCCCGCGCGTGCCGGCAACGTGCGGCGGGCCGACGTCGCCGCTCAGGGGCGCGGTGCGCAGAGGTATTCCAGCGCGACTCCCGAGAAGTTGCTCCGGAAGACCGGCCCGTAGCCGGGGTTCTGCGGGACGCGCCGCTCGTAGATCGTCCCCTTCTTCTCGTCGAGATAGATCGTCGTCTCACGCACCAGCACCGCCTTCCGCGTGCAATCGAAGGTGGCATCCGCCCGTGAGGCGGTGATGAGCCCCTTCGGCGTCATCGACGGCGTGCCATAGGTGCTACGCACCGTCGCGGAGACGCGGTCCCCGTCGCGGACGATCGTTCGCGGATCGACGAAGACGGCGTTGCCGGTCACGGTCCGCCCGATCTCCTGCCAGCGCGGCGCGCCCTGCGCGGGGAGCGGCACCGCGGCAAACGAAGTCACGGCGGTCAGCGCCAGCGCGGCGCGTGCGCAACGACGAATCGACGAAGGGGTCGACGAAGGGATCGGCATACGGGGCAGGCTCCGGTCAGGCAGAATCGGTGCGAGGATAGTCCGGCGAGAGCGATCAGACGAGAACGATCATGCGGGCGCGGCGGGTCGTGAGGCGCGCCACGCCGTGAGTCCCGCGGCACCGAAGAGCGCCGCGGCGAGGAGGAACGGCAACCCCGGCAGATGCATCGTGCCGCCGGGGGCGATGGCGAAGGAGAACGAGGCGGTGAAGAGCGCGGGGCCGATCATCCCGGCGATCCCGGTGAGGCTACTGTTCGCCCCCTGCACCTGCCCCTGCTCCGACGGGCCGACGCGCCGCGAGATCAGACCGAGGAGCGAGGGATTGAAGAGCCCCGCCGGACAGTAGACGAGCGCGCCGAGCCAGAAGGCGAGCTCGTTCGAGGCGACTCCGTAGAGGAAGAACCCCGCCGCCCCCGCTGTGGCGCCGATGGCGATCGCGCGCCGTTCGCCGAGCCGCTGCACGAGGGGACGGACGATACCCCCCTGCACCACGACATTGAGCACCCCGACCATCGCGAGCGCGTACCCCACGCGGCGCGCATCCCACGCGAGCGTGTAGCCCGCCCAGAGGACGAAGACGCTCGAGAAGACGGTGTGTCCGATCGCATACAGGAGGCTCGCGGAGGCAAGACCGAGGAGCTCGCGATGCGCCCGCAGCAGCGTGAGCGACCCGAGTGGATTCGCGCGCGACCAGCGGAACGGGGCCCGCCGCTCAGGCGGCAGCGACTCCGGGAGCACGAAGAGGCCGTAGCACGCATTGAGGAGCGCGATGCCGCCGGCGACGAAGAAGGGGAGCCGCGGGTTCGTCGCGCCGAGGATGCCGCCAAGGGCAGGGCCGATGATGAAGCCGAATCCCCAGGCGGCGCCGACAAGACCGAAGGAGGCGGCGCGGCGTTCCGGCGGCGTGACGTCAGCGATGTACGCCGTCGCGGTGGCGAACCCCGCCGCCGTCATCCCCGAAAGCACCCGGCCGATGAAGAGCCAGGTGAGGGAGGGGGCGAGCGCCATCAACAGGTAATCGAGGCCGAGCCCGGCGATCGAGAGGAGGAGCACCGGCCGACGGCCGAAGCGGTCGGAGAGCGCGCCGAGCAGGGGCGAACAGAGGAACTGCATCGCCGCCCAAGTGGTGCCGAAGATCCCGTACCAGTGCGCGGCCTGCTGCGTATCCCCGCCGACGAACCCCTTGATGAGCTGCGGCAGCACCGGGATCACGATCCCGAATGCGACGATGTCGAGGATCAGGGAGACGAAGATGAACGCGAGGGCCGCGCGACGCGGCGGCGACAGGTCGAGCGAGGCGTCAGCGGTCACGCCCGCAAGTGTAACACCGACCGACCCAGTCCGGCGGGGAACCTCCGGCTTGTGCCGGGGGATGAATGGCAGGACGTTTGGGATGTCACACCTGAACCGAGGACCCTGCGATGTCCAAGCGTCACTCCACCGAGCGTCACGCCCCCTGCACCGGCGCCTGCACCGAGCACACGTCAGCGCAGGGCGCGGACCGCGACCGCCGCGGCTTCCTCCGGGACGGCCTCCTCGCCGTCGCGGCGCTGACCGCCATCGCCGGTGACGCAGCGCCCCTCGAGGCGATGGCCCGCACCCTCGCCACCGGCCTCGCCGTCGGCGCCACGGTGACCTACGACATCCCCGCCGCGGACGGCGCGACGATCGACCGCACGAACCGCGTCATCCTCATCCGACATCAGGGGATGCTCTACGCCGCCGACCTCGAATGCCCGCACAAGGGGACGATGGTCCAGTGGCAGCCGGCGCAGGAGCGCTTCTTCTGCCCCAAGCACAAGAGCACCTTCCGGCCGGAAGGGACGCGCATCCAAGGGAAGTCGCCGCGGAGTCTCGACCGATACGCTGTGCGTCTCGAGGGCGGGAAGGTCGTGGTCGACACCGCGCAGCCGGTCGATGGTGACGCGGCGGGGTGGGCGCAGCGCGGCGTGCGGATAGGGTGACCGCCGGGCTGACCGCCGCCGCGGCACCCGGATTCACCCCGCGACCTCCCGCTCCACGGCCGCGCGTAGGATGCTCATGAAGTCCTGCGCATTCGTCACGACCCCCACCGCTTGGTGGGTCCCGCGGTCCTTGAGCTTCCCCACGAGGAACTCGCTCGCATCGACGCAGACGGTCGGGAGCTCACAGAGCCCGCGATGCGGATCCTCGTAGTACGCCGGGAGCATATTGCCGACCGCGATGGAATGCAGCGCGGTCGCGATCATCACCGCCATCGTCGCCTGCACCGTGTGCGCGCGCGTCGCCGTCTGCGCCTCCACCACATCGGTGAACACGTCGGGCAGCGGGCCGTCGTCGCGGATGGAGCCCCCGAGCACGTACGGCACCTCCTCGACGACGCAGGCGTGCATGATCCCGCCGGTGATGAGGCCGCCCCGCACCGCCGCGGCGATCGATCCCGCCCGACGCACGGCATTGATGGCCCGCATATGCGCGGCGTGGCCGCCGGGCGTCGGCTCCCCCTGACTCGTCATCCCGAGCGTCGTCCCGACGATCGCCGCCTCGATGTCGTGCACCGCGACGGCGTTCCCCGCGAGCAGCGCCTGCACATAGCCGTTCCGGATGAACCAGACGAGGTTGTCGCGGGCACGTGAATGCACGAGCGCAGGGCCCGCCACCCAGAGCACGTAGCCGCCGCGCCGCTTCTCCTCGACGAGCATCCGCGCGATCGCGGCGTAGTCGATCGGCTTCTCGCGCGAGACCTGGCTCGACATGAAGTGGAAATCCCCGCCGGGGCCGGCCTCCGCGACGAAGCCGTGCGCGTGGACGAGCACCCCCTCGCGCCCATCCTCCGCTGCGCCGACGACGACCAGATCGCCGCGGCGCACGCGCCGCCCCTCCCGCACCCACCAGACGCCGTCGGCGTCCCGCACGAGCACGCCATCCATCCGCGGCTCGCGCGGGAGCGTCCAGCGTCCGTCCGTCCCCTTCACGTACGTCGGGAGATTCGTCGTCGCGAAGAAGCCGTCGGGAAGGACCCCGTCCTGCGTGACGGCTGCCGTGCGCGCGGGGGGCGCCGCCACGAGATGGGGCGCGGAGAAGTCGGGGGCCTGATAGCGGGTGGTGGGCATCGTCCGTCCTCAGAGGATCCGTTTGCCGAGGGCGCTGAGGATCAGCTCCGCCGCGATCTCGGCCGTGCGGTTGTGTTCGTCGAGCACGGGGTTCACCTCGACGACATCGAGCCCGACGAGCTTCCCCGTGTCGGCCAGCATCTCCATCGCGAGATGCGCCTCGCGATACGTCATCCCGCCGGGGACCGCAGTCCCGACACCGGGCGCCTCGGCGGGGTCGATCACGTCCATATCGAACGAGACCCAAATCGCATCCGTCTCGCGCGTGGCGGTGGCGATCGCCTCCTCGAGCACGGTCCGCACGCCACGTTCATCGAGCGCGCGCATCGTGTACGTCGCGAGCCCCCACTTGGTGATGTGATGCCGTTCGGCCACATCGAGGTCGCGCTGGCCGACGAGCGCCAGATCCCGCGCGCGCAGCGCCGGCGCGGCTCCCGCGATCCCGGCCAGCGCGCGGTCCCCGTGCCCGAGCAGCGCGGCAAGGGGCATCCCGTGCACGTTCCCCGACCGCGACGTGCCCGGCGTGTTGAGGTCACCGTGCGCATCGATCCACAGGAGCCCGAGGCGGCGGCCACGCTGGGCGAGATGTGCGGCGGCCCCAGCGACGGACCCCGCCGCGAGGGCGTGATCCCCGCCGAGCACCACCGGCGTGCGCCCCGCGGCGAGCGCGTCACGCGTGGCCGCGGCGACGGCGGTGCAGACCTCGGTGATGGCACCGAGATAGCGGGCCCCGCGCTGCGCCCCCTTCGCGGCATCCTCACGGAAGGGGACGGGGACGTTCCCCGCGTCCTCGACGTCGTGCCCGAGAGCGACGAGCCGGTCGCGGAGGTCGGTGTATCGGACGGCGGAGGGCCCCATATCGACCCCGCGGCGCGAGGCGCCGAGGTCCATAGGGACGCCGATGAGTCGGATGGCAGTCATAGCCACATCCTACGCGCCGACGCACGGTCTCACCCGCGTCCAGCATACACTTGCATCGCCTGCACCCGATATGCGTGCGCCGCCGCATATTCTTCGCACCTCCCGCGTCTGCCTCGCGCGGGCATCTCCTCCCACTCCCCCTCTCGCGATTCGCTCACCCCGCCTGGGCGCGCGACGCGGCCAACTACGAGGTGAACATCCGGCAGTTCACGCCGGAGGGCACCTTCACCGCGCTCCTCCCGCATCTCGCGCGCCTCGACTCCCTCGGCGTCGATATCCTCTGGTTGATGCCGGTGCAGCCGATCGGTGTGAAGGACCGGAAGGGGGGCCTCGGGTCGTACTACTCGATCAGCGATTGCCGCGCGACGAATCCCGAGTTCGGGACCGCGGAGGAGCTGAAGGCGGTGATCGACTCCGCGCACGCGCTGGGGCTGAAGGTGATCCTCGACTGGGTCGCGAATCACACCTCGCGCGACCACACCTGGATCACCGCGCACCCCGACTGGTACACGCAGCGCGCCGACGGCTCAATCTCCTTCCCGCGCAACGAGGACGGCACCGAGACCGACTGGACCGACGTCGCGGATCTGAAGTATGACCAGCCGGCGATGCGCGAGGCGATGATCGCCGATATGGCGTGGTGGGTGCAGGCGATGGGCGTCGACGGGTTCCGCTGCGACGTCGCCTGGGGAATCGGGATGGACTTCTGGCGCCAGGCGCGCGCCGCGCTGCTGCGCGAGCGCGCGGACCTCTTCCTCCTCGCCGAAGCGGAGGGACCGAAGTACCACACGGCCTTCGACGCGACGTACGGGTGGGAGCTGCACCACCTGATGAACCGGCTCGCGCAGGGGAAGGACTCGTTCCCGAGCCTCGACGCCTGGCTCGAGAAGGACGCGACCGAGTATCCCGCGAACGCGATGCGGATGATGTTCACCAGCAACCACGACGAGAACAGCTGGCAGGGGACGGAGTTCGAGCGGATGGGCGCGAACCACCGCGCGATGTTCGTGCTCGCCGCGACGCTCCGCGGGTCGATCCCACTCGTCTACACCGGGCAGGAGGCAGGGCTGGCGAAGCGGCTCCGCTTCTTCGAGAAGGACACCGTCTCGTGGACCGACCAGTCCGCGGCGCCCTTCTACCGCGCGATGCTCGAACTCAAGTCGGCGACGCCGGCGCTCTGGAACGGGGACGATGGCGGCGACCAGGCGAAGCTCGCCGGCACCGGCCCGGCGGCGGTGTATGCCTTCACGCGGGCCGAGGGGACGAGCGTCGCGCTCGTCGCGGTGAACCTCGGCACGACGGCGGCGACGTATCGCTACACCGGGCCCGCCGCGCCCGGCGACTACCGCGACGCGTTCACGGGGGCGACGGTCGTCCTCGGCGCCGAGGGCACGCTCACGCTCCCGGCGAACGGCTACGTGGTGCTCACGCGGTAGCCGGCGGTCGCCGGCGCGCGGGTCGCCTCAGCGAGGCGTCTCGCGCGCCGGGGCACCAGCGCTCAGCAGGAGACCGGCGACGACGACGGCGACGGCGCCGATCACGTTGTGCCAGAGGAAGGCGATGTCGGGGCGCAGCACGCTCACCGCGCCGACGGTCGCCATCCCCGCGATCAGCCCGCCGAACGCCCCGCGGGCGCGCGCGCGCGGCAGCATCGCGAGGAGGAAGACGCCGAGGATGGAGCCGTAGAAGAACGAACCGAACCGGTTCACGACTTCGATAAGCGAGCCAAGGGTCGCAGCATAGAGGGCGATCACGCAGGCGAAGGCGCCCCAGAGCGCCGTGGCCCACTTGGAGGCGCGCAGATAGTGCGCCTCGTCCGCCACCGTCACGAACCGACGGCGATAGAAGTCGACGATTGTGGCGGTAGAGAGGGAGTTGAGCTCCGCCGCGATGCTCGACATCGCGGCGGCGAGCACCGCGGCGAGGAAGAGTCCCACGAGCCCCGCCGGGAGCACATCGAGGACGAAGCGCGGGATCACATAGTTCACGTCGCGGGTCGGACCGGCGACGACCTTCCCCGCCTCGGCGAGCGCGACAGCGCGCACCTGGTCCGCCTCGCGCTCCTGACCCTTGTACGTCGCCGTCGCCTCGGCGAGTGCCGCGGGATCCTCGGCGGCGCGAGCACCGGCCATCGCCCGAGCCGCCGAGGCGCGGGCGACGGCGACGTCAGCGTAGCGGCGCGTAAGGGAGTCGAACGTCGCCGGCGCCGCCGCCCGCATCGCGCGCTCGTGCGCGGGGTTGTGATAGAGCGGCCCCGTCTGGAACACGTGGTACAGGAAGACGAGGACGCCGAGCAGGAGGATCAGCGCCTGAAGCGGGATCTTCCAGTAGGCGCTCATCAGGAGCGAGCTACGTGCCTCATCCACCGAGCGCGCCGCGAGGTAGCGCTGCACCTGGCTCTGGTCGGTCCCGAAGTACGAGAGCATCAGGAAGGTGCCGCCGATGAGGCCCGACCAGAGCGTGTACGGATTCTCGAGCGAGAACGAGAAGTCGAAGACGCGCAGTCGCCCCGCAGCGCCCGCGACGGCGAGGGCGTCGTCGAGCGGGACGGGGATACGCGTGATGAGCACGACGGCTATCGCGGTCACAGCGCCGACGATGACGACCATCTGCTTCACATCCGCCCACGTCACCGCCTGCACCCCCCCCACGACGGTGTATAGCACCGTCGGCACGCCGATCATCGCGACGCACCACGCGAGGGGCCAGCCGAGCACCGCCGAGAGGACGACCGCCGGGGCGGAGATGATCGCGCCGCAGGAGAGCCCGCGGGAGAGCAGAAAGAGAAGGCTCGTGAGGGTCCGCGTCCGCGCGTCGAAGCGCCGCTCGAGGTACTCGTACGCGGTGTACACCTTCGCGCGATGCAGAAACGGCACGAGCGTGACGCCGAGCACGACCATCGCGAGCGGGAGCCCGAAGTAGAACTGCACGAAGCGGAGGCCGTCGGTGGCGCCCTGCCCCGTCGTGCCGACGAGGGTGATCGCCGACAGCTGCGTCGCCATCACCGAGAGCCCGACGGCCCACCAGGGGAGGCTGCGGTTCGCGAGGAAGTACCCCTCGATGTCGGTCGTGCCACGTGCCCGCCGGAGCCCGTCCCAGACGATGTAGCCGAGATACCCGATGACGATCACCCAATCGAGCGGACGCATCGTCAGGCCCCGTACCGACGCTGGAGCCACCAGAGGACGAGCAAGGTGACGACCTGGACGGTCATCACGCGGACCAGCGTCTCGCGGAAGGGGCGGGCCATCCCCCAAGATACACACATGCTCCCCGTCCTCCTCCTCGCGCTCGGCGCGCTCATCTCCCTCCCCCTGACCGCCCTCGGTCTCCCGGGGACCTGGCTCTTCCTCGCCGGCGCGGCGGTGTACAAGGGGCTCGCCCCAGACGCCGGACTCACCTGGGTGGCGCTCGGCGTGGCCACGTCGCTCGCCGCGGTGGCGGAGCTGCTCGAGTTCATCGTCTCGATGCGGGCGACGACGCGCACGGGAGGTTCGTCGCGGGCGGCGTGGGGCGCGCTGGCCGGCGGGCTCATCGGCGCAGTCGTTGGCGTCCCGATCCCGCTGCTCGGCTCCCTGATCGGCTCCTTCGTCGGCGCCTTCGCTGGGGCGCTGGCGGCCGAGTACTCGGTGCACGGCGACGAGGCCCGCGCTGGTCGGGTCGCGTGGGGCGCCCTGATCGGTCGCGTCGTCGCCGCCGCGGTGAAGGTCGCATTCGGCGTCCTCGTCGCGGTGATCATCTGCTGGTCGGCCGCCGACTGAGGCGCGCGCGCGTCCGCCGCGCGCGCTAGAGATACGGGGAGAAGAGCCGTGCGATCCCGTCGCGCACTTTGATCGGCAGCGGACGCGCGTCGAGCGCCGCGAGCGAGGTCGGCCGCGCCTTCGCGATACGGTCGGTGACGAGATCATCAAGCATCGCTGCACACCGCGGACAATAGAGCTCGACATCGAGCTCGAAGTTGAGGCGCAGGCTGCGCGGATCCCAGTTGGTGGAGCCGATGAGCGCCCACCGGCGGTCGACGACCATCACCTTGCTGTGGTCGAAGGGCGGCGGGGTGAAGAAGACGCGGCACCCCGGACGGAGCACCTGCCAGAGCTGCGCCGCCGCGGCCCACTGCACCGGGAGGATGTTCCCCCGCGCGGGGAGGACGATGTCCACCTGCACGCCGCGGCGGGCCGCGACGCCGAGCGCGGCGATAAGGCTCTGGTCCGGGAGGAAGTACGGTGTCACGATGCGCACCGACTCGCGCGCCATCGCGAGGGCGCCGAGCAGGACGGTATGCAGGACCTCGAGATCGCCGTCGGGGCCGTCGGTGATCACGCGGGCGACGCTCTCCCCGGCGTCCTCCAGCCGCGGATACCACCCCGGCCCCTCGAGGAACTCATCGGTGGTGAACGCCCAGTCCTCAGCGAACGCGTCCTGGATCTGCGCGACCACCGGCCCCGCGAGGCGGAAGTGGAGGTCACGCACCGGATGCGCCGGCCGTGAGGCGAGGAGGTGCGTCGCGCGGATGTTCATCCCGCCGGTGAACGCGACTGCGCCATCGACGGTGAGGATCTTGCGGTGCGTGCGAAGATTGAAGAGGCCGAGGCCCGCATCCCGGATACCGGCGAGGAAGAGCGCGGTGGGCACACCGGCGGCACGGAGCGCGCGGTGCGCCGGCGGCCAGCTGTAGCGCGCGCCGATGCCATCGATGAGGACGCGGACCTCGACACCGCGGCGGACCGCAGCGGCAAGGGCGTCGATGATCGGTCGGCCCGCGACGTCGTCGCCGAAGATGTAGGTGGAGAGTCCGATGGTGTGCCGGGCCCCGGCGATCGCCTCGAGCATCGCCGGATACGCGTCGTCGCCGTCCCGGAGAAGCGTCACCACGTTCCCGCTCAACGCCGGGCGGTCCGCGACCGCCTCGGCGAGCGTCGCGAGCGCGTGGAGCTGCGGGTCCGCGAGGGCCTGTCCGCGCGCACGCGCGATGCGGAGCTGGCCCGTGGTGGTGAGCGGGGCCCGGCGTCGGGCCCGATGCATCAGGCTCGCCCGCCGCTTGATCCGGTTGAGTCCAAAGGCGGCGTACAGGAGGGCCCCCACCCCGGGGACCAGCCAGATGAGACCGGTCCACCCCGTCGCCGCCCGCACATCGCGCTTCCGGAGGATCGCGTGCAGGCTCGCCACGAGATTCACCGCGACCAGCGCGACGGTCAGGGCGGCGCCCCAGGGACGCGGGAGGAGGGGGACGTCGGGCGGGGGAACGGGCATACGCGGCGAGCGTAATGTAGGAGACGGTCCTGTCACCCGCGCCCCGAGTTTGCCCGACGTCCGCGTTGGGGTGAGATTCGAGGCTGGGACCGCGCGACCCGCCCGATCGGTCGCCGCATCGCCCCGCCCATCGCGCCCCCGGCTCGCCCGAGGGACCTCGGAGGATCGCTATGAAGGTCACGTTCACCGTCAACGGCACCGCCAAGACCGTCGACGTCCCCGCGGATATGCCGCTCCTCTGGATCCTGCGTGACGTGCTCGACCTCAAGGGGACGAAGTACGGCTGCGGCGCGGCGCTCTGCGGCGCCTGCACCGTCCACGTGAACGGCTCGGCGACCCGCTCCTGCCAGGTGCCGGCGAGCGCGGTCCAGGGACGACGCGTGACGACGATCGAGGGGCTCTCTCCCGACGGGACCCATCCGCTACAGCAGGCGTGGCAGGAGCTCGACGTCCCGCAGTGCGGGTACTGTCAGGCGGGCCAGCTGATGCAGGCGGCGGAATTGCTCGCGAACACGCCGAACCCCACCGACGCCGACATCGACGCGGCGATGTACGGTAACCTCTGCCGCTGCGCCACCTATCACCGCATCCGCGACGGCATCAAGCGCGCCGCCGCGATGCGCACCGGACGGGAGTGAGCCGATGACCACCGATCGTCGCGAGTTCCTCCGCGTCTCCGCCCTCGCGGGCGGCGGGCTCCTCCTCTCCACGATGGTCGACCTCGACGGCGTCGCCGCCCTCGGGGCGATGCAGCCGACCGCCGCCTTCACCCCGAACGCCTTCATCCGCATCACCCCCGCCGGGGCGATCACGATCCTCGCGAAGAACCCGGAGGTCGGGCAGGGGGTGCGCACGATGCTGCCGATGCTCGTGGCCGAGGAGCTGGATGTCCCCTGGGCGAGTGTCACCGTCGAGCAGGCGATGGCCGATGAGGCGCGCTACGGCCGGCAGTTCGCCGGCGGGAGCACCTCGACGCCGATGAACTGGGAACCGCTGCGCCGGGCCGGCGCGGTGGGACGCCAGCTGTTGGTCACGGCGGCGGCGCAGGCGCTGAACGTGCCGGCGACGGAGCTCACCACCGGCGGCGGTGCCGTGCACCACCACGCGTCACGGCGAAAGCTCACCTACGGCGAACTCGCCACGCGGGCCGCCGCCCTCCCCGTCCCCGACCCGGCGACGGTGCCGCTCAAGGCCGCGAAGGACTTCACGATCATCGGGAAGTCGATCCCGGGGGTCGACAACACGAAGATCGTCACCGGGCAGCCGCTCTTCTCGATCGACGTCACCGTGCCCGGGATGAAGCACGCGGTCTACGAGAAGGCGCCGGTCTTCGGCGCGAAGGTCGCGAGCGCGAACCTCGACGAGGTCCGCGCCCTCCCCGGCGTCACGCACGCCTTCGTGGTCGAGGGGACGACGAACCTGCAGGGGCTCGTCCCCGGCGTCGCGATCGTCGCCGACACCTGGTGGCACGCGCGCTCGGCGCGGAGGCGGCTCCGCGTGACGTGGGCCGACCATCCGACGGCGGCGCAGTCGTGGACGGGGTACGCCGCGCGGGCGGAGGCCCTTCTCGCCGGTGCTCCACAGCGCGTGCTGCGCATCGACGGCGATGTGACCGCCGCGTTCGCGGGTGCCGCGAAGGTCGTCGAGGCGCGCTACGCGTATCCGTTCCTCGCGCACGCCCCGCTCGAACCGCAGGGATGCACCGCGCAGTGGGCCGACGGCCGGATGACCCTCTGGACCTCCTCGCAGAATCCGCAGCCGGGCCGACAGCTCATCGCCACGACCCTCGGCATCGCGCCGACGGCGATCGACATCCATATGGTGCGCGGCGGTGGCGGCTTCGGCCGGCGCCTGACGAACGACTATATGGTCGAGGCCGCGGCGATCGCGAAGCAAGCTGGTGTGCCGGTGAAGCTCACCTGGACGCGCGAGGACGACCTCCAGCACGACTTCTATCGGCCCGCGGGGTGGCACGGCCTGAAAGCCGGCCTCGATGCGCAGGGCAAGATCGTCGCGTGGCAGAACCACTTCATCACGTTCGGCGAGGGGGAGAGCTTCGCGAACTCCGCGTCGCTCTCACCGTCGGAGTTCCCCGCCGCCTTCGTCCCGAACTATTCGCTTGGCGTCTCGACGATGCCGCTCGGCGTCCCCACCGGGCCGCTGCGCGCGCCGACGAGCAACGCGATCGCGTTCGTCTTCCACTCGTTCCTCGACGAGCTCGCGCTCGCGGCGGGGAAGGATCCCGTCGCCTTCCGGATGGACCTGCTCGCGCAGGCGGCTACGGTGCCCACCTCGGGCCCGCAGGCCCCGGCGATGGTCGCCGAGCGGATGCGCGGCGTCCTCGCGCTCGTCGCGGAGAAGTCGGGCTGGGGAACGCGACGCCTCCCGCGCGGCACCGGGATGGGCGTCGGCTTCCACTACAGCCATCGCGGCTACTTCGCCGAGGTCGTCGAGGCCACGGTGAGCCCGGCGGGCGAGCTGAAGATCGTGAAGGTCTGGGTCGCCGGCGACGTCGGGAGCCAGATCATCAACCCGAGCGGCGCGATGGCGCAGGTGCAGGGCGCGGTGCTCGACGGCATCGGCGAGGCGCTCCGGCAGGAGATCACCGTGGACGGGGGCCGCGTGGTGCAGTCGAACTTCGACGAGTTCGAGCTGCTGCGCATCACCGAGGTCCCGCCAGTCGAGGTGCACTTCCGCATCACCGACTATCCGCCCACGGGGATGGGGGAGCCGGCGCTCCCGCCGGTGATCCCGGCGCTCTGCAATGCGATCTTCGCGGCGACGGGGAAGCGCGTGCGCTCCCTCCCGCTCTCGCGGCACGACCTGCGCTGGAGCTGAGCGCGTGAAGGGATGGCTCGAGACGCGGCAGGTGTATGCCGTGCTCGCGACCGCGTGCGCGCCGGGTCGGCGCGCGGCGCTCGCCACGGTGATCCGTGTGCGGGGTTCGGCGTACCGTCACCCGGGCGCCAAGCTCGTCGTGTTCGATGACGACACCCACGTGGGGAACGTGAGCGGCGGGTGCCTCGAGGGCGATGTCCGCGAGGTCGCGCGCCAGGTGCTCGTCTCGGGCCTCGCCGAACGCCGCAGCTACTGCGGCGGCGCCGACGAGATCGCCGCGTGGGACCTCGGCGTCGGCTGCGAGGGCGAGGTGGAACTCCTGATCGAACCGCTCGCGGATACCCGCGCCGCGATGCAGGCCGCGCTCGCCGCCGAGGCACCCTTCGTGACGATCACGACGATCGCCGCCGATGGAGGCACCCGCTTCGAGGTCCTCACCGGGGCGACCGCCGATCCGCTGCGTGACGGCGGCACACGGCTCGAGCGCGACGGCGAGGACGCGCGGTTCATCGAGGTGCATCAGCCGGCGCCACGGCTCGTGATCGTCAGCGCGGGCGACGACGCGATCCCGCTCGCGCGCCTCGGGGAGCTCGTAGGGTTCCGCGTGACCGTCGTCGACCGGCGACCGGGGCTCCTCACCGCCGCGCGCTTCCCAGACCCGATCCGTCGGATCGAGTCGCCCGCGGAGACGCTCGGCGCGCACCTCGCGCTCGACGCCGATGACGCGGCGGTGGTGATGACCCACCACTTCGGCGACGACACCGACTATCTCGACGCGTTACGGATGAGCCCGGCGCGCTACCTCGGCCTCCTCGGCCCCCGGCAGCGGACGGACCGCATCGTCGCGCGACTCGACGCGACCGGCCCCTTCGACCGCACGCGGCTCTTCGGTCCGGTGGGCCTCGACATCGGGACCGATGGCGCCGAGCAGGTAGCGCTCGCGGTCATCGCCGAGATCCTCGCTGTGCGCAGTGGGCGCGCCCCCCGCTCGTTGCGAGACCGCGTCGCCCCGATCCACGCCGATGTCGGCTGAGGCGACCGCCGCGCCCCGGGTCGTCGCGGGGATCCTCCTCGCCGCGGGTGCCGCGACGCGGATGGGGCGCACAAAGCAGCTGCTCCCCGTTGAGGGCGTACCGATGGTCCGTCGCGCGGCGGAGGTGCTGCGCGCGGCAGGCTGCGCCCCGCTCGTGGTCGTCACCGGGCACGACGCCGAGGCGGTCGAGGCGGCGCTCGACGGACTCGACGTGCGTTGCCTGCGTGTGACCGACCCGACGGCCCCGACGAGCGCCTCGTTGCACGCCGGGCTCCGGGCCTTGGGGGCGGAGGTCGCGTCGACCGTGGTGCTCCTCGCCGACATGGTGCACATCACCGCGCCGATGGTCGCCGCACTCGTACGCGCCGATGCGACGGGTCCGGCGCCGTTGCAGGTCTCGCGCTATGGCGACGTGCCGGCGCCCCCGCTCCTCTTCCGGCGAGCGCTCTGGCCCGAGCTGCTCGCGTGGACCGGCGAGGGGTGTGGGAAGGCCGTGGTGCGGGCGCACTTCGACGAGGCCGGCGTGCACGACTGGCCGGAGGCGGCGCTGCGCGACATCGACACCCCCGAGGACTACGCGGCGCTGTCGGCTTGAGGATGCACACCCGCCCCCTCAGTCGAGGGTCCGGGCGCGTTCCTCCGGGGTGAAGACGATGCAGGCCGCCGCCCCGCCGCCGAGTCGGTGGCGGTTCCGTGCGATCACCCGATAGACCGTATCGCGCACCGGGCGCGGCACGACCTCACCGAGCACGCCAAGCAGCCCCCAGATCCCGCCGAGATAGCGCGCCGCCGCGAGCGCGGCGTCGGAGTACGTCCGGACCACCTCTCGAGCGCCGTGCCCCTCCACCCAGAGGAGGGAGTCGACCGCGGCCAGCGCCGGATGCCGCGTGCGGACTGCTCTCCCGTGCACCCCGTCACGCGCGGCGAAGCGGACCGTCCGACGGCGGTCGAACCGCTGGATGAACTGCACCGACCGCGCACAGAAGGCACACTCCCCGTCATACACGAGGAGCGGGGCGTCCGATGGGGTGGGATTCGTGGAGTCGTTCGTGGCGGGCGCTTCCATCGCGGTCATATGTTTCCCGGAGAGAGTCGGAAGTTCTGACCCGCCTCCGCCGCCCGCCACCCCCTGCGCATGTCGACGACCCCAGAGCAGATCTCCGCGCGCGACGGTACCGCCCTGATGCTTCGGCGGTGGAAGCGCACGGGCCGGCCACGCGGCACGATCCTCGTGGTGCACGGGCTCGGGGAGCACGCCGGTCGCTACGTGAAGCTCGCGATGCATCTCACCAAGCAGGGCTTCGACTGCGTCACGTACGATCTCCGGGGTCACGGGAAGTCCGAGGGGCGCCGCGGGGCGATCCGCCACGCCGACGACCACCTCGACGACCTGACGTTGGTCATCGATGCCGCGCGGCGCGCTCACCCGCAGAACCGCCTCTTCCTGCTCGGCCACAGTATGGGAGGGCAGATCGCGGCGCAGCTCGTGGCGCGTCGATACCGTCCCGTCGACGGGCTGATCCTCTCCTCCCCCGCGTTCGCCGTGAAGACGAGCCTCCTGCAACGGGTACAGCTGGTCATCGGCTCCGCGCTCCTGCCGGGCCTCGCGGTGCACAATGGCGTGCAGCCCGACAAGGTCTCCAAGAGCGCCGCGGTCGTCGCCGCCTACAAGGCTGATCCCCTCGTGCACGACCGGATCACACCGCGACTCGCGCGCGCGGTGTTGCAGGGCGGCGGCGAAGTGATCGCCCAGGCGCGGCAGTGGCCGGTCCCGACGCTCCTGATGTGGGCACTGGAGGATCACCTCGTCGACCCGGCCGGGAGCGCAAAGTTCGCGATGCAGGCGCCGCAGCACGTCGTCCGCGCGAAGAGTTTCGGTGGCCTCTACCACGAGATCTTCAACGCCGTCGATCCCGCCCCGGTCCTCGCCGCCCTCGACGAGTGGCTCGAGGAGCGCGCGCCCAGCTGAGTCAGCGCGGGACGCGGGCGAGCGTCGGTTCGGAGAGGCTACCCAGATAGAGCCAGCGGTCGGTCGCGAGGACGTCGGTGATCGGCGCGTACCCACCGGCGGGATCCTGGCGGTCATCGAGCACCCGCCCCGTCTCGTCGATGGCGATGAGATGCGCGTGGCGCGAGGGCTTCGGCTGCAACGCGGCGGGGATGCGCACGATCACCCGCCGGAGCGCCGGATGCGCGGCGAGTCGGTCGAGGATCGCCTTCCGCGGCGCGAAGAGCGCCACCCAGAACCGGCCCTCGGCGTCACGCGAGATGTTGTCGGGGAAGCCCGGCAGGTTCTCGAGGAGCGGCGTCACCGTGCCGCGCGCCGGCCCCTGCACCTCCACGCGCACGATGCGATACGCCCCGGTCTCGGTGAGCAGCACCGCGCGCGCATCGGCGGTGAGCGCGACGCCGTTGGCGAACTGTAGCCCGGCGGCGACGACCCGCACCTGCCGCGTGACCGGATCCCACTCGAGGAGCCGCCCGTGGCCCCCGTGCTCGATGATGTCGAGGGTGCTCGCGTCCGCATCAGCCCGTGCCGCCACGGTGAACTTGCTCGATGCGTCACTGAAGTAGACGCGGCCATCAGGCGCGACATCGAGGTCATCGGCGAAGCCGAAGGAACGCCCCTCCGCCTCGGTCGCAAGGACCATCACCTGCCCGGTGGTGTCGACGGCGAGGAGCCCGCGGATCCCGTCCGCGACATAGAGCGTTCCATCTGCCCCGAAGGCGAGCCCGAGCGGCCGCCCGTCGGTGCGCGCCCAGACGACGGGGTTCCGCCCCTCGGCGTCGAGCCGGACGATGGCCCCGTCGCGGGTCGCCGCGTAGATCCGGCCCGCGGCATCACGCGCCACGCTCTCGGGCCCCGGGTGATCGCCCAGAGGGACCCGCTCGGCGCCCGCGAGCGCGGAGTCGGGCGCGAATGCCCCGACGTAGCCGGCATCCACCGGCGCCTCCCACGCCACCGGATCGATCGGCACCGGCCAGAGGGCGAGGTACGCGAAGAGGGTGAGGTCGATGGCGAGGAAGAACAGGACGATGGGGCGGCGCAGGGCGGGATTCATCCCGATAATGTCGGGCGCGGGGGCGTGCACCGCGAGCGTGATGCTTGCGGGTCACGGCGCCACGTCGTAGGTCAGAGGGTATGCGCCCACTCGCTCACCTGCCCCACACCGGCCGCTCGACCACCAGCCGCCCCCTCGCCCTGCTCCCTCTCGCCACGCTGCTGCTCGCCGCCGCCTGTGGCCCGAGCGCGCCGCCGCCCGACCGGATCCTCCTCAACGGGCTCGTCTGGACCGGCGACTCCACACGCCCCGCCGCGACGGCGCTCGCGATCCGCGGCGACACCATCATCGCGGTCGGGTTCGATGCGGAGATCGAGACGCTGGCCGGCGAGGCCACACGGACCGAGAACCTCGGCGGTCGGCGCGTCGTCCCGGGCTTCCACGATGCCCACTGGCATCTGCCGGCACGTCGCGACGCCGACCTCACCGGCGCGCCCTCCGTCGATTCGCTCGTCGCGCGCCTGCAGGCCTTCGCGGCGACGTTGCCCCCCGACGCGTGGGTCACGGGGCGCGGCTGGACCCCCGATATGTTCCCCGAGAACACGGCGACGAGCGCGGCGATCGATGCGGCTTTCCCCGACCGTCCGGTGCTCCTCGTCGACCGGGACGGCCACCAGTCGATCGCCAACCGCGTCGCGCTCCGACTCGCGGGCATCGACCGCACGACGGTCGCGCCGGTGGGTGGAGCGATCGACCGTACCCGCGACGGGACGCCGACCGGACTGCTCCGCGAGACGGCGGCGTGGCCCGTGAAGGCACGCATCCCGGCGCCGAGCGCGGATGAGGTGTACGCGGCGCTCCAGGCGACGATGGCCGCGGCGGCCCGCGACGGGCTTACCGCGCTCCAGGTGGCGAACGGCCTCAACGAAGCCGAGGAGGAAGCGTTCGCGCGAGCGCTCGCCGAGGGCACGCTCCTGACCCGCTTCCGCATCGCGGTGCCCTTCATCCCTCTGCCGAGCGACTCCGCGTTGTCGGAGTGGACGGCACACCGGGACCGGGACCGGGGACCGCTCGTCCGATACGGCATCGCGAAGGGGATGCTCGACGGCACCGTCGACGCGCGCTCCGCCGCGATGCTCACCCCGTATGCCATCGGTGGTGGGACGGGACTCCCGCGGTGGTCGCTCGACACCCTCGTCGAGACGATCGCGCGCTACGACAGCGCCGGCCTGCAGGTGGAGCTCCACGCCATCGGCGACGCCGCGATCCGTCAGGCGCTCGACGCTTATGAGGCCGTCGCGCAGCGCACCCCCGCCCGGGACCGGCGGCATCGGATCGAGCATCTCGAGGTCCCCGATCCCGCCGACCTGCCGCGCTTCAAGGCGCTCGGCGTGATCGCGTCGACCCAGGCGGTCTTCGCGACGCCCGACGCGACCGCGCTGCAGAACTACGTGCCGCTCCTCGGCCCCGAACGCGCCGCCCGTGCGATGCCATTCAAAGCGCTCGATGACGCCGGCGCGGTGCAGGCGTTCGGCAGCGACTACCCCGTCTTCCCGATGAGTCCGATCCTCGGGATGCAGATGGCCGTGTTCCGGCAGCTCGCCGACGGCACCCCGGCGGGTGGGTGGGAACCACAGCACCGGATCGACGTGGAGGCGGCCCTCCGGCACTATACCCGCGACGCCGCCTATGCCGCTTTCCACGAACGCGAGATCGGGACGCTCGCGCCAGGAATGCTCGCGGACCTCGTGGTGCTCTCCGACGACATCCTCGACGGCACCCTCGCGACCTTCACGCGCGCACGGCCCGTGCTCACCGTGATGGGCGGGCGCGACACCTACCGGGATCCAGCGCTGCGCTGACCGGGCGGGGGAGGCCCACCGATTCCCTGAGTGGGGCGCTGCCCCGCCCGCGTCGAGCGGTCAGCCGTCGTGCAGGTCGACGTCCTTCGTCTCACGAACGAAGAACCACCCGATCACGAAGGTCGCCGAGGCGATGATCACGGGATACCAGAGCCCGGAGTAGATGTCGCCGGTCGATGCGACGATCGCGAAGGCGGTGGTCGGGAGGAACCCGCCGAACCACCCGTTCCCGAGGTGATACGGCAACGACATCGACGTGTACCGGATCCGCGTCGGGAACATCTCGACGAGCATCGCCGCGATCGGGCCGTAGACGAGCGTCACGTACAGCACGAGGATCCAGAGCACGAGGACGACCATCGGACGGTTGATGCCGGCGGGATCAGCGGCCTTCGGGTACGCCGCCGCATCGAGGGCGGCGGCGAGCTCCTCATCGAATCCCGCCTTCTGCCGCGCGTCGGCCGCGGTCCCGTCGTACGACGGGATCTCGACCGTGCCCACGCGGATCGTCGCGGCCCCGGTGGCCGCCTCGTTCGCGTACGGCACACCGCGCTTCACGAGCGCCGCCTTCGCGACGTCGCAGCTCGAGGTGAAGGTGCTCGTCCCCACCGGATTGAACTGCACCGAACACTCGGCCGGATCGGCGGCCACCACGACCGGCGCCCGCTCCTGCGCGGCCTCCAGCGCGGGATTCGCGAAGTGCGTGAGCGCGCGGAAGAGGGGGAAGTAGGTCAGTGCCGCCAGCAGGCAGCCGGCGAGGATGATCGGCTTGCGCCCGATGCGGTCAGAGAGGCGACCGAAGACCACGAAGAACGGCGTCGCGAGGAGGAGCGAGACCGCGACGAGCACGTTCGAGGTCTGGAGGTCGACCTTCAGCGTCTGCGTGAGGAAGAAGAGCGTGTAGAACTGCCCCGTGTACCACACGACCGCCTGGCCGGCGGTGAGGCCGAAGAGCGCGAGGAGGACGACCCGGAGGTTCCGCCACTCGCCGAACGATTCGCGGAGCGGCGCCTTGGAATGGGTCCCCTCGGCCTTCATCGCCTTGAAGACGGGCGACTCCTCGAGCGCGAGGCGGATCCAGACCGAGATGCCGAGGAGCACGAGCGAGACGAGGAACGGGATGCGCCAGCCCCACGCCGCGAAGGTCGCCTCGCCGAGCGTCACGCGGCAGAGCGTGATCACGAGGAGGGAGAGGAAGAGCCCCATCGTCGCGGTCGTCTGGATCCACGACGTGTAGCTCCCGCGCTCGCCCGGCGGCGCGTGCTCGGCGACGTACGTCGCCGCACCGCCGTACTCGCCACCGAGCGCGAGGCCCTGGAGGAGACGCAGGAGGATGAGGATTACCGGCGCCGCGATCCCGATCTGTGCATACGACGGGAGCACCCCGACCACGAAGGTCGAGGCGCCCATGATCAGGATGGTGACGAGGAAGGTGTGCTTCCGCCCGACGAGGTCGCCGAGGCGACCGAAGACGAGGGCGCCGAAGGGCCGTACCGCGAAGCCGGCGGCGAAGGCGAGGAGGGCGAAGATGAACCCGGCGGTGGGATTCACGTCGGAGAAGAACTGGGTGCTGATGATCCCCGCGAGCGAGCCGTACAGGTAGAAGTCGTACCACTCGAAGACGGTACCGAGGGACGACGCGAGGATCACGCGGCGGGCGTCACGCGTGGTGTCGGGGATGAGGGCCATACGCGGGAAGATGTGGCCGACGGACCAGAGGGGACAGGGGCAGGAGATCGGAGCAGAGGATCAGGGATCAGACATCAGGACCTGCTCCCTGACACCTGACATCTGACACCCGACACCTGCCCTTAGGGCGTCATCCAGTACGACACCTTCACCAGCAGCGTGTTGTCCGGATGCGTGGCGAAGAGGCTGCGGAGGTCGCGGGCCGCGTCGAAGGTGCCGGGGTTCCGCCCATCCCCACGCCCCTGCTGCCAGACGAGGAACAGCGTCGACCCGAGCCGATACTCCCAGCGCAACACGACATTCGAGTTGAACTGCTTCGCGTTGAACCCCCGCAGGCTCGTCCCCGCCCGGCTGAACGGCGCGTACCGGTCCGCGTAGGCGTGGGCCGCGGGGTCGACGATCTCTCGCCAGTCCCGGAAGTCGCCGCTCGCGATGAATGGCTGCGCGTACAGCTGGAGGCTCAGCGCCGGGGTGAGAGTCACGTTCGCGCGCGCCGTCACCGCCAGAATGGTCTGGCCGAGGTTGGCGACGGTGTAATGCGTGGTGTCGCTGAAGAGCGCCCCGTAATTGGCGTAATACTGCGTATCGTCGGCCCGGCGCTCGTAGCTCGCATCGAACTCCACCGACGTCCGGTCACCGAGGCGGCCGATCATCCCGGCCGCGACCTGAGCCGCCCACGACCGCCCTTCATCCCCGGTCGCGAGTCTGAAATCGAGACTGGGCTTGAGCGCCTTCCGGATATCGCCGTCGATGGTGACGCTGACCCGATGATACGGCGACACCCGGAGCGCCGGTCCCCCGCGCGCACAGGTGATGCAGCGGGAGGCGCCGAGGTTCGAGGCTACCCACGTGAACGAGCTCGACCAGAAGTTCGCCAGCTCCGCCGCGCCGTGCACCGTCGTGCTCATCCCGCTCGGCAGACCGCCGGTGGTCCAGTGCTGCTCGCCGCCCACGACGACATTGCCGCGCCGATACCACGACGTCGGCTTCACCGAGACGAGCGAGATCGTGTTCTTCACCATCGCATCGTTGATGAGGACCACGTACCCGAGGTCGTTGAGCTCCGTCCCCGGCATCGCGTAGCGCGTGACCGTCTCCCAGCGCACCCGGCCGGCGTAGCGGCGGAGCTGCAGCGAAGCGACGCCCCCCTCGAGGCTCGTGCGCGTGGGATCGTACGCGAGATCGCTGCCGGGCCGCTGGTGGTAGTGGACGCTCGAGAGCTGCGTCCGCGCGATCGCCGCCTCGCTTCCGCGGGCGGTCGACCGCCCGGTGTAGGCTTGGAACTCCCACCGCTCCGCGAAGCGATGATACCCCTGCAAGAGCATCGTGTACGCGTCACGCCGGAGATACGGCTCGGTCGCGGCATCGAGGTCGCGCGAGAGCCCGGTGATCATCGTCCCGATCTGCGAGCGCCCTTGGCGGAAATCCTGTACGAACCGGCCGACCAGCGTGCGCGTCCTTGGCTCGATGGTCTGACCCGTCGCGCCGACCTCACGTGCCGACGAGACGGCGACGAGGCCGAACTGCGCGCCACCTTCGAGACGGCCGGTCAGCTTCGCGGCGACATCGATCGTGCTGGCGAGTGGATCGGTCGCGGTCGCGCGAAGCTGTGGGGCACGGCCGAGTCGCCGGGAATAGAAGATTCCTTCACACGGCCCGCCGCACCGGAAGAGATTGCCCCCCTCCTGGAAGAACGGCCGTCGCTCCTCGAATCGGACCTCGAAGGCGCTCAGATTCAGCACCGCCGGATCCGCCTCGACCTGACCGAAATCGGGATTGATCGTCGCGTCGAGCGTGATGGCCGGCCCGAGCCCGGCCTTGAGGTCGAGCCCGACGGCCTGTTGCTGCGGGTGCGCCCAGCCCCCGCCCACCAACGGCTGCGTGACGTTCTTGGTGACGCCGTAGGGCATCACCTCGAGCCGACGCGCGGCGCCGATCCCCCGGATGCCGACGATGTCCCCGAGCTGGGATGCGAAGGTCTGCCGGGAGGGGCGATAGACCGGCCAACTGTCCCGCTCGCCGTGCCGCGCGTCGTCACGCCACAGCCCGAAGCCGAACGTGAGTTCCTCGGCGGGGTTGAACCGCAGCTGACTGAACGGAATGGCATACTCCGCCGTCCAGCCGAGCGAGTCGATCTGCACCGCGGCGTCCCAGACGGCATCCCACGCGCCGTCCTCCACCACATCGGAGTAGATCGCCGCATCCCGCTTCACCCCGACCGGATTCACCATGAACTGCATCCCACTCCGCCGATCGTGGTAGCCGTCGATCACGACCTTGATCCACTCGGACGGCGTCCGCACGTCGCGCCGGCTCAGCAGCGCGACGAGCGAGTCGGGGTGCGGATCGTACATCCGCACGAAGACGTAGAGCATCCGGTCGTCGTAGGCGACCTGGAAGGCGGTCCGGAAGCGCGCTGGCGCCGCCTCCGCTGGAGCAAACTGATGGAAGTCGTCGGTGATCGGGGCGGTCCGCCAGACGGCATCGGCGTCACGACCGTCGAGCTGGATCGCGGTCGTGGTGCGGACCGCCCGGGCGGCCGAGATCGATTCCCCCACCGACGACCCCGCCACCGACTGCGCGGCGATGCTCGAGACGAACAGCGGGAGGCCCAGCGCGAAGGCCAGGGAGCGAAAGTGACGGAATGCGTCGAGCACGGGTGCAGGCATCGAGTCGTTACGGCGCGCCGACCGAAAGGGTTGGCAGCCGTTCACCAGCCACGGTGATTCACCCACCGATCGACGACGCACACGCCGTCGTGCACCACATACGCGCCGTGTTGCGCCGCCGTCAGGCACGAATGATTCACCCGGATGCGGACCCGGCTGCCGACGGGGAGGGACGCGACCATCGCCCGGGCCGCGGGGTCCACCGCGGTCACCACCCCGTGCTCCTGCGACAGGCTGTCGAGGCGGAGCCCGAGGTCTCGGCCCTCGAGGTCGAGCAACTCGCCGTACCCCGTGGCGGGCTCCAGATCGACCGCGCCGCGATCCTTGCTCAGCGCGATGCCGCCGGCATCGACGACGAGCCGACCGGCGCTCTGGTCGCGGTGCACCACGGCGGCCAGAACGGAGAGCACGGTGTCCTCGCGCGTGCACGACCCGATGGTCGCCTGCGCCACATCGAAGAACACGTAGTTGCCCGCCCGCACCTCCTCGATGCCGTCGAAATGATCGACGTGCGTGAGGGTGGGCGTGGAGCCGAGACTGAGCACCGGCGTGTCGATCCCGACCGCGCGCAGCGCCGCGCGCGCGGTCAGCATCTGGTCGCGTTCCTCCGTCGCGATCGCCCGCACCGCCGCCGCGCCGCGCGCGTGATACGCGTGCCCCGCGTGCGTGAGGAGCCCGGCGAACCGGAGCCCCGGATGACCGCCGACCGCCTCGGCGAGCGCCGGCAGCGCGGGCCCATCGGCCGCGACGCCGCAGCGGCCATATCCGGTATCCACCTTGATCCAGACATCAATCCCGACACCGGCGGCCCGCGCCATCGCCCCGAGAGGCGCGGAGACCTCAAGCGCGTCCACGAGGACCCCGAGCCGGACTCCCTGCGCCACGAGCGACCGGACGGCGTCGAACTTCCCGGACTCGATCGGGACGCCGTAGACGAGGTCACGGAATCCGTGCGCGGCGAAGGTCCGTGCCTCAGCGAGCGTGGAGACCATCAGCCCCGCCGCACCGGCGGCCTCCTGTAGCCGCGCGACCTCGAGGCATTTGTGGGTCTTCACGTGCGGGCGCAGCCGGACCCCGAGTCCCCGTGCGCGCTCGGCGATACGGGTGATGTTCCGGACGAGGCGCGAGCGATCGAGCAGGAGCGTGGGCGTGGGGAGCCCTGCCAGATCGGTCGTCACGATCCGCCGCGCGCTGGGGTCAGTCGAGGTACGGCGACGGACCCTCGTCCGCGCCGAAGAGCTCACGCGCCGACTTACGGCGCTTCCCACCCTTCGCCGGGAGCGCGCGCACCGGGAGCGTCGGACGCTCCCCCTCGGGGAGGAGATCATCCACCATCTCCACCAACTGCTGGCTCAGGTGCCGCCCGTACTTGTACAGCGCCACGACGCGCGTCCGGCTGCTGAGCAGGAAGACGAGGATCGGCTTGTCCGCCTTGGTGGCGTTGCAGGGCCGGCAGCTGAGCACGAGGTTGTCACGCCGGTCATACGCGGTGAGGCCGCGGCGCGGGGTCACGTGATCGAGCGTGATGGTGCGCTCGGCGACCCTCCGCTCGCAATAGGCACAGACCGGGCCGTGCTGTTCGAGGAGCCAGCGACGGGTCTCGGTGTAGGCCGCACGACCGGTCGGCAGCGAGGTCAGGGTCGGCTGCCGCTTCCCCTTCCCGCCCCCACCGCCCCCACGCCCACGACGCCGTTTGGCTGCCATCCTTAATAGTAGTGCAAACCCGGCCAGCGGGCCGGTTCCGGACCCTCGGTCGGGGATTGCTGGATATTTGGCCCCCCGGACGATAGCCTCCCCGAGGTTCCCATCCCCCGGGAGGACGGGCGTGAAGGTTCTGGTGGTCGGCGGCGGTCCCGCCGGGTTGTATGCGGCGCTCCTGCTGAAGCGGCGGCACCCGCACGCCGAGGTCATCGTCGAGGAGCGAAACCGCCCCGACGACACCTTCGGCTGGGGCGTGGTCCTCTCCGACCAGACGGTCGCGAACCTGCGCGCCGCCGACCCGGTGAG